>Ga0315910_10000021_pt1 | contig 378555 bp, 298 predicted proteins | sample EdamamesoilMG_FD_204470 | JGI IMG/M metagenome (GOLD analysis project Ga0315910, IMG submission 204470) | Garden soil microbial communities collected in Santa Monica, California, United States - Edamame soil | ecosystem: Environmental > Terrestrial > Soil > Garden | place: USA: California...
CGCGTGAGGTCCAGGTCGAGGTCGTCGCCGTAGCACCAGGCGAGCAGCGTCACCATGAGGTCGTAGACGTAGGGTCCTTGGCAGGCGCTCTCGAAATCGAGCAGCGCGCTGATGGCGTCGCCGGCGGGGCTGACCAGCGCGTTGTCGCGGAACAGGTCGCCGTGGATGAGGCCCGTCGGCAAGTCGGCGCGACGGGCGACTCGAATGCGGCGCGCGAGAGCGCGCACCTGGCTCGCCGCCGGCGCGAGGTCGGTGCGCCCACTCTCCACGACGCGATCCAGGCGCTCTTCGATCTGCTGGAAGCCGAAGCGGCTCTCGGGCACCGCCACATCGCCGAGCGGCGCCCGATGAACACCGGCCAGGGCTCGCCCGAGCGCGCGCGTGACGGCTGGAGTCACGCGCTTTTGGCACAAGACCTGACCGTGCACGCGCTCGTAGACGGCGAAGGGCTTTTCGGCAGCCGTCAGGTGAAAGGCCCCGTCCTGGCTGCGGAGTGGACGCGCCACGGGCAGGCCGGCCTCGGCCAAGGCTTCGTTCACGCGACACTCGAAGTCTGCTCCCGCGGGACCTTGCTCCTCGTAGAGGCGGGCGAAGTACTCCTTTCCACTCGCTCGGAGAAGGAAGTTCGAGTTCACGCTGCCGGCCTCGAGCGGCGTGAGCTCTTCGAGCACGAGACCGTAGGCGCCGAGCAGGCGGGTTGCGTCAGCAAAGGAGAGGGCGGTGAGGCGGGCCATCGGATGAGCGGAGTGGGCTCAAGACTCGAACGTGACCACGGCGCCTGGTGGCGCCGGGCTCGGCGAGAGGCGAGCGCTTTCGCCGGGCTCCCTGACATGGAGCGTGCGAATCGGGAAGGGCAGGACGATGCCGGCCTCGCGAAAGGCGGTTTGCAAGGCAATGACGCCCGCGTGCTCGGCGCGAAAGATGTCTTCCAGGTCACGAAAATCGATCCACAGCCAGCACGTGAGCTCGATGGCGCTGTCGCTGAAGCGCTTGAAGTAGACGCGCGGTGGCGGGTCCGGACGGCGAGGCTCGATGGTGTGCAGCGCAGCGAGGGCCGCTTCTGCCGCGCGGGGCAGATCGGCGAAACGGTCGACCGCGAGCGTGAAGTCGACGCGACGTCGGCCACTGGCCGAGAGGTTGACGAGCGTATTTTGGTAGATGTGCCGATTCGGCATCACGATCGTCTTCCCGTCAATCGTGCCGAGATAAGTCACGCGTAGACCCACGTGCTCGACCATGCCGATGAAGCCGTTGGTCTCGACCACGTCGCCGAGTTGGAACGCGCGCTTGCGCGCAATGGCCAAGCCCACGCCGCTGATGAGGTTCGAAGCCAGATCTTGGAAGGCAAAGCCGAGCGCCAGGCCGATGATGCCGGCGCCCGCCAAGAGAGAAGTGAGGGCTTTGTCGAGGTGCAGGAGGTCGAGGGCGCCGAAGAGGCCCGTCCCGAGCACAGCGAGTCGGACCAGCGTCACCACCAGGCGGCCCGCGGCGGGATCTGCGTGGATCTGCCGCAGGCCACGCTTGGTCAGGGTAGCGGCCAGGAGCGACGCCACCCAGAACAAGAGGAGGAGAGCGACGGCGACCACCGTGTTCGGCAGCATCTCGACGAACCGCTCGAGCAGGCTCCAGAGCTGCCCGACCAGGCGCTGATAGAGCTTTTGGTAGACCTCCGGCTGCATCCGAGCGAGGAGGCTACCACCGGCGGCCGCTGGTCGGAGGCGCCTTTCGCCTCAGGCGGCCTGGCAAACTGGCGCGGGCTTGATAAGGAGCCGCCTGGTCGAAACATGGAACTGTACGGCGATACGTCCGGCCTCTCCCCGAGTGCGCACCAGGCGCTCCTCCGCATCTACCGGCGGCGCGTGCCTCCGGACAGCATCGCGACGCCCGAGCTGGTGAAGAACCTGGCCGAGGCCTCGCGCGAGTCGGGGCGCCAGGTGGGCGTGCTTTTGCATCGCGGCGGGGACGTCGATCGGGTCATCGTCGGCACTCCGACGGGCCTGATGCTGCCCGACATCGGACGCCTGCGTGCAGCCAAGGGTCGGTTTCGAGCGCTCCGGCTGGTGCACACGCACCTCTTCAACGAGCCGCTCACCCGGGACGACCTGACCGACCTGACGCGCCTGCGGCTGGACCTCGTGTGCGCCATCCTGCTGTCGCCCCAGAAGGAGCCGCAGCGTATCAGCTGGGCGTACAACGTGCCTCAAAGCCCCGAGCGTGGCGACGGCGCACCCGGCTACGAGGTCGTCGGCCCGCTACCTTGGGGTCGCCCCCAGCCGCATTTCGGTGAACTCATCGCGGCGCTCGAGGCGGAGTTCTCGCGCCTCGAGAAGAGTCGCACCATCGCCGCCAAAGACGGGCGGGCGATCCTGATCCATGTGGGCGAAAAGCGACCCGGTGCCATGCGCATGGCGCAGGTTCGGATGGCGGAGCTGCGCGCCCTCGCCGAAACGGCAGGGGTCGAGGTGGCTGAGGAGATCGTCCAGCTGCGTGATCGCGTCGATCCGAAGTTCGTGGTGGGGCCCGGGAAGCTCGAGCAGATCGTGATTCAGGCCATCGAGCTCGACTGCGAGACGCTCATCTTCGATCGCAACCTGACGCCCACGCAGAATGGCTCGATTGCCGCGTCGACCGACCTCAAGATCATCGACCGCACCCAGCTCATTCTGGACATCTTTGCGCAGCGAGCCGAGAGCCGCGACGGTAAGCTCCAGGTGGAGCTGGCTCAGCTGAAGTACACGCTGCCCTTACTCGGCCATAAGGACGACAGCCTCTCGCGCTTGACCGGTGGCATTGGCGGCCGTGGTCCGGGCGAAACCAAGCTCGAGATCGGCCGCCGTCGTGCGCGCGAGCGAGTGACTCGGCTCGAGCGAGAGCTGAAGGAGCTGGCCAAGCAGCGTGCCGAACGTCGTCGCCGCCGCAACTCCGAAGACGTGCCCGTCGTGGCCATCATCGGGTACACCAACGCCGGCAAGAGTACGCTTCTGAATACCCTGACGGACGCGGGCGTGCTCGCAGAAAACAAGCTGTTCGCGACGCTGGATACGCGCAGTCGCCGCCTCAGTCTCCCTCAGGGCAACGCGATCGTGCTCAGCGACACGGTCGGCTTCATCCGCGACATGCCGAAGGACCTGTTTGCCGCCTTCCGCGCGACGTTCGAGGAAGCTCAGGATGCCAACTTGCTCCTGGAACTGGTCGACGCTGCCGACGAGGAGGAAGAGACGCACCGCCGCGAGACCGAGAAGCTCATCGAAGAGCTCGGCCTCTCGCTCGTGCCGCGCCTGCGCGTTTACAACAAGGCCGATCGCATCACCCCCGAGCGCGCAGAAGAGCTCGGACACGAACCGGACACACTCGTGGTGTCGGCGCTCGACTACGAAAGCCTGCGCCCGCTCGTCGCCGAGTTCGAGCGGCGCTTTCGCCCGCCCAAGAGTGCGTGAGAGCGGTTTCATTCCCGTCGCCTGCGCGCAAGGCACGGGCGCAAGACGCGGATCCGGGAAAAGACGCCGCACTTTCGAGCGCGGGCTACCCCCGAGCACGCGCAGCCCGGTCGAAGTGCGCAGCCAGACGACTGATGCGATTGGGAACATGCGCGCGATCTGGTAGACGGGGCCGAAGAATGGCGAAAATTGGTTATCTATCTGCGGTAGGGTTTCTGGTGTGCGCGTTTGCACCTGCGGCGAATGCGGAGGAGAAGCCGCCGACGGCGTTCGCTCCGGCAGCCCAGCAAGGAGACATTCTGTCCACGTTCGGCCTCCACATTGGCGCCGGCTTTTCGTTCGGTGGCGACGAGCTGGCCACGGTCGAATACTCCGACGGCAGCTCCTCCACCCTCTACGCGGGGCAGGCAATCTACGTTGGTGGCGGCATCACCTGGACGCCGCTCTGGCTGAACGATCGCATTGGCCTCGGGCTTGGCTACGACGTGGGCTACAAGCTGGGCACCACCTTCTCGAACTCGGACGGAACGTTCGAGATGGAACGTATCCCCATGGTGCTCTCGGCGCGGGGCCTCGTGGCCATCGCGGCGAACTACCACTTCTTGCTGGCGGCCGGCCCGGTGCTCGAGCTCGGTCCCAAGGTGTACGGAACGGGAGTCGCGTCCGGATACGGTGAGGTGCGTTTCTCCGACGCCGTGGGCGGAATGGTCGAGGCCGGTATCCTGTTTGGCGCGCCTCTGGCCGTCGGCGGGGAAATCACCGGGCGCTTCACCGGCATCGAGTACAGCGCAGCTGGTGGCTCGGCCAGCGGCATCAGTGGGGGCGTGAACTTCGCCCTGCACTTCTTCCTCTGAGTGGCTCTGTCGGAGGCGGGCCTTCGCCTCCTGCTCAGCCGGGCGGTGCGGCCGGCGGGCTCGAGGCTGGGGGCGCCTTCGGCGGCGGCGCGCTCTTGACTGGGGCCTTGGGCGTCGGCGCTCCGGAGTCCGGCGCGCTCGCGCCTGGGGCATCCTCGCCAGCTGGGGGCGCTCCAGGTACGCCGGACATGGCGCGGAGCGCAGCCACCTGGCCCTGACGAGCGTCGTCTAGGGCTTCGCCGAGGACGCGCGCCGCTTCCTGAGGTGCGTGGAAGCCCATGCTGTTCTCGGCAGCGATGAAGTCGAGGCGCCACTGCGCTTGACGCTGAAAGTTCAGGGCCGGGGTGAGTGCTTCTGCCGATACGCCGGCCGCTTTGGCAGCGATGATGGTCTCGATCAAATCGACAATCGCCTTGCCTCCACGCTCGAGCAGCTCGAAATTTCGGCTTTGGATGGCGTCCACACGGCCGAGCAGTTCGCTCTCTTCAGCGCGGTGGCAGTTCTGGCAGGCGCGGTTCACGTTGAGCAGCGGGCTGCGGACCCAATGGTCGCTGACCTTGGACGCACCGTCGCGCATGTAAGGCATGTGACAATCGGCGCAAGCGACTCCGGCTCGCGCGTGCACACCCTGAGACCACAGCTCGAACTCCGGATGCTGAGCCTTGAGTACGTGCGCGCCCGTTTCCTTGTGGGCGTAGTCGTAGAAGGTCTCGCCGTCGTCGAACTTCGTCTCGTTCCAGAAGGCCTCGATTTGATCGGCCTTCAGGCCTTTGCCCCAGGGAAAGGTGAGGGGCATCTTGGAGGAGCAGTAGTACTCGACGTGGCATTGGCCGCACACGAAGGAACGCATCTCGCCGCGGGTGGCATCGATGTTCGGGTCGTAGGTGCCCTTCTTGCCGCCGGCGCGCCAGAGCTCGATCGAGGGAATGGCCGGGGTCGGCGTATCCGAGTTGGCGAGGCGCTGGATGCCTTGGATGAAGCCCGGCCGCGTCACCCTGAGGTGCATGTCTTCTGGCGCATGGCAGTCGACGCAGCTGACGGGATGGGCATGACCGGAAGCGTGCAGCTTCTGGTTCATTTCCTGGTAGCTCAGCTTGTAGGTTTCGGCGAAACCCTTCATGGCATCTCCCCCGCCGAGCTCGCGATAGAGAGGCATGACCGAGGCGTGGCAGTGCATGCACGACCCGGACTGAGGCTTGGTCAAGCGCTCGGTGTTCTCCTGGTCGATCAGCATGTAGGCGTGGCCTCGGCGATCGCGGTAGTCGATCGAAAACGCGTAGCCGAGGAACATCCGCTTGAGCCAAGGATCACGCTCGATCTTCTCTGCGGGCAATGCCTCGCTGCCGCCATGGCCGCCGAAGCGCGTGCGCGTGGCAATCGCCGTCTTTTTGTAGGTGTCGTACTCGGCGGGCCAGTTCTTTCCCCACTTTGCGGGGTCCGTGTCGTCTTCCGTGACTTGGACGAGCTGAACGAACTGATGGCGCTGCTCGACCTTGCGCTCGAAGATGTTCATGAGGAGGGCCGTCGTCCCGGCTGCACCGGCGGCGACGGCGAGGCCGATCCCGAGCAAGACGGATTTGCGCTGCCAGAAGGGAATGGTTTGCGTGTCGGTCATGGCGGTCTCCTCGGGATCACTTCTTCGGTAGGGCAGGGGCGGGCTGAGTCGCCGCCGCCGCCTCGAGTTCGGTCGGACGCAATGGGCCACCCAGTGCGCTGCGTACGCCGTGGCCGACGGTGGCATGGCAATGCGTGCACGGCTGCTCGGCTCCGTCGAGACTCGCGGTCAGCGTGTCGGCATGGAGCTCCGCGTGGCAGCGGCGGCAGTTCTCTTCGAGGATTTCACGGCCACGCGGAGCGATTTCGATCGGCTCGCGAAAGTTCTGCAGCGTGAACATCTTGCCGTGTCGCCAACCGTTCTCCGACTTGGCGATGTATTTGGGCACGAAGTCGTGCGGCAGGTGGCAGTCGACGCAGACAGCGGCCGTATGGTGGCTGGCCTTCTGCCAGCTGTCGTACTGGCGCTGCATGATGTGGCAGTTGGCGCAGGCGCGCGGATCGGTCTTGAAGTACGAGAACCCTTCTGCGTAGCGAAAGGTGAACGCACCAATGCCGCCCGTGACGCCGAGGCCGACCGCGAGCAACAAGAGCGCCCATGGAGCTCTGCCCTGTCGATCTCTGTCGTTCGCCACTCCCCAGCCGATCCCTTCCGCGGCGATAGTGGGGCAGATGGTACTCGTCGGCAAGCTTCGAGCCCCGACGTCGATCTCGCCGGTCGAGGATCTCGTCGGGCGTCGACGTCGACGAGTCCTTGGCGCCAGCGCCGCACGGTTTGCGTGCCGGCCGTTGGGCGCAGGGCTCGGCGGAGCGGCAGGTCCAGAGGGCTTTACCTCGCTCGGGCTCCGCGCCAAGGTCCTCCAGACATGAGCGGTGAATTCGAGGAGCTGAGGCGGGTCGTGGTCGCCAGCCTGACCACCCGGGACGACGAGCTGGCAGACATCGTGACCGCAGTCGCAGGACTGCTGATCACCGTGGCCTACGCCGACCGCGAACACTCGGTCGCCGAGAGCGAAGAGATCGCGCGCCAACTGGGCCGCATTCCGGCGGTGGGCGCGGCTGGCGTCAGCGCGATCGTCGAGGTGCTGCGTCGCCACGCGCGACCGCTGTCTTCACTCCATGTCCAGCGCTGCACGCGGACTTTGCGTGAGAGCACCGACGACGCCATGCGCTACGAGCTCCTGGACGTGCTCTTGGCCGTGGCCGCCGCCGACGGGACGATAACCCACGAAGAGATCATCAGTCTGCGCACCCTGACCAGTGCGCTCGGCCTGAGCCAAGTCCACTATAACCAGCTCCAAGCGAAATACGGCGCGAAGTTGCATTTCTCCTGACGCCGAAAGCGGCCGAGCCCGGCCCTTTTCCCTCGCCGTTCGCGTGCGTCTCGACCGACCGCGCGCCCGCGAGTATGGGTGCACACCATGACGGTTGCCCGTGGAGGTCGCCTGCCCACGTCCGTGGACGAGGCCATGCAGGAGCTCAATACCAGCGTCGACGTGGACTCCGCCTTGTGGCGCGAGGACATCCTCGGCTCGAAGGCCCATGCGCGGGGCTTGGCCAGAGCTGGTATCCTGACCGCCGACGAAGCCAAGGTGCTCGTGAATGGCCTCGATCAGGTCGCATCGGAGATCGAGCGCGGGGATTTCGTCTGGCAGGCGGCGCGTGAAGACGTGCACATGAACATCGAGGCGCGCTTGACGGAGATTGTCGGGCCCGTCGGCGGCAAGCTTCATACGGCCCGCTCCCGGAACGACCAGGTTGCGACGGACCTACGCCTCTATGTGAGGCGCACCGTGGATGAGGTGCGCGCCGCCCTTTGCGCGCTCGGCGAGGTGCTCATCACACGTGCCGAGGGGGAAATCGACGTGCTGATGCCGAGCTATACGCACCTCCAGCGTGCGCAGCCGAGCCGGCTTTCCCACCACCTCATGGCCTGGCAGGAGACGCTCCTGCGCGATGCTGCGCGTCTCAGCGACGCACGGCGACGCCTCAATGAGTGCCCGCTCGGGGCCGGCGCCGTGGCAGGCAGCGGGTATCCCCTGGATCGACATGGTGTCGCCGCAGAACTCGGCTTCGAACGGCCCATGCAGAACTCGATCGACGCCACCGCCAGTCGCGACTTCTTGATGGAGGTGGCATCGGCCCTGGCCATTTTGGGTGTGCATTTGAGCCGAATTGCCGAGGAGATTGTGCTCTGGAGCACGCGTGAGTTCGGGTTCCTGACGCTGAGCGACGCGTTCTCGACCTCGTCCAGCATGATGCCGCAGAAGAAGAACCCCGACGTCGCCGAGCTGATTCGCGGTAAGGCCGCGCGGCTGGTCGGTCACGTGACGGCGCTCTTGGTGCTCGAGAAGAGCTTGGCCTACGGGTACGGTCGCGAGCTGCAAGAGGACAAGGAGCCCATCTTCCACGCCATGCGGGATGCGATGCAGTCGTTGCGCGCTCTGAGCGGGGCGCTGGCCACATGTACGTTCCATCGAGATCGTCTGGAACGAGCCCTCGACGAGGGCCACGTGTGCGCTACCGATCTGGCGGACTATCTGGTGCTCGCCGGCGTTCCGTTCCGGGAGGCCCACCACGTCGTGGGCGGCGTCGTGCGACTGGCCGAGTCGCAGAGCGTGCAGATCGGTGACCTCGATCGAGCGACGCTGGCCGCCGCTCACCCTGCTCTGGGATTGGATGCGGCACGCGCCGCTCTGGATCCAGAGGCAGCCGTCGAGCGGCGAGCACTCGTCGGTGGCCCGGCGCGAGCCCGCGTTCTGCAGGCGATCGGCGAGGCGCGCCGCGCCTGGCAAGAGGCGGCGCCGGTGCGCGCGCGGCGCCTCGAGGCCGAAGAAGCCGGCGAAGCCTAGCCGGTGCCGAAGAAAGGAGCCCTACACCTGGGCTTTCGCGAACTCGACCATCTGCCGGAGGGCCTCGGTGCGCGCTCCAGGGGCCGACAGCGTCAGATCGTGGAGACCGTCGTCGATGGCGACGCGCGTGACCCGCGACCCAAACCGTGGTGAGAGCTCGACCATATCGTCGACGAAGAGGACCGTGTCCGAACGAAAATCCTCGGGCGCTGGGATGCGGCCCGCTACGTGAGAACGCGACGAGTGCAGCACGAGCACGGGGATCCGAAGGTCCAGACCGCGCGCGACTTCGGCCTGCGCGCTCGTGATCATCGTGCTCCAGCCGGCATGGAACGGAAAGCCGCGGAGGGGCTTCTTGGCCAGGTCGTAGTTCCATTCGCCGTGGTGCGCAGCGTGAATGGTCATGCCGTAGACGGCGTTGAGGTCCTGCGGCACGACGAGGCGAGGCAGAATCCGACCGACGGTTTTGCCCACGGCGAGCTTGGCCTTCAAGACTGGGCTCTGAATCGGGAAGCGGAGGAACGGGCTATTGACGATCAATGCACCTACCCGCGCTCGCTTCGCCCCGCGCGCGGCGTAGACGGCTGCGAAGAGCCCGCCGGTGGAGTGTGCCACCACGATGACGGGGCCCTCCGCACCGATGGTCTCGATGGCCCAGTCGATCTCCTCGAAGAACTCGTCGACCTTGCGTGCAAAGCAGGCTCGGTTGCCGGGCCGAAGCGAACGACCGTGGCGACGCAGGTCCAATGCGTAGAAGCGAAAGCCGCCGTCTTCGAAAGCTCGAGCCAGGTGCTCCTGGAAGAAATAGTCCACGAAGCCGTGGAGGTAGAGCACGACCGGACCGCTCGTCTTGCTCTGCGTGCGCTCGGAGAAAACGAGCGTGGCGCAGAGCTCGCCGTCGTCTTCGCGAGGAAGGGGCAGGGTGACCTGGACGAAGCCGGGCAGCTCGTCCGGCCGCGCAGCGGAGAGGGTCGGGGCCATGGATCGGGCTTCAGACTGACAGGTTGCGCGGCTCGCCGAAAGGCGCGCGTCCGTGCCTCGCCGATCCACGGCATGCGCCTATCCGTGACTTGCCTACCCGCGCCCACCTGCGTGCTCCTTCGCTCGGACCGGCTCGGAGCGCCCGCTGGACCTTCCGGCGCCGGGCGCGAATCGGTACGCTGGGCGAAGCCGTGCAGCTCGACTTCGTCAAGCGAGAACTGACCATCAAGTTGGTCTACTACGGTCCCGCTCTCAGCGGGAAAACGACGAACTTGCAGGCGCTTCATGCCGCGGCGGACGGTGCGACGCGGGGGCGGCTGATGTCGCTCGACACCAAGGACGATCGCACGCTCTTTTTCGATCTCTTGCCCCTGAGCTACGTGGACGTCAGCGGCCTCAGCGTGCGGCTGAAGGTTTTCACCGTTCCGGGGCAGGTCATCCACGGTTCGACGCGACGCTTGGTCGTCCAAGGCGCGGATGGCGTCGCCTTCATCGCGGATTCGCGGGTCAGCGAGACGGATGCCAACGCCGAGGCGTTCGTCGATCTGAAGGACAACTTGGCCGCTCAAGGCATCGCCCTCGAGAAGATGCCGCTCATCATTCAGTTCAACAAACGCGACTTGCCGGGCGCCCGCTCCGTCGACGAGATCGCCGAGATGGCGCGGAAGGGCACCGAGCCCGTCTATCTGGCGACAGCCACCCGTGGCGACGGTGTGGTGGAGTCGTTCGTGGGCCTCTTGCACCGCACGTGGCGGGCGCTCGACGAGCAGCACGCACTCGGCGAGAAATTCAGCTTCGATGGTGACGTGTTCGTCGCAGACATGGCGAAAAAGCTCGGACAATCCGCGACCTTGTCGGAACTGCTGGGCCGTGCGGTGGCGGGCAGACGCAAGCTCTCGGCCACCAAGATTCGTGTGGGAGGTGGTCCGTGAACGATACGTTCAAGAGCCTGAGCGATCTCACGCTGGCAGACCGCTATGACCTCGACGAGGTTCTCGACAAAGGTGCTCTGGCGGAGATGGTCCAGTCCTTCGAAGAGCTGACGCGCGTGTCCACGCGCATCTACGGAGCGAGCGGCCAGCTGCTGGCCGACACGCGCCTCACGCCGCCTCTCTATGCGCTGCTCGATCGGCATCTGCCTGGGCGCTTGGCCGTGCAGAAGGTCATCGATCGTGTGCGGCGTGCTGCTCCCAAGCCAGGCACGCCTGAGCGTCTCCCTTGCATCTCGGGTGGCACGTTCCTCGCGCTCGCCATCTTGCACGACGGTCGCGTCGTCGGTCGGGCCATCCTGGGACCGATGCTGGATCCCGAGGTGGGCGCTCCTCCGCCCGAACTGCTCGAAGTCGCCGGCGGACTGTCGCCGACCGAGCTCGACGCCTGCTTTGCCCGCTTGCCCAAGGTATCGGCGCTCGAAGGGGAGCGCATCGCGGCCCACCTCGAGCGCACGCTCTCCCTATTGGTGTGGAGCGGCCTCAAAGCGCACTTGGCCACGAACCTGCACCTCGAGTCCGTCAAAGAGAGCTTCCGGGAGCTGTCCGAACAGAACGACAAGCTCAAGGCGGCTCACGATCGACTCAAGGAGCTGGACCGCTTGAAGAGCAACTTCCTGGCCACCGTCTCCCATGAGCTGCGCACGCCGCTGACCTCGATCATTGGCTATAGCGAAATGCTCCTCGAAGGCATCGCTGGAGACATCAACCAGGATCAACGCGAGTTCGTGGAGACCATCCACAACAAGGGCGAACAGCTGCTCGGCTTGATCAAGACGCTGCTCGACTTGTCCAAGCTCGAGAGCGGGACCATGAGCCTGCGCAAAGACATGATGAGCTGCGGCGCCTTGGCCCAGGACGTCGTGGCCACCCTGACGCCGACTGCCAAGAAGAAGGGCGTCCAGCTGCTGGCACGGATCGCACCGGGAGTACCCGAGCTTTACGCCGATTCCGCGCGTCTGCGGCAGGTGCTGCTCAATCTGACTGAAAACGGCATCAAGTTTACGCCGTCCGGCGGCCAGGTCGCGATCACCGTGGAGGCTGGGTTCATGCCCCAGGGTGACACGGGCGGGGCGGGGGCAGTGCTGATGGGGGCTGCCAAACGACCGGCAGTGGTGCTGTCGGTGGCGGATACCGGCATCGGCATCGGCGTCGAGGATCGCGACCGCGTATTCGACGCATTCTACCAGATCGACTCCAGCTCGACGCGCGAGGCCGGAGGCACTGGTCTCGGCCTGTCGATCGTCAAGCGCCTCGTGGAGGCTCACGACGGCCTGATCGAGATCGTCGGCAACGAGCCGCAGGGCACGGTGTTCAAGGTCACCCTACCCAGCAAGCGTCCGCCGCAGTAAGAGCAGACGGTGCCGTCGCACCGCAACATGATCGCCGGCCTTTTGCTGGGAGCAGCATTGGGCCTGCTTGCCGGGCGAACGCTCGCTGGGACGGCGCTACTCGAGGGGCTGATCCACTACGGCACCGAGCCGGTGGGTCGCATCTTCTTGCGGCTGCTCTTCATGCTGGTCATCCCGCTCCTGGTGTCGGCCCTCGTTCTCGGCATCGCCTCGCTCGATTTTCGTCAGCTGGGACGGTTGGGTTTGCGCCTCTTGGGCTACACCGTGGTGGTCTCCGGGATCGCCGTGGTCCTCGGCGTCGCGCTCGTGGAGGCGCTCGGGCCAGGACGGGGCGTCGACTCCGCGCTGCTCAGCAGCGCTCGAGGGAACGCGGCCGTTTCCCAGGCCGAGACCAGCCTCTCTCTGTCCCCCGTCGATCTCGTCGTCGGAATGGTGCCCGACAACCCGCTGCGAGCTGCCGCAAGTGGCGACATGTTGGCCGTGATCGTGTTTGCGTTGATCTTCGGCATCGGGGTAGCCGCCACCCCGACCCCTGCCGCGCGCAAGCTGCACGAGTCTTTTCAGGGCATCTACGACGTATCCCTCACCGTCATTGGGGGGGTCCTCAAGCTTGCACCGCTCGGCGTGTTCGCGCTGCTCTTCACCACCACGGCACGCCTCGGGCTGGATGCGATCGCGCCGGTCATGAAGTACGTCGGCGTCGTGGTGCTGGGCCTCGGGCTCCAGATGTTCGGGGTCTACTCGCTGGTGGTCTGGGCACTGTGTGGCCAAAATCCGCGCCGCTTCTTCGGGGCCATTCGAGAAGCGCTGCTGACGGCGTTTGCTACGGCGTCGTCCAACGCCACCTTGCCCACTGCTTTGCGCGTGGCAGACGAAGGTCTCGGGCTGCCCAAGCATGTCTCGAGGCTCGTACTCACGGCGGGGGCTTCGATGAACCAGAACGGCACCGCGTTGTTCGAAGGCGTGACGGTGCTGTTTCTGGCTCAAGCCTATGGCGTGGACGTCCCCCTCCGTGAGCAGACCATCCTCATGTTGATCTGCGTGCTCGCGGGCATCGGGACTGCAGGGGTGCCGGCCGGATCCATCCCGGTCATCGCCACCATCCTGACGATGATTGGAGTTCCAGCGGAGGGCATCGGTCTGGTCTTGGGGGTCGATCGCTTCCTCGACATGTGCCGGACGACCGTCAACGTCGGCGGGGACCTGGTGGCCGCCGCGTTCGTGGCTCGAGGAGAACCGCCTTCGATCGAAGTACCCGGGCAGCAGAGCACAGAGGTCGCTCCACCGTGAAAGCGGCAGGTCTCTCAGAATCGCGGGCGCTCGCCATCCTGCAGGAAGAGCTGCCACAGTTCGGAGCTTCGACGCTCGTGGGCATCGGGGACGACGCGGCCGTACTGCAAAGGCCCAGCCAGAAGCTCGTCTGGACCATCGACGCCTGCGGCGAGGGCACGCATTTCAAGCAGGGGTGGCTCAGCCCCGAAGACCTCGCCCACAAGTCCCTGCAAGCGGCGGTCAGTGACCTCTGTGCCATGGGCGCTCGCCCGACGGCGGCGCTCGTTCAGCTGACGCTCGCGCCTTGGTGGACGGTGTCACGGCTGCGGCGCCTCGCCCGGGAGCAGGCCGCGGTGTGCCGAGTGCTCGGTTGTCCCATCGTCGGTGGCAACCTCACGCGCGCCGCCGAGGTGCAGCTCGTCACCACGGCTCTCGGGCAGCTACCGGGGCGGCCGCTACAGAGGACCGGAGCCCAGGCCGGCGACGAGCTTTGGCTCGTGGGAGCGGTCGGACGGGCACGACTTGGGCAGAGGGCGCTCGAGCGAGGGTGGCAGAAGAAGTCGCAGCTGGCCGCCTGCGTCGGCGCGTTCCGCAGGCCGCGCGCCCTGGTCGAAGAAGGTCTGCGCCTGGCGCGGGTGGCGCACGCGTGCCTCGACGTGTCCGACGGTCTACGTCGCGATGCTCCTCGGCTGGCGCGGGCGAGCGGCGTCCGCATCGTGCTCGAAGAGTCCCGACTCGCGCGCTTGGTCGACCAGGATTTCCGCCGCGCAGCAGACGCACTGGGCCTGGACCCCGTACGGGAGATGGTCGACGGTGGTGAAGACTACGCGCTGCTCGCGACGGGGCCCGCCGGGCGGCGCCCGCGAGCTGCGCGGATCATCGGACGTGTGGAACGCGGTCGGGGCGCCTGGCTCGAAGGTGTAGAGGGGCGCACCGAGCTCGAGGGCGGATTCGAACACTAGCAGGGTGCCCTTCGGCACGGAGCGTGCTTTTCCGCGCGGGAAAGGCGAGCGGAGCGGTGCGAAGAACCCCCTCTTGGTGAGGGGTTTTCGCACCTCGGCGATGAGCTTCACCGCGCGGGCACGGTGGTTTGTTTCGGCAGGGTGCCTGTCGGCACCCTGGTGCGTGCTTCTCGCCCCGTGCCCGCTGCACGCGGGCCTGCTTCAGGCAGACTTGCCGCTGCCGTGCGTACCGACGCGCGTATTGAAGGTGCCGACGGGCTCGTCGCCGAAGCAGATACCAATGTCGCGGGCTGTCTCCACGGTGTCTGAGCGCACGTCGACGCCGCGAGTGCCTCCGGTGACTTGCTCGAGAGGGATGAGCCTGATTTCGCCCGCCAGCTGCGATACCATGCCGCTGTCCTCGGTCTCTGCGAGGTAGCGCACGGCGGCGGAGCCCAGGCGTTGAGCGAGCAGCCGATCGAATGCGACCGGCGAGCCGCCGCGCTGCAGGTGGCCGAGCACCACGGAGCGTGCCTCGTGCCCGGTTTGCGCCTCGATCTGCCGCGCGAGCCGCTCACCGATGCCGCCGAGCACGGCGTGTTCTTTGAACACGTCCTTCTCCTGCTTGTACATCTCGTGATGACCGAGCTCCTTCGCTCCTTCCGAGACGACGACGATGGCGAAATCTCGGCGGCGGTCGTAGCGCTCGTGAATCTTCTCGCAGACGCGATCCAAGCGATACGGGATCTCCGGAATCAAGATGACGTCGGCACCACCGGAGATGCCCGCATGCAGAGCGATCCAGCCGGCGTGTCGACCCATCACTTCCACCACCATGACGCGACGGTGCGCCTGGGCCGTCGAATGCAGCTTGTCGAGTGCGTCGGTCGTCGTGTCGACCGCAGTGGCAAAGCCGAACGTCACGTTCGTGCCCTTCAGATCGTTGTCGATGGTTTTGGGCACCCCGATGACGCGCGGCAAGCCTCGCTGCATCAGTCGATGCGCGATGCTCATGGATCCATCGCCTCCCAAGCACACCATGGCGTCGAGTCCCAAGGCCCGGAAACGCTCGATCAGCCTGCCTGAGGCATCGGTGGGCACTTTGCGGCCATCGACGATGGCTGGGTAGTTGAACGGATCACCACGATTCGTGGTGCCCAAGATGGTTCCGCCCAAATGCCCGATGCCCCGCACCGCTTCCCGGTCCAGGTCGACCAGGAGCTCGGGGTCGTCTTCGAGCAGGCCCTCGTAGCCGTTGCGCACGCCGAGGACCTGCCATCCGCGATTGAGGGCGCTCAAGGCGACTGCACGAATGACCGCATTGAGTCCTGGGGCGTCACCGCCGCCGGTGTTGATCGCGATTCGTTTGATCATGGTCTCTCGCCCTTCGGGCTCGCAGCGCAGCTCATCACCGAAATGCGCTCGAGCCTCCCTGCGCACCATCGCCGGAATTCGTCGGCGTTTCCAGGGTCTGCTCGCCTGGGGCCATTCGGAACGCTCTTTAGCGCTCGCGGCGGCTGCGCACTCACGCCAGCCCCGGAGGGCAGGCGGCCGAGACGATGCGCGGTTTGGACAGGCGCCCCCGATAGAGGGCGCCTCAGGGGCACAGGGTCAGCTGCACCCCATGCTGTTGCCGCAATTCAAGCACTTGTAGCAGGCGCCGTTGCGCACCGTGATGTGGCCGCAACCGTCGCACACGGGGGCGTCACCCATCATGTCCTCGAGCTGCGCATCGAGCGCGCCGTGAGCGTGCGGCGGGTCGCTGACAGGATTGTAGCTGGCCATCGCGGGCGGTCCCGCTTGGAGAATGAGACCGGCCGGCTCGCCTTCATCGGGCGAAGCGAGAGCGCGCGCGCCCGGATCCTCGATGACATTGGGCTCTTCGGTCGGCTTGACCTGAGCGAAATCGTAGCGCTGCAGGTATTCCACGCCGAGCACCCGGAACAGATAGTCGACGATCGAGGTCGCGAACTTGATGTTCGGGTGGCCGCTGACCGGCCCATGAGGCTCGAACCGCGTGAAGGTGAACTGCTCGACGTAGGTGTCGAGGGGCACGCCGTACTGCAAGCCCACCGACACTGCCATGGCAAAGCAATTCATCAAGCTGCGGAAGGCAGCGCCCTCCTTGTGCATGTCGATGAAGATCTCGCCCAGCGATCCGTCATCGTACTCCCCCGTGCGCAGGAAGACCTTGTGGCCGCCCACCAAGGCTTCCTGTGTGAAGCCACGGCGCTTCTTGGGCAGCCTCACGCGCTGGCCGTTCGGACGAACCGCCGGGGGCAGCACGGCGGGGCGGGGAGTCACGACCGCCTGCACGCTCGTCTCTTCGCGGGCACTCACCTTGTCCTCGTCCCTGTCCTTCTCCTTGTCGCCCGAGCTGGACAGCGGCTGCGATGCCTTGCATCCGTCGCGGTAGAGCGCCACCGCCTTGAGGCCGAGCTTCCAGCCCTCCTCGTAGACTTCCCGAATCTCTTCCACCGTCGCTTCGTTCGGCAAGTTCACGGTCTTGCTGATCGCGCCAGAGAGGAACGGCTGCGTGGCCGCCATCATGCGAATGTGAGACATCGGTGCCAGGAACCGCTGCCCCTTCTTGCCGCAGCGATTGGCGCAGTCGAAGACCGGGTAATGCTCGAGCGCCAGGTGAGGCGCCCCTTCGATCGTCATGCGACCGACGATGACCTCACCCGCTTCCTCGATCTGCGCCGAGCTGAAGCCCAGGTGCTTCAGAATCGAGAAGCCGGGCTTGGCCATCTGCTCGGCTTTGATGCCGAGGCGGTCGTAGCACTCCTTGCCGACCACCCAGGGGCCGAAGGCCAGCGAGAGCTCGAACACGCCCGGCAGAGCATTTTCGACCTTCTTCAGGTCGTCGTCGGTGAAGCCTTTTTCCTTCAGGCTGGCGCGGTTCACGTGGGGCGCGCCGAGCAGCGTATTGGTGCCCGAAACGTAGGCCACGATCTCGCGCGTCTGCAGTTCGGTGTAGCCGAGGCGGCGCAAAGCAGGGGGAACGGATTGATTGACAATCTTGAAGTACCCGCCGCCCGCGAGCTTCTTGAACTTCACTAGAGCGAAGTCCGGTTCGACACCGGTGGTGTCGCAATCCATCAAGAGGCCGATGGTGCCCGTGGGAGCGAGGACCGTGGCCTGCGCATTGCGGTAACCGGACTCTTCACCCAGCTGGACGGCCGTATCCCAATCTTCGGTCGAAGCTTGCCAGAGCGTGGTGGGGCACTCGTCGCGATTGACGGCATAGGCCGCGTCACGATGCATGCGCATCACGTTCAACATGGGCTCGCGATTCTTGTCGAAGCCGGGGAACGCCCCTTTGCTGGCCGCCATGCGCGCACTCTGCGCGTACGCCCGCCCGCACATGATCGAGGTGAGCGCGGCGGAAATGGCGCGCCCCTTCTCGGAATCGTAGGGAATGCCGAGCAGCATCAAGAGCGACCCGAGGTTTGCATAGCCGAGCCCGAGCGGCCGGTAGTCGTGCGAGTTCTGCGCGATGTTCTTGGTGGGGTAGCTGGAGAAGTCGACGAGGATCTCCTGCGCCGTGAAGAACACATCGACCGCATGGCGGTAGGCTTCCACGTCGAAGTTTCCTGCTTCATCCAGGAACTTCGTCAGGTTCAGCGACGCGAGATTGCACGCCGAGTCGTCCAGGAACATGTACTCGGAGCAGGGGTTCGAGGCGTTGATGCTGCCCGTGTTGGGGCAGGTGTGCCACTTGTTGATGGTCGTGTCGTATTGGACACCGGGGTCCGCACAATGCCACGCGGCCTCGGCCACCTTGTTCCAGAGGTTCGCCGCGTCGAGCGTGTCGACGACCTCGCCGGTCGTGCGCGCGATGGTCTGCCAAGAGCCACCGCTCAACGCCGCTTTCATGAAATCATCCGAGACGCGGATGCTGTTGTTCGAGTTCTGGCCCGAAACGGTGCGATACGCCTCGCCGTTGAAGTCCGACGGGTAGCCGGCAGAGATCAGGGCGTGCGCCTTCTTCTCTTCGCGCATCTTCCAGTCGATGAAATCCTGGATTTCGGGATGGTCCATGTCGAGGCACACCATCTTGGCGGCTCGACGCGTGGTACCGCCGCTCTTCGTCGCCCCTGCGGCCCGGTCGAAGACCTCGAGGAAACTCATCAGGCCGCTCGACGTTCCGCCGCCGGAGAGACGCTCTTGCTTGCCGCGAATGGCACTGAAGTTCGACCCGGTGCCCGAGCCGTACTTGAAGAGGCGCGCCTCGTACTTGATGAGGTCGTAGATCGACATCAAGTCGTCGTGCACCGACTGAATGAAGCAAGCGGAGCACTGGGGGCGAGAGTAGGCGTTCTCCGTCTCGAAGATTTCGTTGGTCTGCGGGTTCCACGTCCAGTTGCCGCCGGAACCCTCGATGCCGTACTCGGCATAGAGGCCGCAGTTGAACCAAACGGGCGAGTTGAAGGCGCCGTACTGATTGACCAGGAGCCAGGTCAAATCGTCCTCGAAGGCATCGGCATCCTTCTTGGTGGCGAAGTAGCCACCGAAATCCTCACCAGCGCGGCGGATGGTGCGAGCCACGCGCGTCACCACCTGACGCACGCTCGTCTCGCCGTCGATCCCACCCTGCTTGATGCCGGCTTTGCGGAAATACTTCGACACGACGATGTCGGTGGCGAGCTGGGACCAGCCTTTGGGGATCTCCGCGCCTTCCATTTTGAAGACCACGGACCCGTCGGGGTTCGTGATGACGCTCTGGCGTCGCTCCCAGACGATCTGGTCGTACGGATGCTCGGCGGCATCCGAGAAAGCGCGCTCGAATGCGAGCCCCTTGCCCTTGCGCCCCGTCCCCTTGCGGGAAGCCGCGGTAGCCCGCGCGTCAGCGGCGCCGCCCTTCTTTCCAGCGGAAGCAGTCGCGGTTCGCCCAGCCACGTCTGCATTGTGGCTCACTTCGGCGCTGCTCACCCGCTCGGCGCCTGCTTTGGAACCGCGACCCGACGAACCTCGTCCGGACGAACCTCGTCCGGAAGAACCGGGTGATGTGGTGGCGGGGCTCGTGGAGGTGGATTCGGTGAACAGCTGGTCGGTCATGGGATGCTCCTCTTCACTCTGCTCTTCGCTGGGCTGGTCAGTCGGCACTGCGGCGCTGGCTGGGTGTGCGCTGGCTGGGTGTGCGCTGAATGGGGGTGCGCTGAATGGGTCTGCGCCGGCTTGGTCAATGGGCGCGGCTTCTACGGGGGACCGGGGGATCGATGGGGGCTTGTGCGGGGCCGGGGGCTGGGGGGACGACGGGGCCGGGGACGACGGGGCCGGGGACGACGGGGCCGGGAGGCCAAACAACGGGAGCTGCATCGGCACGCCGGTGGCCTGGGCGCCTCATGCAGCGCAGGAACGCACAGCGCTGTCCGAGTTCGCGCCAGCCGGTCGCCAGGTGTGGACCCGACTCGAGCCCGAGGTGGCGCCCCCAGAAAGGGCAGCGCCCCGTCGCTTGTTCTGCTCGAAAATCACGTGAAACTTCGTTCAGGTTGAGGGAGCAGACACGGTGCTGTTCAGGCCATGGCCTGCTTCGACCCTCTCCGCGAACCCCTGTTCCTTTGACCAGTCTTTCTGTCCCAGCGCAGGGGGCCCTCACCCCGCTGGCCGGCTCGAAGTCGCGTGTGTTCCGCGGCCTCCTGGTTCCGAAAGGACGAGCCATCGGTCTACTCCCAAGGCGTACCCTGGTTCAAGAAAAAACCACAACTTCTTGGGCCGAAGTGTAGCACCACCCCCTACCAGTTGGGCAAAGGCTCCCTCCCGCAGGGAAAGCAATGATCGCGCCAGATCACGCGCCGGCGGGCCGCTCCCGAGCAATATTCCGCTGGTACTGCTCGAAAAGGATCCACAGGGGGACACCGATTTCGGGTCGCACCACCCCTCTGCCTGAGCAGTGATCGGAGCAAGCCCTGAACTTCCTTGCGCCTTTCCGTTCGTGCAGGTGGGAGGATCGGCTGCTGAACACACGAAGTCCACGGCCTATCCCCCGGACCCAAACACCCTGCGCAGAGGTGGTCCCCAGGGAGGTCCCCAGTTTGTCCCCGTCCCGCGCAAGGGTACGGGCGGGATGGCCCAGGCCGGCGGCTCAGTGACCAGACCTTGTCCCCTCGCGCCTCCCAAGTTGTCCCCAAGCTGGGGACGGGCGAGCGCGGTGAAATCAGCGATCCGCCGAGAGCGGTCTCGCGCGCCTCAGCGCAGCCCAAGGCGTTCGAGCATCGGCTCGAGGCGCGGCTCTCGTCCCATGAACTCCCGAAAGAGCTGCATGGGTTCGGCGCTATCCCCGCGGGCGAGGATCGCTCCTCGGAACGCGGCCCCCGTGTCGGGGTTGAACAACCCCTCGCGCTTGAAGCGCGTGAACGCATCGGCGTCCAGCACCTCGGCCCACTTGTACGAGTAGTAACCTGCGGCGTAGCCGACCGGATGTGAAAACAGGTGGCCAAACGACGCGATGAGCGCGTAGCTCTCGGGCAGGCGTGCTGCGGAGTAACGTTGAAGGATGCGATTGGCGAAGGCGTTGACGTCGCCGTCCCGGCTCGCGTCGTAATCGGTGTGCAGGGCCAGATCGACGGCTGCGAAGCCCAGCTGGCGCATCTGCATGGTGGCGGCGCGGAAGTTGCGTGCCCGGATCAGCTTGTCCACCAGGACCTGCGGAATGACCGCTCCCGTCTGGAAGTGCTTGGCAAAACCATCGAGCGCTTCCTTCTCCGTGCACCAGTTCTCCAGGATCTGTGACGGTAGCTCGACGAAATCTTGGGCCACCCTGGTGCATGCCAGGCTCCGCACTGGAACCTGGCTCAGCATGTGGTGGAGCAGGTGGCCAAACTCGTGGAACACCGTCTCCACATCGCGGAAGTTCATGAGGGAAGGCGCATCGGCAGTAGGCGGCTGCGCGTTGGCGCAAAAGAGCGCTACATGGGGGTGGGGCGGGGTTGCTGCCAAAAGCCCGTGCATCCACGCACCATCGCGCTTGGTCGAGCGCGGGTAGAGGTCCGTGTAGAAGATGCCGAGCTCTCGGCCATCGGAGTCGAGCAGGCGATGTGCGTGAACACTCGCATGCCAGACGGGGAAGTCCGCAGGCACGACCCGGACGCCATAGAGCCGTTCGGCCAGGCCGAATACACCTTCTAGGACGCGTTCTGCGGAGAAATAGGGCCGCAGCTCTTCCTCATCGAAATCGTAGCGAGCTTTGCGTTGCTTCTCAGCGTAGTAGGCGACGTCCCAGGGCTCGAGCTCGCCGGCATCGGGTCCTTCGAGCTCGTTCCGGAATGACCTCAGTTCTGCCTGCTCGCGCTCGAAGGCCTCTACGGTGAGGGTGCGGAGCTGTTCGACGAAACGCGCTGCTTCCTGCCCGGAGCGTGCCATCCGATCTTGGGTGACCAGGTCGGCGAAATGCTCGAAGCCGAGCAGGCGCGCGCGCGCCTGGCGAAGCTCCAGAATGCGGGCAACGATGGGCAGGTTCTCCTTGCCGGGGACGTCGACACCGCGTTGGTTGAACGCCAGCCAGATTTGGCGGCGCAGGTCGCGGTCATCTGCGTAGTTGAGGACCGCCACGACCGAGGGTGACTGCAGACCGAAAAAATACCCGCTCTTGCCGCGCGCGCTGGCGGCTTCGCGCGCTGCGGTGACGGCGGAGGGAGGCAGCCCTCCGAGCCGCGACTCATCCACGTAGAGCTCGAAGGCGTTGGTCGAGTCGAGGACGTTCTGCGAGAACCGCGTCGTCTCGAGGCTGAGCTCGCGGTCGATGCGCTCGAGCTCCTTTTTCCCGGCTGGATCGAGGCGCGCACCGTGGCGCCTGAAGTCGTCCAGCGTCTTTTGCATGTAACGCTGCTCGATGGCGCTCGTGGCGCGGGAACTGGGCGAGCCGTGGTAACGCTCGAGCGCCTGGTAGAGCGCCGAGTCGAGGGCGATGCTCGACCAGAACGCGCTCACGTCCGGAAGAACCGCGTTGTACGCATCGCGCAGCTCCGGAGTCGACTGCGTCGCCTCCAGGTGCTCGATGACGCCCATCGCCAGCTCGAGCCGCTCCGTCGCGCGCTCGAGGGCGCCGAAGGTGGTGCCGTACGCGTCCGCCGCGCCACTGCCGATGTTGGCCAACGCCTGGCGAGCTTGCTCGAGCAGGCGTCTGACGCTCGGCACGATGTCAGAGGGCTGAATGCGGTCGAACGGGAGCGGAAAAGGGAGATCTTCAATCAGGGTGGACATGGTTGACCTGGGCGCGCCCGGCGCGAGGACCAGGTCTTAGCATGCCCACCCGCGTCCTCGCTCAGTTGTAGACGAGCGTGATCAGCGCCAGGATGCTGCCGCTGAACGCGCCGACGCCATTGGCCGTCACGAACCCGCCCGTGCCGCGCAGCATCATGCCCGAGGACCAGTTGGGGCCGACCCACCAGTCGTAGCCACCGTAGAGCGAGCCTCCGGCGCCGAACATCGGATCCCCGCTGCCGGCGTAGCCAGAAAGGCCCACCATCGCGCCAAAATGCCCGCCGTGACGGGGATTGGGATAGGCGTCGAAGAACGGGCCGACGATGTACTGGAAGCCGCCCCCATCGCCGGTCGCCAACACGTTGGTGATGGCGGCGCCGCCGATCGACAGGCCATCCGACGGAGAGCCACCGATCATGGCGTCGAGGCCAAACGCGAACGCTTCCTCGATGTCGCTGTCGGTGCCGCCGACGAAGCCCACGCCGGGACCGGCGCTCACGCGCACGTAGAGGCCATTGTGCATGTAGTCGATGCGCGCGAGCGGCGCTGGCGGTGGCGGGACGGAGAAGTCCATCTTGCTCGCCGGGGGCTGCTCTGCCGGCGCAGGTGCTGGCTGGGCTGCGGGCGCTGGTGCGGGCTGGGCGGGAGCGGGCTGCGCTGCGGGAGCAGGCTGCGCTGCGGGAGCAGGCTGCGCTGCGGGAGCAGGTGCAGGTGCAGGTGCAGGTGCTGGTGCTGGTGCAGGCGCAGGCGCAGGCGCAGGCGCTGCAGGAGAGAGGCCCGTCTGGGCGGAAGCGATGCCGGCCGCCAGGAGCGGGAGTGCGGCGGCGCGAAGCAGGACGGAGTAAGCAAAGGGTCTCGTCTTCATGTCGGGTCCTCGGTGTTCGAAAATACCGTGCTCCAATACCACGCGTCGAGCTCGAGACTGAATGTGCGATGTCGACCGTGGCTACGGACGCGCGGCGTGGGGATCGGGTAGCCTCGGAGTGTACGTGCGGCGGGGCCAGGCGCTTCCTTCGGGCGAGCGCGCACCGGCTTCCTGCGAACTCGACTTCGCCCTCTCGCGCTCACGAAAAAATGGGGTCAAGCCGGACGGACGTCGAGCTCGACGGCCGCCGGGGTGAGCCGACGCCGCGCAGTCGCCACGGCCACCTCGCTCCGGTCGATGCCCATGGCCCGTCGGCCGGCCAGCAAAGCCGCCACGACGGTCGTGCCGGAACCACACATCGGGTCCAGTACCGTTCCGTCCGGGGGCGTGGCCAAGCGCACGATGCGATCCAGAAGACCGAGCGGCTTCTGCGTCGGATACCCGGTGGTCTCCTGCAGGAGCGGCGTGTTGGCTCGCATGCTCGGCAAGTCCGACCAGACGCTTCCGAGCTTGCGGCCTTGGTCCGCGTAGTACCGATACGCCTTCCCGCCGACGATCCGCTCACGGAAGCGTCGTCCGTCGGCATCGACCAGGCGAAAGTGCATGTGCTGGCTGGTCGCGGCGTACGGCTCCCGCAGCCCACTCTCCTCCGCCGCGTAGTAAAAATCCTTCGAGCGCGAGTAGATGAGGATGGTTTGATGCGTGACGCTCGGGCCGCGCTTGCGGCGTCCGCCATTGCCCGGGCTCCAGATCACTTCGCCTTCGAAGCGGCTACGCCCGAACGTTCGGTCGCACAGGACTTTGACTTCGTGGACTGCACGGTGGTCGAGGTGGATCCAGAGCGACCCCCGCTCTGACAGGCTCTCGAACATCAGCTCGAGCCGGGGGCGCATCATGTCGAGGAACCCGTCGATCCCTCCCCAATGATCGTCGTAGGCTGCGGTGCCCTGGCTGCGCTCTCCGCTTTCGAGCCGGGCGCTGCGCCGTCCGCCGGCCGCGAAGGGCGGGTCAGCGTAGATGAGGTCGAGGGGCCCGAGCTCGCGTCGGGCATCGGGGATCCGATCCAGGCAGTCGCCGAACAAGATGGGCTGGTCATCCATCATCGAGCACACCGTCCGAAACGTGCGGCCAGCCCGCCGATGCTGCGTCGGCTTCGCGACTCGGCTCGCTCAGCTTGGCTGCCTCGGTGGTGAGCGTTGGGGCCGCCGGCGCGTCGGGCTCTTGGGCTCGAGTCGCGTCGAGCGGGTCGGTGCTGGCGATCTCCTGCCACAAGCTCGTTGTCGTGCTGGCCAAGAAGGGCAGTGGTGACAGCCAGGGCCAATGGGGGCCTCCGCCCGAGCACCCCGCCACGGCTTCGCTCGGACGACAAGCGATGCGCATGTGGACGTGATCGGCGTGTGGCAAGCTATCGACCGGTTGGAGCATGACCGTCTCGGCTCGCCAGACGAGCTCGAGGTCGTCCTCCTTGGCGAGCGCATAGTCGACGATGCGTCCCTCGAGCTCTCGGCTCATGAACAAGAACTGAACGTCGATGTCCTGGTCCTCGAGGAGCGTCTTGATCAGCAGCCACTGGCGCGGCAGGTCGATGAGACCGTAGCGACCGTCCGGAAAGCGCACGAAACCATCGGCGCCGAGCGCGAAGAACCCGAGATTCTGCATCGGCGCGCCGTGCGGTGTCGTCACGTAGAAGAGCAGGTCCACGTCGCGGCCCGTGCGGTGGGAGTTGTGACGGGGGATGCGGCCGCCGCTCTCCTCGCTGAGGTCACCCACGACGAGCGGGGCGCCGCCAGGCAGCTCCTCGGCCACGGTGAGCGCGGCCCGCTGCACCGCCGAGACCAGCCGAGGCAGGCCATAGTACGCCGGTGAGCGGGGCCGAAATCGCACGAAACCGGGTCCCGAGACCGGGAGCTCGGTCGCGGAGGTCAGGACACCGTTGTGGGGGACCCCCACCGAGCCAGCGAGACCCGGAGCCAGAGGCGTGGGCGTCTGCATGCAGCCCGGCAGGAGTGACAGGAGCAGAGGCAGGATCGACGTCGGGCGTGCGTCGAGGCGCGAGCCTGCTCGGTCGGGATTCGTGCTTAGGGCTTGGCGTCGTGACATCCGCGGAGGTAGGCCGAAATAGCACCTTCGACCTCTTCGAGCGCTTTGGGTGAATGGAACGGTTGCTCGAGCTCGAGCTTCCCCTCGCGGCTGCGGACGAAGCCCATTTCGGCGAAGGCGCGCAGAGCGTTCTCCAGCACCGGTTTGCTGATTGCTTCGCGCCGTTTGACGCGACCCTTCGAGTATAGGTCTCGTCCGAGGTCGAGTCCCGTCTTGAGCAGTTCCTTTTCTACCCGCCCGGCGCCCAAGAGCTCGTGGAGACTGCGGGCCGCAATCGAGTAACCCTCGAAAAAGGTCGCCAAGATGGCCCGGTAGATGCGGAGCCATTCGGTGCCGCTGAATCCGCCTTCCCCCGCGCCGATGCCGAGCAAGGAGCCTTCGCGTGCCAGATGTCCGCACTCGACCAGCTCGGCGACGGTATCGTCGAAAATTTCCGAGAACGGGGCGTCGGCGCGGAAGCGGAACTCGTGCTTGAAGAGCTTCGACGCCCACTGCACCCGCGACTTGACGGCCTCGACGTCCGTGGCGCGCGGTGTGCCATCCGGGTCCAGATCCAGGCTCGAGGCCACGAGCGCCTGGGCAACGAAGAAGTGGATGATGATGTTCTTCGAGGTATCGAGCTGCAGGCGGCGCGTCTCGACCACCGTGTAGAGTCGGTCCTCGCTGGCCGGGCGCACGTTGCGCTCGAGGGGGACCGCTTCGACGTCGAGCAGCTCGGCATCGGCGAACATCTGCAAGGATTCGCGGATCGACTGACCGCGCACGGTGCCGTCGCTTTGGACCGTGGGACTCGTGACTCGGGCGCCCGCCCGGTGCAGGACCAGCAGGAGCCGCTCGGCGAACTCGATCACCCGTGCGCCCGTGAAGGCGCGCTCCTCCATCGACAAGATGGAGAGGGCCGTCAACGACCCGGGCGTGACTGCGGTCACTTTGTTGATCTCGTCCATCACGCGATTGCCGAGCCGGGTGACGATGGCGCGGCGCTTGGCCGGCCGCTGCATGTCGGCGGGCACGATGCCGAGCTCGTGCGCAATGTCCTCCAGCGTCATGATTTGCCCGAACTGCAGGTTGATGCGGCCGTAGCGGGAGCGCAGCACTTCGCTCGCGCTGATGAGATCCGTCGCTTCCTCTTTCTTCTTCTCGGCGCCGCTGAGCTCGCGCTGGTAGCTATCGGCTTCCACTACGCGCTCGTAGCCGATGCTGACCGGCACGAAGTACACCTTCTTCGTGGGCACTGCCTGCGCGGCATCGATCACCATACTGAGCAGGCCGAACTTCGGATCGAGCAGCTTGCCGGTCCGGCTACGACCGCCCTCGAGGAACACCTCGATCGGGTAGCCGTCACGAATCAGGCGCCGGATGTACGCATCGACGACGGCGGCGTACAGGCGGTCGCCCTTGAAACTACGCCGGATGAAGAATGCGCCCGAGCGCCGGAAGATCGGACCGAGGGGCTTGAAGTTGAGATTGTCGCCGGCCGCGATGAGCGGCATGGGCAGGTTCCGCTCGTAAAAGAAGTAGCTCAGAACCAGGTAGTCGATGTGGCTCTTGTGGCTGGGCAAGAGGATGAGCGAGCCGTCCTTCGAAGCATCGCGCACACGTTCGACGTCGGCAGCGTCGTACTCGATGCCGCGATAGATCCGGTTGAATCCCCAGCGCAGGGCCACCCCGACCGCTTTGGTCACGTTGGGATTGGGCGTCGCGGCAAGCTCTTCCAGCATGCGCCTCGCCTCGTTGGTTTTCTCTGCCACGAGGTCTGGCTGCTTGCCGGCCAAGTCGGAAATGATCGTACCCAGCCGTGGGCTGCGTAGAATCTCCTCGCGGACGCGCTCGGGAGCCTTCGCCCGCGGACCGATGACGGTGCGCCGCTCGCGCTCGATGCGGCGCAGGACCATGTACGTCATGCGGCGGACCAAGACTTCTTCGCTGAGCTGGCTATTTTGCGCGATCACGTCTCCGAGGAAGATCGGATCGGCAAAGCGCAGGCTCGCGTAGCGGAGGTTGTAGGCAAACTGGCCGATTGCGCGCGTCGGTGTGGGCCAGGCGTGGGGGCCGAGGATGTAGTCCCAGGGTCGCACTCCCACCTTGTCGGGCGACTTGGACCAGACGAAGACGAGCGGCAGGAGCACCATCGGGCGCTCGCCCTCCTTTTCCATTCGCAGGAGCGCACGCACGAGCTCGTCGCCTTCCTGCATGCCACGTCCGAGGGTGGTCCGGCTGACGGCGTCGAACACGCTCGGTGGCCGCTTGAGGAAGAGGGCAGCGCTGCCCCCGCTGGCGACGGCGTCGCGTAGGTTCGCCTCCTGGTTGTGACGCTGGCTGGGCACGAGCATGTTCTTGAGTGCCCCTGCCCGTGAGTTGGGGCCCACCGGATTGAGCAGCCAGAGGCCCAGATCATTGGCGAAGCGGATCGGCGGCAGACCTGCTTGCTTGTTGATGTGGTCGAGTGCCAGAAAGTCCAGCCAGTTGAGGTTCGGCAAGACGTAGAGCACGCTCGCTTGCGCACTGAGCTGGCGAACGAGGGGAGCGAAACCGTCCTCGACCTGGATCTGCTTGAAGACCCGGCGGAGCAGGAGCTCGAGCAGCGGGTTCGGCTCGTAGGCGTGGGTGGAATCGGCCATCGGACTGGTTTGACCTTTTGAGCCTACGTTGTGGGAAGCGGCCTTCGCAAGCGACCCGGGGCCATGCTACGGAGCGCCCGCACGTGTGGCCGACCCGAGCACCCTGCTACCGCGGCACCTTGGTGTCCGCACTGCTGGTGCTTTCGGCAGGTTGCGTTCTTTCCGGGTGCACCCGCTGTCGACACGAGCCGTCAGGTGGCACGGACGACGTCGGTGCGGGACCCCAGCCCGCGGAGGAGGCCTCTGCGCCTGCGGTGCCGCGCGCGAAGCCCGCCCGGTGCGCGACCGTCCCGGGCGGACTCATGGTCGGTTCGCAAGGCGGGGCGACGCCAGGCCAAGACGAGGATGACGCACTGCGGGACGTCGCGAGCAGCGGCGCCGTGGAGTTCGCGCGCGGGGCGACCGACGGTCCGCCCGATGCTGCGGCGTTCCTGCTCGGTGTCTTGGTGCACGGTGACGACACGCGCGCGATGCTCGCGCATGTGGAGACGGGTAGCGGACGCTTGGTCGACCTGGGACGCGTCAACCCGAACGTGGAGCCGCCGCGGGTCACCGCGCAGGGCGGTCACGTCTTGGCGCTCGTCCTCGACTTCGCGGCGGGCGCCACGGTTCTGCGGACGGTGGGCGTCTCGCGCGCCGCGCAGATGCTGACGACGCGCCTCGGCCCCGAGGTGCGCAAGACGGCTCGTGACCCAAGCGGTGCCGATATTGCCGTCTTGCCGAGCGGACAGGCGTTGCTCGTGTGGGACCGCCAGGATGCACACGGTCGTTCGGAAATCGTCGGGCTCTCGCTCGATGCGCGCTCGCTGCGCGAGACGTCCAGCCCGCGTCCGCTCACCCCGGCGGGACGCCCCGCGAGCGAGCCGCGGCTCGTCGCCGGTCCCCAGAGCTACTGGCTCTTGTGGCTCGAGCCCCAAACTTCGGCGCCGAAGAGCGGCACCAGTGACGACGCGGGGGTCCTGTTCGAGCCGCCGAGCGTCCTCTACGCCGCCGAGCTCGACGCGGCGGGACGCCCGCGCTCGACTCCGGTCGCCATCAACCAAGACCAACCGGCGCCGGTGATCTTCGACGCGCGTGTGCTTCCGTCGGGCCGCCTTTTGGTGGCGTACCGTACGGCCCCGGCTGACCGCCCCGTCGACGACCAACCCACGCGCCTGGCGGCCATCGACATTGGGGCCGCAGTCCCGACCCGCGCGCCCGACGAGGCCGGGGTTCCGGGGCCCGGCGCACCGACACTCCTCGGGAGCCCGGCAGGGGACCCAACGTGGCTGGCGGTCGAGGACGCCAGCGGCGCGACGGCACTCGTGCGTGCTTTCGCCGAGACCGGAGCCCCCGGCGCCGCCCCGGTCGTGGGCGTTCAGGGCATGGCCATTGCGGGGGAGCCTCGCCGGCTCCTCGTGGCGGAACCGCGCGGGATTGGCGTCGAGCTCCGGATCCAGTCCTGCGCGCTCGACTGAGCGTCACAGTCGGCTCGCGGTCTGACCACTTGGCGCAGGATTTTCCGCGTCATCGCGCGGGGCTGGTTGCGAAGTCCACTTGCCTTCGTGGTATGCCGAGGGGGTCCTTCATGGTCCCGCCGCGCATCGCCATTCACAGAACCGAGCGTCCTCTCTCCGCGACCGAGCGTCAGGCCAAAATGGCGGAGCTGATGTTCGGGCGCGTGTTCGTCGAGCACATGGTGACGATCCGCTTCGACGAGGCGCGCGGTTGGCACGACGCCATGGTCACGCCGTATGGCCCGCTCGAGCTCGACCCGGCGGCGTCGGTGCTCCACTACGGGCAAGCAATTTTCGAAGGCTTCAAGGCGTATCGTCAGGCAGATGGTGGCATTGCGACCTTTCGTCCCGATGCGAACGCGAAGCGCTTCGTCGCTTCCGCCGAACGATTGGCCATGCCGCCTCTGCCCGAAGAGCTCTTCATCGCGGCGGCGGACGCACTCATTCGAGTCGATCAGGCATGGGTGCCGCCAGCCCTGGGCGAGAGCCTGTATCTGCGTCCGCTGATGATCGCGACCGAAGCAGCGCTCGGCGTGCGCCCCGCCCGCGAGTATCAGTTTTTGCTGATTGGCTCGCCCGCAGGCGCGTACTTCAAGAACGGCATCAAGCCCGTCTCCGTCTGGATCACGCGCGACTATGTGCGCGCCGCCAAGGGTGGGACCGGCCACACGAAGTGCGCGGGCAACTACGCAGCGAGCCTCGTCGCACAGCGTCAGGCGCTGGCCGAGGGCTGTGATCAGGTCGTGTGGCTCGACGCGAACGAGCACCGATACGTCGAAGAGATGGGTGGGATGAACCTGTTCTTCGTCTACGGGACTGGTGAAGGGGCCCGCATCGTCACGCCCGCGCTGACCGGCAGTTTGCTCCCCGGGGTGACGCGCGACAGCCTGCTCACCATGGCTCGCGACTTTGGCTACCAGGCCGAGGAGGGCACCATGACGGTGGAGCAGTGGCAGCGAGATGCCGAGAGTGGTGCGATGACCGAGGCCTTCGCTTGCGGGACCGCTGCCGTCATCACGCCGATCGGCACCGTGAAGGGTGTATCCGGTTCGTTCACCATGGGCGGCGGATCGGCCAATGGTGCCGGCACGGGCCCGATTGCAGGCACCCTGCGCGAACGGCTTCTGGCACTCCAGCACGGCCGCGCCCCGGACGTGCACGGCTGGATGCACCCGGTGTCGCTCGTCGATTGACGGAGAGCGACTGAAGGCCCGCAGCGTGGCGCCGACGTGCGCCTCCCGGGAGGGCTCAGCGGCGTGGTCGGTCGGCCTCGGGGGGCATTGGGTCCAGATGCGGACTGAAGCAAGCCACCCGATGGTTGCGCGTCGTGCCGGGAACGAAGTCGAGCTGCGGACGCTCACTCCGGCACCGCTCGAGCTCACGCGGGCACGCGCCGGCCACGTGGCAGCCGCTCGTCGGCGAGCGGGGGTCGTGCAGCGGGCCAGGTTCGCCGTCGAGCAAGGCGAGGGTGCGAGGATGCGCGCCCTGTCCCAAAACGAGCGGCGTTGGTCCGAACTCGAGCACACGCCCGGCGTCGAGCACGGCAATTCGGTCGGCGAGCGAACGCGAAATGCCTGGGTCACTCGTGGCGAGCACGAAGCTCCTCTCGCGAGCCTTCTCAGCCAGGAGCAGACTCGTGAGCGTTCCGCCATCGGCGTCGAGTGCGCCGCTGCGAGGCATATCCACCAAGAGCACGCGCGGGTCTTTGCAGAGCGCCAAAGCCAGGCACAAACGGAAGCCCTCGCCTTCGCTCAGCACGTCGGGAGTGAGCTTCGCCACACGGGCGGGCAGGCCGAGGCGGTCGAGCCACAGCTCTGTCTCACCTCGACTCCCCTTCGGTAGCAGCCGTCCGAGGTGCTCTTCCACCGTCCTGGTGGGGTCCAGGCTCTGGGCCACGTCGGGAGACACCAGCTGCACGCGACTCCGGGCGACGTCGACGGTCCGGCCTCGACCCGAGGTCACGTCGACGCCAGAGACCCGGACCCGCCCTGCGTGAGCCGGCAGGTGCCCCGCCATGGCTCGCAGCAGGGTGGATTTGCCGGCCCCGGACGGTCCCAAGAGCACGAGGATCTCGCCTTTGCGTACGAAGAGACTGGCCCCGTCCACGACCAACGCTGGCTTGCCCTGTACCCACAGCCCATGGCGCTGGCGTTCGACCTCGAGCTCCGAGACATCGAGAACCGGTGGCGTGGCGACTGCGCGTGACCCCTCCTTGCGCTTCGGGACGAGCGGCACCGCGACCGGCTCCTCCCCGAGCGGTGGCCCGAGTCCAACGTGCTCCGAGGTGACCGGTGCCCAGGGTGCCTGGTCGCGTGCGCACAGAATTGCCATCGATCCGGCTGAAACCGCCGCTTCCACTGCGTCCGCGGCCAAACGGCGAAGCCTGGGATCGAGCACGCTCGCTGCGCCGTCGACGACGAGCAGGTCGGGTTCTTTCGCGAGAGCGCAGGCGAGCAAGAAGCGAAAGCGTTCACCGGCGGCGAGCGCCGAGAGGTCGAGCTTCCGTACGCGCTCGAGGTGGACCTCGAGCTGGTCCAGATGGTGGAGGATGCGCTCGCCCCGCCGGCCTACGAGCGTGTCGATACGGTCGGTAGGGAGTCCGACCAGGCGCCAGTCCAGGGGAGCAAGTGCCGTCCGGCCGAGCGCCGCGCTCCCCCCTTCGGACCGGAACCTTGCCTGCCCGTCGTAGCGGAGACCGGGCCGGCGCAGGCCCGTGAGGTACTCCGCCAGCAGGGACTTGCCTGAACCCATCTGTCCCGAGAGCACGACGCATCGTCCGGCGTCGAGTGCGAGCGTGACCGGTCCGACGAGACGTCGATCTTCGCTACTGACCTCCACCTCGATGAGGTCGAATCCAGTCGGTCGCTCTGCGCGCCCCTTCGCGATCGTGTGCGGCACCGAAGGTGTACATATCACGAGCGCGCATAGAACGCTGTCAGCCAAAATAGGCTACAGCGGCCCGCGTCGCTGGGCTCGCGGGAAGGCTCACGGCCGCGCTGCCGAACGCGACTGAATCAGTCGACGATGCCGAGGCGGAGGTGTGTCCTGCGTCGGTCGTCGCAGATGTCGTCCAGGCGGGCGCGTACCGTCTCGAGACCCTGCTCGAGTACGTGTTCGAGGTTCCGCCGTGCGATGCGCGAACGCAGAGTCTCCGTGCTTGCCGTCGACCAACTAGCCGGGTCGAGGGCGGTGGGATCGAGGAACGTCGTACCCCCCGAGTGGTGGTGTTCGATCCGCTCGAGTGAGGCAAATCGCACCGCCTGGACCAGCGGGTCGGGGCTGCGCCTGAGGAACGGAATGAAGCGCTCACCCGTCGTGGTGTCCGGGTCCGCTTCGGGGTGGAACGCCGCAACTGCGAAGCTCGCTACCCCCTCGCGTGCGGCCAGGTCGTCCCGAAGGAGACCGAGCAGCGTGTCCATGTCGAGGCGACGGACGGACAGCCGTGGCAGGACGAGCAGGACGAGCTCGATGTCGGAGGTCGTGACTGCGAGCTGTTCGCCGCAGCGACGCGCAGCCATGCTCAGCTGCGACGCGCCGAAAATATCAGTAATTACCGATATTTGCACAGTAGATGTGGCCAGGGCGCGCGCTGCCCACGGACACAGATCGAGTGCGCTCACGACCTCGCTGACGTAGCGCTCGGTGAGTCGCACCGTCTCCCTCTCGAGCTCGCGTTGGTCGACGTCGTTGGCTTTCGTCATCGCATGGTCTCCGACATCCCGAGTGTGCGTCGCTCGGACCGACCTGTCACCTCCGTGTCGGTCGGTCGTGGCGTCCACATCGACGTGACCGAGTGGCCCCGTCGCGAGCCACATCTCAGAGCGGAGTATCGGGTCGATGTGTGATCGACGCTGTAGCCAAATTCAGCTGAAATTTGCGCCTCAAAGTGTCGCGCTCGACGTCGACGCGTGAGGCTCGGGCGACCGCTTGGAGCGGCGGATCGACATGCGGTGCGCGCGCTCACTCGTGGGCGCGCGCGGTCCACTCGTCATGCGTCCGAGTGCGCGCGCGCGGTGCGCGTGAGATGGCAAACAGCAAATCGATCATCACAAAGCTGACGTGATCTTCTTGACGACTCGCAGGTCCAGAGTGCAAAGTACGCTCATCAGTCGCTTCGAATACGAAGGACAGAAAGGACCCATGGCTGCAAAGAAAGCTAAGAAGAAGGCTGCCAAGAAGGCTGCTAAGAAGGTGGTCAAGAAGACCGCGAAGAAGGCCAAGAAGAAGGCCTCCAAGAAGAAGGCCAAGAAGGCCGTCGTAGCCGAGATGCCCGCAGAGGAAGCTCCCGCGGCTCCGAAGAAGAAGGCCAAGAAGAAGGCCAAGAAGAAGGCAGCCAAGAAGTAAGCAGCCCACTGGGTTCGCAAACTGAGTAGCGGCGACCACGTTGGTGGATCGCCGCTATTGGCGTGGCGTGAGAGAGAAGGGGGAGGCCTCTGGCGGGACAGAGAGCCGATGCGCTGACGGGGGCGCCGCACTGAGGGGATGTTGCTTGCTCAGCAGTTCGCGCGGGCCGCTCAGCCGCGGGTCGTGCGCAGGCGGACACTTCATGGCCGGCCATGTGCAGCCGGGCAGTCGCAACCGGGCCATGTGCAGCCGGGCAGTCGCAACCGGGCCATGTGCAACCGGGCAGTCGCAACCGGGCGGGTGGCAGTCGGCGCGCGCCGACGAATCAGACCGTGTGCTCCTGGTCGTGCGGCCCGCGCGGTTCGGGAGTCCGCGCACGGGTCAGCGATGGGTCTTCCTGGCGAGCCGGCGGACGGCCCGAGTGTCGCAGGATGTACGCGTCGCCATGCCTCGGTGCGGCGGGGGCGACGACGGTGCCGCGGCGCGGCGGGGGCGGCGACGACAGAACCGTGCGGTGGCGGAAGCGGCGCGGTAGCGGCCGCGGGCTGCGGCGTCCGTGCGGCCCGTCCGCGGCCGCGGACTTGTCTCGCGCGCTTGCCGTTCTAGGCTGCGTGGGACGCGCACCGCTCGCGTTTGCTCGCCATGGCCGCCGAAAGAAAAGTCACCACGCTCGATGTCCGGCGCCGCAAAGGAAACGAAAAGCTCGCGGTCGTAACGGCCTACGACGCCACCATGGCCGCTCTGCTCGACGCGGCGGGCATGGACATCCTGATGGTGGGCGATTCACTCGGCATGGTCGTGCAGGGCGAGGACACGACGCTCGGCGTTACGCTGTCCGACATGGTGTACCACTGTCGCGCGGTGACGAGCTGCCAGCCGCGCGCGCACGTGGTCTGCGATCTGCCCTTCATGAGCTACCAAATCAGCGCCGAGCAGGCGCTGGAGTCCGCGGGCGTTCTCTTGAAGAAGGGCCGGGCCGAAGCAGTCAAGCTCGAGGGAGGCGTCGCCATGGCGCCCACGGTCCGACGCCTCGTGGAAGCGGGCATTCCCGTGATGGGCCACATCGGCCTGACTCCGCAGTCGGTCCACCAAATGGGCGGTTTTCGCGTGCAAGGCCGAACGAGCGACGCGGCGCTCGAGCTGCTCGAGGACGCGCAAGCCTTGGAGCAAGCGGGGGCCTATGCACTCGTGCTCGAGGGCATTCCTTCTGCGGCCGCGGCGGCCATCACCAGAGGCGTGGGCATTCCGACCATCGGTATTGGAGCCGGGCCAGACACCGATGGCCAGGTGCTCGTTTGCTACGATCTGCTCGGGATGTACCGCGGGCTCGCCCCCAAATTCGTCCGGCACTTTGCCGAGCTCGGAGACGCCGTCGTTCAGGCCGCTCGCACCTACGCGAGCGAGATCCGTGCGGGCACCTTCCCCGCGCCCGAACATACCTTTGCCATGGAGCGCGGACATGTGCCGCCGGAGGTGCAGGAGCTCGGCAAGGAGCCACCGACGGAGCCTTCGACCGAGCCATGAAGCCGGTCGTGGTTCGAACCGCCGCCGAGGTACGGGCACACCTCGAACGTGTCCGCAGCCGGGGCTCGTCGGTAGCCGTCGTGCCGACCATGGGCGCGCTGCACGCTGGGCACCAGGCGTTGGTGCGGCGCGCTCGGGAACTCTGCGACGAAGCTCTCCTGACCATCTTCGTCAATCCGACTCAGTTCGGTCCGAACGAGGACTTCGAGAAGTACCCTCGCCCCCTCGAGGCGGACCTGGCGCGCGCTGAGGAGGCCGGGGCGACGCTGGTCTTCCTGCCGCAAAAGTCGGAAATGTATGCGCCGGGCGACCAGACACGCGTCAGTGTCGGGCGGCTGGCCGAGGGCCTCTGCGGTGCCTCCAGGCCGGGGCACTTCGTGGGCGTCGCCACGATCGTCACGAAGTTCTTCGCGCTCTTCGCTCCGGCCACGTTCCTGTTCGGGCAGAAGGATTATCAGCAGCTCAAGGTGCTCGAGCGGGTTGCGCGAGATCTGCTGCTCCCCGTGCGAATCGTGCCCCATCCAATCGTGCGTGAGGCGGACGGGCTCGCTCTGAGCTCGCGGAACGTCTACCTCAGCGCTGCCGAGCGACAGGCGGGGCTCGGTATCTCGGCGGCGCTCGCAGCTGCGAGTCGTGCCTACGCATCCGGCGAGCGTCAGTCTGCAGCGCTCGTCGCTCGGGCGAGCGAGGTGCTTCGTGATCATGCACTATCGGTCGAGTACGTGGAGCTGCGGCACGCGGACACGCTGGAGTCGTTCGAATCGGCTGTGGGAGCGGAACCGTGCGTGCTGCTCATCGCCGCGCGCAGTGGGACCACGCGCCTCATCGACAACGCCATCCTGGGCCAGGATCGGCTGCCCGGAGTGGCCTGACCGTGTTTCTCGTCCTCGAGGGCATCGACGGGTCGGGAACCACGACGCAAACCGCTCGCCTCGAACGAGCGCTGCTCGGGCGCGGCCACCAGGTACACGCCACGCGTGAGCCGAGCCAAGGGCCCGTCGGTTTGCTGCTCCGTCAGGCATTGACCGGCAGATTGACCGCAGGGTCCGAGCCGGTCCGGCTCGACTTCTGCTCCATGGCGCTTTTGTTCGCAGCCGACCGTATGGACCACGTCAGGCGGGAGATCGAGCCGGCCCTGGCTCGTGGTCAGATCGTGATTTCGGACCGCTACGATCTGTCCAGCTTGATCTATCAGTCGGAGACCTCGCCCGATCCGGCGCGCTACCTGCCGTGGCTGTCCAGCCTGAACGCTCAGGCGCGGCGTCCCGATCTGACCATCGTGCTTGCCCTCGACGCTGGCGTTGCGCTCGAGCGCCGACGGGCTCGGGGTGGTGCCGAGGAGCTCTTCGAGATCCCCGAGCTGCAGGAGCGTCTCGCGGCTCGTTACGCCGATGCGCCGCGCTACCTGCCGTCCGACCGCATCGTGGTGCTCGACGCTCAGCAAAGTCCCGACGACGTGGAAGCGGATATTTTGGCTACCATCGACCAAGTGCTCGAGGCGAGTGGATCGAGCGTGGGAGAGTAGGCGGTGCCCGAGCGAAAGTTGGGCCGCGCTCGTCCTTCGCTGTAGGCTCGAGGCGAGCCATGAAAAGTCCATTCTCGCGACGGCCCGTTCACGCATGGGCAAGCGCGGCGCTGCTGGTGCTGGTCGGGTGTGGAGGCCCCAAGGAGGCGGAAGATCCGCACGTCATCCAGTCCGCCGGGCTCACGAACGAGCCGGCCGCGGCGCCCGTGCTCGAGACGGTCGATACCCCGCTCACGGAGCTCGAGCGCGCCAAGGTGGTCGAGGCCGTCGACGCTGGTCTCGGGCGCTTTCTGCAGCAGGTCGAGCTGGAGGCGAGCCTGAAGGCTGGAAAGTTCGAGGGCTTCCGCATCGTGCGTTTCGTCGATCCCGGGGCGTGGCGCGGAGTCGGACTCTTGGTGGGCGACGTCGTCACGAGCGTGAACGACATGCCGATCGAGCGTCCCGAGCAGGCGCACGCGGTGTTCGTCAGCTTGCGCACTGCCCCTGCCCTGGAGGTCGCGTACCTGCGCGCCGACCAGCCGATGCGACTCTCGCTCCCGATCGTGGGCTCGGCACCGCCCGCACCAGCTGCAGCGAAGACCGGCGCGGCGCCCGATGCGGAGCCGGCCGCGCCCGTGCCGGCTCCCGCGCCCGACGCAAAGAAGCGCGCCCCCTGAGTGCGGATGCTCAGGTCGAGTCGCCCGTGGCGCTTGGGCTCCCCGTGTCGACGCCGTGCGGTGCCGCGGCAGCGCTCAGCAGGAAATCGGCGACGCGATCCATCATGCGACGAAACTCGAGCCTGGTCATGTGGGCGCCGCTGGTGAGCCAGTCGGTGTGCACGGCCGGCTTCTGGTCGTCCTGGAAGTGCCCCAACGTGTCGAGGTGGTCGGCCTCCGCCGCCCAGAGAAGCTCTCCCCACAGCATGCTGAGGGTCGGCACGATGCCGTCGCTATCACCGCGCGTGACGTCGTCGCCGAGGGCATCCTTGATCATGAGGAGCTGGCCGCGGGTCGGCGAGGCGTAGTCGTAGCGTTCGTGGACCTGGCCCGTGAACTGGTAGAGAGTCGTGTAGAGAGCGGCTGAAAGCGCCATCGAGGGCGAGCGCACGCGTCGAGCGGCGCGCAGCGAGCCGGGGCGCGGAGCTGCAGCGACGACCGAAGCGTAGCGGACATGCTCCGCGTCGACGACGGCAGCGTTGAACAGGTCCATGGCTTCGGGCGCGATCTGAATGATGGCGCCTTGATCGACCTGTACCTTGGAGAGGTAGCTCTTGATCTCGGCGCGCCCTTCCGCATCTACGAAGCGCAGGATGCCGCCCGTAACCCGCGAAAAGAGCTGCAAGTCGCCACCGAGCAGCGAATCGATCCCACCGAGTCCAGCCAGCAAGCGCGAGAACAAGGCAAGCGACGGCTCACCGAGCTTGAGTGATACGACCGTCAGCAGGCTGATGGCGTAGAGAAGCCTCGCCCCCGAGACGGTCGCGAAGTAGCCAGCAAGCGGTGTGCCGTAGTGCGGTGTGTTCACCGTAACCAGGCTGCGGACGCGCGGCACCCAGCGGGTGAGGTCGCGATGAGCCCGCACGTTGGCGAGTGGCGAGAGGGCGAGCCTTGCATCGAGTCCGCCGGTGGAATGCCCCACGATGTGGATCGGACCTTCGGCACCGGCCGTGTGCGCGATGGTCGTCGTGAGCACTCGCGCGCGCTCACGCAGGGAGGAGGTCGGCGGCGAGGGAACCTCGTAGAAGGTGGCGGTCAGTCCTTGCGCCACGAACCGCGGCAAGAGGCAGCGTTTGACGTGCTGGAAGTAGTCGTAGCCAGCCAGCTGCCCGAACCCGAACATGCCGGGCACGAAGTACACGCGGTGGCGGATCTGGGTCACTCCACGCCCGGAGCGAACGCGAATGCGAGCTCTCGGGCGACCGAGAAGTCGAAGCGCACTTCGACCACCGAGGTCCCCCCGGGAGTAGCGCTGGCCTCCGCGCGCACTCGATGCAGGGACAGCGTGCCGGCCGTTCCGCGTCCGAACGCCACCCCTGCGATCGCCTTTTCTGCCTCGGCCAGCGAAATCGAGCCGAAGCCGTCGGCATCCCTGAAGGTGCACGTGTACGTGCTGTCTGCCGTGCGGAGTCGCGCTGCCAATAGGTCGAGCGTGCTGCCAGAAGGAGCCCACGTGAGATCGAGATCGGGCTGACGGATCTCGCTGACTTCCGTGAGCGGGATGCCCCCGATCGTCACGCCGCTCGGCACTCCCGGGCTCTCGTGGACCGCCCGTTCGCTTTCGAGACCTTCAGCGCCTCCGAGCACGATCTCGTAGCGGCCGCCGCTCGGCAGCGACCAGGCCGTTTGATCGCGACTTGCGTAAATCACGCCGCGGATCGAGTCGCTGACCGACGGAAATGCGTGCGGCGCCAAGAGATGGGCGCCCCCGGACGTGGTGACTTGCACGACGTCTGCCGGGACGAGCTCCACGCTGGGCATCTCGAGACCTGCGGTCGCCAGCTCGGCCGAAGCGGCCTCGCCCGTCTGGCATTGCCCCACCGGCGGCAGCTGGTCCCGAAGTCCAGCGAGAGCAAAAACCTCGGCTGCATCGGCGGTCTCCGGGACCCGGATCAGGCCCGCGAGGGCATCTGCACGAGGCTCGCCGCCGAGCGCCTCGCTCCGACGAACCTGAACGAGCGCGTGGACCACCAGGCGTTCCCCAGTGACTCCTTCCGCCTCGGCTGCGACGGAGCAGGCCGATAGCGCCAGAAGCGCGGACAGGATGGCCCCGAGCTGGGTGGCTCGGGACGCCGTCCGACTGGGCTCTTCGAATGGTCCACGCACGTCCATACAATCGTAGGAGGTCGCTCAGGATCGGGCAAGCCAAGCGCCCGCCGCCGCACCGGAAGCGGGGCGGTGGTGGGGCGGCTTCCCTGGGCTTTTCCGCGGCGCGCCAGGGGTTGCCCGGGGACCATGGGCGAGTAAGGTCCCGCAGCCATATGAATTTGCTGCTCGTGCCCCGGGGCGCGGGCGGGCCCCGCGCTGCGCTGGGGCTCTCGCTCGTGCTTCTTCTGTCCGGCTGCTTGCCGAAGATCGGGGATGACTGTCAGACGGACGTCGACTGTTCCCAAATCGGTGACCGTGTGTGCGACACGAGTCAGGCCGGTGGTTATTGCACTCAGTTCAACTGCACGCCCGAGAGCTGCCCCGAGGGAGAAGGCATTTGCGTGGCCTTCGGCAACTCGCCGTCCTTGGTGACGGGCTGCGCGAACGAGGCGCGGCCTTCGCCTTACGCGCGCTCGTTCTGCATGAAGCCCTGCCAAAGGGATCGGGATTGCCGCGACGGCTACCTCTGCATCGATCTAGCCGAGGAGAACCCCTGGGCAGCTGACGTGACTCAGAGGCCGCCCTCGGAGACTCGCGTGTGCGTCGTCCCGCAGAGTGCCAGCCCCGTGGATCGCGAGCTGCTGTCGGGCTTGGAGGAGAACGTCTGCTCCGGGGCCGCGTCCGGCTTTGGCGGCGACGGAGGGGCGGGCGGTACGGGCGGCTAGAACAGCGGGGTCCCATGTTTCAGGTCGCACCTTTGCCCCGCACGCTCGAGGCCGCACGTCGCGACCTGTCGAGCCCCAAACCAGAAGTGCGGGCCGACGCGGCGCGTGACCTCGGGCAGCAAGGACAGGGTGACGATGCCCCAGCGCGCATCGAGCTCTTGGCCGCCGCCTTGACGGACGCCTCGCCTCTCGTGCGCAGGCGCGCGGTGCTCGCCTTGGCCGACGTGGATGCGACGGGCGTAGTTCCCGCGCTGCTGGGACTCTTCGCAGACCCTGACCTCGGCGTTCGTCAGATGGCCGTGCTTGCAGTCGGCGAGCTGGCCCAAAGAGGTGACGAGGAGGTCGAAGGGCGCCTACTTGCACTCGCCCGGGCCGGCGATCCTTCGATTCGCTATCAAGCGCTCGCCGCGCTCGCGGGCCTCACCGGAGCGCAGGCGCGCGCAGAAATCCTCGCCGCTGCTCGCGACGTCGACCCAGAAATCCGGGAACTGTCCGTGCGCTTGGCCGCCGAGCATCTGACGGGGGGCGGCGCGCTCGACCCCGAACTCGAACGGCACTTTCGGACTGCTGTAGCGGACGAGGCCTCGCGCGTCGCGCTAGCGGCGGAGATCGAAGGCCTCACGCTCGGCCTCGACGTCGGGTGTCAGCATGTCATCGGGTTGCTGATCGGCCGTCTGCGTCCGTCGGAAGCCGCCGACGAGAGGCGCGCCATTGCGCTCGCTGCGAAGGGCGGGATGAACGCCGCCGTCCCTGCTCTGCGACGACGTGCCTTTGGCTGGTTCGGCATCTCGCTCGATCCGTATCGCTGGCCGATTCGTGCCGCGCTGGCTCGACTGGGTGACGCCCGGGCAATGAAGGCAATCGGCTCGGGGATCGACCGCGGACGTTGGCTACGTCGCACGTTGGCCGTGGAGGCTGCCGGGGCGGCGGGCTTGGTGGCGCTCCTGCCGCGCCTACTGCGTCTGCGAGGTCGCGCCGAACTGGTCGACCAGGACGTCCTCGAGCAAGCTCTGACAGCGCTGTCCGCGCCTCGTGTGTGAGCAGCCTCCGTAGCGGCGCAAGCCTCGGCCGGGGCCTCTTTGCAGACGCCCCTTGGTCAGCTAGGTGAAGGCGCATGTCGGATCAGTTCGAAGCCATCGTCTTGGGAGGCGGCCCGGGCGGCTATGTCTGCGCCATTCGTTTGGCGCAACTCGGAATCAAGACGGCTTGCATCGAGGAAGAAGAAGTCGGGGGCGTCTGCCTGAACTGGGGTTGCATTCCCTCCAAGGCCCTCATCGCCAACGCGCACTTCTACGACAAGGCGCAGAGGATGGCGGCGCACGGCATCGAGGTCGCTGGCGTCAAGGTCGATCCACCCAAGATGCAGGAGTGGAAAGACGGCATCGTCAAGAAGCTCACCGGGGGCGTCCGTTCGCTGCTCAAGGCGAACGGAGCCACAGTGATCGAAGGTCGCGGCAAGTTGGTCGCGAAGAACACGATTGAAGTGACCGAAAAGGCCGGCGGCAAGCGGCGGGTCGTGGCCACCAAGGCCATCGTCATCGCCACGGGCTCGGCCACGATTCAGGTGCCGGGCTTCGAGTTCGACGGCCAGACCGTGATCGGGGCGCGCGAAGCCGTGAGTCTGCGCAAGATCCCGGGCCACCTGGTGGTCGTGGGCGGCGGCGTGATCGGCCTCGAACTCGGCATGGTCTACCAGGCGTTCGGCGCCAAGCTCACGGTCGTGGAGCTCACGGCTAGCCTGCTACCTGGCATCGACGCCGATTGCGTGAAAGTGGTCGAGAAGTCGATCACGAAACATGGCGGAACGATTCTCAAGTCGGCCCGCGCCGAGAGCATCGAGAAGAAGGCCGGTGGTGGCGCTCGAGTGAGCGTGGCGACCGGCGGCAAGACCGAAGTCATCGAGTGCGATCAAGTGCTGGTCGCGGTCGGTATGAAGCCACGTTCGCGCGGCATTGGGCTCGAGGAGGTGGGCGTGAACATCGACGCGCGCGGATTCGTCCCCACGAACGAGCGCTGTGAGACGAACGTGCCCGGCATCTACGCCATCGGCGACGTGAGCGGGGCGCCCATGTTGGCGCACAAGGCGTCCAAGGAGGGCGAGGTCGCTGCCGAGGTCATCGCTGGACACCACGGCGCCAAGGACTGGGTCACGGTGCCTGGCATCGTGTTCACCGACCCGGAGATCGCCACGGTGGGCCTCACCCTGGAGCAAGCGAAGGAACGCGGCCTGAACGTGAAGGTGGGCCGCTTTCCGTTCTCCGTTTTGGGCCGCGCGATGAGCATTGCCGAGACGGAAGGCTTCGTGAAGGTCGTGACAGATACGGACAGCGGACGCATCGTGGGCATCCACATCGTCGGACCATCGGCCAGCGACCTGATTAGCGAGGGCGCATTGGCGCTCGAGATGGTGGCCACGGCCGAAGACATGGCCATGACCATCCACCCCCACCCGACCCTCGGCGAGGCCCTGATGGAGGCGGCCGCAGCCTCCATCGGTCAGGCGGTTCACGTCGCCAACCGCTGATTCGGCGAGAGGGTCCCGCGCCGTCCGAGCGCACCGAGTCTGGGGCCCTGCGGCCGCGGCTTGGTTCGAGCGCGTGAGCGTGGCATTCTGCCCAGGCGATGAACGGTGGGACGCGCAGACGGATCGTCGTGCAGGTGCGATTTTGCCCACCGCTCGACCCCGATAGCGCGCAGGACGTGGTCCAGAAGTGGGCGGAGCTCGCGCCCCCGCTGTTCGAACGGGCGACCGCGCTGGGCGGACGGGTGGTCGGCTTCGGCGATCATTTTGTCGCTGTCGATTTTCCCTGGGATGCTCTCTACGACGCGATCGACTTTCTCGTGGATGCGCCCCTCTTTCCGGAGCTGGCGAGCGGCCTGGCCCACGGGCACATGAACGTCATCTACGAGAGTCCGCGCCTGGCCCTCGTGACTGGTGAAGCCATTGCGCGTGCGGCTCGCCTGTCCGAGCTGGCCCGTCCCGGTGAGGTCTTGGTCGAGCCATCGCTCGTCCGAGCGTGTGAAGGGCGCATCGGTAGTATCGGTGAAGCGGGCAAGCGACCGGGCCGCCCCGATATCGAGGCACTCATCCTCGATCCCGAGCATCCTTTCAAAGACAGCACCTCCGTTCCGCCATCCCCGTCGCGTAACCTTCCGCTCGACGAGTTCGACTTCGAGCCGACCACGCGAGCGCGGGCGGAACAAGCTGCGCGTCTGGCTGGGGTGACCGAGGCGGTGGGTCGTGAATCGGACAGCACCTTCCCATCGGCGCTCGCTCAAGCACTGAAAGACCGCTCGCCGGAGGCCATCTCCAAGCTCGCTGAGCGCGTCAACGCGGGCCCGGCGACTCCGGCCACCGAGCGCCTGTTTGCGATGACCGAGCTTCTCCAGGGGCGCAGTGGCGACGCCATCCGCCGCTTGCGTGAGGCGCGCGAGCAAGCGGAGTCTGGCAGCCCGTCAGCCCGTTGCCGAGCGGCCCTCGCCTTGGCGGTCGCCTACGCGGCCGTTGGCCGCTCGCGGGAGGCGTTGCTCGAGGGCCTCTCTGGCTTGGCGCGCGCGCGGGAAGGTCAGGACGAGAAGGGCGAACGCGCCTGCGCCCGCTTCCTCGCCAACCTGGCGGAGGTCGCGCTCGACGGTGAGGCGGCGGCCGCGTGGAACGCACTGTGCCGCTAGCGCTGGCGTTCTCGGACGCGATCGCAGACATTGGCGCGAGCACCTGGTCGAATCTGGAAGGACCGTCCGAGTATCCGTTCTTGCGCTTCGAATGGCTGTCTGCCTTCGAGCAAAGCGGTGCGGTTGGGCCGAAAACGGGCTGGATCCCGCGCCATTTGCGCGTAGAGCGCGCGTCCGGGGAGCTCGTCGCCGTCGCTCCGGCCTACGTCAAGACCCACAGCATGGGTGAGTTCGTGTTCGACCACTCCTTCGCGGAGTTTGCCGAGACGCGCCTGGGAGTGCGCTATTACCCCAAGCTGGTCTTGGCGGTTCCTTTCACGCCTGCCACCGGACCGCGGCTCCTGTTTCGTCGTGGTGTTTCAGCCAGCGATCGGGAGCTGGCTTGGGACGTGCTGTGCGAAACGCTACCGATTCGCGCGACGGAGCTTGGGCTGAGCTCCATCCATGTCCTCTTCCCGGACGATGAGCAGGCAGCCGCGATCGAGCAGCGTGGATGGGCGCCTCGTCTGGGTGTTCAATTTCAGTATCATCGCGGCAGCGATCACTCGTTCGACGACTACCTGGCGGCCTTCTCGTCGAAGCGGCGCAACGCCATTCGGCGCGAACGGCGCAGCTTGGAGGCAGCGGGCATCGAGATTCGTGCTTTGTCGGGCGCAGCCCTCGGCGCAGAACAGGCCCGCCTCGCCCATGCGCTCTACCTGACCACGGTCGACAAGTACGTTTGGGGGCGTCGCTACTTGAATGCCGCGTTCTTCGCGGCGGTGTTCGAGAGCATGCCTGAAGCGCTGCAGCTGGTGCTCGCCACGCGCTCGTCGACGGGCGGCGCGGGCCTCGAAGCTGGAGAAGGAGTCTTGGGCGGGGCCCTGAACCTGATTGGCGCCCGGGCGCTCTATGGTCGGTACTGGGGCGCGCTCTCGGACGTGCCTTTCTTGCATTTCAACGTCTGCCTGTATCGGGGCGTGGAAGAAACGCTGGCCCTGGGCTTGGATTCGTTTCAGCCGGGGGCCGGCGGCGAACACAAAGAAGGGCGCGGCTTTCGGCCCACGGTCACCCGCAGCTTGCATTGGTTCGCCGACTCCCGGCTCGATCGAGCCGTGCGCGACTATCTCCAGCGCGAGGCCGGCGCGGTGCTCGAGCGGATTGACGAGAGCGCTCGAAGGGCGCCCGACCTCGACTGATCGACACAGCCTTCCGGGGGCCTTGCTAATCGGCCCGGCCGCTCGGGATGACCCACTGCCATTCGAGGTGGGCGAAGATCCCCCCCGAGACGTTCGGAGACAGCCCTGCGTCCATGCGGGCCCCCAAGCGCAGCCACGGACCGCTTGCTCGCGCCAGAAGCGGTACGCCAGCACCCAGCCCCAAGCGAAACGCCACCTCGTCGCCGAACGACCCGGCGCGCGGCTCGGCAAAGACTGCGCCAGTCGTGACCGAGATCGAGTCGAAGATCAAATCCCACAGTGGTCGCCCCCACTCGTGGTCGCCCGACCAACGGACGAGAAAGAGCGGCTCGAGCAGCGCGGAGACCGCCAGCGTGCGCTCGAGCGGATCACCGTCGTCGACCGCCTGCGCGAAATTCACCGTGAGGCCGATGGATTGGTAGAAACGAAGTGCCGCAAGTGCACTCGGGCGGGCGACGCCGACTCCCAGGTCGGCATCCACGCCGGCGCCGAGCGAGACGGCGAATGGGCCATCGAACCGTCCATACACGCCGTCGCCGCGTCCGCCGCCTTCCAGCGAGTCGGTGAGCGGTGGCGCTCCGTGGCCCGGCCATCGAGTGGGTGCAGCCCCCGCCGGTCTCGGCGTCAGAAAGGACGACAGCGCCGCCAGGATGGCGCACCCTGCCTGCAGCCAGCGGTTGTCGATGCGCGATGTCACGACGCGCTCCTCGCCTCGGCCTTCGTACGGGTGCGCCCGAGCGCGGCGTAGAGGTCGGCGCGAATTTCCACGGGCACGATGATGCGTGGGCGGCGCATGACTTCGCCATGGAGACGCCCGAGGAGGAAGGAGACCTCGCCGGGAGAGCGCTCGGTGCCGTCGGGGAATACCACTTTGATGGGGTCGCTTTTGGGATCGAAGGGGATGATGGAGGGGTTGTCGAGGCCAACGTAGTAGCGAGGATCGAAGCCGTGCTCTCGAGCCAAGTCGCTCGCAATGCCGAGGCAGCGCTCCTGACCTTGCAGTGTGGCGTCCTCGCCGTAAAGGTCGATGGTCTTCAGGAGTTGGCGGCGAAATAGGCGCCCGGTCAGGTCCGCCAGCACGCGGTCGGCGCTGTCCTTGTAGTGGGAAAGCGCCGTCCACATGCTCGTATCGTCGAGCTCGAGATAGCGGTGGAGATCGGTGTCGCCACGAGCTGCCACCTCGACGATGGCGACGGGCGTCCCGGCGACGTCGTGGCCATCTTGGAGGAGCTGGCGCACGCGCGAGAGGATGCGCGACAAGAGGTGTTCACTCGCCCGGCTCGCCTTGTGAAAGTAGACCTGCTGGAACATGAAGAGTCGCGCCAAGATGAACGATTCGATGGCCGGCAACCCCTTCGCTCCGTCGATGGCGAGTGCTGGAGCCAGACCCAGCGTTTTGGATTCGGCGAGGCAGAACGAGCGGAGTAGCCAGTCGAGATCGAACGCGCCGTAGCTCACACCCGTGAAATGCGCGTCCCGCAGCAAGTAGTCGCAGCGGTCCACGTCGAAGGTGCCGCTCACCGCGCGTGCCAAGTAGGTGAGGTCGCTCTTGCCGTGAATCAGCGCGTCGACGCGCGCCGGCAGGTCGGGCGCGATTCCCGCGAGTACGCCGTGCACCTCGGTGCTCGGGTCGAGGACGATGCGGGACGACCAAGTCTCGTGACGGGGACCATCGGGCATGGCTTCTTCGAACAAGTGCGAGAAAGGGCCATGTCCGACGTCGTGCAGGAGGGCAGCTGCGAGCGCCAGTCGGGTGTGCTCACTCGTCAGTCGGTGCTCTGGGGGCAGGTTCGCGTGCAAATCGACGATGCGCGCCAACAGGCGCGACATCACGTGAGCGGTGCCGATGGCGTGCGAGAAGCGCGTATGATCCGCGCCCGGGTACGCGAGCGAGGTCAGCCCGAGTTGTTTGATGCGCCGCAAGCGCTGGACCTCGCTGGTGGCCAAGAGGAGCGGCACGATGCGCTGGTCGGGTGCCTCGAAGGAGACGAGGCCGTGGACAGGGTCGCGCAAGATCATCGTGAGTCCGAGCTAGCAGGGCGCACGTGCGGTGCGCCCGCGCCATCCTCGGTTCATAGGATACCTCGAAGGTTTTCTGGATCGGCGCGCGCAGCCAGCTCGGTCGCGCCGTTTTCGTGCCGCTGCCCGAATGGCGTCGCCTCCGCCCGAGGCGGGGCCCTTCCAGTCTCCCGTCTTGCGAGCTTGCCAAGCCACCATCGGCCTATCGAAAACGTACCATCCCATCGGAGCATCACGGGTTCGACGAGGCGGACACTCGTCCGGTCGCGCAGCGGGTCCGGTCGCGCAGCGGGTTCGGTCGGGCAGCAGGTTCGGTCACGCAGCGGGCGCTCGGGCGCAAACGTTGACGGCGGAAGGTCAGGGACGACTTCATTCGAGCCGGCCCAGCTGGCGCCTGACCCGCCGCCGTAAGCCCCGAAAGGCCCTGAAACCTGGCGTACGCAGTGGCGAAAAAGGCGGCCGAGAACGCCACGGAACACGCCGTCGAAAAAGCCGCCACGATCACCGCCGCCCGCAGATTTGAAAACGAGCAATCCGAAAAGCAGCAGATCTGAAAGGTGCCCATGAGTCCGCGCGCCGCTGGCTCGTTCTGCTGGACAGACGGCGCTGGTTGAGCTTTGCTGAGGACTACCCTTGCCCGAAGTTCCCGCCGCTTAGGGTCGTACTGCAAACGGCCGGGCGGCAGGGACGTTTCCCAGCCCTGCTCGTCCCAGCTCTGTTCATTCCAGCCGTGTTCTCCCGGGCCGCCGTTTCTTCAGGCCCTGCTTCTCCCTGAGCTTCGCCACTCCTTCGACCGTATCCCGAGTTCCCTCCGTGTCCGAAGAACCTTCCGATCTCGAATTCAAGGACGAAGGCCAGGCTATCGGCCTCGTGCACATTCTTCGCTCTCTCCCGAAAAAGGAGTTCGCGAGCCTGGTGCGGCGCATCGATGTAGCCGTCGATCCAGCCAAGCGCATCGATGTGCCGGCACAAGTGGCGCGCGCTCTCCTGCTCTCAGCCGAGCTCCGTGATCCGGGACGACTGGGCGACGCGGCTGCGGAGCTTCTGTTCCGCATCGCCGAGGCGGGCGGGCGGTTGCGGGTCGACGCTGCTCCTCCGGGGTTGGATTTGCTGCTGGCCCGTGGCCTGGTCTTTCCTTGCCAGTTCCCCGGTTCACCGCCTTCCAGTCGCGGCTCGCTCGACCTCTGCTTCCCGATCGCGTTCATGCTCCAGCTGAAGAGCTGGTCGGGAGAAGACACCCGTTCTGCGCGCGCGCTCCTTTCTCAGGTGAGTCAGGAGGTCGCCACGTCGATCGCGTCTCACTACTTGGGCCGAACGGCTGCGCCTCCGCTCTCCTTGGCGCTCGAGGATGCTTTCGTGGTCCTCACCACGCCCGACAAGCTCTCCACGGAGCTGCGGAATCTGCCGCCTCAGGAGCGGAAGCTCCTGCACGCCGTCGAGGAAGTGGGCGGCGAGGTCGATACCGAGGAGCTCTTGGAAATGGAGCGCGAGCCAGTGCGCTTGCGCGGCGCCGCTGGCGCGACGCCATCGCGTCGAGGCGTGGGCTTCTCGCTCGAGCGTCGCGGCTTTCTCGTGCCGGTGCATCCCAATCGTCACATCATTCCCACCGAGGTGGCCCTACTCGTCGGGGCAGAGCGGCTGGCCGAGCGCGAGGAGCTCCGTCGTCGCATCCGTGATCAGGTTGCGCGTGAGGACTACATCCCCCAGCGCGCCCGTTTTGCTCACGACCTCACGCCCTTGGCGGTGGGCCTCGCCATGGCCGTGCAAGCGGGGGAGGGCGAGATCCGCCCGGGAGTGGGCACGCCGAAGTCGCTCATCTCCAAGATGTCGACCCGCTTCGGTCGAACGCCGGACAGCATCGCGTTGACCTCCGCTCTCAGTCGCATCGCTGGTCTCTGGGGCGAGGCGGCGCTCTCACCGGATGCGCCCCCTGGTGCGTTGCGCCTCGGCGAGGTGGGGTACCTTCTCTACAAGACCTGGCGACGCGGAGCGGCTTGGGACGAGTCGCGTCCGAATGGCGAGCTTCTGCGCGTGTCTGGCGAAGCGCGAGAAGCGGGCGCCGTGGGCGTCGTGCGTTCGATCGTGGTCGAGGCGCTACAAGAGCTGGGCGACGGTCAATGGGCGCCATGGGGCGCTTTCGCGCAGTATCTGACTGCCGATGGGAGAACGCCCGGGCTCACGCGCCTCCTGCAGAAGCAGGCGCAGAAGCTCGGCATCGAGCTGGCGGAGCCCATCGAGATTGCGCGACGCATGGCGCTCGAGACGCTGCCCATCCTTGGCGTCGTGGACCTCGCGGAGCCGGACGAGGGTGATCACGTCGTCGGTCCGATGCTGCGCATCACGCCGCGGGGGCGCGCCTGGCTCGCCGGACATGCGCTGCACGCCGACGATGGCGGCGGGAAGTTCATCGACAGCCAAACGCTGCGTGTAGGCAACTCGGCTCGTCTCGCGCATGTGATGGAACTCAACGCCCTCACCGAAGTGGGCAATGTGGAGGGTGATCTCGACCTCATCCTCACACCGCGCACACTGGCCTTGGCCATCGGCACTGGCATCGATCCTGCCATCTTGCGGACGCGACTGGAGGCCATTGCGCCGCTGCCCGATCCCATCGAACGGCAGCTGACTCAGGCCAGTACGGTGCTTGGACGCGCCGAGTTCGTCGAGGCGGCTGGCTTCATTTGGATCGACGACCCGGAGGTGCGACGCATGCTCTCCACGCGTCGCTCGACGGCCGATCTCTTCGTCAATCCGTCGCCGCCGAGTGGTCTGCTCGTGGCAGCGGGAGTCGATCTCGACAAACTCTCGCGGCGCTGCCGCACCCTGGGCGTGGAGATCCTTCAAGGCGGCGAGGTGCACTATGCTCGCTCGACTCCGCCTTCTCGCCGCGGCCGCAAGACGGAACCCCCGCCGTCCAGCACGGGTGCCGTCAGCTCGGTCCGCGCCGACACGACTCGTCGGCGACGCAGTGTCATTTAGCAAGCGCTTGCGCGCTTGCGGTGTGATTTAGCGAGCGCTCGTTGCGCTTGCGGTTTTGTCTAGCAAGCGGTCGTTGTGCTTGCGGTGTGATTGAGCGGTTCGTCGACCGCTTTCGCGTGGGCACGGTCGTGCTCGCTAGGCTTGGAGTCGGCGCGCGATCCAGTTCTCGACGCCAGGACTGGGGCTCACGTGCACGACTCGGCCGTCGTCGACGAAAACCTCTGCGGGAAGCGCGCGTCCGTTGTACTCGCTCGCCATGGTGAAGCCGTAGGCGCCGGCATCGCGGATGACGACGATCTCGGGGACGGCGTCGAACCCGAACTCGCCAAAGTCGTCGGTGCTCTCACACACAGGGCCGACGACGCGATGCGGCTTGGTACCCGGCGGTACGCTGAGCGGCTCGATGCGATGCACGGCCTGATAGAGCGCTGGTCGCATGAGGTCGTTCATGCCGGCGTCGATCATGAGCCAGCGTCGTTCTTCCTCCGGGAGGCTGCCGCTCTGCTTCTCTTGGACGACTCTCGCCACGAGCACACCGAACGAGCCTACGAGGCTCCGTCCGGGCTCCACGACCAGCATCAGGTGGCCGAGCTCGCGCTGAGCCAAGAACCCGAGCGCGGCCTGCACGTATTCGGCCGGTTCCGGCAGGGCCCCAGGCCCATAGTCGATTCCGTAGCCTCCACCGAAATCCACGTATTCGAGCGCGTGACCTTGGCCGAGCACCTCATGCGCTACTTCGCACACGACGCTGGCCGACTCGAGGTACGGATCCGTCTCTTTCAGCATCGAGCCCACGTGGGTCGAAATACCCACCAGCTTCAAGTCGGCCGACCGCTGGAGTGTCGCGAAAGCGTGCCCCAGATCCCGCCGCAGGATACCGAACTTCGCTTTGTCGTGCCCGGTGGACACGTGCGAGTGTGAGTCGATGGTTACGCTCGGATTCACGCGGAGCGCCACACGTGCGACCACACCGAGTGCGCGCGCTCGCGCTTGGATGCGCAGAAGCTCGGGCGGACTTTCAGCCTGGATCGCCAAGATGTCGGCGCCGAGCGCCTGATCGATCTCGCGATCGCTCTTGGCGACTCCGCTGAGGACGATCTTGCGTGCGGGGGCCCCGAGGCGCCGTGCGAGCTCGAGTTCGCCGCCGGAGACTGCATCCACACCGGTACCTTGCGCGAGCAGGGTCCGGACGATGGTTCCCGCGCTATTGGCCTTGATCGCGTACGCGGTGAGGTGAGGCGCCTTCCCGAAGGCGGCCTCGAGGCGCTGCGCGCGGGCCCTAATCCCAGACAGGTCGTAAAAGTATGCCGGAGTGGTCACGCCGGCTTCGGCCAAGAGCTCGGCAAGCGAGCGTCCGCCGAGGGTAGCGGTTCCTGCCGGGGAGCGGCCGAATCCATGGGTCGCGGTCGTCATTTTGCCCAGGCTTACCAGCATGGCCTGCCTTTAGCTATGCTGCGATCCCGGCAGTCTGCGGCGTGTTTGAACGGGCGCGCGTGGGCTAGGGTGGGCAAGAGCGAAAGCGGAGATCTTGATTCCAGCAGCGGATAGCGAGTTGAAGCTCGCCAAGTACGAACTGCTTGGCGAGATCGGACATGGCGGCATGGCCACCGTGTACCGCGCGCGCGATCGTCGTCTGGGTCGCGAGGTCGCCATCAAGGTGATCCACCGTCATCTCCGGGAGAATCCAGAGGTAGCGCGACGCTTCGCGAGTGAGGCCTTGGCGGTGGCCAAGCTCAAGCATCCGAACATCGTCGAGGTGTACGACGTCTCCGCTGATGACGAGAGTGAACGCTATCTCGTCACCGAGTTGGTCGAAGGAGTCACGCTGCGTCAGCGTTTGCGGGAGTTCGGCCCATTCCCACCAGAGGTTGCCGCTGCGATCACCAAGGAGGTCTGCGATGCGCTGTCACAGGCACACCGAAACGGCGTCATCCATCGCGACATAAAGCCCGAGAACGTACTGCTCAAGCTGGGCGGCGACGCGACGGTGGCGACTCCACGCGTCAAGCTGACCGACTTCGGCATCGCGAAGCTGCTCGACGCCCAGGGCGTGACGCACACGGGTCAGGTGCTGGGCTCGCCGGCGCACATGGCTCCAGAGCAGATCGAAGGCGGAGAGGTCGACGCGCGGTCCGACGTTTTCGGTGCAGGGGTGCTCCTCTATGAGATGCTGACCGGGACCTTGCCCTTCGAAGGCCAGAATCCGGCGCAGGTGCTGCGCCGTGTGCTGGACGGCACTTTCCTGCCGGCCGAGCGCGTTCGTCCGCAGGTAGGCGCGGCCTACGGCCGCATCGTGGCGCGCGCTCTGGCACGCGACATGGCCGATCGCTTTCCGACGGCTCAGGCGCTTGCAGCGGCCCTCGACGCCGAGCTGAAGGCTGTCGGTGTGACCGATCCACGTGCGGACATCAGTCGGTTCCTGGAAGATGCGGACGCCTACGCAGCGGACCACGAGAAAGAAATCGTCGATCGCATCTCGCTACGCGGCGCCAGTTCGCGGGACAGCGGGGACGTCATGCAGGCAGCCGCCTGCTTCAATCGTGCGCTCGCCTATCGTCCGGACGACACGGAGCTCTTGGCGGAAGTGGCAGGGCTCGCGCGGAGGGGCCGTCTGCAGAAGCGCCTGGCACGAGCGCTCGCGGCCTCTGTCCTCGTGGGAGCGAGCGGTGGACTCGTGTATCTCGGCCTTGCCCTGGTCACGAAAGCCGAGAAGCCTGCGGCCCGTGCGGGCCCGGCGCCGAAGTCGCGACCGAAGGCCGTGACTCCACCGCCAGTGAGCCCTCGAAACGTCCAGGACGGGGCGCCCGCGCCGCCCAAAGAGCAAGCGCCAGCGCCCCCCGCTCTGGCTCCCGCTCGTCCGCAGCTGGCCAAGCCCACACGGGAGGTCCCCGAAGGCGTGCGGCTCGTGCGCACGCCCGTGGTCGGCCCACAGAATGCGCGCGTGCGCATCGACGGCAAGCTCGAGCCGTGGTTCCAGGTGCATTCTTTGAGCTTCGGTCCCCACACGTTCGAGTTCGTTCCGCCGAACAGCGAGTGTTGTGAAGCTCCTGCTCCCATGACCGTCGAGGTCGTCCCTGGCGACGACGCTCAGATCGTGCGCGGTGTGATTCAGTTCAAACCTGCGACGCTCACGCTCTCGGCCCCAGCAGGCAGTCAGGCCAGCTGTGGGATCGGCGAAGTGATCCCCGCGGGCGGCTCACAGACCATCCCCATGGATCGGCCTGCTCGTGATTTGGTCTGCACCATCGTCCCGCCGTCTGCCTCGTCCGACGCACCTAAGCGGGTCGAGGTGGCTTTGCGCCCGGGAAGAACTTTTAGGCTCACCTGGCCCTGAGCGCTGGCGTTCGAGGCCTTTTCGCCCTGGCTTGTTCGTGCGCGCTTGTTCGGGCAGGCTAAAGCGCTGGGCTTCTTCTTCGGGGCCGCGGCAGGCTGATGAACTCGAATGCTGGCAAGAGCAAGCCGGGGCGGACTTGCGCGCTCCCTGATCGGGTGATGGGAGCGCCCGCGCTCGACCGAGTGGCTGGTCGGGCAGGCTGGCCCTGGCGAGCACGGCTCGGCGTTTTGGGCTGCTCCCTCTGGCTGCTCACCACGTTGGCCGGCGCTCAGGAAGCAGAGACGCCCGCAAGCGCGGCGGCACCGTCTCCGCGAGCTCGCCTCAGCGACACCGCGGAGCTCGAGCAGCTCGTCGAGCTCTACATGGCCGGCGAGTATGAACGCTGTACAGCGGAGCTGGGCGTGCTGCTCGATCCCAAGAGTCGCGCTCCGTTCCGCGACGCGGGGGCGATCGAGCGCGGCCGCCTCTATTTCGCCTCCTGTTCGCTCCTGGCTGGGAATCGGGAGCCGGCTCGTGCCGCGTTGCGCGCGGCCCTCGAGGCCAATCCGCTGATGTCAGCTCCCGACAGCCTGACGTTTCCGCCGCCGGTCGTCAGCTTGTTCCTGGAAGTGCGCGACGAAGTCGAGGCGTTGATCGCCAAGCGTGAACAGGAGCAGCTCGCCGAGCTCAGGCGGCAGGCAGAAGCGAGTGCCGCCGCGGAGCGCAAAAAGCTCGAGCAGGAGCAGTTGCTCTATCGGCTCGCTACCGAGGAAACGGTGGTCGCTCGGCAGTCACGCTGGGTGGCCATGTTGCCGTTTGGGGCCGGCCAGTTCCAAAATGGAGATGAGACGCTCGGCGTCGTGTTTGCCGTGAGCGAGGTCTTGCTCGGCGCTGCTCTCATCACTTCGGCATCACTGCACGCCGAGGCGTACAGCACGGCAGTGCTGTACGTCGAAGCCAATCAGAGCGTGCCGCCGGACGTGCGACAGTCCTACGACGTGACCGCTACGCTCGCCGTGGCGTCGACGTTTGCGCTGGTCGGGGTCACGGCGCTGGGCATCGTCGAAGCCAACCTGAAGTTTCGTCCGGAGCGGGTACTGGGCGTCCGATCGCGACCACTCCCGGCGGGGCTCGAGCCGTCCTCGCGGCCCGAGCCCATGACCAAAGCGCCCCGCTTCCTGCCCACCGTGGCCGTGCATGGACAGGGCGGCTACATTGGCGTCCGCGGACATTTCTAGAGCCATCTCACGATCGAGCTGGGCGAAACGAGTAGTCAGAGTGCCGTCACCTCGACCTCGTGTCGGTCGGCGGCTTGCTCGGCCGCGGCAGCGGAGGTGACGCTTGCGTCCGCGCTGGTCAACGTGGCGGGATCCACTCCGACCAGCCGCAAGAGCCAGCGCGGTGGGGCGAGACCCAACTCGGGTTCACCCGCGAAGACCCGTCCGAGTTGTTCGGCGTAGGCGCGGCAGAGCTCCGCTCGATCGATGTGGTCGAAGGCCTGGGCCTTCGGACGGCTGGCGAAGGGCAGCAGCAAAAGGCCGAAGAAGGTCAGGTGGAAGATGGGCCTGAGACGCTTGAAGGCGCTCGGGTCGCGTTCGAACACCCGCTTGAGAAAGTGCACGTTGAGAGGCACGTGGAACGATTCGTCCCGGGTGAGGATCGTCAGCATGTGCCGAGCGGACGGGTAGGGGACGCGGCGCAAGGCCAAGCGGTAGGTCGTGGCGCCGATGGTTTCGAACATCAGGTTCACGAGCACGATCGTTTCCATGCGCCGTGCCCGGGCGTACAGACGGTAGAGCAAGCGGGTCGTGCGTCCCATCGGTTGCACGCCACCTCCGAGATACCGGAGGTACTCGGTGATGAGCTCGCGATGCCAGCCTTCCTCGCTACCGTAGAGCCTGAGTACACCGGCGAGGTCCGGGTCCCAGCTTCGAACATCGTCGGCCAGGTCGTGAGCTTGGCGCAATCCGGACTCCTCGGCACGGAGCGCGGCGTTGAAGAACTTCAGCGCCGCACGGCGCTCCTGCTCGCTCGGAAAGGCGATCGGCTGACTCAGGTCGACGTACTCGTCGTGCATCCGGAGCGCACGTTTCTCGAGAGTAGCGAGCCACCAGCTCGTCGGGCGATCACGAGCAGCGAGTACGTCGGTGGCGGTCATTCTGCCCCTTTCCGATAGGCCGCGATGTAAAAGCCAGCCACGCTCTTCAGTGGTCCGTCAGCCAAAGCTTCTTCGGCGCGGTAGACGAGCTTCCCGAGCAGCGGGAGGTCGAGCAGGCTGGCAAACGGCGTCAGAATGCGAACGCCACGTGCCTCGAGAAAATGACAGCCGGGCGGGGTGAGCGAGCGTGCGCGCTGGGGCGAATCGAAGCGCGTGAAGACGTCACCCTCACTTCGGACGCGACCAATCGCTCGAGCCGGTCCCACTCGGCGCAGGACGCCGCGGAGACTGTATGGATTGTAGAACTCGGCCAGGATCACTCCGCCAGGCCGGGTCACTCGCGCCATTTCGGCAAGCGCCTGCTCGATGCGCGGCACGTGCGACAGCACCTTGAACGAGCAGGTGACGTCGAACGATCGATCGGGGAAGGGCAGCTCGGTAGCAGAGCCCTCGACGACTTGGAGGCCGCGCTGCTGCGCCAGCTCCAGCATGCCGGGCGACAAATCCACCCCTCGAGCTTCGCGGGCAAACTGCGCGATGCGAGCCAAGACCAAGCCGGTACCGCAGCCGACCTCCAGGACGTCCCGATCCGTGCCGAAGCGGGCCACATAGCTGGCCTCCAGGTGGTCGAGCAGGTCGTGGTAGCCGCTGCCCGGGGCGCGGCCGCGCTTGGCCTCGTAGGTTTTCGAGAATTCGTCGTAGTAGGCGCGGCTGTTCGCATCAGCCAAGCGAGGATCGTTCATCGGCGTTGGTCCTTATGCCATGGCTGACGCGCGGCGGGTGCTCGAAAAGCGTGGCGACATCAGGGGTGCCCGGTCCCTGCTTTTCCCTCGGCGGCTGGGAGGGTTGCGACTACCTTCCCGCAGGTCGAGCAAGCGACGCCCGGCACCGTGACTGCCCCGGCCGAGCGCTCGAGCCGCACGTCTGCGGGGTCGACATCCGCGCCGCAGAACACGCAGGCGGCGCTCGGTGCCCTCCTTTGCGCGCTTCGCGCAAGCTCGCTCGCGAGCTCGACCGTGGCCGTTTCGAGTCTATTTTGCAGGCTGGCGCGCGCCAAGATCGTACAGAGCAGCATGAGCGCGACGAAGCCCACGCCGTAGTTCGTCAGCGGCCCGAGCGACCAGCCGCGTCCCGCGACGAGCCAGAGCAGCAGCAGGAGAGAGGCCGCGTCCAGCGCCTGACTACGAAGAGTGCGTCGACGCGCCTTGTCGAGGGAACGCTTGCGCGCCGCGTCGATCTCGGCGGCCGCTGCACCACCTTCCGAGAGAATGGTGAGACCGCGCGCCAGGTCTGCGTACGGGTTCGTGCTCTTGCGGACGAAGAAGGCCGGCTCTTGCGAGCCACCTTGGAGCGCGTCGAGTACGCTGGCCGCGAGTCGGGGGACTTCTGCTCGCGCGATCAAGATGACCACCAGTCGCACCGGGAGCAGCAGGGCGGCCGCCAAATAGGCCAGGTGCACCGGTCCGAGCACGTCGGGCGACAAGACGGCCGGGGACGTGGTCACTAGGGGGGGAGCCTCGTCAATCATGGCCTGTGTGCGGTGGAGAGCGTCCGTTCGGGGCCGAGCAGCTCGCTCGGGGGGACCGGCCTCACCTTGATACGACAGCTGCTGCCGCCCGAACCAGCCCGAAAGACAGGGCGAACCGCCTGGTGCGGGTCCGCCCGAACAGATGTACACGAGCCCTGGAACGCAGTCCTTCGGGGCGCCGGAGCGGTCGAGTCGCGGCGGCGCCTTGCAGGGTCCGCTCCCTTCGACTAGCCTTCGGCCCACAATTTGGGTGACCCAACCGGGCCCCCGCAGGGGAGTCCGGTTTTTTTATGACCGTTAGTTTCACGAAGCTCCCCGGGCTGGACGAGGCCCGACTCCTGGAAGTGATTGAGCCGATTTTGCGCGCTCATCACGTCGCCGGGGTGGAGTTGATTTGGCGTACGGATCACAAGGGCTTCGTGCTCGAGCTCACGATCGAAAAGCCAGAAGCTCGCACGCCTGGCGCCGGCATCACCATCGATCTCTGCTCGGAAATCTCGCGCGACTTGTCGGTGGCGCTCGACGTAGTCGACGTCATCCGAGCCTCGAATTATCGCCTCGAGGTGGGGTCACCGGGACTCGATCGTCCGCTCCACACGCTCGATGAGTATCGACGCTTTGCTGGTCAATTGGCCAAGCTCAAGCTGAAGGCGCCGCTCGTCCAGGAGGGCTTCACCGGCCAGAAGGTGCTGCGCGGCAACCTGTTCGGCGTCACGGACGACGGCCGCATCTCGGTGGAAACCGAGCGGGGGACGGTTTCGGTCGGCCTGGAGGACATCCAGAGCGCGCGTCTCGTTTTCGAGTGGAATGCCGGCGGGCGCAGCAGCGGCGCAGCGGCGAAGAACGGGCGGCCCTCCGCCCGCAAGGTTTCGGGCGGAGGTCATCCGCGTAAGGCACGGAGCAAATGAATCATGGCAGATCCCACGCTACTTGAAGCAATCGACCAGGTCGCACGAGAAAAAGGCCTGAACCGCCAGGTGCTCGTCGAAACCATGGAGGCGGCCATCTTGAAGGCAGCCCAGGCGGCCTTCGGAGGCAACCGAGAGCTCGAGGCTCACCTCAACGAAGAGACGGGCACCATCGATCTCTTTCAATACATGACCGTGGTGTCGGAGGTGTCCGAGCCCGAAAAAGAGATCTCCATGGAGGAGGCCGAGAAGTACGGCCTCGAAGCCAATGTCGGCGAGGATCTGGGCTTCCAGGTCTTTTGGCATCCCAAGGATGCCGAAGCCGCCAAGCAGCAGGACAAGGAGTACGGCGACCTCTTGGATATGGCGCAGGCGCGCAGCACCTTCGGCCGCATCGCAGCCCAGACCGCCAAGCAGGTGCTCCTGCAGCGCGTCCGGGATGCCGAGCGCGACATCATTTTCGAAGAGTACAAGGACCGTCAGGGTCAGCTGATTCGCGGCATCGTTCATCGCTTCGAGCGTGGCCACAACATCATCGTCGACCTCGGCAAGACCGAAGCCGTGCTGCCGGCGCGTGAGCAGACTCCGCGCGAGACGTTTCGTCCCGGCGACCGCATCATGGCCTATCTCAAGAACATCGACCGCGAAGCGCGCGGCAACATGATCATCTTGAGCCGCTCGAGCCCTCAGCTGGTCGAGAAGTTGTTCGAGTCCGAGGTGCCTGAGATCTACGAAGGCATCGTGTCGGTGGTGGGCGTGGCCCGTGAGGCTGGTTCGCGCAGCAAGATCGCGGTGACTTCGCGCAGCGCCGACGTGGACGCGGTCGGCGCCTGCGTGGGCATCAAGGGTTCGCGCGTGCAAGCCGTCGTGCAGGAGCTGCGCGGCGAGAAGATCGACATCGTGCCTTACGACGAAGATCCGGCGCGCTACATCATCAACGCCATTCAGCCCGCCGAGGTGAACAAGGTCATCGTCGACGAGGCCGATCACCGCATGGAGCTCGTCGTGCCCGACGAGAAGCTCAGCTTGGCCATCGGCCGTAAGGGTCAGAACGTTCGGCTTGCTGCCCAGCTGACTGGCTGGAAGCTCGACATCATCAGCGAGAGCAAGTTCAAGCAGATCGAGGAGGACTCGCTCGGTGCTCTGCGTGAGATCGAAGGTGTGAACGAGGACATGGCTCGTGCCTTCTATCGCTTGGGCTTCCGTGCGCTCGAAGAAGTGGCGGAGGCGACCGACGAGGAACTGACGTTCGTCGATGGTGTGGCCACGGCCGAGCACGCCGCCACGCTGCGTCAGAACGCCGAGTCGGCGATGGAGCGCTTGCGCGTGGAGCGGATCCGCACTGCATCGAGCGGCACGGCCCCGCTGACCGAGCGCGAGAAGCTGCGCTTCGTAGCCGGCATCGGCATGCGCACGCTGCAACTCTTGGAAGAATCCAACTACAAGAACGTGCGCGAAGTGGCAGAGGAAGATCCCGAGCGGCTCGCTGTGCGTTCCGGTCTGGGCGCGAAGAAAGCTCGCCAAGTGCAGGAAGCGGCACGCCACTTCCTGGATCATGAGCTGCCCGATATCGCGCGCGCTCGTGCGGCCGCCGCTCAACGGCTCGAGGCCGGCGCCGGTGAGACCACGGGCGCTTCCGGAGAAGCTGGCTGAGCGCCGCGGAGTCCTACTTGAGGGTCCGCACCTGCGCCTCGTGCCGAAAGGCCGACGACCCAGAGCACTTGGTGCGCTGGGTCCTCGGCCCCGAAGGCGAGGTCGTGCCCGACCTTTTGGGACGTAGCTTCGGACGCGGCGCCTGGACCCACACGAGCGGCGCGTGCCTGCGCGCGCTGCCGCAAGCGCTGAGCCGAAGCTTTCGCCAGGAAGTGCGCATGGAACGCGCGCTTTTGCTGGAACGGTTGGCCGAGGCGGCGGAGCATCGCACGGTCCAGCTTCTGGGGGCGGCGCGACGGGAGGGGTCTTTGGCACTGGGGGCAACCCCGGTGCAGGCCGCCGTCAAGAGGGGGGAGGCAGCGGGTGTCTTGGTCGCCCGTGACGCACAGGCTGCGGCTTCTTTGCCCGAGGTCGAGCAAATGGTCCGAGCTGGGCATGCGGCGGCGTGGGGCACAAAGGAGCGCCTGGGGGCCCTTTGTGGCCGGCCTGAAATCGCGGTGCTCGCGATCCTCGATCGGCGCTTGGCTCAAAGGCTTTTTGGCGCTATCGCCATGGCCCTCCGGGCATCGGACGCCGCACTCGACGCGGCGCCAGAGGTACGGGGGAAGACTCGCTCGCCGCATGGCGGGCATTCGGAGGTTGAATGAGCGCAAAGCGGCGCGTCTACGAGGTGGCGCGCGATCTCGGACTCGATAACAAGTCCCTGCTCGGGGTTTTGGAAACCCTGGGGGTGCAGGACGTGAAGAATCATATGAGCGTCCTCAGCACGGAAGATGAAGATCGCATCAAGAAGCACCTCGGCAGGTCCGGATCGGGCACGGCCCCTTCTGGTGGAGCCGCCGCGTCATCGGACGAAGGTGACTCCGCGGAGCGTGCGCGCCTGATGCCTGGCCGCGTCGTGCGTCGCCGCCGAACGGACGAAGGTGTCACTGAGGAAGCTGCTGTGGGCACCGGCCGAGTCGCCTCCTCTCCGACCGCATCGAGCGGACCCGTGTCACCCGAACCCGGGCTGGCTTCTGGCTCGCCGACCGTCGTGCGTCGCGCATCGCCCGCCGTGGTGCGGCGTCCGAGCGCCGGCGAAGGGTCGAACGTGAGCGACGTCCAGGCTCCTCCGGAGCAGAGCGCGCCGTCCGGGCAGGTCTCGTCCGGGCAGATCTCCTCCGGGCAGATCTCCTCCGGGCAGGTCTCGTCCGAACAGATCTCATCGGGACGGGAGGCGTCGTCCGAACACGCTTCTGCTTCCGCTGCGGGCTCGTCCACGCAGCCGGACGAAGCGAGGGCAGGAGGCACAGCCAGCGCTACGAGCGAAGCGTCGTCTGCATCCGATTCGGCGGCCGCGTTGCCGAACGCGCCCGCAGCCACGTCGCCTGCTCCGGGCTCGCTCGGTTCATCGGAGGCGAGCGTGTCCGCGCCTGCGCGTAGCGGCGAGAGTCTCGCTTCGGAGCCAGCTGCTTCCGCAGCCTCGGCGGCCGCGCCTGCGGCGGCCGCAGCGAATCCAGGAGCGACTGCTCCTCTAGGGCAGCCTTCCGCTCCGCGCGCACCTGCAGAGGTCACCGCGGTTCCGGCAGCGCGCGCCTCCGAAGCAGCGGCGACCGAGGGATCGCGCGCAGTCGCAGCTCCGCCTGCGGAGTCTGCCTCTCCGAGCCCAGCTTCTGCGAGCGTGCCCGCGACCAACGGCGCCGTCGCGACGACGGCGGCCGTGGCTCCCGCGCCACCCACCATTGCTCCAGCCGCTGCGCCGAAGCGCGGCGTCGAAGTCTGGGAAGGGCGACCGGGCGTTCCGATGTCTCACCATCGGCCCGGCCAGCGGCGTGTCCAGTACGACGCCAAGGCGCCCGCTCCTGGCGGTCAACGCGGCGGACGGCCGGGCGGTGGTCCTCCTGGACGCAGCATGATCCCGGGACGTCCCGGCGGTCCGGGCGGCAAGAGTCGCGGTATTGGCTCGTTCTCCAAGGGGCGCCTCGGCGCTCCCGTGACCAAAGAGCGTGCGGCGCACAAGAAGGTCGTGCGCATCGAAGAGACGGTCAACTTGCAGACGCTTGCCGGCAACATGGGCGTCAAGTCGACCGACGTGCTCCGCAAGCTCTTCACGCTGGGCATGACCGGCATCAACATCAACAGCACGCTCGACGCCGATACGGCGAAGATCGTCGCTTCGGAGTTCGGCTGGGAAGTCGAAGACGTGGCGGTGAGCGAAGAGGAGCAGCTGCAGAAGGCGCAGGGCTTCGAGGCGCTTCCCGACAAGGACGAGGGCGCTCAGCCGCGGCCGCCGGTGGTGACCGTCATGGGTCACGTCGACCATGGCAAGACCAGCCTGCTCGATGCCCTTCGCAGCACGAACGTCGTCTCGGGTGAGGCGGGCGGCATCACGCAACACATCGGCGCCTACTCCGTCGAGACGGAGCGCGGTCGCATCACGTTCCTCGACACTCCGGGCCACGCAGCGTTCACGCAGATGCGTGCGCGCGGCGCGCAGGCAACCGACCTGGTCGTGTTGGTGGTAGCCGCCGACGACGGCGTCATGCCGCAGACGAAGGAAGCCATCGTGCATGCGCAGGCGGCCAACGTCCCGATCGTCGTTGCCATCAACAAGTGCGACAAGCCCGAGGCGCAGCCTGAGCGCGTGCGCCGCGAGCTCTCGGACCAGGGTCTCGTCCCCGAGGAATGGGGTGGCGAGACGCTCTTCTGCGAGGTGTCTGCCCACACCAAGGTCGGCTTGCCCGAGCTGCTCGAGAAGCTGCTGCTCCAGGCCGAGATGCTCGACCTGCGGGCCAATCCGGACAAACCTGGCTCGGGCTTGGTCATCGAAGCGCAGCTGGATCGCGGTCGCGGTCCGGTCGCGACGGTGCTCGTGCAAGAGGGGACGCTGCGTCCCGGCGATGTCGTGCTGGCTGGCGCCGGCTTCGGCAAGGTGCGCGCCATGCAGGATTGGGCCGGGCGTATGCTCAAGTCGGCCGGCCCCTCCGACCCGGTGGCGATCATCGGTCTCTCGGACGTCCCACGTGCTGGCGATCAGGTGTACGTCGTCAAGGATCTGAAGACGGCGCAGGAAATTGCCGACACCAGGCGCGTACGTGAGCGTCGCAGCTTGGCGCCTTCTGCTGGCAACAAGCCCCGTTCGCTGGAAGAGATCGCCAAATTGATGGCGGAGGCCGATCAGCTCGAGCTGAAGGTCATCGTCAAAGCAGACGTGGCGGGCTCTGCCGAGGCCGTTTCCGAGTCGTTGCTCCAGCTTTCGACCGAGAAGGTGCGGGTGAGCATCGTGCTGCAAGCGGCCGGCGCCATCACGGAGAACGACGTGAACCTGGCCGTCGCGGCGGGCGCGATCATCGTCGGCTTCAACTCGAAGCCGGCCGGCAAGGCAGCCGCCGCGGCTCAGCGCGAAGGCATCCAGATCCGTCAGTACTCGATCATCTACAACGTGCTCGACGACGTGCGCATGGCCATGGAGGGCCTGCTCGCGCCCAAGCTGGTGGAGAAGGCGCTCGGAAAGGCCGAGATTCGTCAGCTCTTCCGCATCAGCAAGGCCGGAACGATCGCCGGCTCGATGGTCATCGACGGCGTCATCAAGCGTGGCGTGGGCGCTCGTCTCGAACGCGAAGGCGAGATCATCTGGGAAGGCCGGGTTACTGGCCTCAAGCGCTTCAAGGACGATGTGCGCGAGGTGAAGGAAGGCTTCGAGTGCGGTATCTCCCTCGAGGCCACCGCCGAGCCACATGTCGGAGACATCATCCACGTCTTCGACACCGAAGAGGTCAAGCAGAGCCTCTAGCGGGTGCGTCAGCACCCGCTGGAGCAATCCGGCATGGCAGCTCCACAGCATCGCAAGGAGCGAATGGCTGGCGCCATTCGCAAACACCTGGGAGCCGAGATCGGCCGCCAGGCGCGGGACCCGCGCCTGGCTTCCGTCTATGTCGAGACGGTGGAGCTCTCCCCGGACCTCGGGCTCATTCGCGTGGGAGTCCGGGCACTGGTGGCCGTGGACGCGCAGGGTCGACGGGGCATCGTCATCGCACTGAATGCGATGGCAAAGGGGCTCCGTGCGTCACTGGCGCCCGTTCTGCGCATGCGCCGCATGCCTGAGCTTCGGTTCTTCTACGACGAGGGCGAAGAGCACCGAGCCCGCATCGAGGCGGTGCTCTCCGAGATCCAGGCCGAAGATCGACAGCGCGCGCTGGCTCGTGACCCGAACGACGAGGCCACGTCCGGCACCCCCGCGGAGTCCGGGAGTGCCCCGGCAGAGTCCGGAAGCGACGAGTCGGGCTCGAAGTGAGCGCGCCGCCCGGCGCGGGGCTCAGATCCCCAGCTGGTCGGCGACGGGCGCCGGAGCCGCGGCGGGCGCGCCGCCTCCGATGATCACCTGAACGCGGCGATTCTTGGCGCGATTGGCGTCGGACACGTTGGGCGCCAGCGGCTGGTCGGGCCCATAGCCCTTGGCCGTGAGCCGCGTGGCAGCCACGCCCAGGCGCGTCAGGAGCAGCTTGATCTTGTCGGCTCGGTCTTGAGACACCCGCCGTTGATAGGCGGCAGAGCCGGAGTCGTCGGTGTGCACCTGGATCTCGACCTTGGCGATGTCCTTGTTCTTTTCGAGCACGTACGCGAGCTCTTCGATCACGTTCATCGACTCGACCGCCACCTCGGCCGTCTCGGCAATGAAGGTGATGGGCTGGCTGAACACGATCTCGCTTTTGCTCACGGTGACCCCTGGCTTGGCAGGGAGCTTGTTCATCACCAAGTTGGCCGTCACGTCGCCCCGCTTGGTGATCGAGATCTCGGTGACGGTCGCCAGGTAGCCCGCTGCGCGCGCCGTGAGATGCGCCGTGCCGAGCGGCACGTTGCGGAACTGGAATGCACCTTGGGCATCGACGTCGAGCTTGAGCGAGCGATTCAGCTTGTCGGTCACGGTGATGCTGGCGTCCGCCACGGGGGCGCCGCTGCGGGCGTCCACGATGAGGCCGGTGACCGTCGCCACTTGCGGCATCTCTTTGAGAGCGCACACCACGGGCACGAGCACTTCGCCCTGCTCGGTGAGGTAGGGCCCTGGTGCTGTCGGCGCGCCCGCATCCTCTTGGTCGTCAGCTCCGGTCTTGGGGGCTCCGTCGTCGGCCGCGCCGTCCGCGTCTGCCTCAGCCGTCGCGGCTTCGCCTTCGGCCGGGGCGTCACTCGCGGCGGCATCCGCTCCCAAGTCTTCGACCATGCCCAGAGCAGGGTCAGTCGACGCCGGGTCGGCCGCATCGCCGCTCTCGCTCGCGGTACCGTCGCCGACCCCGGGCTCCGCCGTTTCGGGGATGGTGAAGGTGCAGAGGCCGTCGTTGTAGCCAGTGGCTTGGACCTTGAGCTCGTAGGTTCCGGGCGGCAGGTCTTGTGACTTGAAGGTGCCGGCAGGCCCGGCAATCATGCCGGTGAGCTGGTCACCGGTGAAACGAAGCTGCGCGTCGGCGACGGGCAAGCCGGACTTTTCGTCCACGACCCGACCGAGTGCGAAACGCCGGGTAGCGCTGGGCGCCTCCAGCTTCATCTCGGGAAGCTTCGGCGGCACGACGTCCACCGCGTAGGCGACACCGAGCCACACCGTGTAGGGCGCCTCCGGCGTCGTCTCTTCCAAGAAGAGCGAAGTGCCTCCGGTTCCGATGTCGACGGCGAAGGACAGCTGGAGTCCCGTCTCTTGCCAGGGGTAGCCGGTGGCGCCCAAGGTGAGGCGACTCGGCGAGCTGCTGAAGCCAGCGGCCAGGCCCAAGCACTGATCACCGCGGCTCTGTGCGCCCATGACGTTGCACACGTAGGCCTGTCGGTTGACCGGCATGTCGATGGTCCACTCGAAGTACGGGCGAATCCACTTGTTCACGTACTCGGCGCCGAGGCCGAACTCGAACGCATCGACGCGCGAGATGCCCAAGCCGTAGCGCACGGGCCGCTCGACGGGGCGGCCGCGGCCTTCGGGGGGCGGCGTGGTCTCGAAGTCGCGCACCACGTTGCCGGAATTGTTGACCTGATAGGCCAGGTTCAAGTGGGCGCGCAGCGGCAGGCGCTTCTTCTCGTCGGTCTTGCGGGTGAAGTCCAGCGTGCCCAAGCCGCGGAAGCTGAAGCTCGTGGCGCCACCGTCGAATCCGACGCCGCCCAAGCCGTTCAACAAGAAGAGATCGACCTCGCCGCCGAACGAGAAGATGCGGTCTGCTTTGGCGGGGAGAAAGCCCTTGGCGCCGAGGCTCCAGTCGCCGACGACCTGAAGGACAGTCGGTTGGCTGAGCGTGTTGCTCGTGGCCGTGCTGCGCATCGATGCGTACGCCTCGAGGAACGGGAAGGGAGTGACGGCGAGACTCAGGCGCGTGTCGAAGCGCTGCGACGAATCTGGCTCTTCGGGAAAACCGGTCACCGGATCGGGGCAGGGGGCAGCCTCCGTACACAGGAAGCCGCTCATGCCGTTCATGCCGGCCTGGAACGACAGGCGGAAGCTACCGGGTGGCCCGCCTCCGGCTTCTCGCACCCGGAGTAGACCGGTCGAGCCCGTCAGCGTGCCGTGGGTTCGTAGGCTCGATTGGCGTGCATACGCCTCGTAGTCGCCGTCGACCTCGGGCTCCGACTCGTCCGGAGGGGTGGCGTCCGCCGCGTAGGGGTCATCGACGGTCGCTTCGGTAGCACCGTCGGCGTACGGATCGCTCGCGTACGGATCGGTGATGGCTGGGTCCGTAGCGTAGGGATCGTCACTCGATGGCGCGGCGCTCGGCGCCGCCTCCGCGGGCGCGCCGGCCGCCGGCTTCGGAGCCGGAGGCGCCGCCGGAGAGGGCGCCGCCGGAGGCGGCGGCGGGGGCGGCGGTAGGTCTTCTTCCTGGGCCAGGACCTCTGGGGTCCCAGAGAGCAAGCCGGTCAAGATCCAGAGGCGTGTCCAGGACGAGAGCTGAGCCATGGAAGGAATCAGGAGGGATCTCTATCATCCTTTGGGGCAACTTCGAAAATGTCCCGAACGAAAGTTTGAGCATGTCCGCTGATCTCATCGTCGCCACGGGTCTCGAAAAACGCTTCCGCTTGGGCCTCATGCGCAAGGACGTTCACGCCGTAGCTGGCGTCAGCTTCTCGGTCCCGGCTGGCGACATCTTCGGATTTCTAGGACCCAACGGGGCCGGCAAGACAACCACGATCAAGATGCTGACGGGCCTCATCCGTCCGAGCGCTGGGTCGGCGACGCTCCTCGGCGAGCCGGTGCCGAGCGCGGCGGCGCGCAGCAAGGTCGGCTTCTTGCCGGAGAACCCGTACATCTATCCCTACCTGACCCCGCTGGAATTCGTGGAGATGTGCGGCCGGCTCTCTGGCCTACGCGGCGCCGCGCTGCGGGATCGCAGCCGCCAGGTCCTGGATCGAACGGGCGTCCTCTATGCAGCGGATCGGCCCGCACGGCGGCTTTCCAAGGGCATGCTGCAGCGAACTGGCCTCGCTGCGGCACTGGTGGCCGATCCGGAGCTCCTCATTTTGGATGAGCCCATGAGCGGGCTCGACCCCGTGGGGCGCAAGGAGGTCAAAGACCTCATCGTCGAGGAGCGTCGCGCGGGGAGGACCATCTTTTTCTCGACTCATATCCTCGGCGACGTCGAGACGTTGTGCGATCGCGTCGTCATTTTGCGCCGTGGGCGTGTCGTCGTTTCCGGCAAGCTCGATGACTTACTGAAGTCCGAGTCGAAGCGGGTGAGTGTGGTCTTGGCTCGCGAGCACGAGCAGCTGCACCGGTTCTGCGCCGAGAGCGGTCACGCGGCGAAGGTGGCGGGCGGACGGCTGCGCGTCGAGATCGAGGGGCGTCACCTGGTGGCCCCGCTCCTTTCGCAAGCTCTCGCGTGCGGCGTGGACGTCGAGGAAGTCACGCCCCGTCACGAGACCTTGGAAGAAGTCTTCGTGCGTGAAGCGATCGCGCCGGGCGACGTCACCGCATCCTAGCAGGGTGCCTCGAGCCGCACCCTGCCAACGAAAGCACCCTGGTAGGAGCGGCGACCCGCGCGGGCGATCCAGTGCGCGCGGTCCGGGCGCGCCGCCTCAGGACGCGTGGGGATTCTTGCCGAAGAGCGCGCGCAGCTGCACCAGATCTCGGGCGCCGATCTCGCGCACGACGGCGAGCGCGACGAAATAGAGTGCCACCGACAGCAGGCTGCCGATCAGTGTCCCGAGCTTGTTGGTCCAGCCGAGCAGGCCGATCACGAGGGCTGTCGCAGACGAGGACACTCCGACGGCGAGCGCCGTGCGAGCGAGCGTGAGCCAATCGAGCGCCGCGCCTGCGTGCCGGCGCAAGACGCCTTGGCTGATGACCCCCGTCAGCACTAGTGCCAGTGCGGTGGCGAGTGCCACGTGGACGAGGAGCGCTGGGCTCAGAGCACCGCGGTACCCCGCGCCGAAGCCAAAAGCGAGCACCAGCACGGTCGCGAGGGCCGTGAGCTTCAGGCTTGCGGCCGGCTTGCCCAAGCTGTTGAGCGCCGAGGTGATGAGGCCGACGAGTGCGAAGGCGGAGAGACCGATGGCCAGCGGGCGCATCGCTGGAGCGCCGAGGGCCGCTGCATCCGTGCCGTAGACGAGACCGATCAGGCCAGCTGGGAGTGCGAGGAGTACCGTCAGCATCGCGCCGACTGCGAGCGTGCCGAGGCGCAGGCCGCCGCGAATCAAGCGCTGGACTTCGTCGTCCTGGCCGCGGCCTTTCGCCTGCGCCATCAGCGGAAAGAGGACGAAGGTGACGCTCATGAGCAGCTGATAGGGCAGAAAGCAGAACATCTGCGCCGCCCGATAGGCACCCACCAGCGGATCCGCTGCTTCTGGGCCCAGGCCCTGGCCGAGCGCGGCCTCGCCCAGAAAGCGGCGAAGCAGCAGAGAATCGGCCTGAAACAGCACGTTCAGCAGGAACTGGCCCCCGAGTACGGGCAACGTGAACGCTGCGTACTGCCGCCCCGTGAGCGTCGCAGGACCCGAGCGCCCGATGCCAGCGATGCCGAGCGCCGTGAGCAAGATGGCGACGCTCGCGAGGGCGAAGCCGACGTTGGCAGCTTCGACTGCGCCGACGCCCGGACCGCGGGTGCGGATGAAGAGCCAAGCGCCAGTCAAGAGACCGGCGGTGCGCAGCGTGGCCGCAGCTACGTCCAGCGCGGCCTGCGGCACGAAGCGTCGATGCCCGTTGAGCGCGCCGATGAGCGGTGCGTAGAGCCCGTAGACCAGCACCACGATCGCGAGGATGCGCAGGGACGGCAGCAGATGCGGCGCGCCGACCAGGACGCTGATGGGCTTGGCCAAGAGCAGGAACAGCGCCCCGAGTCCGAGCGCCCAGAGGGCGTGCAGGCGCAGAGTCTGCCGGAACAGAACGGCGCGCTCTGCGGGTTCGGCGGCGGCCACCGTTCGGCTCACGCCCTGGATCGACGCCTGTACGACGGGGTTATAGGCGATGCTCGCCACGGCCTGCGCCGTCGAGTAGGCGCCGTACCCCGCCAGGCCGAGCACCGCTTTGAGTGCGATCTGCTGCACGAGGCCGATCAGCACGAAGTAGAGCTTGGCGCCCAGGATCGCCAAGCCGCCACGACCAGCGCCTTGAACTTCGCTGGGCCGCGAGGCCCCCAGCTGGGCGCTGGAGGGCCCGCCCGGGGCAGGGGGCAGGGGTGGTGGAGTCATCTCGAGCCGGCCGCGTTCTGGCGGCGTCGCGGTGTTTTGGTCAAGCGTGGCGCTCTCGTAGGAAAATTTCGGTCGGCGCGATGGGGAAGGGGTGCCGGTCGGGCGCAATCGTCCGCGCGCCGAGGCGTGCTGTGCTAGATCTCCCCCACGCTAGAACGTGAGAACTCGCCCGCGCGCCCGGCTTTCGCGAGTGCTCGAAACGAGGAGACGATTCAGACATGAACTTGCGCTTGATTGCTTGGTCCACGTTGCCCGTGGCCGTTTCGTTGGCGTGTGCCGCCGGGTCACCTTCGACAGGAACGGGCGGCACGAGCGGCGACGGGTCGACGGACAACACGACGGACCAGGGCACCGATCTCCTTCCCGGAGGATCGGGAGGTGGAACCGTGGGCGGGACCGGGGGCAGCAACAACACGGATCTCGGATCGGACCTCGGTTCGGACCTGAGCGCGACGGGCGGTAGTGACTGTGGAGCAGAGCTGCCCGTCATCTATCGCGACTTCAAGGCTTATCCTGCGCATCCCGACTTCGAGATCTCGGCCAAGGGCATCACCGATCAGAACGGCGACGTCTACAAAGGCTGGAACGATGCTGGCTGCGGCATGGTGCTCGATACGCTCGATGCCTCGCGCAAGCCCATCCTCTACACCGGAGCGCCGGATCAGAACGACGGCTTGAACGTGAAGTTTGGCCTCGGCAAGCAGCAGCGCGTCGTCAGCGGCCCCGGCTGCTGGGCAGAGGGTGGCTACGATCGCACCCTCGATTGCCTGGTGCAGACCTGCCAAACGTGGACTTTCGACTCCATCCCGACCTCGGAGATCACGTCGGAGGCGTCGTTTGCGGATTGGTATCACACCGTCGCGGGCACCAACATGGAGATCCCGTCCACGCTACCGCTGGCCGATGGGACTTTCGACAGCGCGGCGTTCTTCCCCATCGATGAGCAAGGTTTCGGCAACGAAGGCCGAGCGCACAACTATCACTTCACGACCGAAAGCCACGTGGAGTTCGAGTACCAGACCGGCCAGGTCTTCACGTTCCGTGGCGACGACGACCTCTGGATCTTCGTCAACGGCCAGCTGGAGCTGGATCTTGGTGGCCTGCACCAGGCACTCAAGGGCACCATCAACTTCGATACGCTCGGGCTCACGGCGGGCCAGAAGTACAACATGGATATCTTCCATGCCGAGCGGCAGACCGAGGACTCGAACTTCCGCATCGAGACCAACATCACCTGCTTCGAAGAAGTGGTCGTGAAGTGAGACCCGCGGCGGCGGAGGGCAGGCGCCGCGCGCGTCTGCTCACCGCTGCCCGGATGAGCTAGCCGGATGCGAGCGGGAGTGGTCTGCCGCTTCGAGGCTCGCTAGCGTGCGGCCCGCATGAACGCCGCCGACACCGCTTGGGTTCTCGTCTCGACTGCCCTGGTTTTGCTCATGACACCAGGACTGGCCCTCTTTTACGGGGGTATGGTCTCGCGCAAGAACGTGCTGTCGACGTTCATGCACAGCGTGCTGTCCTTGGGCATCAGCTCGGTCTGGTGGGTGGTGATCGGCTACTCGCTCGCCTTCGGTCCGGGGAATGCCTGGATTGGTGACTTCAGCCACGTCGGGCTTGCGGGCGTGGGCGTGGAGGGCGACGCGCTCCGCGCTCTCGGCGATGGGGGTGTGCTCGAGCCCGTGGTCACGAACATCCCCCATCTGGCCTTCATGGCGTTTCAGATGATGTTCGCCATCATCACCCCGGCGCTCATCTCCGGCGCGTATGCCGAGCGCATGCGGTTTCCGGCGTATCTCCTGTTCACCTTGGGCTGGCTGACGCTCGTGTACGCGCCGCTGGCGCACTGGGTGTGGCATCCCCACGGCTGGATCTTCGAAGATGGAGGTTTGGACTTCGCGGGCGGCCTCGTGGTCCACGCGTCTTCGGGCGTTTCCGCGCTCGTCGCGGCGCTCGTCATCGGCAAGCGGCATCGTCCGGCGCCACCGCACGACTTGCCCATGGTCCTGCTCGGCGCGGGGCTCCTCTGGTTCGGCTGGTTTGGCTTCAACGCGGGCAGCGCGCTCGCTGCCGGTGGCTTGAGTGCGCTGGCGCTCGTGAACACGCACGTAGCGGCCGCGGCCGCGATGCTGAGCTGGATGCTCGTCGAATACTGGAAGCACGGAAAGCCGACGGCGCTCGGAGCGGCTTCGGGCTTGGTGGCAGGCCTGGTGGTGATCACGCCCTGCGCGGGCTTCGTGGGACCGATGAGCGCGCTTTTGATCGGGCTTCTCGGTGGCGCCGCCTGCTTCGGTGGCGTGCTGCTCAAGGGCCGGCTCGGCTACGACGACGCGCTCGACGCGTTCGGCGTGCACGGCATCGGCGGCATCCTAGGCGCGCTGCTCCTGGGCGTCTTCGCCTCCAAGGCTCACAACGGCGCGGGCCAGGATGGCCTGCTCTTCGGGAGCGCGGACCTCCTCGTGGCCAACCTCAAGGGCACGGCGGTCGGCTGTCTCTGGGCGGCGCTCGCCACCTTCCTGCTCCTCAAGCTGATCGATCGCACGCTCGGTGTGCGAGTCGACGAGGAGACGGAGGCCGAGGGCCTCGACGAATCCATTCACGGCGAGAAGGGCTACGCCGATGTCGGCGGAGCCCAGCTTCCCTTGCAGTGATGACTGGCTGAGCTTCTCCGCGCGGGGCAGGCGAGCGAGATCGGTCCGCCAGCCACCGATCCGCGCGGGCACGGTTGTTTTCGTTGGCAGGGTGCGGCTCGAGGCACCCTGCTAGGCGCGAGCGCGGCCGTCGCGTGGAGGGCACGTGCGCGGGCCCAGAAAGAAAAAGGGCTCCACCGAAGTCGGTGGAGCCCAAGTGCCTCTCGCTGGAGGCGCGGCGTGGCTCACTGCGCGGGCGACGCAGCTTGCGTGCGGTCCTGCCTGGGCCGTGCGGCCAAGAGAAGGAATGCGCCGACGAGGAGCGCACCGGCGAGGCCGGCCTGTCGACCATCGAGCTCAGGAACCGCGTGCGGTTTGTGGGGCTTGTGGGGCTTGTACTTGTGCTTGAAGTGGCTGGGATGAGGCTCGTACTCTCCCATAGCGCTCACGGCGGGTGCCGCCGTGAGTGCTGCCGTCAGGGCGCTTGCTGCGAGAACCGTGCGAATTGAAAACGTATGCATCAATGAAACCCTCCTCGCGTCTGGGAGTGCCACGCGCGCGGAAGGGGCGCAAATCATAGGGGTTTCTTTCAGTTGACGTGGGCAGGCAGTCGACCCGAGGGGGCGGGCGATCTTTGCGAATTGGCCAGGGAGAAATTTCGCCTCTTCAAAGGCAGCAGCGGTTCGACAGGCTTCCGGCCCATGCGCGCGGGTACGCCCAAAATTGCCGGCCTGGCCCGTGGTCGCTGGCTCGTGGGGCTCGTGCTCGGTAGTGTCTTCGTACCGGGTTGTCTGCTGCCGGAGCTAGTCATCGGTACGAATTCGAGCTCGGGCGGCTCTGGTTCGGTTTCGTCGGGCGGGATGGGCGGCGACGTCTCCGGTGGGGCATCGGGCGAAGGGACCGGCGGCGCGTCCGGAGGAGACGCCGCCACGGGCGCGAGCGGCGGCATCGGCGGCACGGCCGGGAGTGGCGGCACGGGAGGTGACGTCGGGAGCGGCGGCGACGCGGCGACGGGCGGCACCGGCGCAGGCGGTACGGGCGGCGACGGGACAGGCGGCTCGGGTCCGGTGGTGCCAGACGGACCGTGCGATCTCTATGAGGAGGCAGGTCAGGCGTGCGTGGCCGCGTACAGCACGATTCGGCGCCTGCGGAGCATCTACACCGGGCCGCTCTATCAGGTGCGGGCGGGGAGCAGCGAGTACAACATCGGCGGCTTGCGCGTCACGAATCCGACCGAGGCCTCGAACACCACGCCCTACGTCACGACGCCTGAACCCGGGACGCTCCACGACATTCCACAAACGGCCGACGGCTTCGCAGACGCTGCCGTACAGGACGGCATCTGCGCGAGCACGACGTGCACCATCGCGACGCTCTACGACCAATCCGGTCGCGGCAACCACCTCACCGTAGCGAAGGCCGGACCGAACGCGGGCGGCGACTACACGGCACTCGATGATTTCGAGACGCTCGCCGATACGGGCCCCGTCACCGTGGGCGGGCGTGACGTCTACTCTCTCTACATGGAGGCGCGTCAAGGCTACCGCCTGCCCCTCGTCGGCAATGGCATCCCGCTCAAAGATGAACCGGTTGCGCTCTATATGCTCGCGGACGGCACGAGGACCGGACCGCAGTGTTGCTGGGATTTTGGCATCGTTGGCCCCGATCCCATGACCTACGCCCCCATGGTGACACTGTTCTTCGGCACCGGATTCTGGGGCCGGGGTGCGGGCTCGGGACCTTGGTACGGCGCCGACCTGCAAACCGGCGTGTGGATGGGCGGCTCGGAGTCAGGGGATGAGGGTTGGGGGTCTTTCACGGAAGAGCCCGGTCCGGCGAACGCGGACAACCCGTCGCTGAAGGTGCCCTATGCCCTCGGTTTCCTGAAGACGAGCGGTGGCCCCGAGCGGTATGCGCTGCGCGTGGCCGACGTCGCCACTGCGACGTCCGTGAAAACGGCGTACGCGGGCGACTACCCGTCGGGTGCCGTCATGGACCATCGCGGCGCGGTGGCGCTGGGCGTCGCCGGGGACAACAGCAACAACTCGTGGAGCACGTTCTACGAAGGCGCGATCGTCGAGGGCTTCCCGGACGACGCGACCGAGCAGGCTGTCCTCGAGAACATCCAGGCCGTCGGCTATGGCGAGTGAGCCGGCTCTGCGGGCGCGCCCGTGGCTCCCGCCACGCGCTTTCGGGCGCAGACGCGGAAGCCGAAATCGGCTGTCGAACTTTCGCTGGGGCCGACCCTTGACGGCTCGCGGCCCGGAGCTAATGTCCGCGTCCACTCTTGCGGCCCACCAGGGCGCAGGGGCGCGAAAAAGCTAGATATTCCAGCTTAGCTCAGTTGGCAGAGCAGGCGGCTGTTAACCGCCGGGTCCCAGGTTCGAGTCCTGGAGCTGGAGCTTTGATCGGAGCCCACCTAGCGGTGGGCTCCTTCCGTTTTGTCCAGGGCTCGAGGGTCGGGTGAGGAGGCGGTGGGGCAGGCGGGGAGCCGACAGCTGCGCAGTCGAACGCCGGGTGAGTGCGACCACGAGTCCTGGAGCTGGAGCTCTACTCGGAGCCCGCTTAGGCGGGCTCCTCGCGTTTTGTCCAGGGCTCGAGGGTCGGGTGAGGAGGCGGTGGGGCAGGCGGGGAGCCGACAGCTGCGCAGTCGAACGCCGGGTGAGTGCGACCACGAGTCCTTGAGAACCAGCGGTTTCTTGGGCGCCCGTCGCCTCGGCTTCCCGGCAGGAGCTGTAGCGACCTTCTCGGCGAACGATTCCGCGGGCATGTCCATGGCACTCGTCCCTCTGCCTACAAAACGTCTCGTTTCCGTCGAGTGGGGACGGCCTTTCAACCCATGTGCTGGTGGAGCGCAGCTCGATCGTCGGATCCCTCCCGGAGCTCGGCGACTCTGCGATGAGCGAGGAGCCCAGCAACCGCATCGGCGTAGAACATGCCCTCGGGGGTGAGCTCGATGGTCGCACCTTGGCGCCGGACGAGGCGCGCGTCTTCGAGCGCCGGGAAGTGGGCGGGGAAGTCGACAAGCGGATCGGTCCCGAAGAATTGCTCGTACGCGGCGCAGTCGATCGAGAGCCGCGAGAGGTTCCGAGTGAGATGGAGCAACCTCAGGTCTTCAGACGCATACTCGAACGCCGAAGCGATTCGGCAGTCCTGCTCGCGCATGGCGTGGGCGTACGCATCGCCCGTTCCGACGTTCATCCATTTGATTGCACGCCGGTGATCGCGGCTCGTGAACGTCGAAATCGCCCCGGGACCGAAGCCGATCCCGTCGTACTTCGCTGGATCGAAACTGGCGAACTCGTAGACGAAGCGGCGCGGAGTCTGCGCAACGTCGGCGCGCTCGAAGTTCGTGAGCGTCGTCTGGAAATAGCCGTGCTCGAGCAGCGTCTGTCTGACAGCGAGCCACGTTGCCATCGATTTCGCCCCGTCGGGCATGGCGTTCACAAGCGAACGGTCTCGGGCCCACTCGGTATCGAGGTCCGGGGTCAGCACCAGGTTGTAGACACAGATCTGGTCGAAGCTGCTGTTGATCGCCGCGCGTACGTCGGCGAGAGCCTGCTCGAGCGAGGTCCCGGGCAAGTTGAAAAGGAGGTCGGCCGAGACCGTTAACCCGCGTCGGTGGGCAGCCTCGACGACACGCTTGAAGTCGTCGCGATCCCCGAACGCCTCACGACCCATGCGCTTGAGCCATCCAGCGTCGAACGTCTGGATGCCCATGCTGATGCGGCGGTGCCGAACGGCGGCGCGGGCGAGCACGTCCAGCAGTGCCTCCTCGCGAACCAAAAAGTACTTCGGTACCCCCTCTAAGGTGAGCTCGCTGTCGCTGACATCGAACGTCGACGTGAGGAGAGCACACAGCCGCTCGAAGTCATCGGGCGGCGTGAGATTTGCGGTTCCTCCTCCGAAGTAGATCGCCTCGACGCGCCGCGCGCGCAAGGATGGCTGCTGCTGCGCGATCTGCTCAATCTCTCGTGCGACTTGGTCGAGAACCCGCCGCATCGGCTCATGGCCAAACTTCTCGTGCGGAAACGTGCAGAATCCGCAGCCCTTCACCTTCGGGTTGCAGAACGTGTGCGGCAGGACTCCGATGATGAGCGGCCGATAGGGATCGAGCTCGATCGCGCGGAACGGATCGCAGTTCCCGGAAACCGGCCGCATGAGCGGTGCCATCGGGAAGCCCTGCAGAAGTCGATGTCGCTGGGGTCGTGACATTCGACGACGAAGCTCGTCGCGGACGATCTCGCGACGCGCCTCCTCGCCCCTGGTCATGACGATCATGGTTGCGCCTCCTCTGAGATGGTGGCGCAGAGGAGCTCTGCGACGTCTCGCATGAACTTGTAGTCGAGCGTGTCCGGCGTATCGGTCGCGCGGTGGTAATTGGGATTCCGGAAGTTGCCGGTATCGGTCCAGAGAAGCGCGGGCATCCCAGCGACCCAGAATGGGAAGTGGTCGCTGCGCGTGAGGTCCGGAACGAGTCGATGGAGCGGGCCCCAGGTCTTGGCGGCCAGTACCCGCAGTTCCGGCGCGACGGCTTGGCTCATGGCGCGGTCGACACTCGCGTTCGCGCATCCCTTGCCGACCAGTCCGATGAAGTCGGGGATCTTGAGGCTCGCAGGTACCCAGGGCAACGGAACCTCCTGCCGCCCCGATCCGTGGCGAAAGCCGACCATCTCGAGCACGTGCACCGAGCGCACGTTGATGCGAAGCGCTGGCAGTCCGCTTGTCACGAAGTCGCGACTACCGAGCAGCCCATCCTCCTCCGCGTTGAACGCGATGAACCCGACAGGATGACGGAAGCCGGCCCCTGCGAGAACCCGCACGCACTCGAGCATGACGGCGAGACCGCTCGCGTTGTCGTCGGCGCCGGGGCAATCCGGAACGCTGTCGTAATGCGCGGCGATGAAGGTAATGGGACGCCCGCTTGCGTCGCGAGGCAGCGCGATGACATTCGCGTATCGTCCCTGAAGCTGTACGGAGAGCCCGTTGCGCTCGAATGCTGCCGCAAGCTCTTCGCGAACCCAGCGATTGCTGCGCCTGTTCGCGAAGTTGTGGCGAGGGACGGCGAGATGCTCGACCCACTCGCGGAGCCGTTTCTCACCAGGCTGGTCGCCTCGAAGAACAGGTGCGCTCTGGTTCTTGACCGCTCGTTCTCGGATCCACATGGTTGACTTACACCATAAGTTTATGGTGTAAGTCTGTCAAGAGCAACGATGGGGACGCCCACCAAACGTGAAGCCCTCTCGAGGGAGCGCATCCTCCGCACCGCCCTCGCGATCGTTGATCGCGAGGGACTGGACGCGATCTCGATGCGCCGCGTGGGAGAGGAGCTCGGCGTCGAAGCGATGTCGCTCTACAACCACGTTCGCAACAAGGCTGCGATTCTCGACGGCATCTTCGAAACCGTTCTCACTGAACTGCCAGCGGCGAAGAGGTCCGCATCGTGGCAGGCGGCGTTGCGAGATCGCGCCCGGGCGCTTCGCACTGTCCTCCGTGCCCATCCGAACGCTCTCCCGATTTTCGCGACACGCCCGGCGGTCACCCCGGCGTCGATCGCGCACGTCGAGGCAGTGCTGGACATTCTACGGACGGCCGGGTTCGCGGGGGACGATGCACTCAGCGCGATGCAGGTGCTCGTCGCGTTTGTCGTCGGCCACACCGTTGCCGGTTATTCGCCGAGGCGACCCGACGAGGAGTCGCATGCGCCATATCACCGGCTCAGTGAAGAACGTTTCCCGCGCGTTCGCGAGGCGGCTGGCCTGCTCGCAGCTCACGACGTCGAGAAGGAATTCGACTTCGGGTTCGATGTGATGGTCGCGGGGCTCGAGAAACGTCTTGCCGGGCGATCCCGATCAAAGAGACGTTGAGCACCTGCGAGGGCGATTCTCAGCCCCCCACGGGTACGGCCAGATGGCGGAGCAGCTCGCCCAAGCCCTCCTTGTCGAGTCGTTTCTCGGCGAGCGCGATCATCGCCTGGTACAAGCGGACATCGGGATCACCAATCGTGATGTCGTTCAGATCGAGAAACACGAGCGCTGCTGCGAGCCCTGTGCGTTTGTTGCCGTCGACGAAGGGCTGGTCCTGCGCGATGTGGAACGCGCACACCGCAGCCATGACGAAACGTCCTCGTGGACGAACTGCCCGTCGAAGGTCAGCGTACGTTCTCGCGTCCGCTGAAGCGCGCGACAGCAGTCTCGACGTCGGCGCCGCTTTTCCCGTCAGCGACTTCGATGGGTCGTCCGTTAGTTTGGTTGACGACCATCGTCACGAAACGCGTTCGTTCAAAGCCGTTGCCGCGTTTGAAGAAGTGCTCGTCGATGCCCACGCGCTCGGGCCGATCGGTGCGCTTCTGCCTAAGTTTCAGCTCCAGATGTCGACAGAGCACTTGGTAGAGATATCCGCCCGAGCAACGAAATCGTTCCCTGACCGTCTTCAAGTCGACGAAGTCGTCGCACGCTTCCTGCACGGCTCGCGTATAGCGCTCGGTCGTACGCTTGCCCTTGATGATGCCGCCGACCGGTTCAGTGAAAGGCTTCTTGCAGTTCGGGCAAATGAAGCGTCGCTTGTGAATCAAGAGTCGCACAGCTGTCCGCCGCATTGGTTCGTCTTTGATGGTCACCCACCTGCGGTCGTACACGCTCCGGCTCACCGTCGCGCACTTTGGACACACCTCGCGGTCGCTCGTCATGCGCACGACGAAGTCCGTCGCGCCCGTGGGCCCACGCCCCACGCGAATCAATTCCATCTCCGGCAGTAGATACATCTGCGCTAAGCTGCTCTCGGGCATCAGGGTCCTTTCGGCTTGGTCTAGACACCCAAAGCCTAGAGGAGCCTCTGATGCCCTTTCCTATCGAACCGGCCCACCTTCAAGCGACAAGAGCCCCAGAACTCCGGGCGTTTCGCGCGCTGCGCGCGCGAGGGCGCTGATCTCGCGTGTGCTCGCAGAGAGCGCCGAGCGAGCGCGACGAGCGCCGCGTGGGACAGCTCTCCCGTTCTCTCTCCTGTCCCGTGGGGAGAGAGAAGCCGAGAGGCGTCTAACTGCGTACCCGGCGATCAACAGTCGGCCCGCTGATCAACAGCTTCGGCGTGCGCGACAGGCCCGAGCCTGTTGATCATCGGGGCGAAGGCTCGCGACGAGCGACGAACGATGCCCACGTGCCACCACGCTGCGAGCGCACTCGTTCTTGCGCTGGGCCTCGCGGACGAGCGCCAAGTTGATCTTTTCTTGATGCCGGGACGGCTCGGCTTGACCGCGACGAGATCGGGGAGGCGGTACGAACTGGGTGCAAGGAGTCACCCATGCGCTCGCCGTCCCTTTGCATCCTTCCGGCTGTCTTCGCCGCCAGCGTCCTGACGCTGGGCAGCCTGGCGCATGCTCAAGCGCCCGATGGTGGGACGCCCGATCCCGACAGCTCCGTTGCCGCCGACGCTCCCACGCAGGCGCAGCTCGATGACCTCCTCACGCGTGTTCGTCAGCTCGAAGCCGAGCGAGACGCCCGCACCGCCGCCCCCGAGGTGACGCCGGCGACCGCCGACACGGGCACAGCGCCTGCGATCCCCGCGACCGACACCGCGCCGAGCCCGTTCCGCCTCGGCGGCTACGCGGAGGCGTTGTACCAGTGGAACTTCAACAACCCGTCGAACGGCATCACCAACTTCCGCGGCTTCGACAATCGTCACAACACCTTCACCCTCTCGAACGTCGCGCTCGATGCCGCGTGGGACCACCAGGGACTCGTTGGCCGGCTGACGCTGCAGGTCGGCCACACGCCTTCGACGTACTACCTGAGCGAACCGAGCGCGCCAGGCGCGAGCGGCGCAAACGCCAGCGACGCCGAGCTCTGGAAGTACGTCCAACAGGCGTACGCCGGATACCGCTTCGGAGTCGGTGGCGGGCTCACCGTGACTGCGGGGCTGTTTCTCTCGCCGATCGGCCCGGAGTCGATCGCGGTGCACGACAACTGGAACTGGTCGCGCTCGAACCTTTTCTTCGGGCTGCCCTTCTATCACACCGGCGTGCGGGCTTCGTACGCGCTCACCGACGAGTGGGCCGTGACGCTCGCGGGCTACAACGGCTGGAACTCCGTCGTCGACAACAACGACGAGAAGTCGGTCTCGGCCCAGTTCACGTACGAGCGATCCGACATCGCCGTGTCGCTTCTGTACTTTGGCGGCATCGAGCGCCCCCAGGGTGCGCCGGAGCGCCGCGCATGGCGTCATCTCCTCGACTCCCACGTGACGTGGCATGCAACGCCGTGGCTCTCGCTCCGCGCCCACGCGAACGGCGGCTTCGAGCCCAACGAGTTCGGCGTGAGCGCGTGGGCCGCAGGCGCGCTCTACGCCCGCTTCCGAGTTGTCGACCAGCTCGCCTTCGCCGTCCGCGGTGACGTGTTTTACGAGCACGTGGCCGAGAACGCCGCCGGACGAGCAGCGCCGATCTTCTGGCCGGCACCGTGGATCAGCTCGGGCACGGCGACGGTCGACTATCGGCCACACGAGCGCGTGTCGTTCCAGCTCGAGTACCGCCACGACCACGCCGGTGCCGACATGTACTTCGGAGGCAACGTCGCTGGAGACGGTGGCGCGACCCCGTTCGTCGTGAACCGCGTCTCGCAAGACACCCTCATCCTCGGAGCGACCACGTGGTTCTGAACGGAGCGAACAATGATGCCCCTCTCATCACCCGCGCGCCGCATCCTCGCGTGGCTCGCAGCAGCGCTGGGCCTGCTCTCCGCGGCTCTGCTCGCGGTCTTCATGCACATGCGCCTCGACCGAGAACTCTCGGAGCTCCCGGAGCCCGAGCGGCGCGCCCTGTACGAGAGGACGCGCGAGACCCTTCGCTCCTCCTGCACGCAGGCGCGGGGGGCCGAGGTGACCGAGTACTGCCGGCAGCAGGCCGACTTCATCAAGCGCTTTCCGGAGTGCGACCGCGAATGCCGCGACCTCGCGGCGCGGTTCGCGCCCCAGCCGTCTCGTTGAGGAGCTGAATCATGGACATCGTCTTCATCACCATCATCTGCGGGTTCTTCCTGCTCACCTGGGGCTTCGTTCGCCTCTGCGAGAGGGTCTAGCCATGACGTCGCTCCTCATCGTCGGCGGCGTCCTGGCCGTGCTCCTGCTCGCCTACTTGGGCTTTGCGCTCCTCTTTCCGGAGAAGTTGTCATGACCGCCAGCGCTCTTTTGCAGTTCTCGATCTTCGTCGTCGCTCTTCTTGCGCTCGCCGCGCCGCTCGGTGCCTACATGGCGCGGGTGTACGTCGGGGATGCCGGGTTGGCCCAGCGCGTGCTCGGCCCGATCGAGCGGGTCTTTTATCGACTGGCCGGCGTTCGTCCGGACGAGGAGATGTCGTGGAAGAGGTACGCGATCAGCGTCCTCGCCTTCAATCTCCTCGGTACCCTGGTGGTCTACCTGCTCCAGCGCCTGCAGGCTGCGCTTCCGCTCAACCCGGCCGGGCTCTCGAATGTGTCACCGGAGGTGTCGTTCAATACCGCGGTCAGCTTCGCCACCAACACCAACTGGCAGGCGTACGGCGGCGAAACCACGATGAGTCACCTCACGCAGATGCTCGGACTGGCCGTGCAGAACTTCCTTTCGGCGGCCACGGGCATGGCCGTGCTCGTCGCCTTCATCCGAGGGTTCACGCGGCGCACGGCCGAGGGACTCGGCAACTTCTGGGTCGATCTCACCCGCACGACGCTCTACGTTCTCTTGCCGCTGTCGTTCGTGCTGGCCCTGGTGCTGGTCTCCCAAGGTGTCGTGCAGACGTTTTCGGGCTCCGCGACCGCCCGTCTGCTCGATCCGGTGAGCACTGACACGGGGAGCATCATCGACCAGGTCCTCGCTCTTGGTCCGGCCGCGTCGCAGATTGCCATCAAGCAGCTCGGAACCAACGGTGGCGGCTTCTTCAACGTCAACTCGGCGCACCCGTTCGAGAACCCGACGCCCCTGTCGAACTTCTTCGAAGTGATCGCCATCCTGCTCATCCCGGCAGCGCTCTGCTTCACGTTCGGAGCCATGGTGAAGGACCGTCGGCAGGGCTGGGCCGTGTTTCTCGCCATGCTCACCATCTTCATCCCGCTGCTCATCGCGACGAACGCTTTCGAGCAAGCCGGCAACCCGCTCTTCGGCGCCGCTGGGGTGGATCAGGTCGCGTCTGCCGCTTCGTCGGGCGGCAATATGGAGGGCAAGGAAGTCCGCTTTGGGATCGCGAATAGCGCCCTCTGGGCGACCGCGACCACGGCGGCTTCGAACGGCTCGGTCAACGCCATGCACGACAGCTTCACGCCGCTCGGTGGTCTCGTTCCCATGTGGCTGATGCAGCTCGGCGAGATCGTCTTTGGCGGCGTCGGCTCCGGGCTCTACGGCATGCTCGTCTACGCCATCATCGCCGTCTTCATCGCGGGACTCATGGTCGGTCGCACGCCGGAGTACCTCGGCAAGAAGATCGAGGCCTATGAGATGAAGATGGCATCGCTCGTCATCCTCCTCCCGGCCGCAGCGGTGCTCGTGGGAAGCGCCATCGCGTCACTGGTGCCGGAGACGAAAGAGGCTCTCGCGAACCCCGGAGCACACGGCTTCAGCGAGATCCTCTACGCGTTCTCGTCGGGCGCCAACAACAACGGTTCGGCCTTTGGCGGTCTCACCGCCAGCGGGACGTTCTACGCGACGGCGATCGGTCTCTGCATGCTCATCGGGCGCTACTGGGTCATCGTCCCGGTGCTCGCGATCGCCGGCTCCCTCGCGAAGAAAAAGCTCGTGCCCCAGAGCGCCGGGACCCTCCCGACGCACACGCCTCTCTTCATCGGGCTGCTCGTCGGGACGATCGTCCTCGTGGGCGCGCTCACGTTCATCCCGGCGCTCGCGCTCGGTCCCATCGTCGAGCACCTCCAGCTCTCGGGCCGCTGAAAAGGACGAAGCCATGTCACACACCGCACACCACCCGAGACCGCTGTTCGAGATGTCCATCGTGCGTCCCGCGATCGTCGATGCGTTCAAGAAGCTCGACCCTCGACGCATGGTGAAGAACCCCGTCATGTTCGTCGTGGAGATCGGGAGCGCGTTCACGACGCTCTTGTTCATCCACGCCGCCGCCACGGACAAAGGCGACGCCCACCCGGGCTTCATCCTCGCCGTCGCACTCTGGCTCTGGTTCACGGTCCTCTTCGCCAACTTCGCCGAAGCCATGGCCGAGGGCCGCGGCAAGGCGCAAGCGGACACGCTCCGCAAGGCGCGCCAGGACGTCATCGCGAAGCGCCTGAAGCGCGGTGTCGAGCGTACCGTCCATCTGGCTGATCCAGCGCGTCGCGCTGACGCGCTGGACGATGTGGCTTCATCGTCTCTCCGCATCGACGATGTGGTTTTCGTCGCAGCCGGGGAGCTCATCCCGGCCGACGGCGAGATCATCGAAGGTGTCGCCTCGGTCGACGAGAGCGCGATCACTGGCGAGAGCGCCCCGGTCATCCGCGAGAGCGGCGGCGACCGGAGCGCCGTCACCGGAGGAACGCGCGTCCTCTCCGATTGGCTCATCGTTCGCGTGACCACCAACCCCGGCGAGACGTTCCTCGACCGCATGATCGCGATGGTGGAAGGCGCCAAGCGCAAGAAGACCCCGAACGAGATCGCGCTCGACATCCTGCTCGCGGCGCTGACGATCATCTTCCTCCTCGCCACGGTCACCCTGCTGCCGTTCTCCCAGTACGCGGTCACGAGCTCGGGCCAAGGCAGCCCGGTGCCGCTTACCATCCTCGTGGCGCTCCTGGTCTGCCTGATCCCGACCACTATCGGAGGTCTGCTCTCGGCGATCGGAATCGCGGGGATGGACCGGATGATTCAGGCGAATGTCATCGCCACCTCGGGTCGCGCCGTCGAGGCGGCGGGCGACGTCGATGTGCTGCTCCTCGACAAGACGGGCACGATCACGCTCGGAAATCGCCAAGCGACGGACTTCCTGCCGGCGCCCGGCGTTAAGGAGAGTGAACTGGCCGACGCAGCCCAGCTCGCGTCGCTCGCGGACGAAACACCGGAGGGCCGCTCCATCGTCGTTCTGGCGAAAGAGAAGCACGGCCTGCGTGGGCGCGATGTCGAGGCGCTCGGCGCGAGCTTCGAGCCCTTCACGGCGCAGACGCGGATGAGCGGAGTCGATCTGAATGGCAAGAAGATTCGGAAGGGCGCGAGCGACGCCATCGTCCGCTTCATCGCGGAGAACGGCGGAACGTTCCCAGGCCAGGTTCGAGCGATGGTCGAGGATGTGGCGAAGCAAGGTGCGACGCCGCTGGTAGTCGCCGACGGCGCGCGGGTGCTCGGGGTCGTCCAGCTCAAGGACATCGTCAAGGGCGGTATCCGAGAGCGCTTCGCGGAGATGCGCCGCATTGGCATCAAGACCGTGATGATCACGGGTGACAACCCGCTCACCGCCGCGGCCATCGCCGCCGAGGCGGGCGTTGACGACTTCCTCGCGGAGGCGACTCCCGAGGCGAAGCTCTCGATGATCCGCGATTACCAGCAGAAGGGTCACCTCGTCGCGATGACGGGCGATGGCACGAACGACGCGCCGGCGCTCGCGCAGGCGGACGTTGCCGTAGCCATGAACACCGGAACGCAGGCAGCGAAGGAAGCCGGGAACATGGTCGACCTCGACTCGAACCCGACCAAGCTCCTGTCCATCGTCGAGATCGGCAAGCAGATGCTCATGACCCGCGGCTCGCTAACGACGTTCAGCATCGCCAACGACCTCGCCAAGTACTTCGCCATCATCCCGGCGGCCTTCGTCGCGACCTATCCTGCGCTTGGCGCGCTGAACGTCATGGGGCTTCACTCGCCGACGACGGCGGTCCTGAGCGCCGTGATCTTCAACGCGCTCATCATCATCGCGCTGATCCCGCTGGCGCTCCGGGGCATCCAGTATCGGCCCGCGCCCGCGCCCGCGCTCCTCCGCAGGAACCTCCTCGTCTACGGCCTCGGCGGCGTCCTGCTCCCGTTCCCATGCATCAAGCTCATCGACGTCGCGCTGACGGCGATGGGGCTCAGCTGAAAGGTGATGAACATGAACGCGATCCTTCGTCCTTTGACGGTTCTCTTTGGCTTGTTCACGCTGGTCACTGGGATCGCCTATCCCGTCGCTGTCACCGGCGTCGCGCAGCTCGCCTTTCCTGAGCAGGCAAACGGGAGCCTGATTGAGAGGGGTGGTGAGGTGATTGGGTCCGACCTCATTGGCCAGGGCTTTGACGACGTCCGCTACTTCTGGGGTCGGCCGTCGGCCACCAGTTCAGGTCCGTACGACGCACGGGCGTCGACGGGCTCGAACCTCGGCCCCACCAATCCCGCCCTCCTGACGGCCGTGCGCGACCGCGTCGCAGCACTCCGGGGAGCTCATCCAGAACATGCTGAGCAGCCGGTGCCGGTCGACCTGATCACCACCTCTGCCAGCGGGCTCGATCCGCACGTTTCGCCCGCCGCTGCTCGCTACCAGGCTCGACGTGTCGCTCGGGCGCGGGGGCTCTCGGAGGAGCGGGTGCGGACGTTGGTCGACGGGCACGTCGAGGCGCGCAGCCTCGGGTTGCTCGGCGAACCCACGGTAAACGTCCTGCGGCTGAACCTCGCGCTCGATTCGCTGGCGGGCGGCAGCGACCAGCTGTAGGCACGACCGTAGCAGTGCTGATGATCGAGCCCTCCGACCGTCCCGATCCCGACGCGCTGCTCCGGCGCGTGCAGGAAGAGGAGGCCCGCAAGCGCCGCGGGAAGCTCAAGATCTTCTTCGGCTTCGCGCCTGGTGTTGGCAAGACCTATCGCATGCTGCAGGTGGCCCGCGATCTGGTGACGGATCAGAAGCTCGACGTGGTCTTGGGACTCGTCGAGACCCACAGGAGGCACGAGACCGCGTCGTTGGTGCTGGGCCTCGAAATCTTGCCGAGAAGAGAGTTCGAGTATCGCGGGCGGGTGCTCCACGAGTTCGATCTCGACGCGGCCCTCGCGCGCAAGCCTCAACTGCTCTTGGTGGACGAGCTGGCACACACGAACGCGCCGGGCTCTCGGCACCCCAAGCGGTGGCAAGACATCGAGGAACTGCTCGAGGCAGGCATCGACGTGTTTACGACGATGAACGTCCAGCACGTCGAGAGTCTGAACGACGTCATCTCCCAGATCACCCACGTGCAAGTGCGCGAGACTGTGCCGGATTCGGTGCTCGATCAGGCCGACGCGATCGAGCTCGTGGACATCGCGCCGGAAGAGCTCCTCCAGCGGCTCAAGGAAGGAAAGGTCTATCTTCCCGAGCAGGCTAGGCGCGCTGCGGACCACTTCTTCCAGCGCGGCAACCTGCTCGCTCTCCGAGAGCTAGCGCTCCGGCGGACCGCCCAGCACGTGGACGAAGACGTTCGCGAGTTTCGAGAGCGCGAGGGAGTCGCCGCCACCTGGCCAGCTGGCGAACGCATCCTGGTGTGCGTCGGTTCGTCGCCCAGCTCGGGAAGGCTCATCCGCGCGGCGGCGCGAATGGCTGCGGGTCTCCGCTGTCCCTGGGTTGCTGCGTACGTCGAAGCGCCGGGCAGCGTGGCGATGAGCGAACCGGCGCGCGAGCGGCTCGAGGCCCACTTCCGAGTCGCGGAGAGCCTCGGCGGCACGGTCACTCGGCTCAGCGGACGGAGCGTACCCGAGGCTATCCTCCACTACGCTCGCAAGCACAACGTCACTCGGCTGGTCATCGGCAAGCCGACGCACTCGCGCTTGCGCGATCGGCTGAAAGGTTCCCTGCTGGACGCAGTGGTGCGAGGCAGCGGGGACATCGATGTTCACGTCATCAGCGGTGATGAATCCGGCGATCGCGCGTTGCGGACCCCGGCAGCGAGCGGCACCCATTCACCAGCCGGTCAGTACGTCGGGAGCGCTTCGATTGTGCTCGTCACTCTGGGGATCGCACTGCTCTTGCGCAGGGCGCTGGGGTTGCCGGATCTGGAGATGCTCTTTCTGCTCGCCGTGATGCTGGCTGCGGCACGGCTGGGGCGCGGGCCCGCCCTGATGGCCGCCACACTGAGCGTGGCGGCGTACGACTTCTTCTTCGTTCCGCCGTTTCACACCTTCAGCGTGGACGACCGAAACTACTTTCTGACGTTCGCCATGATGTTCGGGGTCGGCATCGCCATCAGCGAACTGGTGGGGCGCCTCCGGCGTCAGGAGCAGGACGCGCTGGGCCGGGAGGAACGCACAACCGTCCTCTATGCCCTGACCCGTGACCTCGCCTTAGCGGACAGGAGCGAAGACGTCGCGCGTGTCGCAGCGAATCACGCCGGGGAGATCTTTGCGGCACGAGTCGCGCTGCTCTCGTTCGATGGGTCCGGAGGGATTCGCACCCTCAGCTCCTCGCCGCATGATTGGAAGGTCGACCCCAAGGACCTCGGCGTCGCCAAGTGGAGTCACGAGCACGACCAGCTTGCGGGGCTTGGCACCGAGACGCTCCACGGCTCTCGCGTGCTCTGCGCGCCCCTCCGCATCGGTCAGTCCCGGCTCGGCGTCTTGGCGCTAGTCCCCGAGGGCGAGTTCCCGTTCCGGACTGATCAGCGCGCGTTCCTCGAGCTGTTCTGCAAGCAGACGGCCGCGTCACTCGAACGAGTGCGGCTCTCCGAGGAGGCGAAGGCCGCCACCCTACGGGCGCAGACCGAGGAGATGCGCGCGTCGCTCCTCTCTGCCGTGTCGCACGACCTGCGTACGCCTCTCGCGACGATTACCGGCGCCGCTACGGCGGTGCGCGACGAAGACCTCCCGCCGGGGACGCGCGCCGAGCTCGTCGAGTCGATCGTCGGCGAGGCGTCGCGGTTGGAGCGGCTCGTCGGCAACCTACTCGACATGACGCGCCTCGAATCTGGCGGCATTCTACTGAAGCGAGACTGGGTGCCGCTCGACGAGATCCTGAGCTCCGCACTGACACGCCTGGAGGATCGGCTCGAGCGAAGAGCAGTGACCGTCGATATCAGTGAAGACGTCCCGCTGATGTTTGTGGATCCCGTTCTCTTCGAGCAGCTCTTCGTGAACCTCCTCGAGAACGCCGACAAGTACACGCCGCCGGATACGCCCGTCGAAGTGCGGGCACGTGCTGAAGGACAGCTCGTCACGACCGAGGTCATCGATCACGGGCCTGGCATCCCCCCCGGAACCGAGACGAAGGTGTTCGACAAATTCTTCCGCGGTCCACACGTGGGCGTGTCGGGGGCCGGGCTCGGGCTGCCGATTTGCAAAGCGATCGTCGACGCGCACGGCGGAACGATCTCAGCCGAGAGCCGCGCCTCTGGAGGCGCAGTCTTCCGCATCGTGATGCCGAAGACCGAAGGGGCGCCCTCTAGTCCCCCAGAAGGAGCTGGCTCATGACGGCCATCGGCCCGCTGGTGCTGGTCATCGAGGACGAGCCAGAGATGCGCAAGTTCATCCGCGCGACGCTGACATCGCGTGGCTACAGGTTGCTCGAGGCCGAGCGCGCGTCCGAGGGTATGCAGCTCTTGACCAGCCATAACCCCGATCTCGTCCTCTTGGATCTCGGCCTCCCCGACGGCGACGGTATCGACCTCACTCGGCAACTCAGGGAGTGGAGCCGGGTGCCGGTGATCGTGCTCTCGGCGCGCGGACGGGAGGACGACAAGGTGGCGGCGCTCGACGCGGGAGCCGACGACTACCTCACGAAGCCGTTCGGCGTGAACGAGCTCCTCGCGCGCATGCGCGTCGCGCTTCGCCACGCCGAGTCATCACGTGGCGGCGCCGAGGTGCAGTCCTACGAGTTTGGCGACATCAAGATCGACCTTGTACGCCGCGAGGTGTTCCGGGGAGAACAGGAGCTTCGGCTCACGCCCATCGAGTACAAGCTCCTCGTGCTGTTCGCTCAGCACGCCGGCAAAGTGCTCACCCATCGCCAGATTCTGAAGGAAGTCTGGGGTCCGGCGTATGCCGCGCAGACGCACTACGTTCGCGTGCACATGGCCGAGCTGCGCAAGAAGGTGGAAGCGAACCCTTCTCGCCCGAAGCTCCTCGTCACGGAGCCGGGCGTCGGCTACCGATTGCGCGATCGTACCTGAGCCAGCCCGGAAGCCGCCGCTCAACCCGCCAGCTTCGTGATGATCGCCATCCCGCGCGCGGTCTCGGCGGGCGTCGCGTCGGCGAGCTCGAGGTACACGCGCCCGCTCTCGTTGAAGTCCTCGGTGTTCACGCACCAGCGCTCCGATCAACCGCTCGCAGGTGGCGTTGACCAGCGGCGCGCGCACGGGGCACTTGATGACGCGAGTGCCGGCACCGACGGCCACGCGATCGAAGTCCGCGCTGAACTTGCTGTCGCGATCACGGATGATGAACTCGGGGCCCTCGCCGAACGGAGTGGCGTCGCGGAGTTGCTGCGCCACCCAGATTCGACTGGGGGAGCGCGTGACGCCCACGTGTGCGACTCGCTTGGTGTTCACATCCACGATGAAGAACGCGAAGATTGGACGGAACCAGACATCATGGAGCTGCAGGAAGCGCACGCCCATACCGTGTGGTTCTGGACGAAGGTGCGCCAGGACTGGCCGTCGCTGGGTGGGCGCGGTGCTCGAAGGTGACGCTGAATCGTTCGCTTGGAGACGCGGATGCCGAGCTTCAAAAGCTCACCCCGGATGCGCTCCGCGCCCCAGAGGCGATTCTCTCTCGCCATGCGCTGGACCAGCTCAATCCTGGATTTGGCGATGCGTGGTGGCGCGGCTCGCCGACGTTTCGACTTCCACTTCCACAGGAGCCGGAAGCTCTCGCGATGCCAGCGCAGGACGGTGTTCGGGGTCACGATGAACGTAGCGTCTTGCCAGGTCCGACAGAAGGCGCTGACCAGCACCATCAGGATGCGGTCCTTGGAGGTCAGCGGCGGACGGCGCACCGTGCGGCGGGCCACGATGAGCTGCTGCCTCAGAAGGACGTTCTCGGCGAGCAGCTCGGCGCGCGTACGAAAGGCATCGCGAGCGAGTCCGGCCACGGCGGAGGTGGGCCGGAGAGCTCCCCAGACCGCCCCATGCAGACGACTGGCAGCCGCTCGGAGCGTGGTGGTCAGCGCAGCAAACACGGCCCGTTGTCACGTGGTGCGGGGACGAAGAACAAGGCTGGTCGTGCCGGGGCGGACCCGATAGCGTTCGAACAGTCTTGGAAGAGTGTTGAGCGTTTAGTGAACGAGCAACAGTCCCTACGATAGTTCAGGACTTCATCGTCCACGGTCCGCCCGGTGGCCAGCGCCGATCGAAGCTCTCGCCGGCTGCGCAGGCGCGCGCGATCGGTAGCAGGAACTCGGAGAGGAACGGCACGACCTCGGCGAGCCTCGAAGGGCACTCGGTGTTCGGGAGCTTCTTTCGGAACGCGGTCCACTGCGCCAAGGTCGACGCCTGCTCGGTGAACTCCGGCGCGAACGCGATCGGCTCGATGTCGATGGCGGTCTCGCGGTTGGCGAAGGTGGCGGCGATGGCCTTCGCGAGCAGCGCGCCGTCGAAGGCGAACTGCCTCGCGAGCAGCCACACGTCGTAGAAGTCCTTCATGCGGCTGTTCAGCGTGCGCAGGTAGACCATCGCTTGGAACTTCTCGGCGATCACGGTCTCGCGTGGGTAGCCCGAGAGCGCGGGCGCGGGGAAGTCGAGCAGCGCTGGGTACGTGATGTCTACCGCGCTGGGCGTGACGACGTCACCGAACCCGACATCGATCTGCATCGCGACGCGCGCCTTTCCGAGCAGCCCGACGAAGCGGACGCGCACACCCTCGTAGTCCGCGTCCTCCTTGATGCGCTCGGTCTTCACGGTGGCCGCGTCGAACACCATGCCGTCGGGCTCGACGTCGGCGGCGCAGACCTCGCGGACAACGCGCTCGAGGTTCTCGAGGGCGTTGTCGAGCCGGCCGAGAAAGTCGAGATCCTTGGTCGCGCGCGCCAGCGGCGCGTCCCAGACGTGCAGCATCAGCGCGCCCTTGAGGATGAAGCGCGCGCGGTGAGAGGTCATCGACAGCCGGTAGAGGAAGCGCTCCATCGCGTAGTACTGGAGCAGCTCCTGGAACGGCCGCTTCGTGGCGCGCGCGTGATTCTGGAGACGGGCCTGCACCGACGCCGCGAGGTTGACTGCGCTCACGCTTCGTCGACCTCCGTGGACTCCGTCCAGCACGCTGGACTCCGTCCACTCCGGTTCGAGACGTTCTTGATCGTCACTGCATCGCCTCCAGGTAGGGGCGCATCGCCTGCTCGACGTGGCGCATGCGGGCGTACTTCAGGAGGACGTCGAGCTTCTTCTTCCGGCGCTCACGCCAGAGCAGCAGCGCCTCCAGGGCTACGTCCATGCCGATCTGGTTCCGATACCGGAAGCAGTCGACGAGGGTCTTCTCCGGGTCGTAGATGCGGACCGGCACCCCGTCGAGCTCGTGCGTCTCGATGCCCTCGTGGAACGCCGGCCCCGCGAACCAGAAGAAGCGTGTCGGCGGGTAGTCGAGACGCGGCTTCGTCTTGCCTCGCTCGAGCGCGACGTCGATCGTGTGCGGCACCTGCGTCGTCAGCTCGTGGAACGAGAGCGCGGAGATGAGGCAGAGGACGCCGTGCGGGACGCGCTTGGCCACCGTGACGAGGTCCGGGTGGGCGAGCGGATCGAGCGAAGCCAGGCGGTACAGCCCTCGGGAGATGGGCACCACGACCCCTGCGTCACGCATCGCGTAGAGCGTCTTCCGGTTGAGGCCGAGGCGCAGAGCTTCGGCCATGCGGAGGCCGCCACCATGCTGGCGGAACAGCTCGACCTCTCGCTCGAAGACCCGGGTAGCCACGGGGACATATTGCCTTCAAACACTGGAACAGTGAAGTGGGTTTGTCTCTGTGTCCGGGGCCGAGGGTGGGGCGCGGGACGGAGCGAATCCGTGAGAGTGTCCCGGGTCGCATCGCCCAACCACCTGGATTCGCAGGCGTTCGCCTTTTCGGGACCGCGCGAGCGTAGCGAACCGGTCCCGCCGAGAGCCCCGCGAACAGGTTCGCGAGCGGCTCCGAATGCGGAGCTTTGATCGGAGCCCACCTAGCGGTGGGCTCCTTCCGTGTTGTCCAGGCCTCGAGGGTCGGGTGAGGAGGCGGTGGGGCAGGAGTGGAGCCGACAGCTGCGCAGTCGAGCGGCTCTGCACGCTCCAGGGTGGGTGCGGGCTGGCTCTGCACGCTCCGCGGTGGGCGCGTCGAAAAGGTTAGCTTCCGCCGGCGTTGAGGAGTCTGAGTCGGTAGTTGCAGAAAGAAATGTAGCCGTAGGCGCGCCGTTTGACGAGCTTGGCCTTGGTATTGAAGCCCTCGACGCGGGCGTTGGTCTGGCGGCTCGTCCAGTAGTTGACTCGCGTGCCCCGCGGGCACCCGCCTTCGGCGGGCTCGTCGACCTTCGTGGACTCCGTCCAGCGGGCTGGCCTCCGTCCACTCCGGTTCAGAATCGCCGAGCGCCAGTTCTTGAGCGTGGCGCGGAGCGTGCGGCTGGCGCTCGTCGCAGGCACGGGGCCGAACCACGAGCGGTCTTCGGCTGCGACATCAGCGTGGTGGAGCACCACACCGGCCGGAACCCGAAGGAGCGACGTGCTGGCGCGGTCAGAACGACGAAAGGCGATCGAGCAGGGCGTCCAGGTCCTCGGTTCGCGTTCGATGGTTGCTCAGCGCTACGCGAAAGCAGGCGCGCCCCTCGTGCCGAAACGGGCTCAGCACCGCGAACCCCGACGTCTGGAGCTCGACGAGCGCTTGCTCGTGCAAGGCATCGTCACCCTCGCGGTACCGAAAGCACACGACGTTGAGTTCGGGCTCGTGCAGCGCGACGAACCGCGGGTGCTCGGCGACGCGCTCGGCAAGGTATTGGGCCTGCGCGACGTTGCCCTCGAAAACGCCGACGAGGCCGTCGACGCCGTATGCCTGAAGCGTCGTCCACACCTTCAGCGCGCGGTCGGCGCGGCTGAGACCCGGCGCATACCGATGAAACGCATGACTGCCGTGTGGCACCACCCCGCCCGGCAGCGAACCAAGGTAGGTCGCGTCGAGCTCGAACGTCGCCGCGTGGAGTTTGCCGTCGCGCACGAGCAGACAACCGGCGTCGTAGGGGATCTGTCCCCACTTGTGGAGGTCGAACGCGATCGAGTCGGCGCGCTCGAGCCCCGCCAAGCGTGGGCGGAGCGCCGGCGAGAGGTACCCGAGGGCGCCGATGGCGCCGTCGACGTGAAACCAGAGCCCGCGTCGCGCGCAGAGCGCCTGGAGGCGCGCGAGGGGATCGATGGCACCGATGCCAACCGTCCCCGCGTTCCCCACCACGCAAAACGGCGTCCATCCGAGGCCGATGTCTTCGTCGATCGCCGCCTCGAGACGGTCGACGTCGAGGCGATCATCGGCCGACGCGAGCCGCCGCACTGCGTCCGACCCGAGCCCCAGGAGCTCCGCCGCCTTCACGATCGAGCCGTGCACTGCGCTCGACGCGTAGAGACGCAGCCGCGCCGATCCGACGCCCTCCCGCTTGACGCGGCCGCGCGTCTTCCAATGGCGCGCGACGGCGAGCGCGTTGACGTTCGCGCTCGAGCAGCCATCGAGGAAGATGGCCGAGCTCTCCTTGGGAAACGAGAACCACTCCTTGAACCAACCGAGCACCGCGAGCTCGAGCTGCACTGGGCCTTGAGCGCCAGCAAAGACGTTCGCGTTCATGCTCGCCGCAAGCCACTGCCCGAGCATGCCAGCGACGCTGCCGCCACCGAGCACCCAGCCCCAGAAACGCGGGTGAGCGTTTCCCGTGCCGAACGGCTCGATGCGCTCGATCGCCGCCGTGAGGGCTGCCTCGACACCGCGTCCGGTCGCTGGGAGGTCGTCCCAGTCGTGCGCTTCCGGTGGTGCGCGGTAGCACGCGTCGTCGCGCAGGCGGCGATGGCGTTCGATCACCCGCGATAGCAACGCGTGGCCCACGCGCTCGACCACGGCCCATTCCGCTTCGTCTTTCGGATCCAAATCCATGCCGATAGCGAAGCATCGACGCGCGCACTATAACAGATACAGATTGAGCAAAGACAACTATAACAGAGCGGCCCCGCGCTACGAGCGCATTGCGAATCGCGTCGCCCGCGCGATCAAGACCGGCGCGCTCGCGCCCGGCGCGCGGCTTCCGTCGCTGCGCGTGCTCTGCGAACGAGACGGGGTGAGCCTCATGACGGCGCTCGCGGCGTATCGGCGGCTCGAGGCGCTGGGGCTGGTCACTGCGATCGAGCGATCCGGCTACCGCGTCGCGCGCGCGACGACGATGCCGCTCACCGGCACGGCGATCGCCCGCCCGCGGATCGTGAAGGCGCGCGCCCCGCGAGCCCGCATCCTGGGCGAGGTCCTCGCGGCGGCGTCCGATCCGAAGCTCGTGCCGCTCGGGCTCGCCACGCCCGACCCGTCGCTCTTTCCGCTCGCGACGCTGCGCCGGCTGACGGGGAGCCTCCTTGCCGAGGATCCTACGATCTGGGCGCGCTACGCATTGCCGCCTGGAGATCTGCGCCTGCGTCGCGCGATTGCGCAGCGGCTCGCGGTGCGCGGCGCGCCCGTGTCGGCTGAGCACGTGCTCATCACGGCGGGCGCCATGGAGGCGCTCACGCTAGCGCTCCGCACGCTGACGCGTCCCGGCGAGTGCGTTGCGGTCGAGTGTCCGACCTTCTTCGGCATCCACGACGCGCTCCAGGCACACGGGCTCGACGTGGTCGAGCTCCCCACCGATCCAATGCTCGGTATCGATCCAGCTCATCTGGACGACGCTTGTCGCAAGCGTCGCATCGCCGCCGCGGTGCTGATGCCGAACATCGGCAACCCAACGGGAGCGGCGATGTCGCCTGAGCGCAAGCGAGAGCTCGCTCGCGTGCTCGCCAAGCATCGCGTCGTCGCGATCGAAGACGATCTCTACGCCGAGCTGTCGTTCGATCGACGCGCGGCCACGCCCCTCCTCGCCGAACGCTCGGACGCCCCGATCGTCCTCGTCGGCTCGCTGTCGAAGACGCTCCTTCCCGCGGGTCGGGTGGGATACGTCGTGGCTGAGCCGTCGACGATCGAACACATGATGGATGCCAAGCGATCGAGCACGCTCGCGAACCCGACCCTCAGCGAGCGCGTCGCGGCCGAGTGCCTCGAGTCCGGGCTGTTCGATCGGCATCTGCGCCGTCTCGTGCCACGGCTGGAGGACGGTGTTTGCAGTCTCGCCCACGCCGTCGCGCGTAGCTTTCCGCCCGGAACGCGCGTCAGCGAGCCGCGGGGCGGATTCACGCTCTGGGTGGAGCTTCCCGACGGCAGCGACGGCGAGCAGATCTTCTGGGAAGCGCGCGAGGTCGGCATCTGCATCGTCCCGGGCAGCGTATTCTCGCTCGCGCGCGGCCTCGAACGCTTCATTCGCTTGAGTGGCGGGACGGATCCGCGCTCGGCGCAGGCGATCGAGCGGCTCGGTCGCATCGTTCGGAGTCACGTCGGAGCGTGATCCAACCCGGGAGGCTGAGCGCGCGTCGCCCGCACGCGCCGCTCGTGGAGCAGCGCACACTCTGCGGGCCCTCATGTCGGACGCGCATTGGCTGCGCTCTTGGAGCAGCGCCCCGATACGACACCGTGGTCTTCTCCGTGGCCGCACAGTGGCACGAAAGCTGCAAACTTCAGCCACCATGGGCACGCTTCCGACGATTGATCCGAACCAAACCTTGGGCCAGGTCTCCACCGCCCATCCAGAGTCCACGCTCGTGTTCCTCCGGCACCATCTCGACTTCTGCTGCGGAGGAGGCAGGCAGCTCAAGGACGCTTGCCGCGAGGCCGGTCTCGACCCGACCGCGGTCATTCACGAAATCGAGGCGGAGGCACGGGCAAAACCCAGCGAACACTGGGATGATAGGCCCCTCGGCGAGCTCATCGACTTCATCATCGAGCGCTACCACGAGTCCTTGCGCGCAGACGTTCCAGCACTAGTCGCCGCCGCCCAGCGTGTGGAACGCGTGCATGGCCAGAAGGCGAGCTGTCCGGTCGGAATCGCTTCGCTCCTCCAGCTCCTGCAGCGCGAGCTTTTCGACCACATGACGAAGGAAGAGCGCGTGCTGTTTCCCGCAATCCGCAGCGGCGGACGGGGGGGTGCGGTCCGCATGCCCATCCACACGATGACCGCAGAGCACGACGACCACGGAGAAACTCTGCGCCGCCTGCGCGAGCTGGCGACGGACTTCGTGCCTCCCCAAGGTGCTTGCGCGACGTGGCGCGCCCTTTATGCAGGCCTCGAGAAGCTCGAAGCCGAGCTCATGCAACACATTCATCTCGAGAACAACGTCCTGTTCCCGCGCGCCGTCGATGCTGATTGACCTCACCTCTCGGGGGCGGACGGCCTCTCCCGATCTGCTCGCCCTGCTGGGTGAATGTCACACGCGCATTCGCCATTTCTCCGCCTTGGCTCGCGAGGTCGCCCGTCTGCGGGACACTCCCGCCGCCGAGGTCACGCGGGCATGCGCCGAGGTGGCGCGCTACTTCCGTGAGGCACTCCCGTTGCATGTTGCCGACGAGGAGGACAGCATCGAACCTCGTCTGCGCGGCCGCTTCCTCGAGCTGGACCGCAGCCTCGATGTCATGAGGGCCGACCACGGCAAGCACGCGGGCGACATCGCTCAGCTCCTTCGTGCGCTGGCCGAAGTCGGCAGCGCGCCCCTCGCTCTGGATCTGCGACCACGACTCGCCTCCATCGCCGAGCCCTTCGGGGTGGACATCGAGGCCCATTTGGCTCGGGAAGAACGAGTGATCTTTCCCGCCATCGCGCAGCTCCTCGACCCTGGCCAGCAGGCGAGCATCATCCAGGAGCTCCGCGGCCGGCGCCGCTGACGACGCCCGCGCTCCATCTGCCCTTGGTCTGGATCCACGCCGGGGCGGCGTAGAAACTGACTCATGCGGATTCGGCCCTACGAGGTCACGGACGCCCGGCTGCTGGCCGAGCTCTTGCAAAGGTCGGTGCTCGAGCTCGGGCCGCGTCACTACACGCCCGCGCAAGTGCGTGCTTGGGCGTCGGTGCTCCCGGGACCGGACCGGGTTCATCGACTGGCCGAAGCACGGATGACGCTCGTCGCCGTCGACCCACGAGAACAACCTCTCGCGTACGGTGACCTCGAGGCGAGCGGTCATCTCGATTTCCTCTACTGTGCGCCGGAGGCAGCGGGGACCGGCGTGGCTCGAGCGCTGTACGAGGCGCTCGAAGCGCACGCTCGCTCCACCCGGCTCGTGCGCGTCTTCACCGAAGCGAGCGCAGGTGCGCAGGGCCTCTTCGTGCGCTCGGGTTTCCGGACCATCGTGCGTCGCGAGCTCTCGATTGCGGGCGTGTCGATTCACAACTTCGCCATGGAGAAGCTGCTGTGACGCGGGCATCGTGACGCTGCGGGGCGCGCGCAGTAGCCCTGGCGGCGCGCTCAGTAACCCGGGCGGCGCGCATTCGAGGCCCAGAAAGCCCCCAGGAGGTGCCGAATTCACGAGCGGCGGGCGAACGTGCTCGGGGGGAGCGCCATCCTAGGCTAAGATGCCCAGTTGCTTGTCCAGTCATGGACGTGGCCGCGATGGGGTGGCCGCTTGCAGGTGGGGTCTCGAATGAAGCGATCTTCGTGTCTGGTGGGTGGGGTGGCAGCGATGCTCTTGGGTTGCGGTGGGAGCGGTGGTCCGGGAACACCTGCGGACACACTGGCTCCCGGCGACGACCCGGCGGCGCCCGTTGGTGCGGCGGGCGTTCCCGTGGAGATCACGGGCTTGTGCCAGGTGAGCGCAGTCCCGAGTGCGGACCTCGTCGAGCTCGACAAGGCCACGCTCACGAGCGTGCTCTCGGACTACGCTGCCGGCTGGATGCAGCCGCTCCACGCGGCGCTCTCCGGAGTGGACGAACAGGCCCTGCTCGAGAACCTGGTCGAGACGGTGCGCGGCACCTACGACAAGGCCTGTCATAGCGGCTCCGACTTCGAGTTCTCTCCGCCAGCGGAGTTGCTCGACCAGCAGAAGGAAGCGGACCTGCGCCAGCAAATCGCCGACTTCTTCGCCGAGGCGGTGGAGATCCAGACGGGCACCGTTCTGCGGCTCTCGATTCACCAATGCTCCGAGTGCACCGGGCCCATCGGCGCGCAGCCGACTTTCGTCAACGCGAGCCTGACCAGCGAGGGAACCCTTTTGCTCGAGGTCGAGCTCGACGGGCAACCCTGGACGAGAACCGTCACCATCACCCGTGATGAAGTGGCCGTTCGCGCTGCCCTGGCTCCGTTCGGCGCCTGGCTGGACACGGCCACCGAAGGCGCCCGAAACGGGACCGACGTCATGCCCAATCTGGAGGGCGTTGTCTTCACGGGGGCTCGCAAGGATACGGCCGGGCAGGTGGTGGCATGGGCGGGCTTCTCCAAACTGCGCGTCGTGGGAGATCCCGGGCTGGCCAAGCAAAGCGAGTTTTCGTTTCACGACGACTGCATCGGCGTCGAGGTGAGCTTGGCGCCGCCCGAGGTCGGGTCCAGCGCGGGCGCCGATTTCGGCACGTTCGACGTGACGGCGCCCGGGTCCACGTATTGTCCGAGCGAGACCAGCTGCGGCCCCAAGGAACGCACGGGTCCATTCGGGCATCACGGGGGCGGCTGGTCCTTGGTTCTGGAGCAGCCGGCGACCTCGACGGGGAAAGGTGCAGCGGTCCACGTGGCGACCGAGAGCGAGTCGCAGGTGACGGTCGGCGGCGACGCGTACGCGCGAGGAGGACTCGGCGAGGCGGGTTCCGGCGGCGAGGTCGACCTCACGTCCACGCGCGGAACGGATGGCTACTTGGTGACCTTCTCACCGGCGCTCGACATGGGTGGTGCGCTGGCCATCTCACAGTTCTCCGAGGAAATGCAGCTGACGCTGCCCGCGTGGCTCAACGATGAGATCTTCGACCTCTCGTTCGGCGGCGATGCAGTGCCGAGCATTCGGGTGCCGTTCCGCGAGGCATGTCCCGAGGGCGGGAGCACGACCATCACGGGCCGGCGCGAGGTGGAGATCGTGAGTGGCAGCGGCACGCTGTCGGTGGGCGACGGGCGCGTCCTCGCGGCGGCGGCCGGACAATGCGTGGGTCAAAGTCTGGACGACGCTGCGACGTTCAATCTCACGTCGGACTTTTGGGACGCCGGCTTCGTTTGTCAGTAGCCCGACCTGGGCGCTCCGCGGCGGTCAGGGAAGTGACTTGCAGATGAGCTGGTAGTCCCCGCCTTCTGTCGGGTGGGTGAGGTAGATGAGCCCCGTGAAACCGTGGTCACCGATGAACTGGTTGATGGGGCGCTCGCCGGGCTCGAACTGATAGAGGCTAGCCATCACTTCCTGCTCGTCGGCCGTGATGGCGACGCGAGCGTAGGCACCCTCGATGGCCGAGTCGGCGTACGAGAGCGCGAGCTCGAGCTCGCCGAGCGTGGCCGATTTCTCCTCGTTTGCGCTGACCTGCACCACCACCTCTTCGTGCTCGGGGTAGTCCTCGGTGGCCGCTGGACGATAGTAAAAGGTGCAAGAAATCGATCCTGGATCAGCAGCCTGAGCCGGATGGCAGGCGACGGCGGCCATCGCTCCAGCGCCGAGCAAAACGAAGATGACGTGACGCATACTGAATCCTCCCGCAGTCTTGCCAACCAGCGTAGCTCGCCGCGGCAGCATGAAACAGTGACAGCCGCGTCAGCGGGGCGCCCCAGAATTTGTGCCGAAGTGTGCCACGGAGTCGAGCGGCCTCTAAGCGGGTGTCACTGGAAGCGGGTCATCTTCACGTTCCGGCACGTTGCGCCTCTTGGTACGGTGCTTGCGTAAAATGGTGGACATGCAGCATCGTTTGGCCGCCATTGGGTCGTGCGTCGTGGTCTATGCCGTCAGCGTCGGGGGCTGTGGGCAAACTGATTCGGACGGCAGCGGTGGCTCGAGCGGCTCTGGTTCAGCGAGCGGACTTGCTGGAAATGCAGGCGTCGAAGGTGAATACAGCGGCGAGTGCAGTGTCGAGGAGGCGGCGCCGGCGTGCGGCGAGGACTGCCCCGTCACGGCCGACCTGCTGGTGTTTTGCGACGCGTCTGGCTTCGGAAGGACCGGACCGCGCGTGACGCCGCGCGCGGATGGACCTGGCGTGCACCTCGTCACCGCCGGCGACCAGCAGGCATGGTTCGTCACGGCGCGCGCCGGAGAGCCGACTGACTTCATGGAATTGCCGGCTGGCTTCGAGGGCGAGAAGATCTTGCTCACGACCACTTCGGACGCGCAGATCACCCTCGCCGCCGAAACGCGCGAAGGAATCACCTTGCTCGATCCGCTCGAGGAAGCTGCGACCGAGCGGCCCTTTACGACCGAGTGGCAGCGGCCACTCACGCTGGATTACGATCGCTCGGGATCTCTTGGGCTCGCGATGCGCTCCGACAGCGATGCCGTCACGGCATTCGTCCGATCCCCAGGAGGCGAGTTCAGCACCGTCTCGACCTGGGTGTGGAATGACGAGGTCTGGCCCGTCTACACCGAAGCGGGCGCCTGGATTGAGGTTCGTCGAAGTCACGACGACGAGGGCAGCTTCCTCACTGCCGATGCGGGCGCCGGAACGTATCCACTCCATACGCCTCTGCCCGGCCCGCTCGATGTTCTGCACGCCGCGCCCGCGTTGCCGGCACCCGAGGACGCCGTCACCGATCGTTACGTGGTTGGAGCCCTGGGGAACGGAGCCCTGATGATCGTGGAGAACGAGGGGGGGGACCTTCGTGAACTGGAGGTGTCTCTCCCCACGTATGTCCACGCGTCGTGCCTCGACGAGCACGATGGTCATACTCCGGATACGTGCCCAGAAACCTGCGAGGAAGTCACGGACGGCGTGCGTTATGGCGGGGTCGGGATCGCCAGCACCCATGACGGGCGCATTTGGGCAGCGTGGGTCCACACGTTCATCGACGAGACGCAGGTGTACGAGGACAGCTGCTGGAGCGACGATGGATCGGGTTGCACGTGCCGCACCGAAGTCACTCGCGATGACACGCGCGCCGAGATCGTACTTGCTGAGGTTGACCTCGACGAAGGCGAGGTGCGCGAGGCGCTGCGACTGTCGTCCGAGAACGTCGAAGGTTTCCAGGCCCTGACGGATCAGATGCTCGACGTGCGTGCCTTCGGAACGGAGCTTGCCATCGGCGTCCGAGTGCGCTCGTCCGAGCACGACATGTATCGGACGCCCATCCGCGTGATCGAAGTCGACACGACGCGGATCGAGGCTCCCTGAGCGGGTAGTCCCGGGGACTCATTCTCTCGCTCCTGTTCCTCGCACGCGATGAGCGTGAGCGACGTTGCGACGCGCGGGGTCAGAACTGTGAGATGAAGTCCCAGGCTAGGGGTGGAATGAAGGCCGCGAGGCCATCGTCACCGGGCGAGCCGGCACTGACGCTCGATGGTGTATGTGCGCCATCGAACGTACAGACCTTGACGGGATAGTTCGCGTCGCAGTCCTCGAAGTCGTAGCAGAGGTATTCGTTGCTTCCGCCATTCACTGTCGGGATCTCTCCCGAGCTCGCGCAGCCGTTGTCTTCCGCATGGGTGAGGACGCAGTACTTCCCGCCTCGCTGCTGGTCATCGCTATTGACCCACGGACACGTGCCATCACTCATGCCAGTGATTCCGAAGTAGGCGATGGTCGCAGACTCGTTCTCGGGTTGGGTGAAGTTGTAGTTGGCCGGCGCCATGGTGACGGCGCCGCGCAGCTTCGATGCTCGGCCGAGAGAAAGGGCGTGGCTCATCATCGCGCCGAAGCTGAAGCCGGTGGTGAACACGCGGTTTTCGTCGACACATAGATTTTGAGTCACGAGGGCCAGCAAGTCGTCGAAGAGGACGACGTCTCGCTCGTAGTCCCAGGGGAAGTTGCCGATGCCTTGAGGGGCGATGAAGATGGCTGGGTCGTTCGCCGCCGTGGCCTCGCGGTGCAGGCCGAAGTACGCGTAGTTCTCGGCGTCGAAGTTGGGCCCGTCGTTTGCTGGGTATTGGCCCACCGCGTTGCCGTTGGCCGATCCGTAGGCCTGATGCCAAGAGAAGATGAGCCGGTACGGGTACGTCGGATCGTAGTCCTCGGGAATGTCGATGATGTAGTCGCGGCTCGAGCCGCCGCTGTCGACGCTGAGTCTAATCGACGTGGAGAGACCGCTCGCGACCGATGCGCCGCCCGCGGTCAGCGTCGCCTCGCCGCCGGCCATGGTGCATCCGTCGCTGGGATTCACTGCATTCGGGCCATCACCCCCGCCACTCCCGGTCGCTCCGCTGCCACCGCTCGCGCTGCCACCGCTCGAATCGCCGCCGGCAGCGGTCCCACCCGACGAGCTGCCGCCGCTGCTCTGCCCACCGCTCGCCTGCCCGCCGCTCGAGCCTCCGCTGGCTGTCACGCCGCCGGTCGAGGTGCCGCCGCTCGAAGAGCCGCCGCTCGCTGCGCCGCCGCTCGCAGCGCCGCCCGTGACTCCAGCGTCGGTCGCTCCGGGCATCGACGTGCCACAGCCCATGAGTCCGATCGCCCAGCCGAGGGCGATGGTTGGCAGCCATCTTGCGAACATGCGTGGGAATCTGCCCCCGAGAGGAACGCCTCGGCAGATGTGCCGTTCGCCCACCCCCGCGTGAATGATTCCTGGCCGAGCGGAAGCGCCGAGTGGCATACGCCGTCGGCAGTCGGCCCATTGAGCGCTCCGTGGCGCCACTCGCCGACGCTGGCCTCGTCACGGAAGCGGGTCGCTGGCCCCGGATTCAGAGATCTGGGGGCGATCGGGACTCAATCCGTCACACTCAGGGCACAGCGAAAGCCCATGGATTGATGGGTGACGTCGGGGAGCACGGGCTGCCGTGACGAGACCTGGGCGAGCTCGGTCGAGATGGACGTGAAGGCACCGTCGCGCAGGGCGAAGCTGTCGGACCTGCAGCCAGGGACGTAGCCGGTGTCCGTCGCGTCGCTGTAGACGCAGTACGGACTCGAGGTGAACTCGTAGAAGCCGCCCCCCATGTCGAAGAGGCCATTTTGGTTTGCAGGGAACTGCCCCACCGCGCAGCCGTGGTCGTAGTCCGTTTCTGGCGGGTTCGGGCTGACGGTCGCGGGCATGCAGCTATGCGGGGTGGAGTCGCCCCACGGATACTCCAGGCCCTGGCGCCCTCCGGCGGCGTATTCCCATTCGGCTTCGGTGGGGAGTCGCCCGCCCATCCAAGCGCAGAACGCCTCCGCTTGGTGATGGGTGACGTAGTTGATGGGGTAGCTCTCGAAGCCCGGCGCGCCCGAGTTGGCGCCGACTCCACTCTCCGTGCTCGTGCAAGCGCCCGCGAGCACACAGCGGTCGTACGCTGCGGCGGTCACTTCCGTCTGATCCAACCAGAAATCCTGAAGCGTCTGCTCGTGGGGCGGTGAGCTCGATGTGAAGTCGTCCCTGCCCATGACGAACGTGCCTCCCGGCACGTGCACCTGGGTCGTCAGCGCCCGGACGGCATCGGTCGCCACGCATGCTCCAGCGACGCACTCCTCGAGCTCGCCGTCACAGGTGCGCGTGCAAGCGCCGTCACCGGCACCGCCCATTCCCAGCTCGCCGCCGGTTGCCTGCCCGCCCGCTGACTGTCCGCCCGCCGCCTGTCCGCCGGTTGTTTGCCCGCCGTCACTGGTCGCAGCCCCGCCGCTCGGAGTGCCCTGTCCGCCCGCCGCCGCTCCGCCGGCCGCGTCCGCCGGAGCGCCACCGCTCCCTGCGTCGCCCGTCGCCGGATCGCCGTCGAACAGAACCTCACCCGAGCACGCCGAGAGCGCACCCACCATTGCTACCGTTACGAACCAGACGCCGCCCCTCATCGCGAGGTAGTTGCCAGCCGAACGCGAAACGGCGCAGGTTTCGCTCGCCGGCCGCGCGACGCCGCTGACCTCCAGCGGGAGCGCTTTCCACTCTCGCCCGTGGATGCGGCGCCGCGGGGGTGAGTCAGCCTAGGGCGAAGCGCCAGGCCTCCCTCAGCTGCTCCATCGGGCGATCTTCGATCGGGTCGGAGTGGGCGACGAGAATCCGCTCGAGCGGCAGCTGTGCCAGTTCCGCGATGGACTGCCGGACGAGCGGTCCGCCGCGCGTGTTCCAGCGCACATCGGGCGGCGCCTTGTAGCGCTCATACTGACCCCACACTCGGGCCGACCAGCGCCAGGTCCAATGATCGCGCGCGCAAGCGCACATCATCAGGTCGGCGCCGATCAGCGTCTGGGTCCGGTGATGGAAAAAGAGCGTCTCATCCAAAAAGGGGACACCTCGGAGAGCAATGGCAGAAAAATCAGGGATGAACGTAGCCAGGCGCCCATCATCGACGACGAGGTCGAGCTCGAGGCGTGGGTTCCGGGGGCGGGCCGAAACCGGGCCGATGACCTGCGCCTGCGGATAGCGCTCCTTCATCGCTGGCGTGCGGAGATGATGGTAGCGGTTCGGGACCACCAGAAAGCTCACTTCGCCCAGCGCGTCGAGCTCCTGGCAGAGCTCGGCCGTCGGCTCGCAGGGGCTATGCACCCAGAGGCGGCCGTTGGCCAGGCGGACGACCGTCATGCGGGCTCGCATGCGAACCCCGCTGAACCACACCGGACGCTCCCCGACCCAAAGGCCTCCCGGGGCCAGTTCCTGCAGAAATCTGTCGCTTCCTTGCATGCGCCCTCTCGCTGGGCGTTCTCATAGCAGCGCAGCTCCGCTCTCGAGCGTGCTGTTTTTGCAAAACTGATGCGCAGAAATGCGCCCCGGCTCCAAGGTCGGACGAGGGGCCGAGCATCAGGTGAGAGCGCGCCGGAGCTCCGCCTCGATGGCTTTGAGTGTGACCTTGATGCGCGGCGTTTGCTTTGCGTCGCGATGGAAGGCGAGAAAGACATCGACCGGGGGCGGTAGTGTTTCGGTATCGATGCGCACGAGATTCAGATCGCTACCCTGGGCTTCACTGAGGATCCCGAAGCCCATGCCAGCAGCCACCGCTTCTTCGACCGCGGTGGCCGATCCGCGCATCACGAATCGCTTCGCACCGTAGGCGCGTACCCAAACCTCCGAGGGCAGCTGCGAGAACGCGCTGTCGAGCGCCACCCAATCGTGGCGTTCGGCGTCGGTGCGATTCAAGCGGGCCGTGGGCAGACGCCGCTGGACGTAGGTCCGCGCGCCGAACACGGCGAGCCGGGTGCGTCCAGCCCGCTTTTCTACCAGCACCGGGGCACCCGAGCGCGCGATGCGCAAGCCGATATCGGCTTCGTGCCGCGATAGGTCGACGAGACGAGACTCCGATGAGAGCTCGAATGTCAGCGCTGGATGCTTCACCTGCAGCGTTGCCAGCAGCCGCACCATTGGGCGCACGGCGCCTTCGAAGACGGAAACGCGCACCGTGCCGGCGATGCGGTCATCGCCAGCGTCTCGACGTAGGGCGTCGAAGCCGAGCTCCATCTGCTCGGCGAGCGCGACGAGCGACAGCGCGTCGGCGTCGAGGGTCGTGCCGTCGCTGCTGCGATGGACCAAGGTGCGACCGAGTGCCCCTTCGAGGGCCGCGATGCGGCGCGCCACGGTGGAAGTGGCCACGCCCAGCGCCTTGCCGGCCGCGAGGAAGCTCTGGCTCCTGTGCAAGGCCAAGAGGATGCGAAGGTCGTCCCAGGGTGGCTGCGAGGTCATGGGTGAGCAGCCGACCTAACGCGACGGCAGGATTTCGACAACGGGAGCCAACCGCGCGCTGTCCGTCGATCCCTAGTCCAGCAGCCCTACCAGAGCTTCGAGCGCGTCAATCGTGGTGAACACACCCACCACCTGGGCGCGTTCGACGACGACCGCACAGCCGTACTTTTGCCGTGCCATCTCGGTGGCCACCTCCTTGAGCGAAGTGCTGGGGCTGATGGCAAAAGCTTCTGCCGTCATCGCTTCGCTCACCTTGAGCTCCTCAGGATCGATCTCGTTCAATGCTTCGATCACGTGCAGGTCGCGTTCGGAGAGCACGCCCACGAGCTTGCCCCCATCGAGCACCGGCAGATGTCGGATGGCGTGCTTTTGCATGATGCGGTGCGCGGCTGCGAGCGGTTGGTGATGTCCGATGGTGTGGACGGACCTCGTCATGAACTCGGAAATCGTCGCGGTCATGAGAAGATTGGGAAGCAAGAAGCTGGCCAGCTCCTGGCGAAGCGGAGGAGGCGTCACTCGACGAAGAGCGCGTCTTCCTCTGCTTCGTGCTCGCGGAAGGCCTCGATCGCGGACGTGAGCTCGCTCAGCACCGGATCCAGTGGTGGCGCGTCATCGGCGCTCGACACGTGCGCATTCAGCTGTCCGAGCACGCTCTCGAAGCGAGTCAGCAGCACGGGATGTTGGCTATCGAGCTCGCGTAGACGTCGCTCGAACTCAGGCTCCGTACCATCTTGCAGAAGAGAGGTCGTCGACCTCGACTCCGCGGCAAAGTGCTCCGGCAATGCTTGCGTGAAGCCGTAGAGGAGCGGCGATAGCCTGGCAGCCGTCTCGAGGCTGGTCAGGTGCGCACCTCGACACGTCTGAATCGCGTTTGCCATCGCGTCGAGCGCATGCACGAGCGCTCGATGCTGCAAAAGGAGAGAGAGTGCTCTGAACTCGTCGAGGTCTGGTCCGGCCGTTCCTTGCTCGCGCTGCTCCATGCCTGCGTAGACGCAAGGCTCATACCAAGCGCCTGCCGGTCGGGTATGTCCGCGAAAGTCCGCCGCTCTCCCCAGTGCGCCGCGACTTCGGTCGCCCCATCAGACCCGCGCATTTTGCGTCTGCTGCATCTGGATGCGCACCATTTTCGCCGTGTGAGCCGGGTACGTGGCTGTCGCGGTCCTGCTACGCGATCAGTTGCAGCAGAGACCGGACGTCGACCGGCTTGCTCAGCCAGGCGCGAGCACCCATCTCCTCGGCCGCGCTCCGCACATCCATCTGCGCCGAGAGCAGGATGACCGGGATGTCGGCGAGCACCGGGTCCGCCTGCTGTGCGGTCCGGAACTGACGCCCGTCGAGCACGGGCATCGTCAGGTCGAGCAGGATCATGCGTGGCAGGGCCGCCGCTGCACGCAGGCGATCGAGCGCTTCCTGCCCATTGCCAGCGACGAGCACGGTGTAGCCGTTGTCCTCGAGCACCGCGGTGATCGCGTCCGAGATGTCCGGGTCGTCCTCGACGACCATGATGGCGCTTGTGTTGGTCATGGATTCGACGAAGCTCGGTTGCGTTCTTGGGCGTGCCGGGGAAGCTGAACCACGAACACGGTGCCTTCCGCCTCGGTGGAGGTGACGTCCACGCTTCCCCCGTGGCCGCGCACGATCTCGCGCACGATGAAGAGCCCGAGGCCGAGGCCCCGTGAGCGATCGCGCCTGTGGCGCGTGCTCCGGAACGGCTCGAAAAGCTCGGGCACGAGGAAGGCTGGAATGGCTCCGCGATTGCGCACTTCGATTCTCACTCGGTCCTTGCTCGTGCCGTCTAGCCTGACCAGCACGGGCACGTCGGCTGCTCCGTGTTGGCAGGCGTTCGCCACGAGATTCGATAGCACTTGCAGCAGCCGATCCGAGTCCCACGTGCCCCGGAGATCCCCGTGACCTTCCTGCTGCACGGTCCACTCGGCGTGGGCGAGCTCGATCTCGCCGATCGCCTGTGAGCAGAGGTCGCCCAGGTTGGTCGGATGGGGGGCGATGGGAATGCCGCCGCCAGCACGCACGCGAGTGAAGTCGAACAGCTGTTCGATCATCATGCTCATGCGTTCTCCGCTGGCCACGATGCGGCTGAGCGGCTTGGTTTCCCGATCGTTCAGGGCCCCCTCGCCCTCGCGTCGCATGAGCAAAAGTTGAGCGCCGGTCATCATGGCGCCCAGTGGATTTCGGAGATCGTGCGCGAGCACGCCTGCGAAAAGCTCATTGTAGCGCAAGGTCTCTTCGAGCTTCGCCATGGCGGTGAAGCGAGCCGTGACGGAGGCCAAGTGGCTGGCGATGGCTCGCGCGACGTCCATCTCGTCCAAGCCGAAGGCGTGCGGCCGCTCGTGGTAGAGCATGAACTTGCCGAGCAAGCGGCCGCGCGACACGAGCGGGAAAAAAGCCAAGGCGCCGATGCGCTCGTCCTGAAAGAGCGTGCGGTACGCGGCCAGGTGTGGATCCCCCATGGCGTCGGCGACCAGCACAGGCTCGGGGTTGGTGACGTCGCGAGGCCAAGGGGAGTGCCCCTCCACCGCTTGGCGATAGGGCTCGGAGAGGCCGCGCCAAGCGCGGAAGCGTAGAACACCTTCGTCGTCGAAGGTGAGGACCGCTGAGCGTTTCGCTCCGAGTGCGCCCTCGATCGCGTCGATGGCAGCCTGAAACACGTCCTCCTGACGTTCCGCTGACACGACGGATTGAGCGAAGCGATAGAGTTGTTCGGCGCGATTGCGCGCGACGATGGACTCTTGTCGACTGGTCCTCTCCGCATTGAGCAGACGGAGCCGTTCCAACGCTTGGCTTGCGTAGCGCGCGACGAGCAGCAAGAACTCCTGCTCCTCGACGTCCGCTTCGCGAGGCTCCTCGATGGTGACACCGAGTGCTCCGAGCACGCGGCCATTGGCGGCCAGCGGGAGGCAGGCCACGCGGTACGCCCGCTTGGGCGTCGCGATGGACGCCAAGTGCGGATAGCGCTCGAGGAGCGCAGCCTGGGAGGGGATCCAGATCGGCGCGCCGCTGCGAATGCAGTCGATGAGCGGCATAGTGGGCTCGAGGTCGAGCGGCAGAGCGCGGAGTCGTTCGCGGACGGCATCGCCATACCCGTGAGAGCGCGCCAGGTGCGCCATGCGGCCATCTCCGCCGACGATCCAGAGCCCAGCGGAGGAGGCTTCGACCGATTCCGACACGCGGGTGAGCAAGGCTTCGAAAACGTCCTCTTCCGAGACGGCACCGGCAATGGCTTCTGTAATGCGAAGCAGGCGCTCGGCGCGAGCGGCCGCCGCTGCACGGAAGCGATCGAAGGCCTTCCTTTCCGTGACGTCTGCAATCAGCGCGACGAAGCCGAGAGTTCCGTCCCCGGCGGTCTGGGGAATGTAGGTGGCCTCGATCCAGCGCCCGGCGCCGGAGCGATAGGGTACTTCAGCCTCGAAGCGGACGGTTTCTCCCGCAAGGGCGCGCGTCACGAAGGGGCCAATGACCTCATAGGCTGCTTGGCCGAGGACCTCCTGCAGCGGTCGGCCGACGACCTCGGACTTCGCGTAGCCGAACCAGCGCTCGTAGCCGGCGCTCGCGAAGGTGTACCGCCCATCGCTGCTCACGAACGCCACGAGTACGGGTAGTGCGTCGGTGATGACCTGCAGCTGGCGGTAGCTCTGCTCGCGCGCCTGTTCGGCGAGTCGCCGTTCCGTCATGTCTCGCGTGAACCCGCGCGTGTGGACGAAGTTCCCGTCTCGCTCGTACACGGTCGAGCTCACGAGTACATGCTTGATCGAGCCATCCTTGGCGCGCAGCCGCGCCTCGCACTCATGGAGAACACCGCCCTGGCGAAGGCGCGTGAGGTATTCGAAGATGACATCCGCGTCTACGTAGAACTCGGAGATGTGACGCCCCACGTACTCGTCTCGGGTGTATCCGAGTAGGTCCAGCTCGGCTCGGTTGGCCCACAGGATCTTGCCATCCGGGCCTAGACGGTGAAGCCCGACGGGCGCGTTCTCGACGAAGTCGTGCAGCGCTTCCTCGAGATCGGGACCCTCGGCATCGCCGCTCGCGAACGGCTCTTCGCCCAGCCGGCCGACACGTGAGGCGCTGCGATCATTTCGGTAGGCCTCGGAGCCGGCGGTCATGGCGCAGGCTCGATTCGAGGAGTGCACCGGGCAAGCGCGTGTGCGCCGACTGCGCTGACGAACCCTGCGCTGACGAACCCGCTCGCACCCGACGTGCCTCCGCGCTCGGGCAGGTGCACGATCGCGCTCGTCGCCCGCATCGACCCTTCGTATCGCCGACCCGCGGGCCCAGCAATAGTCAAGCTAAATACATAGAGCAGATGACTAGAGCCGATCTCGCCGCTGAGCTTCGCGAACGACCTCCTCGAGTTGCGGCCGCGACCGAGAAGGGGACCATCGGGCATGGACAAGAAGCCGCGGGTCTTCACGATTTCCTTCGCCAGCGTGTACCCACTCTACGTGCAGAAGGCCGAAAAGAAGGGCAGGACGCGCGCAGAGGTGGATGAGATCATCGCCTGGCTCACCGGCTACGAAGGCCCGACGCTCGCCGAGGCGATCGAGGCGAAGGTCGACCTCGAAACCTTCTTCAGGGAGGCGCCGCGCTTGAACCCCAACGTGGGCCTCATCAAGGGTGTGGTGTGCGGCGTGCGCGTGGAGGAGATCGCCGACCCCCTGATGCAGAAGATCCGCTATCTCGACAAGCTGATCGACGAGCTCGCCAAGGGCAAGAAGATGGGCGCCATCCTCCGGCGGTGAGGCATGACCGCAGCGCTCGAGGCGGTGTGGAGCGGTACGACTGAGGCGCAGCTGGCTCAAGGTGGCCGCGCGACTTTGACCTGCGGGGAGGCGGACCCTCGGCCGTGACGACTTGGAGACGCGAGGCGCACGCGGGCGGTCGCGGAGGCAGTGGGACGTGTCGTCAGTCGCGCGGCGGCGAGTCGTGTCGTCGCTCTGCCCAGCTTGCCAGCCATTCTTTCGAGAGCTCGCGGCGCGAGCGACCGTAAGGCTCGGACGTGACCTCGAAGCGATCGATGCGATCCGTGCGAAACAGGCGGTAGTCGCCGCGCAAACAACAGAACGCCGCCACGATTTCCTTGTGCTCGTAGTAAGCAAGCTGGATGGGCCAGATCGTGCGCTCGGACGCCTGACCTTCGGCGTCGCGATAGGCCAGGTGGACAGCGCGTTCCGTGCGCATCGCTTGGCGGGCTCGTTCGAGCACGGGCGCACCGCCCACGCGGCTCGAGAGGTTCACCGGCCAGAGCCCCGGGTCGTCGATGCGGCCGCGTAGGTCCTCCGTGGACGCCGTCGCAATCTTGGCGAGGGCATTCTTGGCGGCCAGGCCGAGCTCGCCGTCGGGGAGCGTTTGGACCCAGCGCGCGCCGAGTACCAGCGCTTCGAGCTCAATGGGGGTGAACATGAGCGGCGGCATGAAGAAGCCAGAGCGCAGGACGTAGCCTAGGCCAGCCTCGCCCTCGATCGGCGCGCCGAGCCCGATCAGGGTCTGCACGTCGCGGTAGATGGTGCGCACCGAGACGTTTTGCTCGTCGGCCAACGTCTCGGCGGTCACCGGGCTCTTGCGTCGACGCAGGGCATCGAGCAGCGAGAATAGGCGTTCGGTCTTGTCCATGCTGCACCAGGCTGCGCGTGCGCAGCGCGATCCTCGCAGGGCAGGGCAGGCGCAGCAAGACGAACCTCATTGAGCCGCGGAGGCGGGGATGGCGGGGGCGGACTGCATGAGCTCGATGTCGAGCTTCTGCGCGTTTACGTAGGCAGGACGCTCCGCGATGCGCGCCAGATACGCTTCGAACTCCGGCAGACGGGGCACTGCCTTCAGCTGGTTCATCGTAAAGGCGAGAGAGCTCGCGAGCTGCGTGTCGGCAGCAGTGAAACGGGCGCCCGCGGCGTAGGGGTGGGCCGCGAGGTGTCCTTGGATGTTCCGGATCATGTCGTCGAAGGTGCCGAAGGAATAGTCGTTCGACGTGTAGCGAAGGCCATGCACGCGCGCGGCGACGCAGGGGTCGAAGACCGCGTCACAGTAGACGAGCATGTAGAGGTATTGGGAGCGCGCTGGGTCTCCGACGGCAGGAGCGAGCTCTGCCTGGGGGAAGCGGTCGGCCAGATCGATGGTGATGGCAGCGCGCTCGGTGAGCACTTGTCCCTCGATCTCGACCGCGGGCACCTTTTTGTGCGGGTGAATGGCGCGGTACGACTCGGCGACGCCGCCGGGTGCATGAAAGTCGACGAAGTGGATCGCGTAGGGGACGGCGAGCTCTTCGAGCAGCCACCTCACGCCGGCTGCGCGCGACCAGGGGTGATAGTGAAGGACAATCTGGGCGTCGGATTTCGTCGTGGACTGGGTCATGGCCTAGCCCTACCGCGCACCGCTGACAGGTCCTGTCAGGAGCCCGTCACGTTCGGCGCTCGGAGGGCCGGGGGCGCGAGCGAACCGCGGAGGACCTACGGCGGTGGCGCCCAGAGGCCTGCGAACGCGCTGGCCGTCGGATTGTACTCATGAAACCGCTCGCCCTCGAGGCCGCCTTTGGGGTCGTCCGTTTGCAGCAGCGCCTGGGCGCACGTGAGGAAGAGGTCCACCTGGGGACGTTCGTCGAAACGCTGGAACGTTCCATGCTGGAGGCCGAGCTTGCTGCCGCCGAACAGGAAGGCGGGTTTGGGGCGGCGTGTATGGTTGGATTGGGCGACCTCGGTGACGTAGGGCACCACGGTCGTGTCGAGGAGTCGCCCGCCGTACCCGTCCTCGGCTTCCTTGAGCTTGAGCAGAAAGTCAGCCAGTCGCTGATTGTACCAAATCTGCACGTTGGCCAGGAACTCGTAGCGGTCGCGGTCGGCTGCGGCGAGGCCGGATGGGTCGGCTTCGGAGGCGCTGCCGAGGAACGCGCCGGCGTGACTCACCGGATGGTGCATGGCGATGCGGTTCGGGTCGCTCGGCCACATTCCCTTGAAGGAGACGTGGTTGGTTCCAGGTGAAAATTGCAACGTGGCGACGCGCAGGATGTCGCACTGGAACGCGGCCAGAATGAGGGCCGCATGCGCTTCCGCCACCGCACGATGCGTCTCTGAGTCGTCCGTGTTGACGTTGTCGAGATACTGGGAGTTGCCTTGGCCGCCGGTGAGGTCTCGGGACGGCTCGGTGGGCAGCGCGCACGTCGTATCGCTGGGAATTTCGCCGCTCTCGATCTGATCGGCGAGCTGATTCTCGACCTTGCGGATGGCCTCTGCGTGAAGGTCGAGCTTCGGTCGTTCTGCCGCGGGTGCGAGGCGTGTCAACTCGTCGATCTCGGTCAGGGAGAAGTCGAGCACGCTCTGTCGCATGCGCATGGCTCGCAGCGCCGCTTCGCGATTTGCGTCCGTGGCGCCGCCAGGAATGAAGGTCGAAAACAGGCTGGCGTAGAGCTGCGCCGGGCTGAGCTGCGGTAAGAGGGGCGTGTGCTCCGTGATGGTCCCGCCCGGCACGGCCGAAGAGATCGGTCGGGTCGTGTAACTGTAGGAGAGGCACTGCGTCGACGTTTCGTTCGAATCGACTCGAGCGTCGCAAATTGCGTTGACGTAGCCGACTCCGTCTCGCATCAAATTCGGCACCTTGTTCAGGAAAACTTGGTCGAAGGACGGTCCGCCGGCCACGCCGTCGTCCCCCTCGCCGCCGTTCTGGCGCGTGCCCGCGGCCCCGCAACCGGTGGTGGTGAAGGGGGTCCCCGCTTCGTGACCGCCTCCGCCGGGGCACGGCAGGTGGTGGTCGGAGAAGCCGTAGAAGACCGTCATGTCCTGGCGCAGACCGGCATCCTCGAACGGCTGAATGATGGGGGAGGCGACGTAGCTCGCGCCCGTGCCAGTCGGCAAGAAGCGGTGGCGCAACGTGCCCACCGGGAAATGCGTCATGAGGAAGCGAGGTGGGGGTGGGGTGCCCTGGGCGTTCGCCTCCAAATTCCGGAGGAGAGCATGAAGCCCAAAGGCGCCGCCCACCGCGGCGAGAAACGAGCGACGGGCGAAATGGTACGACCTCATGGTGTTCCTCCTGCGGCGCGTTGCCTCAGCACGGCCGAAGTCGCCACCGCTTTGATCAGGGACGGAAAGCTGCCGTCCGAGGCTGCGAACGCTTCGGCAACGTGGCGCGTCGCGCAGCTGTCGATCGCTGTGGCCCCGGCACTCACGTCGGCCAGCGCGTAATTCACGAGGTTCTGGCCCATACAGGCCGCAAATGCACCGGACGCTGCCAGCTGCACGGCGACCTCGACGATGTCTCGCGCGTGACCGCCACCAATCTGCTGAGGAAGCGTGACGCTCGGATCGATCGGTCGACCATGGGCATCCACTTCGCGGTAGCGGCCGAGGACGTCATACGTGTCGAGCGCCAGTCCGTAGGCATCGAACGAGTCATGACAGGAGGCGCAGCCGGGGGTTTGGGCGCGCATGTCGGCGAGTTCTCGTTCGGTGGCGTCGGGATTCTCCGCCAGGAGTTGGTTGATGATCTCGGTGAGAGCGTCGGAAGGGAGCTCCGTCTCCGTGCACAGAAAGGCGTTTTTGATGAGCAGTCCCCGGCCGACCACCGACGTGTGGTCCGGTCGTGAGCGATTCGCCAGGAAGCCCGCCTGCGTCAAGAGACCAGTGCGATTCGGGGGTAGGTCGACCTCGAAGAACTCGCCACTGACGGGCACCTGGTTCGCCGGCGGAAAGGTCGCGAGCCCGTAGAGGGGAGCTAGGGTCGAGTCGACGTATCCTTTGCGCGAGAGCAAGAGCTGTGTGACGGGTTCTTGCCAGAGCACGCGCTCGAGGAAGAGCTCGGCCTCGCGGTACATCGATTGCCGCATCTGCCCGGTGAAGGCGTCATCCTGGATGATCTGGTTTTCCAGGTTAGGGTAGGAGAAGTACGAGATCATGGCGCCCTCGAGGTTCTCTCTGGCCGCCTCTGTCGCCAAAATGCGGTCCACTTGGGCGTCGATCTCGACGGAGGTACCGAGCAGGCCTTGCGCTGCCGCGCTCGACAAAAGCTGGTCGGGTGTGTCGTCGGTCAGAAAGTACGACAGCATGCTCGCCAGCTCGACCTGCGTGAGCTCGCCGGCGGCGCCAGCGTCCAGCCCGAATTCCGTGCGATAGAGAAACTGCGGTGCCTGAAAAATCGCGTAAACGCCGTACTTGATGGACTCCGCCACCGTCCCTCCGGCGCCGCGGAGGGCTGTGGTGTAGAGGGTACTCAGGCGAGTGGACTCGGCCTCCGTCAGCGGACGGCGGTAGGCCTTCTTGGCGAGGTCCGCGAGGTAACCGAGAGCGCAGTCGTCGCTGGGATCGGCGCCGCAGCCGGTCACACTCGCCAGGTTGTCGAAGACGTAGGTCCCAGCGGCCTGAGCGATCTGATCGGCGGCAGACCAGCTTTGGTCGGTGAAGGAGTTTCCTTCACGAGGGCTCTGGAGAGGTGGAAAGGCTCGATGCTGGGCGTCGACCAGCTCGAACTCCATCGCGATCTCGGCGGCGAGCGCGGCATCGACCAGGGTGCCGATCGAGCGAGCGATCTGATTGAACGAGAGCCGAACCAGGCGCTTGGCAGAGACGGCGTCCGTGCCGACGCAGGCGTCGTTCGGGGCCGGCGTGCCGCCGGTTCCGGTCACGGCGGCGGGGCTGCCCCCGCTCCCCTGCGGCTGCGTCGCTCCGGGCGGACCGCGGCGCCCGAGCTCGGCCGTGCAGGCCAGTCCGGCTGCACCGAGCAGAACGAGCAGGCATGCCCAGGGCGTCTCACTACGTCGATTCAAGGGGTCACCGGTGGTCAGAGCACAGCGCGAGCGATGCTCTACCTTGCCCCGGTCGCATCAGGGCGGAAGCGGAGACCGTTTGCCCCACCCGCTGGGAAGAATGCCATCCGGCTAGAATGGCCCGATGGCTACGAACAGGTCGGCCGGCACCTCCTTCGACGCTGATTCTCGCGTCGCGCCTCTGCGTGGCGTCGCTTTCGCCTCGTTCAGGGCCAGGGTTGCAGCGGTCTGGTCCGCGAATGACTGACCATGTCTGCGGATCCAGTGCACAGCCGCAGCGTGCATGCGGGCCCCTCGGTGGTACGACGAGCCTCGAGGGAGAACGAACGCATGGCAAACGCAACCACCGCACCGGGCATGCCGCTCGAACAAGCCAGAGGCCTCAACGTGGCGCTTTGGATCGCCCAATGGTTCCTGGCGGTCACCTTCGTCGGTACCGCCATCTGGAAGCTCGTCACCCCGATTCCGGAGCTCGCCGCGGCCATGCCATGGATGGGCGAGGTCGAGCCGAGCTTCTTGTACGCAACCGCAGCTGCCGACCTCATCGTGGGTCTGGGCGTCGTCTTGCCCGCGCTCACCCGCTTCATGCCGGGACTCGTCGTGGGCTTCGCCTGCGCTGGCGCCGCGCTCATGCTCGCTGCGATCGTGTTTCACCTCACGCGCGACGAAGGTGCGAGCACGCCGTTCAATGTGCTGTTGCTCGCGCTGGCCTTGTTCGTGGCTTGGGGTCGCCGAGCCAAGGCACCCATCCCGGAGCGGGCGAGACCCGTGAACGAACCACGCGGGATCTAGTGGCCACGGCGCTCGCGAGCTCGCTGCCGCGCTTTGCTGGTTGGCCCATGGTGCTCGTGCTGCTCAGCGGCTTGGGTTGCGACCGTGGACTCGATTTCGCGCTCGGGGCCGAGGTGGAGGAGCGTGGCGGGCGAGCGGCGCCCACGCAGCCAGTCGAGCGAGGACGCGGCCCCGTGCGCGACGTGCGAGTCGAGGCCCTCGCGGGCGTCGAGCCGCCGGTTTTCGTCCTGCGTGGACGGGGAGTCGGCCCGTCCAAGCTCGTCTTTCTGCATGGGATGTGTGGCCACGGCCTGGGCTACGCGCAGGCATTCCAGCATGCGGCGGCGACGAAAGGCGTGCTCATCGCGCCGCAAGCGGATCGTGTGTGCGGCCAGGGGCCATGGGCGAAATGGTCGATGGACGTCGCGCGCTTGGATGAGCGCATCGGGCACGCCTTCCGCGCTCTCGACCCGGACGAGCCGGTGGTCGACGTGTGCGTGATGGGCGTGTCGCAAGGAGCGACGCGGGCGGCTGCGCTCGTGCGCGCCTTTCCCGAACGTTACAGTCGGCTGGTCTCGATCGGGGCGCCTACGACGGTGCGGACGGCGGGGCTCGAGCGATTGCAGGCCGCCGTGCTGATGGTGGGGGAGCGCGAGCGGAAGGACTTGATGCTGACCAGTCAGCGGGCGCTCGAGCGGGTCGGTGTGCCGACCCAAGCGCTGGTGATCCCCGGCGCGGAACACGCGTCGCTTGGAGCCACACCAGAGGCGACCATGCAGGCGGCCCTGGACTGGCTCTGGCAGGAGCGGCCCTCCCGCGAGCGTCCGGGACGCTGAGAACCGTCCGCACCCTGCCTCCGCGGTCTGCCCGTCTGCCCGGGCACGGTTGTTTTCGTCGGCAGGGTGCTTTTTTCAGCACCCTGCTAGGGTGGCCGCCATGGTCAGGGTCGGTCTTGTGCGCGGGGTCGTGTCCACTTCGCGCGGTCGTGTCGGCTTGCTTGCGGTCGCTTCCGTGGTCGTCGCCGTGAGTGGCTTGGTTGCTTGCGGTCGACAGGAAGAGCCGCCAGACGACGGCATGGGCGGCGGCGGTGGTATGGGCGGCGCTGCAGCAGCGGTTTGGGAGAAAGTCGAGCTCGATGGCGCCGTGTGCGCAGACGGCTCGCAGTACAAGTTCTTCGTCCGGCGAGTGGCCGACGCGGCGGGCTTGGCCGTCACCCTGGAGCCGGGAGGCGCTTGCTGGGACTATCGAACTTGTGGTGGCAGTGGCGCGCCCAGTCGCGCAGCGAACTTGAATGGCATCGACGATGACCACATGACGGCCATGCCGCCACCGCTGGGCAATGATCCGGACGGCATCCCCTGGGGCCTGATGTTTCCCCACCTGGGTGTCGCCGATCGCGAGGTGGCCACAGCGGGCTACAGCCAAGTCTACCTGCCTTACTGCACCGGCGACGCGTTCCTCGGCGATTTCGTGGCGGAGTATGCCGACGAAGACGGCGAGGACACGCTCACCATCCATCATCGCGGCGCCGCCAACCTGGAGCTCGTGTCCGGCTGGCTGAGCGAAGAGTTCTCGGAGCCGGCTCACCTGCTCGTTTTGGGCTCGAGCGCGGGTGGGCTCGGGGCGTCCTTTCACTACGCACGTTTGCGCGATGCCGTGGCGCCACTGCGGGCATCGTTCGTCAATGACTCGGGGCCCGTGTTTCCTCCCGGCGGCCCACAGACGCCGTCGCGCCTGCAGTTCCGCGAGCGCTGGCAAGCTGACGAGTTGCTCTCCGAGCTCGACGAGCGTCTGGGCGCTTCCCCCGCCGATAGCTTGCTCGCAGACTCGGGCCACGTGACGAAGCTCCTCTCTCTGGCTTTCCCGGAAGATCGCTTCCTCATGACCTATTTCCTCAGCGATCTGAACAATTCGCTATTTGCCTACGGTGATCTTCTGGACGAGCCGAGCGAGGAAGCGCTGCGTGAGCTCTGGCTGGAGGACACGCAGCTCTTGGTCGACGTGATCGAGGACACCGACAACTGGGGCTACTACCTCCCCGGCTTCCGTCCGGACAACTGCAGCCACACGGTGGCTCTCTTGCCGATCCTCGAGCTCGACAAATTCGAGTATGCGCTCGCCGTCACTGCGGGCACGGCCGACGGCTACATGCGAACGGACCTCGGGAACCTCACCTTCGCCGACGCGCTCGCGTCCGTACTGGCCGAGAGCGGTCCGGTTCTGCGGGAGCAGGCGCCCGACGCGATGGCCGATTTCACGGCTGCCGAGAGCGACGCCTGTCTCGCCGCGGGTGACTGACGCCGACTTCGCCCCGGGCTCTGGGGCGGGCGCGTCGTTCGAGCTGGGTGCGCGCTAGCGCTGGGGCGGCTAGCGCCGGTGCGCGCTAGCGCTGGCACTCGCTCGGCTGGGCGAGCTCCACGTAGCGTTGGCCGAGCGCGGTGAGCTCGCCATCGGCACCCAGGAGGTCGACGTGGGCCACGTTGTCGGCTCGACCGGCGAACCAGGCATAGCGTGCGATCCGTGGCTCCCCTTCGAGAAACTCCACGGCATCCTCCATGAACGCGATTTGCTCGTCCTCGCTGCTCGCGTCGTCACAAGCAAACTCGGTGAGCCACAGTGGATGGGTAAACCTGCTCTTGTAAGTCTCGACGTGATTGACCAGCCACTGTGCTTGGTTGTCGCCCTCACCCGCGCAGCCGACGTAGATGTGGATGGCCAGCGCATCCACCCGGCAGCCGGTGCAGGCCGCCAGGAACTCGTCCAAGTAGGCAAAGGGGTCGGTCTCCTGGCAGTCGCCACCGCAAAAATTGACGGCCGGCGAGATCAAGTCGAGGTCGAGCGCGTCGGCGATGATCTCGAGCTCCGGCCAGAGCGCAGCGGCGTCGGATGCGGAGAGATCGGCTTGGGAGCCGAAGTTTGGCTCGTTGAAGCCGAGCAGAGTAGCCGCGTCGTCCGGAATGTCCTCGAGCGCCGCGGCGCGGTCGGAGCTCGAGCCCCAGATCATCGGGACATACTCGACGTCTTGCTCGAGATAGCTGCCGTCCGCGAGGGCCTCATCGGGGACGAATGCCCAATTGTACCACCAGCTCACGCCCGGGCGGAGCGCCTCGAGGTCGGCCTTGGTGTGGTAGCCGTAGCCGAGGCCGCGTTTGCAGGCCGAGCGCGCGTGCGGGCTGCCCGCGCCACCGCTGCCGTTCGAGCCGCCGCTGTCTGAGCCATCGCCGCCCGAGGCAGCATGGTCCGAGCCGCCACCACTGTTGGAGCCGCCCGAGCCTTCCCCGTTGTCGGAGCCACCTCCGCTCGTGGCGCCGCTGGCACTTCCGTCACCGCCCCCGGAGCCGCCCGCACTGCTCACTCCGCCACTGTTCGAGCCCCCACCGGTCGCGTCGCTGGAGGCAGCGTCGCCGCAGCTCACGGTGACGGCGCCGAGGAAGCTCAACGAGACGAGGCAACGGGTCCAAGATCCTGTCATTGACGGGGTTCCTTCCACTCGGTCACTCCGGCAGGCGCAGGTGGAGCATGCCTTCGACGCCCGAGCGGGTCACGCGCGCCGGCAGCTCGGGCAGCACCGCGGTCGCCTCGCTCGGGATGCTCTCAGGGTGGATGATGCCCACTTGAATCAGGCGTTCTGCCTCGTCGAGGGCGATGAAAAAGTAGTGGTCGCCCTCTGGACGCTGCCAGACGGGGCAACCGTCCGAGCTACCGCCGGCCACGATTTCAGCGCCCTGGTCGTAGGCCGTGTGGTTACACGCATCCACCAAGACTGCGTCATCGGGAAACTGCTCGCGACTACACCCAGTGCCGCACACGCTGCCGCCCAGGTGGCCCTCCTGATACGAGCGGACACCGGTACTGGCGAACTCGCGATTCGAGAAGTCGTTGTCGTCCATCACGACCTCGAAGACGTTGATCTCGCCGCACCCGTCGCCCACGCTCCCCGTCTTGGAGTAGCAGTTACAGAGCCCGTTCCATTTGCGTCCCCCATCGCGAATGAGTTCGGACGCAACGAACGCTACCCAAGGCCCCGCGTGGCCGGCGCCTTCGCCGGAGCATGCGGCGACGCCCGCATCGTCGAACGTCATGGATCCGAAGATCACGACCAGCTTCGAGCCGCTGTAGCCGCGGTGGAGAACGCCGGGATCGTCCGGGCAGTAGTAGTCGGAGCCGTCTCCGCATTCGATCAGCGGGGCCTGCGCCACGTAGCCCACGCAGTCGTCTTGACTGAGATCGCCAGGGAAGTCGGGCGATCCATCGCCGGATTGGGTGAACCAGAGGTTCTCGCTCGCTGTCGAACGGCGGTCCCAAGCCGTCACGCGCAGCCAGTCGTCACCGGTAGTGGTGGAGGCGGGCTGGTAGACGGCCAGTTGTTTGACGTCGATCGCCTTGACGATCAAGGTCATCTCCTCGTCGAAGGGTGCCAAGGTGGAGCTCGTGGTTTCGTGCTCCGTCATGCAGCAGTGGCTGCCCCAGGTATCGGTCCCGTCCTTGTAGTCGCAGGCTGGATCGCCGGCTTCCCGGTCCAGCCGCCGCGGCCACCAGCCTGGCGCACCGATATTGGTGAAGGTGATCGTTCCGCCGCGTGTGACGAGACTGTCGTCATGGGGAAACGCGCCGAGGGCGCCCTCCGCCTCGCCTGGTGCTCCCCCGGTGTCTCCGCCGGGCGACGCTCCGGCAGCCCCGCCGCTCGAAGCGCCACCGCCCGAGTGGGCATCCTGTCCTCCGCTGGCGTGCTCAGGCTGACCGCCGGTCCCGCTCGGGGAAGAATCGGGCACGGTCGAGCACGCCAGGCCCACTGCGCCAGCGTAGCCGAGAGCGAACCCGAGCGAGCGCTTCAGCGTGCGGGACAAAAGGTGATCTCCCAGTCTTCGCCCGCGCAGGCTTTCACGGGGCTCGGGTCGGTCCCCTGTTGATCGTCCCCCGACCAGGCGTACGCGTCGTCGCAGCTCTCGAAGTAGAGAGCGACGGGACTCTGCGCGTCATCGCGATCCGGACTCACGCAGGAGGTGACGGCGCCGCTCGAGTCGCGAGAGAGGCCGGCGTCAGGACAGCCTGGCAGAAGGTCTTCCTCGCAAGTCAACGTGTCACAGTCGGGACGTGCGACCGGCACGATCCGCATCGGCAGGTTGAACGCATCCACGCAGTCCGCTGCGCCGGGCGCCAGCGTGCCACCGGGGATGTCACTGCCGGCGTATTCGAGCACCTGCTCGCAGCCGTTCACGAACGCCAGGGTCGTGCGGCCGTCGCCATCCACCAGGCACGCGGCGTCCGGCACGCTGCCGATACTGCCGCCGAGGCCACCGCTCGCGGCGCTCGCGCCGCTACCGAACGTCCCGCCGCTCACCGTTCCCGTGCCGCCCGTCGTGGGCCCCGTGCCCCCGCTCTCAGCCCCAGCGTCGGCGGAGCCGGACCCGCACGAAGCCCCCGCGCCGAGCGCCATTCCCACCACGAACAGCAGGGAACGGCGCGCCAGCATCCAGCCAGGATATCCCGGCTGCGGGTCGAGATCACCTGCGCGCGGCTCGGTCTTCCGCGCGCACATCCGAGTCTTCGCAGGGGCCCCGTGTTTCTTAGGGCAGGGTTTTCTTAGGGCAGGGGATGTCAGCGCAAGAACCGGGAGGTCCCGAGGCTCCGGATGCTCTATGCCTGCTTGGCACGGAACGCCGTGGCGGAGGCACATGAACGGGCTAGCGGATCACGCAGAAAGTGAGAGTTTGTGGGCAGCAGTCGTCGAACGCGACCCCACGGCCACCTTCGTGTACTCGGTCGCCAGTACCGGCATTTACTGCCGGCCTCGCTGTCCCGCGCGGCGTCCTCTGCGCGACAACGTCGCATTTCATGCCACTGCGGCAGAAGCAGAGCGCTTGGGCTTTCGCCCCTGCAAGCGTTGCCGCCCCGGGGACGCCCTGGCAGAGCTGGCAGCGCTGGCTCCCGTGGTGGCCATGTGCGAGCTCATCGAGCGACGTAGTGCCGCGCCGAGCCTGGCGGAGCTCGCAGCCCACGTCGGACTCAGCCCGGCCTACGCCCACCGGCGTTTCGTGCAGACGATGGGCCTCACCCCCAAGCAGTACCGCGCAGCCAGCGATCGTCAGCGCGTATCCCGAGCCATGCTGAAGGAGGAGACCATGACGCGCGCCATCTATGCGGCCGGCTTCAGCTCGCCCGCACGCTTCTACGAGCGGGTGGACGGTCTGCTCGGCATGCCGGCGCGGGACTATCGCCGAGGCGCGCAAGGGCTGACGATTGAGCATGCGCTCGGCGCTTGCACGCTCGGTGCGGTGCTCGTCGCCTACACCGAGCGTGGTGTTTGCAGCGTGCTGCTCGGGGATGACCCCGAGCGGCTCGTGCAGGATCTCCGCGCCCGCTTCCCGCGAGCGAGCATCGGCCGTGCATCCGTCGAGGGCGATCAGCTGCTCGCCCAGGTCATCGCTGCCATCGAGGACGATGGAGGAGGTCTCGGCAGGGCGCTGCCGCTCGATCTACGAGGCACGGTCTTTCAGGAGCGCGTGTGGCGCGCGCTCGGTCAGATCTCCCGGGGCAATACCGTCACCTACCGCGAACTGGCGACTGCCCTCGGCGCTCCTACCTCCGCCCGCGCGGTGGCACGCGCCTGTGCGGACAACCCCATCGCCGTCCTGGTTCCTTGCCACCGTGTCGTGCGCGGCGACGGCTCGCTGGCGGGGTATCGCTGGGGTATCGAGCGCAAACGCGAGCTCTTGCGCCGCGAGTCAAAGCGGGGCGAGGACGAAGCGGCCGTACGCCAAGAACGCGCAGAACGCAGCCACGACGAGCCAGTAGATGACCTCGCCATGCTCGCTCGTGCCGGAGGCAAAGTGCACTCCGGTGAAGAGTAGCATCTCGAGCCCGATGACCACGGCGGCCACAGGTGCGGCGATGCCCAGCGACCTGGCCACCGCTGGCAGCAGCAGGGACGCAGCACACAGGACCTCGAGCCCGATCAGCGCGAGCCACATGGGATGCGGAATGGCGCTCAAAGACGGCACGCTCTGCTCGGAGTTGGAGATCTTCCAGAAGGCGCCAGTCGCGGTGTGTAGGGCCAGTAGAACTTGCAGGGTCCAAAATAGAATATTCATGACTCAGGTCTCCCAACGAGGACTTTCGATGCCGAACGCTTCGGCGTACTCGGCGTTCAGCCGTTGCCAATCGAAGCTCATGGCCTCGCTGCCGACGATGCGTCCGAGAGGATCGCCCTCGAGCAGTCGGTCGAACACGTCCAAGCAGATGTGCCAGCCAGCCGCACCCCAGGCGATGAAGCGCCGATCGATGTTGTGCCAGAGCGTGAGGCGGGTGCCGATGCCAGCGCTCGACACGGTGGGCTCGAGCTCCCAACGCAGGTCTTGATCACCCCAGGAGTAATGGAGGAGCCGCGGCTCGTCGGCCTGTTTGACGACGCCTTGGGCGATGCGCGGCGTAGGGGCGCCGGCCGCCGTCAACTGAACCGGACCCAGCACGCCGAGGTTGTGGTCGGCATCGAAAGGCGCCCACTGTGCGAGTTCAGCAGGGTCGGTGAGAGCCTGCCAGACGAGCTCGGGCGCGTGCCGCAGCTCTCGCACCAAGACGAGCGTCCACTTCTCGTCCGCTTTCTCGACCCTGCCGCCCCGCGCTCGGCCGGGTAGGTAGCTCGTGCGGCCCGTCATCGACGGTTCCCCTTCTTCTGGGTGTGCTCCATGCGGTCGAGGTGACGCTCGAGGGCGTCGACGTGCGCGTTCCAGAACTGTCGGAAGGGGGTGAGCCAGGCGTCGACTTCCTTCAGCGGCTCCGCGACGATGCGATAGACGCGCCGCTGCGCATCGATGCGCGCCTCCACGAGGCCAGCTTCGCGGAGGACGCGCAGGTGCTTGGAGACCGACGTCTGCGGCATGTGCAGACGCTGCTCGAGCTCGCCCACCGAGCGCTCCGACGTCGCGAGCAGGCTCAGGATCGCCCGACGGTTCGGCTCGGCGATGATGGTGAACGACGACTGCACCCGCTTTATATGGCCCACTGGGTATATGCCTGTCAAGGAACATACGCTCCGCTCGGCGTGCTCCACGCTGGAACCGGGGTTTTTGAGGTATGGGGCAGGGCATGGACTCGCTGCTGCACGCGGCTGCCCGTGCCTTGGCGGCGGGGGACGCGCTCGGAGCGCTCAAGCGAGTGGCGCTCAGGGAGGATCCCTCGGCGCTGGCGGTCCGGGGCATTGCGCTGGCCCGGCTCGGTGAGTTTGCGCGGGCCCGCGAGCTGCTCCGGCGTGCGGCGCGCGGCTTCGGCCCGAACGAGAAGGTCGCGCGCGCGCGTTGCGTGCTGGCACGAGCCGAAGTTCTGCTCGCCACGCGCGAACTCGGGGCTTCGACGGCGGAGCTCCAGTCGGCTGCCCGAACGCTTGCGGCGCACGGCGACTCTTACAACGCGAGCCACGCGCAGCTCCTGCTCGCGCGCCGCTTCTTGCTGATCGGTCGCCTCGACGATGCAGAGCGCGCGCTCGCTCGGCTCGATGTCGCGCAGCTGGCGCCCACGTCCAGAGTCGTCGCCGAGCTGGCCAAGGCGGAACTGGCCCTGCGCGGCCTGCACATCGACGAGGCAGAGGCCGCATTGGCGCGTGCGGACCGAGCGTCGGTGGCAGCTCGGGTGCCGGAGCTGGCGCACGAGGTGAACGAAGTGCGGAGCATGCTCGAGCGACCGGCAGCGCGGCGTCGCGGGCCGCACGGGTACGAGCTGCTTCGCGTGGCGGAGCTCGGAGAGCTCGTCGAGTCCGGAGCGCTCGTGCTCGACACGGGGCGCCGACTCTTGCGGACGCGTGTCGCATCGCGGTCCTTGCTGCGACGGCCCGTGCCGTTTGCGTTGCTCGAAGCGCTCGCGGCGGCGTGGCCCGGGGAGGTGGAACGCGATGTGCTCATCACCGGCGCCTTGGGCGCGCGGCGGCCGAACGAATCGCACCGTGTTCGCTTGAGGGTCGAGCTTGGGCGCTTGCGCGCCCTGGTTTTGGGCTTGGCGCGCATCGAGCCGACGCGACAGGGCTTCGCGTTGCGAACCGAGGGTGACCGCCGTTTGGTCGTCATCGATCCGCCCATTGACGGTCAGCAGGCGCTTTTGCTCGCGCTCTTGGCCGATGGCGTACCGTGGTCGACGTCGGCGCTCGCGCTCGCTTTGGACGCGAGTCAGCGCACCATACAACGCGCGCTCGTCGAGCTCCAGGCGGAGGGCCGGGTGCACGCGGTCGGCCGCGCCCGCGCCCAGCGTTGGCTTGCACCTCCACTCAGCGGAATCACGCCGATCTTGTTACTCCCCGCTCTGCTCCCGCTGGCCTAGCTTGAGCGCAGACGAGAAACAGCGCAGGCCGCGTGCCTGCCGAGGAGACGAGCATGACCACTTCTTCCACTCAGCAAACCCAGCACCCCGCCGCGCGTCCAGCAGAAATCGTGCGTGAATTTGGCCCATTTCCAGGAGCGGAGCGCATCAACGGCGTCACTCACGACGGCCGCCGAGTGTGGGCCTCGACCGGCGCCCGCCTCCTCGCGATCGATCCCGAGAGCGGCGCGCCGCTCGACTCGCTCGCCGTCGTGGGCGACGCAGGTACGGCCTTCGACGGTACCTACTTCTACCAAGTTGCCGAAGCACGCATCGACGTGGTGCTGCCGGCCACCGGCCAGGTCCTGCGCTCGATCCCCGTGCCTGGCGAGGGCGGCGCATCGGGGCTCGCGTGGGCCGAGGGCAGTCTCTGGGTCGGCCAGTATCGGGATCGCAAGATCCACCAGCTCGACCCGGAGACGGGACGCGTCTTGCGGACGATCGAGTCGAATCGCTTCGTCACCGGCGTCACTTGGGTCGACGGCGAGCTCTGGCACGGAACCTGGGAGGGAGAAGCCAGCGACATTCGCCGCATCGATCCAGCCAGCGGAGCCGTGCTCGAACGGCTGGACATGCCGGCCGGCGCGGGCGTGAGCGGCCTGGAATCGGATGGGGCCGACCTCTTCTATGCTGGCGGCGGTGGGAGCGGGAAGGTGCGTGCCGTGCGTCGACCCCGACGGCGCTGAGGCTGCTCGATCCCCGAGCGGGCGCGGCCTCGGGGCGCGGCGGTGATCTCCCGAGCGTCACTCCCCGTCGTGGCCCGATTGGCCTGGTGCGACGCGGCTGCGCGGAGCACGCCAGGCCTGAACCCTCGCCTGCACGTAGTCGGCGTACGGCGTTGGCGGTCGCCCCAAGAGGGCCGTCGTTCGGGCCACGTCTCGGGGCGAGGTCGGCAAGGTGATGCGGCGAATCGCGGCGTAGCTGGACATGAGGTCGTTGACCTTTTTGCCGCGAGCCGAGCGCAAGACCGCGCTGCGGAATGCCGCATCGTCCACCCGGTAGTCCACTGGCCGCCCGAGCGCGGCGCTCCAGACGCGGGCGCAGGCGGGACCGTCGAGCGAGGCTGGACCCACCACGGGGACCGCGCCTTTCGGAAACGATCGGTCCAGGCAGACGCGAGCCGCGGCCTCGGCCAGGTCCTGGACGGCCACGCGATTGAAGGGCCGATCGAAGGGCTGCACGAAGAGTCCCTCGCTCAGCTCCTGCCGAAAGATGTCGTCGTTGTCGAAGAAATTGGTCGGCATCAGCACGACTGCGTTGGTCCTCGACTGACGAGCGCGCTCGGAGATGCGAAGTTTCGGCGCGTAGCTCGGCATGAGGTGGCCGAAGTACAGGCGCAGGAGAGCGCGAAGCGGGCGAGCGGGGGCGTCGACGTGAACGCCCACGAAGACCAAGCGAACCCCGCGCTCCTCACAGGCCGCGATGAAACGTGCAGCCAGATCTTCTTCGTTCTGCTCGTGGGGCGACACATAGAAGGCCGTGTGCACACCCGTGAGGGCGCGGTCGAGCGCAGCCGGATCGGCGGTATTCCCCTCCACGATCTCGGCGCCGGTGACCTCGGTCGCGCGCTCTCTCGAACGCACCAAGGCCCGGACTCTCGCCCCGCGCGCTACGAGCTCGCGGACGGTTGCTCCCCCCACCGTTCCCGTCGCCCCCACCACCAGAATGATCTCGTTCGATTGTTTCGTCATGGTCCTGTCTCGATGGGCCTCGGCTCGCCCTGCGGGGCAGCTGGCGCTCACCTCTCCAGTGGCGCGAGGTGGCGGCGCGTTACGCTCACGTGTGCGCTCTCGGGGTGACGGGGATTGCCGCGCCCCCGGAACCGGCTATGGACGGAGGAGATGGATGCTCCCCTAGCGAGCGCAGGTTCCCCGCCGAGCGTCGACCCGCTCGCCGCGCGGGCCCTCTCGGGCGACTTGGACGCCGAGCGTGAGCTGTGCAGACGTTTGCTCCCGGTCATGCGTGCGTTCGCAGCCCGGCGCTTGCGTTCCTCCTCGGTGGAGGACTTCGCGCACGACGCTTTGACTTTGTTCATCGAGGCTCTGCGGGGCGGGCGCATCCAAGACGGTTCGAAGCTCGCGGCATTTGCCCTGGGCATCTGTCGCAATCTGGCCCGGGAGCGCGCGCGCACGGACGACCGACGTCGCGAGCTGTCCGAGCGCTTCCTGCCGACGGAAGCCGACTTCGCCGCCTGGGATACTTCACTTCCCGTGCGCCGAGAGCACCTCGAGGATTGCTACTCGCAGCTCACAGCGCGGGCTCGTCAGGTCGTCCGCGCGACATTTTGCGAGGATGCAGCCGACTCCGACATTGCCGGCACGCTGGGGCTGAGCGAGGCCAACGTGCGCATCATTCGCCACCGGACGCTCGCGGCCCTGCGCTCGTGCCTCGACAAGCCGATTTCTTGGACCAAGCTAGCGGAGGTGTCGTCGTGAAGAGCGGAACTTCGAGTGCAGACGGGGCCGATGCCCTCACCCGACTCGACGACTACGTGCGTGGTTCCATGGATGACGTCGAGGCCGACACGTTCGAGCAAGACTTGTTCGAACGGGCCTTGGCTGGCAGCGCACCGGAGCTTTCATTTCGGGCCAGTCTCGGTGCCACGTTTCGCGAGATGAGCGCCCGTGGCTCGATCGACCTGTGGCTCACGGCCGAGGGCCTCTCCCGGCTGCAAGCCCAGGGGGGCCTGCGCGTCGTTCTCTTCGAGCTCGATCTCGAGCATCCGTCACTCCCCGAGATCCCGGAGGGAACCGACCTCCTCGTCACCCGCGTGCCTGTCGACCTCCAGGGCATCGGTCGCCTCGAAGCGGAGGTGTTTTCCCTGGATGGCCGGCTGCTGAAGCGCATGCCGGACATCACGTTCGACCCAGCCGACGGCGCCGTCTTCGCTTGCTGCGAGGCGGAGCTCGCCCGCCACGCCAGCGCCGCCCAGACGATGACGCGCATCTGGGCCGTGCGTGAAGAGGGCCGGAGCTTGCTGCTCGAGTTGCCCTGTTTTTGAGCGCGCCAGGTTTCGAGCGCGCCAGGCTCTGAGCGCGCCAGGCTCTGAGTGCTCCTGGGTTCGGTGTAACGAGAGCTCGCTTCGCGTCACTGGAGAGGGGGAGACCCTCCCATGCGCCGCAAGTTACTGAAAATCCTGGCCCTCGTCCTGATGGGCGTCGTGACGATCCTGCTTGGTCTGGCTGGCCGGGCCGTGTGGATCTTCGAACGCAGTTACGAGGAGGTGCCCGCCCTCGCCGTCACGGCGGATCGCTCGCCAGCAGGCGTCGCCCGGGGCGAGCTGCTGTTCGAGTCGCTCTGTATGGAGTGCCACGGCGGGACCGATGGGCGCGCCACCGGCAAGCACCTAGCCGAGATCCCAGAGTTCTTCGGCACGTTCTACTCGGCGAACCTGGCGCATCCCAGCCGAGGCGTCCACGCCAGGAGCGATGCCGAGCTCGCTCGCGTTCTGCGTACGGGCGTGCTGCCGAGCGGACGTTTCTCGTTCATCATGAGCACCTTCAAGGGCCTCGGCGATCGGGATGTCGCCGCGCTGCTCGGCTATCTGCGGTCAGGACCGTCGGCACTCGTGCCCGGTGGCGAAGCACAGCCCACTTCTCGACCGACGCTGGCCGCGAAGCTGCTGCTCACGCTCTCGGGCTTCAGCGTCGACCAGACGGGTGGGCTCGCAGCCATTCCGGTGCCGGAGCGCGCCGTCAGCATCGAGTACGGTCGCTACATGGCCAAGGCCATGGATTGCGTGGGCTGCCACACGGAGGGCATGGCCTCGAATGCCGAGAAGCTCCGCGACGCCCGGGCCTTCGCTGGCGGTGTGGAGCTGACTGACCCTACGGGCACGCCGATTTTTTCGAAGAACATCACGTTCGATGAAGCGACGGGCATCGGACGCTTCAGCCTGGAGGACTTCGAACGCGCCCTGACGCGCGGCGTCCGACCGGACGGCTATCTGGTGCGCAAGCCCATGCCGCTCTTTGCGCGCTTCGAACGTGTGGAAGTCGAGGCCCTCTATCGCTTCTTGCAGACCGTTCCCCACGTGAAGCAGCAGAATCGCCCGGGTGGCCATCGTCTGGAGAAGGCGGGCCAGAGCGACTCGGCCGAGCAGCTGTTCGTCAACGTGGGCTGCGTTGCGTGCCATGGTGCGGGAGCTCCCTACCGGGCCAAGCTCGCCGGCGCCGTTGGCAAGCCGGATGAGGAAGTCATAGCTTGGATCCTCGACCCCCAGGCGCAAAAGCCCGGCTCCGCGATGCCATCGTTCGAGCATGCGCTCGATCGCAAGCAGGCGGAGAAGCTCGCGCGCTACGTGAAGGAGCTCGGGCGCGGTGGCGGCAGCTGAGCGTCCCATCCGCGCCTAGACTTCGTCAAATGGCTGGGTCCGCGTGCTCGCGGCGCAGTCGCTCCGCTGCGCTGACCATGTTGCGGAGTGCTGGCAGAACCTCTGCCCAGCTGCGCGTCTTCAGCCCGCAGTCCGGGTTGATCCACAGCCGCTCTGCCGGGATCTTTTCGGCCGCCTTCTTCATCAAATGCACGATCTGATCTTCGGTCGGTACGTTCGGTGAGTGAATGTCGTAGACGCCCGGACCGATCTGGTTCGGGTAGTCGAAGGCATCGAAACTCGTCAGGAGCTCCATGTCCGACCGCGAGGTTTCGATGGTGATGACGTCGGCGTCCAGGGCTGCGATCGACGCGATGATGTCATTGAACTCCGAGTAGCACATGTGCGTGTGGATCTGCGTTTCGTCGGCCACTCCGCCCGCGGTGATGCGGAACGCCTCCACTGCCCAGCCTAGGTACTCTTGCCAGTCTGCGCGCCTCAGGGGCAAGCCTTCGCGCAGGGCAGCCTCGTCGATCTGGATGATCTCCACGCCCGCCCGCTCGAGATCGAGTACTTCCGCGCGCAAAGCCAGCGCTAGCTGAAAGCACGCCAGCTTTCGCGGAATGTCGTCGCGCACGAACGACCAGTTGAGGATGGTGACCGGACCAGTGAGCATGCCCTTCAGGGGGCGCTTGGTCTGCCGGCGCGCGTACTCGATCCATTCCACGGTGATGGGCCGGGGGCGCTCGATGTCGCCGTACAGAATCGGCGGCTTGACGCAGCGTGACCCGTAGGATTGTACCCAGCCGAACTCGCTCAGCGCGTAGCCATCCAGCTCCTGGCCGAAGTACTCGACCATGTCGTTGCGTTCGGCTTCCCCGTGCACGAGCACGTCGAGACCGAGCTCTTCCTGCTCACGCACGGCGCGGTCGATCTCGCTCTTCATGCAGGCCTGATAGGCCGCGAGGTCGAGTTGACCGGAACGGAAGTCACTGCGGGCTTTGCGGATGTCGGCCGTTTGCGGGAAAGAGCCGATGGTCGTAGTGGGGAACAGCGGCAAGCGCAGCCGCGCTTGCTGGAGCGCTGCGCGGACGGCATACGGGGAATTCCGCTGACCCGCGCGTGAATCCAGCGCGGCCACCGCGGCCGCCACTTCGGGTCGATGCACGCGACTCGAGCCCGCGCGGCTCTGCCGGGCGCTGTCGCTGGCCGCCAGCGGAGCGAGGACCGCGTCTCGCCCGTGATTGAGAGCCGCGCCGAGAACGAGCACCTCGTCCACCTTCTGCTGCGCGAAGGCGAGCCAGCTGGCGACCTCTGGGTCGAGGTTCTTCTCGCGACCAAGATCCACCGGCAGGTGCAGGAGCGAGCACGAGGGGGCGAGCCACAGGCGGTCGCCCAAGCGGGCATGGATGGGTTCGAGCCGTGCCACGAGGGCAGACAGGTCGCTTCGCCACACGTTGCGCCCACTGACGACGCCCAGCGACAGCACCCGATCACTTTGCAGTGACGAGGCGAGCGCGGACACCTCCTCGCCCGCACCAGTGGCGTCCACGTGGATGCCGTCCACCGGTAGCTCGCTGGCGAGGGCCAGGTTCCTCTCGAGCGAGCCGAAGTAGGTCGTCAAGAGTAGCTTCGGCCGCTCGACTTGCAGGGCGGAGTAGGCGGCGCGGTATGCGTCCTGCCAGGCCGGCTCGAGCTCCGTGACCAGCGCGGGTTCGTCGATTTGCGTCCACGCGACGCCGGCGGCCGCGAGCCGCTGGAGCAGTTCTCGATACACGGGCAGCAGACGGGGCAGGAGCGTCAGCCGATCGCAGCCGTCTTTGCTCTTTCCGAGCCGCAGATAGGTCAGCGGCCCAAGAATCACCGGTTTGGCTCGCAGCGCGAGCCCGCGGGCTTCGCCGAGCTCGGTGAATAGGTGGTCTGGGTTCAGACGAAACTCGGTGTCACGGTCGAACTCCGGCACCAGGTAGTGGTAGTTGGTATCGAACCACTTGGTCATTTCTGCCGCGGGCGTGCCCGGACCGCGTTCTGCCGCAGCGCGGCCGCGAGCAGCGCGGAAGTACACGTCGAGTGGGTGGCCGCCGCCGGCTCGCGCACGCTCGGGCACGTTGCCGACGAGGACGCTCGTGTCGAGCACATGGTCATAGAGGGAGAAGTCCGAGACCGGCACCCAGTCCAGGCGCGCTTGGCGTTGCCAGGCCTGCCGACGGAGTTCGCGCGCCCGAGCCGCCAATTCATCGTGAGTGAGCTCTCCACGCCAGTGTTTCTCGAGCGCGAACTTGAGCTCACGGTCGGCGCCAATGCGGGGGAAACCAAGGTTGTGGGTCTGTGCCATGCCGCCGCCTGTCTAGCTGTCGGCATGCATGAAGAATAATGGTATAGTTACATCAACCCATGAGAAACATTCATCGATGGCCGCGGCCATGATCGAGCGCTCGCACTTGGACCTGCTGCGCGCCATCGAGCGACAAGGCACGCTGACGGCGGCGGCAAAACGCCTGGGTCTGACGCAGTCCGCGCTCAGCCACGCGGCCCGCAAGCTGGAGGCGCAGCTGGGGGCCGAGCTCTGGCAACGCGAAGGTCGAGGTCTACGCTTGACGGCTGCCGGGCGGCACCTCTTGGCGTTTGCCGAGAGGGTGCTGCCACAGTTCGAGCATGCGGAGCGGGTCGCACTACAGATTGCTCGCGGACAGCGGGGCACCTTGCGCATCGGTATGGAATGCCATCCCTGCTACCGCTGGCTCTTGAAGGTCGCCGAGCCGTACCTGGAGGACAGGGTCGATGTCGACTTGGACGTGAAGCAGAAGTTTCAGTTCGGAGGGATCGGCGCCCTGTTCGCCCACGAGATTGACGTGCTCGTGACGCCCGATCCGTTGCGCAAGAAAGGCCTCACGTTCGAGCCGGTGTTCGACTACGAGCAAGTGCTGGTGGTGCCGCGTGGGCACGCGCTGGCCAAGCGGCGCTACGTCGTGCCCGCTGACTTGGAGTCGGAAACGCTGATTACCTACCCGGTCGAGCGCGAGCGTCTCGACGTGTACAGTCAATTTCTGCTGCCCGCAGGCTGCGCGCCTCAGCGCCACTCGGTCATCGAAACGACGGACATCATGCTGCAGCTGGTCGCGAGCGGGCGAGGCGTCGCGGCGCTCCCACGCTGGCTCGTGGCCGAGTACAAGAACGTGCGTCTGGCAGCCGTACGGCTCGGGCGGAGCGGCATCAAAAAGCAGATCTTCCTGGGCATTCGCACGGGCGACGCCGACGTCGACTATGTCGCTGCGTTCATTCGCCTGGCCAAGGCGGCACGCACCGGGCGACGACCGCGAAGCCGCGGAGCTTAGAGCCGGTCTCAAAACCGACGCGGTCAGGAAAAACGCCCGCCAGCTCTGGCGAGGCGGGTCGTTTTTCCCCTTGCTTTGGTCAGTTCTGTTCGCCGTTCCTTGTTGCTCGTTGGCCGATCTCGAGGTTTCGAGCTCGGCTCTTGGCAGGGTGCTTCTTTCACGACCCTGCTATGCCCGACTCATGCTTCGCCGCGTGCCCAGCCCAGTCTCCCTCGCGACTGGGCTCGTGCTCGCGATGAGTCTGGTGGCAACGGCTCCAGCCTGGATCGTCCAGTATCCGCCCCTGCAGGACCTGCCGCTGCATGCCTCGGCACTGAGAGTGATCCACGACTATGCGGACCCGAGCTTGGCGTTGGGCGAGTATTTCGAGCTGGCACTCGGCAAGACCGCGTACGTGCTCTTCTACTTGGTGGGCTCCGCGCTTGCGCCTCTCTTTGGCATCCACGGCGCGATCCAAGCCTTGATGGCAGTCTACCTGGGCGGCGTACCCGTCGCGCTCGGGGCGCTCGCGCGAGCGCTCGGCAAGGACGAACGTCTGGCGCTCTTCGCCGTGCCGTTGGTCGTCAACGCGCTCTTTCTGCTCGGGCTCCTGCCATTTCTCCTGGGGCTGCCGCTCATGCTCGGGGGGATGGCGGTCGTGGTCGGCTATGTCGAGCGCCCCGCGCTGCCCCGAGGGCTTCTGCTGGCGGCGCTCGGCGTGGCGCTGTTCTTCTGCCACGTCTTCCCGTTCGCGCTCTTCGGCGTGGTGTATGCGCTCGTGTTCCCTTGGCGCTCGCCGCGCGCCTGGCTCGGAGCGGCCCTACCCGCGCTCCCCGCTCTCGGCGCCGTGATGTGGTGGTCCTTGGTTACGCCTGCGGGCACGAAGGCCGCGCGCGAGCTCGACCTTTTTCGGCCACGCCCGCTCGTGCGTTCACTCGCGCATTTTTCACGAGCCACGACGGACGTGTTTCGCGATGCCTCGGACGACATCTGCACCGTGCTTCTGATGGGGCTCGTCGTCTTGGCGCTCGGCTGGTCCCGGCGAGACGCTCGTGCCGCTCGACCGCTGGCGGCGCGCTATGCACTCGTCGTGCTGGTGTGCGCCGCCGGCTATCTCTTGCTCGGGAATCAGCTGGGCGACATCTACCTCCTGGCCGATCGTTTTGCCGTTCCGCTCTTGTTCTGCTCGATTCCGCTCCTCGGCTGGCCGAGCGGAGGGCGCGGGTGGGTCACGTCCGGCCTCGCCGCGGCGCTCGGCATCGTGGCCATCGTCAACGTTTGCGTCCACTTCAAACGATTCGAGGAGCGCGAAGTGGGTGCGTTCGACCGTGCCTTGGCCAGCATGGAGCCTGGCCAGCGCACCGTGGGGCTCATGTTCGACCGCACGAGCGACCTTACCTACCACTTCCCGTTTCTGCATTTCGTCTCGTACTACCAGGCCGCAAAGGGGGGCCTGGTCATGTTCAGCTTCGCGGGCTTCGCTCACTGGCCCTTCCGCTTTCGGGCCGACCGCTATCCGCCGCCCGGACGTCCCCCGCGCCTGGGCTGGGAGTGGGACCCTGGGCGTGTGAAACAAAAGGAGATCTTTCCCTATTACGACTACGTGCTCGTCCACGGCGGGGACAAGAAGCTCTCCCCGCGCACCCACGTCCTGCAGTTTCGCGACGGGCGCTGGAGTGTGTGGAGAAAGCTGAAGTAGCGCCCCGGACTCCGCGTGCGAAGTAGCGTCGGTACGCCGACCGTGGCAGATGGCTCCCTCATGAGGTGTCGTGAGACCAAGTTCAGTGGCCTACGGCTCGAGCGTGTGCGAGCGTCGGCTCAGCACGACGGCGCGACGTTCCGCAATCCGAGCGGTAAGGGTGCGGGCCTCAAAGGCAACCCGCTGCCGCTCCTCGGCGAGTACTTCTTCGGACAGAGCCAACGCGTGCCACCTGCCCCTTTGCCGCTGCTCTCGCCGCACGCAGGCTGGGCGCAAAGGGCCGAAACCGGCCTCAGGGTCACGTGGCTCGGCCATTCGACCGTCCTGCTCGAAATCGATGGACACCGTATCCTCACCGATCCCGTGTTCGGTGAGCGCGCGTCACCGCTCAGCTTTGCAGGTCCGAAGCGATTTCATGCGGTGCCGGCCGAGCTCAGCGAGCTGCCGGCGCTCGACGCGGTGCTCCTGTCCCACGACCACTACGATCACCTGTGCGCCACGACCATGCGCGCGCTGGCTGCGAAGGCTGTCCCCATCGTCACTTCCCTGGGCGTCGGCGCTCGTCTGGAAGCGCTCGGGATCGCGTCGGAGCGCATCATCGAGCTCGATTGGTGGGAGCACGCACTCATCCGTGGCCTCCGCTTCACGGCGACGCCTTGCCAGCATTTCTCTGGCCGAAGCACGAGCGATCGCAATCACACTTTGTGGTCGTCGTGGGTGATCGAGGGCGAGAGGCATCGTTTGTTCTTCTCGGGTGACACCGGGCTGTCGCCGGACTTCGCCGAGACGGGGCGGCGTCATGGACCGTTCGACCTCGTGATGCTGGAGATAGGCGCCTTTCACGAGAGCTGGGGAGACATTCACCTGGGCCCCGAGAATGCGCTCGAGCTGTTCGAGCTCTTGGGTGGCGGCACGCTCCTGCCGGTTCACTGGGGCACCTTCAACTTGGCACTTCACGACTGGGACGAGCCCGCGGAGACGCTGCTCCGCCTGGCCGCTTTGCGTCGAGCGCGCGTCCTCACCCCGCGACTCGGCGAAGTGATGGAGCCTGCGCGTCTCGAGGGGCCGACGCCCTGGTGGCGCGAGGTCCTGTCCGCATCGCGGTCCCGGGAGCGCTGACGTCGCGGCGACAGGGGCTCGATTGCACGCGGCCGTGCAAGGCACCACGACCGGGGCGCCCCGGTATTGTGCATTCACTCACGGATCGAGCGACGAGCGCTGCTTTCCTGGTGGAACGTTCCAATCCATGCGGAGGAAATCCGGTCCGGCGGCCGCGGGGAGGAGTTCGCGGGGTGCGTCGGGTCGCGCCAGGAGGTAGACTGACCCAGTTGGAGGAGGGTCTCGGTATGCGCGCTTCTTACCTCATCGTCGCACTTGGTCTCGTGGCCTGCGGGGGCACCACCGCGCCGCCTGCTGGCATGCACGAGCAGCCCGCACCGGGTTTGGCCTGCTCGGAGCTCGGCGCCACCGCTCCCGCCGAGGATGGCTGCAATACCTGCACGTGTACCGAGGAAGGCTGGTCGTGCACGCTGCTCTTCTGCGCGCCCGACGCGTGCGAGAGTGGCGCCACCAAGCAGGCCGACGACGGCTGCAACAGCTGCACGTGCACCGACGATGGCACCTGGGCCTGCACGGAGATGGCCTGCGGCGAGCCGCCGTGCACACCCGGCGAGACGCGCGAGCAGCAGTGCGACTCCTGCGTCTGCGCTGACGATGGCGCGTGGAGCTGCACGCCCAAGGTCTGCGGCATCGTGGAGCCCGAGCCTGAATGCACCCCTGGCGATACGAAGGACGCCGACGACGGCTGCAATACGTGCCACTGCTCCGATGACGGGCGGTGGGGCTGCACGCTCGTCAAGTGCGGCGATCCAGTGGAGTGTCCCGAGCCTGCGGACGTGCCCGACGACGTCGCTTGCCCGGCGGTGATCGCCTACGGCCGCTCCCCGACCTCGCCTGCATGCTGCGAGTACCCGTCGCCGTGTCACGTGCCGGAGGGCTGGACTGCCTTCAATACCGAGGACGAGTGCAAGGGCATCGACCCAGGAGGCGAGGACACCTGCGAAGCCGGCGACATCAAAGACGATGGGTGCAACACCTGCAGCTGCAGCGACGACGGCACCTGGCTCTGCACCCTGATTGCGTGCGAGGAGACGAAGGGCTGCGGCGGTTGGCTCGGCGACACCTGCACGGAGAGCGAGTACTGCGCCTACGAAGAAGGCCAGATGTGCGGCGCGGCCGATGCCAGCGCCACTTGCAAGCCGCGTCCCGAGCTCTGCCTCCAGAACTACCTCCCGGTGTGTGGGTGTGACGGCACGACGTACGGCAACGCCTGCGAAGCAGCGGCTTCCGGCACGGGCGTGCTGGCCTCTGGGAAGTGCGCGAACGCGGAGTGAGCGAGCGTCCTGGCTGGCGGACTGCTGACTAGGCGACTGCCCGCTCCGCACCCAGCCCGGTCGAGCTCGGCCGGATCGGTTCGATCAGGGCTGGTTCGGTCAGGGCTGGTCCAGTCGCTGTTCGTTCGCCAGGCGCAGGCTCACCGTGCGGTGGGGTAGCCCGACCTGGACGAAGGGAGCGCCCTCGACCTCGAACCCCAGCCGCTCGTAAAACGGCACGGCGGACTCGCGCGCGTGCGCCAGCAGCTGCCGACCTCCGGCCTCGCGCGCCCCCTCGACGGCCGCGCGCACCAGCTCCCGACCCACGCCCTGTCCTTGCCAATCGGGGAGGACGGCCATCTGCCGCAGCTGCCAGGTGCCGCTGCCGCGATCGATCAAGAGAAGACAGGCGATGCAGGCACCCGCGGACCAGGTAGCCCAGTGCAGCGCCGCCGCGTCGTCGGCGCAGGCCTCCGAGAGCGGAATGCCGAACGGCTCCAAGAGAACGGCGCGCCGGAGCTCGAGCGTGGCCGCGTAGTCGGCGCTGCCGAGCGCGACCTGGCGCACGACGCGTACCGGGGAGGGAGAGATCACCATGACTTCCGCCTGGCTCACGGACGAAGCTTGGCGACCTGACGCTGACGGAAGCAATCGACCACGTGGTCGTTGACCATGCCGACGGCCTGCATGTGAGCGTAGACGATGGTCGAGCCCACGAACGAGAACCCCCGACGTTTGAGGTCCTTGGAGAAGGCGTCGGAGACGTCCGTGCGGGGTGGGATGGCCTTCATCGAAGCCGGGCGGTTCTGGAGCGGGCGGCCGCCCACGAAGCCCCACTGGTAAGCGGAGAACGAGCCGAACTCCTTCTGCACCTCGAGGAACGCGCGCGCATTGTCGACGGCGCTCTGCACCTTCAGGCGATTGCGAACGATGCCCGGATCGAGCAGGAGTTTCTCGACTTTGCTCGCATCGAAACGAGCGACGCGCTTCGGGTCGAAGCCTGCAAACGCGCGGCGATAGGCGTCGCGTTTGCGCAAGATCGTGATCCAAGCCAGGCCCGCCTGCGCGCCTTCCAGCACCAGAAACTCGAACAAACGGACGTCGTCGCCCACGGGAACGCCCCACTCGCCGTCGTGATAGGCGACGTAGAGCGGATCGGTGCCGGCCCAGGCGCAGCGGACTTTGGTTTTGACTGTTCCCCCCACGGTTCCTCCTCAGAACTCAGCCAGCACGACGCCGAGAGCCGGCTGGAAACGGTCGACGCCTTCCTTGGGGGGCACCTTGTAGCGCTCCGGAACGCTTTGCCAGTCTTCGTAAGCGCGGCCTTCGACCACGAAATGCGGCGCGCGCGTGTCTGCCCCGAACAGGCGGTAGTGGCGCACGGGTGGCGCGGTGCCGACCTCCGGACTGGAGGCGACGAGCTCGTGCCGCCCGTCGTCGTTGGTATCGGCGGCGATCCAGCCGGCGGCGAGCACGCGATTGTACGTGCCGTCGCGCGCGAGCTCGCGCAAGACCGCGTTGAAGCGGGCCAAAATGGCGGCTGCGCCCGGAACGTCGCGGCGCAAGGCTAGGTGCAGGCCCTGAGTGAGTATGGCGTGCTTGCCGGCGGTGAGCAGCGCTTCCGCTTTGGCGGTCTGCGTCTGGAAGAGCTGATAGACGAGGAGCTCGTCGACCAAGATGTAATCGACCTCTTTGCGAAGCAGGGCGCCCAGGATCTCCGGCTCGCCCATGCCGCGCACGAACTCCACGCCAGGGGCTGCTTCGAGAGCCGGGCCGTACGCGTAGTCGTGCACGATGCCGACCTTGTGCCCCTTGAGCTCCGCCAGCGTCTTGACGGAGACGTTCGTGCCGTACCGTGCCAAGAGCACGAGACGGTTCTCTAGGTACGGGTCCGAGTAGAGCAGGTACTCCTCGCGCTCGGCGCTCTTCCAGAGGGCTTCCGAACCTTCGATGCGTCCCTCGCGCAGCGCGGGCAAGACGCCGGGGAACTGGATCATGCTCGGCTCGAACTCGACGCCGGCACGGCGCAGCGCTTCGTGCACGAGGTCTTGAGCGAAGCGGGGCTTGCCGACCTCGTCGGTGAAGGGTGACCAAACGCTCGAAGCCAGCCGGAGCTTGGTCCCACTGGGGACGGGAGGAGGGTCTGCGGGCGGGGCAACGGCTGCTGGCGCGTCGGCAGACGGGGCGGCTGGAGCACTCTTGCCCGCATCAGGAGGGGGCGCGCTGCGCGGCGCGCAGGCGCAGACGAGCAGGAGCCCGAGGAAGACGAAACGGAAAGCAGTGTTCACTCTGGCGGGGGGCATACCACAGGCGGCGGCTCCGTTTCGCGGTCCCTCGCCGGACGCGAGGTGACAAAACGCGACGTGCCCGCATCCTCGAAGAGGATACGGGCACGCAGGCTGGAGTGAGCAGGGCGGAGTGAGCCGGCTCGAGTGGAGCGAGCTCACGCGGCGGGCGAGCCTGCTGCTCGCCCGGAGCTCACGGGATCACGGGTTGTTGCCGCCCATGCCGCCGGCACCGCCGCCACCGACGAACTCGACGTCGCTCACGCAGAAGTCGAACTCGACGGCTTCATCAGCGGTCGAGGGGACCTGCCACTGGATGTCCATGAGTGCAGACGGATCGAGCGTACCGGCGGGCGTGACCCACTCGCCGTTGGCCAGATCCTCGAAGAACATGGTGTTTTCGCCGGCGACGACGTCCACCGTGAAGAACGAGTTCGTGTCGCCGTCCATCATGACGCCGGCGCGCAGACCGGGCGGAACGTTGTTGATGGTAAACGAGATGCCCGAGTAGCCGCTCGCGTCGAACGAACCCGTCTCCATCAGCTTGATGCCGATGCCCGAGCCCCAGATCGTGTCCCACATGTTGTTGACGACCTGCGCGGCCGTGCCCGTGGTGCAGATCTCGCCGGAGGCTGCCGTCATGTTGACGCAGCTGCCACCCTCGTCCGCGTAGTCGTACGCGCCCACGCCGACCGTGAGGCCCGCATCGGCCGCGGGGAAGTAAGCCTCGTCCTTGCAGCCGGGGTCGGTGCCACCGGTGTTTGTTCCGCCGCCGGTATTGCTGGCCCCGCCCGTGTTCGCGGCGCCGCCCGTGGCCGTGCCGCCGCCGGTGTTCGCGCCGCCGCCCGAGCCATCGCCGCCGCCATCCGACGAACACGCCGTTGCAACGGCCACCAAGGTTCCAAACGCAGTGATACAGAGAGTGGTAAAGCGCATGGCGAATCCGTAACACGCCTCCACCCCGCGATCACCGGTAAAAAAGCACCCCCCCAGGCGCCTCGCGGTCACGTAGGTGTTTGTACGACGGGCCAATCGTGACCGTATCAGCAGAATGCGACCCGGCTGCTTTACATCGCGCCGTCCCAGCGGCAGAGCTCGGGCATGGATCACGGGTTCTGGCGCGAGCGCTGGGAGCAAGGACAGCTGGGGTTTCACCGGCCCGATACGAACCCCATGCTGGAGCGCTTTTGGCCGCGTCTGGGCCTCACGGCGGGGCGTGTACTCGTACCGCTCTGCGGCAAGAGCCACGATCTCGACTGGCTGGCTCGGCAGGGTCACGAGGTCGTCGGGGTCGAGTTCGTCCAGACTGCCGTCGACGCGTACTTCGCCGAGCGCGGCATCGACCCGGTTCGGGAGACCTCGGACGGGTTCTCGATCGCCCGTAGTCCGACCGTCTCACTGGTCGTGGCGGACTACTTCGCCGTGCACTCGGGTGTCACTGGCCTTTGCGCGGCGGCCTACGACCGCGGCGCTTGGGTTGCGATCGCCCCGGGGGACCGTCGGCGCTACGTGCAGACCACGCGCTCGCTCCTCGCGCCGGGAGCCCAGGTGCTGCTCGTGAACTTCGAGCACGACATGGGCTCGGGGCCGCCGCATTCGATTGCCGAAAGCGAGCTGCGGGAAGCATGGTCCGGCTTCTCGCTCGAGCTGGTATTCGCCCACGACATCCTGGGCGAGGAGCCGCGCTTCCGCGAGCGCGGCGCCACGCGGTTCGTGGAAGAGGTGTGGTTGGCGACTCGGGTCGACTGACCCTACGTGCTTTCGACGAGCTGCTTGAGGCCGTCGAGCACGAGCTGCCAGTTCTTTGCGGAGTGCTCCGCGCGCTCTTCGGTGTCGATGTTCGACTGCTGGACCGTCACGCGCACGCTGGGCCCCTCGGGCTCGAGCTCGTAGCGCACGATCTGGCGACGCTCCTTGATGTCTTCGGTGCCGCTGAAGCTCGACCAATAGTCGAAGGTCAGACTGCGCGGCGGCTCGAAAGCGAGCACCGTACCTCGGTCTTCGTAGGCCTGACCTTGCCATTCACCCCGGAAGGTGAGGTCCGACCCAACGCGCCAGTCGGTGCTGAGCCGGGTACCGAAGAAGTATTTCTGCACGAGGTCCGGATTCGTGATGGCGTCCCAGACGGCGGCGGGCGACGCCTGAACGACGGTGCTGATGGAAAACTGTGGCATGGTGCTTCCTCCTCGCTCGGAGGGGTACCAGACGGAAGCGCGGCCGTCCCGGCAAACCGTCCCGGTCGGGTGCGTCGCACGCAGATGGGTCGCGCTCGCTGCGGCGCGCGACTCGGAGGCTCCGGCCCGCGCGCATCGATCCTCATTGCCTCTTGTAGAGATGCAGCGTGAGGGGGGCGAGCGTCGCCGTCAGCAGGGTCGGCGCGGCCAGAGCCCAGGCGATTTGTGTGAGATCCGCGCCCCCACCCATCAATCCGCGCATGGCGGTCGTCATCGATGAAACTGGATTGATGGCCACGAACGCGCGGAGTAGGGCCGGCATGGTCGCCGGATCGACCATGATGTTCGAAGCGAACACCAGCGGAAAGAGGAAGGTGAAGCCGAGCGTCATCACCGTGGTGGGCGTGCGAATCAAGAGGCCGAGCACGATGAAGATCCAGCCCATGCCAAAGCCGATCAGAAGGAGCAATACGAATGCGAGGGCGACGCCGAGCGCGCCGGCCTCTGGCCGGTAACCGAAGATGAGGCCGATGGTGAGGATGATGGCGCCGGCGATCGAGTGACGCAGCAAGTCGCCCACCATCAGTCCGGCGAAGGGAGACAGCGGCCAGATGGGGAGAGACCGAAAGCGGTCGAAGAGACCCTTGCCGAGATCGGTGGACAGACCCATGCCCGAGTACACGGCATTGAACACCACCGTCTGCACGAGAATTCCAGGCAAGAACACCTGCAGATAGGCCCCCGGTGAACCCGCGAGCGCGCCCCCGAACACGAACGTGAAGAGCAGCGTGAACATGATGGGCGTCATCACCAGGTCGAACAGCTGCTCGGGTACGTGCTTGAACTTGAGCGCGGCCCGCCAACCGAACACGAGCGCATTGGAGAACGCGGATGGAGCTGGCGGTGCTGGCACGTGCTTCAAGAGCGGGACGAGCGGGAGGGATGCTGGGTCGTTCATGTCGTCTCCTGCGGCGGTCGGCCGCTGGCGTCGCCGGTGAGTGCGAAGAACACTTCATCCAAGCTGGGCTGCCCGAGGTTGAAGTCGGACACGTGAAGACCGGCCTCGAGCAAGCGCGCGATGGCACCCGTCGCGAGCTCCGGCGTGGCCGCACTCACCGAGAGCACCGCGCCTTCGACGCTGCGCTTCACTTGGCCCCCGAGGTGCTCCTCCAGCAAGTGCGCGGCCTCCTCGACCCGAGCGGGCTCCGCCAGCGTGACGTGCAAAAAGCCGGAACCGGTGGCGGCTTTCAGCTCGCGGCTCGTACCTTCGGCGATCTTCTTGCCGTGATCGATGACGGCGATGCGTGCGGCCAGCTGATCGGCTTCGTCGAGGTACTGGGTCGTGAGCAAGATCGTGACGCCTGCGTCAGCCAGTGCGCGAATCAGGCGCCAGACGCCTTGTCGCGCCTTGGGATCGAGGCCCGTCGTCGGCTCGTCCAAGAACAGGACCCCGGGCGTTACGACGAGTGAAGCCGCGATGTCCAGACGTCGCCGCATGCCACCGGAGTACGTCTTGACCTGGCGCTCGCTCGCGTCGGCGAGCTCGAAGGCGAGCAACAGTTCGTCTGCGCGCGCCTTGGCGCTCTGCCCACGGAACCCCCACAGTCGCGCCAATAGGATCAGGTTCTCGCGCCCGGTGAGGTCCTCATCCAGTGACGCAAACTGCCCGGTCATGGCGATGCTGGCCCGCACGGCGCGTGGGTTCGTGGCGAGGTCGTGGCCGAGGATGGTGGCCGAGCCGGCGTCCGGCGTGGCCAAGGTGGCGAGCAGGCGCATGAGCGTCGTCTTGCCGGCCCCGTTGGGCCCCAAAATGGCGAAGATCATGCCGCGCGGCACGGTGAGATCGATGCCATCCACTGCGCGCAGCTCGCCGAAGGTCTTGACCAGACCACGAGCAGAAATCGCAAATTCAGGCCCCGCAGCGTGCCGCCCTTCCATTCCGACCGTGACCTAGCAGATCTCGTCGGTCTGCCCAGCGAGGTGCTGAAAAGTCTCAGGCGGAGGGGGACCGCGGGCCCGGGTTTCCGCGAGCAGCTGCCGTGAGGCCTGCTGCTTCGGCAAGCAGGCCCACCGACCGCAGGCGCGCGGTCACCGAGGGCGCATGATGCACGGTGATGAGCTCGTCAGCGCCCGTCTGCTGCTGGAAATCGCCCAGGTAACGGAGGACGGTGCTCGGACTGCCGACGGCGCGGTAGGTGAACATCTGCGCGACGAACGCGGCCTGGGGCGACCTGAGGAGGACCTCGTCTCGAACGTCCCGTTGCGCCGCGCCGCCGCGGCCGAGAAGATTTCTGATCACCAGACGGCGAGTGATCTCGAGCTCAGCCTCCGCCTCAGCGTCGCTCGCAGCGGCGATGACGTTGACGCCGGCGATGACGTAGGGGCGGTCGAGCTCGCGCGACGGCGCGAAGCGGTGCCGGTAGAGCTCGATGGCTTCCGCGAGCGCAGCGGGCGCAAAGTGCGAGGCGAAGGCGTACGGCAGCCCGAGGGCTGCGGCCAGCTGGGCACCAAACAAGGATGACCCGAGAATGTAGAGGGGCACCTGTGTGCCGTGCCCCGGGATGGCCTTGACCGGACGCGTCTCGTCGTGGTCGAGCAGGGCGCGGAGCTCGGCGACGTCTTGGGGAAAGCGCTCCGACGCACCCGCATCTCGCCGCAGGGCCAAGAGCGTGCGCGGTTCACCACCGGGCGCGCGTCCAAGGCCCAAGTCGATGCGGCCCGGGTGGAGCTCGGCCAGCGTGCCGAACTGCTCGGCAATGGTGAGCGGTGAGTGATTGGGCAGCATGATGCCGCCAGCGCCGAGGCGGATCTTGGTCGTGTGGGCAGCCACGTGCGCGATGAGCACTGCGGTGGCGGCCGAGGCGATCGACTCGATGCTGTGATGCTCGGCGTACCAGACGCGACGGTAGCCGGCGTCCTCCGCCAAACGGGCCAACGCCACACTGCCGCGGAAGCTCTCCTGGATGGACTCACCAGGGCCCACCGCGCAGAGGTCCAGAATCGAAAGGGGTACGTTCAGCATCGCAGGCGTCTCACCGTAGCGCTCGCAGGCGAAGGGGCCAGACTTGGAGCCGCGAACCGCCGGGCCTTCCTTTGCCTGTCGAACTCCGACTTTCCAGCGCGGTCTCTCAGCTCAGGTCGGTGCGAACGCGAGTCGCCAGACGAGGCCGAGCGCCGCGCAGCCGGCCAGCGTCTTGGCGACCCCGAGCTTGAAGCGGAACATGGCCAGGAGCGCGATGACGGCCAGGGTGGCGGCGGCAGGGTCGAGGGTTGCGACATCAGGCACGAACACGCGGAGCGGGCCCCACTCTTGCTCGGTGACCCGGCCGAACAGCACGTGCAGGCCGAACCAGAGCGACAGGTTCGAGATGACGCCCACGACCGCGGCCGTGATGGCCGACAGCGCGGCATAGAGCGACCGCTGGCCGCGGAGCGCTTCGATGTAGGGCGCCCCCAGGAAGATCCAGAGGAAGCAAGGGACGAAGGTCACCCAGACCGTCGTCAGGGAGCCGAGGACGCCTGCGGCCAGGGCAGGGAGCTCCCCCGGGCTGCGATAGGCTCCGAGAAAGCCGACGAACTGCACCACCATGATCAGCGGGCCGGGGGTGGTTTCTGCCAGACCGAGGCCGTCGATCATTTCGCCCGGACCCAGCCAACCGTAGGTCTCGACCGCCCGCTCGGCGATGAACGACAGCACGGCGTAGGCGCCGCCAAAGGTGACCATCGCCGCCTGGGAGAAAAACATCCCCTCGTGCACATAGACGGAGTCTCGCCCGAAAATGGCAGCGAGCAGCACGAGCGGCGCTGCCCAGAGGAGGGTGCAGACGAGTACGACGCGCAGCGCTCGGGGCGTGGAGGGCAGCGTGTGGCTGAGCGCGCCGTCCCTCGCCATGCGCGCAATGACCGTGTCGTGCTCGACGTGGACGGACTTCTCGGCAGGCGTCGGAAATGCACTGGGGGCCAGGCGTCGACCGACGACGCCGATCAGCGCAGCGCCGAGGACGACGAGCGGGAACGGAACGGCGAAGAAGAAAATGGCCACGAAAGCCGCACTGGCCAGCAGGACGAGCGGCCGCGTCCGGAGGGCTCGGCGGCCCACGCGCAGCACGGCCTCCACGACGATCGCGAGCACGGCCGCCTTGAGGCCGAAAAAGAGTGCACTGATGGCGGGCAGCTCGCGAAACTCGGCATAGAGGATGCTGAGACCGAGGATGGACACGAAGCCGGGTAGGACGAACAGGAGCCCGGCAGTGAGGCCGCCGCGCGTTCTGTGCATGAGCCAGCCGATGTAGGTGGCGAGCTGCTGTGCCTCGGGCCCTGGCAAGAGCATGCAGTAGTTGAGCGCATGGAGGAACCGCTCTTCGTCGATCCACTTGCGCTCTTCCACCAGCTCCTTGTGCATGAGCGCCACTTGGCCGGCCGGACCCCCGAAGCTCAAAAGGCCAATCCTGGTCCACACGCGCACGGCCTGGCCGAACGAAACGTGCAGCGGCGCGGCGCCGGGCAGGGCGGCGCCTGCGTCACGCGAGCCTGCCAGCGCCTGGGTCGTCTCCGTGGAGCTCATGGCTCGCTATGTAGTCCGAGCGATGCCCAACCGCACCCCGGTCTATCCAAGGGCCACGTGCCTGAGGCGCAGTGCATTGGCGATCACCGAGACGGAGCTCAGCGCCATGGCAGCGCTGGCGAGCATGGGACTCAGCAGGATGCCCGCAAAGGGATACAAGAGGCCGGCGGCGATCGGCACGCCGGCGCTATTGTACAGGAACGCGAAGAACAGGTTCTGGCGGATGTTCTGCATCGTCTTCTGCGACAGGCGACGCGCGCGCACGATGCCGCCGAGGTCGCCCTTGACCAACGTGACGGCGGCGCTCTCCAGCGCCACGTCGGTGCCCGTACCCATGGCGATGCCCACGTGTGCGGCTGCGAGCGCCGGCGCATCATTGGTGCCATCTCCGGCCATGGCGACCGTGCGCCCTTGCTGCTCGAGATCTCGGATGACCTGATGCTTGCCGTCCGGCAGGACGCCGGCAATCACCTCGTCGATGCCCAGCTCTTGGGCGACGGCGCGCGCGGTGGTCTCGCTGTCACCCGTGAGCATCACGATGCGCAGGCCGGAGGATCGCAGCTCTGCGAGCGCGCTCGGGGCGCTCGGTTTGATCGGATCGGCGACCGCCAGCAGGCCCAAGAGCTCGCCACGTTCGGCCAAATAGACGACCGTCTCTCCGCGGAGCTGGCGCTCGCTGGCGCTCGCCGTGAGTGGCGTGGTGTCGACGCCGTGTTCGGCGAGGAAGCGTGCATTGCCGAGTAGAACCGGGGCTCCTTCGAGCTCTGCACGGACGCCGCGTCCGGTTTCAGCCTGAAAGGCGGTGGCCTCCCGGAGCGCGAGCTTGCGCTCGAGCGCGGCGCCGACGATTGCAGCCGCCAAGGGATGCTCGCTGGCCTTCTCGAGCGCGGCTCCGCGCGTCAGCACGTCCGTCTCGCTGTGTCCGGGCGTGGCTTCGATGGCGACGAGCTTTGGCTTGCCCTCGGTCAAGGTGCCCGTTTTGTCCACGACCAAAGTGTCGACCCGTTCCAAGAGCTCGAGTGCCTCGGCGTTCTTGACCAGGACGCCCATGCGAGCGCCGCGACCAGTGCCGACCATGATCGACATGGGGGTGGCCAAGCCGAGCGCACACGGGCAGGCGATGATGAGCACGGCAACGGCGTTGACGAGCGCGTGGGCGAGTCGCGGTTCAGGGCCGAGCGTGCTCCAGATCAGCGCCGTGAGTGCCGCCACCAGGATCACCGCGGGCACGAACCAGGCGGACACCTGATCGGCCAGGCGCTGGATCGGCGCGCGGCTGCGCTGCGCTTCGCTCACCTGGGCGACGATGCGGCTGAGCAGTGTATCGCTGCCCACGCGCTCGGCGCGCATCACGAAGGAGCCTTGCCCGTTGAGCGTTCCGCCCGTCACCGGGCTTCGTGCCGCCTTTTCGACCGGGATGGGCTCGCCCGTGATCGTGGACTCGTCGACGGCGCTCTGCCCGTGGACCACGACACCGTCGACCGGGATCCTGTCGCCGGGTCGCACACGCAGCTGGTCGCCGACGATCACTCGATCGAGCGGGATCTCGCGTTCGCTGCCGTCGGCATCGATGCGTCGGGCGACCGAAGGATTCAGCGCCAGGAGGGCGCGGATGGCGCCGCCGGTGGCTTGGCGTGCGCGCAGCTCGAGCACTTGGCCCAAAAGGACGAGCGTGACGATGACGGCGGCTGCTTCGTAGTAGACCGGAGGTCTGCCGCCGTGGAGGAGCGCATGTGGCAGCAGCGTGGGCAGGAACGTCGCGAGCAGGCTGAAGCCGAAGGCTACCATCGTGCCCAGCGCGATCAGTGTGAACATGTTGAGCCGCCGGTTTCGAATGGAGGCCCAGCCGCGCTCGAAAAACGGCAGCCCACCCCAGAGGACGACCGGCGCGGCCAGGGCGGCTTGAATCCAAACCGACGTGTGCGGCGACAGGACCTGGCTCAGGGGGTCGCCGGGTACGAGGTCCGACATGGCGAGGAGCACGGCGGGGAGCGTCAGCGCGGCGCTGACCCAGAACCGCCTCTGCATGTCCACGAGCTCGGCGCTCGCGCCATCGGTGAGCGTGGGCACTTCCGGCTCGAGGGCCATGCCGCATTTGGGGCAGATGCCTGGCCCCACCTGCCGCACTTCGGGGTCCATGGGGCAGACATAGATCGCCTGAGAATTCGCCGGGGCTCCCTGCGCTGGCGCTTCTGGGCTGGTCGCCGGAGTGCTTGCGGCGGCCGGGGTGGGCTTCAGATAACGCGCAGGCTCGGCAGCGAATTTCTCGCGGCAGCGTGGGTTGCAAAAGTAGTAGCGGATGCCGTCATGGTCGAACGAGCCTCCGCGCGCGGTCGCGGGGTCGACGGACATTCCGCATACGGGATCCTGGCTGCGCGTGGGCGGTTTGGCCTCGTCGGCCGGACCCGCGTGGGCACTACAGCAGGCATGAGGTGCGGGATGGTGGTGCGTCATGGTGTTTGTGCGGTGGCGATGGGAATGGAGTCGAGCTCGTGCTGGGCGCGACGGCGGATGACCACATAGGCAGCGGAGCCCAGCAGGAGCAGGACGGTCGCCCAGATGGGCAGAGCGAGGACCCAGCCAGGAATTTCGGACCAGTAGAGGCGAACGAGCAGGGTGAGTGAGAGCGCTCCGGCCGCAGCCTTGATCAGGGTGAGGTTCATTTCGAGGTGCCGCAGGACGGGGCTCGCGCGCTCGCTGAGCTTCCGCCAGAGGAGCTGTTCTCCGCGCCAGTACGTGTAGATGACCGGAATGATCTCCAGCGTCAAAAAGGCGCTGGTGATGAGACCGCCGACCATGGGCGCGGCAATGCGCTTCATGACGTCCGCGCCGCTGCCCTCGGCCCAGAGCAGCGGCACGAGGCCGATCAGCATCGTACTCACGGTCATCAACTTGGGCCGCACGCGCTCGATGGTGCCCTCCGAGTGAGCAGCGATGATGTCTTCGAGCGAGTTGATGCGGCCCGCGGCGAGCCGCCTCTCGTAGGCGTGATCGATGTACACGATCATCAAGACACCGGTCTGGGCCGCTAGGCCGAGCAGAGCGATGGTGCCCACCCAGACGGCGGTCGACAGGTGATAGCCGAGGAGATGAAGGGCCCAGACGCTGCCGACGAGCGCGAACGGCACCGACAGGAGCACGATCAGCACTTCGGTGAAGTTCTTGAACTGGAGGTAGAGCAGAAGGATGGTGACCAGAAGCGCGAGCGGGATGAGGATCTTCATCCGCGCTTCCATGTCGGCCAAGAGCTCGTACTGGCCCGTCCACTTCAGATAATAGCCGGGAGGGAGTGCAAACGCGCCGCTCGAGCGCGCATCCTCGACGGCTGCCTTGGCGGTGTCGACGTAGCTGCCGACGTCGCGGTCTGCATCGAGATCGACGTACACGTAGCCGACCAAAAGGCCCGCTTCGTCGCGGATCATCGGAGGCCCTGAGCTCACCCGCACGTCTGCGATCGCTCCGAGCGGGATCTGGCCGAGGGCGCCGTCCTTGCCGCTCGAGGGCAAGGGGATGAGCACGTCCTTCACCGCATCCAGATTCGAGCGGAAGTCCTGCGCGTAGCGGACGTTGACGCTGAAGCGATTGCGGCCCTCCACCGTGGTGGTCACGGCTACACCGCCGAGGGCGGACTCGAGGATCTCGTTCACGTCCTCGATGCGCAGGCCGTAGCGGGCCAGGCGCTCCCGGTCCGGAGTGACGTCGACGTAGAGGCCCATCACCGAGCGCTCGAAGAGCACGCTGCGGGTGCCGGGAACATCGTGCAAGATACGCTCGAGCGAGGTGCCGACGGCCTCGATCTCCGCCAGATCGGTGCCGAACACTTTGATGCCGATGGGTGTGCGAATGCCCGTCGTCAGCATGTCCACGCGGTTGCGGATGGGCTGAGTGAAGGCGTTGGTCCAGCCGGGGAGATCGAGGCGTGCGTTCATCTCGGCGGTGAGCTCGTCCTTGCTGATGGGCCGGGATTCTGGCCAAACCAGGGCGAGCGGTGCGCGCAAGAACTCGGGGGTGTTGCTGAACCAGCGTTCGACCGGGCGTTTACGCCACGCGCTCTCGGGCTTGAGCTTCACGACCGTCTCCACCATGGACAGTGGGGCGGGATCGGTAGGGGTCTCGGCGCGGCCAATCTTCCCGAGCACGGACTCGACCTCGGGGAAGCTCGCGAGGATCTCGTCTTGCCGCCTGAGCTGCTGTCGCGCCTCTTCGATGGAGATGTTCGGGAGCGTCGTCGGCATGTAGAGCAGGTCGCCCTCGTCGAGGGGGGGCATGAACTCGGAGCCGAGCTTTTGCGCGATGGGCCACGCCGAGACCAGTGCCATGACGCCGATCAGCACGGTGGTCTTGGGGCTGTGCAGCGCGACGTGCACGAACGGGGCGTACACTCTGCGAATCGCGCGCGAGACCGGGTGCTCTGCCTCCGGCCTGATCTTTCCGCGGATCAGCGCGTCGCGAAGAGCTGGAGCCACCGTGACCGACAGCAGGGCTGCCGAGAGCATCACGAAGGTCTTGGTGTAGGCGAGCGGCTTGAACAGGCGGCCTGCTTGACCACTCAAACCGAACACCGGCAAGAAGGAGACCGCGATGATCAAGAGCGAGAAGAAGATCGCGGGGGTCACCTCGCGTGCGGCTTCGGCGAGGAGGCGAGCGCGCTCCTGCACGCTCAAGTCTTTGGGCGCATGCTCGAGCTTCTTGTGCGCCGCCTCCACCATCACGATCTCCGCGTCCACCGTGGCGCCGATGGCGATGGCAATCCCACCCAGTGACATGATCGTCGCCGGAATGCCCAAGAGGTACATGGGAATGAATGCCGTCACGACCGCCAGTGGCAGAGACACGATGGGCAGGACGGCGCTCCGGAAATGCAGGAGGAAGAGCAAGATCACGAGCGCGACGACGATCATCTCTTCGGTCAAAGCCGTCTGGAGGGTGGCGATGGCGCGCTCGATCAGGTCTTTGCGGTTGTAAACGGGAACGATCTCGACCCCAGATGGCAGGGTTTTGGCGAGCTCGGTGATCTTCTGCTCGACCCGTCCGATGACGTCCCGCGCATTTTCGCCGTAGCGCATGACGACGATCCCGGAGACCGTCTCCCCCTTGCCGTCGAAATCTGCCGCACCCCGCCGGATGTCCCCACCCATGCTGACGTGTCCAACGTCGCGCACGAGCACGGGCGTGCCGCGATCGGCGCGGATGACGATGCTCTCGACGTCCTCGGCGCGCTTCAAATAGCCCCGTCCGCGCACGAAGTACTCGCGCTCGGACATCTCGAGCACCCGAGCACCGACGTCGCTGTTCGAGCGCCGCACCGCTTGAACGACGTCGGACACCGTGAGGTCGAAGTTACGCAGGCGGACCGGATCCACCGTGACCTGGTACTGCTGCTCGTAGCCGCCCACCGACGCAACCTCGGCCACGCCGTGGACGCTGGTGAGCGCATAGCGTATCGAGAAGTCTTGCAGAGTGCGCAGCTGGCCCGTGTCGAGCTTTCCCGAGCGGTCCACCAGGGCGTACTGATAGATCCAGCCGATGCCGGTGGCGTCCGGACCGAGCCTGGGCGTGACGCCTTCGGGCAACCGATCTCCGAGGGCGCTCAGGTACTCGAGCACGCGGGAGCGCGCCCAATACACGTCCGTGCCTTCGGCAAAGACCACGTAGACGAAGCTCATGCCGAACATCGTCTGCCCTCGCACGTCGACCACACCGGGCGCGCCGAGGAGCGCCGTGACCAGCGGGTAGGTCACCTGGTCCTCGACCAAGGTGGGCGAACGCCCCATCCACTCGGTGAACACGATGACCTGTGGATCGGAGAGGTCCGGGATGGCATCGAGCTTCACCCGCTGCATCGAGAAGACCCCGAAGATGCCGAGCGCGATGGCCGCCGCGAGGACCAGTGCGCGGTACTTGGCAGAAGCTTCGATCAGCCAGCCGATCACTGAACTCCGCCGGCAGCGCCGGTGCCTCCGGCAGGCTGGGCGGCGGGGACCGCCTCGGGGGATGATGGCCCGGCCTCGAGCGATGCCTTGAGACGGCTCTCGGAGTCGAGCATGAAGCTGCCGCGGGTCACGACGCGTTCACCAGCCGCGACACCGCTCAGAACCTGCACGCGCCCGTCCCGACTGCTGCCGGTCGTGACCCGCCTCGGCTCGAAACGGTCCGGCTCGGTTTGCACGTAGACGTAGTCGTACTGACCGGTGCGAATGACGGCATCGCCGGGCACGAACAGCCCGGGCGTCGCTGGCAGCTCGAACTCGACCTCGCCGTACTGACCCGGCCGGAGCAGTAGGCCCTCGTTCTTCAGCACGAGGCGGACGCGGGCGCTGCGCGTCGACTCTTCGAGCAGCGGCTCGACCAAGTCCACCTTGCCCACGAGCGGCTCCGCTCCCGGCCTATTCATGAGGAAGCGCGCGGTCGTGCCCACTTGGACGGCAGCGAGGTCGCGCTCATGCACGCTGGCGATCACCCAGAGGCTCGACAGGTCGGCGATCTCGTAGAGGACCATCTCTGGGTCGGCGCGTGAGCCGAGTACGGCACTCGTGCGCATGACGAAGCCGCCGGCTGGCGCGCGCACCGGGATCGCCCGCATCGGCTCCCCCGTGCGCACGAGCTCTGCGATGTCGGCCTGGCTGAGCCCCAAGAGCTCGAGGCCGCGGCGGGCTGCGCTCGCCATGTCTGCGGTGGCGGTGCTGCTCTGGCCCTCGAGCGTGGGGGCGGCATTCCAGCGTGAGAGCGCGAGGAACTCTTCCTGAGCGCGATAGATGTCGGGACTGTAGATGAACGCCAAGGGCTGGCCGGCACTCACTTTCACGCCGCTTTGGCGCACCGCCACGCGTTCGACGAAGCCGGGGGCGCGTACTCGGACCTCTGACCGCCCCGTCTCGGGCGCGCTGAGCACGCCCGGCACGCGCAGGCGATCACCGAGAGTGGCGCTCTCGACGGGACTCGTCCGGAGGCCCACGGCCTCCTGCTTTTGCGCCGAGAGCGACACGGCCGACACGCTCGGCACGCCCTCACTGCCGTGAACGTGCGCTCCGCCCGCGGGGGCAGTGCTCTGTCGCGCCTCGGGAATGGGCACGAGGTCCATGTGGCAGATGGGGCACTCTCCGGGCTCGGAGGAGCGCACCTCGGGGTGCATCGGGCAGTAGTAGCGATCGACCGCGTGGTCCGCATGCTGTTCCTCGCTCGAGCGCAAGACGGTTACGACGCTGGTCACGGCGAGCAGCGTCACCAGAGCCAAGAGTACCCAGCGAACGACGGCCATCGTGCGGAGGGCACGTCGGCTCGGGGCTCGGGTGGGCGTGTCGGGGTTTGTTTCGGGGCTGGTCAAGGGGCACCCTCCGGCAAGACGGGGCTTCTGGGGAGAGCCGCTCCCACTGCGCGCTCCAGGTTCGCGATGCCGCGCGCGAGATCACCGCGCAGCATCACGAGCTCGAGCTCGAGGTCGAGCACCGAGCGCGCGACGTCGATCCACTCGAGCAGGGGCGCGTTGCCCGTCGCAAAGGTGGCAGACAGTGCGTCGAGGGAGCGGCGCAGCGCAGGCAGCGTCTTCTGGGTGATCACGAGGACCTCGGCTTCGAGCGCCCGCAAGCTGGCGTGGGTTTCACTGATTTCGGCATGTGCGGTGAGCCAGACGCCGTCCCGGACGGCCTGCTCGGCGGCCTTCTCTTCGTCCCTTTGCAGGACGCGCTGGCGTCCCGGACCCCATAGCCAGGGCAGCGACATGGAGCTCGTGAGGCCGAAGCCGGGGCGCATCGTCGGATCCTGCCAATAGCCGAGTCCCGCCATGAACTCCGGCACACGCGCTTCGGCCACGGCGGCCGCTCGCCTGGCCTCGGCCGCCCGCAAGCGCGCTTCGGCTGACGAGAGCGCGCCTTGGCGTGCTTCGGCGTGTGCCAGGAGCTCCGGGACCGTGAGCCGTACCGTCTCGGGCGCCGCCTCTTCGGGCTCGCCGAGTTCACCTTCGGTTCGTCGCAAGAGTGAAAGCAAGCTCGCCTCTGCGCGTGCGATGTCGCCGCGAGCGCGAGCCAGGGCGCGCTCCGTGCGCGACACCTCCACTCCGAGCCGCGTGCTGTCGATGAGGCCCGAGCCGCCCGTGCTGAATCGGGCCGCGATGACCTCGCCCATGCGCCGGAGGAGCTCGAGCTGACGCTCCTCCAAGCGACGCGCGGCGTGAGCCTGCACGTAGTTGGCGTACGCCTCGGCCGCCGCTTGCCGGACGATGCGTTCCTCGGTCTCGAGCTCGAACAGAACGGCTTGCGCCTCTTCTGCCAGAGCCCGTGCTCGGCCGTCGAGCGAGCCCGCCGCGGGGAAGCGCTGCTTCAGCTCCACCATGTACATGTCGGCCTCGTCGAGCGCGTAGGGGCGCTCGATCGGCAAGTTCCACGCCTCGAAGCCGAGCTCCGCGTTCGGCAGCGAGCCCTCCGCGCGCCCTTCGTGCACCAGGGCCCGCGCCCGGTGCGCCAGGGTGGCCAGGATGGGGCTCTTGGCCACGACTTCCGCCACGATCGCCGCTTCACTGGTCGGCGCGGCGGTGCCCGAGGCGTCGGGGGTCGGCGAGGCCGGTCGGCGTTCGAGGACCAGGCGGGTGCCGGCATTCTCATAGGACCGGTCGAGCAGCTCACCGGTCTTGCCCGAGATGCAGCCCGCGAGCAGGAGGCCGAGGAACACGCTGATGATGCGAGCGAGCACGCTGGTTTAGGCCGCTGGCGCCCCGAACGTGACCGTGAAGCTCACGAAAAGTGCGCTCGAGGTGCGGGCTTGCTGAGGGGGGGGCGGGGGCCCGACTCGCCCGAACGTCAGGCTCGCCCCGCCGGCCCATCTCGGCGCAGCAAAGCCGGCACGACACCGATGGCGAAGCCCAGCCCGAGGCCCACGATGCCCGAGTAGCCCATGCACGAGCAGCCCATCGCTCCGGTCACGAGCGCGAGCGACGACGCCGCCAGCCAGTACCAGGCTCCGAGCCGCCGCGCCGCCCCGAACCGCGCCACCACGAGCCCCGCCACCACGCCGCCGGCAGTGCAAGCGGGCACACAGAACGTGGTGCACCCATTCGGGCCGCAGTAGTGCAGGTGGTTGGCGCACAGGGCGAAGGTGAGCGGGACCAGGCCTGCTGCGACACCGGGCAGCACCGCCTTCTGCGGCTCGCGCCCATACCAAAGCAGCGCAACGCCGGCGATGAACGCCACCGCCCCGAAGGTCCAGGCCTGCCCGGGACGGGCCGAGAAGCAGGCCGCGGTCGGCACAATCACCAAGAGCGGCAGGACGCCCAGCAGCGCTTGACGTACGCGGCCGAGCTCGTAGCTCAGGCGCGCACGGCGCGCGAGCAGCGTCAGATCAGTCGAGGCCATAGAGCCTCCTCCACGCCAGACGCAGTCGTCCAAGCGCGCGCTCGCGGCGTTTGCGCAAGGTGGCGCCGGTCACGCTGGCCGCTTCGCCTTCGAAGGTGGAAACCAAGGCTTCCTGATCCTCTTCCGACAGCTCGCCGAGCGCGCGTTTCGCGGCCGTCACCAGATCCCGCTCCAAGATCTCGTCCTCGGGGTGCGCGCCGCCGCCCTCGGGCACCGGCACGTCCGCTTCGCGCCGCCGCATGCGCTTCTTGGCGAGCGTGCGGCACTCCCAGGCCGCGATGGCGAGCGCCCAAGGGAGCGCCGGCCGGCTCCGATCGTACTCGGAGGCTCGCTGCAGGATCTTGCACAGCGCCTCCTGAGCGGCGTCCGCGGCGTCCGCTTCGCTCCGCAAGAGTGAGCGGCTGAGGCGCGCGATGGGGCCATGTAGGGCCTCGAAGACGCCGGTGAAGGCGGAGCGGTCGCCGGCGGCCAGTCGTGCCATCAGCACGTCGAGGGGGGCCTTTGATGGGGACATCACGAAAGCGCTCCGAGCCGCAGCGCCGCCCCGGAAACCGGACGCTAGCGCTGAAACGACGTCGAGAGGAGTCACCGGGCATAGGCTCTCGGGGTCTAGGCCGGAGGGCGTCGGACCGTGACAGCATTTTTTCGCGGTGGCCTCGGTTCGGTCCTTGGCCTGCGACGGCCCCGAGTTTGGTCCTTGGCCTCCGAACAAAAAGGAAGAAGGGCCCGTCGGCGTGCGCCGAGGGGCCCCTCTCTCTCCGCTCGCTCGGGTCTTACGGGATCGGCGTCAGGACGACGTCGTCGACGTACAGGTTGCCCGCGTCGGCGCCCACGAAGAGCAGGAGCTTCTCGACGCTGGTGCAAGCGCTGAGGTCGACCGTACCGGTGAGCTGGACCCAGGCGTCATTCTGTACGGTGCTGCCTTGCAGCCAGGGGTAGCTGTCGCTGCCCACGCCGTTGCAACTCTGGATCGTCTGCAGTCTGACCTGACCGGAGCCGGCAGCGAGGCTGCCGACGGAGACCCAGGCACTGGCCTGGTAGCGCTTGCCGGGGGCCACGACCGTACGGATGTCGCGCGTGAGCGCGCCATTCTGCATGCCGGTGCCCTTCAAGCTCTGGCTTCCGCCGTGCTTGCTTTCGCTCGTGACGCCGAGACTCCCGAAGCCCCAACCGCCCCACGCGCCCTGACCGGACTCGAAGGTGCCGTCGGTGATCAGGTTCGACGAGGCGCCGCTGTTGTCGTTCACCTGCACGTCATCGACGTAGAGGTCCGCTCCGGCGCCGCCTTCGACGAACAGCTGCACTTGCGTCAGCGTGCAGTTCGGCACGTTGACCGTGCCGGACAGCTGCACCCACGACGCGGGCGTGCCGCCGGGCACCGAGGTGGGGTTGGCAATCCAGCTGTAGCTCGTGCTGACGGTGCCGTCCGCCGCGCGGCAGCTGGTGGCCTGGGTCACGTTGATCGACTTGGCCGAACCATCCGACGACAGCACCGAAACCCAGAGGCTGAAGGGGTAGCTCTTGCCCGGCGTGACCAAGCTCGTGAGGTCCGTGGCCGCGGGTGCATTCGACCCGCGGTTGGCTACGAGCAGGCTCTTCGTTCCGCCGTGCGCGCGATTCGTGCTCGAGGACAGCGTCCCGCCGCTCCAGGTGTACCAGCCGCTGGTGCCCGACTCGAAGGTGCCATTGGCCAGAATGTTCGTACTGGCATGCGCACGCACCGACACGTGGTCGACGTAGAGGTCGACGCCTGCGCCCGGGCCCTCCAGCCAGAACTGCACGCTGGCGAGCGGACAATCGGGAATGACGACGTCGCCGGTGAACTCCACCCAGCCGCCATCGCTGATCGTCTTGACGTTACTCCAGTCGCCGAGGCGTCCGTAGGTGGTGCTGCCGCCCGTGCACTGCAGGCCGGTGGTCACGTAGGCTTGCGCCGACGCAGCCCCACCGATCGTGGCCCAGAGGCTCACCTTGTACGTCTTGCCCGGGGTCACCTGGTTCGTGATGCTCTTGGCCAGGGGACTGTTGCCCGTGCGTCCGGTCATCGCGAGGCTCCGCTTTCCGCTCGCAGCACGCGTCGTCGTATTCGCAATCGTGCCCGCGGCCCAGCTGAAGAAGCCACCGTTGGTTCCCTGCTCGAAGTCACTGTCGGCGAGAATGTTGCTGCTCGTCCCCGAAGGCGCAGACAAGACCAGCTTGTCCACGTTGGCACCGCCGCCGTGGAAGAGCACATAGAGCGACTCGGTGGAGCTCCGCGGAGCCCACGGCATCGTGACCGTCTGCGCTGCGCCCCAGCCGCCGGTGGGAGGCAGGGTCACCGTCGCGAGGGGCTCGCTCTCCAAGCTGCCGGTGTGCAGACTGAGGGAGATGGGGCTCGTGCTGCCGAGTGCGTACGTCACGCTGAGCGTGTCCCAGTTGGCGTTATGTGCCACGAGATCGTAGGCGAACCACGAACCGTCATTGGCGTAGGCGACCGTGTCGCCAGCAGGCAAGAGCCCTGCTGCCGTGTCGTACTCCTCTGCCTGGAGCGTGATGCCCGCGAGATCGCCGGTGCGGGGCACGGGCACGATCTCGGGTACGGGGCAATCCGTGCCGCCAGCGCGGTAGCACTCGATGAAGTCGAGGGCGGGGCGGGAGCTGCCATCGTTGCGGATGAGGTACGCGTCAGGCTGCCACGTGCTGCCCTGGAGGTGGCCCCAGTGAGTCACGCCGAGGACCGACGGGTTCGACCAAAAGATCGAGAACAGGTCACGCATACGATGCGCTTGGCGCGCGTCGTCCGCGAAGTCGAGGTCGAGCTCCGTGATGTAGAGCGGGAGACCGGTCGACTCCAGTGCGCCGAGGTTGGCCTCGATGACGGACAGGTCAGGGGCGCGCTCGTAGAAGTGGCCCTGCTCGCCGATGCCGTCGATGAGGCCACGATCCTGCAGAACCTGAACGACTTCGAGGTAGTCGGCCGTGGTGCTGGCCATCGTGAGAATGGAGTAATCGTTGAGCAAGAGCTCGGCGTTGGGGAAGTGGCGACGCGCCATTTCGAACGAGGTCACGACCCAGTCCCAGCCGGTCTCGCCAGCGCCGCCGAGCGCTGCAGCGTAACTCGGGGGGGCGTGGAGCGGCTCGTTCACGACGTCGATCATCTCGAGGTCCGAGTAGCGCTCGGCGACGGCGCTCATCCACTCTTCCACTTCGGCCAGCTGCTCCTCGGCGGAGAGCCCAGCGAGCCAGGCGGGTTGCTGCTGTCCCCACACGAGCGTGTGGAACTTGAAGCGCAGTCCGTGCTCCTTGGCGAAGTCGTAGGCCGTATCGAGGTCGGTCCAGTTCATCTGGTCACGGGTCGCCTCGACCGAGCCCCACTTGCCGGCGTTGCCCGGCGTGATTTGCTCGAAATGAGCGAGCACGTCAGCGTAGTCGGCCGCGGCCGCCGGGGCCGTGCCAAAGAACTTGTTGCCGATGGCCACGAGGGCACGGCTGGTCTCGGTCGCCTGATTGCCCGTGATGTCGTAGGCGGTCGCCGTGTAGCGATGGCGGCCGTTCTCTGCGCTGGTGATGGGGACGCTGGCGCCGTACGGAGCCGTCGTGTCGGTGCTGATCACGACGCCGTCCTTCGCGAACACGACCTTCGAAACGGCCACGTTGTCGGTGGCGGTCGCCGAAAGCACGAGCGTGTCGTCGGCAGTGAAGAAGTCGTCGCTCCCCGTCAGCTGAATGGTTGGAACTTCCTGGTCGCAGTTGACGCCGGAGCTCGATACCAAATGCGCGGTGAGATCCGTGTAGTCACCCTCGAACTTGAGGTTGAAGCGGTAAGCCTTGCCGGCAATGACGTCCGCGTCCGTGTCCTCCATGTCGTCGAGCGACTCGGCATCACTCACGCTGCTCAGCAAGTAGCCGCCTTCGACAGCTTCGAACGTGCCGTGCGCCACGTGCACGAGCTCTGCGTCTCCGGCGCTGACGAACACCTGCAGCCCGGTCGACGGAATACGATCGGGATTCTGAATCTTGAGCTTGGCCTTGAAGCCCTTCTTCGTGACCTTCTTGATATTCGTGCTGACGGAGTAGCCGCAGCTCGCTCCCGTCACGGCTTGCGTCCGCACGCCGAGCTCGCTGTTTTCGGATGCACCGTCCTCGACGGCACATCCGGAGAGCGCAGCCGGGCTCATGCAGAGCGCGAAGGCCGCGAGCCACCGATTCCTAGCCAGCGCTCGTGGCTTCATGGGCTCTTTTTTCTGGTCCGTCATATCCATTTTTTTCATATTTCAGGTGTGAGTTGCGCCTTTGGCCGCACCCCCGCCGCGAGTCATCGACTCGGCCGCGGGCACGACACGAAAACGATCCAAGAACGCCCCGAGAAACACGCCGACTCATGGTCGCGGCGCTCCAGCTGCGACCCGATCGGTGTGGACCCCGGTAGATCCGGGGCAAGGGGCATCATCGATAGTAGTCGATGTTTCGCGAAGTCGCTACGACTTTAGTTAGGTCGGCCGGTTTGTGCATTGTGCGCTCCACGCCGCTGGGTTGGTTTTTCGTGGAATCGAGTGGAGCGAAAATTCCACGCGGCGGTGATCCAGGCCGCCCTGCCCATGGCAGGGCGCTCTCCGCAGCGCATCACGGATCGCTCACCGCGTGTCGCGCAGTCGGCGTGTCCGGCGCAGTCGGTGCGTCCCGCGCGTGCGTCGACGATCAGTTCAGCTGCTGGCTGAGATCTTCGAGCAGACCGACGTGGTCCCAGCAGGTAACGCTCCCGAGCGCATCGAGCGCGCAGAACCGCAGCTGCGAGGAAGCGATCTGGGTGAAGCCGTCACCGGGCGGAGAGTAGCGGGGAGCCTTGGCACCGTCCTCGAGTTGGAAACAGTCAATCGTTCCCTGCGGGGTGATGGCGCACAGGTAATGCAGGCCTGCAGCTGTGCCCCGCACGAAAGGTCCGGCGACTTCGATCGCAGCGCCGCCCGCGGCATCGGGCGCGCACCCGAAATCGCCATCTGCCTCGATGCCGCAAGGTACCTGATTGTCATCCATGAAGAACGACACGTATGTGCCAGATACGAATGGCTCCTCCGTGATTGGCCAATGGATCTCGCCCGCGTCGTCGAGCCAAAACGGCATGGCGTCGGAGCCAATGACGGCCTTCACGTCGTCGACGACGAGGTCGCGGTTTGGGCACTGGAGCTCGCCATTGCACACCGTGCAGACCACGTGGCCATCGGTGATGGAGACATCGCTGCAGGGCGCAGTGCCCACGGGGACCAGCTCCGGCGCCGTGCAACCAACGCTGCCGTCGTCGTCGATGAAGCAGTGGGTCGTCGGATCGGCGAACGATGTTGCGTCATCGGGAAGGCGCAGCTGACGAACGACATGGTCGAGTTCCATGGGGAAGACGAGGTCATCGCGAAACTCCACCGGCGTGCCGCCGCACACGAGATCGCGCTCACCTCGCACCACGCAGAAGAGGCCAACTTCCTTGTCAGACGCGAGCAGGCGCGCGCACTGCTCACCACTTGGCTCCATTTGGCCGCACGCCGAGCACGTGTACGTCTCACCGCGATCATCACAGCCCGCGCTCCCCGGCTCGCATTCCGCCACGATGCCGGGGCAGATCATGCCGGGTTCGCCTCCCGTCCCGCCGCCTCCCGAGCCTCCGTCAGCGCCCCCTGACCCAGCGCCGCCCGGAGCGCCACCTCCGCCTGCGTTCGCCCCGCCTGTTGCTCCACCGCTTCCCGCCCCGCCCGTCGTTCCGCCGCTTCCCGCCCCGCCGACTGCGGGTGCGCCGCCAGAGCTTCCCCCTGCGCCGCCGCCTCCCGAACCGTCGCCCACGGCTGAGCCGCAGGCGGGGAGCAGGAGCACACCGACCAACAGACCGGTCCGGAGCAGCGGGGAGCCGAGGATGAGCGCGCGCATTCGTGGCAGAATGAGCGTCCCTCCACCTACATGCAAACCCGTTCGTGACTCAGCCCGGCCGAGTGCGTGCGCCCGCGCCGGCTACGGATCCGCGCGGGCACGGTCGTTCTCATGGGCAGGGTGCCTTGTTCGGCACCCTGCGTTGCGTGCTTCTCCGCGCGGGGCAACGCGAGCGGGATCGGTGCGAAGAACCCCCTCTTTGTGAGGGGTTTTCGCACCTCCGCTAGCTACTGGTCCGCGCGGGCACGGCTGTTCTCATTGGCAGGGTGCCTTTTTCGGCACCCTGCTAAGCTCGGCGCCCATGAGCTACCGCTCGAGTCATTTCCTTCTGTTTCCGCTGCTTGCGGCCTGCGCGTCCCCCTCACCGGCGGTCTCGCCCGAGTCGACGTCGGAGTCGGCCGCCGCGCCGGCTCCGGCCGGGGCAGCACCCGAGGCGCCGAGCGCCATCAATCCTGGCGCCGTGCTCCAAGTGCCGCTCATCGACGACCTCGATGATGGCAACCATCAAACCACGGTCGCGGAACGACGCGGCGGCTACTGGTACACCTACGCCGACGAGACCTCGACCGTGACGCCGAACGGAACGTTCGTGCCGACGGCAGGCGGCGCCGAGGGGTCGGCCTTTGCCGCGCGCATGAACGGACAGATCGGGACCAAGCAGTATCCGTACGCGGGCTTGGGCTTCAACCTCACCGATCCGAAGGACCCCTACGACCTCAGCTCCTGCGAGGGCCTCTCGTTCCGCGCCAAGAAGGGCACTCCAGAAGCCGTGAGCGCGGTGCGTCTCAAGGTGGGTGACGTGTATACGGTGCCAGAAGGCGGCGTGTGCAAGAGCTGCTACAACGACTTCGGCGTCGACTTCGCGCTGACGCCAGAATGGACCCTGCACGAGGTGAAGTTCGCGGACATGAGGCAGGAGTCGTACTGGGGCGAGCCGCGCCCCAAGCTCGAAGTCGGGCGGGTCTATCAGGTGCAGTTCATGGTCAAGGATCCGAGTGCGCCGTTCGATGTTTGGATCGACGACGTGCGCTTGATCGGCTGCAAGGGCTAGCCAGCTGCAGGGTGCGCTCGAGGCACCCTGCTGCGTGCTCCTCCGGCCTGCTCCTGCCTCAGGTCAGGGTGGGGTCGCGCCAGGGGAAGGCGAATACGAACATCGCGCCCCCCACCGGCGCTCGCTCCACCCGCAGCTCACCACCGTGCTTCTTGGCGATGGAGTAGGCAATCGAGAGTCCGAGGCCCGTACCTTTGCCGACGGGCTTGGTGGTGAAGAAGGGCTCGAGCACTCGCTCGCGTAGATCTTCGGGAACGCCTGGTCCGGTGTCCACGACCCGGAGTTCGAACGTTTCTCCGCGCAGGGCGCTGCTCACCACGATCGCGCCTGCGCTGCCCACCGCATCGATGGCGTTGGCGATCAGGTTCAGCAGCGCCTGATTCAAGAGCGCCGGGTAGCAGTCGACCAGGTCCGGCCCTTCCAAGCGCTGAACGATCTCGATTTCGCTGCCGAGACGATGATGCAAAATGGTGACGATCGAGTCGATGCACTCGCGAATGCTGGCGACCTTTCGTTCGCCTTCGTCCAGGCGTGAAAAGATGCGCAGCTTCACGATGAGCTCGGCGATGCGCTCGAGTCCCCGCTCGACTTCGGTCAGGCGCGCGCTGGCCTTGGCCCAGCTGTCCCGCTCTCGGCGGGCCCCACTGCCCGGTGCGACGTCTGCTTCGAGCTCGCCCAAGATGCGGCGCACGGTTCCTAGGTGGCTCTTCACGAAGGCCAGTGGATTGTTGATCTCGTGGGCGATGCCGGACACGAGCTCGCCGAGCGAGGCCATCTTGGCAGCATGAACCAGCTGGGCCTGCGTTTCAGCGAGCTGATTGTAGGACTCATGCAGACTGCGGTTTGCGTGTTCGAGCTCCCGGATCAAATGGGCTCGCGTCTCGGCCAGCTCGCGCGCCGTATCGACCGCGGTTTGGTGCAGGCGTGCGACGCTCAGGTGAGTGGCCACGCGCGCGAAGAGTTCGCGAGTCGCAAATGGTTTCACCAGGTAGTCGTCGGCTCCCGTCTCGATGCCATCCAAACGGGCTTCCTCGCCAGCGCGCGCCGACAGCAGCACCACCGGGATCGTATTGGTGGCGGGATTGCTCTTGAGCTCGTTCAAGAGCTCGATGCCATCCATGACGGGCATCATGACGTCGCTGAGCACCAGGTCTGGGCGCGCGCCTTGGATGGCCGCCAGGGCTTCAGCGCCGTTGCTCGCCACGACGACCTCATAGTGCGGTGCGAGCAGGCTCCGCAGGTAGCCGCGCATGTCGGTGTTGTCATCGACGATCAAGATTCGACTCGGCGGAAGGCCAGCTCGCGTCGACTGCCAGGCGTCGTGCCTCCCCTCCGGCGACGGGAGCGACGGCGCGTCGTCCCCACCGCGGGCCAACCACTGACGAGCTTCGATCTGTTCGGCCGAGACTCCTCGTTGTTCGACCTGCTCGGGCTCTCCGAGCACGTCGGCCGCCGACCCGTTGGGCACGCCGGTCGGAATGGACACGGTGAAGGTCGAGCCACGCCCCGGTACGCTCTCCACTCGCACGGTTCCGCCATGCAATTTCACGAGGTCGTCGACGAGCGCGAGCCCGATGCCGGTGCCCTCGAAGCTACGTCCCTGGGCGTCGGCGACTCGATGAAATCGCTCGAAAATGTGGGGAAGTTCGTGCTCGGGGATGCCAGTGCCCGTGTCACGAATGCTGAGCTCGACGTGGCTCTCCTGCCAGTGCTGACGTACCTCGATCTCCCCAGAGAGCGTGAATTTGAAGGCGTTCGAGATCAGGTTGAAGACAATCTTCTCCCATTGCGAACGATCGACGTAGACGGCCTCTGGCAGTTCTGGACAGTCGACCGTGAAGGCGAGTCCCGCTTCGTCCATGAGCGATTGAAAGGAACCGGCAAGGCCCGCGGTGAATGTTCCAAGCTCGGTCTTGGCCAAGCGCAGGCGCAATCGCCCACCTTCGATGCGCGAGAAGTCGAGCAGACTGTTGACCAGACGCAGGAGGCGCAGCGCATTGCGGTGCATGCTGGCGACCTCTTCTGCGGTGGGCAGCGGCGGCTGGCGCGTCAGGGCATTTTCGAGCGGGCCCAGAAGTAGCGTGAGCGGCGTGCGAAACTCGTGGCTGACGTTGCTGAAGAACGCCATCTTGGCGGTGTCGAGCTCGCCCAAGCGTGTATTGGCTTCGCGCAGGTGCTGGTTGGCCTGGGCGAGTTCGCGGCTTCTGGTGACGACCTCGCGCTCCATTTGCTGCGTTCGATCGCGCAGCTCCTGACCGAGCTCGCTCGCCTGCACCAGGTCGGTGACGTCTTCGACTCGGTGCAGGATGTAGTCGATGGCGCCGTCGGCTCCGAGCACGGGGATGTTCTTGGGGCTCCAGTACTTGGTCTGGAACGTGCCGTCGGGCCCGCGAATGTCGTATTTTTGTACGGCCATCGTATCGGCTGCGCGCGTCGCGAGGACGCGTTCGAGTGAGGCCCGTAGCTCGGTCATCCCCGTTGCCCCTGGGTCGTCGGGGTTGTCCGGGAAAATCTCGAACAAGCCGCGGCCCATGGTGTCCTCGCGCGAGGTATGGGTCGCACGAAGCCGTGCCTCGGTAGCGCCCACCATGGTGAAGCGCGGCGAATCAGGCAGAAGTACCAAGAGCACGTCGGGCGACGCCTCGAAGAGTTGGCGAAAATCCACAGGAAGCAAAGTCTTTGCGCCGCCGCTCGTCGTCGACATGTTCCTTCCCGGTCAGGGTGCTCCGACTGCGTGGCCTCTGTCCACCCCAGCGGCTCCTCGCTCTGCCATGCCTGCCCTCGCCGTGGGGGGCGCGGGACCACGACTTGGCGATGCACCCCGAGGCGCGTAAGGGATCTGCCCATGGTTTACGATGTCGTCATCGTGGGAGGTGGCCCCGCTGGTCTCTCGGCTGCACTGGCGCTCGGTCGAGCACGCAAGCAAGTGCTGCTCTGCGATGCTGGCCCGCGACGAAATGCGGCGGCCGTGCATTTGTACAATTTCGTCAGCAGAGACGGGACCCCGCCTGCGGAGTTTCGGCAGGTCAGTCGCGAGCAGCTTTTCGCGTATCCCAATGTGAAGCTGCGCGACGTCAGCGTGAAATCCATCTCGGGGAGCCGTGGCGACTTTCACGTCGAGCTCGACTCGACTGCGGTGGGAGCACGCCGCATCCTGCTGGCCACCGGCATGATCGATGAGATGCTCCCGATAGCCGGCTTCACCGAGCTCTGGGGGCAAGCGATCTTTCAGTGTCCCTACTGCCACGGCTGGGAGGCGCAGGACCGCACCTGGGGCTACCTGGCGCGGCCCGATCATCAGGGGCATTTCCTCCTCTTCGCGCAGCAGCTCCGCGCTTGGACGCGCGACGTCGTCCTCTTCATGAACGGCGTCGTCCACTTGCCGGAAGAGACGCGGCAAACTTTGGCGGGAGCTGGCGTCCGCGTCGAAACGGGTCGGGTTGCGCGGCTGTGCGCCGAAAAGAATCAGTTGGTCGGTGTAGAGCTGGACGACGGCGCCGTGGTGCCTTGTAGCGTCCTCTTCGCTCATCCTCCGCAACGCCAAATTGCACTCGTCCAAGACTTGGGAGTCGAGCTCGACGATGACGGCTACGTTCGCGTCGACCCTGCCAAGCGCGAGACGTCGATCCCTGGCATCTATGCCGCAGGCGATTTGACGACGCGCGTGCAGGGCGCGCTCTTGGCGGCGGCGTCCGGCACCCAGGCCGCCGTGTTCCTGAACTTGGAACTCACGATGGAGCTGGCCGCTGCCGGAGTGCTCTAGCAGCCTGCCGAAAAGCTGGGCACCAGCAGGGTGCGGCTTGCGGCACCCTGCTAGCGGACCAGCTTGAACGAGAACAGGGGCGTCTTGGTGACGCCCCACAGGCGTACCCACACGGGCAGCAGCATCTCCATGGCGCGCGCGCCCGTGATGTCTCCCAAGTCCACGATGTCCGACCAACCGAAGCCGTGCAAGAGTTCCACGACGCGTGCCTTCGCTCCGGCGTCGCTACCCGCGATGAACATCGTGTGCTCCCCGCTCGCAAGACGCTCCGGGGCGACCATGAGCTGCGCGTTGACGGTGTTCAATGTCTTGACGACGCGCAAGTCGGGGAAGGCGCGCTGAATGCTCTCGCCCAGCGAGTCGGTATTGCAGATGGTGAGTGACGGCGGCATCCCCTTCGAGAAATCGAGTGGGTTGGAGACGTCGATCAAGATTTTGCCCGCTAGGTTCCCTGAGCCAGCCAGCTCGAGCGCTGCCATGGCACCAGTGCCCACGGTGGCATTCACCAGAATATCGCCATGAGCCGCGACCTCGGAGAAGGTGCCGAGCCCAATCGCTGCATGGTCGCGCTGCCAGACCGAGAACGGCGGATTGCCCATCGCGTCGTTGGTCGTCCTCGCACGCGTAGCATTCGGATCCCGCGTGCCGATGACGACCGAGTGTCCGAGATCAGCCAGCCGAGCTGCGATGGTCCGCCCGACCGCCCCGGTTCCGAATACGCCGATGTTCGTTGCACTCTGCATGGTGTCCTCTTTTCTGCTCAGCCAGCGAACCCGCCAGCGTCCAAGAATGCCTGCTCCTCGTGGGTAGAAGCCCTGCCGAGGATGTGATTCCGATGCGGGAAGCGGCCAAAGCGCACGATGATGTCGCGATGGTGCTGAGCGTACTCGGTCCAGCCGATGCGCTCGTGCAGACTGACCGACCGATCCTGGTCCTCGAGGTTCTCCGAGTGCTCGAATGGCAAATACAGAAAGATGCGAAGCGCGGGGTCCACCTCGGCGTCGTGGCCCGCTCGGAGAGCCTGGTCCGCGATCGAACGAGCCAGCTCGTCCGTTTCATACATGCGCGCCGACCCGCGGAAGCAGTTGCGCGGAAACTGATCGAGCAGGATCACGAGGGCCAGCGAGCCGGTGGCGCTCGAACTCCACTCCTCGAGCTCACCTGCAGCGGCGCGCTCATGCGCCGCGAGGAAGCGGCGACGAAATTCGGCGTCGAATGCGCCGTCCTTCTTGAACCAACGGTCCGGTCCGGCTGCGCGCCAGAACTCCACGACGTCGGTCGGAGTAGGGGCGGGGGCGCGGCTATTCGGATCCATCGCGTCCCCACCCTGGGCCCGCATTGAGCGCGTGTCACGCCTCAGCTCGGAGCTGGCCCTGGCGCTGGAGAGGCCGAGCGCGCTCTCGGCGCGAACACCGGGTGGGCGTCGCGCTTCGGCTCCGGTGGGTCGAAGCTCAGGTCGATGACCTGCCATCGATAGAAGTCGAAGCGCCCGCTGGGGAGTTTCCACCCGACTCGTCCTTCGGTGGGTACTTCGATGCCCTCAAAGCGTCCCCAGCGCTCACATGACACGAGCCAGGGCGTGAGCTGCGCATCCGGCGCTCCGTGCATGGGACCGACAGGCCGCCAGGAAACGGCTGGGGCCAACGCGGCCATCGGGAACCAGACAAAAAGCACCCTCGTGCGCGAAGTCGTGGCGTCCAGTGTAGGCGTGCACCTCCTGGCGACGAGGGAAGGCGACGCAGATCCTCGCCTGGTGCGCGCACGGGGCAGTCCAAACCGCGCAGGGGCGAGACGGGTGACTGCTGCCCGTTTCCGGAGCTCAGGAGCTCGAGCCGCGTGCGTGCGTTCATGGAATCACCGCCCGGCGGTCGCGGGCTCAGGGTAGGAGCGTGTGTCCTTCGCTGCGCGGAGACAGCTGCTTTTGCGGCTGAGCGGGGCGCCTCGCGCGCTCGAGATGCCATGCGCGACCTCTCGAGACCTGCTAGAGTGACTATTCATGGCCGAGCTCGCCCAGAACCCGCCCCAGGTGGTGATTGGCGTGCTGACTCCCCGGAGCGGCGGATTCTACTATGGCTCCGTCATCAACGCGATTTTGAAGGTCGCCCGTCAGCAGGGCGCCGTGGTCATTGCGTTCGAAACCTCGCACCTCGGTCTGCAGCGCGACGGTCACGTCCTTGGGAGCGCCCAGGTGTGCGGCTGGCTTGCCGTCAACGAGTTTTCCGATCCGGAGCTGATGGCGACCTTGAGCGCTCGCGGTGAGCCGGTCGTGTACGTTCACTCCAAGCCGGACGCGGCGGAGGGGGCCATCGTGCTGCCGGACAACCCGGGTGGTACGCGTGCCATCACCGAGCATCTGATCGAGCACGGACATCGTCGCATCGCTTTTGCCGGCAACCTGGTCCACGTCGACGTTGCCGAGCGCTTCGAGGGCTACCTGGCCGCTCTCGCCGGCGCTGGCATCGACAGCGATCCTACGCTGGTCTTCGACACTCCCCACCACAAGGAAGTGGACGGTCGCGCCGTCGCTCGCTCGCTCGTAGCGCTCCGGCCCGGCTCCGTGACCGCCCTGGTGGCCGCCACGGATCGCCTCGCCCTCGGCGCCCTGCAAGGCTTGACCGAGGCCGGCATCGAGGTGCCGGATGATCTGGCCATCGTCGGCTTCGACGATGCCGACGCTGCGCAGTTTGCCGAGCCGCCGCTCACGACCGTGCGACAGAGCTTCGCGGAAGTGGCGGAGAGCGCCGTGACCGAGCTTCTGGCTGCCATTCGCGAGCGGCGCCCCCCTCGGAGCGAGCTGCGCGTTCCCACCCAGACCATCCTCCGTCGTTCCTGTGGCTGCCTCGTCTCGCACAGCGAGGCCCCCAAGGTGCTCGGCTGCAGTGCGGGTCGCGTCTCTGCCCTGACTGGGGAGCTCCTGGCTCAGGCCGGGCGCAACAAGCTGGGTGGGGTGAGCCTGTCCGAGTGGCCTGAAGCCGAGAAGATCGCGCTGGCGATCGAGGCCAGCGCCGAAGGGGGAGGGAGCGCCGACATCATTCGCGCCGACTGGTGGGCGGGATTTTTGCGTCATCAGCGCGACGCGGAAAGTGCCGTGCGCGTGATGGGCCTGCTCGAAGCGACGTTCTCGGAGTGGATCGCATCGCGCCGAGCGCGTCCGCCCGGTCGCGGTGTCTTGCGAGACCTGCGTGTGGCGCTCATGCATCAGTGGCAGCGCGCCGAACGCTTGAAGGTTGCTCACTACGAGTCGGTGACCGAGGCCGCGTATCGACTGACGAGCGATCTGAACAGCTTCGGGGTCGATCCTTCCGAAAATCTGGCTTGGATCCGCTGGAGTGGCGCCGAACACGCCTGCTGCGCGCTCTGGGTGGACGGGGCTACGCCCGAGAGTCCAGCCGAGCTCTTCGTCACCGGTGAGTACACGCTGGAAGCGGGCAACAGCCTGCGGCCCCGGCCCCACCTGCCCACTCCGCCCGCCGCGTTCCCGCCGCCGCAGCTGCTTCGTACGGCCGAGCGTGTGGGCGCCATCGTCAGTGTGGCCGGAGTTCCGAGTGGCCGCGGCGGGCACTATGGGCTGCTCGCCGTCGTCGCGTCGCTCAAGTTCGAACACCTGGAGTACGTGGGGACTCCGAGCGACTGGGCCGTCCAGCTCGGTTCCGCACTCGACCGAGCTCGCGCCGAGCGTGAGCTGCGAGCGAGTGCCGAGCTCGACGCGCTGACGGGTCTGGCCAATCGCACCACGCTCCTTCGCCGCGTCGATGCGCTGCGCACGTCCGCCGCAGGCCTCCCGTTTGCCCTCCTGTTCATCGACTTGGACGACTTCAAGAAGGTCAACGACAGCCTGGGTCACGAAGCAGGCGATCAGCTGCTCATCCAGATCGCTGCCCGATTGACGCAGGAGGTCCGGGAGACGGCGCGACCTGAGTACGAGGACGAGCACGTCGTCGCGCGCGTGGGCGGCGACGAGTTCGTCGTCATGCTCGCTGGTATCAGCGGTGAAGGCGAGGCGGTCGCTGCCGTCTTGCGCTTGCAGGAACAGCTGAAAAAGCCCTACGCCCTGCAAGGTCGCACCGTCTTCGTTTCGGCCAGCATCGGCGTCAATTTCGGCCGCGGCGACGAAGCGGGCGCCAAGGAGCTCCTGCGCGATGCCGATACGGCCATGTACCGCGCCAAGATGCGGGGACATGCTCACCACGAGATTTTCCACCATGGCATGCACACGCAAGCCGTAGAAAAGCTGCACCTCGATGCGCGCTTACGCCTAGCGCTCGAGCAGGATGAGCTCGAGCTCTGGTACCAGCCGATCGTCGGCCTTCCCGGCATGAGCGACGTGGGCGCCGAGGCGCTGATTCGCTGGCGACATCCAGAGCAAGGGCTGCTGCCGCCCGGGCGCTTCTTGTCCGTCGCCGAGGACGTCGGCCTCGCCATCCCGATCAGCGAGTGGGTGATCCGACGTGCGTGCGCGCAGGCGGCACGCTTTCAGCCGACGAGCGGGCCGCCGCTCTACGTGAACGTCAACGTACCGGCCGTGCACATCAAGCAGCCGGGCTTCGTCGAGTTCGTGGAGCGTGCGCTCGCGGACAGCGGCCTGGATCCACGAGCGTTCGGCATCGAGATCGTCGAAAGCACCATCCTCGACGAGCCGGCCAAGTCCAGTTTGGCCCTCACCAAGCTGCTGGGCCTCGGGGTGCGCATTGCCATCGACGACTTTGGTACGGGCTACTCGAGCTTGAGCTATCTGCGCGATTTCCCCGTCAGTACGCTGAAAATCGACCGATCCTTCGTCAAGAACCTGCCTGGCAACGTGCGTGATAGCGGCATTGCGCGGGCGATCATCGCCATGGGACAAGGCTTGGGACTCGGCATCGTGGCAGAAGGCATCGAGACCGCCGAGCAGCTGCAGTTTCTCATCCGTGCGGGCTGCGACTACGGCCAGGGTTACTTCCTGTCCGTACCGCTCGAGCACGCCGCCTTCACGGCGCGTCTGGCGGCGGAGCGCGCCAGTGGATCACGGCTTCCACCCCGACGCACGGACTACCCGGCCCCCCGTTCGAGCCCACCGGGTGCGCACCTGACATCGGCCGAGTGAACCCGCGCGAGGGGCCCCGTCTCGGGCGCTCGCGGCTCAGTGAGGCGGCGCGACCGCCATCTTGTGCATGGTAACGCCCACGTTGAAGCGGAAAATGCCCGGCTGCAGAGCGTCAACGCCAGCGGCTGGCGCCAGATACAAGAGCTCGTCCCATTTGAACGACATGCTGAAGTCGAGCAGCCGATTGCCGTTCAACAGCGTGTAACCGAGCAGCGCGCCGAGTGGCAGCGCCGTGCGATTGGCGCGGTCGAAGCGGGGGACGCTGAGGCCCGTGTCGCCGGCGATATAGACGTTGGGCGTGAGATTGTAGCTCACGCGCACGGGCATGTTCAGACCGATGTACTGCGCGTCGGCGACTTCGGTCTCACGCAGGAGCGACCCGGCGCCGATGCCGCTGAAGAGGCCCGTTTCGAGCTTGACCCGTCCGCCGCGGTACACGGCGAGCAGCGCCGGGTTGAACTGCCACCCATTGGCCTTGCTCGGCGACAGAAAGGAAAAGCGAACACCGAGCTCCCAGTCCCCGAGGTTGAAGGCTTGCGTCATGTAGACGAGCACCTCGGTGAAATCGAAATTCGGCGCCCACTTGAAGTTCAAGAACACGGCGCCTGCGTCCAAATACGGCAAGAGGCCGAAGCCGATGCCGAAGCGGGTCCAGGCTTCGGTCACCGGATCGACGGGCATGTCCGAACTCGGCGCGTAGCGGCCCAGCTCGAAGCCGCCCTCGATGGCGCGCTCGTCGAAACGCTGACCGAAGGTGAAGCTCGAACCGGGGCCGCCGACCAGCGTCATCGCGTTGACGGGGTTCGTCATGCGACGGTCCGTGTAGGGGCCGACCAGGTTCGGGCGCCGATAGTTGAAGGCCGCCGCCTGTGGCGCCGTCGTCAGAATCACACAGGCGGTCAGCAAGGCGCTGAGCCAAAGACCAAGTCGGTGCTTCACTCGCCGAGCACCCGAGCGCGAATGCGTGCGCGCTCTTCATCGGTTGTGGCCGCGCGGAAGCGCGTCCGTGAGTCGACGAGCACGTCGGCCGCCGTCATCACCGCGCCGTCGCCGAGCTTTGCGCAGGCTCGGTACGCATCGGCGCTCGCCTCGTAAGTCTTGTCGAGCTTCTCGATGCAGTCGCCGACGACGCGCAAGGTTTCGCGCTGGGTTTTGAAGCCGCTTCGCGTGGCTTCGAACGCGCGCACGACCTCGGCTTTGCGCTTCGGATCCGTCACTTCGGCCTCGGCGGCCTTCTGCAGTCGCTGCCAGAAGCGCAAGAAAGAACGAGTGTCGTCACCGAGGCCCGTGAGCGCCATGACGAGCAATGAGACTCCTACCCAAAACATCAGCGTACCTTGGTCAACTGGTCGAATTCGCTCTTGGTCAGCACCTTGCGGAGCTCGAGCTGCAGCGCGATGTAGCGCTCGAAGGCTTCGCGAGACGCGGTTTCCATCATCTCGAACGCTTGGCGGATCTCGTCGTCGGTGGGCTCGCCTTCGCCGGACATGGCCAACGCCACTTGGCTCGCGGCCAGACGGCGCGCTTCGGCCGTCAAGAACGCGAGCTCGACCTCTTGGTAGAGATGCTTGGCCTTCTGGACCCTCACCTCGTCCTTGACCACGAGCTCGATCACCCCGAGCTGAGCCATGCTGCGATCGTAAATCCGCGTGGCGGGGCGGCTCGGGGGCCGTACCGGAGATGAGCAGCTGACCGCGAGCGCGACCGCCGCGAGCGCACTCGCCCGGCACCACGTTCGAACTGCGGCCTTCGGCATATCCGGCCCGTGAGCATGCCCGAACCGCGCTGCGCCCGCTAGGAGGGCAGGGAAAAAGGAGGACCGTCGGGCGGCCGCGCGGCGGGCTGCTGGATGCTTCTGCGCGCGGAAGGGCGAGCGAGAACGGCGCGAAGAACCCCCTCTTGGTGAGGGGTTTTTGCACCTCCGCTGTCTGCCCGTCCGCGCGGGCACGGTTGTTCTCGCCCGGCAGGGCGCTTCTTTGGGCACGCTGCTAAGGAAGGGCATGGCGACGCGCAGCGTGGATTCGTTCGGTGCCAAACGGTCTCTCGTCCTCGGGGGCAAGACGTACGAGTACTTCAGCTTGCCCCGCGTGGCCGAGGTGAGCGGGCGCTCGATTGCACGTCTGCCCTATGTATTGCGTGTCCTTTTGGAGAACCTGCTCCGCCACGAAGACGGACTCGCCGTACGCAAGGCAGACATCGACAAGCTTCTCGCTTGGGACCCACTGGCGGCGCCGACGACCGAGGTGCCGTTCTATCCGGCGCGCGTCGTGCTGCAGGACTTCACCGGAGTGCCGCTCGTCGTCGACCTGGCTGCCATGCGTGACCAGATGGCGCTCATGGGCGGTGATCCGCAGCGCATCAACCCCATCTTTCCGGCCGACCTCGTGATCGACCACTCGGTCCAGGTCGACCACTACGGGACGCTCGATGCGCTGGTGCGCAATACGGTGACCGAGTACGAGCGCAACGTCGAGCGCTACATGTTCTTGCGCTGGGCGCAGCGCATCTTTCGCAATTTTTCGGTCGTCCCACCGTCGACCGGCATCGTGCATCAGGTCAACATCGAGTACCTGGCGCGCGTCGCCTTCGACGCCGACGGCTTCGTTTACCCAGACACGGTCGTGGGTACCGATAGCCACACGACCATGGTCAATGGCCTCGGTGTGCTCGGCTGGGGCGTAGGTGGCATCGAGGCCGAAGCGGCCATGCTGGGCCAACCGATCGATCTCCTGGTGCCCCAGGTGGTGGGCGTCCGGCTGTTTGGAAAACTGCCAGGCGGCACCTCGGCGACCGACCTCGTGCTCACCATCACTCGCCTCCTGCGCGACGAGGGCGTGGTGGGGAAGTTCGTGGAGTTCTTTGGCGATGGGCTCGACGGGTTGCCACTCTCGGATCGCGCCACGATCGGCAACATGAGCCCGGAATTCGGCTCGACCTGCGCCATCTTTCCGATCGATGCCGAGACGCTCCGCTACTTGCAGCTGACCGGTCGCAGGCCCGAGCGCTTGGAGCTCGTCGAAGCGTACGCTCGGGCTCAGGGCCTCTATCGTGAGAGCGGCGCCGAACCGCCCGAGTACTCGCGCGTGCTCGAGCTCGATCTCGGGAGTGTGCGGCCGACTCTGGCCGGGCCCCGCCGTCCTCACGACAAGGTGGACCTGACCGAGGTGCCGAGGTCGTTCCGTGAGGCGCTGCCTGAGCTGGCTCGAGCGGCGCTCGGCAAGTCCAATCAGGGCCAAGAGCCAGATCTCGAAGCCAAGGTGCTCGTGGAAAGCGGGAGCGAAGCGATGGAGCTCCGGCACGGTAGTGTGGTCATTGCCGCCATCACGTCCTGCACCAACACCTCCAATCCCTACGTGCTCATGGCCGCTGGCCTTCTGGCCAGGAAGGCGGCGGCGCGCGGCCTCTTGAGTCAGCCGTGGGTCAAAACCAGCTTGGCGCCGGGCTCCAAGGTGGTCACTCGCTACCTCGAGGAGTCGGGTCTCTTGCGCGATCTCGAGCGACTGGGGTTCTTCTTGGTGGGCTTCGGCTGCACCACCTGCATCGGCAACAGCGGGCCGCTGCCCGAGGGCATCAGCCGCGGCGTCAACGATGGACACCTCGTGGCCGTCAGTGTCCTCAGCGGCAATCGCAACTTCGAGGGACGTATCAACCCGGACGTGCGTGCGAACTACCTGGCCTCGCCGCCGCTCGTCGTTGCCTACGCGCTTGCGGGTCGGATCGACATCGACTTCGAGCGGGAGCCGCTCGGTCAGGACCCAGCGGGACGCGACGTGTACTTGAAGGACGTCTGGCCGGAGCCGAGCGAAGTGGCGAGCTTGGTGGAAAAGTACGTGACGGCGGAGGGCTTCAAGACAGAGTACGCGAGCGTCTTCAACGGCGACGAACGCTGGCAGAAGCTGCCGATTCCCGAGGGGGAGCTCTTCTCCTGGGACGAACACAGCACGTACGTTCGGCGCTCTCCGTTTTTCGAGGGCCTCGAGCGGAACCCTCGGCCACTCACTGACATTCAGGCGGCCCGAGCCTTGCTCGTGCTGGGCGATTTCGTCACGACCGACCACATCTCACCTGCCGGCAACATTGCCAAGGCGTCGGCGGCGGCCGAATACCTCACCGAACACGGCGTGTCGCCTCGCGACTTCAACCAGTATGGCGCTCGGCGGGGCAACCACGAGGTCATGGTGCGCGGCACGTTTGGCAACGTGCGCTTGAAAAACCTCCTCGTGCCGGACATGGAAGGCGCCATCACGCGCCACCTCCCGAGTGGCGAAACGCTCAGCGTGTTCGCGGCGGCCGAACGCTACCGGGCGGATGGGACGCCGCTCCTCGTTCTGGGCGGCAAGGAGTACGGGTCGGGATCGTCTCGGGACTGGGCGGCAAAAGGCACGTTCATGCTGGGTGTTCGCGCCGTGCTCGCGGAGTCGTTCGAGCGCATCCACCGCAGTAACTTGGTCGGAATGGGCGTCTTGCCGCTCCAGTACCTGCCGGGGCAGGACAGGACGACGCTGGGCCTCACGGGGGAAGAAGAATTCTCCATCCAAGGCATCGCGGAAGTCACCCCGCGCAGCCGCCTCGTGGTGACGACGAGCGAAGGCAGGAGCTTCGAAGTGCTGGCGCGCATCGATACGGCCATGGAGCTCGAGTACTACCGACACGGCGGCATCCTGCCGTTCGTCCTTCGACAGCTCTTGGCGGCCGGCCCGGAGAGCTAGCAGGGTGCGGAAATAGTCTGGCACGTTTGTTCGTTGGCAGGGGTGCAGCTCGCGGCACCCTGCTCATGGAGCATCACGCCCCGCCGTCGACGCGCCAGAGCTGATAGGCGGGCGTCTCGTAGGGATGAACCTCGCGCATGACGCGATGCACCTCGGGCACGACCTCGTCGTCCACGACCATCTCGACCTTGGTCTCGGCCACCCGCTCGAGCTCGGCGACTTGGCCAATCGTGGGATGGGCCCCAGCGAGGGGGCGAAATTGGCCGGTCCCTTCCGTCATGAAGCAGCAGCAATCGTAGAGTCCGATCTTCCCCGCTCCGGCCGCGAAGAGTGCAGCATTCACGGCGGCGACGTCGCTCGTCGGCACGTAGTACTCGAGCTTGAACATGATGCTCCTCTCGTTTGCCACGCCGAGTCCTGGGTGTCAGCGGCCTGCCCCGGTGCACGCCTTCCCGGCTCGTGGGGCGGTCCGAAGGCAGCCCAGGTGAGACCGGAAGGCGATTCGGTGACCCGTGAGGGCCAGGTCAGCGGCGGCTTGGACTCCTCGATACTTTTGCCCTAGGCCCGAGAAGTGGGGCGCTCCACGGAGCGGCCGCGGGCACGAGGAGACCAACATGAGCGAACTAGGCCGAATCCAAGAATACCTGGGAACCGACAGCCAATCCTTGCTCGAGCACCAGTGTCGGACCGTGACCAAGGAGCACCTGCTCGCGCCTGGCCCCGACTTCGTCGATCGGGTCATGACCGCGACCGACCGCAACCCCCAGGTGCTGCGTAGCCTGGCGGCGATGTTCGATCACGGTCGCCTTGCGCGCACGGGCTACCTGTCGATCCTTCCCGTGGATCAAGGCGTGGAGCATTCGGCGGGCGCATCGTTCGCCAAGAATCCCGCCTACTTCGACCCGGAGAACATCGTACGCCTGGCCATCGAAGGTGGGTGCAATGCCGTTGCCAGCACCTTCGGCGCGCTCGGAGCCGTTGCGCGCAAGTACGCGCACAAGATCCCGTTCCTGGTGAAGGTGAATCACAACGAGCTTCTCACCTATCCCAACAAGGCCGAGCAGATCTTGTGGGGCACCGTGAAGCAAGCCTGGGACATGGGGGCTACCGCCGTCGGCGCTACCGTGTATTTCGGCTCGGCCGACGCGTCCCGGCAAATCGTGGAGGTATCGGAGCTCTTCGCTCGCGCTCATGAGCTCGGCATGGCCACGGTGCTTTGGTGCTACCTCAGAAACAGCGCGTTCAAGGTGGGCGGTGTCGATCACCATCTGTCGGCGGATCTGACGGGCCAAGCCAACCACCTGGGCGTCACGATGGGAGCCGACATCATCAAGCAGAAATTGCCGGAGGTGAACGGCGGCTTCAAGGCGCTCAACACGGGCAGCTCCTCGTACGGCAAGCTGGATGAACGCATCTACAGCCAGCTGACGTCGGACCACCCGATCGACCTCTGCCGCTATCAGGTGATCAACTGCCACATGGGTCGGAGCGGTCTCATCAACAGCGGTGGTGCGTCGGGTGCGCACGACTTCGCCGAGGCCGTCAAGACGGCAGTCATCAACAAGCGAGCCGGGGGTACCGGCCTCATCAGTGGGCGCAAGGCTTTCCAGCGTCCGATGAACGAAGGCGTGCAGCTCTTGAATGCGATCCAGGACGTGTATTTGTGCCGCGAGGTGACGCTCGCCTGAGCGGCCGATTCGAAAGTCGAGCGAGCGCTTTGCGCTTCGAGTCGGGATTTGGGGGAGGGCCGCCCCCCACCTCATTCGCCTGGACGCCTGCGGGCGGCGTTCGGCTGGCGTCGCTCGAACCCGGGCGCTGGCGCTCCGCGGCGCGCGCGGCCGCGCGCGCCGCGCGCTTTGGCTATAAGAGCCGCTGATGCGCCCGCGCGTCTTCGCAGCCAAGAACACGGGCACCGTCGTGCTCGCCGTACCTGCGGCACTGCTGCTCGCCTTCTTGGTGTTGCCGCTGATCTTCCTCGGTGTGGGCACTACGAGCGCCGACGTCGCGCGCGCGTTCACGAGTCCGCTCGTGGCCTCCGCGCTCGGCGTGAGTCTCGCGACGACCCTGACGAGTACATTCATCTGTGTCGTCTTGGGAACACCTCTCGCTTGGCTCCTCACTCGAGGACGCGGCCCTGCGGCCCGCGCCCTCGAGACCCTGGTCGAGCTGCCGATCGTCGTGCCGCCTGCGGTGGCGGGCGTCGCCCTCTTGCTCGCCTTTGGTCGACAAAGTCCCCTGGCTGGTTGGCTGTATCCGGCGGACGGATCGCTCGCTCTCACGACGACGGCGGTCGTACTGGCCCAAGTTTTCGTCGCCGCCCCTCTCTACGTCCTGTCCGCGAAGAGTGCGCTCGCTGCCGTCGACGACGAGCTCTTGCTCGTCGCGCGGAGCCTCGGAGCCTCGACGCTCACCTCGCTGTGGCGGGTCAGCCTGCCGCTTTCGCGCCGCGGGCTGTTTGCCGGGGCCGGGATGGCGTTCGCCCGCGCGCTCGGCGAGTTCGGTGCCACGCTGATGTTTGCGGGCAACATGGAGGGCCGCACGCAGACTTTGCCGCTCGCCATCTACACCGCGCTCGAAGCAGACCTGGGCCTGGCGCGCGCCCTGTCGCTGTTCCTAATCGGCGTGGCCTTCACGCTCTTGCTCCTCGTGCGCTTCTGGCGATCGCCAGAGAGCGCGCGCGGCAGCGCGGGGGCGCCATGAGCGCGGGGTTCGTGCTCGACGTGCGTGTCCAGCGTGGCGCGTTCTCGCTTGCCGTCACACTGGAGCTCGAGCAGGGCGTCGTCTGCGTGATCGGTCCGAATGGAGCTGGTAAATCCACACTGCTGCGCGCCATTCTGGGTGCTGTGCCCGCGGCCCTGGGCTTGGTCGAGGTGGCGGGGCATGTCCTGCTCGATACGAATCGCCGCATCCATGTGCCCACCGAGCAGCGGCGGCTCGCGTACCTGCCGCAAGGCTACGGGCTTTTTCCGCATCGAACCGTGGAGGGCAACCTGCGCTTTGCACTCGCGTGCGGCGCGCGGCAGCTCACCGTCCCCGAGCAGGCGGCGCGTCTGGCCGACGTCGTGGGGCGCTTCGGCCTCGGTCCCTTGCTCGACCGTTATCCTGCTGGGCTTTCCGGCGGCGAGCAGCAGCGCGTGGCACTGGCTCGGGCCCTGTCGCTCGAGCCGGTGGCCTTGCTCCTGGACGAACCCCTCGCAGCGCTCGACCCTGTTCTCCACCGTCAGACGCGAGCGGACCTCGGTCAGGAGTTCGAGCGCCTCGCACTCCCCACTTTGGTCGTCACACATCAGCCCGCCGACGTCCTCGCCTTGGCAGACCGAGTCGTCGCCATCGAGGCCGGCGTCGTCACCCAGGTGGGCACGCCGAGTGCATTGCGCGACGCGCCAGCGACGCGCTTCGTGGAAGCGTTCTTCGAGCGAGGGTGAGTTTCGTCCGACTAGCTCGATGGGGCGCCGCTCGCTCCGTCCTTTAGCACGGGCGCAATGCTCTTGGGCGCTTCTGCGTAGTCGCGCAAGCGGTACTGCACTTTGCGCACGCTGATGCCGAGCATCTGCGCGGCCTGGGTGGTGCTGCCGCCGACGTGCTCGAGGGTTCGCAAGATTGCGTAGCGTTCGAGGTCGGCCAGGCTGGCGCCGGGGATGCGGGGCATGGCGCCGTCCTCGCCTTGGGGTTCGTCGAGCTCCGTCGGCAAATGCCTGGTCAAGATGACCGGGCCATCGACCAGTACGACGGCACGCTCGATGACGTTCTCCAGCTCTCGCACGTTGCCCGGCCACTTGTGCGCACGCAGGACGCGCATGGCTCCGGCATCGATGCGTTCGACCTGCTTATTGTTCTCACTGGCGAAGCGACGCACGAAGTGCGTGGCCAGAGCCGGGATGTCATCGCGTCGCTCGCGCAGCGGCGGAAGATGCAGGTTGATCACGTTCAGCCGATAGTAGAGATCCTCGCGGAACTTTCCCTGCTGCACCAGGCGCTTGAGGTCGCGATTGGTCGCGGCAACGAGCCGCACGTCCACGCGGACGGTCTGGTTGCCACCCACGCGCTCGAACTCGTGCTCTTGCAGGACGCGGAGCAGCTTGACCTGGGTCGCTGGCGAGATCTCTCCAATTTCGTCCAAGAACAGGGTGCCGCCATCGGCCAGCTCGAAGCGACCCACGCGGCGACGGTCGGCCCCGGTGAAGGCGCCCCGCTCGTGCCCGAAGAGCTCGCTTTCGAGCAGCGTCTCCGCCAATGCGGCGCAGTGGAGCTTCACGAAAGGCCGGTCGCGACGGTCGGAGTTGTGGTGGATCGCCGAGGCGATGAGCTCCTTGCCGGTCCCCGACTCGCCCGTGATGAGAACGGTGGCTCGGCTAGGCGCCACCTGCTCCACGCCCTTGAAGACGCCGCGCATCTCGGCACTGTGTCCGACGATGTTGGAGAAATCGTAGCGTTCGCTCAGCTTCTCGCGCAGATCGCGCGCCTCGCGACGCAATGCCGCGCCCTCGAGTGCACGCTCGATCACGAGCAGAAGCTCGTCGGAGTTCAGTGGCTTGGTCAGGTAGTTGGCCGCACCTGCGTGCATCGCTGCGACGGCGCTCTCGACCGCACCGAAGGCGGTCATGAGCACGATCGAGCACTCCGGGTGCACCTCCTTCAGGCGCGCCAAGAGGCCCATGCCGTCCATGCCCGGCATCTTGAGGTCGGTGAGCACCAGGTCCGGCAGGAACTCCTGGGCTGCAGCAATGGCCCGGAAACCGTCGCCCGCCATTTTCACCTGGTACCCCTCGTCGGTGAGAATTTCGCTCAGCGCATGGCGTGCGCTGGCTTCGTCATCGACGACGAGGATCCGACCTTTCTTGACTCCTTCGCTCATGGCGCTCGTTTTCTCTAAGCACGACTCGTGCCGGGCCGGCGGCTGGCGCCAGTGACGCCACTCGCAGCCCAAATTGCCTAGGCGCGCCGAGGGTGTCCGGCGAGCCGGGGCGGGGGAGCGGCAAAAATTGCGCGCTTGGTGAGGGAAGGCGAAACCATTGCGCCCGGGCGGGCAGGCAGGCGCCGCGCGAGTCGTCGCCCGCCCTGGGCACCAGCTCCAGGATGGAGAGCGCCTCGGCCACTGGTAGGCTCGCGCCCGATGTCTGCGAACTCCGTGCCCGGGGCCTCGGCCGAGCGCTTGCGTCAGCTGGTCGAGACCTGCCAGGACGCCGTGGTCTTCATCGACCGCAACGGGCGCATCAAGATGGCGAATCCTGCGACCTGTCGCATGTTCGGCTACGAGCCCGAAGAGCTCCGGGACGCTGACGTGCGCATGCTCATGGGCGAGCCCTACGCCTCTGGCCATCAGGGCTACATCGACCGCTACGAAGCCACCGGCATGCGCAAGGCGATCGGCTTCATCCGCCAAGTCTCTGCCGTGCGGCGCAACGGCGAAGAGTTTCCCATCGAGCTTTCGGTCACGCAGATCGCCGAAGAAGGCGATGGTGCCCGCTACGGCGCGTTCATCCGCGACGTCAGCGACAAGGCGCGCTTACAAGGCGAGCTGATGGAGCGAGAGCGCGCGGCGACCGTCGGCACGACTGCGTCCATGCTCGTGCACGAGATTGGCAATCCGCTGAACAACATGGCGCTGCAGCTGCAAGCTTTGCGCCGTAAAGTCTCGCGACTCTTGGATGGCGAGGATGCCGTCGGCAAGGTCGACAGTTGCCTAGGGGAGGTCGCACGGCTTTCGCGGCTCGTGCAGGAGTTTCGCGCGCTCTCTGGGCGCCGGCGCCTCAATCGGCGCCGAATCGCCCTCACCAGCTTGCTCGAAGGCGTCCCCGTTTCGGTGCTCGGGTCTGCCCGCGGGATTGGCCTCACTCGCGAGTTCGGCGACGGAGGCGTCCTGGTCTTGGCCGATCCGGACAAGCTTCAGCAGGTCCTGCTCAATCTCTGTCACAACGCGGTGGACGCCATGGGTGACGCAGGCGGGACGCTCAGCTTGCGCACGCGGGTGGAGGGCGACCAATATGTGCTCGAGGTCGCCGACACCGGGGCAGGCGTCGCCCCTGGGACCGACATCTTTGCGCCCTTCGTGACGACCAAGCCGGACGGCACCGGCCTCGGCTTGGCCATTTGCAGTGAGATCGTGCGCGAGCACGGCGGGACGCTGACCTACGAGACGCGCCAGGGGGAGGGAACGACGTTCCGCATGCGCATCCCCCTTTTGGCGAGCGCGGGCCACGGCAGCGGGATCGACGGCTAGCGCGCCCTCACGTCGAGCTCGGAGGGACTCGGCATGAGGGCGCGGCGGGCGGATGGCCTCAGGTCAACGCATGCCGAGGACGAGCGGAGGATTGCTCGGCGTCGCCGTGCGGTTTTCGTAGTGATAGGTGTGACGCTGGCCGTGGCGCTCGCGGTGCTGTTCGCACCAGAGCTCCTGGCCACCGCTCGCGCGCCGTGCTTCGACGCAGCGGGGGCATGGTGGCTCGATCTCCGGAACGTGCGGTGCGTGCTCCTTGGGCCGGACGACCAGGACCGGGCAGTGGGCCAAGCGCACGACGCCTTCTGCTACGGATCCGAGCAGCAGGCGGCGGAAGCCGCGGCGACCATGCGTGCCGATGACGATGAGGTCGGCCTCGAGGTCGGAGGCCAGCTGAGCGATCTCTCCGGACGGCACTTCACTGCGTACGTGGATGCAGAGCCGATCGAAGCGGCGTTGTGTGGCGGCCTGCCAGGCCGACATCCGCTCTCCGATGCGCGCCTCCAGCGCTTCGTAGGCGTCACCGAGGGGGAGTGCGGTCGCCGTACCGAGACCGGTCACCCCGGCCCCTACGAAATCCCCCATTTGGACCACCACGGTGACGACATGGACTTCGGCGCTCTCCTCTCGGCCCGCGAGGTCGAAGGCACGCTCGAGCGCAAGATCAGCGATGGGCGAGTAGTCGTAGCCGACCACGATCTTATAGGTTGTGCTGGACATCATCCTCTCCTTCCGGGCGGGCGATGGGCCCCCCCTTCAGTGTGCCGCCGCCACCGGCCGAACGCTCGCGAAGCGGGCACACTCGTGTCTACTGCATGCGACATGCCAAGCGGGACGAGAGTTGCTCCTTGCGCGTCTGCCTAGGCGAAGGCCGTCCATCGGCCACGGGGTCGGGCAAATCGTGCGTCGATTGTTCCCAATGGTGCACGCGTTGCGCGATCCACGCGCGAGTGGTGGCGCGTCGATGGTTCCAGGGCGCCTAGGGCAACGTTCAAGGCGCCGTATTTCGAATGAAAATGCCGGCAAGCGTCGCCTCGAGCAGGCCCCCAGCTTCGAAGGCACGTGCTTTGCAATGGTGCGCGACCACCCATGCGTATCGAAAAGTTCTCGTACGACGACGCCGTCGTCCGCAAGTTCGTCTTCGCGACCGTGATCTGGGGCATCGTCGCTACGCTCGCCGGCCTATGGCTGGCGCTCTTGCTGGTGCTTCCAGAGCTGAGCCTCGGTCTCCCGCAGCTGTCGTTCGGGCGCTTGCGACCTCTCCATACCAACGCGGCCATCTTTGCCTTTGCGGGCAACGCGCTCTTCGCCGCCATCTACTATTCGAGTCAGCGCCTGCTCAAGGCGCGCATGTTCTCCGATCGCCTGTCGAGCTTCCACTTCTGGGGCTGGCAGGCGATCATCGTTTCGGCTGCGCTCACGCTGCCTTTCGGCATCACGCAGTCCAAGGAGTATGCGGAGCTCGAGTGGCCGATTGACGTCGCCATCGCCGTGGTCTGGATCGCGTTTGCGATCAACTTCTTCGGTACCATTGCTCGTCGTCGCGAGCGGCACCTCTACGTGGCGATCTGGTTCTACATTGCGACCATCATCACCGTCGCGATTCTGCACGTCTTCAACAACCTGGTCGTGCCTGCCGGACCGCTGAAGAGCTACTCCGTCTACGCCGGTGTTCAGGATGCGCTCATGCAGTGGTGGTACGGCCACAACGCGGTCGCGTTCTTTTTGACGACGCCGTTTCTGGGCCTGATGTACTACTTCTTGCCGAAGGCCGCGGAGCGGCCGGTGTTCTCGTACAAGCTCTCCATTCTACACTTCTGGTCGCTGGTCTTCCTCTACATCTGGGCCGGCCCGCATCATTTGCACTACACGGCGCTGCCGGAATGGGCCTCCACCCTCGGCATGCTGTTCTCGGTGATGCTGTGGATGCCGTCTTGGGGCGGCATGATCAACGGCTTGCTCACGTTGCGGGGCGCGTGGAACCGCGTCGCCGAGGATCCAGTCCTCAAATTCTTCGTGGTCGGCATCACCTTCTACGGCATGGCGACCTTCGAGGGGCCGATGCTCAGCATCAAGAGCGTGAATGCCCTCAGTCACTACACCGACTGGACGATCGCACACGTGCACTCCGGCGCTCTCGGCTGGAACGGCTTCATGACGTTCGGCATGCTCTACTGGCTCGCGCCGCGGCTGTTTCAAACGAAGGCGCTCTACTCGCGCAAGCTCGCCGAGGTGCATTTCTGGCTCGGCACCCTGGGTATCCTGTTCTACATCGTGGCCATCTACGCCGCGGGCGTGACGCAAGGCCTGATGTGGCGCGCCTTCGACGAGACGGGGCGCTTGGCCTACCCAGACTTCGTCGAGACCGTGGTTCGTCTCGTCCCCATGTACTGGGTCCGCGTCCTCGGCGGCAGCATGTACGTGACGGGCATCATCCTCGGTGGAGTGAACATCTTCCTCACGTGGACGCAGCGTCCGGCCGTCTACCAGCCGAACGAGCAAGAGGCCCCGGCACTCGAACCCTTCGTGGGAACCGAGCCGCGTTTGGCCATCCCCTTCCACAGCACCCTCGCTCCCACCGGTCACCGCTTGCGCTACTTCGCGGAAGCGGTTTGGCATCGCGCCTGGGAGCGGCGGCCGCTCAAGTTCACCGTCTGGGTCACCGTCGCCGTCGTCGCGGCATCGGTGCTGGAGATCATCCCGACGTTCCTCATCAAGAGCAATCTGCCGACGATCAGCTCGGTCAAGCCGTACACGCCACTCGAGCTCTACGGTCGCGATCTCTACATCGAAGAGGGTTGCTACAACTGTCACAGCCAGATGATCCGCCCGATTCGCGCGGAGACCGAGCGCTACGGCGAGTACAGCAAGCCAGGTGAGTTCGTCTACGACCATCCGTTCCAGTGGGGCTCGCGCCGCATCGGCCCCGACCTGGCGCGTGTGGGCGGCAAGTACCCGCACCTCTGGCACGTGCGCCACATGGAGGCGCCGACGTCCACCACGCCGCAATCGATCATGCCGGCGTACGCGTGGATGCTGACGGCGCCCATCGATTTTTCGGTCATTCAGCCGCGTGTCGACGCCATGGTCATGCTCGGCGTTCCCTACGGAGACGCAGTGAAAGATGCCGAGCAACTGGCGCGGGACCAGGCGACGCAGTTGGCGCTGGAAATCGAGCGCCAGGGCGGTCCAGCTGGACTTGCCGACAAGCAAGTGACGGCGCTCGTGGCCTATCTTCAACGCTTGGGCAGAGACATCGCGGACGCACCCGCAGCGTCGCCGGCACCAGCGTCCCTCGCGAACGTAGGAGGACGTCCATGAAGCTCTCCGATGCCATGGGCGCGGCTGACTTGGTCATTTACGCCGAGGTCGCCCTGCTCCTCTTCTTCTTTGCGTTTGCGCTGGTGCTGGTGAAGGCCGGCTTCTCCAAGGAGTCCGAAGCAGCGATGAAGGCTGCCGCTCGACTGCCGCTGGAAGGTGACCAGGCGAGCGAGGCTCACGATGAAAGGAAGGTTTCGTGAACGACGAATCGAGCAAAGAGTCGGGCCAAGGTCGCCTGCTTGCGCACAGCTACGACGGTATCGAGGAATACGACAGCCCCATGCCACGCTGGTGGGTGTGGACCTTCTGGGCAACCTTTTGGTTCTCGCTCGCGTATCTCTTCCACTATTGGGCAGGAAACGGCGAGTCCGTGCTCGACTCGTACACGGCTGAAGTTGCCGTCGTACGCGAGCGCGAAGCCAAGCTTGCGCTCGCCGAGCAGGTTTCCGAGGAAAGCCTGGGCAAGCTGGTCGTGGACGGAACCAGCCTGCAGGCGGGCGCTGCCGTCTTCCAGGCGCGTTGCGCCTCCTGCCACCTCGAGCGTGCGCAGGGTTCGATCGGCCCGAACCTCACTGACGACTCGTGGATCCATGGCAGCCGTCTCGTCGACATCTACGAGACGGTCAACGGAGGTGTGCTCGCAAAGGGCATGCCCGCTTGGGGGCGACAGCTCAGCCCGAGCGAGCTGCGAACGGTCGTGGCCTTCGTGGGCAGCGTGCGCGGCACGAACGTGCCGGGGAAGGCCCCGGAGGGAACGCCCAACGCCGTGAAAGCTCCCTGAGGCGATGCTGCCGTGAGTCACGCTCCCACGCCACCGATTGCCCGAGAGCGGGTTTTGCCGACGCTCAACGCCGACGGTACGCGGCGCCGCATCCGGCCCAAGCTGTACGACGGCTACCTCTACCGTCGTCGTCGGGCGCTGGCTTACTGCTTGATTGCGCTCTTCGTGGCGCTGCCCTTCATTCACGTTGGCGGGCGCCCGCTCGTCTTGCTCGACGTGACTGGCCGAGAGTTCACGCTGCTCGGTCGCACCTTCTTGGCCACCGACGGTGTGCTCTTGATGCTGCTCTTGCTCGTGATCTTCGTGGGCATCCTCTTGCTCACGGCGCTGCTCGGGCGTGCGTTCTGCGGCTGGGGCTGTCCGCAGACGGTCTACATGGAGTTTCTGTTTCGACCGATCGAGCGCTTCTTCGAAGGTGACCGGAACGCCCAGCTGCGTCTCGATGAACGCGGGGCGAACTTTCGCCGTGTGCTGAAGAACCTGGTCTTCCTCGGGCTCTCGGTGCTCGTGGCTCACGTGTTCCTGGCGTACTTCGTGGGCGTTCGCACGCTGGCCACTTGGATCACTTCGTCGCCCTCGGCGCATCCACTCGGCTTTTTGGTGATGGGCGTCACGAGCGCACTCGTGTTCTTCGATTTTGCCTACTTTCGCGAGCAAATGTGCACGGTGGCCTGTCCGTACGCGCGGCTGCAATCGGCGCTTTTGGACCGAGATTCGCTCGTCATCGGCTACCAGGAGAGCCGCGGGGAGCCGCGACACAAGGGTAAGTCGAGGGCAGGTGACGGCGACTGCGTCGACTGCAGCGCCTGCGTGGTGGCGTGTCCCACCGGTATCGACATCCGCGACGGTCTGCAGCTCGAGTGCATCGCTTGCGGCCAGTGCGTCGATGCTTGCAACACCATCATGCCAAAGGTCGGCAAGCTACCGGAGTTGATTCGCTATGCGAGTCAATCCACCTTGAAGGGCGAGCCGCGACGCGTCGTGCGGGCACGCGTGCTCGCCTACGGCATCCTGGTCACGGCTCTGGTGGCAGCGCTCATCGTCGCGGGCGTCAAGCGTCAGGGCACCGACGTCACCGTGCTGCGCGGCATTGGCGCTCCGTTCGTCCTTTTGGGAGACGACGTCCAAAGCCAGCTGCGGGTGAAGCTGGAAGACCACAGCGGCCGTGCGGGCGAGCATCGGCTGGAGATCGTCCTGCCGAGAGGCACGGGCACCGTGCCGCTCGAGAGCATCGGCGGGCGCGCCATCATGCCCGAAAATCCCCTTCTTCTTCCAGCGCTCGGTCGGAAGAGTACGTCCGTCTTCGTGCTCGTGCCGCGTTCCGCCTTCGTCGGCCACTCGCTGCCGATCGTCGTCCGGGTGAAGCCGCCCGTCGGGCCCAGCGTGGACGTTTCCTATCGTTTGCTCGGACCGGAGAATCATCGATGAAAGAGAAGTTTTTCATGCTGCTGCCGGTGCTGCTCTTGGGGGCATCGCTCGGAGGCTGGGCCTTCATGATCTCCGCCGCGACCGCGGACCCTTCGTTCGCGGTGGAGCCCAGCTACTACCGGAAGGCTTCGCTGTTCGACGAGGAGCTGGCGCGTCGAGCAGCGAGTCGCAAGCTCGGCTGGCGCGTGGATGTGGTCGCCTTCGAGCGCCCGTCCGGCGGGCCCATGCGCCTCCGGGTGGCGCTCTCGGACCGTGAAGGAATGCCCGTGGCCGGCGCCGTCCTTGCCGTCGAGGCGGTGCCCAACTTGCGCGCGAGCGAGGTGCGCACGGGGGCGCCTGTGACCACCGATCAGGCAGGGCACGCCGAGTGGACGTTCGCGGCCGGGCCGAGTGGCCTCTGGGAGCTGCGGCTCCAGGCGACGCGACGCGAGGACGTGTTCTCTCAAGTCGTGCGTCAGGACGTGGCCAAGAGCGGAGGGAGCACGTGACTCTCGCCGGACTCGACCTGGCGCTGCTCGGGACCGTCACGGTGGCGAGTTTGCTCGGGAGCTTGCACTGCGCCGTCATGTGCGGGCCGCTCATCTCCGCCTGCCAGGGGGCTGGTGGCCAGCGGGCGAAGGTAGACGCCGCCTACCACCTCGCTCGTGGCTCGAGCTACGTCGTCTTGGGCGGTGCGGCGGGTTTCGTCGGCGCGGCCGTCGATTGGGCAGGCCGCGCCGCGGGGCTCGTGCGCGCGGGCGCCGTGGTTTCAGGCCTGCTCGTGGTGCTAGTCGGGGTGTTTTGGATGGTGCCCGGCCTTTCGGACCGAGTGCTGCGCTTCACACGACCGCTCTGGCGAAGCTCGAGGGTCGAAGGATGGCTCGCTCGCCGGGCGCTCGCCCACGGGCTCGTTCAGCTGAAGCGCCAGCGCACGACCGTGCGAGCGGGCCTCTTGGGGCTTCTGACGCCGGCTTTGCCCTGCGGGTATCTCTACGCCTTCGTACTCAGCGCCGCCGGGACGGGGAGTGCCCTCGGGGGCGTTTTGCTGATGTTCGCCTTCTGGCTGGGAACGCTGCCCGCGCTCGTCTTGCTGGGCGAAGCAGTGTCCCGGCTCTCGCGGTCGCTCTGGAGACGCTTGCCGATCGTGACCGGCCTCTTGTTCGTCACCATTGGCGTCCTGGGTGTGCTCGGGCACGCCTTGGCTCGAGCGGAGGATCGAGAAGTGACGCCTGCCGCAGCGCTCGAGGCGGTTTCTCGAGGACACGCGCATGAACACACGGCTTGCCACTGAGTCCACTGCGAAGGGCGCCGCGGACGGAGAGCTCGCTTGCGCGCATTGTGGTCAGCTTGCGCCGCGCGACGTGCGGGCCGAGCTTGGGCAAGCGTGGTTCTGCTGCTCTGGTTGCCAGGCGGTGCATGCCATTTTGGTTCAAGCGCGCCTCACGGACTACTACTCGCTGCGCGAGCGTTCGGGCGAGCGCGGTACCCCGGCACGCCAAGAGCCAGCGCAGGCCTTCGCCGAGTTCGATACGCCGGCCTTCCAGCGCCTCTACTGCCAGTCGCTCGACGCGTCTGTGGATCGGGCGGAGCTCGAGCTCGGAGGGTTGCACTGCGCTGCGTGCGTGTGGCTCGTCGAGCGCCTGCCCCGCATCGAGCCGGCCGTGCAGCGCGCCCGGGTCGATCTCGGTCGAGGTCGATTGACGCTCGAGTTCCTCGCACGCGGCCCGGGTAGTTCTCCGCTGTCGCGCCTGGCCGCGACCTTGGCGGGGCTCGGCTATGCGCCCCGTCCGGCCCGGGGTCACGCCGCGGAACGCGAACGGCGCCGTGAGCTCCGGGGCCTGCTCTTGCGCATCGGCGTGGCCGGGGCGAGCGCGGGAAACGTGATGCTCTTGGCCTTTGCCCTCTACGGCGGGGCCGACGAGATTAGCGGTCTGCCAGAGACGGGGACGATGGCCGGCGCGACGCTGCGCTTTCTCCACGGCGCGACCTGGCTGGTCAGCATGCCGGCTCTCTGGGCAGCCGCGTCGTTCTTTCGCGGCGCGATAGCGTCGTTGCGGACGCGCACACCGCACATGGACCTTCCGATTGCCCTCGGCATCCTGACCGCCTTCATCTGGGGCACGGTGTCGATCCTTCGGGGAGGTGAGGGGATCTACTTCGACACCATCACCATACTGATCTTCCTCCTTTTGATTGGACGCTACCTGGACGTGCGCCACCGCCAGCGGCAGAGCCAAGCTGCCGAGCTCTTGAGCGCCGTCTTGCCCGGACGCGCACGGCGGCTGCTGGCGGGCAGCGAGCGCGACATCGAGTCCGTTCCGCTCGACGCCCTGTCACCAGGCGACTGCGTCCTCGTCAGCAGCGGCGAAACGGTACCGGTCGATGGTGTGGTGCGCTTCGGCGAGTCGATGCTCGACGTGTCGCTGATGAGCGGCGAATCCGAGCCGGTCCTGGTCCGTCCGGGGCATGCCGCTTTGGCCGGCGCATTGAACGTGGGGGGTGAGCTCGGCATCGAGGTGGAGGAAGCGGGGGCGGGGACCCGGGTCGCGCGCTTGCTGGAATCGGTGGAGCGGGCCGTCTCCGAGCGGGCGCCCGTGCTTGGTCTGACCAATCGTATGGCCGGACGATTCACCTGGACGGTGCTCGCTTGTTCGCTCGGCGTCTTTCTGATCTGGGCTCCGCGCTCGCTCGAAGCCGGCGTCTCGAGCGCGCTCGCGGTGCTCATCGTGGCGTGTCCTTGCGCGCTGGCGATGGCGACACCCTTGGCCCTGACCTCTGCCGTCGCGCAGGCGGCGCGGGCCGGCATCCTCGTATTTGGCGCGGGGAGTCTCGAGCGTCTGGCCGCACCCTCGCTCATCGTGCTCGACAAGACGGGCACGCTCACCCTGGGGCAGCTCCGCGTGCTGAATCGTGCCGGCACGACCGAGCTGGATCCTTACGTTCTCGCGATCGAGCAGCGGGTGCTCCACCCAGCCGGCCGCGCGCTCGCGCAGGAGCTCGCGCGCATCGGCACGAAGCCGAGTCACGAGGTCGAGGACGCTCGCGAGATCCTCGGCTCGGGCATCACCGCCCGAGTGCCGAATGGAACGCTGCTCGTCGGGTCCGCGGCGTTCGTTCTCGGGCACGCTCGCCCGAGCTCGGCCGTGGCCGCGGCACTGGAAACGGCACCCCCGGCGCAGTCGCCGGTCTTAGTGGCCTTGAATGGCACAGCTCAGGCAGTTTTCTTCTTGGCGGACCAGATCCGTTCGGACGCCGCGCAGAGCCTGCGTCGACTGCACGAGCTCGGCCACTCGCTCTGCATTCTGAGCGGCGACGCGGAGGCGCCGGTCGCGCATGTTGCGGCCACGCTGGCCCGGGAAGCAGATGTTCAGTTCGAGTGCGTGCTGGCGGGCGTCAGTCCCGAGCAGAAGCTGGCTCGAGTGCAGGCGTGGGCACGACAGCGCCCCAGCGTGGTCATGGTAGGGGACGGCATCAACGACGCTGGCGCGCTATCGGCCGCGCACGTGGGAGTGGCAGTCGGGGGTGCCGCGGAGGCCGCCCGCTTGTCGGCTGACGTCTATCTCAGTCAATCCGGGGCGCTGGCGCTGGCGAGCCTGATGGAAGGATCGCGCCGGACGCTGCGCACCATTCAGCGGGGAGTCGGATTCTCGCTGGGCTACAACGCGCTGGGCATCGGTCTGGCGGCGGCTGGCATTCTGAACCCCCTGGTCGCCGCCATCATGATGCCGCTCTCCTCTCTCACCGTGGTCAGTCACGCGTTTCGCTCCCAGAGCTTTCGCAGGTGCGGAGCGCACCGAGCGGAGGCCCCATGAGCGTCCTCTTCGTCGTGATTCCCATCGCGCTTTTGGCCTCTGCAGCCGCCGTCGGCGCCTTCGTTTGGGCGGTCCGGCACGGCCAGCTCGACGATCTAACCACACCTGCCTACCGCATCCTCGAAGGTGATGAGGACGACTCCCGCAGCCGAGAGACCAGCACCGAAAAGGAGCGCCCGGGCGCGGCAGCAGGGCGTCCGCTCGGCCGGTAATCGAGGGCCCGTTCGAGCGAAGGTCATGTGCGACATGGATGCTTGGGGTTCGAGCGCACGTCAGCGAAAATTGGGAGCGACAAATTGTGTGAATCCTGTGGAGCGAGCGGTATCATGTGTCTCGGTGGCTCGGGGCAGCACGTCCTCTCCGGCCTGCTGAGATCTCCATGGCGCACAGCGAAGCCGAAGAACACGACCTGCTTCATTGGTCAGCGGACGTCACTCCTCGCCGGGCAACTGCCGCCGAGCCGTTGACGGGACCGGACTCTGGCGTGCGTCTGGCCGACATCAAAGAGGCGGTTCTCGATGACGCAGAACTGCGCACCTTGTTCGCCGACATCGCGACCTACGGCAAGGTGCTCGAGGTGAGGATGAAGGCATCGCCTCGCGCGACGCCCGATCCCGTACGGCGCTTACCAGAGCTCTACCTCAAGCTCGTCGAGCGTCGCGTGTACGGAGCGCAGATCCGTTATGAGTTCGAGAAGGCCTGCTGGCTCGACACACTGATCACGACGCCGGCTGGCTGTCGATTGGTTCGTGTTCGCCTGCCCGATTGAGCACCTGCTGCCGCACGGAGCGGCGCCCAGTCGGCCTCCGCTCACGCCCGGGTCCGCCGGTCAGACCCGCGCGCGCCCGCGCCCTTTCGCCGAGTGAGACGCCGTTTTCCTCCGGGCTTCGCAAGAATCCAGTGGGCCGGCCTTTACTCGCGCGCCTCGAGGCGTCAAAAGAGCGCCCCCCATGGGCGTTGCGGTCCTCACCATCCTGGTCAGCGTGCTGACCGGGACTCTGCTCGCGTTCTTGCCTCGACAGCACGCGGGCTGGATGGGACCGATGCGGACGTTCGGCTTGGCAGCGGCCCTGTCGGTCGTGGTCCTGCACATGATGCCCGAGAGCGTGGAGGCCATCGGAGGGTGGGCGGTTCCCGCGCTCGCCATGGGGCTCGCACTACCGGCGCTCTTGGGCTGGCTCGGCAGTTTCGTCTGGCGAGCTGGGCACGCTGCGAGAGATCCGCGCCACGTCAAACTGGAAGCCGGCTACGCCGGTCTTCTCGTGCACAAGGTCGGCGACGGCTTGGCCCTCGGCGTCTACGCTGGTGAGATCCACCCAGGCGGCGCAGGGCATGGCTTCGCTGCGGCACTGGCGGCCCACATCGTGCCGGTCGTGGCCATCGTCGTTCTGACGTTCGACTCCGTGCGTGGTCGGGGCTCCGCCCTCTTGCGAGCGATCGGCTTGGCGCTGGCTGGGCTCCTCGGAGTCTTCCTCACCCGCTCGGTCGCAGTGGCCGAGGTGTCGGCGGCGCAAGGCTGGGTCTCTGCACTGGCTGCCGGCATGCTGCTTCACGTTGTGCTCCACGACCTCAGTCTCGATCTGCCCAAGTCGGTCGCTGGACGCTCACTCGACTTCGTTTTGGCTGGACTGGGCCTGTGTGTGAGTGCGCTCGGTGGCGATCCGCATGGCGCGGAAGAAGGGCCGTCACCCTCGGCCGCACTCTTGGCCGTGGCCAGGGAGCTCGGCGCCGTCGTGGGTCCCGCGCTGATCGCCGGGGTGCTGCTGTGGCTGGTGATCTATCGTAGTCGCCTCGCGGTGCACGCGAGCCGTCGGCTTCACGGCATGCTCGAGGTCCTCGGATCGACCTTTGCGCTCGAGACGAGCCTCATCATCGGTCTTTTGGTGGGAGCCGACGTGGGTGTCTTGCATCTCGCTTGTTCGTGCGGATGGGCTGCGCTCCTCAACCCTGTAGCGGCCCATCCTCGAGCACCCGCAGACCCGCCTCGATCGGTCGAAGCGCCGCCCTCGAGCTGGCTCGTGGCCTTCGATGCTCGACTGCTGACCGCCAGCGCGTGGGCCGTATTGGGGGTCTTCCTGGCCGCGCTGCTGGGCATCAGCGTGGGCGAGCATCTGGTCACCCTTCACCCCACGTCGCGTTGGATGTGGTCGAGCCTCGTCGCGCTCGCTGCCTACGTGTGCGCGCCCGTCGGTGCGCCTGTGGCCGCTGTTCTCGTTGCTCATGGTCTCTCACCAGGGGTCGCGCTCGTGGGCCTCCTTGTGGGCCCTTGCTTGCGGCACGGAGTGAAGCCAGCGCTGGCTGGCGTGTCGCAGCGCCCCACGCGGGCGGGTGCGTGGTTGGCCTCAGCTTTCCTCGTCCTGTTTCCGGGGGGCCTCGCTAGCGTCACCGGACCTCTCTCCCTGGTGCCGCCCTTCGAGCGTGAACTTGCAGCCGGGCCCGATTCCACTGGGGTCTGGTGGATCGCCTGGGCTCTGACCGCGGTCCTCGTCGGTCGGGTCGTCTTCCGCAGCGGTTTTCGGGGATTTCTCCTGCAGCTCGCGGCGCCTCTCGGGCAGCTCCGTGGTGGTGGCGGAGCCCATCACGGCCACGCCCACATGGGTGCACTCGAGGTGGAGGAAGGGCTCCTCGACCGCGCCGAGCCGTGACTTGACGGAGCGGGAAGTGGGCTCAAGATACCCGGAGCCATGACCTCCAAGATCGCGTTTGCATTTGCACTCACCCTCGCCTGCGGCCTCGCCTACGGCGGCACCGCCGCTGCCTGCGGCGGCGAGCACGAAGAGGATCAGAAGGACGAGTCCGTGCGCCTCTGCGGTGGCGAGCACGAAGAGGACGACAAGGACGAGTCGGCTCGTCTCTGTGGCGGCGAGCACGAAGAGGACGACAAGGACGAGTCGGCGCGCCTCTGCGGCGGCGAGCACGAAGAGGACGACAAGGACGAGTCCGTGCGCCTCTGCGGTGGCGAGCACGAAGAGGATCAGAAGGACGAGTCCGTGCGCCTCTGCGGTGGCGAACACGAAGAGGACGACAAGGACGAATCCTGAGTCGAGCGCCTGACAGTAGCAGGCAGCACGATCGTTGAGCGCTGGGGTCGTCGCGACCGGGCCGGAGTGTGCGCAGTGAACCACGCTGCGTTGGCTCCAGCCTGGTTGCGTGCTCGTTCCCGCGGGACGTGCCGGCGGTTGCAAGGCGACTGGCCGGCATTGTTTCCTCTGGTGGCGGTGTTTCCTGGCGTGACGGGAAGGAGCGCTCTACCTTTCGCGGCCGCTCTGGCCTGGCCGAGCGCGGAGCCCCCATGATTTCCGTCAATGACGTCTCGATGAACTTCGGCCCGCAGACCCTCTTTCAAGAGGTGAACGTGGTCTTCCACCCCGGCGAACGCTACGGCCTGACGGGCCCGAACGGCGCCGGCAAATCGACGTTCATGAAGATCGTCTCGGGCGAGCTGGAGGCCATGACTGGCCACGTAGCGCGTCCGAAAAAGACCGGCATCCTGCGCCAGGACCACTACGGGTTCGATTCCGTGCGCATTCTGGACGTCGTGATGATGGGCAACGAGCCGCTGTGGCGGGCCATGTCCGAGAAGGAGGGGCTACTCCTGCGGGCCGACCAACTCAGCGAAGAAGACGGCATTCGCCTGGGCGAGCTCGAAATGGTGATCGCCGAGGAAGACGGCTACACGGCCGAGTCCGAAGCGACATCGCTGCTCTTGGGTCTCGGCATCGACGAAACTCTGCACACCGAGACGCTGAGTGTGCTCACCGGGGGCGACAAGGTGCGCGTGCTGCTCGCTCAGGCCCTCTTCGGCAAGCCGGACGCGCTCTTGCTCGACGAACCGACGAACGCGCTCGACATCGGCAGCATCCGTTGGCTCGAAGAGTTCCTGCTCGGCTACGGCGGCACCCTCGTCGTGATCAGCCACGATCGACACTTCTTGAACACCGTGTGCACGAAGATCGCCGACATCGACTACGAGACGATCATCCTTTATCCCGGCAACTACGACGACATGGTCGAGACGAAGGCGGAGGCGCGCACGAGCCTGGAGTCGGCCAATGCAGCGCGGCAAAAGCGCGTCTCCGATCTACAGGAGTTCGTGCAGCGTTTTCGTGCTGGTTCACGCGCTAGTCAGGTCAAATCGCGCGAAAAACAGCTCGAGCGCGAGAAGCGAGAGATGGGTTTGCTCAAGCGCTCCAACATCCAGCGGCCGTTCATTCGCTTCGACCAGAAGCGTCAGTCCGGCAAGCAAGCACTCGGCGTCGAGATGTTGAGCAAGCGCTTCGACGACGTCACGATTTGCGAACGCTTCAACTTGAGCGTGATGCGCGGTGAGAAGGTGGCCATCGTGGGTCCGAACGGCGTCGGCAAGACTACGCTCATCAAGATGCTGCACGGCGATGTAAAGCCGGATGTCGGCAAAGTCGAATGGGGCTACGAGACGCATGTCGGATACATGCCGCAGGACCATGGCGAGGCGATCGAGAAGGGGGACATGTCGGCCCACAAATGGCTGTGGCAGTTCAACACCCACGCGGACGAGGAGCAGCTGCGCGCGCTTTTCGGCCGGTTGCTCTTCACCAAGGACGAACCGATGAAGCCGACCAAGGTGCTGTCGGGTGGGGAAACGGTGCGGCTCCTGCTTGCGAAGCTGATGATCACGCAATCCAACGTGCTTCTCTTGGACGAGCCCACCAATCACCTCGACCTCGAGGCGATCCGCTCACTGACGCAAGGTCTGCAGAGTTTCGAAGGCACGGCGATCTTCGTGACGCACGACCGCGAGATGGTCAGCCGTGTCGCCACTCGCGTCATCGAAATGTCTCGCACCGGCATCCGTGAGCTTTCCCCCGCCCAGTTCGACCAGGGGCACTTCCTCGAAGGCGCAGCCTGAGAGGAACGACGAGCCAGTCTCGAAGGCGCAGCCTGAGAGGAACGACGAGCCAGTCTCGAAGGCGCAGCCTGAGAGGAACGACGAGCCAGTCTCGAAGGCGCAGCCTGAGAGGAACCGCAGGCCAGTCTCGAAGGCGCAGCCTGAGAGGAACCGCAGGCCAGTCTCGAAGGCGCAGCCTGAGAGGAACCGCAGGCCAGTCTCGAAGGCGCAGCCCGACTAGCTGATCGTCGGCAGTCCGTCGTCGAGCTGGGCGAAGCCCCAAAACACGGGCTCGGGCAGGAGACGGATGCCGAAGGTCGTTTCCACCCGATCCCGCACGTGCCAGGCGAAAGCCACGAGTTCGCGAGCCGTCGCGCCGGCGTGCGCCACGAGCGCCAGGGTATGGCGCGTCGACAAACCCACGTTCCCCGAGCGCGTGCCCTTGGCCAAGCCGGCTCGCTCGATGAGCCAGGCAGCTGGCATCTTGATGCGTCCGTCGGCCTGCGGAAAACTCGGGGGCGGATCCCCGGCTCGAGCGGTCACACGCGCGAGATCGGCGGGCGAGACGACGGGGTTGGTAAAGAAGCTGCCGCAGCTTCGGCCGTTTTCGTCTGCGGGATCGAGGAGCATCGACTTCCTGCGGCGAAGGTCGAGCACCGTGCGTCGGATCAAGGGCAGGCTGGGCGGCATGCCTGCGTCGGCGAGCGCGCGCTCGAGCTCGGGGTACGAGGCGCTTCGAGTCGGGGTGTGCCCCAGCGCAAACTCGACGGCGAGAATGAGCAGCCGATCTGCATCGGGGCCCTTGAAGCGGCTGGTGCGGTACCCGAATGCGCATTCCGCGGCAGAGAGCCAGCTCGACGCGCCCGTCACCCGATCGAGCACCCGGACGCGCGTGACGGTATCTGCCACCTCTTGACCGTAGGCCCCGACGTTCTGAATCGGTGTGGCGCCCACTTGCCCAGGAATGCCAGAAAGGCACTCGATCCCCCAAAGTCCCCGCTCGACGCTGAGTGCGACCCAGTCGTCCCACACCATGCCCGCATTGACGCGAGCCAGCGCGCCCCCGTCGTGTTCCTCGATCTCGACGGTCCCTTGCGTCAGCTGGATGACGACCTGGTCGACGCCCTCGTCGGCAACCACCAGGTTGCTGCCGCCGCCGAGCAGCACGAGGTCGAGCTTGCGTCGCCGAGCGTCCTCTACCGCCGCTCGGACACCGTCCTCGTCGTGAAGCGTCCAGAATTCGCGAGCCGGCCCGCCCAGGCCCAGGCTCGTGTGCAGAGCGAGCCGCGTCACCCTTTGTAGCCCCGCCCGGATCGACTGCGAGCTTTGCTGCCCGACGACCCTCCATGGCCAGCACGAGTTCCGCGCGGATTCGGATCACGTGGGCCCGCCCGACGCAGCGTGGGAGCGTCCGCCAGCCGGGGCCACGGCATGCGACCGCGCCGCGTCAAACGCTGGAGCAGCGCTGGACTCAAGTCTTGGCCACTGATGCCGAGCTCAGCCAGTCCCATCTCCTCGACGGCTTCCAGGAGAGCCTGGGCCATTTGGGGAGGACTCGCCTGGGCGTCCAAGATCACGGTGCGGCGACCTTCAATCTTGCAGTATCCGCCCCCGCGCTGGGAGGGGGCCTTGAAGTGCTCGACGCGCACTTCGATGCCTCGCTCGGTCAAGAGACCTACGAGTTCATCGAACAATGCCTGCTCTGGCACGGGTCCTAGAGTGCATCTCCGCGCTGAGATGCGCAAGAAAGCCGGGGAGGACGCAGCGAGCAGGCGCCCGGGAATAGTAGGCGAAGTGGCTGCCCGTTCGCCCGAAAAGGGCGCGGAGTCACGAAGCCCCAGGGTTGTGAGATGCGCTCGAGGATGCCGAAGGTAGGCTCCGGGGTCGACCCATGATACAGCGCCAGACGAACCTCGGGTTTTCGGCGGTGGAGGCATTCCGGCCTCCCAGGAGCCCGCTGGTTCGAAAGCCAGAGTCCGAGCTCGCCCCAAAAGGCGGCGCCCCGCGCGGGGCCGCCCGACAAGAGGGGCACCGGACAGCCCAGCGGCCGCGAGGCGGCCAATCAGAAAGAAGTACATTCATGACCTTTACAGAGGCAGCCACTTTGGTGCTGCGCCTCGTTGGCAAGCCCCTTCACTTCAAAGAGATCACGGACGTTGCCATCGAACGTAATCTACTGAGTCACGTCGGCAAGAACCCTGAGGTGACCATGGGCGCGCGCCTGTCGGCCCAAGTGAAGAAGACGGAGCGCGACAATCCCCTCGTGCGCATCAAGCCGGGCGTGTTCGCCCTCGCCGAATGGGACGAAAAGACGATCGAGCGGGGCCTGTCGGATCGGACACCCGCGCTCGAGAAGATTCAGAACATCGACATCGACCCGGCGTTGCTCGTCGGTAGCGGTAGCGAAAGTGCAGAAGACACGGGTGCCGAGCTCGCGGCCGCGGACGAGCCAGGAGCGCTGGCGAGCGTGCCGCCTCCGCCGGACGAAGAAGAAGTGCATCGTGCCGAGCTCTCTGCTCTCGGCACGGATTTGTTCGACCCCGAGGAGGACGACGATCAGCCCATTTTCGGCGCCACGGCGAGCGAGGAAAACGATGCTGCCGCGGGCGGTGATCGGCGCGGCGATGCGCGTCGCCGACGCCGACGCAAGCGCGGTCGTCGCGGGGAGGGTGATGCGCTGGGCGAAGGTGGCGACGAGGATCTGCCGGCCTACACCGTTTCGGACGCGCCTGCGGATGAGCTCCTGGCCGAGGCGCGCGGCGACGGTGACGCCTCATCCTCGACGGCGGCGGAGGTCGACCTCACGGAGGTGCTGGAGAAGGTGCTCGGTACCTACGATCCGGGTCGTGGCCCCGTCTCCTCACAAGCGTTGGCGGACGCGCTGCGACGTCAACCTGGCGTGGACCGTAGCGTCAATGCGGCAGCCGTCGTGGCCGTGGCGCAGGCGGAGATTCAGAGCGCAGAGCGCCAAGGACGCTCGCCGCGCTTCCGCGTGGCTTCTGGCAAAGTCGCGCTGGCGGCATGGGGAACCAACGGCCACGCGCCCGCGGATCGTCGCTCGTCGGGCGGCGCGGATCGCCTGCGGGATCTCGAGCGCAGCCTGGTGCCGCTGCGCGAAGCCACCGTGCGTGCCCTCTCGGATCACCTCGGGCGCATGTCGCAGCGAGCCTTCGGCGATCTGGTCAACCTGCTGTTCGAGCGCATGGGCGTTGGCCGCATTTTGCAGGTGAAGCGTCCGGGCGCCCACGGCTCCGAGCTGCACCTCTCGGGACGCATCCCTCACATCACTCAGCCGTACCTGCCGGGCGACGACCCGAAGGCGGGCATCCCCATTGCGATCTGCGTCCGTCGAGACGGCAAGGACATCGGTCGCGAGCGTGTGACCGAGCTGCGCGGCGCCCTGCATCACTACGGGCCTGCCTCGCAGGGGTGGCTCGTGACTGCCGGCCAGGTGCTGAGCGGTGCCCGCGAGGAGGCCGTGTCCGCGGGAGGCAGCCCGATGATGCTGCTCGGGCGTTTGGAGCTGGCCGAGCTGTGCGTGGCGCACGGAGTCTTGGTCCGTCAGCACCGCCTGGAAGTCCCGGTCGTCGACACCGACATGCTCGAAGGCCTGTCAGGGCGATGATGCCGCCGGAGCGGCTTCGCTTCGGCCAGCGTTTCGAGGGCCTCTCGGGCCAGACGCGAGTCGCTGGGCTCGCGCTGGCTGCCGTTGTCCTGCTCGGTTGTCAGCGCGCACCCGTTCACCGTTTTCCAACCGCGGGCGCCGCGCTCGAGCGTTTGCGCGCATCGACGAGCTGCAATCGCGCGGTCCAAGGGGAAGCGCGTTTGTCGTTCAGTGGCGAAGGACGACGGCTCTCCGGCCGCGTGCTCTACCTCGCGCATGCGCCGGGCGAGCTGCGCTTCGATGTCTTCAGCTCATTCGGCGTGACCCTCTCGACCCTGACCAGCGACGGCGCGCGCTTCTCGCTGCTCGACCTGGAGCAGCGGGCGTTCATCCACGGCAAGGCCTCGGTCTGCAACGTCGAACGCTTCACGCGCGTGCCCGTCCCGCCCGATGCGCTCGTCGAGCTCTTGCGGGGCCGCCCGCCGGTGCTGGTTCATGAAGCGGACGACGCCAGCATCGACTTTCGCTCGCCACTGCTCGGGGGCGGGCACTACCGGCTGACGGTGAATGGCCGCCATGAGGCGCGCGAAGAAATGCTGATCGGTGTCGTGCCTGCGGACCTCGAGCTGCCGGCCGAACGGCAACGGCTCCGGCTGCTGGGCGTCAAGATCGAGCAAGCCGGCCAGGTCCTCTATGAGGTGGAGCTTTCCGAGCACCGCATGCGCAAGATGGCGCCCATCGCACAGTCTGCCGAGGACGCCGCGCTCGGAGTGCCACCACCTTTTGCGAGCGGACCCGAATGCTCCGTCGAGCTGGCCGACCGCATGCGCGTCTATGTTCCGAAGACGGGCTACGAGCTCACATTTCGGAACGACGAGCTGTGGCTGAATCCGGCGCTGGCAGAGGGGGTCTTCGTGCAGCAGGCCCCCGCGGGTGTTTCCGTCAGCGAGTCGAACTGCGGCCCCTGAGCTGTGCGGGCTACGCCGGTGCTGGCCACGCGGGTGCTGGCCACGCCGGCGCCGCCTGCGACCCCTGTCATCCCTCGAGCGCGGCCAGAATCTCCAGAGGCCGATCGGTCACGATGCCGTCGACGCCCAAGCGTGCCAGGCGCACCGCTTCAGCCGGGTCGTTGACGGTCCAGGTATTGACGAGCGCCCCCCGACGGCTGAGCGGCTCGAAATAGGGCGCGGTGAGCAAGCGACGCTCAGGGTGCACGCCCACGGCGCCCAGGAGACGATAGCCGCCGATCGCGTGCTCGGCCTCGTTGAGCCGGCCCGCCTCGAGCAAGAGTGCTGCGGGGACTTCGGGCAGGAGCTTCGTCATCCAGAGCACGATGCCCGGGTGAAAGCTCGAGATCAGGATGCCGGCCGTTCCGAAGTGCCGGATGCGACGCGCAACCTGGTGCGCAAGCCAAGGCCAGCTCGGAACATCGCTCTTCAGCTCGACGTTGGTCAGCTTGCCCGACGCGTGGTGAAAGGCGAGCGCTTCGTCCAGGGTCGGGATCGAATAGCCGAGGCTACGTCCGAGATGGCGCGTCTGCTCGAGTGATAGGCGGTCGACGCGTGCCACACGCCCCGCGCCGCGGGGCAGGTGGCCATCGTGGAGGACTACCAACTGCCCGTCGCCCGTCGCGCGGACATCCAGCTCGATGCCGTCGGCGCCTTCGGCCAGCGCTTGCTCGAACGCTACCAGCGTATTTTCCGGCGCTCGCGCGCGCGCCCCGCGGTGGCCGTAGACCAGGGGGCGGGTCGCCCTGCGACGAAACTGCTCGATGCCCGCGCTCAAGGCTGCCCGTCCTCGGACCCAGCACCCTGGAGCTCCGACACGATCTCGTGAGCAACGGCGCGCGCCCGCTCGATTTCGTCTTTTGCGAACCCGATGCCGCCGACCATCGGATGCCCGCCGCCGCCGTAGCGCGCGCAGATGCGGCTGATGTCCACGTCCAGCTCGCCGTCGGACCACGGATTGTGCCCAATCGCGATGCGGATGCCCGAAGCCATCGAGGTGACCATCACCGAGTAGGTCGCGCTCGGCCACAGCTTGTACTGCACGAACTTGGTCACCGCGCTCACCGTTTGATCGGCCAAATCGGCGAATGCCACGCGACCGATCTGGACGCCCGCCGTCTTGACGCGGGCAATGAAGTCGTCCTGCCGGGGGCCGATGATCTTGTAGGCGTCGGTGATGAAGCGCTTCTTGCACAGCGCCTCCAGGCCAAACTCGAAGAGCACGTCGGCCGCGCGCGCCAGGAACTGCGTATCACCGAACTGCTCGATGACGGCGGCCAGACGCAGCACAGGCTCGTCCTTGTCAGTGGCTTGTTCGGCGGAGTCGAAGCTGGCCGAATCGATGCGATCCGCCCAGGTGATCAGACTCTCGAGCCCCAAGAGATCGGCACCATGATCGCGCTTGGCTACCTCGGCCAAGAGCTTGGTGCAGCTCGAGCGGTCTCCGTCGAAGACGAAATAAGCTGGCTTCTGCTGGCTACGCTGATCGAAATGGCGCCTTGCATCGTCGTCGGCGAAGGCCGTGCGATGGTGGTCGAAGTAGTGCGTGAGGGAGTCGACGGGCTCGTAGCGGAAGTCGACGATGGCGTTGCCTGCGCCCGACAGCATGTCGACGTTCGGCTTCTCTTGCTTGTGGCCATAGCCGCAGGCATGGATCTCGAACGTATGCCCGGGGTATTCGGGCTCCACGAGCCGCCGGAGCACGACTGCGCTCGCCAGACCGTCGAAGCAGTGGCCGTGCGTAGCGCACACGAAACGGGGAGAGGGAGTCTTGTCCTTCACGCGCGGCTGGGTTCGAAGGAAAAGTCCAAGTTCTCCCGCTCGCACGCGTCGGCGATTTCCCGCTTCAATGACAGGAGGCTCACCTTGCGCGGGATCTCGAGCTCGAGGTCCAGGAGGAACATTGGGGTGCCCGTCAGTGGCGCATGAAGCACCTTGGACGACAGGCTTGCCACGTTGATGTCGAGTCTCGCGAGCACCGTGCTCACGCTGCGAACGATGCCGGGACGATCGAACCCGCTGACCTCTAGTCGGTAGGCCAGGCCGTCGCCGCTCGGGCTCGGCTTGGACGTCCTCTCGAGCGTGCAACGTACCCCGAGGTCCGCTTCGATGCGAGTTCTCTCGGCGAGGAGCGCCGAGAGAACTCCTTCGCTACCGGTGACGAGCATCAAGACGGCGAACTCTCCGCCCAGCTTGGCCATCCGGGTGTCCTCGATGTTCGCGCCCAGTTGGTGAAGCAAGGCGGCCAGAGCATTGACGATCCCCGGCCGATCCGGCCCGACTGCCGTCAGGACGACTCCTGGCGCCTGCTCTGCGAGGTCTGCGCTTCCGCTCGCGGCTCGCCCGTGCGGACTGCCCGGCCCACCTTCCGGTTTCCCGTTCATCCCAGGATCGTTAGTCCAGGCCAGGATCCGGGGCAATTGGCCGCCGGGGCGCGGCCAAGGTAACCTAGACGGAGTGACGCTCAAGATCGATCGGGACCACTCGCGATTCCGGGATATCGTTCGCGGGAAGATCCGAAAGGGCCTGCGTCAGTACATCTCGCACGGTGAGATGATTGGGAAAAAGGGGAAGGAAGTCGTCTCCATTCCCATTCCGGAAATCGACGTGCCCCGCTTCATCTACGGGAGCAAGGAGCAAGGCGGCATCGGTCAAGGCGATGGGCGTCCTGGCGACCCGCTCGATTCGGGCAACGAGAGCGACGGTACCGGTCAAGCGGGCAGCGGCGAAGGCAGCCACGTGCTCGAGGTGGACGTGACTCTGGATGAGCTCGCCGAGATTCTCGGCCAGGAGCTCGAGCTCCCCGACATCGAGGACAAGGGGAAGAAGCACATTCCGAGCAGTCGCGAGCGCTACACTGGCATCCGGCGTGTGGGCCCCGAGTCGCTGCGGCACTTCAAGCGCACGTATCGCGAAGCCTTGCGCCGCTCGATTCAAAGTGGCGCCTACAATCGCGAGCGACCGATCATCGTGCCGCAGCCGGACGACAAGCGGTACCGCTCATGGCGCACGTCCGAGCAGCCGATCGCGAACGCCGTCATCGTGTACATGATGGACGTGTCTGGCTCGATGGGGGACGAACAGAAGGAGATCGTGCGGATCGAGAGCTTCTGGATCGATACCTGGCTGCGCAGACAGTACGACGGAATCGAGAGCCGCTACATCATTCACGACGCGGTCGCGCGCGAAGTGGACCAGGAAACGTTCTTTCGCACTCGGGAATCGGGCGGCACCATGATTTCCAGCGCCTACCGGCTGTGCGGGGAGCTACTCAGTCGCAACTATCCCAGCACCGACTGGAACGTTTACGCCTTCCACTTCTCGGACGGCGACAATTGGTCCACGGACGACACGCAACTCTGCATGAAGATACTGTCCGAGGACCTCCTGCCCGTGTGCAACATGTTTGCGTACGGCCAAGTACACAGTCCCTACGGCTCGGGGCAGTTCATCAAAGACCTCAGCCAGGCACTACCGGACGAAAAGAAGCTGGTGCTGAGCCAGATTGCCGATCGCGATGCGATTGCGGGCAGCATCAAAGACTTTCTCGGAAAGGGTCACTGACGTGAACTTCCCCGCTGTCTCGGATGCGACGACGCTACCCGCCTATCTCCGGCGCGAGCAGGAAAAAATCGAAAGCGTTGCCAGGAAGATTGGCCTGGATTTCTTTCCCACCGTTTTCGAGATCCTCTCCTACGACCGGCTGAACGAGATTGCCGCCTATGGCGGATTTCCCACGCGCTATCCCCACTGGCGTTTCGGCATGGAGTACGAGCGGCTCGCCAAGAGCTACGAGTACGGTCTTTCGAAGATCTACGAGATGGTGATCAACACCAATCCGTCGATCGCCTACCTGCTCGAAGGCAACAGCCTGACCGATCAGAAGCTCGTCATGTGCCACGTGTATGGCCACGTCGACTTCTTCAAGAACAATTTCACCTTTCGCAGTACCGATCTCGATTCCCTCGGCCGCCTGGTGCCGCACGAACCTTCGCCTGGTGGCTACGACCCCAATCGCCGCTGGATCGACAAGATGGCCAACCATGGCACGCTGATCCGTCGGGTTCAGGCGCGCTACGGAGTGGAGAAGATCGAGACCTTCATCGATTGCTGTCTCAGTCTCGAGAATCTGATCGACCCGCATGCAGCGTTCATTCGGCGGACGCGACCCTCTCAGCCCGAGGTCGAGGTCGAACCTGGAGACGAGATGGATCCGGAGGTGGGGCTCCTTTCTGCCAAGGAGTACATGGAGACCTTCATCAACCCGGAGGACTACGTCAGCTCCAGGAAGCAACGCCTGCGTGAGGAGCGGCAAGCGAAGAAGGGGCGCATCCCGCCGGAACCCGTGCAAGACGTGCTCCTGTTCCTGCTCGAGCACGCGCCGCTCGAGCGGTGGGAGCGTGCGGTCCTCACCGTGGTGCGGGATGAGGCCTACTACTTCTTGCCGCAGATGCAGACGAAGATCATGAACGAGGGGTGGGCGAGCTATCACCACTCGAAGCTCATGACCGAGCACATCGCTACGTGGGAGGACATCGTCGAGTACGCCGACAACAATGCCGGCGTCATGGCGAAGACGGGCAAGCGCCTGAACCCCTACAAGCTCGGGGTGGAGCTCTTTCGCAACATCGAGGAACGCTGGAACCGCGGCCAGTTCGGCGCCAAATGGGATCAGTGCAACGACCTCGACGAGCGCCGCCACTGGGACATGCGGCTCGGCCTCGGGCGCCAGAAGATCTTCGAAGTGCGTGCGCACTACACCGATGTGACCTTCCTGGACGAGTACTTGACCGCTGATTTCGCCATGGAACAGGGGCTTTTCACCTTCGAGTGGTCGGAGCGGCGCGGCGGGTTCGAGGTGGCGAGCCGCGAGTTTGCCAAAGTGAAGCAGAAGCTCCTCGGGCAGCTCACGAACGCCGGCAGTCCGGTGATTCGCGTCTTGGATGCCAACCACGGCAACCGTGGCGAGCTCTTGCTCTTGCACGAGCACAGCGGTGTCGACCTGCGTCTGGACTATGCCGAGCGTGTGCTCGAGGCACTCGTGCGCGTCTGGAAGCGCCCGGTGCTCGTTTCGACCTTGATCGAAGAAGCGCCGACGCTGCTGCGCTTCGACGGCAAAGGCCACACGCGAGTTGCCGGCAAGCCCTGAGCGCGCCGCCCTCGACTGCGATCGGGCTCGGCCGCATGGCCGAACGGCGCGGTCACTGAGCCGAGCTCACGCGCGAGCGGGCGGTGAACGCTAGTCAGTCAGCTTGTACCGACTGGGAGCGAAATGTCAGAATCATCGCTGGGATGAACGAAGGCTCTTGGCGTCGCCTCCTCGACAAGTTGCGCGAAGGGAACGTGGTGCCGGTCGTGGGGTCGCAGCTCTACGTCGCGCCAGACGGCACTTCTCTGCAGGCGCGCGTCGCGCGCCGCTTGCTCGCCGACAACGGCGGGGACCCGGATGCGCCTTTGCCGGCCTTCCGCGAGTTGAACGAGGCGGTGTCGCTACTCAAGACGACGATCCGCTTGCAAGACTTGTACGACGCAGTGCACGACGCTTTGCGCCAGACGGTAGAAGCGGACGATTTCGTGATTCCGGAGGCGATCGAGCAGCTGGCCCGCATCGCCGACTTCCGCCTGATCTTGAGCTTGCCACCGGACGATCTCTTGGCTCGCGCACTGCGCCAGCGCTGCGTCGTCAGTGAAATCGTGCATTCTCCATATCTGCCCACGTCGGAGCGCAAAGATCTGCCCAGCGATTGGCAGGAGCGGCCTGGGGAAGTTCAGCTTCTGTACCTGTTCGGCAAGGCCCGCTCGGCCCCGATGTACGCGATCCACGATGAGGATGTGCTCGAGTATGCGCACAACATCATGACGCGGGGCGGCCACGTTCCGAGCGCCTTCCTCGGAGAACTGCAGCAACGCAACTTGCTGCTTTTGGGTTGCAGTTTTCCCGACTGGCTGAGCCGCTTCTTTCTGCGAGCCACCAATCGGACCCGTCTCTCCGAAGGCTCGCGACGCTCGTGGCTCATCGAGCCGCTCGCGCCCGAAGAGAGCCTCACCTGCTTTCTCGGAGCGTACAGCAAAGACACCGAGATCCTGGCTGATATGCCACCGAGCGTGTTCGTCGCCGAGCTTTATCGTCGTTGGCTGGCAGGTAGCAGCCAGAAACCGACGGTGCAGAAGGACTCTGCCGTGCCCGACAAGATCATGTTCTTCATCAGCTACTCGCGTACGACCGACGGTCCGTCGGCCGAGCGCCTCTACTCCGCGCTGGTCAAGCAGGGCGTGACGCCAGGCGAGATTTGGTTCGACCGAGCCACGCTCGAGCCCGGGCAAGACTTTGGCACTCGTATCTTGGACGGCGTCAAGCGCTGTCGGTACTTCTTGCCGGTGCTCTCCAAGGCCGCCGACGAACGCGAACAAGCGTTCGTCTTCCGCGAATGGCGTGCGGTCAACGACCGCGCTGAAGAGCGGCGGGAGGACGATTTGATTCTTCCTGTCGTGGTCGATCAGGAGTTTTTCCCGACCCAGTACACGGCCAAGCCGGTGCGCGCTTGGAGCCAAATCGACTTTGGGCACGCTCCTGACGGAACCCCAGACCAGCGCTTGGATGAGCGCCTGAAGAAGCTCGTGAGACTCGCGCGGACCGGAAATTGAGCATGGTCCTCATGACGAGCTGGCGCGAGCCGACACAAACATCGGGTACCCAGGCGCTCGACGCACAGAACCCCTGGCCAGGCCTCGCAGCCTACGGCGAAGAGTCGCGCGCGTACTTTCACGGACGCAAGCGAGAGTCGGCCGAGCTTCTGCGCCTCATCCGCCTCGCGCCCCTCACCGTGCTCTACGGGAAGTCCGGTCTCGGCAAGAGCTCGCTCTTGCAAGCAGGACTCTTTCCACTGCTGCGTGACGAACACTTCTTGCCGATCTACCTGTGCCTCGATTTCGCCAGTGGCACGCTCGATCCGCTCGATCAGTTGCGCGAACTCCTGGTGGCGGCCTTCGACAGAAGCCGTGTGGAGTACCCGCCTTTCGCCGAGGGCGAAGGGGTGTGGGAGTACCTGCACCGTCCTGGACTCGAGCTCTGGTCGGAAGACAACTTTCCGCTCACTCCCGTGCTGGTGTTCGACCAGTTCGAGGAGGTCTTTTCGCGGGGTGGCAATGATCCAGCGCGCACGGAGAAGGTGCTCGAGAGCCTGGCGGATCTGATTGAGAATCGCATTCCGCCTCGGCTGGCGGAGGCCGAAGCGCTGCCGGAGCGCGCACGACTGGACGTGTTTTCGCAGACGTACCGCGTGTGTCTCTCGTTTCGGGAGGACTTCTTGCCCCAGATCAAAACTTGGGAGTCGAGCGTGCCCTCACTCCTGAAGAACTGCCTGCGACTCGAGTCCATGTCCTGCACGACGGCGATCGCCGCGATCGAAGAAGCGGGCAGGGAGGTGCTCGAGCCGGGTGTAGCCAGCGTCATTGTCGACTTGGTTTCACGCGATCCGGCCAGTGAAGTGCGGTCTTCGGATGTCGCAATTGAGCCGGTGCTCCTGAGTCTTTGCTGCACGCGCCTCAATGGACGACGAAAAGGCCGAGCACCGATCTCGGTCGCACTCGTCGAAGCGGAGGGCGGCGGCATTCTCAAAGGTTTCTACGAAGAAGCGCTTGCGGACGAAGGCGTGCTGGGCGCGCCGGACGTGGCTGCCTTCATCGAGGAATACCTGATTCAAGGCAATCATTTCAGGGGTGACTATCCCAAGGACGAGGCGCTCACCGCCGGCTTGATCAACGAAGCGCAGCTCGGCATCCTGACTGGCAAGCATCGATTGCTTCGGCTCGCGCCGCATCCGGACACGGTGCGGATCGAGCTCATCCACGACCGTTTGGTGCCGATCGTCGGTGCAGCGCGGGCTGCCCGCAGACTATTCGACTCCCGAGCCCGGACGCTCGCAACGGGCCACGCCGACCACGCGATCCAGCTCTGGGACACCGCGTCGGGCCGGCCCCAAAGAGCGGCTCTCGTCGGACACGAGGACGCGATCGCGAGCCTGGAATTCAGCCGCGACGACGGGCAGCTCTTGAGCGCGAGTCAGGACGGCACTGCGCGCCTCTGGACTCTGGAGACCGAGCAGGTGCGCGTCTTGCGGGGGCACGCCAACTCCGTGTTTGCGGCGAGCCTGAGCGATGACGGCCGCAAAGTGGCCACGGGGAGTGCGGATTCGACCGTTCGCCTGTGGGATGCCGAGTCCGGCCAAGAAATCTCGCGCTTTCACGGGGACTCCGTCGTCAACTTCGTGCGCTTCGTGGATGGCGATCGCCACGTGCTCAGCGTGAGCTGGGACGGCACGGTCGCCAAGTGGCACGGCGGGGGACATACACGCGAGGTGGTGGGACTCGGGTTCGTCAGCGACGGCAAGCAGCTGGTCACCGCGAGTCGTGATGGCTCGCTCCGCTCGTGGACCGTGACGACCGGCGAGCAAGCACGAGTTCTCGTGAACGGTGGGGAACCGATCGTGGCGTTCGCCCAGCCGAGTGGTGGCACGAATCGGGACCGCTTCGCATTCGCCTTTCGGGACGGACGCCTGAGCTTCTGGGAGGTCGGCCTCGAGCCGAGCGAAGTCGGCGCAGTCTGCTGCGTGGAAGGCTCGATCTCGGATCTCGATTTCGGGGCGGACGGCAGGTTTCTGCTCAGCGCGTCGAGTCAGGGAGTGGACGTTTGGCCTGCTGACGGTCGCGGCGAGAAGCGGCGGCTGCTCGAGCGCCAGCCGATGCCGGTGAGCAAGGTGGCGATCAGTTCCGAGGGGGAGTGGGCGGCGGCTGCTGCGGAAGACGGGCGCGTCTGGCTCTGGCACGTGAAGGATTGGCGAGCCGAGCAGCCGCTCCACGCGCATGCGGGCAAGGTGTTCGAGCTGCGTTTCTCGCCGGATTCGCGCTCGCTCCTCACCACGAGCCAAGACAACTCCGTGAAGGTGTTCGATCTCGAGACGCGGAAAGAGAGCTTTTCGCAAACGAACGCCGATCTCGTGCTCGGCGGTAGCTTTCTCGGGAGCGACGGCCGCGTGGTCGTTTCGCTCTTGAGCGGTGAAGTCGTCGTCTGGGACATTGCAGCTCAACTTCAGGTGAGCGGGCCGCCGCCGCATGCTGGCAGCGTCAGCTTCGACGTCAGCAGAGATGGTCGACGCCTGGCCACGTTCAGCTGGGACCGCTCCGCAAAGGTGTTCGACACCAAAGGCTGGCAAGAGCTGGCGACGTTTCAGCACCGCGATCTGGTCGTCGGAGGTGCAGTCCACCCGCGCGGCACCTACATTGCCACTGCCGCGGCCGATGGCGACGTGCGCATTCTTCCCGTCGACGAAACGGAGATCCGGCGCCAGGCAGAGCTCCGCGTCGCGCGACGACTGACGCTGGCCGAGTGCCGGCGCTATTCCGGGTCGGAGTGTGCCGATCTGGTCGAGTGACCGCAGTCGGAAGCGGGCGCGGTGCCGCTTCGAACGGGAGCGGGGAGCGCTCGCGCTGCGTGCTTCTCCGCGCGGGCACGCCGGTTCTGGTCGGCCGGCTAGCGCCCGCTCGTGACGCGCATGACCGGCTTGGACTGGACTCCGGTGCCGCGGACCGTGAGCGCCGCCGGCTGCTGCGTGATGGCGGTGCCGGTGAAAGCGACGAAGCCGTGCTCCCGTCCATCGTTCTGGGCGTCGATGCGAGCGAACACCGTGTAGCTGCCCGGTACGTCGAAGGTGCCCTTGGGGCATGCTTCTGCCAAACGAGTGGTGAGGCTCAAGCTGGCTCCGGCCGCGAGGTTCGAGTACGCGGCAGGTGCCGGCGCCCGAGCCCCCGGGGACATGCGGCAGGTGGTGGGACCCGCAGGGCCTGTGACTTGGTAGCTGATGAGCTCGCGCCGCAGGAAGAGCCGCATGCTGCGACCCGAGGTGTTCTTGGCCGTGACCGTCACGGTGCTGCCGCCGGGGTTGGCGGTGGCGCCGAGCGGGCGAATCGTGAGTGTGAGGGGCGGCGGCGGGGGAGGGGGTGGAGCAGATTCCGGGGACGACGCGGGAGCGCCGGCCTCTTCAGGGGCTGCCGTGACGGGTGCCGGGCCACCGTCGGCGGTCGTGGCGGCTTCGATGCGGCCGAGCGGGGCAATGCGCTCGAGCGGATAGGTGTCGTCGAGCACGAAGGAAGGTGCCTCCACGTGCTTCAGCTGGAAGACGGGCGCGGGTGTGGCATCGGAAGCGGCGCTCGCGCCAGGTGTCTGGGGTGCGGGTGCGCTTGGGGCTCGAGCCGGATCGACGGCTGGCGTGCCGGCAGCCGGGGCCAGTTCGAAGGCGAGGGGGGCTTTGGCCGGCAGCACTTCTTCGGTGAGCTTGCCCTTTCGCCAGACCTTCTTGGTCTCGAGCGGAAAGCCGTAGCGAGGCTTGATCATCGCCCCGGCTTCGAGCACTTCGCTCTCGTCGCAGTAGCCGCGCGGGTCGAACGGGTACACCAAGATCTCGCTGGGCAAGAGGGTGACACGGCTATCGACGCTGACCTCCTTTGGCACCGCGCCACAGACGACGGGAGGCGGCGCTGCCTGCGCTTTCGTTGGTGACGTCTTGGCCGGCTGAGCCTTGGCGGACGTGGACGCAGCCGGCTCGGTGGGCGCAGCCGCGGGCGCGTCGTCTGGTGGGATGACCTCGAAGCTCAGGAGCTCGGGCAGGGCCACCAGAGAGACGGCCTTGTCTCCTCGATTCTGGACAGCGAGCAGCCAGGGGAGGTCAGAGGCGCGCTGAGCGACGACTACGACGACGCCCAGATCGTTGGACGGGCTCGCCACCTCGGCGAGGGCCGAGCGAGCCCATTCGGCCTGACGAGCCTCTTCTTGTTCAGCTGCGAGCGCGTTGAGCTCCTGACGGGTGAGAGCCGCTTCCTCGGTGGAAGGTTCGGCAACCTCGGGGCTCGTCGGCGCTTCGATTTCCCGCCCCACGATTCCATCTTCGCGGGTCTGGCCGATGGGCGGACTGCCCGGCTCCTTCTGCGAGCTGCAGCCGGCAGTCAGTGGGCCGAGCGCCCAGGCAACGATCAGTGGCGCGCTCCTCTGGCAGCTCCGTTTGAGGGCCCGGACGAACATCGCGCGGGGAACTACCATGCGTGCCCCGCCTCGCCCAGAGCGGTCGGACTCCGCCGCCACCGCCGCGGGTTTTCGAGCCTCGAGCGCGCTCTGCTGGCGAGCCGGCTCCACCAATCCGCGCTGGAAGCGCTCGCCTTTCCGAGCGCCGGGCTGGTTTTTCGCCATGCCGCTAGAGGACTCTGCCCGAGTGGGTAAGCTCGCCCCATGCGGAGCACTCGCCTGTACGCCATCCTCGACGCCGACGCGTGTGAGGCTCGGGGCCTTTCGCTGACCCGAGTGGGGCAGGCGCTCTGCCAGGCTGCACCAGCGTTCCTCCAGCTCCGCGCGAAGGAGCGCCCCGCAGTCGACGTCCTCGCGCTCTTGGCGGATCTTCGGCGCTGGACGCGGGAGCGCGGCACCTTGCTCTTCCTGAACGACCGGGCCGACCTCGCGGAACTGGGCGCTTGCGACGGTGTGCATGTGGGCCAAAGCGATCTGCCGATCGCGTCCGTGAGAGAACACTTCCCGCGATTACGCGTGGGCGTATCGACGCATTCCGAGGCAGAGTTCGAGCGCGCGCTCGGCGACCGGCCCGACTACTTGGCGTTCGGCCCCGTCTTTCACACGGGGAGCAAGGTCGGGGCTGAGCCTACGGTGGGGCCCGAGGAGCTCGCTCGCCTGGCTCCGCGCGCCAGGGCCCGTGGTGTGCCCGTGGTGGCCATCGGCGGCATCGATCGAGCTCGCGCTCGGCAGGTGGCACCGCACGTCGACTACGTGGCGGCCATTTCCGCTTTCTTGCCGACTGGACCGACCGACGCCGGCTCGCTCGACACCGAAGTCGGACGTCTCGTCGCGGCGTACGAGTCCGCGCTTCACCCCGACTGACGGCAGGGCGGTCGAACGCGCGACCTCACGCTCGTCAGTCGCGAGGGGGGAGGGGCGCGCCGCGATGCAACGCGCGCAGGTTGAGGAGCAGGACCTCCAAGGCCAAAGCTGGCGAGGCGTTGCTCTCGATCTCGTCGACCGAGCGCTGCACCGCCTCGTGGTAGCGCGCGTACCGCAGCAGATCCTGGGTGCGCGCGCGCTCCGCGTACACGCTGGCGAGGTGACCCAACGCCTGCAAGAGTTCGCCGCGGTCTTCGGGACGTTGGTCGGCGAAGTCGAGTGCGGCCTGATCGTGCTCGGCGGAGGTGGCCTGGTCTGCCGCAGCGACGAAGGCATCGCGCGCGGCGCGTGCGTCGGGTTCAGCCAGCTGACGCGCGCGCTCCAGACTGCCGCCGGCGAAGCGCGCGACCTCGGCCGGGAGTCCTTCGCGTTCCAGGAGCATCGCGACGTCGTTTTCGGGCAGCGGCCCGAAGCGCACTGGCAGCGTGCGGCTGCGAATGGTGTCGAGCAATCGGCCGGGTCGCTGGGTCAGCAGGATGAAATGCGTGCGCGGGGGGGGTTCCTCGAGCGTCTTCAGAAGGGCATTGGCCGCGGAAGTCGTGAGCTCGTCGGCGTCTTGGATCAGCACCACGAGAGCGCGGCCTTCATGAGGGGAGAACCCGAGCCGTGGGAGCAGGATGGTGCGGATCTGTTCGACGCTGATACCCGTCGCCTCCGACTTTCCGCCGAGGAGCGCGGAGGGGTAGAGGCCCCGCTCGATCAGCAAGACATCGGGATGCAAAGGCACCCGCGGCGGCTCGTCCGAACGCTCGACCGCCCGGCGGCAGGCGCTACAGGTCTCACACCCGAGCGGGTCGCCCTCGCTGCACACGAGCGCTTGGGCGACGAGGCCCGCGGTCGTGCGTTTTCCCACCCCTGCCGGCCCCTCCAAGCGCAGCGCATGATGCAGCTTGCCAGAGCGGAGCGCACGCTCGAGGGTCAGAATGGCCGTCTTCTGCCCGACAATGCGCGAAAAGCCCATCCGGGCCCGGTACTACGCCGACTGACTGCAGTCGAGGAGCGTGAGGAAGGCCTCGAACGCTCGCTCCGCCCGAGCCTGATTGTCCGTGCGTTCGGCCAGAACGGTCAGGCCGTCGAGTACCGCCAGCGTGAGCGTGGCCAGGTCCTCCGGCGCGATGCGGGAGGGGCCACTTTGCCGGATGCGCTCGACGAGCAGGCTGTGCACGTCCTCCCAAGAGGCAGCCGCCATGCGGGAAAGGTCGCCATCGCGGCGCCCCTCGCCCCAGAGCTCGATGAGGAGGCCACGCACGTCCGGGCTCTCTGCAAGACGAGGCCAGAGGTCGCGGAAGACGTCCGTCAGGCGCCGACTGGGGTCACCCTGTTCGACCGCCTGGCGGACGATCTGATGGTGGCGAGCCTGGGCCAGGCGCTGGACCTCGTGCACCAGCGCCCCCTTGCTGGCGAAGTAGTAGTGCACGATGCTTTTTCGCAGCCCGAGCTCCTTGCCGATGTCGGCCAGGGTGGTGGCCGTGAACCCGCCCTTGGAAAAGCAGGCGGCTGCGGTCTCCAGGATGGCGGCCACCCGGGGGTGGTCACTTTTGGTGACCCGAGGGAATTCGCCGCTTTGACTCACCCGGTGCTCCCCGCTCTGCGCGCTGGCCGCCGGACCGGTTTGGCTATCGTGGGACGTTGACTTGAGAGTTGCGATTGACATGGCGCTCAATCTCCACGGTGGAGGAGTCGCCACCGGGCGTCAACCACATTCGCGGTCCACCTCCTGAAAGTCGTCAGAAGGCGCACATTTCAGGCAGTCAGAGGCTCGAAGTCGCTCATGGTCAATCTTTCGGTGGTCCTTTGTGAGAGCGCTTTGCTGCCCGAAGGGCCGGGCGAAGACCGCGCCGGAAGCCCGAAGGGGCAGTGATGCGTCGCGATTCGGACCATTGGCCGGAATCGGAGCTCGCCTGCGTGACCGCCGCGCGCGCACGGTTGTTTTCGTTGGCAGGGGCTTTTTCAGCACCCTGCTACCGGCTTTCGGACCGGGACTCCCAAAAGGGCATTCCCGCTGCACGGGTCCAGCCGGCCTGACCGAATCGACCCGCCTCGCGATTCTCCGCAAATTCGCCGAGGGTGGTCCCCTCGGGCCGTTTTTGCGTCAGCACCAGGAGCTCGTCGGCCAGGTACTCGGGCACGCGAACGTCCTCGGCGTGCGTGTCTTCTCGTGCCGGGCCCGTTCCGACCCGGATGACCTGGGTCGTGGGCGGATAGATATCGCGCCAGCGCTCGCGCACCGTGTGGCTTCCCTGACGCAAGATCCGGTAGCGATGCAGTCGGAAGCCAGGAATGCCCCGCTGGGCCAGTACCCGCGTGCCGCGCGGCAGCCGATCGTCCGGGCGCTCGATTTGCTCATAGGGCAGCGCCTCATCGATGCGCCGAATGAGGGTCACCACCTGGTCCACGTCCGGTCCCAGTACTTCGGCGCGGACGATGCCGCCACGCACGGTTTGATGCAGCACGACCGGGAACGGAAATGAGTTCCGCACACGGAAGTTGATGGTCGGGTAGACGACCGTCGCGTCCATTCCCATCTTGATGTACGAGCTCGGGCGCGTGTGGGGGTAGCGTTCCACGATCTCGAGGCCAGCAAAGAACGCAGCGCCGTGCAGCGTCCCCGAGATCTGGCAGGTGCCTCCACCGATGCCGTCGACGAGCTCGCCATCGGCGATCACGGTCGCGACGCGGTAGCCGTTCGCTTCGTCCCGCGGGCCGAGCGTCTGGTTGAAGTCGAAGACCTCTCCCGGCAAAAGCACCGTGCCATCGAGCTTGGTCGCGGCCAGGTGCAAGTTGAACGTGCGATCCTTGTCTTTGTCCGCGGTGCTGTAGTGCGTTTCGAAATGACCGAGCACCCGCTCGAAAGACAGGCCCGAGAGTGACTCGCTCCGGCGGTGCGGCTCGGTCTCGACGACGACGGCTTTGGCGCGGAGCTGGCCTCGGGCAAGGGCGCGCTCGACGGCCCAAAGGGTGCGATCGACGTCGAGAGATCGGCCGGTCACGTGCGGCAGGACCGTCTTGTGCTCGAGGTCGAGGCGCGCGTCGCGCGGGGCGCGGTCGACCTTGTCCTTCAGGCGCAGGATCTCCGGTAGCGCCTGCTCCGGATCGAGGGTGAGGGCCACGGGCAGATCGTGACTGCGGTCGATGCCCGCCTCGCGACTGGGCGTGTGGTCGCCCTGGGCCACATCGCGCCAGAGGGCGCGCAGTTGGCTCGACGCGTCGCGTGCATCGAGGAGCTGGTTGGTCAGGCGTACCGTGTCGATTTCGATGCCCATGCGCGCGAGGCTGAGCGTGTGAAACCGGCCCTCGGGGAGCTCGAGCGTGACCGACTGTTTGGCGAAGCTCCGGGTGCGACTGAGCGCCATGTCGATGGCCCCCCGGTCGAGGGCGAGCGGCGCGCCCAGGTAGTGCACGAGCGGGAGGGCTTCTCCGCTCGGATCCGCCGGTGCGGTCGGTAGAACGAGCAGCCCGAGAGCACTGCCGATGAGCGCGGAGAGCAGCACGACCCACAGCGTGCGGCGGGGTGAAAGTCGGACCTGGTCTGGTGGGGGCACCGGTTCTTCCGCGCCGCGCGGCACGTCGCTTTGCTCGGGCGCTCCTGGCGCCTCGGGCGGATTACCGATTTCTGGCCCGTCCTGCATGGGCGACCCGTCTTGCCGAAACCTGCTCCCGAGCGCAAGCCCCGGGCGCAGTCCGTCGCGCGGAAGCAGCCGAACGCCATGGGTGGTGCAGTCACCCGGAGCGCGCGATAGAACTCGCGCGCGCCATGCAAGGCCTCGCCGAAAACGTCGAACAGAAGCTGGACGGGCTGCCGGTTACGCCGGGCTGTTATCTTTTCCGCGACCAGAGCGGCGGAGTGCTGTACGTGGGCAAGGCCAAGAGCTTGCGCGCGCGCGTGCGCAGCTACTTCCAAGCGGGAACCAGCGACACGCGTGCGTTCATCGACTTTCTGCCCCGGCTGGTGTTCGACCTCGAGACCTTCGTCACCACCACCGAGAAGGAAGCGGCGATCCTCGAGAACAGCCTCATCAAGGAGCATCGTCCGCGCCTGAACGTCAAGCTGCGCGACGACAAGGAGTTTCTCACGCTCCGCCTCGATGCGCGCGTGCCCTGGCCGCGGCTCGAACTCGTGCGTCGACCGGGCCCCGATGGCGCCCGTTACTTCGGGCCCTACCACTCCGCGACGGCTGCTCGTCGCACCTTGCATGTAGTCGAACGGTACTTCCAGCTGCGCACCTGCAGCGACCGCGAGCTCGTGAATCGCAAGCGCCCCTGCATCCAGTACCAGATGAAGCGCTGCCCCGCCCCTTGCTGCCTCGACGTCGATCGCGACGAGTACCAGCGTCAGGTCGAAACGGTGGGCCTCTTCCTCGCTGGCCGCCAAGACGAGCTCGGGCAAGCGCTCGAACAGCGGATGCGTTCTGCCGCCAAGGAGCTCAACTTCGAGGTCGCCGCGCACTACCGCGATCGCATCGATGCCCTCGGCAAGCTGCGCGAGAAGCAGCGCGTGGTCGCCGTCACGGACGCCGACCAGGACGTGCTCGGGCTGTATCGTGAAGGTGACTTGGTCGAGCTGTCGGTCGTCTGTGTGCGCCAGGGGCGGGTGGTCGAGATTCTGAACGTCAGCCATGCTCGTACGTCGCTACCGACCGACGAAATCGTGGCTGGCTTCTTGCGGGAGCACTATGGCGCGACCGGCTTGGGTTCTTCCCTCATTCCCGACGAAATCATCGTGCCGATCTTGCCGGAGGGTTCCGATGGCGTGCGCGAATGGCTGGACGAAAGACGCGAGGCGCTCGCCGAGGAGCGCGGCGAGAAGCGTCGGCCCGGGCGGGTCGCTCTCACTGCGCCCCAGCGCGGCCCCAAGGCTGAGCTCTTGAACCTGGCACTCGAGAACGCCGTCCACGCCTTCGGCGAGAAGCGCCGGAAGACGGAGGATCTCGAGCAACGACTGCTCGAGGTGCAGCGCAAGTTGCGCCTACCGAACGTGCCGCGGCGCATCGAGTGTTGCGACATCTCTCATCTCGGCGGCGAGGCAACCGTCGGTTCGGTCGTCTCGCTGGAGGATGGGCAGCCAGACAAGAAGCGCTACAAGGCTTACCGCGTGCGCGGGGTGTCGGATGGGGACGACTACGCGGCCATGTACGAGGTGCTGTCGCGGCGTTTTGCACGCGGACAGGCAGCCGCGGAGGGCGAAGCGAGCGACACATGGACTTTACCCGACCTGTTCGTGGTCGACGGCGGGCGGGGGCAGCTCGGCGTCGCGCTGGCGGCCGCTGCGGACCTCGGGCTGACATCGCTGCCCATCGTGGGCCTGGCGAAGGAGCGCGAGAGCGTGACGGGAGATCGGTTCGTCGATCGCGTGTATCTCCCCGGCCAAAAGAACCCCATCCCGCTGCGACCCAACACACCCGAGCTCTTCCTGCTGGCGCGTGCGAGAGACGAAGCACACCGGTTCGCCAACGTGCAGCGCGAGCGTTTGGGCAAGAAGCGACGCTTCGCCTCGCGCCTGGACGACATCACAGGCATCGGCCCCAAAACCAGGAAAGTCCTGCTCGAGGCGTTCGGCACCGTCGAGCAGGTTGCGCTGGCGAGCTTGGACGAGCTCTGCGCCGTGCGCGGCGTCAGCCGTGTGCAAGCCAAGGCCGTCATTCAAGCCTTGCGTCCGACTGACCCGGCTCTGGATCCGAGCGCGGAGGCGGCCGGCGCGGGGGATGCGAGCGCACTGGATGCGGACGACGCGGTGGGCGCAGGGGGCGAGAGCGTGCTCGAGGAGGCCGAAGGCGAGCCGATACCGGACCCGGAGGCCCCGGACGATCCAGACTTCGCGTCCACCCCAGGGTCGGGCACCCCAGGAACCGAGCCACCGTAGGCAACTTCGTTGCCAATGGTGTCAACTTTGTTGTCACTGTCCGACGCCGGCTGCAGTCTTCGGACCGAAAAAGCGAGCGGATTCGAGGCGTCCCCTGTGGAACGGCCGTTGCTTTCAGAGCAGAAACAGGAGAATCTCCTCCAGCCTCACTGAACCGAGCGCAGTCCCCCTCGGACGACCTCGACCAACCCATCCGGGAACCATGATTCTGGGCCCCCGCACCCCCAGCAGTGCCTTTCAGAGCAGCGCGATTCCGAGCAGTACCTTACTGGGCAGTACCGTAACGGGCCGTACGTCCCCGACCAGTACTCCACCGACCAGTCCCCCATCCGACCAGAAGAGCATCATGATCGACCGAAACAATCCGACTCGTTCCTCTCGCCGCTGGCGCCAGCGCCTGGCCGCGCTTTCCGGCTCGCTCTTGGCTGCAGGGGTGGCGCTGGCCACCTCGGGCTGCCTCCAGCGTCCGGTCGTGGAGCAGGAGCCTGTGACGAGCAACGTGTTCGTCACTCAGGTGCCCTTCTCCAAGATCGACGCCATCGACCTTCTGTTCGTGGTCGATAACTCGGTGTCGATGGCAGACAAGCAGGTCCTGCTGGTCGAAGCGGTGCCTCGGATGGTCGAGCGCCTCGTGACGCCGGACTGCGTCAACAAGGACGACGGCACCCGTCAGCCGAGCACGCGCAACGCCGATGGCGACCTTCAGTGCTCGGGCACGGGATTCGCGCTGGAGTTCGAGCCGGTCAACAACATTCACATCGGTGTCATCAGCTCCTCGCTCGGTGGCTTCGGCGCGGAGGGCATTTGCGCCATCGAAGCCGAGGGTGAGACCGACAAGTCCCGCCTCATGCCGAAGGTCCGCCCGGGTCTGCCTGATCCGCTGGGCCTCGGGTTCTTGGAGTGGCGCGGCGGTACGGACGCCGACGTGACGGCGCTCAGCACGGACTTCGCGGCTCACGTCGCCGCGTCGGGCGAAGAGGGGTGCGGCTTCGAAGCGCAGCTCGAGGCTTGGTACCGCTTCCTGGTCGATCCCAGTCCTCCGATCAGCGTGGTCCGCAATGGGAACACCACGGAGTCCACTGGTCCCGACACCAGCATCCTGCAGCAGCGAGCCGAGTTCCTCCGCCCGACCAGCCTCGTGGCCATCGTGCTCCTGACGGACGAGAACGACTGCTCGGTCATGGAGGGTGGCCCGTACTACGAGAACGCCGGATACGGCTGGTTGGTGCCTGACATCAACCGGCGGTTCGCCTCGGCCAGCGCCGAGTGCGAGACGAATCCGAACAGCACCTGTTGCTACTCCTGCTTGCAGAAGACGCCACCAACAGGCTGCACGGACAGCTGCGATCGAGACGGCGAAGGCAACGGCGTGGCGCTCTCTGCCCAGGCCGATCGTGCGAACTCGCGCTGCTACCAGAACAAGCGTCGGTTCGGTGTGGACCTGCTCTACCCCACCAGCCGCTACGTGGACGGTCTCAGCAAGGCGCAGATCATCGACAGCCAGACCAACCAGCAGGCAGCGAACCCGCTCTTGCTCGGCGCTGACTTGGATCCGGCCAAGCGCCTGACCCGCCTGCCGAACTTGGTGTTCTTCGCCGGCATCATCGGTGTGCCCTGGCAGGACATCGCGACCGAGTCCACGCTCGAAACCCCCGACGCGCTCGAGTACATGGACGCCCGTCAGCTCGGTTTCGAAGACCGCTGGTCGGTCATCCTCGGTGACCCGGGCTTGCCCGCGAACTCGCGCGAGTGTGCGGTCGAGAACCCGTCGCCCTCTTGCGGCCGCCCACCCATCCTCCCGACCGATCCGTTCATGATCGAGTCCATCGAGCCGCGCTCCGGTGCCAACCCGATCACGGGCGAGAACATCGTTCCAGTGGGCGGCAGTAGCTGGTCTACGATCAACGGCCACGAGTACAACAACGCCGCCCCGATGAGCGACGGTACGCCGTCGGACGACGACTTGCAGTACTCGTGCATCTTCCCGCTGGCAGACAACGCGGTGAAGGCGGATTGCACTCGGGATGACATCACCTGCGACTGCGGCGAGGAAGCGATGATCCCCAAGGGTCGTCCGCTCTGCAAGCCGCAGGGATCGACGGCCAGCACTGCTGCCACGGCCTCGCAGTACTGGGGTAAGGCTTATCCGCCCACCCGCGTGCTGCAGGTGCTCAAGGATTTCGGCGAGAACTCGATCGTGGGCTCCATCTGCCCGAAGATCATGGACAGCTCCAACACCACGTATTTCGGCTACAACCCGGCCGTCAACGCGATCGTGGACCGCTTGGCCGAGAAGCTCACCGGCACGTGCCTCCCGCGCGAGCTGAGCTTGGAAGAGGAAGGCGTGCCTTGCGCCGTCGTCGAAGCCATCCAGGGTCAGCTCGATTGCAGCCGTCCCGGTCGTGCCGTGGTGGACCCGAAGGTCCAGCCGGCGGTGGTCGCGCTCCTCGAGGACACCAGCCTGTGCACCAACGATCCCACGCAGGCAGGTTCCAGCGTGCCCTGCTCCGCCTGGGGTATGTGCACCATCTTGGAGGCAGATCCGGGGAGCGATGCGCAGGCGCGTTGCTTCGGGACGGAGAGCGCCGAGTCGCAGGACCCGGGCTACTGCTACATCGACCCTGCCAAGGGCCCGGCCGCCGGTGGCGTTCCGAGCGCTACTTGCCTCGCGGACGACCCGAACAGCTGGGGCAGCTGCACCAACGAGAACGTGGCCAAGTGCCCCGCTACTCAGCGCCGCATCTTGCGCTTCGTCGGTCCCGAGACCCCCGTCAACAACTCGAACCTGTTCGTCGCTTGCGTCGGCGAGGCTTCGAGCGATAATTCCGGCTCGCTGGCACCTCTGCCGAACCCGGAGCAGTGAGAGTGGCCGGCGCTGGGCCCGCGAGGGCTCCAGCGAAGGCATGAAGGGGGCGGCCGCGAGGTCGCCCCTCTTTTTTTCCTGGGGCAGACCCGAGGCGGCGCGCTTTTGGGCGCTTCGAGGCCGGTTCTCCCGGGTGGGTGGTTCCCCCCCTGCCTGCTAGATTAGGGCGCCTTTCATGGACGGTCCCAAAACCATCCTCATCGTCGATGACGAGCCGCACATCGTGCTCGGGCTGAAGGACGCCCTGGAGTTCGAGGGCTTTCGCGTGGTGACGGCCGCCACCGGCGGCGCGGCCATTACCGAATACAAGACCGAGAAGCCGGATGCGGTGCTGCTCGATCTCATGCTCCCCGATCAGAACGGCTACCAGGTGTGCCAGCAGCTGCGTCAGCTCGACGCGCAGGTGCCCGTGATCATGCTCACCGCCAAGAGCCAAGAAGCGGACAAGATCCGCGGCCTCGACTCCGGTGCAGACGACTACGTCACCAAGCCCTTCAGTGTGGGCGAGCTGACCGCACGCTTGCGCGCGCTGTTTCGCCGCACCGATGCGCGACAGGACGGGCAGGTCATCGTCATCGGAGATGCGACCATCAACGTTGCGACGCACACGCTCTCCTGTCGGGGGCAGGAGGAGATGCTCACCTTCTACGAAGTCGAGCTCCTGCGTCTACTTCACGAGCGCCGCGGCGAGCCCGTCAGTCGCGACGACATCCTCAAGAAGGTGTGGGGGATCGAGAAGAGCGGCACCAGTCGCACCATCGACAACTTCATCGTCAAGCTACGCAAGAAGATCGAGCGTCGCCCGAACGAGCCCGTGTACATCCTCACCGTCTACGGGCACGGCTACAAACTGGTGCGATAGAGCGAGCGTGCTGGCGCCGGCTTGGTGCTCTACGGCGCGTCAGGTGTGGCCGGCCCTGGATCGAACGAGTGGGATCGGGGAGGTGTTTGTGCCACCGGAACGCACACGCCGAAGTCGTCGATCTGACCACGTGGGCAACCCGACGCTGCCGCGGCCTTCGTCTCGTCCTGCGCGGACGACGCCGCGGCACGGGGCTGAGCTCGCTCGGAAGCCGGGCTTTCGCGGCTGCTCTTTCGCTGGGCAAGGAGGGGAACGAGGCCGATCGTCAGCAGCACTGCCCCAAGTATCACCTCGCTGCGGCGTGTCATGATTTTTCCGATTCGGCGTGAAGGAGTGGCGCGATGCTGCCGAGAGCGCGCGATGGCACCGATCCGTTCTGGCGCAAGGTCACTGCAATCTGATACCACAAGACAGAGTGACCGCTGAGCGAGCGTTGCCCATCGGCCCGGAAGAATCCGCGACGTCGTCGTCCGCCATCGGAGAAAACGAAGCGGCGCTGCTGGATGCTTTCGTCGTGCCGGCCTACCTGACGCACTTCTGGACGCTGGGGCGGCGACTCTTGCTCGTTGGATCGGCGTCGCGCGTGGTGCACCTCGGCTGTGGGCCGGGCTACCCGGACAGCGAGCTGCTCGCCATGATGCCGCAGACGACCGGCGTGGGCGTCGATCCGTCGGCGGCTTGTGTTGCCTTCGCAGCCGCCAAGGTCAGAGCGGGGGGCTTTTCGTACGTAGAAGGGGCGCCGGACGCGACCGGCCTCGCTGCGGAGACGTTCTCGCATGCGCTCTGCCTGCATGCGCCGGGCGCAGCCGAAGAGCGCGCTCGCTTGTTCCGAGAGATGGCCCGCCTGCTCTACGGCGGGGGCCAGGCGCTCGTGTCCTTGCCGCTCGGACAGTCCTATCCCGAGCTCCTCGATTTGCTGGCTGAGTACGCGCTGAAGTTCGAAGATGCGGTCACGACGCAGGGCCTCGAGGCGTTTGGCCAGACGCCGCTCACCGTCGAATCCGTGGCCAGCGAGCTCGAGGCCGAGGGCCTGCACGACGTGGACTTCGAAGCGGGCGAGCTGACCCTCGTCTTCGACAGCGGCCGCTCCTTCACCGAAGATCCTGCGGTGCGTTTCTTCATCGCGCCCACCCTTGCGGGCTGGCTCGGGGCGCCGAACTTGAGCGACGCGCTGTCCTACGTGGGGCGCGCCATCGACAAGTACTGGTCTGGCGAGAGCCTCGAGCTCAAGCTGAAGATCGCCGCGTTTTCAGCGCGACGCTGACGGCCCGCTCAGTAGCGGTGTTGCCATAGCAGATCGAGACCGACGCCCAGCATGCCGATCTCGGTACTGGCCGACCACGCAGGCGCAAAGCGCCAATCGAGCGTGCCGCTGATGCCCGAGCGCGGTGTCGTGCCGCCGGGGCCCGTCGATTCCGCCTTGTAGCTCCCTTGGAACCAGAGCTCGTCCGTCAGCTGAATCGACGCGGTGTAGCTGTCCCAGGAACGTTGCGACAGTCGGGCGACCTCACCTTCAGCGGCTTCGGCTTCCCGTCCCGCGTACACCTCGACGTTTCTGATCCCGGTCTCGCCGATGAGTTGGTTGACCGCCATGGCCATGCCAGCGATGGCCGCTCCCCCGGATCCGCCGCTTTTCGCTGCGCCTCCGCCGCCCCCGAGTACCAGTGCAATCACCTCGTCCTCTCCGCCCGGCAGTGGCGGGTCGCTGCTCCATTCGAGCGTCGGCGCGCTGGCAGTGCCCGAGATCGTCACCCGCGCCAGGACGCCGGACGATGCACGCCAAGCAGCGGTGATGTTGAGGTGTGGGTTCGTCGAGTCGAGGGTGTCGAACGAAATCAGCCCGTCCTCGATCAGGAACACCTTCCCCAGCACCGTCACGCTGCCACCTTTGGCGAGCCGGACGTCACCGTCGATGCGGGTGACGTCCGTGACCTCGATCTCCGGTCGCCCGCTCACGGTCACCTGAAACAGGCTGCTCCGCACCTTCACTCCAGGCCCCAAATCGACGGCCACCCTGAGCGGTGTGCTGCTGCCTCCCGACTGCTCGACCACCTCCTTGCGCGGTCGCTGGATGACTTCGATGGTCGGGTTGTCGGAAAGCTCGATGACGTCGTTGGTAGCGATGGTGGGCAGATCGACGTGCAGTCCGGAGAGGTCCAGGTTGACGGCTTGGTGACTCTCGAAGTTTTGGAACTCGCCGCGCAAGGTGCCGGTGACGCTGGCGATCTGTGCGCCGGATTTCATCAACGGAAGCTGCTTTGGATCGAGGCGGAACGTGGCGTGGTCGAAGGTGAGTCCTTTCAGGTAGACCGTCGCTTCGCCGCGAATATTGTCCGAGCCAGAACGCGCCTTGGCGCGCAGGTCCGACAGGTGAAGCACGTTGAATTCGCCACGGCGTTCGGCGCGGACGGCGAAGTTCGTGTCGGTGAAGCGCAGTCCCATGGCACTCGGCGTGACGACGCCGTCCTCCATCGTCATCTGCCCGCTGACTCTCGCGTCCATGGGCCCGTCTGAACTGCTGCCGGGGCGCAAGTGGAGCTGGAAAGAACCATTGAGCTCGCCACCGAGCTCGCTCAATGTCGTGCTGACGAAGGGCTGAAGCACGGCCGCATCGTGGCCGCGGGACGTGATGCCGAGCGCGATCTCGGCGTTGCGGTCGATCTCCAATGCCCAAGGCGTCGGATTTACCGCCAAGGTGGCTTGGGCCTCCAGGTTGCCAAACTCATCCTCGAGCGCCGCAGTCGCCCGGAGCGCATGCTCCTTGATGGCGAGGCTGAGGTCGCCCTCACCGAGGGCCGTTCCGGCGACGACCACCTGCTTCAAGCGGAGCGAGGCATCCACGGCGATGGGGTACCCCTTCCGTGTGATGCCGATGGAGCCCTGAGCGGTGCCACCCACCTGCTGCTCGGTCAGGGCTGCCACGAGGCCCAGCGGGGCATCCTCGACGACGACCTGCAGAGCTCCCGTCCACGCGGCCGTACCGACGGGTACTTCCCCGGTGACATGCGCTAGTGGAACGACGACCTTGAGCGCCGCTGACGCCACACGTGACGATCCCTGGCGGGCCTGCAGGGACCCACTCAAGAGGCCGGTGGTCAAGCGGTAGCGAGCGGTCGTTTCCAGCGAAACGGGCCGAAGCAGGCCGAGCTCGGCACCCTCGATGTCCAGAGCCGATAGATTCACATCGAACTCGGGATCCTGCGCCGAGCCGCGCAGGATGGCGCGCGCGGCGAGCCGCCCCTCCCAGGGGGGCAGACGCAGGGCATCGGGAAAGTCGACCAGGCGTCGTTCTGGGATCAGCACGACGCATTCGAGCGGGGCGGCCTGCACGACGTCCTGGACGGTGTTCGCCGCGGGAGGAGCTGCGATCCATTCGTCGAGCGGCAAACCGATGCCGCCGCTGGCGGTCAAGAGGTCGCCTTCGCCGTCTTTCACTCCGAGGGCGAGCTCCACGCGCTGTCGCTCTTGGTTGATGCTCCCGCGCGCAGAGACGTCGATCGCGTCCAAGCGACGCAGCTGGTCGCCTTGGCCGAAGTCGAACGAAAGCCCAGCCGTCTCCCCCACGAAGCGGACATTGGGGACCGATCCCGGGTTCTGCCGCTCCGCTTCCAAATGGGCCTTTGCGGTGCCGGAGGCGCGGGTCACTCCGCTCGATTCAGGCAGGAAGGCGCGGAGCCAGGAGAGCTGGACGTCCTCGAGGTCGAGGCTGACCGAACCCGTCGCGTCCGGATAGCTTCCGGGGTCCACGACCGAGCCTGAGAGCGTGATGTCCCAATTGGCGATCGACTCGAGCACCCCGTCGACTTCGAACGTAGCCTGGCCGACGACGCGCCGGCCCTCGAGATCGGTCGAGATCTCGCCGTTCAAGCCGGCGACACCGAGGAGCGAACCGTTCCGTAGTTTGGCCTGCACGTGACCGCTCGAACGATCGGAGATGTGCGCATCCACGTCGAGGTCCAGCGTTCCCGATAGCTTGGTTCGGTCCAGACCAAACGAGGCGACCAGGGTACGCAGATCGAAGCTCTGGGCGGTGAGCTTGGCTTGCCCAACCGAGCCTGCGACCGCGAGGTCACCTTTCAGGGTGCCGCCGCTCTGCACTTCGAGCCCACGCAGTCGGGCGGTGCCGTCGGCGAACGTCCCGTGGTCCAGCTCGACCCGCACTTCCTCGTCGCCTTTGCCCACCCGGCCGGAGAGATTCGACACGCCGAGGGTTTCTGGATGCACGGTCGCTGCCAAATGAACCGGCGCACCGAGCGCGGTCGACGCATCCAGGGAGACGGTGGGCTGCAGCAGTGGCCCGCGCGCCTTGAGGCTCAGTTCAGGGACGGTGACGCCCCCCGCCGTGAGGTCCTTGGCTTCGGCATCGAGCTCGATGTTGGCTTTCTGCAGATCGTCGAGCTGGAAGCTCGTGCTGCCCGTCGTCGAGACGCGCCCCAGGGACACGGAGCGAACCCCGATGCCGTAGCCAGCCAGCGCCCACTTGGCACTCAGCGTCTTGCCCTCGAGCCGCCCGTCGATGTTGCCCGACACCTCGCCCTGGGCGGCGAGCAGAGCCACCAGGCGCGGACTTTCGTGGAGGGCGGTGCGCCGCATCTCGAGCTCGAAATCCAGGCGCTTGCCCGGTTCGCCGCTGACCGCGAGGTGCACGGGCAAGCCGCGCTCGTGCAGAGTCGCGTCCGCAGTCAGGCCGCGCTCGTCGTAGTTCGCCCAAAGGTCGACGACGGGCAGCGGGGTGCCTTGGTACTCGCTTTCGGCCAAGGTCGCGTTGATCTCGAAATTCGGTCGCTCGTTCATCAGCCAAATCTCGACGGCTGATCGCAAGTTGAGACGCGTTTGGGGGAGCGTGCGCCCAAGCGCCGAAAGATCCAGGTCCTTGGTGTCCACGTCCAGATCGGCTTCGAGGCCCGGGGAGGTGGTCAAGAGACCTGTCGCGCGGACCTGGCCGCTGCCCGCCGTGACGACCACTTCTGCGTTCAGACGCGGCAAGGTCCCTTCGATCTTGTTCGTGAGGCCGATCGTTCCCTCGAGTGGCCACTCGGCAAAAAGGGAGCGCAGCGCGGAAGCCTCGAGCTCGGGGAGCGAGCCTTCGATCAGCATTCGATCTCCGTCCACGCGAAATACCTGGGTGATCGGGATGGAGCCGATGCGCCCGCGCACGCTGCCATCGATCGCGCCCGGCAGTCGCATGCGCACTTCACCCGTAGCGATGGTGTCGACGCCGCCGAAACCCGAAGCACGCAGCCCGAAGCGCTCGACGTCGACGCGCACGCCCCGGTCAGTGACGAGTACCGTGGCCTCGGCCAACGGCACTTGTACCTCCAAGGCGCGCTCAGCGGTGACGCGTCCACGCAAATACAAGCGCTCGAGGCGGACGGCGGGAAACCAGACGCGCACCGCCGGCCCTGCTTGACCATCGTCCTCACTCGGACTTCGGGGCGAGAAGGCGTCGGCAATGCTCGGGTGGCCGAGTGGCTCGCCATCGGGTCCGCGTTGCTTGGTCGTGAGGAGGTACACGGCGGGCCGACGGAGCGTCACCTTGTCGAGAGGAATGTCGATGCTGCCGCGCGTCGTGAGCACGTGAAGCAAGAGCTGGATCAGGCTGACGTCGACCTGCACCTCCGCAGCTTCGATGACGGGTCGCTGCTCCGGGTCTTTGATGGTGACGCCGCGCGCGGTCAGGCCGCCCAGGCCCAAACGCTCGAGCTCAGTGATGGAAATTTGGCCTAGAAAGGCTTGATTGAAGAAGCGCGCCGTCAGCGCTCGCGCGGTCGCTTTGCTGGCCGGCAGATCGAGATGGAGAAGGGCGCCGAAGACGAGGCTGACCACGAAGGTCAGAAGACCGAGGGGGACTGCGAGTACGGTCGCGCTGCGCGGGCTCAGCGTGCGAGTCGGCTTGGCCCAGGAAGCGTCGATCATCAGAACGCCTCACCGATCAGGATGCTGAGCGCCCACTGATTGAACCACTGCTCCGGGTCGTTGTAGGGGGGGACTTCCGAGACGTCCTTGGGCAGGCCCGTCGAGGCGCCGTCGAGCTTCTGCAAGCCCGGCACGCGCCAGCCCCAGTCGACCCGTACGGGCCCAATCGGTGACGCGTAGCGCAGGCCTGCTCCGAGCGAGAGATGCAGTTCGGCGAAGTTGAACTCGGCCACCCCGGCGCCCACGTCCGAGGCGTCAGCGAACACGACGACGCCCCACGGCCCCTGCAGCTGCCGGCGCACCTCAATCGACGCCTCCCAGAGTGACATGCCACCGAGCGGACGCAGGCATTCGTCTGAATACGGGTTGTTCTCGCATGGCTGGCAGTCGGGGTCCGGGGGCTCGGCGCCGGGGTCGCAGGCCGCGCTATCCGGAATCAAAAAGCCGATCGGTCCTTGGGGGCCGATCCGTTGATAAGGGTAGCCCCGATTGGAGCTCGGACCACCCGAATAGAAAGCCCGGAAGAGCAGGATGTGCTGATCGTTGTAGACGGTCGGCGAGGTGTAATCGGGGGTGCCCGGGCCCGTGAGCGAGCTGCCGTACTCGTGTGGGAACAAGAGTCCCAAGGTTCCCCGCATGGCGAGCACGGTCTTGCGCTTGAAGTCGAGCGGCACGTACGCCCGCACTTCCGGCCGAATGCGCAGATCGGTGATGTCGTTCACGAGCGGAACGGCGACCTGAACGTTCGTCTGGAAGACCACGCCCACCGTGGGCGAGATGGGATCGTCACGCAGGTCGTACATGACCTGCAGCTCCGGATAAGTGACCGTGACCGGGTAGAACTCCGGCACCGGGGAGCCTTGGTATTCGAAAGGGAAATTCGAACGCCAGTTGAGGGACAGCGACACCGGCATGCGGTCGCGCAGGAACGTGCGTTCAGCCGCAGTTCGAACCGTGATCTCGTTGTAACCGACGACGCGCTCTGCCCGAGGATCGCCTCCTACGAGTGGGTAGAGCAGCGGGTAGACGTTGTATCCTGTCTCGATGATGCCTGTCGTACGGCCCTCGATGAACGCGGGCTGGCGCAAGGTCAGGGTGAGTGAGTTCTCCGGCAGGACGTTGGTTGGCGGAAAGTAGAAGTAGTCGATGCGCGTCGGAAAGAAGGTGAGGCCGGGCCGGGTCTCAGCCGAAAATTCACGCAAGCCACCCAAGAAATTGCGGTCGACCCAGCTCAGGCGCCCGTGGACGGCCAAGCGCTGCACATCGAGAACCGCGCCGGCTCCGGCAGTCACGCTGTGCGCGGCGCCTTCCTCGACGCTGACGGTGATGGGCACCGCCGAGCGCTTCACATCGGTGAGGACGGGTACGACGTCCACCCGAGAAAAAACGCCCAGACGGAAGAGCGCCACTCGCGCTTCATCGAGTGCAGCCCGCGAGTACGTCGCGCCGGGCTGAAGCTGCAAGATGCGGCGCACCACGTGCTCGGGAATTTTCTCCAGCCCTTCGATGGTGATGTCGCCGAACGTCGAAGCCGGCCCTGCCGTCACGCGGAAATTCACCGCAGCTCGATGTGAGCTGAGGTCGACCTGCGCCGTGCCCGCCACGGTCACATAGGCGTACCCCACATCCGCCAAGGCGTTGGCGATGCGCAGCTTGGCGGCCTCGTATTCGGCCTCGTCGAAGGGATCGCCTTGTTTCAGCTCGATCGCGCGGGTGGCGTGGATGGCCACGTCGAACGGCAACACCGCTAGACCCTCGGTGGAGATGTCGCCGATCGTGACGCGCGGCCCCGGCTCGACGTCGATCTCCACCTCGACCTCGTTCTCGCTACGCCGAATGACGCGCACGCCCGTGACGCGGGCCTCGTAGTAGCCGTGGCGCGCCAGCTCACGCTCGATGCGTCCAACGTCGGTCTGCAGTGCATCCGCGTCGAACGTTTCCCACGGGTAGACAGAACGGACGACGCCGAGGAACTTGCGCGAGGCCTTGGTCGTGAGGCCACTCTCCACGCGATCGTCGATCTGCTTGGGCAAGCCGCGGATTGACACGGCCGTCACGGCGTCGGCGCCACTCGGGATCTTCTGGCAGCCGAGAAGCGCGAGGCAGGCCGAGATCAGAAGCAAGCTGGCCGAAGTGGCTCTCACGTACCCATGCTATACAGCGACCGGGCTACGCCTGGCTCGCGCCAAGACGAGAAAAATGTGGCCCGCGCACACGAGCCTTGCCTGATTGTCCCCGGCCGGCTTGCGAACGGCCCAGGTGAGGCCCTGCTCGACCGGGACCCCTCGGCGGGCCAGACCCGCGCGTTCAGCCAGGGCGGTGAGGCCAGTTCGCGTGCCCCAAATGTCGAACGCGGCCCGGGGGCCGCGTTCAGAGGACCTTGCGCGCTAGGTGCCTGCGTGGGTCCGTTTCCTTGCGCGGGGCTGCGCAGAGACATCGCTGCGCAGAGGCATCGCTGCGCAGAGGCAGGAGAAGGCGCCGTCAGCTCTTGGGGGGCTTGCGCTTGACGCCCGGTAGGGTCGCGAGCTCCGGAGCCTGCTCCAGGTACTCGATCTCCTTGTACGTCATGATGCCCATGATCGGGTCTGCCTCGAGGCCGCCCGACGACATGCTGAAGTCGGTGGAGTAGGTGCCTTTGACGCGCACCTTCGCGCCCACGGCTGGTAGGGGCTTCGGCAGCGCCACACCCCAGGTCGTGTCGCTGTAGGCGGCGTCTTCCTTGCCGGTGTCGAACTCCTTGATGGCATCGTAGACGTTGGCGTAGTTCGACGCCCACCCCATCACCTTCATGGCGTCCTTCAGATCGGCGTCCTTGCTGTCGGCGATCCAGAAGGTGGGAACGGGAGGACGACAGCCATCCGGATCCGCCTTGCCGCCCTCATGCACCGCGCACTCCGGCGCGTCCATCAGGTTGGTCTTGACGATGTAGCCAACGACCTTGAGCTCTTGGTCGGCCACTTCCTTGGTGTGCACGCGGTTCCTGAGGGAGTAGCTGGCACCCCAGATGGTGTACGCGTCGCCGTCCTTCTCCGGGCGCTGCGGAACGTTGGGGACCGGGGGCAACGTGGCCTTGGTTCCAGTCACAGCGGGAACGGGCTCGTACTTCACTTCTTCGCGACCGCAGCCCACGAGGGCACACGTCGCCAAGACGCCGAAGCAGAGTTTGGAAAATCGGAAATCGGTCATGGCCTCTCTCTATCTGACGAATCGAGCAATCGAGGCCGAGACGGTAAACCGCGCCGGGCGGTCTCGGCAAGGCAGAAGGACGATTTCCCGGGCCTCGGAAAGGCAGGCGCTGACCGGTCCGAGTCGGACCGGACGGCGCCGCGCGCCAGCGGAAGGGCGCGAACGCGGCTGGAGAGCCCGCGCGTGCTTTTTCCGCGGCCCTGCTATAGGTCCGTCGTGGCCCGCACGATTTGGATCGGTGACGTACACGGCTGCGCTACCGAGCTCGAGGAGCTGATGGCTCGCGTGGCTCCTACCGAGGGAGATCGCGTCGTCTTTGTCGGCGATCTGGTGGCGCGCGGGCCGGATACACGCCGCGTGCTCGCGATCGCGCGCGAGCTCAAGGCCGCGAGCGTACGCGGAAATCACGAGCAGCGATTGCTGTTTGCTCATCAAGCCATCCGCGACGGCGTCCGTCCGCCCCGCGTTGGGCCGTCTCATCAAAAGCTTTTGCGCGAACTGAACGAAGGCGAGTGGGCGCAGCTGGAAGCCATGCCGCTTCATCTGGAATTTCCTGCTCACGACGTACTCGTGGTGCACGCAGGCGTGCAACCTGGAGTCCCGCTCGAGCAACAACAGGCCTGGACGATGCTCCACATTCGCTCGCTCACGCACCTCGGCGCGCCCAGTGAGCGCTACTCGGAGCGCTCGTGGGCTGAGTCCTACACCTCCGGGCCGCACATCGTCTTCGGTCACAACGCCCAAGCGGGGCTCTGCCTCTATCCTCGCGCGACGGGGCTCGACTCGGCGTGCGTCTACGGGGGCAAGCTGAGCGCGCTCGTGCTCGAGGACGGTCGAGCTCCGCCCCCCGAGTCCGAGCGACGCGACGCCATCGTGTCGGTGCGTGCGCGCGCTCGCTACGTCGACTACGGCCCTGCGCCGAGCTCGTGACCCTCGCCCCGTTGCCTCTTGCTGCCGGAGCCCACTTCCTTGCACCCTCGCAACTTGCGCGTTCCTCACGAGGGACTCACCCCCGGCGATCTCCAGCTGAGTGAGCCAGCGCTCCACTACGTGACCCGGGTGCACCGGCTGCGCAGCGGCGATCTGCTCACGCTCTTCGACGTCGCGACGGGCCTCGAGGCAGACGCGGAGCTCCTGGACGATCGCGCGGGTCTCGTGCGGGTCGTCGCCTGTCGAGAGGCACGCAGGACGACGCTGCCCGTCACGCTACTCGCCGGGCTCGGGAAGGGCGACAAGCCAGAACAGGTCGTGCGCGACGCGGCCACTCTCGGCGCCGAGCGCGTCATTTTCGTCCAGGCCGAACGCAGCGTTGCGCGCGGGTCCGGTAACGACCGCGGCGATCGTCTGAGGCGCGTGGCCGTCGAGACGTCGCGGCAGTGTGGGCGCGCCGACGTGCCCGACGTTCAAGGTCCTCTCGCACTCGCCGTGCTCTTCACGCGTCCGGTGAGCGCTGGCAGCTTGCGCCTGGTTGCCTGTCGCGTGAGTCACAGTCGTCCGCTGCTCGAGGTCGTGCGTAAGGCACACCTCGAGCAGAGGGGCTTGCCCCCCATCGAAATCCTGATCGGTCCAGAGGGCGGGCTGAGTCCTGCGGAAATCGACGCGGCGCTCGCCCACGGATTTCTTCCGATCAGCCTGGGGCCGCTCGTCTTGCGGACCGAGGTCGCCTGCGGTGCCGTGCTGGCGGCCCTCTGGCTCGCCGCCGACGCCTGGTCGTCCCCCACGGGGCGCTGAACCTGAGCGCGCGAGCAGGTGGGGCATCTGCTCACCTCGTCAAAACTTCAAGCATTTCCTCAAGGGTGCACGCGGGAAGTGGATTGACGGCGCGGTGTCGTCCCCTTTAGTTTGGCCCAGCAGTGGGAAGAAGTGGATCAAAGTGGATCACTAGCCCATAAGATCGACCCGCCATGATGTTCCGGGGCCAGTTCCAGCACTCGCTCGATGCCAAAGGGCGCATCGCCGTGCCGGCGCGCTTTCGCGAGTCCCTGGCTCACGACGGCGTGTGCGTGCTCACTCCTGCTCCGTTCGATCGCTGCCTGCACCTCTATCCGCTCTCCGCGTGGCAAACGGTGGAAGAAAAGATTGCCGACCTGCCGAGCATGGATCCGCACGTAGTGCGCTTCCGGCGCATCTACGTATCAGCGGCTTGTGAGTGCGAACTCGACAAGGCAGGGCGCCTTCTGGTGCCTGGTCCGCTCCGGGAGCGCGTGGGGCTCGAGCGCGATGGCCTTTGGGCGGGAATGGGGCGCCACCTCGAGCTCTGGTCGGCCAGCGACTGGGAGCGGGCCTTGCACCTCGAGCCAGCCGCAGAAGCTGCATTTCGTCAGGCCGTGTTGGAGCAAATCAAGATATGAACATGCCAAGCGTGGTAGAGCCGCCAGACTTTCGGCACCTCACGGTGCTTCGCGACGAGACGATCTCCGGGCTCGCGCTTCGGCGTGGCGGAGTGTGCCTGGACTTGACGCTTGGAGGCGGGGGTCACACCGAGGCCGTGCTCGAAGCCTATCCAGCAGCACGGGTGATCGGCTTCGATCGCGACCCGACCGCCATCGCCGCGGCCACGGAGCGTCTGGCCACTTACGGTGAACGCGTGTCGATCGTGAAGGCGCGCTTCTCGGAGTTCGAGGCGGAGCTCATGCGGCGCGGCATCGATCAGGTCGACGCACTCATTGCGGACTTGGGGGTGAGTTCGCCGCAGCTCGATGTACCGGGACGCGGCATGAGCTTCCGAGCTGCGGGCCCCTTGGACATGCGCATGGATCCCACGGCTGGCGAAACGGCAGCCGACCTCATCGTTCGGCTGACCCAGGACGAGCTGGCGGACGTCATCTATCACCTGGGCGAAGAGCGGCGCTCCAGGCGAGTTGCTCGCTGCATCAAGCAAGCGCTCGACGCCGGCGAGCTCGAGACCACGACCGACCTGCGCCGCGCCATCGTGCGTGCCGTCGGGCCGAGCCGCGTGGGCGGCATCGACCCGGCCACTCGCACTTTTCAGGCTCTACGTCTGGCGGTCAATCGGGAGCTCGAGGAGCTGGGTACCGCGCTTTCGGCGGCGGCGCGTGTCCTCAGGCCCGGCGGCGTCGCAGCGTTCATCAGCTTCCATTCGCTGGAAGACCGTCTGGTCAAGCGCGCATTCTTGGACCGCGCGCTCTGGCAACGCATGAGCAAGAAGCCCATCGTGGCCAGCCCCGAGGAGCAGGCCGAGAATCCCCGTAGTCGCAGCGCCAAGTTGCGGCTGGCGCGACGTACGCCCGAGGGCGACTGGGACGAGCCGCTCGTCGAGATCGAGAGCGAGTGACCATGGGCGCGAGGATCAACGAGGAGGGTCCAGCGTGACACGCTACGACGATCGCCGAGACAACGTCTTTCTGCTGCTTTGGAGCCTGGCCGTGGTCGCCTCCGTCTTCGCGCTCTTGCTCTACCTGGGCGTGCGCGTGCGCAGCATCGAGCTTGGCTACGACCTCGGCCGTGCTCAGGCCGAGCTCTCCAAGGAACGCGAGATCGAGCGAGTGCTTGCCCTCGAAAGGGCCACTCTGGAGACCCCGGAGCGCATCGAGCTCGTCGCGCGCACACTGCTCGGCATGGGCGACGTGAGCCCGGAGCGCACGCTGCCGGCAGGTCCGGACCCGGCGAAGGCGTCTGCCGTCGAGGAGGCCGACGAGGTGGCGCAGAAGGGTCCGGAGACGGGCGAGGACGGGCTATGAGCGCGCCTCCGCGGGACCGCTCCGTCAATCGCATTCGCACCAAGGACGGCGTTTGGATCCGCACGCGCATGGGCGTGGCCTGTGGCATGCTCGGGCTGTGCCTGGGCCTCGTCGTCTCGGCCGCGCACGACCTGATGGTGGAAAACGGCGAGCAATGGCGGCAGCTGGCTGAGGATCAGCGTCATCGCCGCCTGCGCGTGCGCCCCAAGCGCGGCATGATCTTCGACCGCAACCACAGCGTCCTGGCCGTGAGTGTCGAAGTTCCGACCATCAGTCTCGATGCCATCGAGCTCCTGCGCGGTGTGCCGCAGGAAAGAGTGCCCGAAGTTGCGCGCTCTGCTGCCGAGCGCATCGCGCAGGCATTGTCGCTACCTGCGGCCGAAGTCGAGAAGAAAATCCTGGCGCGTCGGCGCTGGAGTTGGCTGCGGCGTCATGTCACAAAGGAGCAGGCGGAAGCCGTGCGCCGTCTCGCCGACGGCGAGGCGGGTCCGCCGATCGTTGGTCTCATCGTCGAGGCAGAAGGCAAGCGCTACTACCCGGGGCGCCAAGTGGCAGCGCCGCTCCTCGGCTTCGTGTCGCCAGATGGCAAGGGAAGGGACGGCCTGGAGTATTCGCTAGCGAGCGAGCTCGACGGCCACCCAGAGGAGCTCCGCGGGCTGCGCGATCGCGCCGGGCGCCTCATCTTCACGCGCGGCATCGAAGACGACCAGGCATTCGCAGGCCACGACGTCGAGTTGACGATCGATCAGAATCTACAGTTCATCGCCGAGCGTGAGCTCGAGAACGCGACCCGCACGTTCGAGGCCAGCGGGGGCTCGGTGGTCGTGGTCGATCCTCACACGGGTGAAATCCTCGCCCTCGCCAGCTATCCGACCTTCAATCCGAACGAGTATGGTCAGAGCGCGCCGGAGCATCGCCGCAACCGCGCGACGTCCGACTCCTTCGAACCGGGCTCCACCATGAAGATCTTCACGGTGGCAGCTGCCCTCGAGCGCGGGCAGATCCGACCGACCGAGCAGCTCTTCTGCGAAGACGGTGCGATGAAGGTCGACAATGTGACGATTCGCGACACGCACCCGGCCGGCTGGCTTCCCGTGTCGCAGGTGCTGGCCCAGTCGTCGAACATCTGCGCGGCCAAGATCGGTCTTGGGCTCGGGGGTGAGCAGCTCTACGAGTCGCTGCGCCGCTTCGGCTTCGGCGAGGAATCCGGCTTGCCCGTGCCTGGCGAGTCGTCGGGCACTTTGCGACCACGCGGGCGCCCGTGGGTCCAGGTGGAAACGGCCTCGGCGGCGTTTGGTCAGGGCATCAGCGTGACCAATCTGCAGCTGGTCATGGCTACCTCTGCCATCGCCAATGGCGGAGAGCTGATGCAGCCCATTCTCGTCAAGCGCGCCACGACGGCTGCAGGTGAGCTCGTGCGCGAGGCGGCACCCCGGGTGCGCCGGCGTGTGGTCAGCGAGCAGGTGGCGCACCTCCTCGCCGAGATGCTGATCGCGGTCACCGAGGACGGCGGCACCGGCACGGAAGCAGAGATTGGCGCCTACCGGGTCGCCGGTAAGACCGCCACGGCGCAGAAGACCGACCCCCGCACTGGACGCTACTCGCTCGACGACTACGTCGCGTCGTTCACGGGCTTCGTGCCTGCAGTCGATCCGGTGGTCGCCATCGCCGTCACCATCGACGAGCCGCGCGTCGAGCACGCGGGCGGTGCCGTTGCTGCGCCCGTCTTCCGCCGTGTCGCCGAGGCAGCCTTGCGTCAGCGAGGGCTCGTCGCCGAGTCGGCGACCCACGTCAGTTTGTCTCGTTTGGGCAAGGAGGCGGATCCAGCGCGCGCGACGGAGGCTATCCTGCGCGAAGCGCGCGGCGAGAAGGCAGTCGTGCAGGAGGTGAAGCAGGGCGGCCACGTGGGCAAAGACCAGGTGCGCCTGCCCGACCTCACCGGTGCGCCGATGCGCAGTGTGGTGCGGGCACTCTTGGATTTGGGGACGCTGGTCGAGGTGGAAGGTACAGGCGTACTCGCGCAGCAGGTGCCGCCCCCAGGCTCCATCGTGCAAAAGGGCAGCTCGATCCGTTTGCTGTTCCGTCCTGCCTCTTGATGTGGTGAGAGCATGCTCAAGGCCACACGCAGAGCTTCGCTGGGTGAGATCAAGCAAGCCCTCGACCGGGCGCTGGGTGAGGGTAGCGCCGAGGTCGTGGGCGACCCAGCGACCATGGTGGCTGGCCTCAGTGAGGACTCGAGGAAGGTAGAAGTCGGCTGCCTCTTCGCAGCCAAACCAGGGAGCGCGCAGGCCGGGCTAGCGTTCGTACCGAGTGCGCTCGCGAAGGGCGCCGTAGCTTTGCTCACGGAGCGGGAGGCCGAGGTCGATTTTGCACCGCGAGTCATCGTGCCGGACGTGGGGCGGGCGCTCGGATACGTGGCGCAGTTCCTGGTGGACCAGCCTGCCGAAGCCATGTCCGTCATCGGCATCACAGGGACCAACGGCAAGACCACGACGGCTGCGCTCGTGGCGCAGGCGCTCCGCGCCGCCGGCGAAAAGACGGCGCGTCTCGGGACCTTGGGGCTCTTCATCGACGACGAGCACGTGGAAGACACACTGACGACGCCGAGTGCCGAGGAGCTCGCGCGCTACCTTTGCCTGGCCCGCGCGCGTGGCGTGACGCATTTCGTGATGGAGGTCTCGAGCCATGCGCTGGCGCAGGCACGGGTGGGCGGCGTGCACTTTTCGGTCGCGGCCTTCTCCAACCTGAGCCAAGACCATCTGGATTACCACGGCAGCATGCACGCCTACGGCGCAGCCAAGGCACGCTTGTTCGAAGGTGGGCCGAGCGAGTGTGTCATCAACGTGGGCGATGCCTTCGGCCGCGACCTGGCCGAACGCACGCTCGGCTGTCTGCGGGTCGCTCTGCGTTCTTCGAGCGGCGCCCCGGCAGACGTGTTTGCAGAGCGGGTCGAGCTGTCGCAGACCGGCACCGTGCTCGACCTCATGGTGCTCGGGCGACCGGTCCGCCTCACATCACCTTTGTTGGGCGAGTTCAACGCGGAGAACCTGGTGCTATCGCTCGGAATCCTGCTCCGCCTGGGTCTGCCTGCGGCAGAGGCGGCGCGGCATCTCGGAGCAGCTACGGCGGTGGCCGGGCGGCTCGAGCGGGTCGACGGGCCCGAAGACGACATCGTGGCGCTGGTGGACTATGCGCACACCCCCGACGCGGTCGTGCGCGTGATCGACATGGCGAAGGCGCTTCGGCCCGCGCGAGTCGTCTGCGTGCTCGGTTGCGGCGGCGATCGGGACAGGAAAAAGCGACCTCTCATGGGCCGCGCTGCAGCCGAGCGCGCCGACGAGCTTTGGATCACCACGGACAACCCCCGCTCCGAGGACCCGGCGCTGATTGCCGAGGAGGTGCGTTTGGGCACGATCGGCGCCTCGGCAGAGGTATTTCTCGAGCTGGATCGGCGGCGAGCAATCGAACGAGCGGTGGTTTCCGCTCCGGCAGGGGCGATGGTGCTCGTGCTTGGCAAAGGTCACGAAACCTATCAGCTCGTGGGCTCCCAGGTGCTCGACTTCGACGATCGAGTCGAGGTAAGGAGCGCCCTCGTAGGGCGGCGGGGGAAAGCACCCTGATGTCCACCCCCATCCCGAGCAACCAGGCGCCGTTCTCCGTCGCGGAAATCCTCGGCCAGACGGGAGGCACACTCATCGCACGCGTCGCGGAGCGGGCTCGCGGCGTTGGTACCGACACACGCCAACAGCTGGCCGGCGCCGTATTCGTGGCCCTTTCTGGGGAGCGTTTCGACGGCCACGAGTTCCTCGGAGCCGCTGCAGCTGCCGGTGCCGCCATCTTGCTCGTCGCCAGTGGGCGAGGCGTGAAGGCGCCTTCGGGAGTCACCGTGATCGAAGTGCCCGACACCTTGGTCGCGCTCGGCGAGCTCGCGCGCTACCACCGCCAGCGTTGGGCGGGACGTGTGGTCGCCGTCGCCGGCTCAGCTGGAAAGACGACCACGCGCTCCGTCATCGCGCGCCTGCTCGCGGAGATTTTCCCGGGCCATGTGCATGCGACCGCAGGCAACTTGAACAATCGCGTCGGCGTGCCCCTGACGCTCTTGGGCCTCGGTCCCGAGCATCGAATTGCAGTCGTCGAAGTCGGCACGAACGTGCCGGGGGAGGTCCCGCTGCTCGGACGCATCGTGGCACCCGACTTGGCGGTCCTCACCTTGATCGACCTCGAGCACACCGAGGGCCTCGGAGACCTCGCCGGTGTCGCGCGCGAAGAGGGAGCGATTTTCGAGAGTCTCGGCCCGAGCGGCGTCGCCATTGGAAATTTCGATGACCCCCTGGTGCGCGAGCAGCTCGCCGCGCACGTCGGAGCGCGGCGGACCTACGGCGAACGTCCGGGAGCCGATCTGCTGATCGCAGGACGCCGCTTGATCTCGCCCACGAAGACCGAGCTCCGATTGCAAGGGAGTACGCGAGCTTGGACGCTCGAGACGCCGCTCTTCGGGGTTCCCGGGGCGCTGGCTGTTGCGGCAGCGACCGTCGTGTGTGAAGAGCTCGCCCCAGGTCGACTCGAGGTGAGCCACTTCGAGGCCGCCCTCGACGGTGGTGCCGAGCCCGGCCGAAATGCCGTTCTGCTCTTGGGACAAAATCGCGTGCTCTTGGACGATAGCTACAATTCGAATCCGGCCAGTGCGCGTCAGGCCATCCGAACGGGGTGCGAGCTCGCTCAGCTGACTGGAGGGCGGCTCTGGCTCGTGCTCGGGGAGATGCGCGAGCTCGGCCACCTTTCCGTCGGCGAGCACTGCGCCCTGGGTGAGATCGCAGGCGAATCCGGCGCCCAGGGCCTGTTCGCCGTCGGCAGCGAGGCCGAACCCCTCGCTCGCGTAGCTCGGGCGGCGGGCCTCTCGACGTGGTTCCACTCGGACGCGAGCACGGTGGGGCCGGCGCTCTGGTCCCTTCTCGCGCCGAGCGACGTGGTCGTGGTGAAGGCTTCGCGCGGTGTGCGTGCGGAGCGCGTCGTTCGTCACCTGGTCGAGTCGGCGCAGGCTGGGGGAGCGACCTGATGATCTACGAGCTCTTGTTTCCCCTGAGCGAGAAGTTCGGCTGGGCCGGCGTGCTGAACGTCCTTCGCTACACGCCGTTCCGCGCGATCATGAGCGTGATCACGGCCATGATGCTGAGCTTTTTCTTGGCGCCTTGGTTCATTCGCACCCTGCGCGGCAAGCAGATCAAGCAGATCATTCGTGAGGAAGGACCCAAGAGCCACTTCTCCAAGGCCGGGACACCGACCATGGGCGGCGCGCTCATCCTTTTGTGTTGCTTGCTCCCCACCGTGCTCTGGGCCGACGTCAAGAACACCTTCGTCCTCGCCACCACGGCCGTCACCGCGGGCTACGGCATCATTGGCTACTTGGACGATCGCCTGAAAATCGTCGGCAAGAATACGCGGGGTCTGCCGGGCCGCTACAAGATCCTGGGTCAGGTCCTGATCGGCGGCATCGCGCTCTACTACCTCTACGTCGATCAGTCCGCGCTGCCGGAGGGCTGGCTCGGGCTCCGTCACCGCTTGAGCTTGCCCTTCGTCGCCTTCAGCAAGACCGCGATTGATCTGCCTCCGTGGGCCTACATTCTGTTCGGCCTTTTGGTGCTCGTGGGCACCAGCAACGCCGTCAATCTCACCGACGGGCTCGACGGCTTGGCGATTGGCCCCGTGATGATCGTCTCGGGAACCTATTTGGTCTGGGCCTACGTCGCGGGTTCGGTGCTCTTCGGTTTCCCGCTCGCAGCCTACCTCGACATCGCGGGAGTTCCGGCGATGGCCGAGCTCAGCGTGTTTGCTGCGGCGGTCATCGGCGCCGGCATCGGCTTCCTTTGGTACAATACCTATCCCGCCCAAGTGTTCATGGGCGATGTGGGGTCGCTCTCGCTCGGTGGCGGTTTGGGCATGCTGGCCCTGCTGACGAAGAACGAGCTCTTGAGCATCATCCTGGGTGGCGTGTTCGTGGTGGAGGGCGCCAGCGTCATCACTCAGGTCGTCTCCTACAAGCTGTTCAAGAAGCGGGTCTTCCTCATGGCCCCCATCCACCACCACTACGAGCAGAAGGGCTGGCCGGAGCCGCGCATCATCGTGCGGTTTTGGATCATCTCGCTGCTCTTGGCCTTGGTGGCCTTGTCTTCGATCAAAGTGCGATGAAAGTAGCGAAAACGGCGGACCTGCTCTCGAATCTCTCCGGCAGACGCACGTGCGTGGTCGGTCTCGGCACCAGCGGCTGTGCCGCGGCGCGCTTGCTCCTGGATGCTGGTGCGCGCGTGGTGGGTACGGATCGGGCCAGTCGCGCCCAGCTTTCACCAGAGGCACAGAAGCTCGAGGCCTTGGGCGCCGAGCTCTTGGTCGGGGGTCACGATGCTGTCCCGTTCGCGGACCTGGATCTCGTCGTGGTGTCGCCGGGTGTCCCGGAATTTGCGGGGCTCGCACGCGCCGAGGCGGCCGGGGTCCCGGTGATCGGCGAGCTCGAGCTCGCCTATCGTGCGCTCGATGTGCCGGTGCTCGCCGTAGGCGGGACCAACGGAAAGAGCACAGCCACGACGCTCCTCGGACACATGGTCGAGGCCAAATACGAGCGAACCTTCGTGGGCGGAAACCTCGGACAACCTGCCGCCGAGGCACCCGGACAAGACGTGGACTGCGTGGTGTGGGAGGTGTCGTCGTTTCAGATGGAACGCGTCGACACGTTCCGGCCGCGGGTGGCCATCCTGCTCAACATCACCGAAGACCACCTGGATCGCTATCCCGACTTTTCGGCCTATGCAGCGGCCAAGGGCAACTGTTTCCGGCGGCAGCAATCGAGTGACGTGGCCGTCGTCCCGCTCGGCGACGAGCGATCGCTCGAGCAAGCGCGCCGCGGCCAGGGGCGTGTCGTCACCTTCGGTCCCGCCGGCGCGGACTACGAGGTCGTGGGTGCGTCGGTCGTCGAGCGGGCGACGGGGCATTCTTTCGACCTCGCTCAGGCCGACCTGCACGGCCTACACAACTACTCCAACGCCGCCGCTGCCATTGCGGCAGCCCGGGCATTCGACCTCGAGGCACCGGCGATCGAGGAAGGGCTCCGGCGTTTTCGGGCCCTCCCTCATCGCATGGCCCTGGTGGGGCGCTTCAAGGGCGTCAACTTCTACGACGACTCCAAGGCCACCAATGTCGGTGCGGCGGTGACCGCGCTCCGCGGCCTCACCGAGGAGCGTGGGATCCTGGTCGCCGGCGGAAGGGACAAGCTGGGTAGCTACGACGAGCTCGTGGCAGCCCTGGTCGAGAAGGGACGAGCCGCGGTGCTCTTGGGCGAAGCCGCTCTGCGGCTCGAGGGGGCCATCGGAAATGCCGTCCCGACGGAAGTCGTCAAAACCATGGACCAGGCCGTTTTGCGGGCATTCCGCCTCGCCAAAGCGGGCGACGCCGTCCTCTTGAGCCCCGCCTGCTCGAGTCTCGACATGTTCAAAAACTATTCCGAACGCGGAGATCGGTTTACTGAAGCAGTGAGGCGCCTGCCCGACATGCTGGCCGGCCACGTCCCATGAAGAGGTTTCTCGCCGAGCTGTTTGCCAAGTCCCCCAAAGTGGGCGCCATGGACGTCATCCTGGCCGCCACGACGATCGGCCTCCTCGGTTTCGGGGTCGTCATGGTCTACAGCGCCGGCATCATCGAGGCGACCGCGGATTTTCGCGACCCTCACCACTTCCTCAAGCGTCAGGGCATTTTTGCACTGGTCGCCCTGGCGCTGATGTGGGGGGTCTCGCGCTTCGACTACCACAAGCTCCGCTTGCTCACGTACTTCACCTTGGGCCTCGTCACCCTGCTGATGCTGCTCAGCGTGGTCGGCTTTGGTCATAGTGGCGGCGGTGCGGCCCGCTGGCTCCGAGTGGGGCCCGTCAACGTCCAGCCGGCGGAAATGGCCAAGGTCGCCATGGTGCTCTGGCTTTCCTACTCGCTCGACAAGAAGCAGGAAGCGGTGAAGAGCTTCAGCATCGGCATGGTTCCGCATCTGATCATGGCGGGGCTCTTGGTGCTGATTTGCATGAAGCAGCCGGATTTCGGCAGCGCCGCGGTGCTGATGTTCCTGACGTTCGCGATGCTCTTCGTCGCCGGGGCGCGCGTCAGCTACTTGCTCGGCGCGCTGGCGCTCGGCGGCACGTTCGCAGTCTGGGCCGTGCGCTTCACGACCTACCGCTGGGAACGCATGCTCGCCTGGTTCGACATGGCCGAGCACCGGCAGGACCTGGCCTATCAGCCGTTTCAGGCCGTTCTGAGCTTCGGCTCGGGTGAGTTTTGGGGCCTGGGCCTGGGCAAGGGGATGCAGGTTCTCTACTTGCCTGAGGCGCACACCGACTTCATTTCGGCCATCATCGGCGAAGAGCTCGGCTTCGTGGGCATCCTCGGCTTGTGTCTGGCGTATCTCTTGATCGTGGCTCGGGGGGTGCGTGCGGCGCTCGCCGCGGAGGACGAGTATGGCTCGTACGTGGCCTTTGGGTTGTCGATGTTGTTCGGCACACAAGCCCTGGTGAATCTGGCTGTGGCGATGTCACTCCTCCCCACCAAGGGGCTCACGCTGCCGTTCGTTTCCTACGGCGGCTCGTCCTTGCTGGTGAATGCAACGGCGATGGGGATCCTGCTCAACGTCTCGCGTCCGCGGCGGAGTCTCGTTCCGGAACCTACCGTCGTAGCCTCGCCCGAGGCATCCGCGTTCATTGCTCTGCAGGCAGAGTTCGGCGAAACCCGGGTTGGGACGTAATGGGCCTACGCCGCAGCGTCGTTTTGGCGGGTGGCGGCACCGGGGGCCACGTATTTCCGCTGCTCGCTGTGGCAGACGCCATCGTGGAGCTCGATCCCACGCTGCGTCCGGTTTTCGTCGGCACGCCGCGCGGCATGGAGACACGGCTGGTGCCCGAACGTGGCTACGACCTCGAGCTTCTCGACGTCCTGCCGATGCGAGGAGCGGGGGCACTCGGGTTCGTGCGGGGTGCGCTCCGTGCTGCGAGCACCTTGCCCGAGAGCGCGCGCCTGCTGCGACGGCTCGGCGCCCTCGGCGTTCTCTCGGTCGGCGGCTATGCAGCCGGTCCGGTCTCGCTCGCCGCGCGTGCGCTCGGTCTACCGGTCGGGCTCTTGGAACCGAACAGCGTCGTCGGCTTGGCCAACCGCCTCATCGCGCCGTTCGTGCTCCGCGCGTACACTGCCTTCGAGCGCGCCGAGGCGGCCTTCGATCCCAGCGTCGTGCGCCCCCTGGGCGTACCCATCCGTCGCGGCTTCACGGCGGAAGCCTACGAGCCCGGCGGAGCTTCCCCCCGCGTGCTCGTGCTGGGAGGCTCGCAGGGTGCCCTCTCGTTGAACCGGACCCTGCCGCGCGCGCTGGCCCGCGTCCGAGAGACGCTGCCGGGCCTCCGCGTCGTCCACCAGTGCGGGGCGGCGCATCGGGAAGCTGTGGATACGGCCTATGCCGAAGTCGGCGCTTCCGCGCACGGACCGTTTGCCGACGTGGTTCCCTTCATCGTCGACATGCAGCGAGCCATCGCCGAGGCAGATTTGGTCGTGGGACGGTCGGGAGCCAGCGCAGTCAGCGAAATCACGGCTGTGGGGCGCGCCAGCCTCCTCATCCCGTATCCGTACGCGTCCGGCAATCACCAGTACCACAACGCGCGGGCGCTCGAGCGCGCTCACGCAGCCCGATGCTTGCCGAGTGACGTGGACGAGGCAGTCCTCGCGCGGGAGCTCCACGCGCTGCTCCTCGACCCAGCGGCACGGACGCAGATGGCAGCGGCCGCCGCGGCGTTCGGCCGTCCGCTGGCGGCTCGGTCGATCGCGCATGACTTTTTGGGCCTTCTGAACGAAGCCGGAGCAGCGCGTGGTCGTGCTGCGGCGCCTGAGCGCAGCGAGCGCTCCTTCGAGCGAGTGGTCCCGGAGCCTGGCTCGCCCGGATCACTCAGGCTAGCAAGGGAAAACTGATGTTTCGCGGTCGTGTGCGTCACGTACATTTCGTTGGAGTTGGTGGCATTGGCATGAGTGGCCTGGCCGAGATCCTGCGCAACCTCGAGTTCGAGGTGTCAGGCTCGGATCTGCGTGAGGGCGAGAACACCGGCGCGCTGTCGGCGCTCGGCGTGCGCATCGACGTGGGACATCGCGCAGAGAACGTGCGCGGCGCCGACGTGGTCGTCTATTCTTCGGCGATTCGCGCCGACAACCCGGAGCTGGTCGAGGCCTTTTCGTTGGGCATCCCCGTGATCGGTCGGGCCGAAATGCTGGCTGAGCTCATGCGCGTGAAGTACGGCGTTGCCATCGCTGGCTCCCACGGCAAGACGACGACCACCTCGCTGGTGGCGACGGTCCTGCGCGCGGCGGGATTGGATCCCACGGTCGTCGTGGGGGGACGCATGGCTTCCTTCGGCAGCAACGCCAAGCTTGGCACGGGCGACCTCTTGGTGGCGGAGGCCGACGAGAGCGACGGCTCGTTCTTGCGCCTGACGCCGACCATCGCGGTCGTCACCAATATCGATCCGGAGCACCTGGATTTCTACGGTACGCACGAGCGGCTCAAAGAGGCCTTCTTGGAGTTCGTCGAGAAGGTGCCTTTTTACGGCTTGGCCGTGCTCTGCCTGGATCATCCTCATGTTCAGGAGCTCTTGCCCAAGATTCGACGGCGTCACGTCACGTACGGGCTCAGTCAGCAAGCCGAGTACTCGGCGCGGGCCGTGCGCGGGGAGGGCACGTCCACCGTGTTCGAGGCGTTCCGGCGCGGGCGCTCGCTCGGCGAGTTTCGGGTGAAGATGCCTGGCCAGCACAACGCCCAGAACACGCTGGCGTGCATCGCCGTCGCGGACGAGCTCGAGGTGCCGCTCGATGTCATGAAAGACGCGCTGGCGACGTTTCACGGCGTTGCCCGTCGTTTCACGGTGGTGGGCGAGCCCGCCGGAGTGGCCCTGGTCGACGACTATGGACATCACCCGGCGGAAGTCCGCGCCACGCTGGCGGCTGCCCGGCGCGCCTACCCGGGGCGTGTCTTGGTCGCTTTCCAGCCCCATCGCTACACGCGAACCCGCGCTCTCTTTCAGGAGTTTGCCCAAGCCTTCAACGATGCCGACGAAGTCCTGTTCGCCGACGTCTACCCGGCGGGGGAAGCTCCGATCCCGGGGGCTGATTCCGCGCATCTGGCCGATGCCACCCGGCGTCACGGCCACCACGCGGCCCATCACGCCCCCGACCGAGGCGAGCTCGTCCGCGCGCTCGCAGAAATGGCCCGTCCGGGCGACGTCGTCATCGCCCTGGGCGCGGGAGACATCAACAAGATCTTGGCCCCAGTAGGGGCTTTGCTTGCAAAGAGAACGTCAGGGCCAGCCGCGTCGCAGGGCAGCTGAGCTCGTGGACTCTTTGGCATGAACAGCAAGAAACCCCGCTCCGCGCGCACCCGTGCCAGCCGTCCTTCCGCTCGCGACGCCGAGGCAGAAGCTCCGGACGGTGAAGCGCCCGAGGGCCGGCCCCTCGGCGCAGTCGTCGCCCAGGGGGTCAAGGTTCTCTCGGGCGTGCTGTTCGTGGCCGCGGTCTCGACCGCGCTCGCCTTCGGCCTTCACTACTATGCACGCACGACGCCTCGCTTCGCCATCACCTCCCTGTCGGTCGAGGGCATCCGGCGGCTGTCGCGCGAGGATGTGCTCTCTCTAGCCGGGGCCGAGCTCGGCGAGAACATCTTCAGCTTCGACGCGCAGGCGGCCCAAGCCCAGCTGATCCGCAGTCCGTGGGTGGAGCGCGCCGAAGTGCGGCGAAAACTACCGAGCACCATCGAAATTTCGGTCCGCGAGCACCAGCCGGCGGCCTTGCTCGTGGCCTTGAAAAAGACGTTCCTGGTGTCCGAACAGGGCCAGGTGATCAAAGAAGCTTCGCCAGGCGATCCGCATGACTTGCCCGTCATTACGGGCATCTCGGTGGCTGAGCTGCGTCGCGACCGCCCAGCCGAGCTGGCGCGCGTCAAGGCCGCGCTCGAGCTTTTGGATCACTACGACGAGCTCCCCCTCGCCAAGAACTACCCCGCCGAGGAGGTTCACCTGGAGGACGACGGAGGCGCCGTATTGACCGTGGGGGCGACGGGCCTGGCGCTCGCGCTCGGTCGGCCGCCGTGGACGGGCAGCCTGCATCGCGCAGTGCGGATCGTGGGACGTACGGCCGAGCAAGGGGGCACCCCCGGCATGGTCTTCCTGGACAGCGAAGCCCACCCCGAACGGGCCGTCGTCAGGTTGCGATAATTTGGCCCCTTTTCGCGCCGCGTGGCAGCGTCGGGCGGACTCTGAGCTCCGGAAAGCAGTGATGACGAAAGGCGTTTCTTCCGAAATCGTGGTCGGTCTCGACCTTGGCTCCACCAAGGTTTCGGCGGTCGTAGGTGAGATCGACGAAAATGGGATCACCATTCTGGGCGCCGGGAACGTTCCCTGCCGGGGCCTGAAGAAGGGTGTCGTGACCAACATCGAGTGGACCGTGCGTGCCATTCGCGAAGCGGTGGACGCGGCTCAAAATTGCGCGGGGGTCGAGATCGACACCGTCTACGCCGGCATTGCTGGTAGCCATATCCGCACGGCCATCTCGCACGGGATGTGCGCCATCAGCGGCCGCGAGGTCACCCAAAGCGACGTCGAGCGCGTGCTCGAAGGCGCTCGCGCCATCCCAGTGGACGCGGATCGCATGATCCTGCACGTCCTGCCGCGCGAGTACATGGTCGACAATCAAGAGGGCATCCGCGACCCGATTGGCATGAGCGGCGTGCGTCTGCAGGCCAAGGTCAACTTGGTGACGGCCTGCACCTCCTCGGTTCAGAACGTGGTTCGCTCGGTCGAACGTTGTGGACTCGATGTCGCCGACGTGGTTCTCGAGCCGCTCGCTAGTGCCTCGTCCGTCCTCAGCGAAGACGAGCGCGAGATCGGCGTCGCCGTCATCGATATCGGCGGCGGGACGACGGACATTCTGGTCTACGAGGACGGCGGGATCGCGCACAGCAGCGTCATCCCCGTGGGCGGCAACAATATCACCACGGACCTGGCCGCCGGCCTGCGTACCCCCACAGCCGAGGCCGAGCGCCTGAAGCGCAACTACGGCTGCGCGATGGGCCGCATGGTGTCCGACGACGAGGACGTCGAGGTGCCTGGCGTTGGGGGTCACGCGCCGCGTCACGTCAAGCGCAGGCTGCTCAGTGACATCGTCGAGCCGCGGTGCGAAGAGATTTTCCACGAGGTGCGCCGCCGGATGGAGGAGAGCGGTGTCATCGACAGTGTCAGCGCCGGCGTGGTTCTCACGGGAGGCGCCAACCTGATGGAAGGCATGGTCGAGTGCGCTGAGGAGGTGCTCGGTATGCCGGTGCGCGTCGGGTTCCCCACCGGCATTTCTGGCCTCACGCAGCTCGTCCAAGGTCCGCAGTACGCGGCGAGCGTGGGCCTTCTGCACTATGCGGCTCGCCAGCTAGCCGAAGCCGATGCACGCGCCGAGCACGTTCAGATCGCGCGGACTCAAACTCAGCCCAGCCCCCATCAACTCGGTCGCGGCCTCATGGGTTGGCTTCGCGGGGCATTCTAAGTCGGAATTCTGGCCCCGCGTCGGGCCCCAACAACAGCACACAGGCAGACAAGATGAGCTTCTCAATCGAATTCGAAGACGACTGCGCTAGCTACAACGCCAAGATCAAAGTCGTTGGCGTGGGCGGTTCGGGGAACAACGCCATCAACACGATGATCCACTTCGGTCTGGAAGGGGTGGACTTCCTGAGCGTCAACACCGATGTGCAGGCGCTCAACGCCAATGCGGCAGCGCAGCGGATTCACATCGGAGCCAGCATCACTCGTGGCCTGGGCGCTGGAGCTGATCCAGAACGGGGCCGCAAGGCAGCGCTCGAGGACGCTAGTCTGATCAAGGAGCGGCTTCAGGGAGCCGATATGGTGTTCGTGACCGCCGGTATGGGTGGCGGCACGGGGACCGGGGCGGCGCCCGTCATCGCGCAAATCGCGCGTGAATGTGGAGCACTCACGGTGGCGGTCGTGACGAAGCCGTTCGGCTTCGAGGGCCGGCAGCGCATGCGCCGCGCGGACCATGGGCTCTCGGCACTGAGTGAGCACGTGGACACGCTGATCACCATTCCGAACGAGAAGCTGATGACGCTGGCAGACGAAGAAATGACCTTCGTCGAGGCGTTCCGCAAGGCGGATGAAGTCTTGTACCAGGCGGTGCGGGGCATCAGCGATCTCATTACCCTCGATGGCATCGTCAATGTCGACTTCGCCGATGTCACCACCGTCATGCGCGGCATGGGGCGCGCGCTCATGGGTACCGGCTGCGCCAAGGGCGAAGGTCGCGCCAAGATTGCTGCGCAGCAAGCGGTGACCTCGCCGCTGCTCGACAACATCTCCGTGCACGGTGCTACGGGTGTCCTCATCAACGTCGTCGGCGGCGCCGACATGCGCATGCGGGAGATCCAGGAAGCCGCTTCGCTCATTCAAGAGCAGGCGCACGAGGATGCAAACATCATCTTTGGCGCCTCCATCGACGAAACCATGGGCGAGGTCATCAAGGTGACGGTCATCGCCACCGGCTTCGACAAGGCCAGCCAGGAGGCGGGACAGTTTGCCGAGAGCGCCGACGCGCTGCGGCCTTCGATTCAAGCGCAGGCCATGCGCGCCGCACTGCCTGCCAGCGAGGCGCCCGTCCCCGCGCTCGTGCGCCGTGGTGGATCCAGCCCTGGCGCCCTGGCGCACGGGATCGATCGTAGTCTGACGCGCGGACCCGAGCGTCCCACGTTCCCCTCGTCTTTGGACACCGATTGGGACACGCCCGCATACCAGCGGCGCCATTCCTCCGGTAGCTGAGGTAGCCGTCTCCATCCCGCGGACCTACGGACGCGAGGTGGAGTCGGTCGGCTCCCGAGTGTGCTATCCGGATCTCCCCTCGTGAAGGACCCGTCAGAGATCCGGCCGATCCGCACGTTCCTCACGAACGCGAAGCTGCGCACGCTGCTTTTGGCCAGCACCGTGCTCGGGCTTTCGTACGCCTTCGTGATGCCGTTCATGTCGCTCTTCGGCACGCGGGAGGTCAAGATGAGCCCGTTCGGCTTCGGCGTGTTCATGACCGTCGTGTCGCTTTCGGGAGTCGCGCTCAGCACCTGGCTGGCCAGGCACTCGGACTTGACTCGTTCGCGGAGGCCCGTGCTCATCTTGGGGGCCGTCTCTGGTGCCGTGGGCTACGCCGGCTACGCCTACCTGCGGCAGCCGATCCTCCTGACCGCGTGCGGCGCGCTGTTCATCGGTCTGTCGTCGGTTACGTTTTCGCAGATTTTCGCCTATGCGCGCGATCTGTTAGCAGACCATGATATCGAGCCGCGCCACGTGCCGCTCTACATGAACGTGTTTCGCTCGGCCTTTGCGCTGGCCTGGACGGCTGGTCCGGCGGTGGCGGCCTGGGTCATGTCATTCTATTCGTTCACGGGCACCTTCTTGGTCGCTGCTGGCTGCCTGCTCACCTTTGGCGCCATCGTGCTCATGGCCTTGCCTGAAGTGGGGCCACGCCGCGACGCAGCTCTGCCTGGAGGAGCTGTGCCGGCCGACGCCACGCTCGCCCAGACCCTGCGAACACCAGCCATTTTCGCCTCGTTCGTGGCCTTCTCCCTCTACTTCGTCGCCTCCACGATGGGCATGCTCAACTTGCCGCTGCTCCTGGTCGATACGATTGGTCAGACTGAGCGTGAGGTCGGCATCGCATACAGCGTTGCGCCGTGTTTCGAGCTGCCGTTCATGTATTACATCGGGCTCTTGGCAACGCGAATCCGGCACGACCGCATCATCATCGTGACGCTCGGCCTGGCTGCTGCCTACTACCTGGGCCTGTCCGCCGTGACTTCGCCCTACCACGTCTACGGAGCCCAGATCCTGAGTGCACTCGTCGTGTCGGTGACGGGCGGCGTGGCCATCACCTACTTCCAGGACTTTCTGCCGGGACAGGCTGGGACCGCGACCAACCTCTACTCGAGCGCACAGCGCATCGGTTCGATGGCGGGATACTTGGCTTTTGGTCTCCTCGACAGCAGCTTCGGCCATCGCGGCATCTTCGTGGTTTGCGCGGCGCTGGCGCTCGTGGCGGGCATCCTCTTGTCTTCGTGGCGACCGGCCATGGCCGCCGCCTCGTGAGTACAGCGGCTGCCTCGTGAGTACAGCCGCCGCCTCGTGAGTACAGCCGCCGCCTCGTGAAGTCAGCGAGCCTTGGCGAACCACAAGCCAGGGTCTTTGCCGCCGGGTACGGAGTACAGGAGGCCCGGAGACGGCCACGGAATCGCAATGTACTCGGACACCTGGTTGTGCACGAGCAAGTCGAACTCCGCTTTGATGAGCCAGGTATGAAGCTCGAAGATGCCTTCACTAGCGCCGGGCACGAGGAAGACGACGCCCTCAGGGTCGTCGAGGACACGGATCTCGTTGATGAGCGCGCGTTCGGCGGCTTCGAAGGAACCAAATTCGTCGACGATGGTGAGCACGCCGGTATCGTCAGCGTTCAGGTCCGAAATGTAGGCCACGAGCTGACTGTCCGCGTCTGCAGCGAAGGTCTGCAGGGGCACGCCTTCGCCAATGACGCTGCGTGACAGGGTATTGTCCGATCTCCCCACTCGCATGAGGCGACCCTCCTTGCCGTCGTAGTCGGCCAGAATTCCCCGATACGAGTATGGGTTGCCGAACGGCACCCACGCTACGTTTTCCGCGATCTCGAGCACCCCAGTGACCTGCTCGGCGTCGTCGCGCTCGAAGTCCAAGAGGGTCCCGCGCCCACTTCCGTAGTTTCGGTAGTAGAGGCCGTGGCTGGGTACGTAGGTCACCTCGTCGGCCAGCTCGGTGTCCGCAAGCTCGACCTCATCAGCGTCGGATTCTGCGTCTTCTGGCAGGCGAAGCACGTGCAGCGTGCCCGCCGGTACGCCCGCGGAGGGCTGAGTGACGATCATCGTCTCGAGCGGCAAGCTGCGGTTGGCGGCGAGATCGGGCGGTACCGTCAAGCTGTCGATGTTGGTGTCGCGTGGCCCTCGCAGGGTCACGAATGTTTTCTCATCGCCTTCCGGAAAGGCCATGTCGGTCGAGAGTCGGACGGCTAGTCGTCGCTCGTCGCAGGGGTCGAGGTAGGCGATGGCGTTCGGGCCGATGTACCAAAGGTAGCAGCCGCTCTCGGCCAACGAGGTGGCCCCGTCGTCTTCCGACCAAGCGTGCACGCCGGTTTCGTCTTCGTAGACGAGCGGCATCCCGACGCCGCCCGTCGCGACCAGGCTGAATGCGCCGGAGCCGATGCGCTCCACCTCTTCCAGCGTCTCGTCGCGAATCACGACTTCGCCAGCCTCGAGAGTGTAGAGAAATGAGCCTGCCACGACGCCGTAGTCCACGTTCGGAGCGACCTCCGATAGCGTCCGCTCTTCGGCGTCGATCATCATCAGAGTGCCGTCCGAGCGGCGGGCGAGCATGCCGATCGGATCGATGCCAGGAAACAACGGGCCTGGCAAAACGGTGCTCTCAATCTCGCCGATGACCTCATTGCACTCGTAGTCGATGAAGCGCACCGTGCCGAGCGCGGAGCCCGCATCGTCTTGATCGACCTGCACCGAGAGCGTTCCAGGGAAGTCGAGATTGATGCGGCTCGAGAAGCGGTCGTAGCTGAAGGCCGGCGCATACTCGCACGGCTCTCCCTCCAGGAACGGGACGACGGCGACGCGATCGTCGTCCGCATCATCGCGTCGCGCGAGCACGTAGCCGCCATTTTCTGCCGAGCCGGCGATCTTGAGGCCTGAGTAGCTGCCAGCCACGATCAGCCGTCCCGGACGATCCAAGAGCGCCTTGTCCGGATCGAGCAGGGAGTCACCGACGCCGACGATGCCGCTGAGGTCGCAGCCAGCGCCGAGCAGCCCGAGCGTCAGCGCGGCGGCCCGGCTGATGGACCAGGCTCTTCGCAGCGGACGACGTGCGCCTCTCGGAGCTATTTGCCCAAGCATCCTCGGGACCCTAGCAGAGGAGCGGCGGGCGCGCTTTCGATCGGTCCACGAAGGGCGGGCAAAATTCGCTCCGCCGCCGTGCGAGCCGTCCTCGTCGGGCGGGCTGGCTGGCGGCACGGCTGGCGGTACGGGGCGCTGTCGAGGCGCGCCCGATTGGGGGCATTTAGCCTTCACTCGCGGGGTCGGCATTGGATTTTTCCATGATGCGGAGGCGGGCGAGCGAACCGCGGCTCGCGCTGGCCGGAGGGGGAGCATTCGGTAGATACATCGACACGACGAGGCCTCCTCCTTCACGGTTGGAGAGAACCATGTGTCCGTGGTGCGCCTCGACCACCTCGCGCGCGAGCGCCAAGCCGACGCCCGTACCGCCCTCTTTCGTGGAAAAGAAAGGTAGCATCGCCTGTTTGAGCACTTGCTCGGACATACCCGACCCGCGGTCGAGCACGTCGATGCGCACGCTGTCGATTTCTTCGCGGATGGAGACCTCGATGTCTTTCGTCGGACTGCCCGCCTCTTGGGAGTTCTTGATCAGATTCAAGAGCACGCGCTCCATTTGAATCGGGTCGAAAAAGCCCTTGGTGGGCGGCGGGCCGGCGACGACGAACGGGGCCTGGTAGGCAAGGCCATCCACGAAGGCGGCGATGTCCACGTCCCGTGCCGCCGGCATCGGCAAGCGGGCGATGGTTCGGTAGCTCTCGAGGAAGTCGAGCAAGCGGCCGGTGCGTTGGGACATCACGTCGAAGATCTTCTCGAGCTGAGCATCCTTCGAGCCCATCGCGTTCACTTTGCGTGCCGAGCTGAGGAGTGAGGTAATGGGGGCTAGCGAGTTGTTGAGCTCGTGACTGAGGACGCGCAGGAGATTCCGCCAATGCTCCAGTTCTTGTCGACGCACCTGCTGGGTGATCGGTCGCAACATGAAGAGCACGTGGGGCTTGCCGTGAATGCGGAGATCGCGGCTACTGACGAGCAGCGTCTCGTCCTCGCCGTTGGGGCCGCCGGACGCGATGGAGTCACTGCCCGAGTCGAGCGCCGCTTGGAGCTCTGGCGGCAGGTTGCCGAGGGCACGGCTGACTGGATGCCCGATGAGTGGCAGGGCGACCCGCAAGACGCGATGGCTGGAGGCGTTCGCGTAGACCACCGTGCCGGCGTCGTCGACCAGAAGAACTGCCGTCGGGTCGTTCTCGAGCGCCGCCGACAGGGCAGAGATGGTCCGGCCCAGGCGACCGAGTCGTTCGTTCACGAGCAGCGCATCCTGGCGGACGCGTAGGGTCCAACGAGCCAGGCCCAGGAACCCGAGGAGCGCCGCGCCGACCAAAGCACTCAGCACGACGAACGCGACGCGGAGCACCAGCACTGATCCGTGTGCCTCGCGGTGGGCCACTTGGGTTGCGATCCCGACGTCGTAGCCATCGAGCCACTGCCAAGCGCCGACGACCCGCGTGCCGCGGTATCCGACGTAGCCGTCGACGTCGACCCCACGTCGATGCAAGCGTGCGCTTCGAGCCATCTTCGCGAGTGGCGCCGCGGCGCCGCGAGGCGAGGTCGGGAGTTCGAAGGGAGGGGACGTGACGAACGTGCCAGACGAGCTGAAGGCGAAGGTCTCGCCGCTCTTGCCCCACGTTGCCGCACGCAGCTTGCCGGGGAGGCGCCCAGGGTCGACGACGAGGGCCAAGATGGCCTCGGGTGCCCGGCGATCGCCTACGAGCGCAAGTGTCGCGAGCTCACCGGTTCGCTTGCTCGAACCCATGTCGGGAAAGATCGACAGCGTGCCGCGCTCGCGGAGCCGGGAGAGCAGGGCCGGGCTCAAGGTGGGAAACGGGGATTGTCCGGTCCGCGGTCGACCGCCCAGCTCGAGCACGCGAATCTCGCTCACGCGCGCGCCGATGCGGAAAGGATGCGTCACGCGCTCGAACTCGATCTCGGCGTCGGTTTGGTCCCGCGCACTCGCGTGCACGACACGCACGGCCGCGCGGGCTACGCTCGTCTCGGCGGCTACGCGTCGGGCCAAGTCGGTCTGCTCGTCGAGCCACGTTCGTACGGAGCGCACGTTTGCTTCCAGCACTGCGCTGAGCTGCGTGCGCAGTGTGGCTTCGAGCTCTTGCTCGATGCGGTAGTACGTGGCCACCACGATGGCGACCAGCGCCAGCACGAGGATGGTGGCGAGGGTGGCCCGCAGAGTGCGGACGCTCTGGGGCAAGGGGAGCGGCTCGACCGTGCTCGCCGGGGGCGGGCGAGGGGCCGGGGTGGCGGGATCGAGCGCAGGCTTTGCCACGCGGGTGCCTCAGCCTCGCGCGGTGGTGCGGCGTTCGACGGCAATGCCCAGCCGCGACATACGGCGATAGAGCGCTTGGCGACTGAGGCCGAGGTCGGCGGCGGCACGACTGATGACGCCGTGCGCTCGCCCCAGCGCCTCTTCGATCTCGAGCAGCTCCGGGTCGCGGAAGCCGTCGTCGAGGCCGCCGTCGCTGCTGACGGGCGGAGGCGGTATCGAGCTCTGGTTCGGACCGGAGATCTCTTCGTCCTCGAGGCCCAAATCCGCCGGTTCGAGGCGTGGCCCGCGTCCGACGAGGCAGGCGCGCTGCACGCGATTCTGCAGTTCGCGCACGTTGCCGGGAAAGTCGTACTCGTAGAGCGCGTCGACAGCCGCGGGGCTGAGCTCTCGGCTCGTGCCTTCGGCGTACATTTCCAAGAAGTGCCGGGCCAAGGGCAGGATGTCGTCCGGACGACGACGGAGAGCGGGCACGTGGACCTCGATCACCGCCAGGCGAAAGTAGAGGTCTTCGCGGAAGGTGCCGGCTGCGATCGCTTGCTTGAGGTTGGCGTTGGTCGCGCTGAGGATGCGCACGTCCACCTTCTGCGTGATGTTCGAGCCCAGGCGCTCGAACTCTCCCGTCTGGAGCACGCGCAAGAGCTTCATCTGCCCCTTCATCGACAGGTTGCCGAGCTCGTCCAAAAATAACGTTCCGCCGTGCGCCGCCTCGAATCGGCCCTGCCGCCGGACCTTCGCTCCCGTGTACGCCCCCGCCTCGGCTCCAAAGAGCTCCGCCTCGAGCAGCTCGTCTGGCAGGCCGCCGGCGTTGACCGTCACGAGCGGGCGATCCTTGCGCCGCGAGTTGGCTTGGATGATCTGGGCGACTTTCTCTTTACCCGAGCCGTTCGGCCCGGTGATGAGCACCGCTGCGTCGCTCTTGGCCACCGAAAGCGCGAGGTTCAAGACCTCGTGCATTTGCCGGCTCTGGTAGATGAGTCCGCACAGGTCGTGCTCTTCCGCGAGCTTGCGGCGGGCCCGGTCGTCCGAGGCCTTGAGGCGCCGGTTCTCCAGCCGCAGCTGCCTGACCTTCAGCAGCTTTTGCACGCTGCTAATCAATTTGTCATCGTCCCACGGCTTGCCGAAGTAGTCCTCGGCACCCTCCTTGACCAAGCGCACCGCCGTCTCGAGCGACGTCCACGCGGTCATGAGCAGCACCGGCAAGTCGGGATCGTTGGCGTGGATCTCACGAAAGAGACGGATGCCTTCCTCCCCCCCCGTCGTGTCCTGGCTGTAGTTCATGTCCTGCAGCACGACACCGATGTTCTCGTTTCGGATCGCTTCGAGGGCTGCCGTCGGACGGCTCACCGCCGAATGCGGGATGCCGTGGACGTCCAGCAGCACGGAGAGGGCCGTGCGGATGCCTTCGTTGTCGTCGACGATCAGGACCTTGGTCGGCTCCCCCATGGGGCGACTATAGCCAAAGAGGCTCCCCGTCACCGCCCCGCCTGCGTCGGACTCTGGCCGTGGGCCAAATCGGCTTCGCTCGGCGGTGCGTCCAGCGCGGCTCGTGCGGCAGATGGGTGGGAACGTCTTTCGCTTGCGCGAATGCGACCACGAAAAGGTGAGAGGTCGCCGGACACCGGCGCCCCCGGGCCGTCTCTGCCGATGCTCGGCCGGGCGAGCGCGCGGGGTACTTGTGCAGCTGGCTCGTGCCGGGTAAGGGCCGAGGGAGCATGAGCGAACGAACGTACGAGTTCCCCGAGGGTTTCGTGTGGGGAGCTGCTGCCGCCGCCTATCAAATCGAGGGGGCGTGGGACGTGGACGGCAAGGGGCCCAGCGATTGGGACATGTTCGCGGACAAACCGGGGGCCGTCTTCGAGGGTCACACCGGTCGGGTCGCTTGCGACCACTACCATCGGTACCCCGAGGACGTGGCGCTCATGAAGACGCTCGGGCTTCGTGCCTATCGACTGAGCTTCTCTTGGCCGCGTATCCTTCCGAGCGGTACCGGCCCCATCAACCAGCGCGGCCTCGCTTTCTATGATCGGCTCATCGACGAGCTCTTGCGGGCCGGCATCGAGCCGTGGGTCACGCTGTTTCATTGGGACTTCCCTCTCGAGCTCTTGCGCCGTGGCGGCTGGCAGAATCCAGACAGCCCGCGTTGGTTCGCCGACTACGCTTCGCTCGTGGGCGAGCGCTTCTCCGACCGCGTGCGCCACTTTTTCACCGTCAACGAGCCTCAAGTGTACATTGGCTTTGGCTTGCACCAGGGGCGCCACGCTCCTGGTTTGCAGCTGCCGATGCGCGAGGTGTTGCAAGCTGGTCACCACACGTTGCTCGCACATGGCCTCGGTGTGCAGGCATTGCGCGCTACGGCGAAGCAGCCGCTCACGATCGGCTATGCGCCGGTCGGTGTTCCGCTCATGCCGAGATCGTCGGACCCGGCGGAGGTAGAGGTCGCGCGGCGTGCGACCTTCGACGTCGCGGACATGAGCTGCTGGAACAACGCCTGGTGGATGGATCCGGTCTACCTCGGACGCTATCCGGAGCAGGCGCTCGAGTTCTATGGCGCCGCTGCACCCACCGTCGGGGCACGCGACCTCGAGATCATCTCGCAGCCGCTCGACATGTTCTGCGTCAATACCTACCAGGGCGCCTTCGTCGCTTCCGATTCCGACGCGCCCCGCGGGTATCGCAAGCTGCCGTTCCCCCCCGGCTTCCCGCGCACGGCCTTCAACTGGCCGGTGATCCCGGAAGCGCTCTACTACGGACCGAAGTTCTTTTACGAGCGCTACGGTCTGCCGATCGTCGTCACGGAGAACGGCGTTTCGTGTCGCGATTGGGTCTCGACCGATGGTCAAGTCCACGACGCGAGCCGTGTCGATTTCCTGCGGCGTTACCTGCGGAACTTTCAGGCCGCCGGACGAGATGGCGTGCCGATCATCGGCTATTTCCAGTGGTCCATCCTCGACAATTTCGAGTGGGCCGAGGGCTATAAGGAGCGTTTCGGGCTGGTCCACGTCGACTATCAGTCGCAGAAGCGCACACCCAAGGACTCGTTTTACTGGTACCAGAAGGTCATCGCGGACAACGGCCGTTCGCTCGCCTGAGGCCCCCGCGCTCACTCTTTCGCGAGTGGGCCGCGTGCAGGGTGGGCCGCGTGCAGGTGGGCCGCGTGCAGGGCGCACCGTGTGCGACTGACCGTGCGCGGTCCTGTCCTCGCGCCGCGCTTGTAGGTCACAGTGGCGGGGAGTCGGGCATTCGGTCCGTGCGTGGCAGTCGAGGCAGCCGAGTCCACCGGGATCGGGTAGACTGGACGCTGAGACACCGGCATGGCGTTTTCGCTCCCCGAGTTCCACCCTCCCGACTTCAACCGAGCCGACGTGGTCGACGCTCCTCTCGCAGCGTTCGTGCCGGCACCAGCCGACGGCGTCTTGCCCGAGGGCTTCCATGCGACGTCCAATCACCCGGAGTACTTCCGGCTAGCGCATGGCTGGCAGCTCTTGCAGGAGAGCCGCATGGATGCGGTCGTGGTGCGCCAGCCGAATGGCCACCTCGACGTGATCGAAGCCAGGCGCGTGCGAGCGGGGCAGGAGGTCGCCATCGGTCGCAGCGAGGATGGGCAGGAGGGCATCCTGGTGTACGTCGGCGGATTCGAGCCGCCTGAACGCTACGTGGAAAAGTTCGCCTTTCGCACGCGCGGCACGCGTGAGACGCCATTTTCACGCTCGTACGACGACCTCTACGAGCTCCTGCGCTACGAGCGCGACCACGGCTACATCGTGTGGGTCGCAGGTCCTGCGGTGGCATTCGACAAGGACAGCCGCGATTCGTTTCGTGACCTGATCGATGGCGGATACTGCCATGCACTGCTCGCGGGCAACGCGGTGGCGACCCACGATCTGGAGGCCGCCGTCTTCGGTACTGGCCTCGGACAGGATGTGTACTCGCAGAAGCTGGTGCCCGGTGGCCACTACCATCACTTGGACGTCATCAATCGCGCCCGCCGGGCCGGTTCGCTCGACGCAGCAGCGCAAGAGATGGGAGGTGACGCAGGCATCATGCACGCCCTCCTTCGCCGCAACGTGCCCTACGTCCTCGCAGGGTCCATCCGGGACGATGGGCCGCTGCCGGGTGTGTTCGCCGACGTTTACCAGGCCCAGGATGCGATGCGTGTGCATGCGCGCCGCGCCACCACGGTCATCACTCTCGCCACGCAGCTGCACTCGATCGCATTCGGCAACATGGTGCCGAGCTACCACGTCACGCAAACCGGCAGCGTGCGGCCAGTGTATCTGACCATCGTCGACATCACCGAGTTCTCGGCCGACAAGCTGGCGAACCGTGGATCGGCGCAAGCCATGGCCATCGTGACCAACGTGCAGGACTTCATGATCAACCTGCGTACCAACCTGGTAGGTAGGAGGAGTGTGTGACGGACGACGGCTCGCCACGCGGCGCACGTACGGTGCACGTCATCGGCGCGCCGATCGATCTTGGTCAGACGGTGCGCGGCACCGACGTCGGGCCGGCGGCGGTGCGTTACGCCGGCTTGGTGGCAAGGATCCGTGAGCTGGGTCTTTCGGTCGTGGATTTCGGCAACGTGGAAGCTCCGCAAGCCGCTCTCCTGGCAGGACAAGACGTCGTGCCTGCCATCGCGGAACTCTGCGAGAAGCTTCGTGATCGGGTGGAAGCCTCGGTCCGCGGAGGGGCGGTGGCCCTCACGCTGGGGGGCGACCATTCGGTGGCGATCGGCAGCGTGGCGGGTGCCTTGTCCGTCGCTCCCACGGGTCTGCTGTGGATCGATGCTCACGGTGACTTCAACACCCCAGAAACTTCGCCCACCGGCAACGTGCACGGCATGCCACTGGCCGTCTTGATGGGGCGCGGGCACCGCCGGCTCCTCGACGTGTGTCGCGGCCTGTCCGTCGCGCCCGAGCACGTGGCTCTGGTGGGAGTGCGCGATCTCGATCGCCGTGAACGGGAGGAGCTACTCGGCGCCGGAGTGGCCATCTACACCATGCGTGACATCGACGAGCGCGGCATGGGCCGGGTTGCGCGGGAGGCCTTGGCCAGGGTCCGCGTGCCGGGCCGCGTCCATGTGAGCCTGGACGTCGATGCGCTCGATCCGGTGGACGCGCCTGGCACGGCCACGCTCGTGCCGGGGGGGCTCGGTTACCGCGAGGCACACCTGTTGCTCGAGATCTTCGCCGACGAAGGTCTACTCTCGTCGATGGACGTCGTCGAAATCAACCCGATGCTCGACGTGAGAAACCGCACAGCCCACACGGCGGTGGAGCTGATCGTCTCCGCACTCGGTAAGTCCATCCTGTAGGGGCCGCATGCAGCGCTACCTCGAACTGGCCAGAACGACGGAGGAGTCGGACTTGGGCTCGCTTGCGATCGAGTTTGCAGCCGAGATCCTGGCGGCAGCCCGCGCCGCGGAAGATGCAGCAGATCGCAGCCAGAAACAGACGCTCGCGGCTTTGACGGCCTCACCAGCACGGCAACGTCTGGTTCTCGGGCTCACCGATCGCGCACAGCGGAGCCAGCGACCCAATCGTGTGGTGCGTGCCGTGCGCGAGGTCGTCCGGCGGGTGGGCATCGACGCCTCCTGGCCGTTCGCCGATCGGCTGCAGTTCGCTCTGCTCGGGAGTGTGGGATCGGTCGTGCCCGGTGTGACGGCGCGCATACTCGCCGCGCGACTCCGCCGAGAGTCCCAACCCTTCGTGCTCGACGCCTCGGAAGGCCCGCTCGACCGCCGTCTGGCCGAGCTCCATGCGCGCGGACAGCGCATCAATTTGAACCAGCTCGGCGAAGAAGTGTTGGGAGAAGCGGATGCCGCGGCGTACGTAGGCAGAACGCGCGCCCTGCTCGCACGTCCCGACGTCGATGCGGTCAGCGTCAAACTCTCCAGCGTTTGCAGCCAAATTCGCCTGCTAGCTTTCGACCGTGTGGTGACGCTCGTCAGCGATCGGCTCTTGGACCTGTGCCGCGAAGCGGCGCAGCGCGGCAAGCTGATCTACTTCGACATGGAGGCGTACCGTGACCTCGAGCTCACCCAGGACGTCTTTCTGCGTTTGGGTAGCCACCCCGACCTCGGCAAACTGCGCTTGGGGCTTGCTGTTCAAGCGTACCTGCCGGAGAGCGCCCGGCTGCTCGATGCCGTGCTTCCGTTGGCGCGAGCGCGCGCCGAGGGCAATCGAACCCCGCTTCGTCTGCGGCTCGTGAAGGGGGCGAACCTGGCCGCGGAGTCCGTCCTGGCTTCGGCGCGCCGACAAGCCGTACCCATCTATCCAAACAAGCACCTGGTCGACGCCAACTACAAGCGCCTGCTCGCGCGTCTGCTCGAGCCCGAGCTTTCGGGGGCGCTCGAGGTCGGAGTGGCCTCGCACAACCTGTTCGATCAAGCCTATGCGGTCCTTTTGGCCGAGCGACGCGGCGCGCGCGCCATGATGGAGCTCGAGATGCTGGAGGGCATGTCGAGGAGCACCGCCCTCGTCCTCTCGCGCCTGCTCGGCGGAGTGCTCGTCTACGCGCCCGCCGTTCTACCCGCGCAATTTCCCGCGGCGGTTGCCTACCTCGTGCGCCGCTTGGACGAGAACACGAGCCCGGACAACTTCCTCGGGCAGAGCGTGGGCATGCTGCCGGGCGATGCCGCGTTTCGCGCTGAAGCCGAGCGGTTCCGACGCGCGCTGGCCGAATCGCGCGAGCCGACGGTCGACACGCTTCGCTTGCAGGACCGCACCAAGCCGCCACCGCTGACCGAGCGGCGGGAGCCGTGGACGCCGTTCGACAACGCTGCGGACACCGATTTCACGCGCTCCGGCAATCGACGCGTCTTTCTGGAAGCGCTGGCCGCGCTCGAGGTGCGCGCACCCGAGGTGCTGCTCTCCGTGGCGGGGGAGGATCGAAGCGGCGCATGTCGGGCCGGCTTCGATCCTTCGCGCCCGGGACATTCCGCCTACGATTTGCATTGGGCGGACAGCGAAGCGATCGAGGTCGCACTGAGTGCGGCTACCCGCGCTGCGCCTCTGTGGGCCAAGACGCCGCCGCGCGTGCGCGCTCTGGCCATCGATCGCGTGGCCGACGAACTGGAGAAGGACCGCGTTCGTTTGGTCGCCTTGATGGTGCTCGACGCCGGCAAGCGCATCGAGGAAGCCGACATCGAAGTCTCCGAGGCCGTGGATTTCGCGCGCTACTATGCGCGATGCCTGCTCGAGCTCCAGGAACGCTTCGAGCTCGAGCCGCGAGGCGTGACCGTCGTGACGCCGCCTTGGAACTTCCCGCTGGCGATTCCACTCGGCAGCTGTCTCGCTGCACTGGCCGCGGGTAACCCCGTGATCATGAAGCCGGCGCCCGAGACGCCGCTCGTTGCGCGTGCCGGCATCGACGCCTGTCACCGGGCGGGCGTGCCGACTGACGCACTGCAGTTCGTGCCCTGCGCGGACGAGGTTGCTAGTCCGCTCATCGTCGACCCGCGAGTGAAGCAGGTCGTGCTCACCGGCGCGACCAGCACGGCCCGGCTGTTCTTGCGCATGCGGCCCGACCTGCGTTTGATCGCCGAGACGGGCGGAAAGAACGCGGCCTACGTGGCTGACCTCTCCGATCGCGAAAGCGCCATCGGACACATCGTGCAGAGCGCATTCGGGCACGCCGGGCAGAAGTGCAGTGCCCTCAGCGTGCTCGTTCTGGAAGACCCGGTGTACGAGGACGCACACTTTCGGGCGTCGCTGATCGATGCGGCCGCGAGCTTGCCGGTCGGCTCCGCGTGGGATCCATTCGTATTCGTTACGCCGCTGATCAAGCCGCCCGATGGTCCCCTGGCCGAGGTGCTGCGGGCGCCGCCGGAGGGCGCGCGTTGGGCGCTCGAGCCGCGCCGGGACGCGGCGAATCCGGGGCTGGTCTCGCCGGGGATCCTCCTCGGGGTTCAGCCGGGGAGCTTCGCCCACCAGACGGAATTTTTCGGCCCCGTGCTGAGCGTGCTCTCGGCACGTGACCTGACGCATGGCCTCGAGATCATGAATGGCACGTCGTATGGCCTCACCGCTGGCTATTTCGGCTTGAGCGAGGAAGAGCAGGTGCGGTTCGTGGCTGGGATGGACGCGGGCAACCTGTACCTCAATCGTGGCGTGACGGGCGCGGTCGTCGGACGCCAGCCGTTCGGGGGACGTAAGGCGTCGAGCGTGGGCCCTGCCGCCAAGGCGGGTGGCCCGGGGTACGTGGCTCAGTTCTGTCATCTCGCTCGAAGGCCGAGCAAGACGGTCGGCGTGGGCTCGAGCCTCGAGGACGTGCCAGGAACGGAGGCGCTCGGTGAGGCCAACTGGCTGCGCTATCAGCCTTCCGCCTGCGTGCTGTTCGTCGGTGACGGAGTGGACGAAGAGGAGGTGTCCCGCACGCGGAGAGCGGCCGAGAGTGTGCGCGCGAGCCTCGTCGTTCACCGTGCCGGTGAGCCTGGTCTACTGGCGGCGATCGAGCGCGCCGGCACGACCCGCGTGCGTCTGGTCGGCCGAGCGTCAGCGGACCTCGAGAGGCTGACGGCGGAGCTCGGTCTCAGCGTTCTGTCGGACGCGGTGAGCGCGGACGTCGCGCTCGAGGCCCGTCACTACGTGCTCGAGCAGTCCATCTCCATCGCCTACCACCGTCATGGCAACCTGACCCTCGGCAGCATCCATCCGCTACTGCTTGCATCGCGGCGTGGGTCCGAAGGCGCCGTCGATGCAGCGCCTGGTGCCGCCGATGCTCAGGGCAGCACCAAGGCGTAATCCATCCCCGCCCGTCGTGCCGCCTCGATGCCGAGGGCGCCGTCCTCGAGCACCAGGCATTGCTTGGGCGCTACCCCCATGCGAGCGGCGGCGAGCAGGAACATTTCCGGGTCGGGTTTGCCTCGAGACACGTCCTCCGGCGTGATGATGATCGGGAACAGGTCTCTCGCGCCAATCTGCTCGAGGCTACGGAGGACGTTTGGCCTGATCGAGCCAGAGGCCACCGCGACGGGAGCGAACGCGGCCACGTCGCGGGCGAACTCGAGAACTCCGGGCACTGCCCGCACGTCCGTCTCGAGCACGCGATAGATGGCTCTGTGCTCACCGGCAATGATCGTCGAGTCGAGCTGGATGCTGAACTGCTCCGAGAGCTCGACGACGGTGTGTTCGAGCGACATGCCGGCCCGACTGACGAAGAGATCCCAGGTGAACTCGAAGGTGGCGCCGGCTTTGATGAGCGCCTCTCGCCACGCGCGAAAATGGAGCGGCATGGTGTCGGCCAGGGTGCCGTCGCAGTCGAAGATGTAGCCGGCGTAGCGGCGGTTTGGTGGGTCGAAGCGGACGTGGGTCACTCGGGGTCATCCAGGGCTCGGGCCTCTCCGCCTTCGCGCTCGTCGTGTACGCCGCCTGCGCGTCCGGAGAAATAGGCGGCGATGCTGGCATCTCCAATGGCCGTGCGCGAGGCGCGCACCCGGTGGCCGAGGCGCTCGAGCTTGCGGACGACGTCGGGCGGAAGGGGGTGGGAGCGTTCCGTCGACAGCTCGTCGGGGACGAAGCCTTGGAAGATGCGCGGCGCGTCCACGGCCTGATCCAAGGTCAGGCGATCGTCCACGAGTGCGACCACGAGCTGGGCCAGCGTGCTGGGGATGGTGTCGCCGCCCGGCGAGCCGAGCACGAGCACGTCGCGCGGGCCGACGAAGCCGAGCGTCGGTGCCATGGAGCTCACCGTGCGCACCCCAGGTCGCGGCACGTTCTTGCCCACCTTGGCAAAGCTGCCGACCGCGTTGTTGAGCACGATCCCCGTTTTCTCGGTGACGATGCCGGCGCCGAAGCTGGCAGAGAGCGTGACCGTGCAGCTCACCACGCCCCCCTGGTCGTCGACGACACTGAAGTGAGTGGTGTGCTCGGATTCGGCGAGGATCTCGCTGAAGCGCGCATCGAGCGTGAGCGAATCGGTCTTGTGAGCGGGGTCGACGGGGTGCGCCGCGAGCCAGGTGTCGGCGTTGACCCAGCGACGCGCTTGCTCGGCTTCGACGTCGGCGGGGTCGACGCCAGGAGGGCCGACCAAGAGCTGTCGTTCCACCTGCGCGCGCCGACTGACCTCCGCGAGGAGATGGTAGCGGTCACTGCTCCCACGCGGAGTGCGCTCTATGTCGAGGCGGTCGAGCATCGAAAGCATGGACAGGAGCGCCAGGCCACCGCCGGAGGGCGGGGGCATGGTCACGAAGCGGACCCCGCGGTAGTCGAGCGTGAGGGGCGTACGCACTTCAGCGCGGTAGGCGCCGAGATCCGCGAGTGTGAGCAAGGCAGTCGGGCCGAGGCTCGCGATCAGATCCTCGGCGGTCGGCCCGCTGTAAAATCCGGCTGGCCCTTGATCACGGATGCGCTCGAGCGCCAGAGCCAGGGCCGGCTGCCGCAGCCGCGCGCCGGTCGAGGGCACGTTGCCTTGGGGCAGGAAGGTCGCGCGCGCCGCCGGATTTTTCGCGAGCTTCTCCCGCGACCACGAGATGGTGCGGGCTTGGCGGGCTCCCACTCGAGCACCCTCCCGCGCAAGCTCGATGGCTCCCGCCAGGAGCGTGGCCCAGGGCAAGCGTCCATGGCGCTGATGCGCGAGATGCAGGCCCGCCACCGTGCCGGGGACGCCCACGGACGACGGCGTGCGCGCGTGCTTTCGAATCAACGCGGCGAACTCCTCGGGGGTCAATCGGCCCGGTGAGTTCTCGCGAAAGTCGATGGCCTCGACCGCATCGCCCAGGCGCAGGAGCATGAAGCCCCCGCCTCCGATGTTGCCTGCGCTCGGATGCGTGACGGCGAGTGCGAACGCGACCGCCACGGCCGTGTCGACGGCGTTGCCGCCCGCCTGCAGGATGCGCAGGCCCACCGCGGTGGCTTGTGACTCGACGGACGTGACGACTCCGCGTCCGACGACCACCTTCGGCCCGAGCGGCTCGAGCACCGGAGGATCCGTCGGCAGTGTGGCAAGCAAGCTGGGCGGGGGTGTGGGGGGAGGGGCGCCGGACGCGGCCGAGGCCGGCGGAGGGCTGGCCGGCGCAGGACCGGCGGGCCCCCTCGGCGTGGGCGCGGGCTCGGCCACCTCGGGTGCGGGCCTTTCTCGCTGACAGGACAGCGCGAGCACAGCGCAGGTGAGCGCGCCTGCCATCCCGAGTCGAGACATGGTTACCATCAAAGCACGAATGGCCAGCTCACCTGAAGACACCGGCTCTCCGCGGTCCCCGTCCCAGCTCGGCGTGGCCGTCCTCACCGTCAGCGATACGCGCACCTTCGACACCGACCAAAGCGGCCGGCTGCTCGTCGACTACGCGGAGGGCGCCGGCCACCTGCTCGTGGCGCGCGCCATCGTCGCCGACGACGTCGCGCTCCTCCGGGAGAAGGTCAGCGCCTGGACCGAGCGCCAAGACATTTCGGTCATCCTCATCACCGGGGGAACGGGCATCACCGGTCGCGATGTAACGCCGGAAGCCATCGAGCCTCTGCTCACCAAGCCGATCCCGGGGTTTGGCGAGCTCTTCCGCTGGCTCTCGTATGCGGACATTGGTGCAGCGACCATTCAGTCGCGAGCCTTCGCGGGGCTCATTGGCCCCGTTCTGGTCTTTGCGCTGCCAGGCTCGACCGGAGCGGTGCGTTTGGCCATCGAGCGCATCTTGGCGCCGCAGCTGGATGCCCAGACCAAACCGTGCAACTTCGTGCAGCTCTTGCCGCGCCTCCGCGAGCGCTGAGGCGCTCACGTCTGCCCGGCGCGCTCGGCGCTTCCCTTGCGTCGAGGCGGACAGCGCGGTCAGTCGACGATCCAGAGCTCGGCGTCGTGCTTCGCCCAGTGGGCCAAGTCGCCGGCGTGCGCGGCGACGACCGGCACTCCGAGCAGGCGTGCTTCGCGAATCGCGGTGGGCGCGCCTTCCAGCCGCGAGGCGCTGAGCAAGAGGTCTGCGGCACGCATCCAAACCAGGGCCCGCCGTCGCTCGAGCTCGCCCGCGAAGAGCACGTCCGGGTGGGAGGCGCGCAAATCCGAGGCCGCCGGGCCATCGCCGACCACGGTCACGCGTGCGGCAGGCAGGAGCTCGAGCGCACGGAGCGCGACGTCCGTGCGCTTTCCCGCGGTGAGGCGTCCGACCACGACGACGAGCGTTTCCCCGTCCGAGATCCCGAGCTCCGCTCGCGCCGCCTCCCGCGACGGGAGCTCGGGCAGAACGAGCGGAGCGGCGCTGACGGGTTGGGCCGCCAGGTAGCGCTCGAGCTCGGCATCGCCCACCGAACGGAGCGCCCGCGCTCGCAGCTCGTGGGAGACGAAGCGCAGCGTGGCACGGGCCCCGAGGAGATCGCTCACGATGCGCCGCCGGAGCCAGGACGGCAGGCGCTCGAACACGCGCACGTCGGAGCCGTGCGCCACGACCTCCAGGGGCACGGCGCCTCGGGTGGGCCCGCGGCGCGCAAACCAGACGCCGAGAGGCCAGCCAGAGAGCAAGAGAAAGTGGGCCACCACGCGGCCATAGCGGGCACGCAGGCGGAGCGCCCAGAGCGCACGCAGGAGGGGCCAGACGAGCAGCAGTGCCCGCGCGCGTCGCTCCTCGAGACGCGGCAGCACGCCCGGTGTTCCGAACAAGGAGCCGCCTCCGAGCCAGTCGAGCTCGATGCCTGCGTCATGGGCGCTTGGCGGCGTGCCACGCGTGCCGAAGGCGAGGACGTGGACCGGGCGCGCCGGGCCGCGCTGGCGCAGGGCATCCGCACGTACGAAGTGCCCTCCGAAGTCACCGTCCGAGCGCGGGTAGGAGGTCGTCAGGACGAGCGTCGCTGCTTGGGCTTCGTCGCTCATGCGGGGGGCAGGGTCCCGAGCGCCACGAGTCCTTCGTCGCCGTGCTGCTCGGCCAAGCGGGCGAGGCGCCACAGGTACTCGAACGTATAGATGCCCGAGTCGTGGCCATCGCCCCAGCGGAAGGACACCGCGTACCTGCCGACGGGCTCGAGTTCGCGAATTTCCAGATTCCTTCCTGACTGGAACGAGACCGTCCCCGAATGTCCTTGGCAGCCGGCGCAGGGGCAATATCCGCGCAGGATCTCGTGAGAAAGGGAGTCTTCGCGTCCGCCAGGCCACGTGAGACCGAGCAAACGCGCCCCGTGAGGGGCCTTGATGCGTGTAGGTGGGCCGGGAAATCCGCTCATGACGGTTGCACTCGGTGGGGACCTCTGCCATATGACGCGCCCCGTGGCCAATCCCAGTGAATCCGTGCAGTGCCGTCCCCTCGAGGTGCAGGTCGGCGAGAAGGGCATCGAGCGCGCCATCAAGCACCTGAAGCGCAAGATGGCAGGCGAGGGCACGCTGAGGGAACTCAAGCGCCGCCGCCACTACATGAAGCCGTCGGTCAAGAAGCGCAAGAAGATTGCCGAGGCGGCCCGCCGCCGTCGCAAGCGCGTGCGCGTCGACGACAATCGCTTCTGAGTCGTCCGCGGCAGAAGTTGGCCCGGAGCGCGCGCTCGCGTTACCGGGCTTAGGATATGCCGCTTGCTGAGCATCGCTGGTCCGAGGGTGGTCGAGCGCTCGGATCGGGTCGACGCCCACCTGCTGCCCCGGCGCAGGCCGAGCTCCCCGAGCTGCCGTTTCGCTTGCGGTACGTGCTCCTGGTGCTGGTGCTGTTCGGCGCGGGTGCCTGGATCGTTCCGAGGGGTCAGAGCGCCTGGCGGCTGCACAACCTGGGCACGACGCTGGCGGACCACGCCCTCTGCATGGTGGGTCCCACCGGTCCGCGCTTGCTCCGCGAGCATCCGGGCGAGCTCGGTGAGCTCTTGCGCCTTCGCGTGGTCCTGGCGGCGCCCGATGCGCGTCCCTTCGCTCGCTGCGCCGAACTCGCCGATCGTCTGGAGATCTCGGTGCGCGCCCGCCAGGCGTACGCGCAGCCCGCTCGAGAGTTCCGTGAGTACACGGGGCAGGCCGATGCCACCGCCGGCTTCTCGATCGCCGATCTCGACTTTGGCCGCGTCGCGTTCGAGCAGCTGGCCAACCAGGCGTGGCCTTTCGTGCGAGGGGCACACCTTCGTCTGATCGAAGGCTCTGCCCACGGCAAGGAAGCCCTGCACCCCCTCGTGCCCCCCAAGCCTGGGTTTGGGCGCGGGCTGCCCACGCGCGGCTACGTCGCTCGCGCGACGCTCGTCGACGGGGACACCGTCGTGGGCGCGTTCGGTTCGGGCGCCAATGCGCGCATCGTCGTGTCCAAGGATGGCGGCCGTACGTTCACCCCAGGCGGGCGCGAGCGGGCCAGCGAGCTCCTGGATCGCTGCCTGGTGGATCCCGGTGGTCCCGCGTTCTCGCTCTCTCGCACCGACGCCGGCCGGCACGTGGTGGTCTCCATGGACGTGGACGGCCCGCCCACGGCGGCGCTCTTGGGCGAAGCGGACGAGCGCGTCCAGCGCGTCAGCTGTGATGCTCGTGCCCTCGTCGCGGTACTGAAGCCGGCCGCGCACGGACCTGCCACGTCGTCCGTGCGCTTTCGGCTCTGTCCCTTGCGCCACGCCTGTCGCGATTTGGCAGCCCCACCGGGCCTCGACCTCACGGACGCAGACGTCGACATCGCGCGCGTCCTCGGCGACACGATGGTCGTGGCCGCTCGAGGCGGCATCACTCGCGTGGCCTCCAGCCGTGATGATGGCGCTACTTGGACTCCACTGACGGTTGCCTTCGATGCCACGAGCGCGGGCTTGCCAGCAGCAGCCGCGCCGGCACTCCTTCTGAGCGTTGGCGATGGCGTACTACTCTACGGCCAGCCGAATCGAGCCACGGGCACCTATGCGCTCCTCGGGTCCGCCGACCACGGCGCCTCGTTCCGGCCCCTCTGAGCCAGCGAGCGCTGCTCGGTCGAGCCGACGAGGACCCGGTGCGCCCTTCTCCGCGAGAGCAGAGGGGAGCGCTCGCGCATGAAGCGCCGCGCATGAAGCACGCCGCTAGCCGATCCGAGGCGGCGCGCGTCCGCGCACGCCTCCCGTCAAGCGAGCGAGCGCTGTGGCGCACTCGTCGGAGGCGCAGAACAAGAGCAGGTCTTTGGCCTCCGCGTGCGCGTCGATCCACCGGTAGCGGGAAGGCCCCGACTCGGGCAGCGGCTTCTTGTCACCGAACGACATCGCCAGCAGAGCCGCGCCGGGGCCTCCGGCGAGCAGCATGGCCGCGCGATTGACCAAGAGGCGAGGCGCTTCCGCCAGGCCTTCGGTTTGCCGGCGGAGCGCCGCAATCGTCTCGAGCACCAGCGCCGGTACATCGGGGTCGTAGCCCGTCCGCGCGAGGCCTTGCTCCACGAGCGCTCGCGCTTGCAGGATCTTGCGCTGGTCGACGCCTTGCGGCCGGTAGTTTGGCGCAAAGATCGACATCAGCGCCACGATCATCGGCCAGGCATCCTCGGGACGGCTTCGCGCGAGCGCGCCCGCTCCCAGCTGTTGCAGCTTCACCGCCCGCGCGAGCAGGTAGTCGATGGAGTCGTCGGGCAATGCTTCGAGCTCTGCGCCCACGATCAGCCGCAGCGGCTTCGTGGTCAGCGGCACCGCACGGCTGCCGAGTGCGGCCGAAACGAAGACGTCCGGCGTCGGCTGCCCGAGCACCTGGCAGATCTGGGTCAGCCGCGCTGCGATTGGGCCATCGTGCGCGGGATGAGCGTCGAGCGGCGCCAGGTCGATGGGGAAGGCCGCATCGAGCGCCGCGCTCGCTTTCTTGAGCAAGCTGCGAAGGGGCGGAATCAGGACGGGCGGGGCCAAAAGGTCGTCCAGAGACGCGTCGAGAGCTTTGGGGCCGACGGCCGCGAAGGCACCTGCCTCGCCGAGGTAGGCGGCCCGTGCAGCGGCGATGGCATCGCGGCTCTGCGGTTTGCCGGAGAGCGCCGCTACTGCCGAGAGGGTGGCCAGAAGCCCGGCATCGAGCTTCCCTCCTTCTAGCTTGTGGCGGGCCTCCGCCGACGTCTGCTCCACCAGCACCCGTGCTCGCTCTGGATCGCCCTGGCGTTCGTAGAACTGCGCCGTGGCCGTGAGCACGGCCTGGTCGAGCGGCCACGCTCGCCGCGTGCGTTCGAGTGTCGCGCCTGCGCGCGCGGGATCTGCTGCCACCTCTTCGTACAGCCGTGCGAGTTCGAGGGCTTCCCGCCGCTTGTCATCGGGGAGAGGAGCCTTCTGAATGAGCTCGGTTTGCAGCTGGGTTGCCCGCTCTGCCAGTCCGAGTCGCGCGTACACGGAGACGAGCGTGCGCACCAGGTCGAGGTCGGAACCGTCGGCTTCCAGAGCGGCCTGATAGGCGTCCATGGCCTTTTCGAGCGCCCCGAAGTGCTTTTCGTAGAGACGTCCGAGTGAGCGGTGCACGGCCGTGCGCTCCGACCCTGGGGGGAGGCTTTGCGCGAGCGACACCAGAGATTGCTCGGCCGCCTTGTGGTCTCCGAGCTCTGCAGCGAGCTCCGCGTGCAGACGCAGGACGACCACGTCGCTCGGGTGACGTGAGAGCGTGCCTTCCAGTAGGATCTTGGCTTTGTCGGGCGCTCCGAGCTCGATCCAGAGGTGGCCGAGCTCGAGCTCCAGCTCTTGGCGTTTCTGCTTGGTGTGCTCTTCGAGCAGTCGTTTCTCGAGCAGGGTGGCCAGCTTGGGGCGAGCGCTCTCCTCTTTGTAGAGCTTGGCCAGCGCTTCGAAGGCCGTGTCGTCGGTGGGCTCCAGGTCGAGCGAGCGCTGCAGGCACTCCGCGGCGCGCGTCCGATCGTCTACGCGCCGCCAGGTGAGGCCTGCGGTGCGCCAGAACTGGGCCGCGTGGTGCGGGACGTTGGCGGCTTGGGCGACTCGCTCGAGCGCTTCCGCTCGGTCGATCGGCTCGTCCTCGCTTTCGAGATGAACGGCGAAGAGCTCGGTCAAGAAGTCGAGCGGGCGAAGCTCGCGAGCCTGCTCGATGTGGCGCGCCGCCGCTGCCGGACGACCGAGCCGAGCCGCGGCCATGGCGGCTTCATGCAAGCACGCCAGTTGATCGAGATCACTCGTGAGCAAAGGCAAGAGGCCGAGCTGCGCTTTCAAGAGCGCGGCGTCGTCGTCTGGCTCCGGACTTGCGGCTTCGAGCACGCGCAGGGCCAGGAGGTGGGGCGTCTCGCCTTCGAGGAACGGTTCGAGGTGACGCTGGGCGCCCCGCAGATCCATGCGCCCGAGTGCAGCGGCTGCCAGGACGGTGCGGTAGGCGTCCGCCTCGGGCTTGGCGAGCGCATCCGCCAGGCGCGCCTGGACCTTGCGGAGCTCCTCGAGCTCACCGCTGCGCTCGAGGGCTTCTTCCTGTGCGAGCAGTGCACCCACGTCGCTCGGCCATTGCTCGCTGATGGTCCTCCACCAGAGCAGCGAGCTCTTGGGCTGGCCGCGTTCACGGTCCACCTCGGCCAACTGGCCATAGGCGTAACGCCGGTCCAGAGGGTCGTCTGCGCTGGTCGCGATGTCGAGGTAGCTGCGCGACACCGCTTCGTGGTCGTCGCCGAGCTCGGCGAGGTGCAGGAGGAGACCGCTGAGCGGGAGCTGCCCTTCTCCGCCGAGTAGCGCTCGAAGCCCACTCCGAGCTTCGGTCGCAGGACGATCGAGGCAGGCCCGCGCGACGTCCACTGCCTCGAGGAAGCGACTGCTTGCGTGAGCGTCGGCCGCCGTGCGTAGCTCGGGATCGAAGCTGCGTGCCAAGACACCCAGCGCCGGGTCCGACGGCTGGGCACGCGCCAAAATCCCGAGCGCGCTCGACGTCCCATCGCGATCCAAGTCAGCCCGCTTGAGCGCACTACGGGTCCACAGCACGCTCTCGAGCGGGAGCCGTGGCACGTCTTCCTCGGCAGGGGGAGGGATGGAGAGCCCAGCGCCGCGACCCACCATGGCGTCGAGGAGAGAGCCGGCGAGCTCTGTCCCGGGAGCCGTGCTTTCGCTGAGCGCCGCGCGGGCCTCTTCTTCGCTTCCCCGCTCGAGCAGGGTGAGGACCAAATCCGCCGTGGGCAACGCGGGATCAGGGGACGGCTGGGCCAGCGTGCGCCCTTCGAGCTCGCCGAGGGCACGCGCGATCAGGGCGTGGTGGCTGGGCGCTTGGTCCCCTCGTGGTGTCGAAGCGAGCAAGTCTGCATAAGCCTGAGCGGCGCGGTCGTGCTGTCCGAGCGCTTCGCAGAGCAGCGCGCCCAGTGCCAGCGCCGACTCGCCCTCCCACTCGGCGATGCCGGAGAGCGCTTCTGCCTGACCCGCGAGGTTGCCCTCTTGGCGGTGCGCGATGAGGCGCCACAAGTGGGCGAGGGCGCGCTCCTTGCCCGTCGATTCCAGTGTCGCCAAGACCGAGCCGAGCTCTTGCCGGATGGACCTCGGCTCGCCTGCCCTGAGAGCGGCACCGAGTCGGAGGTACTCGTCATCGCTGGTGGGCGGGTCGAGGGGCAAACTGCCGAGTGGCGCGAGAGCGCGCGCGAGCATGGGCAGGCGCTCGGCGATTGCTTGCCACTCTTCCGCCGGAAAGGTCGGCAGCTCTCCTGCGAGCGCGAGGAGGGCCAAGCGTTCGCTCGTCTCGAAAGTGCCGGACGCTGGATCGGCCTCGTTCTGCACCCAGCTGAGCAAGTTCTTGTCGCCGGAGGAGAGCGCCACCAAAGCGAGGGCGCGCCAGGTCATGCGCGTGGGGCCTCCGCGCGCGCGGGCCGCTTCAAGTGCCAAAAGCAGCGGCTTCTTACTGGCATGGGCGCCATCTCGGCGTGTCGCCAGGTAGGCAGCGCGGAGGTGGAGGACATCTTCGTCCTCGGGACTGGCATTGACGAGGAGCTCGGTGGCCTCGGCGATTCGGCCCGCCCGGATCTCCCGAGCTGCGCGGAGGAGCGAAAGGTACGGCGCTCCCCCTTGGCTGGGCACTGCGGGGAATGCCTGCGGGCTGCCCTGGGGGCGGGCTAGCAGCTCCTGCACCGCTTGGGCTGCTTGCGCGAGCGAATCGTCGACCTTGAGCCCCAGCGTGGGCTCGCCCTGTGCCAGCCGGTGAATCAGCCGCTCGACTTCGAGGCGGGCGTCCGGCGAGGGAGCGACGCTGCCGCCGTCGGCGCGAGCGATGTGATCCAGAACGCGGGCCGCTCGGTCCGCTTCGCCCAGCTGACGCAGACGTTCGGCCAAAAGGAGCCCGGCGTGGAGCCGGGTGGGCCCCGGGTCCGCCAGGCGGACGGTGGCTTCGAGCCGCCTCTGCGTGCTCTCGTCGTCGTCCGCCCGCAGGCGACGGGCTTGCGCCGCGGCGAGGCTCAGCTTGGGGGCAATTTCCGCAGCGTCTCGGGCGTGCTCGGCCGCGGCAGCGGCTTGTCCCAGGTGGTCCTCGAGCTCGGATGCGACGAGCAGCGCCCGCGCGCGACCGAGTGCCGAGGTCTGCTCGTGGGCTTGGCGCAGGAGCGCTTGCGCGAGGCCTGCCAAATCAGGCATCGGCGGCGCCGGGGGGTCGATGCTCCCTGCGGGCAAGTCGGTGTCCGCCTCGGCCTGATCACTGCCGAGGTGCGCGTTCGCTTCGCTGGGATCGGAGTCGCCCGGCGGCTGGATCCAGGGTTCGGTCATGCGATGTCCAGTCCGAGCTTGGTGCGGAGGGCGGCGATGCGCGGGCTTGCCAGAAGCTGAATCACGCTGCCGATCATGACCGTGCGCTCCTGTTCGGCGTCGGGGATCAGCTCTCGCAGTTGGCGGAGAATCGACGGGTCACCATGAAGCAGCGTGGCCGCTCTTGCCGCGCTCGTGAGGGTCGTCAGCGCCAAGTCCGTCAGGTCGCGATCGCTCTTTTCGATCTCGGTGGCTAAACGAACGAGCTCGGCTCGTTCGTCGCTGCCGACCAGCCGCGCCAGTTGACGAGCTCGTTCCTCGACTTCGTCCGGATCGCGCTCGGGCAGCTTGCGCGCCGTCAAACGCGCCACGGCCTTGAGCCAGAGCTTGGCCTCGGCCAAGCCGAGCTGGAGCAGCGGCGCGACGCCGAGTGACTCGGCGAACAGCAGGTAGCCGATACGTGCGCGCGTCGCCGGCGCGAGCGGGGTCGTCGCGCTGCCGAGGATGAGGGTCGGCGCTTCACCCGGCAGGAGCAGGGTCGTACCGGCTTGCACCGCGCCGACGAACACCTGCGGCTCGGGCAAGCCGAGCGCGGTGGCAAACGCCGAGATCTCTGGGGCTGGCCCGCTGCTGCCGAAGGGATCTTGGCGCATCGACTCGCTCACGCCCAAGCCGGCCAGATCCGGCAGCGTGGCCTTGGCGATCTTCGGCACCACGATTCGCGCGAGCTCTGCCATGGCCCCGAGCTGGCCTGGCATCGCGAGCGCCTCCACGTCGGCAGGCCCGAGCGAGCCCGTCGGCAAAGGACGAGCGGCTGCGGACAACACCTCGAGCCGCTGGGCGCGCTGATCGGACAGGCGTCCGGTCAGCGCGAGGGCTCCCAGCCAAGCTCGCTCTTCGCGCACGTTGTCGGTGCCTTCGGTGAAATCCGCCATTTGGCTGATGAGCGGCAGATCCAGCGGACGTTCGCGCAGCTCAGCCAGCGTCGCCTCACGCGCGGGCAGCAGCAGGCGAGCACGCTCGTCTGGGTGGAAGTTTTCGCGTACGACGATGGCGGCCGCGTCCGGATCGGTCGGCGCGTCGCGGAGCACGAGGCGTGCCGCATCCTTCAAGTTTGCGGACTCACGCAGATGGTCTCGCTCGACCGCCAGCAGCATGCGTGCTGCCTCGACCCTCGTCGGGATGTCGTCGTCCTCCTCCGCGAGCTCGCGAAAGGTCGTCGCGGCGACGTCCCAGCGGCCCACTCGGGCAGCCAGACGGGCTTTGCGCCGCCGAGTCCGTGACACGGGGACACCAGCGCCTTCGATGACCACCAAGAGTTCCATCGCCTCCCGGGCCATCGCCAAGCGTTCGAACAAGTCGACCGCGTGCAGCCCCGCACTCTCGCGCTGAGCCGGCGGCGTTGCCGGATGCACGGCGATACGGCGGAGCAGCGGCGCGGCGCGCTCCGCACGCTGGTCGAGCAGGTGGAGCTCCGCCAACAGCGCTAGCGCGGGCAAATGGTCCTTCGAGAGATCGAGCAATTCCTCGAGTGCCCGACACGCAACCCCCCGGCGACCAAGGTGCCGCGAGTGGCGCGCTTTCTCCCAGAGTAAGGACACGCGTTGCTGCTCGTCAGTCGGAGACTCGAGGCGTGCGTCGATGAGCTCGACCATGCGCGGCCGATCGCGTTTGGCGTGAGCGAGTTGGTAGAGCCGCACGAAGGCGAGCGGACTGCCCGGCACGCGGCCCATCGCGCTTTGGAAGGCGGCTTCGGCCTGCTCCGGTTGCCCGAGGCGATCCTGCAGCAGCACCCCAGCGCGCTCCCAGAGCTCTGCCGCACGAGCAGGGTCGGCCTCACGTCGGGCGAGCTCGGCAGACGAAGCTGCTTCGATGTCGGCCCGACCCAAACGGAGCGCGGCGGCACACAGCCCCAGGTGAACCGCGGAGTCTTCCGGCAGGACCTCGGTGAGCGGCCCAAGCAGGCGAATGGCACGTTCGTCGTCGCCTGCGACGAGCGCGTGGAAGCCGGCCATCAGTCGCGCGAGAGGACCATCCACTTCACCTGGGATGGAGTCGGCCAAGAGTTCGAGGGCTTGGCCACGGAGCTCCGAGCCTGCCGCGCTTCCGGCGGTCTCGCAGAGCTGCCAAGCGATCGCCGCCTGGACTCGCGGGCCCTGGCCTTCTGCGAGACCGAGCATGCGTCGCGCTCGGTCGCCATCGAGCGGGCTTCGGCTGCGTGCTTCGGCTGCGGCCAGGAGCTCCGGCGCGCCCAGCTCTTCCGCCAGCGCGCGAGCGACGCGAGCCTCCTCGTCCGGGCGTCCCGCGAGACGCGCGGTGACAGCATAGGCGAGGAGCGCATCCGCTCCGCCCGCGAGCTGGTGAAACTGGCGGGCCGCCGCGAGGCGGTCGGAGGGAGCCCCCGTGTGACTGGCGGCGCCGAGAAGCAAGCCGCCGAGCACGCGATCCGTGAGCTGGGGGAGGTCGGCGAGCGAGTCGAGGGTGGCAGTATCGCCGGTCGCAACGGCGACGAGCGCTTGGAGCAAGCGCGTCGCGGCGGATTGTGGGCTGGGAGACCAGTCGACGGCGATGGGGGAGGTGGGCTCGGTCGCCCACGTGGCGAGCTGGCGCAGCGCGGCCTCGAGCTCCAGCCAAGGCTCGGACTGCGCCAGCAGGGAGAGGGTCCGCTCGATCGCCGGCGGCACCGGCGTGCTTCGTCCCCGCAGGAGCCACGGCCACAGCGGATCGAGCTCACGTTCGTGGGAGAGCGCGCGTAGTAGCGCGGGGGCCGCATCGCTGGCGAGCGCGGCCGCATCGAGTGCTACTGCTCCACGCTCCGAGAAGAGCAAGAAGAGCGCTCGTAGACGGAGCGCTTGGTTGAGCTCGGGCGCCTCGCCGAGTTCTGCGAAGCGCGCGAGGAGCGCTACGCGCTCGGCAAGCGAGCCGTCGCCGTCTTCGGCCGCCCGGAGTGCCAGCGCGGTCAGCAAGACATCTTCCGGTGCGGATCGCAGTGCCGCTGCCGTCTTGCCGGACGAGCGTCCAGCTTCGCTTTGCTCGAGGAGGAGCTGCGCGATGCCAGCTGCCCGCATCATCTCCGCTGAGACGAAAACGGACTCGTCGCCGGGTGTGCGATCGTCGCCTTGCCCCCAAAGCCAGGCCGCCAGCTGAATCGGGGCGGACTGCTCCGAGCCACGGACGAGCGTGCCCAGCACCCGTCGCAAGGACTGTGCGTTGGCCGAGGGGTCCTCGCTCCCCGACACGAGTGCGCGCCGGAATGCCAGCCAGGCGAAGAACTCTCGACCCGGTGAGTCCCCCGCCAGCAACGTGAGGCGCTCGAGCGCCGCGAGCTCGCCGGCTGAGTCGCGTGCGTGACGCGAAAGACCGAGCTCGATGGCGACGTGCAGATCCTCTGTCGTGCCTTCGGTCCGCGCCTGCTCGAGGAGTCGGCGTGCTGCGTCGGTTTGGGCCGTGGCCAGGGCGAGCCACGTCGCGGACATGAGCAAGCTCGCCCGCGCCGTCGGAGTCGTGTGGCGGGAGGTGGCGCCATCCGAGTGGCCGCTGGCCTCGTCGGAAATGGAGCCGTCGGCACGCACACCTCGCGGAGTCAGGCTGGCGATGCGCTCGACGAGCTCTGGCAGCGCAGCGGCATTGCCCCTGCGCTCGGCCTGTTCGAGCAGGATGCCCAAGTAGCCGGTCGAATCTCGCAAGACGTCGGCGACGGGAGGATCGACCTCGGCAGCTTTGCGCTCGAAGGTCAGCCAGCGCCAGAGGGCGACGGCCGCTTCGCTCCCTGCGTCGGACGAGGAAGCGCGCTCGAGCGCTCGACCCAGCGCTTGGGCGGCGTCATCGGTTGCGGCGCTGCGCTCGGAAAGGGTGAGGTAGAACGCTTGCTCGAAGAGTCCCGCGCCTTCTGCCTCGGCCACTTGGCGTGCCTGCTCGAGTGCCCGCGGCAGGTCGCCGGCTCGCGCCCAGGAGAGCGCCGCGCGCAGACGAATGGCGTGCGCCGCTTCGCTGGAGCGCATGAGCGGGGGCAGACGATCGCCTTCGGACGGCGCGCCCTCGTGCTGGGCTTGCCAACGATCGAGCGAAGCGAGCGCGGCCATCGCGGCGCGGTCGCTGAGCCCGGCCTTGGTCAGCATGCGCTCGCGGCGCTGCAGGGTTTCCCAGCGCGGGTACGTGACGAGCGCCTGATCGAGCAGGGCGTCGGCTTCTTCGAGGTCACCCGTTTCGAGGGCGACTCGAGCGGCACGTTCGTAGAAATGGCTCTCGATTTCGTCGCTGCCGGCGGCGGCAGCGCGACCGGTGAGGGCTCGTCGGACGAGCGCGAGATCCAGCTCGCGGTGCCCGAGCTCCTCGAGCAGCACCCAGCCGGCCAAACACTGGGGAGCTCCTTCGAGACACGCCTCGAGCACCCGTCTTGCATCGCTCGTGCGACCTTCGTCCAGGTACTGAGCGGCGAGCGGAAGCCCAGCGCGCTCGCGCTCAGCCGGTGCTCGAGCAATCTGCGCGAGCCGTCCGAGGAGCGTCTCGGTGTTCTTGCGCGAGCGTCCACGGAGCGCGATGGCCCAGAGCGCTTCGAGCGGGGCGGCGAAGCCCGCTGCGAGATTGGTGGCGGCGAGTTCCTCTCGCGCGGCAGCGGCAAAGTCCTGCTGGCGCCCGAACATGCGGCCGAGGTGATGGGCGAGGAGGGCTTGGCTGGAGCGATCCGCCGCTGCCTCGAGCTCGGCGCGGAACACACTCGCTCCGCGCTCGAGCTGAGCCCGACTCGGCCGCACCTCCGCGGCCGGGAACGGAGGAATGGGAAGGGTTTCCGCCATGCCGATCTGCGCCCGCCTCCCCCGGGGCGGCGGTCAGCCCGACTTTACGTAAGCAGGGCGATCCGCGCCAGACGTTCAGTGAGAATTGTGGGGGGAACGCGGCACCCTCGAGAGCGCGAGCGGGCGCTCTGCCGTACTGCGCCGTACCGTACTGCGCCGTGCAGCTCGAGACCTGGCGAGCAGGGCCCACCGATCGAGGGCCGCCGAGTGCGCCTGCCCCGCGCTGACGCCTGAAGCTCTTACTTGTGCCGCCGCACGACCCAATAGCCGCGCGGGGTGTCAATCGGCTGCGCGAGCGTTTGGCCCACCTGCGCCGTGAAGATCGGATACTCGACGGCGCGCTCCAGCACACCCCGCCCTACCCATCCCACATCGACCGCGGAGCCGGGATCGCCGAGCGCCACCACCTGGCCGAAGTCGTCGCCACCTTTGGCGAGCGCTGCCAGAGCCAGTCGCTCCGCGTCCTCTCGGCTGCGTGACTGAGAGCCAGCACCCTCCGCGCCTCGGTAGCGAAAAAGCGCGACACCGAGCTTCACGCGGCGCGGCGCGGCAGCGTCCAGCGCGGGCACGGGGCTGCCGTCGCTCGCCACGTCGAAGGAGGGCACGCGCCTTGGAGCGAGCAGTGAAGAGCCGGCGTCTTTGGCGGGCTCCGACGCCTCGGCCGCGGTCGCGGGCGACGGCTCGCTGGACGTGGTCGAAGGCGCTGACGGCGCGACCGGCGCCTCGGGAGCGGTTCGTGCCGCGTCGGCTTCGCGTTCGCGGGCGACCAGGGCGCCGCTCACGATCACCAGAAGTCCGAGGCCAAGGGGGGCGCTCCAGCGTCTCATGGCGAGGGCGCGTACCATGAGGTGCGCGCTTTCAGAAGTGAGCTCGGCTGCGCGAGCCCCGCGGGGGTCACAACGGCGGGTGTTCCTGGTACACCCCAAGGACAAAGCCCATGTTCGAAGTCGAGTGCCCGAGTTGTCGGGCTGGCTACAAGGTCGATGAGCGGCGCATCCCGGCGGGTGGGCTCAAGATGCGATGTCCCAAGTGCGGGGAGTCGTTTCAGGTGACGGGCGGTGGACTCAGCGAACCTCCAGTCCTCGGCGGCGCCCTCGGCTTGCGTGCGCCGGCGCCGGCTCCCGCTCCCGAGCGCAGGGCAGCCACCAAGCAAACCATGATCGGCGTCGCGCCTCATCATTCCGTGGCACCGGCTCCGCCCAAGCCGTCGAGCAGTGCGTCCGAGCGCGGTTCGGGCAAAGGCAGTGACATCGAGCTCGCTGCGCTGGACGACGATGCCGTGCATTCGGCAGACGAGCTCGAAATGGACCTGCCGAGTCCCAGTCCGGGCTGGCCGGCGCTGCGGCCTCAGGCAGCAGGCGCGCCAGAACGCCGCTCTCCAGCGGCCGGAAAGCCGCGAGTCGTCGCATCCGAAGCACCCCCTTCCAAGGGACAGGGGCTCGAAATCGATCTGCCGGGTGTGCCGTCTGGCGACCTCAGCCTTCCGGAGATGCCCCTGAGCGATCTGGAGGGAGACGAGTTCGACCTGCCGCAGCTGAGCGGAGAGCTGCCGGAGCTGCCGGATCTTTCGGGCGCCGCATTGCCCGGCCTGACTGCTCCGCTTCCCGTCCCCACGGTCTCTCTGCCGGCGTCCGCGGGGCCCGGCCTACCGACTCCGGCAGGCGCCGGCTTGCCCAAGACGGCGGGCGCATCGCTGCCGGGTCTGGCCGCGCCCAGCCTGCCAGCCATCGGCGGCAGCTTGCCTTCCCCAAAGTTCGATAGCTTGCCACCCGACGACATGGGCGACGTGATCTCGCTCGACTCGGTGCCCCCCATGAGCGACGGCGGGCTCGTTTTGACCCATGCGCCCGCTGCTAGCCAGAGCGACGTGCCGGGACCCGCATCCGGAGATCCTTTCGGCGAGGGCCCGACGACGCGTCCCGAGTCGGTTGCTCCGTTCGGCGGTAGCTCTGCGTTTGGGGAAGTGCCTTTTGGCGCCGAAGAGGACGGCGGAGAGTTCGATGCTTTCCCCACCGAAACGGGGCGAGCTGCTGGTCGGAACCCAGGCGCCGCGAGCTACGGCGACGTGTCCTTGGACGAGGGGATGGGCGTCGGCTTGGGCGACTCGATGGCGCTCGGCGCCGATGTCGATCGCGGACCCGCCCTTCCGGGACCGGCGGCAGCGGCATCGGCGCAGGTCGTGCTCCCAGGGCCGGCTGCGGTGGTCCCCAGCGTCAAGACGCCGAAGACCGGGTTCTCGCGCGGTGCGCGCATCGCCATCGGGGGTGTGCTCGTCTTGGCCGTGGCGGGTGGAGCTCTCGGCGCACTCATGCCCGAAGTGGGACCGTACGGCGCTTACGCCATCATGGATCTCGTCCAAGCCGACGCCCATCGAGCTGCGCTCGAGGCCGACATCGCGAGGGCGCAGCGCGAGATCGACGCTGATACGGCCAAGGGCGCGGCGGAGGCCTTTCGCATCCTCGATGGGGGGCGAGCTCGGGCGCCGCGCTTCAAGGCGCGCTCTGCCTACGCCGCCTACGTAGGCATGCTGGCGCAAATGCGCTTCGGTGCGGCCGACCTCGGTGCGCGCGGGTCCGTCTTGGTCGACGGCTTGACGAGTGCGCAGGCAGCGGACGTGCCGTACCTCGACTTGGCTCGCGTCGCGCGTGCTGCCGTCGCGGGCAACCGGGACGCCGCCCTGGCGCCAGGATTCGGCGCCCAAGGATTGGCGCAGGCCCTGCTCGCTGGCGAAGCCGCGGTGCTGGCCGGCGATGGCGGCGCGGCCCAGGCAGCCTTCGAGAAAGCCATGCGCAGCGGCAAATCCCCGCGCGTTTCGTACGGTCTGGCGCGGGCCGCTCGTCTCCTCGGGCAGAGTGCGGTCGCCAAAGACTGGGCGAGCACGGCGCTTGCCGCCAATCCCGCGCACCTCGGTGCACAGCTGATGCTGGCCGAGTTCGACGTGCTCGAGCGCAAGAAAGACGAAGAGCTCGTGACCCTGCTCGAGCCCATCGCCAAGGGCGACGGTGGTGCCAGCGTTCGTGAGCGCGCGGAGGCCTTGGTGCTCCTCGGCGACCTTCATCTCGGACGCGGGCGCATCAACGACGCCGAGGCAGCGTTCAGCGCGGCACTGGGGCTCGAGTCCGGCAGCGCGTCGGCGCAGCGTGGTCTCGCCGATGCTCTGTTCGAGGCGGGGCGCTTCAGTGAAGCGCAGACGCGCTACGAAGCTGCCCTCAAGACGGCTCCCGGCTCCCTCGCGGCTGGCCTCGGGCTCGTGCGCTGCCGCATGCGTCTCGAAGAGCTGGACAGCGCACGGACGCTGCTCACGCAGCTGTCTGCCGGTCATCCGGAGTCCACCCCTCTCGAGTACTGGGCCGGTCAGCTCGCGGAGCACGCCGGTGATCGGGCGGCGGCCACGACCGCCTACGAGCGAGCGATCAAGCTGGACCAATCCGGACCAGAGCTCGTCCTTGCCTACATCGGTCTGACGCGACTGCTCGGTCAGGAGGGCAAGGCGGAAGCCGCGGACATCACGATCGGCGAGGCGCAGAAGCGTTTCCCCGACGATCCGCTGGTGTACGAGGCGCTGGCCGAGCTGTCGTCCAGCCGCGGCAGCTTCGATTCCGCCATCGCGGACTACGACCGCGCGCTCGAGCTGGATCCCGGCAACCTCGGTCTGCATTTCGCCAAGGCGGTTGCGCTGCGGAAGGCCCACCGTTTCGACGAGTCCTTGCAGGTCTTCGACTTGGTGGAGCAGAAGTCCAAAAACTACCCCGGCCTAGCCCTCGAGCGGGCGAACCTGATGGAGGCGTCAGGCAAGGGGGAGGAAGCGCTGGCGCTCTACGAGAAGGCGCTGGCCGAGGCGCCGGATTCGCTCGACATGATGCTGCGCGTCGGTTGTGCGCGCGCTCAGGCCAAGCAAGGCGACAAGGCACTCGAGGTCTTGCGCAAGGTGGAGTCGGATCGGCCGAATTCTGCCGAGGTGAATTTCTGCGTGGGCCTGGCTCACCTGTTCCGTGCGGGCGGATTGCCGGATGCGCGGCGCTACCTGCAAAGAGCCGTGGCGTTCGACGCCAGCCGCGCCAACTATCACCTCTACGTGGGCTGGGTGGCGATCGACATGGGTGATTTCCCGCTCGCGGAGGCCTCCCTCAGCAAAGCACTCGCACTCGACCAAACGCTGGCCGATGCCTACTGGAAACGGGGTGAGTTGCGGGTGAAGCAGGGTGCCGTCGACGACGCCGTCCGCGACCTCACCCGTGCCCTCGAGCTCACCCCGACGCGATTCGAGGCGCATGCTCAGCTCGGACTCGCCTATCTCCAGAATGGCAAAGAGCCCTTGGCGCTCGAGGAGTTCCGCAAAGCCACCGAACAGCCCGGCGCGCATCCGTACTTCAACTACCGTTACGGCGAGCTTCTGCTGGCCAATCGGCACGCGCCCGAGGCGCAGAAGCAGCTCGCCATTGCGGTCGAGCTCGGCCAGAAGGAGAGTCCAGCTCCGCCCTGGTTGTGGGATGCGCATCGCATGCTGGCGATGGCACTCGGTCGTCAGCGCGCCGCGCTCGAGCACTGGAAGGCGTTTGCCGATCATGCGCCGACCTCTTCACCGTACCTGGGTGAGGCGCTGCGCGAGATGGACGCGATCATGGCGACCTTGGGCCGGTGATAGCGCCCGACGCCGGTGATCGCGCTCGACGCGGGTGACAGCGCCCGATGCCGGTGACGGCGGCCGGCGCGTCCCACCAAAAAGATGCCCCGGAGCCGCGCTGGGCGGGTCCGGGGCACGATGGCAGCGGCGCGCGGGCGCGTCGCTCGCTCAGCTCGCGGGGGCGGGCTCGTTCGGCTTGAACTCGTAGCTGAACGAGGCCTTGCCGGTGCGCGCATCCGGGGGATCGAGCTTCAGTCCAGCCATCGCGTCGAGCACGCACTGGCCGAGGGCTTCGGGCGCCGTGGTGGCGTCCTTGTCGATGGTCGGATCTGTGATCTCACCGGTCTTCGGGGCAACGGTGAAGTGGACGGCCACCACACCGCTCGCCTTGGCGTCGGTCTTGAGGACCTCGTCGTAGCAGCCCTTGAGCTGTGCCTCTTTGGTCTTGAGCAGGTCGGTGGTGGCGGACGCGTAGTCTTCGGCCGAGCGCGCGTTGAAGCTGCAGCCGACGGCCAGCGTCGCCAGCAAAGCGACCGAGCAAAGTTGGATCTTCTTCATGGGAATGAACCTCACTTCCTTGTGAACTCGGGTCACTTCTTCTTGGCCGGTTCGGCCGCCTTGTCGTCGGGCTTGGGCTTGGCCAGCGAGGGCGCTGCCTTCTTCTCCTCGACGACCTTCTCCTTACCGGCGGCGTCGATTTCGACCTTCTTCTGCGTGATGTCCTGCTCGACGATGTTGAACTCGACTCGGCGATTGGTCGCCTTGCCTTCGTCCGTATCGTTGGGAACGAGCGGCTTCGTTTCACCGAAGCCCTTGGCCGTCAGGCGGTCCTTGTCGATGCCGTGCTCCACGAGGTAGTCGAGCACTGCCTTGGCCCGCCCATCGCTCAGCTTCAGGTTGTAGGCGTCCGCGCCGTCCGAGTCGGTGTGACCTTCGATGCTGACCTTCTTGATGTGAGGATTGTCCTTCACCACCTGAGTGATCTCGTTCATCAGGCTGAAGGAGGCCTCCATGATGGTCGCCTTGTTGTACTCGAACTGAATCTTCTCACGGATCTCGATCTTGTTGTCTCGGATCTCCACGCGCTTCGGCGGCTCTGGCGGCGGTGGTGGTGGGGGGGGTGGCGGCGGTGGTGGTGGATCGCCAGCCACATTCACCTTGCCGGTGAACGGCATTTCTCCGCCGCAGGCCACGGTGGCCAAGGCTCCTGAAACGACGAGGCACTGAACCATCAGCTGGCTCAGCACACGAGTCTTCCGCTCCATCATGGGAAACGTTCTCCTTTGAAGTTCGCTGGATTCCGCCCTGCCCGCGCAAGTGCGTTGCACCGACCCGACGGCCCCATACCAGGCTCGGGTTCTTTCACCCCGGACGCACCCTCGTCAACTGGATCCACCACTCGGCAGCCGAAATTCACTAGGCAATTTGCGCCCCTGCTGCCCCGATGGTCATTTCGCCCAGCGCGGCGCCGTCGAGCTCTCGGGGTCGGCCCGCGCAAATCCACCCTCACGGCCCGCTCACAAATGCCTGGACCGTGCCGCTTGCTTCGCCGAGGTTTCCGAGCGCGGTGTCGCTCTGGGAGGCCCACTTTCGCAAACTCGTGGTTTCGCCCGGATCGCGCCGGCTGTAGCGGGCCCTCGGCTAGGCGGTCCGCGTTGCCGCGCGAACTTGGGTCAGGCAAGTGCCTGTCGCCGGCACCATCAGGTGTCGACGAACGTCTTCAGATTCTTGGAGCGGCTGGGGTGACGCAGCTTGCGGAGCGCCTTGGCCTCGATCTGCCGAATGCGCTCACGGGTGACCTCGAAGTCTTGTCCGACTTCCTCGAGTGTATGGTCGCTCTTCTCGCCGATGCCGAAGCGCATGCGCAGCACCTTCTCCTCGCGTGGCGTGAGCGTCTTCAGCACTTTGCGCGTCTGATCCGACAAGTTCATGTTGATCACTGCCTCGGCCGGATTCACCGCGCTCTTGTCCTCGATGAAGTCGCCCAAGTGGCTGTCTTCCTCCTCGCCAATCGGCGTCTCGAGGCTGATGGGCTCCTTGGCGATCTTGAGCACCTTGCGCACCTTGTCGAGCGGCAGGTCCATCTTTTCGGCGACTTCCTCGGGCGTGGGCTCACGGCCGAGCTCCTGAACCAAGTAGCGCGACGTGCGGATCAGCTTGTTGATCGTCTCGATCATGTGCACCGGAATGCGAATCGTGCGTGCCTGATCGGCAATGGCCCGGGTGATCGCCTGCCGGATCCACCACGTTGCGTAGGTGCTGAACTTGTAGCCGCGGCGGTACTCGAACTTGTCGACCGCCTTCATGAGGCCAATGTTTCCTTCCTGGATGAGATCCAGGAACTGCAGGCCACGATTGGTGTACTTCTTGGCGATCGAGACGACCAGTCGCAGGTTGGCTTCGACCAGCTCTGCCTTGGCGCGCTCCGTGCGACGCTCCGAAGCTTGAATCTCCTTCAGAGTCTGCAGCATTTCGTCGATCGAGATGGAGAGTTCCTGCTCTGCCGTCTCGATGATCAACGACGAGTCGAGCAGCTCCTTCTCGATGCGAACCAGGTCGTGCACGGCAATGCGGAAGTCGCCGGCCAAGAAGCGTGACTTTTGGGGAGTCTCTTTGGCGTCGCGCAAGCGGCCCGCTAGCGTGACTCGATCGCAGTTGGCCATGCGCTCGAGCTGCTGGATGCGGCGATCGCACTGAGCAACCTGCTCGATGCGGGTCTTCAGACCAAGCACGATGCGCTCGACCGTGCGCTTGTTCAGGCGCATCTCCTTGAGCAGTTTGATGATGCGCGCTCGAGAATCGGCGGTGATCTCGTCGGCGGCAGCTGCCTCACCGTGGTCTTGATGCGCATCGCCGATCTTGCGATCGAGCCGACGAATCTTGTCGATCAGCCGCATCACCCGACGATCGGCTTCTTCTTCGTCGAACTCCTGCTCTTCGTCGTCGGCATCGCGCACGATGTCCTTGACGCGAATCTTCTGCGAACGCAGGTCGTCGCCCAAGTTCAGGATCTCCTGAACGGTGATGGGGCACTGGAGCGCGGCGTCGAGGATCGAGTCTTCGCCTTCTTCGATGCGCTTGGCGATCTCGACCTCACCCTCGCGGGTGAGCAAAGGCACCGTGCCCATCTTGCGCAGGTACATCCGTACCGGGTCGCTACTGCGCGTATTGTCTTCTTCCGGCTTCTTGCTGCCGCGTGCCTTCTTGGCCGGTTTGGCCTTCGACGGGGGATTCTCGACGAGCTCGATTTTCGCCTTCTCGAGCGAAGCCAAGAGCTTGGCCATGGCGCGTCGGTCTTCGGCGAGCGCACCCATCGTGTCCTGCACGTCCTCGAAGGTCAGGTAACCTTGAGCGCGACCGCGGGCGACCAAATCCTCTCGGATCTCTTCGGAGGAAATCCGACTGCCGGCCGATTTGACTTCACCCTCACTGTCGACGTCGCCGAATTCCTCGTCGTCGAGCTCGACATCGCCATCGGTGAGCGGCGCTTCCGACTCCGGTCCGTCGAGCTCGAAGTCGTCATCACTGTCGACCGCGTCGTCGGACTCGCCGGGAGAGGAGAGCGGACCGGTGCTCGAGCTGCTCTTCCGGCTCGCGCCGTGGCTGGCTTTGCTCTTGGCGGCTTTGCCGCTGCGACTCGGGTCGCCGGGCGCCGCCTTCGTGGCTACCTTCTTGGTGGCGCCGCTACGACTTGCGTCGCCGGGCGCTGCCGAGTGCGGCGCTGCCGAGTTTGGCGCTGCCGAGTTTGGCGCTGCCGAGTGCGGTCCTGCCGAGCGGGGGCCGACGGATCGCGGCCCAGCACTCGGCGGAGGGCCCGAAGAGCGAGACCCGGCAGAAGGGGGCGTCCCTCCGGCGGGCCGTTCCGAGGTCGTCCTCTTGCTCGCGGGAGCCTTGGGCAGGCGAGCCGGAGAGCGCGAGGTCAGGGGAGCGTCTTCTGCGCCGATGCGCTCCGCGGTGCGCGCGGACGCACGCTCCTTGTGATCCCGACCCTTGCCGCCGAGCTGCCCGGATTGCGAACTCACGACACTCCCGTCCTGTCCCGTCCCGCTGCGTTTGTTCTTGGCCATGATTTCGCCGCGGTCACTCCATGCCGCGTCGCTTGCGCGCGCGCTCGTGTTGCTCTCGGAGCAAGAGTTCTTCCTGGTCGACGTCGCCCCGCGCCTTCTCGAGCTCGCTGATGGTGGACGATTTCAACTTGGCAAACTCCAGCTTGCGCAGCTTCGCGAGGTTCTCCCCCATGGCGGCCTCTGCGGCTGGCAAGGAGGTGTAGAGCGGGGCCGCGATGCGCGCCTCGGCGAATGGTCGCAGGGTCTCGGGGAGTTTCGCAAGGGCCTGCCCGAAGTCGATGCCGACCCTACCCGGAGCGGAGCCGTCCGAACTGGAGCCGGTACCGAGTCCGGGGCCTCGTGCGTTCTGCCCGGCTGCGTGGAGCCCGATACGCGAGCGCTCGAGACATGCAACTGCGGCCGCCAGGTCCCCTACCATCTCGTCCGCGTAGGACAGGAGCGCGTCGCTGTCGAGCAGAGCGGGAAAATCCAATAGCGCCCCAACGACCGCAGCAGTGAGCTGGCGCTCGCCGCGCGGTTCACCTCGCTCACGCGGGTCGCGCTGACGCAGCGTTTGCCTCTGGGGGTCAGGGCTGGTCGGGGTCATTTGGTCATTGGTCTTCTTGCGCAGGCTGGCTTGTACGCTGCGGGACAGCACCTGAAAGGTACGAGCGTCGGCTACACCGAGCCGGCTTGCGAGCGTGTCGGCATACTGTTCGGCCAGGGCGCGGACGGTGGGGTCGGTCTCCGCATTCAAGAGGTCGAGCACCTTCTGCACCTTCTGGCCGCGCGCGAGCGGATCGTCGAAGGCAAACCGCTCGTCCAAGAGCTCGGCGATGCGGTAGTCGAGCATGCTGCGGGAGGCAGCAATCAGACTTTCGAGGGCCGCCGTCCCTTTCGTGCGGCTGAAGTCGTCGGGGTCGACGCCCTCGGGCAAGCGCACCACGCGCATGCTCAGGCCGGCCTCTTCGGCAGGTTCGCGCGCCTTGAGCGTTGCTTCGCGGCCGGCCCGATCGCCATCGAACAACACGACGACCTCACTCGTGAAGCGACGAATGGCGCGCCCTTGTTCGACCGTGAAGGCCGTGCCGAGTGGCGCGACCGCCCGGTCCAGGCCCCGCGCGTGGAGGCTCACGACGTCGAAGTTGCCCTCGACCAATATGGCGGGTCGGCCGCCCAGCAAGCTAGACCGCGCTTGAAAGAGCCCGAAGGCGACGCTCCGCTTCTTGTAGATCGGTGACTCGGGTGAGTTGATGTACTTCGCCGGTGGCTCCGCTGGTGCGCTCCGATCCTCGGCGCGCATCGGGTCTTCGAGCGCGCGACCGCTGAAGCCAACGACGCGACCCGACAGATCGAGAATCGCGAACATCAACCGCTGGCGAAAGCGATCGTAGAACCCTTCGCCTTGGCGGCGAGGGGCCACCAGTCCGACAGCCTCCGCCGCACGCAGGTCGTGGCCGACGCGCCGCAGGTAGAGCGCGAGCTCGTCCCAGGCCCCGGGCGCGTAGCCCACGCGGAAGGCACGGAGCGCGCTGCCGGCGTCTCCTTCCAGTGCGAGACCCCGACGTTCGAGCTCGCGCAGGGCGGCCGCGCGCCCTGCGTGCTCTGCCAGCATTTGCTCGAAGAAGGTGGCCGCACTGGCGTTCACCTCGAAGAGGGCCTGCTCGCGTCGCTTGGCCGCCTGCTCGCGCTGCCGGTCCTGATCGGACAGGTCGTCCTCCACCTCGACGCCAGCCTTCTCGGCGAGCCGGCGAACCGCTTCGATGAAGGTCAGGCCTTCCGTTTCTTGTACGAAACGGAACGCGTCGCCGGACGCTTGGCACCCAAAGCAATGATAGCGACCCCGTTCTTCGTTCACGTGGAAGCTCGGCGTCTTCTCTTTGTGAAAGGGGCAAAGGCCGAGCAGGCTCCGGCCACGACGCTGAAGCTTGACCGATTCGCCGATGATCGCGGCGATGCTGACGCGCTCGCGGATGCGCTCGATGGTGTCCTGGGAAATCACGCGGCCCTCGGACCTTACAGCGAAAATGCCTGCCTTCGATCCACGGCGGCGGCGGCGCCGGTGGGGCCCTCGGCGCGGGGGCAAGCACCGCGCGCTGGCAGCCGGAGCCTCGGCGGCGAAACCGGCTTGGAGGTCCGGCTCGGGCGGGATCTGCCTCCACTGAAAGGAAGGTCAGAAGCTTTTCGTTGGCAGGCACCAACTCGCGTGGTACAGGCGGCCCCGCGCGACAATTTTTCAGCGGCGAAGAGTCATCACGATGGTGCAAGCGGTAGAAAACACTGGGCGAATCACTCAAGTCATCGGTCCCGTCGTGGACGTCGAGTTTCCGAGCGGCCAGCTGCCGAAGATCCTGAGCGCTCTCAAGTGCAATAATCCCAATATCTCGGACGCTCCGGACAACTTGGTCCTGGAAGTGGCCGCACACTTGGGTCAGTCGGTCGTCCGCGCCATCGCGATGGACGCGACCGAAGGCCTCGTTCGTGGCGCCCCCGTCAAGGACACCGGCCGCGCCATCGCCATGCCGGTCGGCCCGGAGGTGTTGGGTCGCGTGCTCAACGTCGTCGGTGATCCGGTCGACGAGGCAGGCCCCGTGCTCGCCAAGCAGCACTGGCCGATTCATCGCCCCGCTCCCGCCTTCGTGGAGCAGAGCACGAAGGTCGAAGTCTTCGAGACGGGCATCAAGGTCATCGACCTCCTCGCTCCGTACCGCAAGGGCGGCAAGATTGGCCTCTTCGGCGGCGCCGGCGTGGGCAAGACCGTGCTCATCCAGGAGCTCATCAACAACGTGGCCAAGGCGCACGGTGGCGTGTCCGTGTTCGCGGGCGTCGGGGAGCGTACCCGTGAGGGCAACGACCTGATGAACGAAATGGCGGAGTCGAAGCTCGAAACCGGCGAGCCGGTTCTCAGCAAGACGGCGCTCATTTTCGGTCAGATGAACGAGCCGCCGGGAGCACGCGCGCGCGTCGCGCTGAGCGCACTCACCTGCGCCGAGTACTTCCGCGACGAGTCTGGACAGGACGTGCTCCTGTTCGTCGACAACATCTTCCGTTTCACCCAGGCAGGTTCCGAGGTGTCCGCGCTCTTGGGCCGCATGCCGAGCGCCGTGGGTTACCAGCCGACTCTGGCCACGGAAATGGGCGCGCTCCAGGAGCGCATCACGTCGACCACGCGTGGGTCCATTACTTCCGTGCAGGCCATCTACGTGCCGGCCGACGACTTGACCGACCCGGCACCGGCCACCACCTTCGCGCACTTGGACGCGACCACGGTGCTCAGCCGCGCGATTTCGGAGCTCGGCATCTACCCGGCCGTGGACCCGCTGGACTCGACCAGCACCATGCTCTCACCCGACATCGTGGGCGAGGAGCACTATCAGACGGCTCGAGCCGTGCAGCAGACGCTGCAGCGCTACAAGGACCTGCAGGACATCATCGCCATCCTCGGCATGGACGAGCTCTCCGAGGACGACAAGCTCATCGTCGCGCGCGCTCGCAAGATCCAGCGCTTCTTGAGCCAGCCGTTCTACGTGGCGCAGCAGTTTACCGGTCTGAGCGGCCAGTACGTCCCCATCAAGGAGACGATTGCGGGCTTCAAGGAAATCCTGTCGGGTGATCTCGACCACCTGCCCGAGCAGGCGTTCTACCTCGTCGGCAACATCGATCGCGCCAAGGAGAAGGCGGCGAAGCTCGCGAAGGGCTCCTGATGGCCGGTCCGCAGATGGCAAGGCGCATCCAGCTCGAGGTCACGACTCCGGAAGGGGTCAAGCTCGCGACCGAGGCCGACGAGGTGACACTGCCGAGCGTGCAGGGTGAGTTCGGGGTTCTGCCCGAGCATCGCCCGCTGCTCGCCGGTCTGCGCTCGGGCATCGTCAGCTATTCGAGCGGCAAGGACACCGCGGTCGTCGCGATCGGTCCTGGCTTTGCTCGGGTAGCCGAGGACAAGGTCAGCATCCTCACGGTCCATTTCATGAAGAAAGAGGACGTCGACCCGATCGTCGCGCGCAAGGACCTGAAGGAAACCGAGGAAGAGCTGTCGGCTCTGGGTGAAGGCGCGCCGGAAGAAGCGCGCCTGCGCCTGCTCGCGGCGGTCCGCTGGGCTGCCGTGCGGCTCGAGCTCTACGGGGATCCGCCGCCACCCACCATTCTGCTCGGTCACGAGGCTCCGCTCATCGGTCACGAGGACTACACGAGCGCGCTTTCGGAACCTGACGTAGAAGAGTCGGCAATCTGAGGTGCAGGGGTGACTTCGCGGGCGGGGCAGCAGCTCTCGAGTCCGAAGGCACTCCTCGAGCAGTACGGCCTGCGTCCGAAGCATTCCTTCGGCCAGAACTTCTTGTGCGAAATCCGCCATGCCGAGCGCATCGCGGAGCTTGCTGCGCCGAGCGGCCAGGAGCGCGTGCTCGAGATCGGCGCGGGTCTCGGCGCACTGACGGCGCAGCTCCTCGCGCGCGCCCGCTTGGTGGTCGCCATCGAACGGGATCGCGACCTGCTCCCCATCCTCGAGGAGGTGTTCCTACCCGAGCGCCAGAGCGGGCAGCTAGCGATCGTCGAGGCCGACGCCAAGGCGGCTGACTGGGAAGGTCTGCTCGGCTCGGAGCCGCACCGCGTGCTGGCAGGCAATCTGCCCTACCAGATCACCGGTCCGCTGCTGCGTCGCACCGTCGCCCTCGCGCCCAGGATCGACCGCGCCGTCTACCTCGTCCAAAAGGAGGTGGCGGATCGCTTGGCAGCCGCTCCGGGTAGCGGTGACTACGGGGCGCTCAGCGTCTTCGTGCAAGCGGCGTTCGCTGTCGAACGGGCATTCGTGATCCGGCCCGGCTCGTTCTATCCCGTGCCGCGTGTCGATTCGGCGGTGGTGGTTCTGTCGCCCCGTTCGACGCCGCTCACGGACGAAACGCCGCTCTTCCGCGCGGTGGTGAAGCTGGCCTTCGCTGCTCGTCGGAAGACCTTGCGCAACGCCTGGCGCGGACTCGGGGCTGGGCCTGAGCTCGAACGCATCGCGGCGGAGGCCGGTGTGCGCCTCGACGCTCGGGGAGAGACGCTCGGCGTGGAGCAGTTTGCCCGCGTTGCGGTGGGCCTGGCGGCGGTGCCGCTCGGGCTTGCGCTGCCCGCCGGCGATGCCGATGCCGAGGACGATTCGTGAGCCGTCGGGCGATGCTCTTCCTGTCGCTTGGCCTTTTGCATTGCGACGATGCTCGGCCCGTGACCGGCAGCGTCGGCGTGTTCTATGGCGGCCAAGTGCAGGAGCTCGAGGTGCTGGCCCTCGACCCGCTACGTATGCCTAAGTTCGGCATTCACCTCGAGGTGCCGCCTTCCGCCCAAGACGAGCCGCACGCTGCGCGCTGGGAAGTCGTTCGTCCGGGCCCGGCCGGTCGACGCGTCACCCAAATCGGCGAGCTTTCCAACGAGGCCGGACGATCGGGGATCGACCAGGTGTTGCCTGTCGATCTACGCGAGTCGGTCGGCTTGATGAACGTGCGTGTGCTGGTCGACGGTCAGCTGGTGATCGATCGCGCGATCGAGGTTCGCAGACCTTGATGGCGGGTGCGCCGGGCAACGATGCGCACCCCGAGTCCGAGCAGCGTGCGCTGACCCAGCTCTGATGCGAGCCTGAGTCGGGTGGCCATGGCGCCATAGCTGAGGGCCCGCTGCGCGTCGGCTTCTCCGAGCGGCTCGTCCCATGCCGTCTCCTCGGCCAAGAAACGCACGTCGATGCGCCGGCGCTTGCAGAGGCCGATGGCGAGCAGGAGAGAGCGGGGGGTCTCCAGATTGGGCGGTTGGCCCAGAAGGTAGACGGCCGTGGGCCTGGGGCGCTCCCGGGCCAGGGCCTCGAGCTCCTCGGCGACCCGACCTTCGACGGTCGAGCGATCGGAAATGCCCCGCAGCGGTGGATGGATGCCGAAGGACAGTAGATAGCGGCGGGCGAGGCGATCGCTGGCGCTCGAGCCGAAGGGCTCGCTCGGGAAGACAGGCGCGTCCTCCAGGAGTTTCTCGAGCGCGAGCACGGAGCCCGGAGCGCGGGCTTCTGCGTTCCGCACGAGCGCGGGACTGAGAGCTCGTGCGTGTTCGAGCGCTCGCGCGAGCACTTCTTCCTCGCCCCAGTCGCTGCGATCGGCGTGAGCCGTGTGCATGCAAAACGAGAGTGCGCCCAACAAGCGCCCCTCTTGCTTGGGGCCGTGGCCGAGCGGCAAGCCCACGGTGTGCCGCGCCCCGACCAGCGCCAAACCGACCGAGTCGCCAGCCGCGAGGTGTGCGCGACCGAGCGCCACGGCATCCTCGATGGCGCGGTCGGCTGGAGCCTGCCCGCTCGGTCCCGTCCAGGCGTCCACGGACGCGTCGACGACGATCCAGATGCGCCCGTGCTCCAAGGCCGATTTCTCCACCGTCAGCAGGCGCCCGCGGCGCGCAGATGCTTTCCAGGCGATGCGCTTGAACGGATCGCCCGGCCGGTGCTCCCGGAGCTCACGAAACTCGGCCCCGTCGCCCGAGACCGTGCTGGCTCGCGGCTGTGGGTCCGTCTCCCCGCGTCGGCGCGCGAAGGCGCCCGGAACGGTCAGCTCGACGTTGCGAGGCAGCACCTCGAGCACCAGTGGATTGTTGAATCCGAGCGGCACCGTGTGCAGACCCGGCGCGCGCAGCGTATCGAGCACGACGCCAAAGATGCCATGATACCCCACGCGGAGCGGCGTCACCGTGAGCTCGATCTCCAGTCGCCCGCGGGCCGGGATCGACCCGCTGCGCGGCAAGACGCTGATCGCGAGGTGAGGGGAATGCTCCACGCACAAGTCGCGAAATCGCACGGTCTGGCCGTCGCGATTGCGGAGCTCTGCTTTCACGACGAGCGGGTGCATCCGCGTGGCGCGCTGGGAGCGCTTGCCGGTGAGCCACGACATTTCGAAGCCGGCCGCCCGCGCGCGCGCCACACTGAGCAGCGTGAGCGCCCGCGATACGGCGATGCCGGCAATGAGCGCGGCGCCGTAGGCAACGCAGGCGGGGCTGGCGAAGGCGATACCGAGCGCGATGAAGAGGCCACCCGCCAAGGACAGGTGGACCGCGCGCCGGGTCGAGTAGAGGTGCATCCCGGGCGCGCAGCCTAGCGCAGAGTCGCTTGATTGGCTGGGCGCGCCGGGGCACGCTAGATTTGGTGCTTGAAGTTTCGAGGCAGAGGACGTGGAGGGGCTCGTCTGTCTCGATCTCACGTAGCTTGGCCGAGCGGCTCGTGCTGTGCCTGACGCTGCTGCTCGGCTGCTGGGCGCCGCGCGCGGCCCACGCTGAGCCGCTCTCGCCGCTCGAGCAGTCGGTCATTGCCGAAGCGCTGGAGGCATACGACTGGGAACTCGACTCCGAGCCAACGGGGAAGATCATCGAGCGCATCGAGATCTACGTGCTCGACGTGTTCGATCAACGGGACCCCATCCCGAAGTTCGTCAACTTGCTCCATACGCGCACGCGCAAGTGGGTGATCGAACAAGAGGTGTTGCAGTCGGTGGGCGAGCGCATCGAACCGGGACGCATCCTCGAGACCGAGCGGAACCTGCGCAGCCGCCGGCAGCTCTCCTTGGCCAATGTGGTGGTGGCCCGCGGCTCCGAGCCGGGCAAAGTGCGTCTGCTCGTGGTGGTCAAGGACGTGTGGAGCCTGCGACTCAACTCGAACATCGGCGTCGGCACCGGCGGCGGTCTCGATTATCTGCTTCTCAATCCGGCAGAAGAGAACCTCGCAGGAACTCACATCACGTCGGGCGTGCTCTACCTGCTCGAACCGGCGCGCCAGTCCTTCGGCCTGCGCTTCGTTTATCCGCGTCTCGCGGGCTCCCGCTTCTCGATCGCCGCCGAGTCGAGCTTCTCGACCAACAACGAGACCGGGGCGGTCGAGGGAACGGCCGGGACCTTCATCTTCCAGCTGCCGCTCTACTCGCGGCATCGGCGCTTCGCCTACGGCACCGAGGCTGCCTGGAACTTCCAGGTGGTGCGCCGCTATCAAAAGGGAGAGATCGCGACGTTCGACTACGAGGTTGCTCCCGGTGTCGTCGAAAGCGTCCCGCAGATCTTCGACTCCGAGCGTCTGGCGGCCGATTACTGGGCCCTCCGGTCCTTCGGTGTCCGCTACAAATTCGACCTTTCGCTGGGCCTCGAGATCGACTCGAGAGTCTCCCGGTCGCACGACCTGTCAGCCTATTCGCCCGAAACGCAGGCTGCGTTCGAGGAAGCCATCTTGCCGGTTTCCGACCGACGCTTCAGTCCCTACGTTCAGCTGCGGAGCTACCGCACCGATTTCAAGCGCTTGATCGATTTCGAGCTTCTGGGCGTGCAGGAAGACTTGCGCGTGGGACACGAAACGCTGGCTCGGCTCTACACTGCCGCGGAAGCGCTCGGGTCATCACGCACGCTCGTCGGTGGTATCGCTGGGGTCGGCTACACCATTCCGCTCGGAACTGGCCTGTTTCGCGCCGTGGCCTACAGTGACATCGTCGCCGCTACGGAGGAGCGAAACGAGGGCTACTTCGCGGCGCAGGCTCGATTGGCCAGTCCGATACTCGGCATCGGACGCTTTCATCTCGATGGTTTCGTCGCCACCCGGTACCTGAACTACCTCAACGTGGGCCCGTTCGCCCTCGGCGGCAACGGGCGCCTGCGCGGCTATCCATCGAGGGCTTACCTAGGTCGTGATCTCTTGGCCATCAACCTCGAGTTTCGCACGCGCTCCATCGACATCCTGTCGGCTCAGGTCGGTATGGCCGCGTTCCTCGACCTGGGCGACGCTCCTCCGACGCTCGAGCAAACCAACCTGCACGCGGGGTCGGGCTTCGGCCTGCGCGTGCTCTTTCCGCAGGCGACTCGTGCGGTGGTCCGCGTCGACTGGGGGTTTGCCATCGACAACGAGGACTTTCCGGCCTGGCCCGGTCAGCTCTACGCAACGTTCGGCCAAGCCTTCGACTTGCCCGCGCTGGGCACGCCGCGCGCCATCTCGGGGCTGTCGCAGTTCTGATCACGCAGGGTAGACCGGCTGCTTCTTCGGCTCCGCACTGGTCGGCCGCGGGCGTTCACTTGGTCGCCGCGCTGTACGGCACCTTGGCCAGCGCCTCGTCGATCACCTTCTGTCGGGCCGCCTCGTCCCCTTCCAAATCCGGGACGAGGATCATGCGGTGCGCGAGCACGGCACTGGCGACCGCACGGAGGTCGTCGGGCATGGCGAATGCGCGACCTTCGAGCACGGCGTGGGCCTTGCCGGCTTGGAGCAGGGCGAGCGACGCACGCGGCGAAGCGCCGAGCACCACGCGGCTGTTCTGGCGGGTGTGGCGGCAGAGCGCCACCGCGTACTCGAGCACTTCGGCCTCGGCGTGCACGTGCCGGGTCATGCGCTGCAGCTCCAGAATGCTGGGTGGATCCAGCACCACGTCGCATTCAGGCGACGACTCGCCGTGCGTCTTGAGCATCGCCACTTCGGCGTGCTCGTCTGGATAGCCGAGCACCAAGCGCACGAGAAAACGATCGAGCTGAGCCTCGGGCAGGGGATACGTGCCCTCGAGATCCACGGGATTCTGCGTAGCGAGCACCATGAAGGGCTGCGGCAGTGCCTGGCTCTCACCTTCGATGGTCGCCTGGCCCTCCTGCATGGCTTCCAGCAAGGCGGACTGTGTCTTGGCGGGGGCACGGTTCACCTCGTCGGCGAGGACGACGTGCGAAAAAACGGGCCCGTGCCGGAGCGAGAAGGAGCCAGTCCGTGGATCGAGCACGTAGGTGCCCGTGATGTCGGCCGGCAATAGGTCCGGGGTGAACTGAATGCGCCGCAACGTCGAGCCGAGCGCATGGGCGAAGGCCTTGGCCAGGGTGGTCTTGGCGACGCCAGGCACCCCTTCGACCAGGACGTGGCCGCGTGCGAGCAGGGCAATGAGCAGGGTATCCACCGCCGAGCTCGATCCCAAGAACACGCGCCGCACCTCACGGCGCACCGTGTCGAGGCGGCGACCGAGCTCCTGGATCTCGTCTGCACCGAGCGGGGCGTTCACACCTTGTGTCCCAGCCGCTCGAGGGCGCGTAAGAGGTGCATGCCCTCGCCCTTTAGCCGTTTCAGTCGAGCGCCGGAAGGGCGTTTCGGCGAGCGGGCGGCGAGCGATTGGCCGAGTGTTCGCAGCTCTTCGAGCAGGCTGACCACGCGCGCGGCAGTGGGGGCGTCGAGCCCGGCCTCGCGGAGCTCCTTCTGGAGCTCGCGCGTCGACGTGCCGGCTCCAATCCCCAAGCGATGGGAGAGCGTCTCGGACAGCGCGGCCTCGAGCTCGACCAGGGCCAAGAGCGGCGTGGTCGTCGGTGCAGCCAGCACCTCGGCGCGGGCCCATGGTCCGGCTTGCGCCAAGAGGGGCAGCGCGCGCGCATAGCGGGGCTGCTCGAACGCCGGCTTGAGCCGGAGCTTCACGATCTCGCGTCCCACGACGAGGCTAGCCAAGAGTGCGGCGGCGAGCAGCCACGCCACGTCGGGCACGCCACTCGCAAAGGCCTCTCGGACTTTCTCTGCGAGCTCCTTCAGTCGGGCCCGCCAGGGGGGCACGCCGTCCTGGCTGTTGCCGTAGCTGCCCGCTTGCTCGAAACGACCGCTCACGACATAGATGCGGCTCGCGCCTCCGCTCCCCCCCAAGCTCGGCGCGCCGCTCGTCTCGCGGGCGGTGAGGTAGCGGACGAGACCGCTCACCAACCGCCGGTTGCCCGGGTAGCGCAGCATCAAATTGATGAAGATCGAAGGATCGCTCCCGGCGACCAGCCGTCCACGACCTGCGATGACGCCCGTCACCAGGATCGGCGAGAGGGCGCCGTCGTTCTTTTCGATGCCGAGCACAGGTGTGAGATCCGGATGTTCCAGGACTTGGGGATGATTGGTGACCACCTGCTCGACCCCTTCGAGCATCGGGTGGCGACCGACCCGCGCCCCGGCAACCGTCTCTTCGTACGGAGTGGCAATGGCCAAGTCGGGATCGCCCCGGAGGCTGAAGCGGACGCCGGGGGGCGCTGGCGTCCGATCGATGCCGAAGGTGCGCAGGAAGGCTGCACCGCGGCCGAAGTCGTCGAGTAGAGCCAGGCGACCGCCCGCGGCGAGAAAGGCCGTGAGGCTGCGCGCGTCGAGCTCCACCTCGGGGTGAAGCACGATGAGCGCGTCGGTGGGTCCGAGCGCGCCGTAGTCGACGCGAGCCACGACGCGCAGGTGCTCTTTGCCGACGACTTCGCCAGCCAGGCGCACGAACTCGCTCAGACCCTGCCAGCCGTCCTCGCCGGCACTGAAGTCGCTGGCTGTCGGCTCTGCAAAAGCGGGCGCGGCGCCAGCGAGGACCGCTAGCAGGACCAGCGCGAGGGGCCAGGCCTTCCTTCGCCTCCGCTCGGGGCGCGGGGGAGAAGCCAGCACCCGAGCGGAGGCCGGGTGCCCGCGGTGCCACGCGCCAGTGAGGAAGATCATACCGGGTCGGCGCAGTCTACACACATCGGTCCCGAGCCGCTGCTGGCCACTTCGGCAGCTGGCGAAGGCTGAGCGCCGGGGGCCCTTCGGCTTGAATTCCTGCGCCTTTTCACGGTGTCTTTGGCGACCGCCGTCCGCTCCGCGTGGCTCGTCTCGAGCAGCCCAGACGAGGGGCGGGGCCGTGCTAGCTCCCCCACGCCCGTGGGCGTTTTGCGCCGCAAGGTTGCCAAGTGGCCATGGCTGGTTAAAGTTATTCCGTAGGTGCGTGTCAGTGTGGGTCTCGCTTCGGGGCACGCGCGCACGCGAGGCCCCCATCTGCGAGGATTCCTTCATGCTGCCGCCATTCATCATCGAGCAGATCCGGCAGAGAGAAGAGGAGAAGCGAAGGGACGACCGTCCAGTCCTGGAGCTCCCCATCGACGACTTCGTCCCGCGCGATCGGGCGGGCAGTCGTACGCCGGCGCAACCTGAAGAGCGCGGCATCGTCATCATCGAGTTCTGATCGCAATCGGGTCACCGAGCGCGGGGCACTGGTGATGCGGTGCCCGCGAGGGCTTCGTCTTCGCTCGGATGACGCGTCGGGCGCTCTTGCTGGTCGGATGGATGCGAGGCGCGCTGGTGCGGAGGCGTCCGTCGCCGCTCGGTGGGCGCGCCTGTGACCGAGCGACGCGGACGTCTGGCCAAAGCAGGAGCCGTGGGCGATCGCGCCCGCCCCCTTCCTCTCCCCCAGGTTTTTACGAGCAGTTTCGGCGGCTGGACCTTTTCAGCGGCCCGTTTCGTGGGTAGCAGTAGGCGCGCCTTCAGCGCCTTCCCCGAAAATGCCCTCTGCTTTGCAACGAAACTCTGTTTTTGCCCGCTTTGCGCTGCTCGGCACGTTGGGAGCAGTCGGGCTGGCAGCCTGCGCCGACACGGGCCGCGGTGTCGATCCCGCTCGGGGGCAGATCTACTTCCCGGTGGGGCTCGCCGTCGACGAAGCGGCGGAGTTTTTGATCGTCGTCGGCAGCGATTTCGATCTGCAGTTCAACCAAGGCACCGTGCAGAGCCTCGCGCTCGATCGCATTCGCGCGCTCGCGCGCGTGCCGTGCAGCAGCGACGGCGAGTGCAGCGGCGGCCAGCACTGCGACCTCTTGCCGACCGACGCCAATCGCTCGATCCCCAGTCACGTTTGCGTGGACGACGCCGGAGCGAATGCGGGCCTGCCGTGCGGTTCGCTGGGCGAGACGACGCGCTGGGCCAAGGTCACCGTCCCGGGCAGGTGCGCGCCGGTCTCGCTCGTCGACCCTCCGGACGGCGGAGCGTCGATCCTCGAGGATGCCGTGGGCATCTCCGCGTTCGCCACCGGGGGGCTCTTGCGCTCCGATCCGACCGGGAGCGATCGCAGCCGACTCTTCATCCCCGTGCGCGGAGATTCGACCTTGCATTGGGCCGACGTCGAAGACGGACGCTTTCAATGCGGCCAGGCCGAGTCCGCGGCTGCCGCCGGTGCCCCGAGCCGATGCGATGACGCCCACAAGGTGTCGCTGGCGCCCGGCTGGATTCAGGACATCCAGCCCGTGCCCGAGGACGACGACGCTGACCAGACGATCGACCCGCTGGAGGTGGCGCCCGAGCCCTTCGACGTGGCCGCTACGGCGGACGGCCGTGTCCTCGTCATGACTCATCAGCTGAACGGCCAGGTGAGCACTTTCGCCAACGACTGGATTGCCTCGCCGGTACTGGTGGACCGCTTCACCTTGGATACCGCGCTGCCGATGGGCATCGCGGCCGTTCCGCCGCCGTCCGCCAGCGAGCTCTGGCCCAGTCTGGCCCCCACGTTCCTCCTGAGCACGCGCAGCGAGGCGCGAGTTTCGCTCCTGGGCTTTCTGGGCGACGGCATCCTGGGCGATGCCAGTTTGGATCCGACGTTGCTCGTGCCGCTCGTGGAGACCTCGCGTCCTTCGCTCGAGCCGGTGGCGTCTGCGCCCATCCAAGTCAACTCCAGCGGCATCGACTCACGGGGTGTAGCGGTCGACGACGAACGTCGGCGCACGGCGCTCGCCACTTGCGACGCGAGCGACGTGGAGTGCTTGCGGCGCGCTGCAGCCGTTCCGCTCGACGTGTACGTGACGAATCGATCCCCGAACTCGCTCGTCGTGGGGACGATTGAAGCGCGCGTCGGTGAGCTCGGTAACGACGGCATTCCGAACTTTCACGATACCATTCCGCTCACGTCTGGGCCGTCGCGCGCGTTCTTGGGGTACGTGCAGAACCGCGACGGCTTGCCGGAGCGCCGCGTGTTCGTCACCTGCTTCGATTCCGCGCTGATCTACGTTTACGATCCGGGGCGTCGCGCGGTGGAGTCGGAGATCCCCACCGGACGGGGGCCCCACTCCATTGCCTTCGATCCGACCAAGCCACTCGCCTACATCGGGCATTTCACCGATTCCTACGTGGGAGTGGTCAGCTTGGACCAGACGCACCCTGAAACGTACGGGACGATGCTGGCCAGCATCGGCCTGCCTGTCCCTCCTCGCGCTGCCAAATGATGCCTTCTTTCCTGCGTCGACTGCTCGTTCTTTTCGCGCTCACGATTGGCGTCGGCTGCCAATCCACGCCGACGATCATCCCGCTCAGCTCGTTGCGGCAAAGCGGCGAAGTCACCTTTCTTTGTCTCGACTCCGCTGGGCGCGGGACGCCCTTGTCTCGATGCCCGCAAGGGCCCCTCACCGATCGCGGCGCCATGACCACGGCGGCGGATGGGCACCTTTTGTTCGCGCTCGTGACGCAAACCATTTCGGGTGAGGTGGCGGTGGTGCGCGTGACCGGTGCCGACAGCGCCGGCTACTCGACTGCGCGAGTCGTCGACGTGGATCCCACGAATCCCGGCGTGAACCACCTGCGCGTGAACGAGCAGCCTCGTGGCCTCACGACGACTCCGGGTGGCCTGGCGAGCTTCGTGGGCGTGGCCGAGATCGGGAAGGAAGGCATTTTCGGGCTGCCCACGTCCTGCATCCTCGAGCCTGGCTACCGGCCGGACGGCACCCCGGAGACGGTGCGTGACCTGACGACCTGGCCCGCCTGTTCGCTCCCCTCGGCGCCCGCCGATTTGCGCATCTTGGTCGATCCCTCGGACCCGTCGGGCCAGATGCGGACTCGCTGCGATGGCGAGTACGTCTCCGAGCCGCCCGTGCCCCCTTCCGCAGAGCGCATCGAGTGCGCGGTGGATCTCTATCAGGAGCAGGTCCAGCCCGGCGCGCGCAAGCTGGTCGTCACCTTGCCGGAGGAGGGGCGCATGCTCGTCTTGGACGCGCAGGCACTACTCAATCGTGAGCCGGCTTCGTTCCGCTCCTGCCTCGATCCCGACGTACTCGAAGCGTCGCTGCCGCTCGAGGTCGCCCTGCCGAGCATGGTCGAGCAGGCCTTGCCGCCCGACCTGGTGGCGGATGGCTGCACCGGCGACACCATGACCTACGGCCCGTTCGATGGGCCGTTCACGCCCAGACCCACCAACATGGACGACCGGGACGGGTGGCTCTTGGTGGCGGACGAGAACGCACCGGTCGTGCACATGCTCGCCAGCGACCCGTGCTCGCTCGAGGAGCACCAGCCGCTCGTACTCACCTCGTTCATCGAGCCCGAACGCGTCGTCACGAGCAAGCGGGTCGCCATCAGCCCGCGCACGCCGACGGGTCAGCAGTTTGCCTACGTGGTCGACGAGCACGGCGACAAGTTCGCCTCGATTGCGGTGTTCGATTTGACGCCGGGGCGCATGACGCGCACGCCACTGCTCCGCCCCTACTCGACGGAAATGCTCGCGGAGCCGCCCGATCGCATCACCTTCGGTGCGCCCGTGAAGGACGTTGCCTTCGCCTACATCGACCGCCCGGCCATCGATCCTGACACCGAGATCGGCATCGGTCGCATCGCGTGCGATCCGGATCCGGCGGTCAGCGATACCGAGGGAGGCGGCGTCTATCGGCCCGCGTCGGACTTCGACTCCGGGGCCCAGCCGAGCGTGATGCGGGGGCTCTTCGCCTACGCGCTCTTGAGCTCGGGCGCCGTGGCGACCATCGACGTCGAGGATCTCGACGCAGCCTGCCGGCGACCGGCGGAGGGCAATGCATCTGCCGTCCCCGATTTCCGCGGGTGCGCATCCGACCCCGAGAACATCCCGTACTACACCAGCGACCGCAGCGAGAACGGCGACCCCACCGTCACCGACGAGCTCTCGTGCAATGTCGTCCTGCCCCATCGGATCCGCAACGACATCTTGATGTTCTCCTCGGACACGGTGACCGCGAGCGAGCCACCGGCGCTCTCGGCCTTTGGGCGCCTGTCGCTGTTTGGTCGCGGCTTGCCCACCAATCGCGACCTCCTCGAGGGACGTCGGCGCCCCATCGCGCTCGGTGTGGACTTCGAGGCGCCGCCGGGTCAGGAGGCGCCGGCCCAAGTCTATGTCGGCGCGACGCTCTATTCGCGCGACTCGCCCGAGGAGGAGCTGATCATCGATCCGCTGCGCGCCGAGCAGAGCTCGATCGTGCTGCCTTTCGCGCAGCCGCGGGCCTACCCGACCACGGAAGTCGTCACCATTGCCTACGAAGGCGACTACGCTGGTGTGCACACGACGGGACTCTTGGCCGCAGCCGAGGACGGTGACCCTGCGCGCCGCCGGCTGCTGGATCCCAAGGCAGCGTTCTGCGCGCTCGGTGTTCAGGACCAGTCGGTGACTGCGGAAGTGGGGGCTGCCGAGTTCGGCCTCGGCTCGGGCGCGAGCTCCCGCTTCGTGCGGCGCCACACCGACTATCTGCAGGTGACGGGCGCGCTGCTCGGAGAGAACGACTCCTACTGGTCCGACCCAGAGGGCGGCCTCAGCTGTGGCGGTGGTCGCGGCTTTCCAGCTTGCGACGCGGTCTTCGGTCAGCTGTCGGGGCGAGATCTGCCTCCCGGTCGTGACTTCACCATCGTCGAAGCCTATCAGGGCGAGCTTTTGATCGAGTCGCGCGAAGCGACGGGTGAAGGCGCGGTCGAGATCTTCGACCTGCTCTCGTGCTGCTTCCCCGGGCCACTCACGTACCGTCTGCGCGCCGGTCACCAATGGGTGGTGATGGGCGAGTCGAGCGGCTACCAGCATCCGGTCATCGCCAGCGAGGCGATCGATCCCGACACCGGCGAGACGGTCTACCCGTGCGTGCGCGACTGCGCGCCCATCGCTGCCCGCCGCCGCGGTCGCGCCTTCGAAGTCAGCAACTTGGCGTGCGAAGTCACCGATCCGTTGGATCCCGCTGCGTGCCGGGTCGGTCCACGCACGGACGACGACGTGGTGTGCGCGTATGACCCAGCGTCTGGGCCGCTCACGCCCGGCGGCGCTGCCAGCGAATGCATCTTCGATGCCCCCAATCGCCGGTTCGCGGTCTATCGCGGGCTTGCGCCGAGCGAGCGGGACATGACGTTCGGCTTCGAGGTCAACGGTGGCTACGCTCCGAAAGGCATCTCGCTCACGAACGTTACGGGTACGAGTGTGCTCTTGCCGGTGACGATGACCACGGCCGAGGAAGCGACGCTGCTCGGCGTGGTCGACTCCCAGGATCGCGGGCTCATCATGGTGGACCTGCGCAACGGCATCTCCCCAGCTTCCTTCTACTGAGGCACGCTCAGGCAGTGGCCGCGCGGAAGCAAGAGAAGGGAACGGCCAAAGCGGCAGCGTCGGCGTCGGCGACACCGGTCATGCTCCAACATGCGGCAGCGAAAGCGGCCCACCCGGATTGCATCGTCTTCTTCCGACTCGGCGACTTCTACGAGATGTTCGGCGACGATGCCGGCCTTTGCGCGAGCGAGCTCGGTCTCACGCTCACGAGTCGCAACAAAGGCAAACCGGACGAGATCCCGATGGCGGGCGTGCCCCACCACGCGGCCCATGGCTACATCGCCCGCCTCCTCGCGCGGGGTCACAAGGTGGCCATCTGCGAGCAGCTCGCGGACCCGGCGACGGTGCGCGGCATCGTGCCGCGCGACGTCGTGCGCGTCATCACGCCGGGCACCTGGACTGACGCCGACCAAGTCGGGGAACGAGAAAACAGCTGGCTTTGCTCGGTGGTCGTCCCTCAGAAAGTCGCGGATGGCATCGGTCTAGCTCTGCTCGATCTGACGACAGCGGAGCTCTTGGTGGCTCAGCTGGCCGACTCGAGCGAGCTCATGGCCGAAGTGAGTCGAGCAGCCCCGCGCGAGCTCTTGCTCGAGGTCGAAGACGAAGACACCCGTTCGACCGAGGTCGAGCTCCTGCGCGCGGCGCTCGGCGAGGTCGCCCGCGGTGTACCCGTTCGCAGCGTTCCATCTCGGGGTGTTCCTTCCGGCGATGAAGCGGGCGTAGACCTGTCCGAGTCCGAGTCCGAGGACCTGGCCGGCCTCCCTCGCGACGGTACGCCTCGGTGGGCGCGGCGCGCAGCGGCGCGGGCCCTCGCGTATGCACGCGCCTGCTACAAGGAGCGCGAGTTCCCCGTCTGGCGCCTCGGACAGCTCCGGGCGTCGGCCGTCCTCGGCATCGACCGCAGCGCTGCGTCGCACCTGGAGCTCGTCAGCTCGAGCTCCGACGACCCGTCCGCGTGCCTGCTGTCTGTGATCGATCATACCTGCTCGCCGGCGGGTGCGCGCCTCTTGCGTCGCCGGTTGCTCGCTCCTTTGGTCGATGTGGCCGCTATCCGGCGGCGCCAGGATCAAGTCCAGGCTTTGCTCGAGGCTGGCAGCATTCGCCGCGAGCTGCGCGACCACCTGGCAGAAGTCGGCGACCTCGAGCGCGTCGTCGTGCGGGTCAGCCTGGGCGAAGCCAACCCGCGCGACCTCGGAATTCTACGCCGCGGACTCTTGGCCGCCGAACGCATCGCGCTCGCGCTCGGCACGCTGGACGCGGCGAGCCGCGACGTACTGGCATTGCCGCCGAGCAGCGAGCTCTCCGCCGACCTGGCCGAGCACCTGTCGCGCGCGCTCGTGGAGCGCCCTCAGGCGCAGCCGAAAGACACACCCACCTTCTTGTCGACCTACGACGCCGAGCTCACGCGTCTCTCGGAGCTCCGGAATAGCGGCAGCGAGCGCATGGTGGCGCTCGAGTCCGACCTGCGTCAGCGCACGGGGATTGCCAGCCTGCGCGTGCGCTTCACCCGCGTTTTCGGCTGGTACGTAGAGGTGAGCCGCAGCCAGCAGGGCAAGGTGCCCACCGCCTGGCGCCGCAAGCAAACGGTGGCGGGCGGCGAGCGGTTCACCCTGCCCGAGCTCGACGACTTGGCAGCGGAAATCCTGGGGGCCGAGGAGCAATACCGCGTGCGAGAGCAGGAGCTGCTCGGTGCGCTCTTGCTCGAAGTGGCCAGCCGCGCCCAGCACATTCACCACCTGGCTGCGTGGCTCGCAGGGATCGACGTGGCGCTCTCACTCGCCCACGTAGCCACTGAGCTTGGCTACGTCCGCCCGGTGGTCGACGACTCGGATGAGCTCGTCATCCAAGACGGGCGCCACCCGCTGGTGGAACGCCGGGCTGGGCTCGGGCGTTTCGTGCCGAACGACGTCACCCTCAGCGTGCGCGAGCAGCACCTTTGGATCATCAGCGGCCCCAACATGGCGGGCAAGAGCACCTTCCTGCGCCAGGTCGCCTTGATCGTGATCCTGGCTCAAATGGGGGCCTACGTGCCGGCCGCTGCAGCCCACGTCGGCATCGTCGATCGCGTGCTCTCCCGAGTCGGCGCCAGCGACAACCTGGCGGGAGGCGAAAGCACGTTCATGGTCGAGATGCGGGAAACCGCGGCGATCCTGCGGGGCGCGACCTCACGCTCCCTCGTGATCTTGGACGAGGTCGGTCGAGGTACGTCGACCTACGATGGCCTTTCCATTGCGTGGGCGGTCGCCGAGCACCTCGACCAAGTGGTGCGCTGTCGCACGCTCTTCGCCACTCACTATCACGAGCTCACCGAGCTCCCGCAGTCGAGCGCCACGGCGGCGAACATGTGCGTCAGTGCTCGCGAGCACGAGGGCGCGGTCGTCTTCCTTCATCGCGTGGTTCCGGGCGCCGCATCGCGGTCCTACGGCATCGAAGTCGCACGCCTGGCAGGTCTCTCCGAGCTCGTGCTCAGTCGCGCGCGTAGCTTGCTCGCGACCTTCGAGGGTCGCGCGCCTGCACGCGGGCTTGCGTCCGCGGGGCAATCGTTGCAGCTGGATTTGTTCTCGCCGTCTGCCCCTGATCCTGCGAGCACCGAGCTCAGAACGATCCTGAGTGAGCTCGACGTCGATCGCCTCACGGGCATCGAAGCCCTTCAGCTGCTCGCGCGCATGAAGGGCCTCCTGCGCGGCTAGCGCGCAGAAATACGTGCGGCGCGCCGTCAGGCGTGCTTGTCGCCGGACTCGAGCTGCTTGGGCGGCTCGTCGCTGCCGTCGTCCTTCAAGCCCTTTTTGAAGTTCTTGAGTCCTTCGCCCAGACCCTTGCCGGCTTCGGCAAATTTCTTGGGGCCGAAGACGATGGCGACCACGACGATCACCAAGAGCCAGTGTGCGATGCTGAAACTTCCCATGACTTTGCGTTTCCTGCTGAACCGGCGGTGGGCAAGCCGCTCTCCGCTGGGATGAAAAAGCATGCCACGGCCTCGACGTAGGGGCCAGCAGCGCGGACCACTCTGCCCCTACCGCAGCTTTCCGGGGGGCGGCGCGGAGGCACGGCGGCCATCTTCGGGCCAGCTGTGCTTCGGGTAGCGTCGCATCAGCTGACCACGCAGCTCGGGATAGTGATTTTCCCAGAAGCTGGCGAGGTCCGTCGTGACCTGGAGAGCGCGCTGGTTCGGCGCGAGGAGGTGGATTTGCAAGGGCAAGCGGCCGCGACACAGGCGGGGAGCCTGGGTGACAGAGAAGAAATCTTGCAGCCTGGACGCAGCCATGGGCGGCCGCCCGCGGGCGTAGGCGATGCGCAGCTCGCGCCCGCCGGGCAGGCGCCAGGTCTCGGGCAGCTCGCGTTCGAGCGCTGAGCGGACTTCCGAGCTGAGCTCAGCGTAGAGGAGAGCGCCGAGATCGAGACGACCGAGTTCGCCCAGGCTGGTCACGAGCTCACACGCGGGCTCGAGTGCGCGCGTGGCGAAGAGCGCTGCGTCGCCGGCTGCCTCCACGTACTTCGTGACCTGCTCGGGCGCATCCTTGACGAGCTCCGGCATGTACTCACCAAGGAGCAAGAGCCGTACTGCGAGCGCCTCGAGCCGACTTTCGGGATCGTAGACCGCGGCCCCCTTGGCGGTGGCCGCGCGCACGAGCACTTGGCCGGCAGCGCGCCCGGGGGTGGCCAGCATGCGTCCCTCATCGAGGACCACCTTGCCGTAGGCGAGGATGCTTCGGGCGTCGATCTTGTCTCGCTCCGGGTCGTACTCGAGCTCCTCGCGTGCCTCGACGTGTTCTGCTCCCCAGTCGAGCAGCCAGTCGGGCTCGAGTCTCACGGCGATGCGCACCACGGCTGGGCCCTTTTGGCCACGGGGATAGTCGGCGGCCACACAGAGCAAGTGAGCCGCCGCCTGCACCGAGCTTTCAGGGGCCAGCTCAGCCTGCGCTCCCGTCGACAGGACGAGCCGCGCGCCCGCGCCCCGCCTCATGGCCACGCGATCGGGAAAGCCGGCCCAGAGGGCGCGAGTGAGACGCAGCTCGGCCTCGCTGGGGCTGCTCGGCGGCGGAGCACTGGTTGCGAGGCGCAACCGAGCGACCTGTCGTTCGAGCTGCTCGGCGACCAAGCGCGCCTGCTGGGCGCCGCGCGCGTCGATGCCGGACGCGCGGAGGCGCCCAGCATCGTAGCGGGCGCGCCCGGCCTCCTCGAGAGCAGCCAGGCGCGCTTCGACGTCCGAGTCCGAGAGCACCGTATGCTGCCCGCGCTCGCCGCGCTGGGCGCGCGCACCGACCGAGCTCTGCCTCAGGATGTCGCGCTCGCCCAGCAGGGCGGCCGCGCGGCAGCCGGCGGCGAGCACCCCCTGTCGGGCACTCTCGATGACGACGCGTGCCAAGCGCGGCGAAACGCCCAGCTCCGTCATCTGCCGTCCTACGGGGGTGAGGGCTCGGTTCGCACCGAACGCGCCCAGCATGGTCAGCTGCTCCCGAGCCAGCTCGAGGGCTGCTCTGGGCGGTGCAGTCAGCCAGCTGAGCTCTTCTGGCTCGATCTCGGCCGCGCGCAGAAGCAGCACGAGCTCGGCCAAGTCCGAGCGCAGGAGTTCCGGCACGTCCTCCTTCGCGCGCGCCTCGAAGGCGCCCTTCGTAAACAAGCGCAGGCAGACGCCGGGCGCCGTGCGGCCCGCGCGGCCGCTGCGCTGGATGCATCGCGCTTGGCTGATCGCTTCGAGTTCGAGGCGCATGGCTCCGCTGAAGGCGTCGTGGCGCGACACTCGTGCGAGACCCGTGTCGATGACGGTGGTCACCCCTGGAATCGTGACGGAAGATTCAGCGACGTTCGTGGCGAGGATCACGCGGCGTCGACCACGACGGACGGCGATGGCGCGCGCTTGCTCCTCGATCGGCATGTCGCCGTGGAGGGGCAGCACATCGACGCTTGCTACCTCGGTCAGCGCATCCTGGCAGCGCCGGATTTCGGCCGCCCCCGGCAAGAAGACGAGGGCATCGCCGTCGTCCGTAGCCCGACTGAAGAGGGCACTCCGCACCTGAATCTCGAGCGGTCGGTCGTCTTGCTTCTCTTGGTGCTGCACCTCGACCGGAAAGGCGCGCCCCTCGCTCCGGATGACGGGTGCGTCGCCGAGGTAGGCGGCCACCGTCGCTGCATCCAAGGTGGCGCTCATGGCGAGCAGACGCAGAGCGGGGCGTTCCTTGCGCAGGCGCTGCAAGAGGGCGAGCAGGGCATCGAGATCGGCACTGCGCTCGTGGATCTCATCGAGCACCACCGCAGAGACTCGCGATAGATCTGCCCCGCTCACGAGCTGACGCAGGACGAGCGCCTCCGTCGCAAAGATGAGTCGCGTCTTTGCGCTCGTCTTGTCGTCCAGTCGAACTCTGTAGCCGACTTCGTCGCCGAGGCGGCTGCCCCGCTCTTCTGCGACGCGCGTCGCCGCGAGCCGCGCTGCAATGCGGCGTGGCTCGGTGACCAGGATCTGCCCGCTGCACCAGGGTTCGTCGAGCAAGAGGGCGGGAAGTCGGGTCGTTTTGCCGGCGCCGGGTGGCGCCTCGACGACCGCGACGCCAGCACTTGCTAGGGCCCGCCGTACGTCGTCTTGAACGACCTCGATGGGGAGCGCTGGGGGCGGCGACAACTCAGAACCGACCAGTGAGTGTCAGCATCGATCCGCCGAAGAGGGGGCGAAGCCCGAGCTCGATGCTCGATCGCTCGGCCTCGCGACGCCAGAGTTCTTGCTTGATCTCTTTGCGTTTCCGGCTGCGTTGGTCGAGCAGGACGACGCCGACGACCGTCATGGCACCGAAGGCTGCCGTCGAGATGCCGCTGGCGACGGCGACGACATCGACGGCGGTGCAGTCGTTTCCCGTCTCGGGAACGTTCACGTGGCAAACGATCGAGCCGAGGCCCGAAACCAGGAGCGTCGGCAACGCCAGCGCGGAAACGACGCCGCCCACCACGGTGAGCGCAACGGGACCACCGAGCGTCGTGCGTTCGTACTCGTAAGCCAGAGTTTCGTCGGACATCCCGCGGTAGCGGTAGTAGGCCGGCGTGCCCATGGCGCTCGAAGGCGTCGGGCTGCGGGCGACGCTCCCTTCTGCGCTGTTCGCAGCGCCCACGCTGTCGCCCTGACTCGCGTCGGAACTGGCACTGCTGGAAGCGGGACTGCTGGAAGCGGCACTGCCCGAAGCGGCACCGTCGGCCGATGCGTCCTCGGCACCGCCGGCTGAGCCGGTCTTGGGCGCCTCCTGCGCAGAGACGGGAGGTGCGACGGCGAGCAGGCCGGCCGCGAGGAGCAAGGACGTGAGCTTCATCAACGAACACGCTTGCCCGAACCGGCGGCTTCGTCAATCCGTGTGTCCAGGGGCGCGGAGCGACCGCGCCCCTGGTGCACATCTCGCGCTCACTTCTTGGTGTCGGGCTTGGCGGCGCTCGCGGGCTTCTTGCTGTCGGCTTTGCTGTCGGCTTTGCCGTCCGCTTTGCTCTCCTTCTTGCCCTCGGATTCCTCCGCGTCGGCGAGCGCCTGAGCGCGCGTCGCTTCTGCCTCGGCTTCTTCGTCGATCTTCTCCTCGGTGCCCTCATCGGCGAGCGACTTCAGGTCGAGCATTTCTTCGACGTTCGGCATCATGATGAGCTCCACGCGCCGGTTCTTCTCTTTGCCGTACTTGCCGGCATTGCTGGCTACCGGATCGGTCTCGCCGTAGCCCGACGCGCTCCAGAGACTGGGATCGAGTCCTCCGCCGGGCGCCTTGGGGTCACCGTTCGGGGCGATCAAATAGAGGAGCACCGTGCGTGCGCGCATGAGGGAGAGCCCCCAGTTGTCTTTGAACTGCTTCTGAGCAGCGGCCGAGGTGATCTTCTCGTTGTCGGTGTGACCGGCCACCTGATAGGTGCGCTTGGCGAGCTCGGCATCGTCGCGGATCACCTGTGCAACTTTGCCCAGGATTTCTTTGCCCTTGGCCTGCAGGTCGTCCTTGCCGCTGGCGAAGAGCACGTCACCGGGAAGAGAGATCACCATGCGATTTTTGCGGATGCTGATCTTGAGGCCGAGCTTGGTCAGCTCTTCCAGCTTCTTACGCAGCTTTTCGAAGCGCTTCTTGATGCGTTCGAGCGCGTCGGCGCGCGCCTTGTACTGCTCGAGCGCGCTCAGCAGCTTGTCCTTCTCGGCACCTTCTTCGTTCAGCTTGAAGCCCATCGCCTCGAGCTCGGCCTGGAGCTTTTCGTTGCGGGCTTTCTCCTTGGCGAGCTCGTCTTCGGTCGCTTGGTTCTTGGCCGCCAGCTGGTTGTACTTGTCGAGCTGAGCCTGGTAGTCGGCCTTGCTGGGGCCGCAGCCGACGGCCAAAAGTGACAGAGAGCAGCTGAGCAGGAGTGCGCGCGTCCTGGCGCTGTGCGGTAGAATTCGTCCCATCATGGGTCAGCCGAATAACACAGCTCGGGCGGCGTTCCGAGCCGTCCAGCCGGAGGCGAAGGCTGCACCACCGGCCGCTCCGCCGGTCGCTCTGCTCTTCCGGTCACGAGGTCCGCAAGGTTGCCGCCGCCGTGCGCACAGGGTGCTGAAAGCACCTCCTCACCAAGTGCTCAGTGGGCCTGGTCCCAGCTCGGGCCTGAGCCGACGGTCACCGTCAGGGGAACGTCGAGCACGTAGGCTCCTTCCATGGCTTTCTGGACGCGAGGCGCAGCTTCGGCCACTTCTGCCTCCGGCACCTCGAAGACGAGTTCGTCGTGGACGGTGAGGATCATCCGGGTGCCCGGAGTCACCGGCTCGACTAGACGCAGCATGGCGAGCTTCAGAATGTCTGCGGCCGACCCTTGGATCGGCATGTTCATGGCGATGCGTTCTGCGGCCAAGCGTCGAGCGCGATTCCCGCTCTTGATGTCGGGCACGATGCGGCGGCGGCCGAGCAAGCTCATCACGGCCTCGCCCTGGCGGGCACGTTCGAGCGTCTCCTCCATGAAGCGACGCACGCCTTCGTAGCGGCGGAAGTAAGCCGCGATGAAGCTGGCCGCTACCTTGCGCTCGATGCCGAGCGCGCGCGAGAGGCCGCCTTCGCCTTGGCCATAAATGACGCCGAAGTTGACCGCTTTGCTACGTGCCCGCATCTCACGCGTGACCTGATCCTCGGGGACTTCGAAGATTTCCATGGCTGTGCGCGTGTGCACATCCTGCCCGGTCTGGAACGCCTCCACCAAGCGCGTGTCGCCGGACAGGTGAGCCAAGACGCGCAGCTCGATCTGCGAGTAGTCGGCGCTCAGGAGCACGTGGCTCGGCGGCGCGACGAAGGCAGCACGAATCGAGCGACCGAGAGCGCTCCGAATGGGAATGTTCTGCAGGTTCGGGTCGACCGACGAGATGCGACCGGTGGCCGCGACGGCCTGCTCCCAAGAACCATGCACGCGCCCCGTCTTCGGGTTCACGAGGGTGGGCAGAGCGTCGATGTACGTGCCCTTGAGCTTGGCAATCTGTCGATGTTCGAGGATCAGCGCGGGGAGGGGATGCTCCTCGGCGAGCGCGTCCAGTGTCTGCGCATCGGTCGAGCGTGACGTCTTGGTGCGTTTGATTGGCTTCAGACCAAGGTCATCGAACAGGATGAGCTCGAGCTGCCGCGGTGACGCAACGTTGAATTCCTTCCCCGCGGCCTGATGGGCTGCCTTCTCGAGGCGACTGAGCTCCGCTTCACACGCCTGGCCGAGTCCCCGGAGGACGTCGACATCGACCTTGACGCCCCGTTCCTCGAGCTCGGCCAGCTGCCGCGCCAGCGGCAACTCGACGGTTTCCAGGAGCTCGGCGAGGTGCTGCTCGGAGAGCAGCTCGCGCTGCGCGGCGCTGGCAGCCAGGTTCGCGGCGCCCCGCGCAGCGAACAAGGATGCCGCGCGGTCGACCTCGAGCTCGTCGAGCGGGACCTTGCGCCGGCCTTCCTTTGCGAGCGCGTCGAACTCGGGCACGGGCACGCCGTACGCGAGGCCCAGCCCCTCGACCGCATGACTCTGCTCGGGATCGAGCAAGTACGAGCCCAGCTCGGTATCGTGCGCGTGGGGGAAAACCACCGTGATGCCGGCGTCGCGGGCGAGCAAGATGTGCCGCTTGAGCCCGTGCACCGCGAGCTCCGCCGTGCCGGCCGCGAGCGCTTCGAGCACGCGCCGCGCGGTCTCGGCCGCCGGAAGTTGTGGCGGCGCCCCGACCCGCCGATGCGAAAAGGGCAGGTAGTACGCGGCGCTCGGGCCCACCAAGCAAGCTGCCACCAGAGGTCCTCGATGCGCAGCGGGATGGGTGGTGCAGAGCTCGAGGGCCCAGCTTCCGCGCGCGAGCTCGGGCAGGAGAAGCTCGAGCACCTCGGCGGTCGTGACCAGCGTCGGAGTGGCGACCAAAGTCGGCGGTGGATCTGGTCGTTTCGGGGAGGACTCGCTCGTGGCGTCCCGGTTGAGAACGGCCGCGGCGGAGGCAGTGGGGGCGTCCGCCGCTGCCAGGGCGACCGCCGATGCACTCGGGGTCGACTCGCTGGCTTCGAGCGCGGCGAGTTGTCGACGAAAGCCGAGGCTCGAGTAGAGCGCCTTGAGCGCCGGGACGTTTCGCCGGTCGAGCTGGCCGAAACGCAGCGCTTCCTCCGAGATGTCGAGGTTGCAATCCATCTTCAGAGCCACGAGTTTGCGGCTGAGACGTGCGGCAGGCTCGTGCGAAAGGAGCGTCTCTTTGAGCTTCTTCTTCTCGAGCTCGTCCAGTCGCGCGTAGATGCCGTCCAGACTGCCGAAGCGTCGCAAGAGCTCGGCGGCCGTCTTCGGCCCGACGCTGGGCACGCCTGGAATGTTGTCCGAGCTGTCACCGGTGAGCGCCAGGAGGTCGCCCAGCTGAGCAGGGGGGACGCCGAAGCGCTCGACCACCTCCTCCGGTCCAAATACCTTACTTCGCAGCGTGTCCCAGAGGACGACTCGGTCCGAGCAGAGCTGCATGAGGTCCTTGTCGGCGCCAACGACCACGACGCGCAGGCCCTTCTCGGCGGCGCAGGTGGCGGCGGTGGCGATCAGGTCGTCCGCTTCGACCCCTTCTTCTTTCCAGACGGTCAGCCCGGAGGCACGAATGATCTCCTCGGCGCGACCAATCTGTACGCGCAAGTCATCCGGCGCCGGCGGGCGGTTCGCTTTGTAGCCGTCGTAGATGGCCTTCCGGAAGGTGCTGCGACCAGCGTCCATCGCAATGGCGAGCAGATGAGGCTTCTGCTCTCGATAGAGACGCTCCAGCATCGTCACCGTCCCATGCACGGCGTGGGTCGGCTCTCCCGAGGGCGACGAGAGCGGCGCCACCGCATGGTACGCGCGCAGGAGGTAGCTCGAGAGGTCCACCAGGTAGAGCACATCGCGTGCGCCGGGAGGAAAGAGTGCCGTGGCCATGCAGAGGGACGCTTCTAGCAGGGTGGGGGGGAAAGCACCCGGCTGCTTCGAGCGGCCGTCTGGTTACTGCGCCCAGCACTCTGCTGCGAGCGCAGCCCACAGGGCTTCTGCGGTGGCTTGGGAGCCTGCGGCCGTCGGATTGATGCCATCGGCCAAGATGAACGTTTCGTAGTTGCCTTCGAACGTCGGTCGCAGGTCGAGGAAGTGGCAGGGCACGGGGCTCTGCTCGCAGCTCGCCTGCAAGAGCGGCCGCAGCGCGTCCATCTTTTGACGTACGCCGTCGAGCTGTGGATCGGGGTAGCCCGCGAACACGACGCCATCGACCCCGTCGTCGGCCATCGTCTGCAGAACCTCGTCGAAGGCGGCAGCTGCCGCCGTGAGGACGGGGCAGGTCGGGAGATCGCCGTCGCAGGCGCCCAAGAGTACGTCGGCTCCGCCCCCGTTCATGATCACGACTTCGACCTCGGCATCCGCTGCGGCCGTGAGATACTGGTTGAGAATGCCCGAGCTCGACAGGGCCAGGGCATTGGCCGTGAGCCGGGAGACGTCGCGGTAGCGCTCGCCCGCGTCGAGCGCTCCGGCGGCGCGGGCCAGGTCCTCGAGGTAGGCCGTGATCTGGTGATTGGTGGCAAAGAAGCTGTCGCCCAGGACGACCACGCCGTTCGGCGCCACGGTGCCGGACGTGCACTCCGAACCCGGGCTGCCCCCGGTTCCGCCATCGCTGCCGCCCTGACCGCCTGGCGGTGACGGTGCGTCGAGTCGGCAGCTGCCCTGAACGCAGCGATGATCGGCCGACAGCGGAGCGCAGTCGTCGTCTTCGCTGCAGGAGAGGTCGCACGTGTTCGTCGATGCGGTGCACGAGCTGGGCCCCGCCGCGCACTCTGCCCCCGGAAAGCCGGCGCACGATTCGGCCACCTGGCAAGCGACCGTGCAGACGCCACAGAGGCAGCTGAGGGCGGTGCCGCAAGCGTCCGGATCGTCGTCGCAGATGCGCAGAAAATGCGTCTCACCTCCGGTCGAGTCCGTCGATTCGGATTCGCAGCCGAGCGGCCACAGCGGCAGAAGCAGCGTGGCGAGCATCAGGCTCCCGATCCTCGCTGCTCTAATCACGACCCTCGGACACCACGGACTGGCCAGCATAGATGACGAAACGTTCGTAGGCGTCGGGGCGCTCGTGGGATCGATTGTGCTCGGCCACCCGAGCCCGCAGTGCGCTCAGGTCCGAGCGCACCTGCTTGAGGGTCCCGCGGACCTCTTCGGCAAGCGGATGGCCGGGCCAGATGTCGATAGTATACGTGCTTCCGCCGACTTCGTCATCGGGGCTGGTCGCGCCCTGATTCGCCAGGCGCATGATGATGGTTTTCGTGACGGCCTTGAAGTGGTCGAACACCGCCGCTTCCCAGCCGTTGGCAGCACCGAGTGGGATGACGAGCGCCTTGGCCTCGTAGAGTGCGGTCTCCCCCGAGCCCGTCTTCTGCACGCGGCCGGCCGTGAGGAGGCGCTCGAGAGGAGCCTCCAGGAGATGCGGCTCGACCTGCGCGCGCGAGGCGATGGCGGACAGGCCCAGCGGTCCCTCTCGGTACATCAGCGCCACCAAGAGATCGTCCTGGCCCTCCGCTGCCGAGGTGCTGCGCAAGGCCAGGAGCTCTTCGTCGGAAGCCGCTCGATAGGCGGGCTTGCTCCCGCCGTGCGCCACGATGAGCTGGCTGTCGACGAGATCACGCAGGACCGAACGAACCTGCGCCTCGTCGTCGAGCGAGAAGCGGAGCAGCACCTCGTGCCGGGTCGTCGTTTCCCGGCCGCGGATGAACTCCAGCACGACCTCCCACAGCGAGCGCCCGCGCTCGGTCGAGCTCTCGCTGAGGCGCTGGATCTTCCGGCGGTAGGTGCGCAGGCCCAAGCCGAACATGTCGGCGCTGACCTTGCGGCTGACCCCCTGGCGCTCGAGCTCGCGTGCCAGGTCGAGGAAGACTTGCGTCGCCACCTGCGCGAGCGGCGCCCGCGCACCACCGAGCGTCGCCAGCTGGGCGATCAGGATGGTCGTCTGGTGGACGATGGCGTGGATCAGGAGCTCGACGGTCATGGAGGAGCGGCGCGGAGCAAGCCGCGCGCACGCGGTGACTCCTGGCTGGCACGGCGGCGCTGGTTCGCCTTTCGCGCGTAAGAGATAGCTTAGCGCGCTCCGGCCGCGCTTCGGAGGGACAAGTTGGTCCCCCGTCGCTGGCTGGTTGCGAAAAATGGCAGCCTGCCCAGCGCGCAGCGGGCGCGGTGGCTCACTTTTTCAGCTCGATGCTCTGGAGCAGCGCCAAGAACGCGCCTTCCTCCGCGTCGACGGTGGCGGCAGGTCCCGTCATCTTGAAGAAATACGGCCCCTCCGGCGTCTCCACGACGGCAGCGTTCATGCCCCAGCCCTCCTGTGATTGCGCGGGGCCGCCCGGCATCCCGGAAGCAAACGTGCCCTGGGCGATGCGCACCGTGGACACCTGCATCCCGTGGACGTTGAGCTGGTCGCGTCGCACTTGGTCGTCCGGCAGATCCTGAAACTGCTTCACCCAACGGGTGATGTTCTCCTCGACGCTGCCGCCCTGATCGACGCCGAAGTAGAAGACGGCGATTTCGGCCGCTCCGGCCGCCCCGGTTGCTTGGTAGGTTGCACGACGCATCGCGCGCGCAGGCTGCTCTTTCCACGTGCTCGGCATCGTCCAGCTGAGTGCGCTGCTCGGTGCGGCGGCAGGGGGCCGAGCAGCGGCAGCCGGTGAGGCAGACGGCTGGGCGAGTGCGGGCTGCGTGGTTCCGCTGGGCTCGCTGTGCTGGCGCCCGCAAGCGGTCGTGAGTGCGAGCAAGACACCGAGCGTGGCGCGGCGACAAAGGGGGATCAGAGTGGGAGGGTTCATGCGCGCTCGGCACACTAGCCTCTCGGAGGCGCGCGAGCGATCAGCTGGCAAGGTACGGGGTGATCAAGCTGGCGACCCAGTCCATGAAGACGCGGACTCGCCGCGGTTGGTGACGCCGATTCAAATAAACCAGCGAAACTGGAAGCGAGGGCGCCGGGAAGTCGGAGAGCACCTCGATCAGCTCACCCGTTTCCAGGAGCGGGCGCACTCCCACGACGGGTACCTGCACGAGGCCCAGTCCCGCGCGCGCTGCGGCCAGATAGGCGCCGGCGCTGCTCACGGTGAGCGGCCCGTGCATTGGCACGGTCTTGAGTACGCCGTCGGCGTCGAGGTACTCGAAGCCGTCGGGCGGAGCCCCGAGGACGGATGCATAATGCACGATGGTGTGCCGCGATAGCTCGTCCAGCGACCGCGGCAAGCCGAAGCGCGACGCGTAGAGCCGGCTGACGCAGTTGATCACCTGAAAGGCGCCGAGTGGCCGAGCGATGAGGTTCGGGTCGAGCCGCCCGGTGGTGCGCACCGTGAAATCGAAGCCTTCGCGAGCCAAATCGACGAAGCGATCCGTGCTGCTGAGCTCGAGCTCGATGCCTGGATGGGCAGCCAAGAACTCCGGCAGGCGAGGCAGGATCACGCTCCGTGCCAGGTTGGAACTCATGTCCGCACGAACCCGTCCGCGCAGGACCGCTCCTCCGTCCTGGAAGTGACTGGTGAGCTCATCCAAATCGCTCACCAAATCGCGCGCTCGCTCCGCGAAGACGGACCCATCCTGCGTGAGCTCGACGCGCCGGGTCGTGCGGTGCAAGAGTCGCGTCCCGAGCTCTGCTTCGAGCTCCGACACCGCTTGAGAGACCGTGCCCTTGGGCAGGGCCAAAGTCTCTGCGGCTCGCGTGAAGCTCGTCAGCTCGGCCACGCGCAAGAACACCCGCATGCGTTCGATTTGGTTCATGCCTCGCTCGACTCCCGGCCCTTGCGTCGATTGTTCTTAGAACAGAAACAGTATGCTGTAAAATTGCCGGTTTATCGGCCACGTTGCTGCCAATAGGGTGGAGCAGCTCGGGGCCGGAAGCCCCGGCCGCCGCACTGAGAGCAGTCGGCGCTTGAGAAGCAAGCTCCTGAAAGGACGAATGAAAATGGCAAAGATTGCACTCATCACCGGGGGAAGCAGGGGGCTCGGCCGCGCAGCGGCCGAGCATGCCGCCGCCCGCGGCACGGACGTCATCGTGACCTATCAGTCTCGCGGACAGGATGCGGAGGAAGTCGTGCGACGGATCGAGAGCAGCGGTCGCAGAGCGGCGGCGCTTCAGCTCGACGTTGGGCAGGCTCACACATTCGAACGGTTCGCCGCCGAGCTCCGCGCCCTGCTTGCCGAACGCTTCGGCCGGCAAACATTCGACTACCTGGTCAACAACGCGGGTCATGGGCACTACGCCCCGTTCAGCGACACGGCCGAGACAGCCTTCGACACGTTGGTGAACGTGCACTTGAAGGGTCCGTTCTTCCTGACGCAGCGCTTGCTCCCGCTGATGGAAGACGGGGGACGGATCTTGAATGTGTCGACCGGCCTCACTCGTTTCTCGGTTCCGGGATTCGCCGCCTACGCTGCGATGAAGGGTGCGATCGAGGTTCTGACTCGCTATCTCGCCAAGGAACTCGGGGACCGCAAAATAGCCGTCAACACCGTGGCGCCGGGCGGCGTCGCGACGGACTTCGGGGGCGGCGCCCTGCGGGACGGCTCTGACATGGCGCGCTACGTCGCCTCGGTGACGGCGCTCGGGCGAGTGGGAGAGCCGGACGACCTCGGTGCCTTGATGGCGGCGCTGCTGTCGGACGACGCGCGTTGGGTGAACGCGCAGCGCATCGAAGCGTCGGGCGGCATGATCGTGTGACGGAGGCTGGGAGACGGCCAGCCTGGCCCGGGGGCTCCATCTGATCTCTAGTCGAGGGAATCAGACCCGTGGCAAAGACGTTGCCTGACCCCGTGAAGAACGACGCCGCCAGCCTGGCCCCGGTTCACGCCGCTCGTAGCCGGCGCCACTTCGTTTTGGGTGCGCTCTCGGTTTGGGCCTCAGCCTGTCGGTCGGCGCACCCAGCCGCGCGACGCGGAGCGAGCAGCGCGGCGGACCCGAGCGCGCCCGTCACCGACAGTCAACCAGTGCTCGAGTCGGGGCCAGCTGAGCTGGCCCTTTTGGAAGCAAAGGTTGGCGGGCGGCTCGGCCTGTTCGCCGTGGACACGGCGAGTGGGCGGTCCATCGAGCGTCGTCCCGACGAGCGCTTTGCGCTTTGCTCCACCTTCAAATGGATCTTGGCAGCCGAGGTGCTTCGGGCGGCCGAGCGCGGGCAGCTCTCGCTCGAGGAACGCATCTCGTTTGGGGTCTCCGACCTGCTCGACCACGCTCCGGTGACGCGCGCTCGCGTGGGAGAGGGCGCTCTGACCGCTCGCGAGCTCGCGCGCGCCGCCGTGGTCGTGAGCGACAACACCGCGGCGAACCTCTTGCTTGCTCGACTGGGCGGGCCTTCGGGTCTCACGGCCTTCGTGCGTGAGCACGGTGACCCGACGACACGCCTCGACCGCAACGAACCCACCTTGAACGAGAATGCCCCGGGAGATCCTCGCGACACGACCTCTCCACGCGCCATGCTGCGGCTCCTCGAGAGCCTGCTCTGTGGGGGCGCCCTCCAGGCGACCAGCCAGCAGTCCCTGCGAGCGTGGCTATCTGAAGCGCAGACGGGCCAGCGTCGCCTGCGAGCAGGCCTGCCCGCAGGCTGGGAGGCAGGGGACAAGACGGGTACGGGTCAGCGGGGCGCGGTCGGCGACGTGGCGATTGCTTGGCCCCGAGGTCGCTCCCCCGTGCTCATCGTTTGCTACCTGAGCGACAGTGAGGCCGAGCTTTCCGAGCTCGAAGCCGCTCACGCCGAAGCGGCGCGCATCGTCGTTCGCAGTCTCGTCGGCTAGCGAGTGCGCTCGGCGTGGGCCGGTGTCAGCCCTCCCAATTTCGCAAGTCTTCGAACGTCTCTGCCTCGGCCCATTTGGCCAAGAGCCCCGCCAGCGCGCGCTCGAGGATGCCGCTCACGGCTTCGTTCCAGCTGCCCACGACCGGGTCGCTCTGGGAGATGCCGGCGAACGAAAATAGATAGTCTTCGTGATCGGAAGGGCGGAGCGCGAAGTTCCACGTCATCTGCCAAACGCTGTAGCTTTCGACACCGTTCGACGCCGTGCCCTTCTTGAATCCGTCCACCTTGACGTCGGCGATCACGTAGTCTTCGGCTTGGATCTCGGCGGCGCTGGCGACGACATGCACCGTGGCGAAATACTCGGACATGGCCTGCTTCAGGTCACGACTGACGAACGTTCCCATGTTGCTGATGGTGCCGATGCGCTCCACCTCGTATGCCGGCTTCACCCGCGCTGGGTCGAGTACGATGTAGAGTGGCGTTTGCAGCTTGGTCGCGATCATGAGCGTCGGAGGAGATGGGGCGAGGGCGTCGACGTTGACGCCACTCCCGCCGCAGGCCAGCGCGAGCATGAGAACGAGAACCGAAATGCCGTGTTTTCTCATGCTGGCATCGTAGGGGCGGCCTCGGGCCTGACCAACCCGCGCGTGGACGCCGGACGTTTGGCCCGGCGCCGACACAGATGAGAGCTCTCGGTGAGTGACGCTACCGGCCGGGCGACCAACATCGCTGAGCGTCGACGTGGAGCGTGCGGCGGCGTGCGCGGACGAGCTCCGCCCATTTACCAGGGCGGCGCGCGTCAGGCAGTATGGCGCGGGACTCTGCCAGGCAGCGAAGGGCCGGAGTGCGTGCCGGATGGAATGGCCGCCGGCAGTTCCCGTGCTCGGGCTCCGCGGGCGAGGTTGGTTCGGAGCGAAAGACACGAAAATGAGCGACATCGTCTTCAGGGTCACGGGCAGCATCGAGCAGTCGCGCGGTGTCACGCGAGCGGGTGCGGCGCTCGAGGCGGACGATCCCTTCGCAGGCGAGCGCGCCGAGGGCCGCGTGACCAGTGTGCGCCTGGGCGGCTTTCGCTCAGGGGAAGCGACGCACGAGCTGCGTGCGACCGATCGGGATCTGGTGGTGGTGCAGGTCGCCGGTGGCGGTCCCGAGCTCATCCTGCATCCCGAAACGGCACGCGTGCTCTTCCAGGCCCAAGCGGGCACGACTGCGCGCGCTGGCGGGGACCCGCATCACGTGGAGGTTCCGACAGCACTTGCGTGGCCGACGATGCGGGCCACCGGGCAGGACGCGGAAGACAGCAGCGTAGCGGGCGCGGGCGCCGATCGCGGCGCTGTCAAGGACGCGGTCGGGGCGCTCTTCTCGGTCGTGAAGGACAAGGCCTCGGACATCCTGCAGGGCGGGCTGGGGGGCCTCGTGGGCGGTCAGTTGGGCGAACTCCTCGCGCCAGGTTTGGCGGAAAAGGTCGGCGGTGCGATTGGACGGCTCACCGACAGCAAGGTCGACGAAGGCGTGTATACGCTCTCACGATCGCAGACGTGGCCGCTCAAGGGCAGGAGGTCAGAGGTCGAGATTGCGGCGGGCAGCAAGCCGCACCTGGTGCTGATTCACGGCACGTTCGTCGACACGGGCTCGACGTTCGGCGATCTGTGGGTGAAGTCCGCGCAGGCGACGGGCATGCTGTTCGACACCTTCGAGGGCGTCCATGCGCTCGATCATGCGACGCTCGGCCGTTCGCCGATTCAGAACGCTCTCACCCTAGCTCGAGCCTTTGGCGTCGGCGCACGCTTGCACCTACTGACCCACTCGCGTGGCGGCCTCGTGGCGGAGGTGCTCGTGCGCGCTGCCGCGGCGCGGGGGAATACGGCGGAAGCCGACGCCTATCAGGACGACGAAGGAAAGCCTGGCCCCGCGCGCGGCGAGCTCGAGGAGCTCATTCGTCTCTTGCGAGACCGGCAGATCAGCGTCGAACGGGTAACACGGGTCGCCTGCCCGGTCTGGGGAACCCTGCTCGCCTCCGACCGCCTCGACGCCTATGTGTCGGTGCTGCGCTGGGCGCTGAAGCTGTCCGGCGTGCCTGGCGAACCTCTGCTCGACTTCGTCCAGGCTGTTGCCGCGACGCGCGCCAATCCGGCGATCTTGCCTGGTCTCGAGGCGATGCGCCCGGGAAGCGCGCTCATCCGCTGGGTCAACGGCGGCGAGACCACGGATTCGAGCCTGCGCGTGATTGCAGGCGACGTGCGTGGCGACACGCTGCTCGGCTGGGTGAAGGTTCTGGTGGGCGACTCGTTCTTCTGGACCGACAACGATCTGGTCGTGCAGACCCGGTCCATGTACGGAGGCGTGCCGCGCGCACCGGAGAGCGGGCTCTATCGCCTGTTTTCCAACGGCAAGGCCACGCACTTTACCTATTTCAAGAATCCGGACGTCGTCTTTCCCATCTTCTCGGCGCTGCTCGAAGAAAAGCCGCGCGGCTTCGAGTCCATCGGGCCCGAATCGCGCGCGGGCGCGGGCGGCTCGGGCGTGCGAGCTGCGCTCGAGCCAGCGTATCCAGCGGAGCAGCCGGACAAGCCCATCGTCTTCGTGCTACCTGGCATCCTGGGCAGTCACTTGCGCGTCGGGCCGGAGCGCATTTGGCTTTCTCATCGCATCGTCGGTGGGCTCGATCGCATCGAGTACCCTCGCCATCTGGCGACGCCGGACGGGGTCGTCGAGTCTTCCTACGCCGAGCTCATCCGCTTCCTTCGGCGCTCCCACCACGTCGTCACCTTCAGCTACGACTGGCGCAAGCCCATCGAAGAGGAAGCAGCGCGTCTCGGCGAGCAGGTGCAGGTCGCCCTCGACGTGCGCGCCTCGCACCAGAAGCCCGTGCGTTTCTTGGCTCACTCGATGGGCGGGCTCATCGTGCGGACCTTCATGCTCGAGTGTCCCGAGCTCTGGCAGCGTGTGCTCGCCCACGCGGGAGCCCGCTTCGTCATGCTCGGCACGCCCAATGCAGGGTCCTGGGTGCCCATGCAGGTCTTCACCGGCGACGACGACTTCGGCAACATGCTCGCGTTCGCGGGCTCGCCCTTCGAAAGTCAAAAGGGACGAGGGCTCATGGCGCGCATGCCGGGGTTCGTCCAGCTTCAGGCCGGACTCACCACGAAAGAGATCGGCACGGCCGCCGCTTGGCGACGCCTCGAGGCGGAGGACAGTGGCGCGCGCGTCAGTCTTTGGCACAAGTTCACGTCCAAGCTCGGCCTCGAAGGCTGGGCATTGCCCAGCGAGGAGGTGCTCGCGCGCGGCAAGCGACTCCGGGAGCGCCTCGACGGGCAGATCAAGGGTGGTCGTTTCGAGTTTGCCGAGCGGACTTCGCTGGTCGTGGGGGCGGCACGACGCACGCCGGCAGAATATCAGTCTAGTAGCGCGCGCGGTCTCGAGTACGTGGAAGTGATCGAAGGCGGGGATGGACGCGTCACTCACGACTCGGCTTGCTTGCCCGGGGTGCCGACGTGGCAAGTGCGGGAAACGCACGGCAAGTTGGCGGATGCGGCTTCCCATTTTGCCGCCTACGAGGAGATCCTGCAAACCGGAACGACGACCAAGCTGGAGACGTTCAGCCGCGCTCAGCGTGATGGCTCCGCCCAGGCGTATGGTCGCGTGCTGGTGCGACCCTCACGGCTGCGCCGGCCAGGCCGCCCTCCATCGTCGCTCGAGGAGATGCTGGCTCCGCGCGCCGAGGCGGCGCCTCCGATCGCCGACGTGCCGGAGCTGCGGGTCTCCGTGCAGACGGGCGATCTGCGCTTCGTGGCGCAGCCGCTCCTCATCGGCCACTATAGCTCGCTCACGCTCTCCGGCGCCGAAGCCGTGGTCGACGGCTACTTGGGGGGAAGCATGCAGCGATACCTGCAGACCCGCGCCTATCCGTCCGAGCCCGGCGAATCGACCACCTTTCCCAACCGACGCCGACCCAATCCCTTCCGCCTGCCCCGACCCGAAGGGGTCGTCGTGGTCGGGCTCGGAAACGAGAGTTCGCTGCGGCCACTCGATCTGCAAAAAACGGTCACGCGCGGCGTGCTCAACTGGGTCAAGACCTTGGTCCATTCCGAGCGTGCCGTCCCCGACGAAGTCTCGCTGGCCTCGACGCTGGTGGGCAGTGGCGGTCTGGGTATCAGCACGGAGGTATCTGCGCGTTCGATCGCGCTCGGGGTCCAGCGTGCCAATGAGCGCCTACGTGCCATCGGTTGGCCTGTCGTCACGACGCTCACTTTGGTCGAGATCTACAAGGGACGCGCGCGAGAGGCTCACGCTGCCGTCTCGATGCTGACCGAGATCGAGGGGCATCGGATCCGCGTCGACTCCGAGATCGATCCTGGGCTCGGTGCCAAATGGGGCTATGCCGATGGGTCCTATCGCGGCGCGAACTACGACCTCGTGAGCATCGAGAACGTGCGCGAAGGCGCCACTGGGTCGAGCGCCGTCCTGCAAACGCTGCGTTACGCCGTATCGACGCGGCGCGCCCGAACCGAAGTCGAGTCGCATCCGGTCCAGGGCGTCCTGATCGAACAGCTGATCAAAGGCGGCGTCGATGGCAGTGCCGTAGACCCACGCATCGGCTCGACTCTGTTTCGGATGCTCGTGCCGCTCTCGATGACCGAGCTTTTGGTGCAGTCGAGTCGCTTGGTGCTCGAGCTCGATCCTGGAGTCGCGGGCATTCCTTGGGAGGTGCTCACCGGCGATGGCGGACCAGAAGGAATTCCGTGGGCCATTTCGTGCAAGCTGGTGCGCAAGCTTCGCATCGAAGGCTACCGAGCTCGTCCTCGCGATAGCCGCCTCGATGACGCTGTGCTGGTCATCAGCGAGCCTCGCTGCGACGAGACCAAATACCCGCGCCTACCTGGCGCTCGCAACGAGGCTCGCGCCGTCGTGCGCGAGGTCGAGCGGCGTGTCGGCATCCGTGGCGCGGCCAGTGGACTCGACTCGGGCGCTTCGGGGACGGAAGCCCAGGGAGGCGTGTTCGCGGTCGAGGACGCCGACGCAGCGAGCATCGTCCACGAGCTGAATGCACGACCTTACCGCATCATTCACGTTGCTGGGCACGGCGAACCCGGAGAAAAGTGCGGCGTCGTGCTTTCGGGCGGAGCGTTTCTCGGGCCGCGCGAGATCCGCGATCTGCGCGAGGTGCCCGAGCTGGTGTTCATCAACTGTTGCCACTTGGGCACGCGCTCGCCCGCTGGGGCAGCCGAGGTTCAGAGCGGCCGACCGGCGTTTGCCGCGAGCGTAGCCGAGGCGCTCATCAATATCGGGGTCAAGTGCGTGGTCGCGGCAGGCTGGGCGGTCGACGACGTGGCCGCCAGCAGCTTCGCGGCCGCCTTCTATCGCACCCTGTTCGCGGGCGGCCCCTTCTCGGACGCCGTGGCGGAAGGTCGCCGCGCTGCTCGCGCTGCCGCTCCGAGCAGCATGACCTGGGCAGCGTATCAGTGTTACGGCGACCCGGAGTGGACGTTCGTGCGTGCGGCGCACGCCGATAGCTTGAACGACGCCGAGACGATGGCGGCGGAGACGGTGACCAGCTCGGATGAGCTGGTCGCGCGCTTGGAAGATCTCGCCGTCGACTGCCGCTTCAAGGCGGGCGACCCGTCCGACCTCGCGCCCCAGCCGGGCGGTGTCGACCTCCGGCGTGAGCTCCGCCTGCTCGAGCACCTCGAGCGCCGCTACGCCGAGCAGTACGGCCCGCTCGGCCGCGTTGCCCAGGCATTTGCGGATGCGTACAAGTTCGCTGGCCAGAGTGCCGAGGCATTGCGCTGGTACGCTCGGGCCGCTCGGGCGGAAGACGGGCAAGCATCGCTTTGCGCCATGGAGCAGTGGGCCAACCTGCAGGTGCGAGTGGCTTGGAATGGCATTCGGAATGTGGACGAACCCACGCAAGCGGCTGTAGAGGCCGCGCTCCAGGCGATTTCTGAAGCGAAAAGCTGCCTCGAAACTCTGGTGTCCATCCATGGCACGAGCGAACGGCACAGCCTGCTGGGGTCGGCGCTTCGGCGACGCATGCTGGTCGAGCGCAAGGCGGGGCGCGAGTTCTGGCCTTCCCTGCGACAGTCCACCGAGCACTACGAGCGTGCCCTAGCCAGCGCCCCGCTCGACACACAGTTTTATCCCGCCATGAACGTCATCATCAACCGCGCAGCCCTCGGCCTGCACGAGCTGGCACTCATGGATCCCAAGATCATGGGAGATGTGGTCGCTCTGGCGAGGGCCAGCCTCGAAACCAAGATGGTCCACGCGCCAGATTTCTTTGCCGCGGTCGGTCAAATCGAGGTGGACCTGTACTCCGCTCTGCTCGAAGGCACGCTCACGCCGGACCTCGCGCAGAGCATCCGCACACGCCTGCGCGACGACATTCACGCCCGCGTGGGCTCGGTCCACGAGTGGCGCTCGGTTCGCGACAGCGCCCAGCTGGTGTTTTGGTCTTGGCCGGATTCACAAGAGCTGAAGGACATTCTGGGCGACCTCGAGGCCTACGCTGCAGCGCTCCCCTGAGGCGCTAGCGTCGCTTTGATGTATAGCCTGAGGGCAGCATGAAGACGCAGTACTACACGGCGGCCAGCCTCGATGGCTTCATCGCGACGAAGGACGACTCCTTGGAGTGGCTCTTCCCACTCGGAGACGTCGAAGCCACGAGCTACCCGACGTTCATTCGCCACGTGGGCGCGCTGGCCATGGGTTCGTCCACCTACGAGTGGATGCTCCGGCATGTCGTTCAACCAGCCGACAAGGACGGCGCACCGTGGCCCTACACCCAGCCGACCTGGGTCTTCAGCTCGCGTACCCTGCCGCCCATCCCTGGAGCCGACGTGCGCTTCGTGCGCGGCGACGTGCGGCCGGTGCACGCGGACATGGTCCGAGCTGCGGGCGGTCGGAACGTTTGGATCGTGGGCGGGGGTGAGCTCGTCGGGCAGTTCTACGATCACGGCCTGCTCGACGAGATGTTCGTGCAAATCGGGTCGGTCACGCTCGGCGCAGGCAAGCCCCTGCTCCCGCGCTCGATTACGAGTCCACCGCTCCGCCTGGTATCCGTCAGCGCCGTGGGGACTGGCTTTGCGGAGCTCCACTACGAAATCCCGCGGCGCTGACGTGAGGCACGGCGGCCGAGGCTCGATGGCCGCGCTGCATCGGCGCGGCCAAGAGCCGCGCGGGCACGGTTGTTCTCGTCGGCAGGGTGCTTTCTTCAGCACCCTGCTAAGGTGACGCTCCTTGGCAGACCCATCGCACATGCGAGACACCCAGTCCGCGTCGGCCGACCTCGATTGCTTGACCTGCGGAGCGTGCTGCCGCACCGGCTACGACGGGAGAATTCTCATTCCCCCAGAGGATCTCGTGCGCTGGCGTGCACTCGGGCGCGACGACATCGCGAAGGCCATTCAGCCGGGGCACTTCGGCCTCGTGGCATTTGCGACGCATCCGGACGGGACGTGCGTCCACCTGGGCACTCCGGGCGAGCCGAACGGCTGTAGGATTTACGAGGACCGGGGCACGACGTGTCGCGAGTTCGAGCGTGGGAGCGCCCAGTGCCTGGAATTTCGGCGAGACTTCGGCATCGGCGCCGCTCGTGGTGTGCTGTAGCTTTGGAGGACGACGGGCATGGGCAAGAAGCACAAAGGATCGAAGCGAGAGAGCGAGGCCCCGGTCGAGGACGAACCGGTCAGTGCCAAGCTCGGGCGCAAGGACTACGAACGCGAGCTCGAGCGGCTGCATGTCGAGCTGGTCAAGCTGCAGCGCTGGGTGGTCCACAAGGGGCGCAAGGTCTGCATTCTGTTCGAGGGGCGAGACGGTGCGGGCAAAGGCGGCACCATCAAGGCACTGACCGAGCGCGTGAGCCCTCGCGTCTTTCGCGTGGTCGCGCTGCCTGCGCCCACCGAGCGTGAGAAGTCGCAGATGTATTTCCAGCGCTACATGGCGCACCTGCCAGCAGCGGGCGAGGTCGTGATCTTCGATCGCAGCTGGTACAATCGTGCGGGCGTCGAGCGCGTCATGGGGTTTTGCAGCGACGACGACCTCGACTGGTTCTTGCGCACCACGCCAGCGGTCGAAGCGGCGCTCGTGCGCTCCGGCATCACTCTCCTGAAATACTGGCTGGAAGTGAGCCCCGAGGAGCAGGAGCGCCGCTTGCGCGCTCGCATCGATGACGGCCGCAAGACCTGGAAGCTCACGTCCATGGATCTGAAGTCGTTCGATCGCTGGGATGACTACACGCGAGCCCGTGACGACATGTTCGCGGCGACCGACACCGAAACGGCGCCTTGGTACGTTGCTCGCTCCGAGGACAAGAAGCGCGTCCGCCTGAACGTCATCAGTCACCTTCTGCAGCACGTCCCGTACAAGGACCTGCCACACGAAGACATCGAGCTCCCGCGTCGTAAGATCGGCCGCTACCAGCCGATCGACTACCCCTTCAAGTTGGTGCAGGAGCGGTACTGAGGTGATGCGCGCTCCACACCTTTTGCTCTTCTGCTGCCTGCTCTTGGGCTGCAAGCAAGATCCGCCGCCCGTGCCCGCTCCGGCCTCGACGGGCGCAGATACGTCGACGGCAGCCCCGGGAGCCGGAGCTCCGAGCGTGGACCGTCCGCGTGGCCTCCTGGCCGTCGGCACTCGAGCCCCCGAGTTTTCGGTACGCGCCCATAACGGCCAGGAAGTCGCGCTGCGCGATCTGCGCGGGCAGTTGGTCGTCCTTTATTTCTATCCCAAGGACGGCACACCTGGGTGCACGGTCGAGGCGCAAGAGTTCACGCGTGCGCACGCCGATTTGAAGGCCGCTGGCGCGGTCGTGCTCGGTGTGTCGAGCGACGACAGCGAGTCGCACGTCGAGTTTGCGCGCGAGCATGGGCTGCCATTCTTGCTCCTGCCTGACGAGGAGCACGCTCTGGCGCGCGCCTTCGGCGTCAAGACCACTTTCGGGATGACGCAGCGCGTGACGTTCATCATCGACCGGGAGGGCGTGGTCGCGCGCGTGTACGAGGATGTGACGCCGAAGAAACACGCGCAGCAAATTTTGGCCGACCTCGCCCACTTGTGACGGGCTCCTCGCGGCCGGAGGAGGCGCGCCACGCGCCACGCACCACGAGCCGGGCTCAGCTCGCTCGGGGTCGCGCGGGCGCTGTGCGCCGGCTCGATCCTGCCGGCTGGGCCGCTTTCTTCGCCGCTTTCTTCGCTGCGTCGGGCGAGCGCTTCTGCGTTCGCTCCGGCGGGGACTCGGTGCGTGTCCGTCTGCGAGGGGCTGCGCTCCGCGTGGGTCGGGCTGCCTCCTTGCGCGTCTGTTTTGCCAGAGCGCGTGCGGAGGCTTCGGCGAAGAGAAATTTCGCCAGGCGTGCAATCAGCGCGACCGGAACCTTTTCGTCGAGAGGAAAACGAATCGTGCCCTTCGAGATCGCGTACGGCTCGAGCTCACGCGAAAAGGCGGCCACGAGCGCCTCCTGCGCTGGATAGATGGAGTAGTGGTCCTTCCAGCCAGCGAAGAAGATCACCGGACTCGTCCCGAGCTTGTAGGCCGGAATACCGTAGCTGATGCCTTCCTCCGTCCGAGGCAGCGCTCGCGCGATGGCGCGACGGACTTGCGCGAGGACCTTCTGCGTTCGCGGGGGCTTCTGGGCCAGGTAGGCATCGACGGGACTGACCGGGTCTTTGGGCATGAGAGCGCGCCTCCGCGTCGTCCACGAGGGGCGACCTGAAGACGATACGGCACGGAAAGCCGCTGCGCCTAGCTCCCGGCTGGTTGACCGAAATGTGCAGTTGGACGCCGGCCCGTAGGCTCGCGACACTGCCCGGGGCGCCCGGGGGCGCCAGGAAGGAAGGCGCATGAAGGCATACGGAGCGGAGTTTTTGGGGACCTTTTGGCTCGTACTCGGGGGTTGCGGCAGCGCGGTGCTGGCGGCCGCTTTTCCCAATGTGGGCATTGGCCTCTTGGGAGTGTCCTTGGCCTTCGGGCTGACCGTACTCACGATGGCGTACGCGCTGGGCCCGATCTCCGGCTGCCACCTGAACCCAGCCGTATCCATCGGCTTGGTCGTGGGTGGACGGTTCCCGGCGGCGAAGCTCGGCGGCTATGTCGTGGCGCAAGTGCTCGGTGCGATCGCCGCGGGCGGTGTGCTCTACGTCATCGCGAGCGGCGCGCCCGGCTTCGACGTCAGCCAGGGCTTTGCCTCGAACGGCTACGCCGAGCACTCGCCCGGGCACTACTCGCTCGTCGCAGCGTTGGTCACCGAGGTCGTGATGACCATGATCTTCCTGTTCGTCATCCTGGGCACCACGGACGATCGCGCGCACATCGGCTTTGCGCCGATCGCGATTGGCCTATGTTTGACGCTGATCCATCTGATTTCGATTCCAGTGACGAACACGTCGGTGAACCCGGCTCGCAGCACCGGCGTGGCGGTCTTCGTCGGCGACTGGGCACTCGGTCAGCTCTGGCTCTTTTGGGTAGCGCCCATCGTGGGCGCCGCCATTGGTGCCACCGTCTACAAGGCGCTGGCTCCTCCGAAAGCCTGAAGGCCCGCAGTGATGCCGCCGGGGGCGCACCGCGGGTGTGAGTTTTTACTCTGCTCGTGCCAGTCGCTCTCGAAAGCACGCGCGGCGAGTCCGGCGCCGTTGCTGAGACTCCCCCGTTCTGGGAGGCTCGCCGCATGCGGGACCTGGAGCAGCGATGGGGCGGCCGTGCAGCCTGGCTCGCGTGCGCTCTCGGCCTTTGGGCTTGCGGCACGAGCGGCGCGCCGACGGACATCGACGGAGGTGGCGCGAGCGGCGGAAGCGACGGGAGCGGGGGCGCCGCAGCCACTGGGGGCCAGAGTGCCGCGGGCGGCGCGGATCCGACTGGAGGCTCGGGAGGCGTCCCGACGAACGATGGCGGGAGCCCCACGACCGGCGGATCGACTGCGGAAACCGGCGGTCAGGACGGCAGCGGCTCAGGTGGCCTGCCGGGTGTGGGCGGCGGACCTGCAACGCTCGTCGAAGCCGAGGTGGACGATCTCCCGACGGTGCGACAAGAGCACGCCGGCGCGGCCCTGGGCGACGAGGTCTACGTGCTCGGAGGTTTCACGCCGGAAGACACCGCCACGGTGGCCGCCTACACGCCGGCCACGGGTGATTGGCGAACGGTCGCCGATTTCCCGGTGCTCTTCCATCATCCGAACGTGGCCTCGGTGGGCTCACGTCTCTACGTGGTGGGTTTTCACGCGGGGGGCGGAAGCTTGCGCGTGGGCGATGGCCGCGCGTTTGCCTACGACCCCGAGATCGACGACTGGCTACCTCTGGCGTCGATGCCCGTGGACACGGGCCGCGGTGCCAGCTGCGTCGCGAGCCTGGGCGAGGAAATCTACGTCTTCGGCGGCTCGAACGACGCCACACTGGCGCTCGCCTCCGTCTACGACACCGGAGCGGACAGCTGGGACGAGCTCCCGAATTTGCCGGAGCCACGGGACCACTGTCTGGCCGCTGCCATCGGAGATCTCATCTACATCGTGGGCGGACGCGATGGCGGCATCGCCGACATCGAAGGAGAATCGTGGGTGTTCGATCCGACGACAGGGCTCTACGAAGAGATCGAGCCGCTGCCCACGCTGCGCGCAGGGGTCGCCGGCGGCGTCCTCGGTGGGCACATCATCGTGGCCGGCGGCGAGGGCAACGCCGACGATCCGGTCGGTATCTTTCACGAGGTCGAGTCGTACGATCCGCTCACGGGGCTCTGGACCGAGCATGCCGACCTCTCGACACCGCGGCACGGATTCGCTGGAGCAGTGCTGGGCGATCAGCTCTACCTCCTCGGCGGCGGAACCACCGAGGGCTTGGCGCCCTCGTCGGCCGCTTCCGTCCTGTCCTTGACGGTCCCGTGAGCAGTCGAGTCGTGCGGCACTCAGCGTCCATGCGCCGTCGATTTGCTCGGGGCGGGCGGCGTTGGGTCCGCGCTGAGCTGCGCCTCGATGGCGCGCAAGGCACGTGCGATCCCCGCGTTGCCTCCCTTGCCAGCGAAACCGAGAGGCACGGCCGAGGCCCGCGCCGCAGCGATGACCGGGTCAGTGTGTTTGTGGGAGATCGCGCTTTCGCAGATGACGACGCCGAGCACGCGTCCCTGACGGATCCGTGCGGGGAGGTTGCCCACGGCGTGTGCTCCGCCCTGGCTCGTGTCGATCCACTCCGTTTGGGCCCCGAGCGGCTCTGGCAGGTCACGCTTGCGTCCGCCGAGCGCACCCAGGATGACGACGTTCTGATGCGCGAGCGCGGCCGCGATTCGCGGTAACACCTGGCCGAGAGCAGTCGGGCCGTCTGGCGCGGCGTTGTCCACCGGGCGGGGGCTGCGCGCTGGCTCACCGACTGGCTCACCCGTTGGCTCTTCCCCCGCAGGCGTGTCCACCCTGAGCTCGGGGAGCTCGCGGACCAGGGCCCAGAGGGTACGGGCCGCCGCCTCTCGCGTCGGGCCGCCCGCGCGCGGCTGGGGAAGCGAGTGGGCCAGGGCAAACTCGCGAGCGACCTCGGCTTCGAGCGCGCGGCGATAGGCCGACAGAGCGCCTTCCAAGGGCGCGAGCTGGCGCTGCGCGTTCAGCGCCGCTGCACGGAGCGCTCGTTTCGTGTGCGCCTCGAGCTCATCGAGCGGAAATGGAGGCTCAGCGTCAGTCATGCCGCGCAGGGTGCCGGAAGTTCCCCGCCGGCGGGAGAGCGGTGAGGGAGACCCTCGAAATGTAGGTGCGGCGGTGGCGGGCGCGGACAAGGTGGTGCAACGAATTACATTTGCGTGACATTTGTAAACGCTCGGATCTGTTAAGGATCCGGCCAGATGAACGCATTCGAGGCACTACTGGTCGCCACCTACTTCCTGGTCTTGGCAGGATTGTTCACTCTGGGCGTCCACCGCGCCGTCATGGTTTTCCTGGCTTACCGCAGCCAGCGTCGGGTGGCCCACGCGGCGCTCCCCGGCCGGCGGTTCGCTCCGGAGGAGCTGCCCGTCGTCACCATTCAGCTGCCGATCTTCAACGAGGCCACGGTGACCGAGCGCCTGCTCGATGCGGCGAGTCGCATCGAGTATCCGCGCGACCGTCTGGAGATTCAGGTTCTCGACGACTCGACCGACGAGACGCGTCAGATCGCTGAGGCGAAGGTCGAGCTGCTGCGCGCCCAAGGCATCGACATCCACTACATCCGTCGTCCCAGCCGGCACGGCTACAAGGCAGGCGCGCTCGACTACGGGCTCAAGCTCGCGCGCGGCGAGTTCATCGCCATGTTCGATGCCGACTTCGTTCCGGAGCCGACGTTCCTGCGCGACATCGTCGATCACTTCACGGATCCGGCGATTGGCATGGTGCAGACGCGTTGGGCGCACATGAACCGGAGCGTGAACTTGATGACGGAGGTGCAGGCGCTGATGCTCGACGGGCACCATCTGATCGAGGATTGCGCCCGCTTTGGCTCGGACTGCTTCTTCAACTTCGCGGGCACGGGCGGCATGTGGCGCCGAGAGGCGATCGAGCGCGCTGGCGGCTGGCAGCACGACACCATCACCGAGGACTTGGATCTCTCCTACCGCGCGCAGATGGCGGGTTACCGTTTCATCTATCGTCCGGACATCCTGACGCCGGCCGAGCTGCCGGAGGACATGTCGGCGCTGCGGCAGCAGCAGCATCGTTGGGCCAAGGGCACCGTGCAAACGGCACGCAAGCTCCTGCCCACGGTTTGGGAGCACGAGCCCTTGTCTTTGCACCAGAAGGTGGAGGCGTCGTTCCACATGCTGCCTCATTTCGCCTATCCGCTGATGCTCCTTTTGGGCCTCCTGCAGCTTCCGACTCTCCTTCTGCTCAAGGCCACCGACGTTCGGACCATGCTGCTCGTCGACCTGCCGATCTGCTTCATCGCCACGGGTTCGATTGCGGCGTTCTACGCCTACGCCGAGGCGCGCCAGGGACGCAGCATCTGGGGTGCGCTCAAGCGCCTGCCCGTGCTGATCGCTCTCGGAGCAGGGCTCTCTCCGTATCTCACGCGCGCCGTGTGGGCGGGCATGAACGAGATGGCGGGCGAGTTCGTGCGTACCCCCAAGAAGGGCGAAGGCATGAGCCGCTATCGCATGGGTGCCCAGCTTCCGCTGGCCGAGATCGCGCTCGGACTTCTGAGTCTGGCTGCTACCGTCGTCGCTCTCGACACCGGTCACTGGTTCGCCGCTCCGTTCTGCGGGCTCTACGCCTGGGGCTACATGTATGTGGCGACCATGCTGGTGAAGGAGCAGTTCCTCTCGCAGCTCGCCGCCGGCGAAACGCTGGAAACGCCCCTCGACGCAGCGCCCGAAGAAGCCACTCTCGCCAAGGCTGCCTAACGAGGTTCCGGGCGCCCCCCGCTACGCGTTCCGCGCGCCGGCCCGCTCACGCGGGTGGGGCAGGCGGGTGAGGGCTGCCCCCGGAGAGGCCCTGCCCCCGCGCACCCCGGCCAGGACTGCCCGCCGCCACCACCAGCGGTCGCTGCTCGCTCGTGGCTGATTTGGGCTGCCTCGGCTGCCCGAGCAGGCCATGGGGTGGGGGAGGGTGCCTTTTTCGGCTCCCTGCTATACTGACTACTCAGGAACTCGTGGGATGTCTGGAGGGACCTTGAGTGCACGCATGACGAAGGCGGACATCGTCCAAGCGGTCTACACGCGCTTGGGTGGATTCTCGAAGAAAGAGTCTGCCGACTTGGTGGACCTCGTCTTCGAGACCATGAAGGAAACACTGGGGCGCGGAGAGAAGATCAAGATCTCCGGGTTCGGCAACTTCGTGCTTCGGGACAAGCGACCACGCCAAGGTCGGAATCCGCAAACGGGAACACCGATCATGATCACGGAACGGCGCGTGCTGAGCTTCAAGGCCAGCCAGCTGCTCAAGCAGGCGCTCAACGACGGCGATGTGGACGACGCGCCGCCGGACGCCTCGTCCCGTTCTCTGTGAGATCACTGTACGCGCTTGAATCGCCCGCTCGCCGAGTAGGGCTCCCGGGGGGCCTTTCTCGATGACGACGCGCCCCGATTTCCCCGTCAAGCTCTTCTACCGCATCGGCGAAGTCGCCCAGCTCGTGGGCGTGGAAACGCACGTTCTCCGCTATTGGGAGACGGAGTTCCGCTCTCTTCGTCCCAAGAAGTCGGCCAAGGGCCAGCGCGTCTATTCGCGGCGCGACCTCGAGAAGCTGCTGCGCATCAAAGAGCTCCTCTACCGCGAGGGCTACACGATTGCCGGTGCCAAACGCCAGCTCAAGGAAGGAGAACCGAGCGAGGAGTCGGGCCTCGACGAAGCGGCCGCGGCACATGCTCAGCTGCGGCGCGACCTCTCCGAGCTGCGCGCCCAGATCCAGGCGGAGCTCGACGCCTTCGATCGCGAGTCCATCGATCGCGACGAGTGACGCGAGCGGGGAAGAGCACCTGCGAGCGCGCCGCTCGAAGTGGTGCCGACGGTTGGCGAAAGCCAGTGCTGGCCCCGTCGGATCCCCATCCGGTCAAGCAATGTCCGGGGTGCGCTTGACTCGCGGGACCGATTTGGTGAGACAGGGGGGGCCGCATCGCGGCGCTCCTCGTTTTTTCAGCCGAGCAAATAGGAAATTATGGCCGAAGGTCTCAACCGCGTGATCCTCCTGGGCAACCTCGGGGCCGATCCAGAACTCCGTATGACCGGGGGGGGCACGGCCGTGCTCAAACTCCGTTTGGCGACCAGTGAGTCGTATTTGGATCGCAACAAGCAGCGCCAGGAGCGGACCGAATGGCATCGCGTGGTCGTCTGGGGACGGCGTGCCGAAGGTCTCGGCAAGGTGCTGGGTAAAGGCGATCGAATTCTGGTCGAGGGCTCGCTGCGCACGTCGTCCTACGACGACAAAGACGGCAACAAGCGCTACACGACGGAAGTCATCGCCACGAACATCGTGCTGAGCGGCGGCGGTGGACGAGGGGGTAGTGGCGGTGGCGGTGGCGGTGGCGGTGGTCCCGTCGATCACGGCGGCTCCTCGTCGGGTGGCGCGTACGACGATGCGGACTACGGTGGTGGTGGCATCCCGGATGACGACGAAATCCCGTTCTGAGCCGGGGCGATTTTCGTGAGCACGGACCGAGATCGCACCGCGGCGACTCTCGTTTTCGGCCTGCCCGGGCTCACTGCCACGCGGGTGGCGGAAGGCTTGGTGGCTCGGGGCGAGAGCGTGCTCGGACTGCTCAAAGCCGGGGGGCGCGTGCAGCCTCCCTCCGGTGTCGAGGTGATCGCGGCCGATCCCGTGGCCATTGATCTGGGCCTGGCTGGTCCGGATTACCTCGAGCTCTGTGCGCGCGCGACTCGCGTCGTCTATGCAGTCGATCCAGTGATGGAAAGCGGGAGCCTCGAGCGGGCGACGACGCTGCGCATTGCTGCCGAGCTCCTCGAGCTCTTGCGAGCCGGTGCCGGTAAGCAGGGGGTGGTCTTTCTCTCCTCGCTCTTCGTCTTCGGTGACGCCAAAGGCCCGGTCGCCGAGAGCGAGTTCGAGGTCGGTCAGGACCATCCGGCGCCGCTCGAAGAAGCGCTGGCCATCGCCGAAAAGCTCGTGCGACGAGCTGAACGGGCGGTTCCGTTGTCCGTCGTGCGCGCGGCCCCGGTCGCGGGCGATGCCGAGCGACACCAGCTCTCGCCCTCGTCGCCCCTGGCCCGTTTGGCGGAACGGATCCGCTTGTCCCCAGGCGCCTTCGACGTCGAGTTTTCCGATCAACCCGTGCGCTTCGAGACGGCCGATCGTTTGGCCAACGTGCTCTTGCGCTGTTGGGAAGCTCCGCGGTCGCGCACGCTGCATTTGGTCGACCGCGAGCCGCTCAGCGATCGCCAGCTCGTGACGTGGCTGGCTGCGCGCATTGGTCGGCCGCTCTCCCCACCCACCAGCAGCATGCGTCTGCGCCAACGTTTGCGTCTGTCCGAGACGTCGCTGGCTCGCTCGATCCTCGGCTATCCGACGACGTTCGAGCGCAGCACGGCCGAGGACTTCTGCGCCGACCTGCTGGATCCCGACACGAAGGTCTTGCTCGAGGCGTTTTTCTCGCCGCAGCTGAGCACGCCCGGATTCCAGGCGTCCGACGTGCTTCGCTCGAGCGATTCCCGCGAGGACATCTCGTGAGCGTGTGCCAGCACTGGCTCGCGCGAATGCTCGTTCTGCTCGCGACGGGGGTTTCGTGTCGTCCGGCGCCGGCGTCGAAGTCGGTGCAAGCGCAGAAGACATCCGCGCCCGCGACGTCGCGTGAAACCTTGCCCACGACCGAGCCAGAGATCCCGCCGCCCCCTCCGCCCCTGTCCTTGGACGAGGTGCCACACGTGGGCGCGCTCGCCCGGCCACTTCCCGAGCTCGCTGCCTTCTACGATCAACTGGACGCCGTGCGGCACGGGCACCAAGCGCTGCGCCCGGTGCGGGTGATGTGGATGGGCGACTCGCACACGAGTGCGGATTTCATGACGCATCGGGTCCGCCTACGCTTGCAGACGCTGGCGTCCGACGCGGGGCCCGGCTTCTTGCGCCTCGGTCTCGATGCCTACCGGCACGAGGGCGCAAGCTTCGAGGTCTTCGGCAAGTGGCGACAGGAGCCCGTCTTGCCTGCGCAGCGCACGCGGGTGAAAGACGGCGTCTTCGGCTACGGCGGCATCCGCACGTTGCCGCAGGCAGGCGCGCGCGTTCGCTTCAGCGTGCGGCCGAGCGCCGCGTCTGCCGCGGGTCAGCTCGGAGAGGGAGTGGCTCCGGTGCCGCTGCGCTTCCGCTTGGCTTACCGGCTGCCTTCGGGGGCCGCATTCGACGTCCGCGTCGGCCAGGAGGAGGTCAGTCTGACGTCCTCCAGCGCGCCCGAGGCGGACGCCGCAGCCATCGCGTTGCTCGACCTGTCCGGCACGATGGCGGACTCGTTCGAGCTCGTCCACGTCGCTGGCGCGCCGGAGATTTTTGGCGTGTTCGTGGAGCGCGCGGAGGCGGGCCTGGTCCTCGATACCGTTGGCATCGATGGTGCGCGCGCGGCCACGGCGCTGGCTTGGGAGCCGGAACAGTTCGTCGCGGCCGTACGCGAGCGTGCGCCGTCGCTGCTCGTCTTGGCGTACGGAACGAACGAGGTCTTCGACAAGGGCGCGGTCGACCAGTACACCGAGCACTTGGTGACGCTCATCCAGCGCGTGCGCCAGGGTGCCGGCCGGATCCCGTGCTGGGTGATTGGCCCGATGGATGCTCCGGTACCGGGCGGCGCGTCGCGCCCGCGAGTGGAGGAGGTCAGTCGCGCACAGCAGGCGGCGGCACGTCGCGAAGGCTGTGCCTTCACCAGCGCGCAGGCGCTCATGGGCGGGGAGGGCAGCTTCGCTCGCTGGACCGCCGCTCGGCCGCAGCTGGCGCGGACGGATGGCATCCATTTGACGATCGCCGGCTACCGCGTCCTCGGGGACCTGCTGGCCGACACCTTGGTCCCGCTTCCGACATCGGCCGAGCGTCCATGAGGAGTCGCCACCTCGTCGCGCTCCGCGCGGGTACGATGGCTCTTCATGGCAAGGCGCTTGTTTCGAGCACCTTGCTAGCGATGGGCAGGGGCGCTGGCTGAGGACGCCGGCGCTGCCGTGGACGGTGTCGGCGGGGTAGCCGCAGTGGTCGGAGCAGGCGAGGGGGCCGCTCCAGCCGGCTCACTCGAGAGCCGAGCGGCGCCACCCTGCTTCAGGTATTCGGCGTAGCGATCCATCAGAGCCTGGTAGAGCCAGTTTCCGATGCGGATGGCGCCGACTCCGCTCGGGTGCGTCATGTCCGCCTGGCCGAGCCCCCGCCGGACCCACGCCGGCATCGAGCCCCAGCCCCCCATCGCCGTATACGTGTCGAAATACGCGCAGCCGAGCTCCTCGGCGGCTCGTCGTTGCTCAGCCACGATGAGCTCGATGATTTTCATGCTCGTGACCTGGCCGTTTTCGACTCGGGCGCGGTCCATCGCACCGATGACCAGGCAGGATGCTTCCGGCAGCGCAGCCTTTCCTTGAGCGATCACCGCTTGCATCGTCTTCTGATACTCCGGCATCGGATAGGCGTAGCCGTCGCCACTTTCGTTGGCGCCAAACTGATACGCGATGAGGTCCGGCTTGCGCCAGCGGAGCTCGTCTCGGTAGTGGGCGTCGTCCTGCTGGTCGAGGAAGCGAATGCGCGCGCCTTGAACGCCCAGTGCGTCGAGTACGACGCCCGGCCCCGCGCGTTCCATCACCACCCCGAATGCACGCGACGACGGCCCTCGGAAAGAGAGCTCGAAGCGGTGGGGACCGTCTGGGACCTCGACTTCGTGCTGTTGGACGGCACGTTCGGGTGCACTCGTATCAATCTCGGCAGCCGGCTCACCATCCACCTTGACCACGATCGTGCCGCCGCCTGGCTCCGCCAAATACGAGACGACGAAGCGGGATACCTGACCCCCGAACTCGCCGTCACCCGTACCGTACTTGGCAATGAGACCGGGCGAGGCACGGAACGTCACGCCGCCGAGTCCGTAGTAGCCGTCCTTGATGGTGGGACCGACGATGCGATTGACCTTGAAACCGCTGGACGCGAAGCGGAAAACGTCGTTGTGAAAGTACGCGGGCCAGGCATTGGCAATCAGCATGTAGCCGTGACCCGCGTCGCCGAAGGTCCCCTGCAGCTTGCGCCTGAGCGTGCCCGATACGTAATCGCTCACGATGACGGAGTCACCGAAGTGCGCAATGCGGGTAATGGCTCCAGGTAGGCCCCGCTGCGTGCGTTCGAGCGCGCGAAAAAATCCGTCGAGTGCGTGACCCGTGCGATCCACGATCGGCACGGGTGGCTTTTCCGTCTCGATCGCGGACCAATCGAGCGGCGCTTCCTGGCCACCGAAGCGCGCCTGTGGCGCGGCCGCGGACGGGCGCTCGGGCGTCGCCAAAGAGGCCTGCCCCGTGGCTTCGGTGAGCTGGGCTTCGCCTTCGGCCGGGGCCGCGAGCGCGTCGTGCGTCGGTGTCGGTGCGGCAGGCGGGACGGGTCGCGCCGAGAAAATGCGCAGCTCGGGAACGGGCGCGAGTTCAGCGATGCCGCCCAAGAGCGCCATGCCCATCACAGCGAAGACCGGTCTGGAGAGGAGCGCTGCTCGCGGGACGCCGACGGAGCCGTCCGGGGCGTCCGGACTCATGGTTCCTCGCCGTCGGACACTTCCTCCGGCAAGCTCCCGACGTCCTCGGCATTGTCGACGGGGAGGGGCGCGGAGTCCGCGGCCGATCCCACTTCGGCCGGTTCGCGCTTGGCCGCGCGCGTGGCATCCGCCCGGCCACTGTCGACGCCCGCCCTGGCTGGGTCAGCGGGCTCCGCGGCCGTCCCCGGCTGATCCCCTTCGGCGCCGGCCTCGTCCTGGCCGGGCTGGTCCTGGCCGGGCTGGTCCTGGCCGGGCTGGTCCTGGCCGGGCTGGTCCTGGCCGGGCTGGTCCGCCTCCGTGAGGCTGGCGAGCGCCTCGGCTGCGCGCTCGCGCTCTCGGATGGGAACCGTACTCGTGGCGGACACCTGCGAGAGCAGCTCCCGCTTGCGCCCAGGATCCGGCTCGGCGGCGGCTGCTTGCATCATGGCGGTCGCCCAGGCTGCTTCAATCACGATGAGATCCGGCTGTCCGGAAAGTGGGCGCGTCGCCGCCAGCCGGACGACCTCCTCGTGAGCTCTGAACACCTCGCCCCGACGGTGCAGCTCGATCGCGGACGCGAGCTCTGCGGGGGCGTCTGCGGCATCCGCCGTTTCGCCGGGCATGCCACGAAGGAACAAGAGGAGCGCCCCAGCGCCCACCAGCAAGGCCCCCCCGAGCGCGGCCAGGAGGGGCACTCCGAGCGGGAGGCGTGAGTCGTTCGGCTTGACGCTCATCGCGCCTCCGCTCATCGCTGCGATGCGCTCGCCCTCGGCGGCGTCGACGCGAAAGACCTGGCCTTTGGGGATGTACTTCAGCACGACGTCCCCGAGCTCGACGACGTCGCGCCCGTCGAGCACGGCGCGCTGGCGATCGTGCCCGTTGATGCGCAGTCCGTTGGCACTGCCTTTGTCGATGACCTCGAAGTGGTCGTCGCCGAGGCGCCGAATCTCGGCGTGGATACGGCTGACCGAGCCGTGATCGATCTTCACGTCACAGTCGTCGTCGCGGCCGATGAGCAGTCGATCACCCTCGAGCGCGTACTCGGCTCCCTGCGCAGGCCCAATCAGCACGACCAGACGATGAGGCAGCCGCGCGGGCGGCATGGTGGCCGCATCACCCGGCAAGGGGCCATGTCCCTGCTCCTGGGTGTCGAGCGCCTCATCGATGACTTCGATGCGGTAGTCGCCGAGCTGCACCAAGTCTCGATGGCCGAGCGGCTGCTCGCGATGTACGCGCACGCCGTTGACGAAAGTCCCGCACATGCTTCCGGCGTCCGTGATGGAGAATCCTCCGGGCGTGCGACGAAGCACGGCGTGACGACGGGAGACGTTGCGCTCCGTGAGGCGGATCGGATTCTCCTCACCGCGCCCCATGCGGTATTCTTCGCGGACCAGGTTGACCGTCGTGTGCTCACCCTGGTCGTCGGTGATGATCAGCTTCCACATGCGAGGGTGCGGTCCCGTGCAGCCATTGCGTACTACCTGAAAGCGCGCCCAGTCGTCCATAGCGCTGCCGGGAGCCGCACCGGCTTTTACGGCGGCTGGCTCGCGAGTGCGGTACGAGCAGCTGCGGCGAGCCGAAACAGGCCATCGTGGACTCGTGGACGTGCCGCCCGGATGGCCAGGTTCTCACGCGTGGGCGAGACCCGGTTGGTCAAGAGGCAGACCGCGACGCCTGCGTCTGGGTCGCACCAGAAGCTCGTACCCGTGAAGCCAAGGTGGCCAAAGGTGTTCGGCCCAGCGATGCTGCCCGCCGACGAACCTGGCTTCGTCACCCCGTCGAGGCCGAGGCGCAAGCTGCCGCCGGCACGGCGAGCCAGAAGGTGCGCCGCGCTTTGCGCAAGATCGCCCCGGCCTAGCGCGGCTTCGAGGAGTCCTCGGGCGAGGCCGAGGACGCCTGGCAGCGTGCCGAACAGGCCGGCATGGCCAGACAAGGCGCTCCCGCTGAGGGCCCATGCGTTGTCGTCGTGGACCAAGCCTCGTACCCAGCCGCCGCGCCGCGGCACGTACTCGGTTGGTACGGCGGCCGAGAAGGTCGCATCGCCTGATTTTCGCCATTGGCGAGCCGAGGCAATGGCCCAGCCGCGCGGCGACGTCAGTCGAGCCAGGACGATCTCGTCGAGCGACCGCCCGAGGCGGGCCTCCAAGACCTCGCCCACCAGCAAATAGCCGAGGTCGCTGTACACGGGGATGTCGGGGGGCCCGGGCCGCGTGGCTTCGGCAGCCGCACGCAGGATCGTCCGGCGGTGGAGTGGGAGCCCGGCTTGCTGCGGAACGAAGAACTCGCGATGGGCCACGAGGCCCGCCCGATGCGAGAGGTGCGCCTCCACTGAAGCCTGGCCGCCGCGCGTGCCCGCGAGCCAGGGTAGGACTTCCGCCACCGGCGTCGTCCAAGAGAGCTCACCTTGGTCGATGGCCAGCGCCGCGGTGAGAGCCACGCAAGGCTTCGTGAGCGATGCCAGGTCGAAGACCGAGCGCGCGGTGGCGCCGCCCGCGAAACCCATGGCCGACCGAGCGCCCCGATCTGCGGCATCTTGGCCGAGCACCCAAAAGCCACCTGCGGCTTTCGGCGCCACTCCCGCCGAAACGACCTCTGCCTCGAGGAGCTCCGCGATCTTCTGCGACCAGTCGGCGTCCAGCGAGACGCCGTGCCCATCGAGGTTCATCTGAAGTCCCTTTCGTAAGTGCGTCCCTGAGCCCGATTCGCCGCCGCCGCGCGATTCGCCGCCGCCGCGCGAGGGCGGGAAGCGGAACCCGGAGCAGGACGCTCGGAGGGCATCGAGCCGGTCGGGTGCCCTTTTTGACCGAGTCCTGCTCGGACAGGTATGCTGGCGGCTGGTCCATCACCGCGGCCGGAGGGCATGGGCGGAGGCGGGCTCAGGCCGAGGAAATACATGGCGGAATTCACTTGGGAAGCTCGCACGCGGACGGGCGAGGTCCAAAAGGGAGTCATGGACGCGGCGGACGCCACCGCCGTGCAAGCCAGGCTTCGCCAGCAGCAGCTGACGCCGGTCAAAGTGAACAAGAAGGGCCGACAGCTGTCCTTCAGCTTCGGTGCTTCGGTCAAGGTCAAAGACCTGGTCACGTTCACGCGACTCTTCTCCACCATGATCAACGCCGGCCTGCCGATCGTGCAGTGTTTGGACATTCTGGCCAACCAGCAATCCAATCCAGCGTTCAAGGCTGCGCTCATCGACATCAAGGGCCAGGTCGAACAAGGTTCGACGTTCAGTGAGGCGCTCCGGCGCCACCCGTCCATTTTCGACGACTTGTTCGTGAACCTGGTCAATGCGGGAGAGGTGGGCGGCATCCTCGATTCGATCATGAATCGTCTGTCCACGTACATCGAGAAGCGCGCGAAGCTGGTGTCGCAGGTCAAGGGCGCGCTCACTTATCCGACCATCGTGGTCGTGATTGCGGTCGGCGTGATGATCGTGCTCATGACGTTCGTCATCCCGGCTTTCGAGGAGATGTTCAAGAATTTCGGCGGCGGTCGAGAATCGCTGCCCGCCATTACCCGCATGATGCTCTCTCTCTCGGAGGGCTTCGTCAGCTATTCCTGGCTGATTGCGCTCGTGGCCATCGGAGGCTCGTTCGGTGCCGTGCAATTCTATCGCGATCCTCGCGGCAAGCGGGCGGTGCACAAGGCGCTTTTGACGATGCCCATGATGGGCCCCACCATGCAGAAGATCGCCGTTGCGCGCTTTACCCGCACGCTCGGCACGCTGCTGCAGTCGGGCGTGCCCATCCTGGACTCACTCGAGATCTGCGCCAAGACCGCGGGCAACGTGATCATTCAAGAAGGCGTGATGTCGGTCAGGCAATCCGTCAGCGAAGGCCAGAACATGGCCGAACCGCTGATCCGCGCCAAGGTGTTCCCGGAGATGGTGTCGCAGATGATCTCCGTCGGTGAACAGACCGGCGCGCTCGACCAGATGCTCAACAAGATTGCCGATTTCTACGAAGAAGAAACGGATGTCGCCGTCGCCGCACTGACCGCCTCGCTCGAACCGATCATGATGGTGGGCGTGGGCGGCATGGTGGGCGTCGTGCTCGTATCGATGTACCTGCCGATCTTCTCGCTTGCCGGCAGCGTAGGCGGCTGAGGGAGAGCTCGGTGCCGGGACCGAGTGAGTTTCCGGGCAGCGCCTCGCGTGGCCGCATCAAGCTGGTGGCGGGCGGACGCCTGCTCATTCTGGGCGGGTCCCAGCTGCTCGTATTTTGGTCGCTATCGCAAGGGGAGGGGCCCTTGTCGCCCGCAGCCCGCTTGTCGCTCGCGGCGCTCGTCGTCTCGCTCACGCTACCGGTCTTGCAGCTGGTGGCGAGTGCACGGCACTTCTACGCGGTCGAGGTGGCGATGGGGCAGCTCTTGATCGATCAGCTGCTGATCAGCGTGCTCGTCTTCTTGAGCGGCGGCGTCGCCAGCGGGGCAACGTCGCTCTACGGCTTGAGCTGCCTCGCGGGCGGGCTCACGTTGGGGGTGCCGGGCGCGGTGGCGGCCGCGCTGGCCGGGGGCGTGTGCTTCAGCCTGACCGCTCTCATCGAGCAAGCGCGCGCGCTACCGCTACCTGGCTTGCTGCCGCCACTCGATCGCAGCGGAGACCAGGCCACGTTCTACGTGGTGGTCAATGTGCTGGTGCTCGCGCTGGTGGCTCTCTTGGTGAGCTACCTCGTGGAGCGAGTGGCGCGGGCGTCCGGCGAGCTCGTCGTGGCCCGACAGCGGGCGGCGGCGGCGGAACGCTTGGCTGCGCTCGGGCGCCTGGCAGCCGGCTTGGCCCACGAGATTCGTAACCCGCTGAGCTCCATCGCTGGCTCCGTGCAGATCCTGCGGACGGGCCTCGAGCAGCCCGAGGATCGCCAGCTGTGCGACATCGTCCTGCGCGAGAGCGCGCGACTCGAAGAGCTGGTTTCCGACATGGTCGACTTGTCGCGTCAGCGCCGACCGCAGCCGGAAGAGGTCGATGTGGGAGCGATCGTCTCGGACGTCATCGAGCTCATGCGCCGGTCCGGACGAGCTCTATCGGACGTGACCATCCGGCAGGTCGGAGAGCGCACGGTGCGCGTTCGGGCCGATCCTGGTCAGCTTCGGCAGCTGGTTTGGAACTTGGTCCGCAACGCCGTCCAAGCCAGCAGTGCCGGCGGAGAGGTGCGGGTCGAGCTTGCGGTGGGACGGGTGGTCACCTTCATCGTCGATGACGACGGGGTGGGGATCGATCCAGACGCGCTCGGTCAGCTGTTCGATGCGTTCTTCACCACCAGGTCACAGGGCACCGGCATTGGGCTCGCCGTAGTCAAGCGCATTGCCGACGAGCACGGCTTCGAGCTGCGGGTCGACAGCGGGAGCGGCAAGGGGGCCCGATTCGAGGTGGACCTGGGAGTTCCGCTCAGGCTAAACGACGCGAGCTCGGCCGCGGACGGAAAAGATGCGGGGCCATTCGCCTTCTGACGGGGCTTCTTGCTAGTTTTTCTCGCCCGAGCCGCCGGCCGCACCCCACACGGGAATCTATCTCGTGCCCGCAACGTAGGACGCAGTGAACATGAAACTCGCCCGCTGGATTTCACTTCTGCTCGTGATCGTCTTCCTGGCCCCACCGCTCTTCGCGGCCGCAGCCGAGGAGTACGTCAAAGCCAAGCAAACCGAGCTCACGGCGCTGATCAAGAAGCCGCGGACGCCCGAGAGCGACGCGACCCTGATCAAGCTCTTCGATGGCCTGCTCGACTACGAAGCACTGGCCAAGGATTCGCTGGGCGAGGAGTGGGGGAAGCGCACGCCCGACGAGCAGAAGGAGTTCCAGAAGCTCCTGAGTACGCTGGTGCAGCGCGCGTACACCAAAGGCATCCGCGACACGCTCGACTACGACGTGACCTTCCGTGGCGAGATCGAGGGCAAGTCGGGCAAGGTGGTGCAGACCGTGGCCACCCACAAGACGGACAAGCGCAAAGAGCCCGTGCACATCGACTACGTCGTCCGCTCCGCCGGGTCGGTGTGGCGCGTGGTGGACATCGTGACCGAGGGTTCGAGCCTGGTTGCCAACTATCGGAACCAGTTCCGACGCGTCATCGAACAGAAGGGCTTCCCCGGCCTGCTCGAAAAGATGCGGGCCAAGGCGGCCGAGCCCGCCTGAGCGCTGCCCCTGCTCCTCGAGCGTCGCCCGCCAGCGGCGAGGCGGGCAAGCACGCCCCGCCGATTTGGCAGGGTCCGTTCGTCCGAGGCCTGCTAGCATAGAGGGTCGTGAGTTCTCGAGCCGAGTCGACCAAGGACCCGCGGGCCGCGCTGGTTCCAGGAGGTCCGGCCGAGGCCGCGGTGTTGCCCCTCCGGCTCAGTGTGGACCGGGGCGCGCTGTCGATCGAGCTGACGCGCCCTCACGCTCTGCCCGGTTTGATCGTCGAGGCACTCGATGTCCACCTCGAAGGGGTCGCCTTTCCCGTCGATTTGTCGCGCGGGGTGAAGCAGTTCCGCAATCGCCGCGGTTCGCTCCGGCGCCTTTTGGTGCGCCTGGACCTCGACGCGCTCGGCCGTCGGCTGCTTGCGGCGGCGCACGACGTACTCGGTGAGCCGGCGCTCGGCGTACGCGTCCAGCCTGCGCCGCTCACGGACGCACCTGGGGCCGCGGCCACGGACGCTGGCGTGCGCGCCGACAACGACGCAACCGCGCCCGCCCTGGGTGTGATTGGCGTGGCCGTGTTCGGCGCCGAGCGTGCGCTGGCGTTCGATCTCGTTTTGGCCCCTGGCAGTCCGCCAAGCTTCATCGTCGACGCGGCGCGCGGGTTCGGGCTGCAAAAGCCGGCTCTCGCGCTCGTGCTGACGCTGCTCGACCGGGCCCTCCGGGAGTCACCGCTCGAGGTGGTGCAGAAGGGTCGGTCACTCGAGTTGGGCGGCCTGGCGCGCGCGCTGCTCGCGGAGATCTTTCCTAGTTTGGGCTTTCGTGCGCCGCGCGTGGGCGGACACGTCGTGCACCGCGCGGTCTTCGGGCCAGAGGGCATCTCGCTCTTGATCGTGGGCGACGAAGACTCGTCGCCCGTAGGTGCGCGTGCGGTGCGACTCGCAGGGCTCGCGACGTTCACGCGTGCGGCCGATGAATGCCTGGCCGGCCTGGATTTCGACGGCGCGCGTTCGGAGTTCCTACAGGTGCTCGAGCGGGTGCCGAACCACCCTGAAGTTCTGCTCAACTTGGCCGAGATCGATGCGGCTTCGCCGCTCCGCGCCGAGTCAGCGCTCGCGTTCCTGGAAGAGGCGGTCCAGCCCGAGCTCGCGAGCCGGCCGGCCCTGATTGCGTGTCGCGCCCTCGCTGAGAGTCTGCGGCACGACCTCGCGCTCGAGGCCCTCGAGCAGGTGGTGGCGCGGGAGACGGACGGCACGATCGCCGCGCTCGCGCACTGCGCCATCGCTGCGCGCCGGACCGACCCGGGTGCCGTTCTGGTCGAGCTCGATCGCGCGGTCTCTCGCGCTCCTCTGCACCCCGCGCCACGCTGGCGCCGGCTCGAACGAACACTCGGTGACGGCACCTTGCCCAAGGCTCTCGTCGACGCGCAGGCGCTCGAAGCTGCGAGTCCGGCGGGTGCGGAGAGAGCGCGCGTTCTCGGGCGGCTCGGCCGCACCTTTGCCAGCTTCGGCCTTGCGAGCGAAGCGGTTGCGTGGCTCCGACGTGCACTCGCGATCACGCCCGACGATGCGGGGGTGCTGCTCGATTTGGCGGGCACGCTGGAGCGGCTGGGCGAGGGCTTGCGCGCAGCCGAGCTCTATCAAGCAGCGCTGATTCGCGCCGAGGAGGCGGAGGCGCCCTCGAGCCTGGATCTCGATGCCGCCCGGTTGGCTCTCGCTCGACTCTTGGCGCGGGAGACGCGCGATCCGGCGCTCGCCCTCGGCTACCTCAGACGGGTTGGCTCGCGCGCCAAGGACGCGCTCGCGGCCCGGGAGCTCGAGATCGAGCTCGCGCGCAAGGTGGGAGACACGGCGGCCCTGCGGAGCGCGGCACTGCGCTTGATTCAAGCGCTCGAGCTCGGGTGGATTGTGAGCGACCGAACCGATGCCATCTTGGCCGAAGTCTCCGTCGCACTCCGTGGTCTCGGGCAGGATGACCTCGCCGATCATGCTGCGCGCGTGGCAGCGATGCGTGCGCAGCACGGCCGCTCGTAGTCTGCGATCGCGCCCGGCCGGGACGCCATCGTGCCTCATCGCATCGCATCGTCGCGTCGTGCGGCGCGGTTGGTGGTGGGGAACGCGGCCGCGCCTGGGCGGCGATCACGAGACGACTGTGCAGTTTGCGCGAGCGCTCCCTGTGCGTGCACTGGACCGCGCTCGTGGAAGCGTCCATGGAAGCGCGCGCGGTCGGCGGAGAAGGCGCGCGCCGGGAACAACCTGTGGAAAACTTCTCCGCGTTCTGCACGAGCGCGGCATGTAGGACATTTGCGGATCGACCGTCGCCGAAGCTGCTTGTTGAAGCCCGCGTTCGCGAGCTATGTTCCCGAGCTCCGCTGGCGCGGGGAGGAGAGGACCCGAAGCCGGAGGAGGTTTCGTCCGCTCGGTCCTCGAGGATTCCAGTGGACAGTCGAGACGAGCCGCGGCATCGGTGTTGGCGACAGCCCGCCACTCGCAGCGGGCACCGAATGGGCGAAGCGCAGCATGCTAGAGACGGTCGAGGGGAAAGGTGAGCGCGCAGTAGGCGAAGCTTCGATGTCGGACGAGCGGGCAACACTCCTGTGGCGGCACTGGCTGACCTCGATGGCCGAAGACGCGGAAGCGGCGCTGGCCGCGGCGATCGCCTATCGCGACATGGACGCGGAAAGTCGCGAGCAGCTGCTGGACTCCCTGCAGATCGATGCCGCAGAGGTCGATGTGCCGGCGGTGGCGCTGTACGCTCCGCTGCTGGCGGTCGAACGAGATCCGGAACGGCGCGATCGCCTGGTTCACGCCATCGGCAACGACATCGACCTCGCCATGCCGAGGGCGCCGTGTCGGGCGCTCCGTGGCGAAAGTGGGCAAGCGCGCGTCTATCTGCTCGTGATTCCGCTCTACCTCGACTTCGTGCAAGTCCTGGCCTGCTCGGTCGAGCGCGGACGCTTCAACTGGGTCCGCCACGATCCGATCGTCGGCTACGACCAGGCTCCCGAGCACGGCGCGAAGGTGCTCGGTACCTTGCTGGAAGCGATCCCGGTCAAGGCGGTGCTCGACGACTTGGCAGTGGCCGTCTTGTCTCACCGGCGCCAAGGACAAGAACTCCCCGAGGCGCTCCAAGTCCTGGCGGACCTTCTGGGTCCCGACGTCGGGTGACCGTGTTCCGTCCGGCGAGGAGCATCGACGCGACCCGCAGGGAACCCACTGCGAGCCACCGGGAGCCCGCTGCGAGCTACAGGGCGCCCGCTGCGAGCCACGTGCTCCCGGCCCGCCTCCCTCGTCGGCTCGCGCTGGGTTGGGTCGCGCTCGCGTGGGTCGCGCTGGGCTATTTCGGGCTGGGCTATTTCGCGCTGGGTTGCTCGCCGCGGGTGGCAGCGTCCGGGCCGAGGCGTGCCCCGCAGAGTTCGGCCGATTTTGCCTTCTCGGGCGTGGATGGGCAGGTCATTTCCGACGAGGTGACGGCGGGGCGGGTCACGGTCCTTTTGTTCGCCACGACGTTCGACCTCGACTCTCAGACGCAGGCCAAGCTCCTGGAAGACCTGGTTCGAACGCATGCGCCGCGTGTGAACGCGGTGCTGGTTTTTCTCGAGGCTCCGCAGTACGTCGACCTAGCGCGGAGCTTCCGCGACGTGCTGCGTCTTTCGTATCCAGTTGCGCTGGCCGATAGCGAGGAGCTGCGCGCCGGAGGGCGCCTGCCCGCCGTGGTTGCCGTACCCACTTGGATCGTGATCGATCGCGCGTCGAAGGTGCGTGCGCATTACGAGGGCGCCGTCGACAGCGGCGCCTTGCTCGAGCTCGTGGAGCGTGCCGAGTGATGGTGGAGCTTCGGGGTCGAGGCGGGTGGGGCTCGCTCTTGCGGGAGGCAAACGCCATGGCGCGCCAGGCGCGGATGCTGACCCTCGACCTGGGCGAGATTCACTGGCCGGGTTCGGGGCAACGCTGCATTTTCGTCCATGGGCTCTACGCCACGGCGGGTGTGTTTCGGCCCCTCCGTGAGATGCTGCTCGGCGAGCTCGCGCTCACCTCATCGAGCTTCAGCTATGGGCTAGGACCGGGGATCACGGAGCTCCGTGAACGCCTGGAGGGCGTGATTGCGCGCGCTCCCGGAAGCGGTCCCTTGCACCTTTTGGGGCACAGCTTGGGCGGTCTGGTCGTCAGTGACTACGTGCAAAACAGCCCGCGATTCGACGCGCGGGTGGTCCAGACCATCACGCTGTCTGCGCCGTTTCGTGGCTCCCGCCTGAATCACCTCGTGCCGGGCGACGCCGGTCGAGACCTCGCCACCGATTCGGCATTCCTGCCAGTGCTGCGACGCGGCAACGAGCGTCGACGCCAGATCCCACAGCTCACGATCGAAGCGGGCGACGACGGGCGCATCGTCGCGTCTGCCGTTCCCGATTTCGGGGAGCATCACGTCGTGGCCGGCGCTACGCACAACGCGATTCTCTTCGACCCAGGCGCTTGGCAGCTCATCGTCGCGCGTCTGCGCGCCGGGTGAGCACTCGAGGGACGAGGGCTCACCCATGCGCCACGCCGTCAGGAGCTGGTCAGCGCGGCGAGCAGGCGGTCGAGGTCCGCCTTGGTGTGCTCTTCCGTTACTGCGACGAGCAGACAGTCCTCGAGCGTGCGCTCCGAGCGCCCGAGATCGTAGCCACCAATGATTCCCGCCTGTTCGAGGCGCGCCAGTACCTGCGCCGCTGTTCCGCGTGAGGGCGCGAAGCGAATCGCGAACTCGTTGAAGAACGGAGCGTCTGCGAAGGCGGCGCTGACACCTGGCAGGGTCAGTAGGGCCGATCGGAGGTAGCGAGCCTTGGCCATGCACTGGCGAGCGACCTCCTGAAAGCCGCTTCGCCCGAGCAAGGACATGCGGATGGCGAACGCGAGGGCAATCAGCCCTTGGTTGGTGCAAACATTGCTCGTCGCGCGCTCGCGCCGGATGTGCTGCTCCCGTGTGGAGAGCGTGAGCACGAAGCCGCGCTTGCCCTGGCTGTCGACGGTCTCACCGCAGACGCGCCCGGGCAGCTGCTGCAGGAACTTGCGGTCGTCCTTGCAGGCGAAGAGCCCAACGCCTGGCCCCCCGTACTGCGGGGGACATGCCAGCGCCTGTCCCTCGCCCACGACGATGTCGGCACCGAGCGCACCCGGCGCCTCGGCGAGGGCGAGCGCGTAGGGCTCGGCCACCGCCGCAATCAGCAGGGCACCTCGGGCCGAGCAGGCCTGGCTGAGGGCTCGCAAGTCCGACAGCGGACCCACGAAGGACGGATAGCCGACCACGACTGCGGCCACGTTGTCGTCGATGCGCTGCGTGAGGGTCGCCACATCGGCGGCTCCGCTCGCTCCGAAGGGGACGTCTACGACGAGCTCCTCGGGCGAGCCAGAAAGATACGACTGGATGGTGGCGCGGTACTGCGGGTGCACCGTCTGGCACACGACCACCTTGCTCCGTCCGGTCAAACGCTGGGCCATCAGTGCTGCCTCGGCGGCCGCACTGGCACCGTCGTAGAGGCTCGCGTTGGCGAGTGGCAAACCGAAGAGCTCACTCACCATCGTCTGGAACTCCCAGATGGCGAGCAGGGTGCCTTGCGCCACCTCCGGCTGGTAGGGCGTGTAGGCCGTGTAAAACTCGCTGCGGAGAAGCAGCTGATCGACGGCCGGTGGGATGTGATGAGCGTACATGCCCGCGCCCAAGAAAGAGAGCATCGAGGCGCCACGGTTGCTCTGGCCGATCTCACGCAGATGCCGCATGAGCTGGCTCTCACCCATGGGAGCTGGAACGTCGAGCGCTTCGCTGTAGCGCGCGCTGGCCGGGATGGTGGCGAACAGCTCGTCGATGCTGCCTCGGCCGGCCGTGTCCAGCATCGAGCGCACCTCTTCTGGCGTGTGAGGCAGGTAGCGCATCAGTGGTCCGACGAGTCGACGTGGCTTTGGTAAGCGGCGCTATCCATCAAGCTGGCGAGGCCGGCGTCGCTCGGCTGGATGCGAATCATCCAGCCCTTGCCCCAGGGGTCCTCGTTGACCAGCTCCGGCGTGGACTCGAGCGCGTCGTTGATGGCAACGATGGTGCCGCTCACGGGCGCGTAGAGATCGCTCAGAGTCTTGACGCTCTCGATCGTGCCGAACGCCTTGCCGGCCGCCACTGTGGCGCCGACCTTGATGTCCAGGTTGATGAGGGTGATGTCCCCGAGTTGCTCGACGGCGAAGGCGGTGATGCCGATGGTGATGACACCCTCGGCTTCCAGGGCCCATTCGTGGTCTTTGGTGTACCGACGGTCGCTCGGAACGGTGGCTGGATTCATGGCTACGCGGGCGCTCTAGCGTGCTCGGGTCGGGCGGTCCATAGCTCGCTGCGCCGAGCGCAGCGCGCCTGGCGGCCACCTCCGCTGGCGCGGTCTTTCAGGCGCGCGGGCGGCGATAAAATGGCGTCTTGACCACCTGGGCCTCGATGACCTTGCCCCGGCAGTCGACGCCGAGTGCGGTCCCGACCGCGGCCAGCTGGGGCGGCACTCGGCAAAGGCCGACCGACTTGCCGAGCGTGGGTGACGGCCCCCCCGAGGTGACCACGCCGACGACGTTTCCGGCGCCGTCCAGGACGGGATAGCCGTGACGACCGACGCCGCGGCCCACCATCTCGAAGCCAACGGTGGTTTGGCTGGGGCCAGCGGCCAGGCGCTGGGCGAGCGCTTCTTTGCCGACGAACGCCGGCTTGTCCATCTTCACCGTCCAGCCCACGCCCGCCTCGATGGGATCGATGTCCTCGCCAAGCTCATTGCCGTAGAGCGAGAGGCGAGCTTCAAGCCGCAGTGTGTCGCGTGCGCCCAGGCCGACCGGCAGGAGGCCGAGTCCCTCTCCCGCCGCGAGTAGGCCACGCCAGATGCCCACGGCCGCGGCGCTCTCACAAAAAATCTCGACGCCATCTTCGCCGGTGTAGCCCGTGCGCGCGATCGTCACGGGCGCGCCCGCCAGCGCTGCACGAGTGAAATGGAACGAGGCCAAGCTGGCGCCCAGGTCCCCGAGGCTCGGCTCGAGCGCGCTCAGCACCGCGAAGGCGCGTGGCCCCTGGAGCGCCAAGAGCGCGGTTGTCGCCGTTTCGTCCTTCACCGTGCAGCCCGCTCGTCCTCTGGCCTGCGTCGAGACGTGGCCCACGATCTTGGCGTGGTTGGACGCGTTGCAGACGATGAGCACCTCGTCCGCCGCCACCTTGTAGAGGATGAGATCGTCCAGGATACCGCCGTCTTCCCGGCAGCAGCAGGTGTAGAGCGCCTGCCCCACCTTCGTACGCTCGAGGTCGTTGGTCACCAGCTGGTTGACGAAGCTGACCGCGTTCGGACCGCTCACGCGGATCTCGCCCATGTGCGACACATCGAACAGCCCCGCAGCGGTGCGCACGGCCGTGTGCTCGCGCACGATGCCGGAGTACTGAATGGGCATCGCATAGCCGGCGAACGGGACGAGCTTGCCGCCGAGGCTCTCGTGCTCGGCGTGGAGGGGCGTTTGGAGAAGAAGCGCGGCGTCCGTCATGGCGGCGGAGGCTACTAGAGAGCGGCGCGCAAATCCCGCGGCGGACCCACGTTGGGCCCGGACAGGCGACTCGAGGCGCGGCTCACTCCAAGCGGTGCGCGTCGAGCGCTCCGCCCGGGGTGCGCCCGGCCCGTTCCCAGCGCTGCTCGTCGGTGAGCCCCGGCATCGCCGGCGGGGCGAACAGGTTCTGCACGATCAGGTGGGTCGTCACGCCCTCGTCGATGAGCTCGAGGCGCAGCGGAGGGGCGCTGGCGTCGCTCCTGAGCTGCACCTTGGGGAACACCAGCTTCTGCTCGGACATCTCGACGTGCTGCACGAGCACGCGCGCTCGCAGGTAGTCCCCGAGCTCCTGCAGGGACACCCGACCCCGCACGTGTGCGATGCGCTTGCTTTTCCGTTCGAGCTTCATGTTGCGCGGCACGGGGAGGCCGAACGCGCTCTGTTCGCCTTCGAGGAGCTGCCCTGGAGGCAAGCGGTCCGGTGTCTTCGGCTCCGGCGCGCTCGGGCGAGCAGCGGCCTTCGGAGCGTCGTCCGGCCGACTGCAGCCAGCGCTGCAGATCGTCAGCACGAGCAGTGCGCAGTACGACGCTCTTGCGAGCGCATCCCGCAGCTCCGCGGCGACGGCTCTCACTCGAGGATGGCTGCCCACGACTCGATGGTGGCCCCGGAGGACGGTCGATTCAAACCAATGGTCTCGAAGCCGGTCTTGAAGCCGAGGTCTTCCTTGCTGGTCTTGGTGGAACCCGTCTGAAACGCCAGCTGAAGCGTGGTGCTGGTGACGCTCGTTGCGCTCGTGTGCGCGCCCCCGAGCAGCGCGCTGTTTGGTGTGGTCGTCTCGAAACAGCTGGGCGCGTACTCCAGATTGATGCCGAAGATGACGGTCCCCGAGGGCAGCCCGAGCTCCACCGCGGTGGCGCGGTCGGGCAGAGCCGTCTCGATGGAAGAGTCGAGCAGGCTGAGGCGCGGCGAGCCGCCCTCCGACGGATCGGTACTGGACGCGGGCTTCAGGTAGTCGACGGCATAGACCGTGGACGCGCCGTCTTCGCAGGGATCGGTCGTCTCGGGTGTGAACGACGAGTAGTAGAGGATGCCTTCGTTCAGGCGCAGCGGGCCGAGTACGTGCTCGCCGTTCTGCATCTCCTGGTACCAGTTCACCGCTGATTGGTACTTTGCGAGCGTGCTGTTGTACGTCTCGCGGAGCGACCAGACGTAGTGCTCTTCGCCGGCGCCGCCGGAGAGGTCTTGGTCGCCGGTAGCCGTCGCCAGGGTGACCTGGCCCATTTCATTCACCGAGAGCGTGGGGGCTACGATGATGGGTCGTCCGGCGGCGCTCGCCTCTTCGGGGTCGCCCACGCTGGCGTGCTTCGAGAACGTGTCGAAGAAGAGCGTCATCGTCCACTGACTGGGGGTGCCCGACGAGGTGTCCACGCGCCAGATGCTCCCGTCCTGGTCGCCGACGAAGATGCGATCCGATACGGCGCCCGGGCCGTGCGGATACGCGGCGGGGGTGCCGGTGATGGGCGAGTCGAGCAGGGCAGCGACCGCCTTGCCGGTCGCGAGCGTGGGGGGTTCGGCCGTGTTGCGGCGGAAGCGGGCCAGGATCTCGCCGGTGTCGAGGCGCACGATCGTGAGCGAGCGCGCGCCGATGTAGGTCGTGTCGTCGACGCCGGCATCGATGTCACCGCGGTTGTCTTTGTCGTAGTTGTAGCAGCGCACGTTGTGACGGACGGCATAGCCGCTGGCGACCTGGGAATTCGTGACCTGTCCTCGTTCGCAGTAGCCGGTACTGGTGGAGGCATGCCCGCCGGGCAAGACGGCCACCGCCGTTTCGGTGCCACTCACCAACAAGGTCGTGATGAGCGGCGTCGCGCCTTGCTCGCCGAAGAGCGGATTGCCGGCCGCGTCCGTCGTGAGCTGCCAGAGCAGGCGGGGCCCGGTGGCGCCGGTCACCGTGGGATCCGTGATGTCGAGGGCAAAGTAGCCGGACTGTGCACCGCCGAACGCCTGCACCAAGATGGTGCGGTAGGTGCTGCTGGCCGCAGCTGCCGAGGTGCTCGAGCGCTCGAGCTTGAAGCCGTAATACGTGTTCGCGGTGTCCGTCGTGGCCACGACGTCCTGCACGACGGGCACCCCATCGAGCAGCTTTTGCCGGCTCTTCGGGTACTGGGCATCGATCTGCGGCAAGATAGCCGGCGGGATGAAGGCGAAGAGCTCGTTGCTGTCGGTGTTGTCGACTTGGCCGTCGTCGGGGTCGTTCGGCGAGAGCATGAAGCCGTGGAGCACGCCGTCGTTGCTCGACGTGTACACCATCATCGGTCGCTCCATCGGCGCCGCCGCCGAGCGGAAGATGTCGTACGTCTCGTCCTCGATCTCGGCCGTCGGATGATCGACGATGACGGGCGTCGAGTGCATGACGTCGCCGATGACGCTGCAGCTCTCGTCCAGCGGGCCGGTTGCCGCAGTGGCGCAGCGGCTATAGCCCGTACCGTTGTTGCCTCCGACGAACCAGGTGACCAGGCGCGTTTTGCAGTCGGCGGCGGTGAGACCCGCGCAGGGCCCCGAAGCGCTCAAATCAGGCTGAATGGCGAGCTCCGACAGCGCCGTGGTGAAGGTGCTGGGGTTGCCCATCTTCACCGCGTTCGTTCCGCCGGCATTCTTGCCGACGCCATCGTCCGTGGCGGCCGTGTCGCTGATGTTGGGGCGGATGCTGCGATTCGAGTAGACGACGCCTGCCACGGCGTCTGGCTGGTAGGTGATGAAGTTCCGCGCGGTCGGGTGCGAGTTGACGTTGAACGAGAAGTCGTCGCCCACTGCTTCGTCCTTGTCCGCTTCGACGACGGCGTTGGTATCGTCGCAGACGAAGCGGGAGCGCTCCACGGTGCCGCGCCAGACGCCCGTGATCCCTGCCTCGTACGAGGTGAGGATGCGGAATGCGACCGCGCCGGTGTCGTCGGCGTCGCCTACGCCAGGGGAGCGCACCGGCTGCGTGGCGCTGCCGCCGCCCGCCAGGATGTCGGCGAAGACGTCGCTGAGCGCGCTCCGCAGGATGTTCTTGTTCTCGCCGAAATAGGCCTTGCTCGTGCCTCCTTGGGCGGCGATCTCGTTGAGGGTGCAGCACACGCGGAGCTCCTCGGTGGAGGCCTTGGAGCATTTGCCGTCATCCTCCCAATCCGCTGGCACCATGTTGTTGCAGTTCGTCGCATCCGTCCCGGTGGTCTGGTCCTCGGCGAAGCCCACGACGTAGGTTTTGACGGGGCCTTTGGTCCGAGTGCGGAGCGACAGCGTCACCTCTTCGGGGCGGCGGTACGGGCATTTCTCGTCCGTGCCCTCACAATGAGGACGAAGGTCCAGGTTGGGCTCGCCGTCCGTGAGCAGGATGATGTACTGGTCTCGGCACTCGTTTTCGACGTACGGGTCGTTCTTCGGCCCGAAGTAGGCCGAGCGGAGCACGTTGGTCGTGGAGGAAGGATCGGGCTCATCGTCGACGGTCAGGAAGGTTTCGGCGTCCGTGAGCGCGCCGGCGATGGGCGTCGCGCCGTAGGGGCGCGTGCTCAGAAGCACCTGCTCGATGCGATTGTGGCGCACGATGTCGGCGGACGTCTGAGCATCCGGATTGCCGAACGGGATGAGCTTGCCTTCCCAGGCTGGCGCGGCGCCGTTGCGCGCTCCGACTTCCAGCGTCTCCGGATCCAAGTCGCAGTCGATCGGGCGGCCGGCGGCCACGTCCGTGCCGTCGAAGTAGCTCCAGGCTCCCTCGATGCCGTCGGGGTAATTGGCGGTCGTGGAGCTGAAGCCGACGCTCTGGTCGGGCAGCGTGTCGAACGTCATCAAGCCGAAGCGCAGGTTGCCCGTGAACGAATCGATCAAGCCGTCGGGCGACTGCGCGAAGGCGCAGGTGCTGGCAGAGTCGTTGTACAGGGTGAACGCGGGCCCGGCGAAATCGAAGGCGTTCGGCGTGGCGTTCAGGGTCGTGAGGTCGGGTGTCGGTGCGCAGGTGCCGCTGAGCGGACGGTGGTAGTTGTTGCGGTAGTCGTAGTCCGGCGGGTTGTAGGGGCCTGGCAACGCATAGAGGCTGGTGAACTTGGAGCTGGCTCGATCGATGGACTCGCAGCGATAGTTGGTGATGGTGCCCGTGAGCACCTCGACCAGATCGACCCAGCGGCTGCGCTCACTCGCGGTGCCCCCGGTCGGGTCGCAAGTAGGAAAGGTCTCGAGTCCCGCCTCGTACTCCATCGAACCGGACGTATCGACGATCAGGAGGACGTTGGGGGCCTTCTTCTTCGTAGCTCCGGGGTCTTGGGCCAAGCCGGTGCTGCTGAGGCTCAGGAGCAGCGCCAGCATGAGGCCTGTCTGGAGGCGGGAGAGGCGGCGTAAGCGGTTAGGGTGGGTCATTCGATGGGTCCGATGATGGCGTGAGCGCGCACGGCAATGCGCCCCGCCGCAGAGTTCTGAGCGCTCGAGGAAACGCTCCCGGCTTTGCACAGGTTGCCAGCGACGGGCGCCTCCGTGTGCGGTCGCACGGTGCCGTAGGAGGTCAGCGTGACCAGCCGATAGGGCGAGTCTTCGTTCAGCGGCGAGCCGGGCACGATGGCCCGTCGCGGAGAGGTCACCTCTACCGTGAAGTCGCCCTGCACCTCGTTCTCGAACGGGCTCAGACTGCCTTGCGCCGCGTCGGCGAGCAGGTCCTCGGTCGAGGCGTCGTCGATATCGCTCAGCCAGAGGCTCTTGCAGAACGTCCGTCTGCTGCTCGCCGGAATCGACTCGCACGCATCACCGCCGGTCGACGCGTAGGCCTTCTCGCCGAGGCGATAGTTGGTGGCCGCCATGCCCGGGATGCTCAGGTAGGTCGAGGCCGACACCAGGCCGAGCTCCGCGACGTACTGCGCCTGCAGTGACGCGCGCTCGTAGCCGCTCGCGCGGTCGACCAACGAGGCCGAGTGCATCGCCCACATGCCCATGCCCGAGAGGAGCAGGATGGCCATCATCACCACGAACACGGCGGCGCCACGCTCTTGGGCGCGTTGGCCGGGGACCGACTGCTTCAGTTCCATACTCGGTTCCTCGTGTTGCGGGTGGCGATGAACGACTGCAGGGTGCGCACGCGCGCGTAGTCACTGGCACCGGTGCCGCCGCTGCCGGTCGTGAGCGGCACGCGATAGAGGCCTGCGCCGGAGGCGACGTTCGCCTGACGGTCGGGCACCCGCGAGCGCACCGCGAGCCGCGGGCTGAGCCCACGGATCAGGTGTGGTCCGTTGTTCACGTTGGCCGCTGGCGCGACGGTCGATTGCCCGACGAAGCGTAGATAGTTGGCGTCGGAAGTGGTGCTTCCGGACACCAGCGTGTTCGTCGCTGCATCGAGCCCCTGCACGCCCACCCGGAAGTCGACGGCAAACTCGGCCACGAGTTCCTGCGACAAGGGCGTCGTGATCGCCGAGCTCGGGCTGATCTCTTCGCGCAGGAGGTCGAAGCGAGGCCACGCGGCGTCGGCCCCGGCCGTGCCCCCCGTTCCGGAGTAGAGGGCCGCATAGGCCGCGTTGCCGGACAGCGTGCTCAAGCGGTAGCGGATGATGTTGACTGGGTTCACCAGCACGTCGGCGCCGAGGCCGCGGAGACCGCAGGTCGGGTTGCCCGCCTTGAGCACGAGCGGGATCGTGTTCAGGACCTGCACTTCGGGCGTGGTCGCCGCGTCGGCCTTGACGTCCGCAACGACGGTGTATTGCTCCTCGCCGGTGTTGGCGCTGACCAGGCGCAAGATGCGGCCGGCGGGGAAAATAGTGCCCAGCACCGCTTTCGCGTCGGAGGGCGAGAGCGTGGTTGCGTAACCAGCCCGCGCGAGCTCGTCCGACTGCGGATCGAGGAAGATCTTCGAGTCCGTCGCATTGACGCTCCGCGCCGGGTACTGGTCGGCGGTGGTGTAGTTTCCCCACAGGATGAGCTCATCGGGGGCGAGACCCACGGCCGTGAGCCAGGTGCTGGTCGTCGCGGCGGCATTCACCCGGGCCAGCGCCATGTCGCGCATCAAGGCGTGGTCCGCCCAATAGCCGCCATCGATGCTGGTGGTCGTCACGGCCGTGGTGGGCGAGAGGCGCGTCGGGCAGCGGCCGAGGTCCTTCACTAGGTTCGGGCTCGCGAGGAAGCCCGCGCGCTGCACGTCGGCGCGCAAGCGTTGGTAGCCGGTCAAGACGGCGGTCGTCGCGTCGGCCAGGCCACTTTCGTTGCGAAAAAAGCGCGACACGTCGCGCGTCAGCATGAACACGAAGACCGAGAAGATGAGGCCACCGGTGAGGGCGACCATCAGCTCGACCAGCGTGAAGGCCCGCTTTCCCGGGAGGCGACGCACGCTCACTGCAGTCCTCCCGTCTGGCGCACGGTGGTCGTCTTGTAGACGAAGTGGAAGTTGTCCGTTGCGGCACCGATGGGCTCGACGTCAGTCGCGGTCGCCGTGGCCGGGCAGTACGCCTCCGACCAGACCGGGCCTGGCTTGGGCCAGAAGACGCGCACCTCGGCGCGGAGCATTCCGTTCGGCTCCGGGAAGACCTCCGTCAGGCGGACGTGGGTGCAGAACGAGCCGCTGGTGTTGGTGACGGTCGCGCCCAGGGGATCGAAGCCGGGGCCGAACGTGCTCGAGCTGGCGGGCAGGTTCCAGGCCTCGCTGGACGTCACCTGCTTGAGCCAGGTCGTCCTCCCCGAAGCCAGCGGAAACTGCTGCGTCCAGAGCGTGGAGTCGACCGCGAGCTGCTCGAGCCACGACTCGGCAGCGAACGTCGCGATGGCCACGTTCTTGGCGTGCGCATTGGAGCCGGAGGTCACGCGCTGCATCGCGAAGACGCCCGTCACGCCTACCGCGAAGATGCCGACCGCCATCACGAGCTCGACCGCCGTGTAGCCCCGCGCGATCGCGCGCTTCTGCCGCGCGATCGCTCGACTCGAGTGCAAGACCTGCCGGGTCATTAGAGCGTCCCCGCGGTGACGCGCGCCGTGCCGTTCGGTAGGACGATGACCCGGCGCTGGAGGCCGCCCGACCCGTGCGTCACCGAGACGGTGGCGGGCGTGACCAGCTGGGCGAAGGTGCCCGTGAGGCTCGTGCGCGAGTATGCGCGCCCGAGCGGCGTGAAGCAGATGTCCGCGGTCGCGCCGAGCGACGAGCTCACGCTGTACTTGCCGCCGTAGCTCGGATTGTAGCTCTCGATGGTTTGATGAGTGTTCGTGCTCGTGGTGTTGAATCGATCGGCCGGGGTGGTGCAGGACGGTGCGGGGAGAGTCTTGCAGCCGAGTCGGTCGGAGTCGGTGAACCCTTGGATGCCTTCGAGCACGGTGATGGCGCCCGACTGGTAACGCACGACCACTGCCGCTCCGCGGCCCATGGCGCGCAGGCGCGCCAACCGATAGGTCGCAGCAATCTGTTCCGCGGCCGAGCGGGTGTTGTAGCTGTCCACTCGTGCCATGATGCCGGGGGTGGCGAGAGCCGCGAGCACCGAGATGATCACCACGGTGACCATCAGCTCGATCAGGGTGAACCCCCGTCGCTCGGCGCCGCCGAGGGGGGGCGCGAACCTAGGACGGAAGCGGGTAGGCGAGATCATGCAATGGTCCGTGTTTTCTAGGTGCAAAGCTCATGCCCAAGGCCGGGCGCGGCCGAACGACGTGCCCGGGGCTCCTCGGCTCGAGCCAATCGCGAGCGGGAGGGCGCTTTCCATGCGCTCGAACCTACCCTAACCAGGCCCCCGACTGGTATGCGGCCCGCCGCCTATCGAAGCGCGCAATCGCAATCGCTGCGGGAGTATGAAAACGTTGCAGGCCTCGAACATGCCCCTTTCTCCTACACGGACCGCGGTCCTCGGCATGCTGGCGCTCGTCCTCCTGGGCGGCTGCGGGCGCAAAGCAGAGCGGGGCGAGCCGCCGCCAGCACCGACGCTGCAGAGTCCCTGTGAAGGCCAGGCGCTCGGGCCGAGCGCTCTCGCTCCGGACCTGCCGGTCCGCGCTGCGGGCCACTGCGTGGACCCGCGCATCGACGTGCGCAGCTATGGCGTGGGCGCCAAGGCGCCGCTCGATAGCGTGTGCACCGAGCTCTTCAACGGTGAGTGTGAGCTCTATAAGACCTACGGGCTCGAGGGCGTGCGCACCCTCGAGTACGCACCGAGCGTCGGCGATCATGCCGTGAGTGTGGTGGTTTCGGAATTTCGGACGGGGCCTGGTGCGTTCGGTTTTTTGACGCGCCGCATTCTGGCGGGGGGGCCGCCAGAAGGGTTGACCGTCGAGCCGCTCGAGCTGGCTGGACAGGGAGCACTCGGAGCGAGCGTCGCCTACTTGCGACGTGGGCGACGCGTGGTGGAGCTCACGTACGTCTCGCCCACGGAGACGCCACAAGAGGTCGAAGCCAAATCGAAGCGCATCTTGCCCGAGCTCGCGCGCGCCATCGCGCTCGAGCTCGGGGGAGACGAGGCATTGCCCAGTGTGGCACAGCGCGTCGCCCTGACGGGCGTTCTGCCCCTGGGCCTCGAGCTGCCCCCCGATGGCCTTTTTGGCCTCACTGGGACGGGGCCGCATGCCATCGCGCACTTCGGCGGTACGAGCCCGCATCGCTTGCTCGCCGTCGAGGCCGTGGACGAGCCGAGTGCCAAAGACACCTGGCGCTTGTTGGCGACCGCCGGCGCGCTTCGGAAAGTCAAGGGCAGCGATGTGGTGACGCTGCGCGTGTCGGACGAAGGGCGTCCGCCGGAGGAATGGTTCCTCCTGCGGCAGGGCCGCTTGATCGTGGGCGTTGGACCTGCACTCGGAAAAGGCGCCCCGCCACTGCCGCCCGGCGACGCGCGCGATCGAGCAGAAGCGGCGTGGACCGCCTTTGCACGCGCGCGCCTGGCCGAGGCGATGAAGCACGCGGAACGCCTCGGACCTTGAGCTGCCTCACTCGGTGCGCTGGATGACGTGGAAGCCGAAAGCGCTCTCCACGACCTTCGCCACGTCGCCCGGCTGAATGGCGAATGCAGCGTCCGAGAACTCGGGCACCATTTCTTCGCGACGGAACCGTCCGAGGTCGCCGCCCATCGCCGCTGAGCCGGCGTCGTCGGAGCTCTCTTTGGCGAGCGCGGCGAAGTCTTCTCCACCGAGGACGCGCTTGCGAAGCTCTTCGGCGAGCGCCTGCGCTTCTTCGCGGGTGCGGGTCACGTAGGGCCGCGCGTGCTCGGCGCCTCGGTAGGCCACCAGAATGTGCCGCGCCCCCACCTCGAGAGGCTCGTTCGCCCGCGCAGTGGCAGCAGGCGACTGGGGGGCTTCCGGAGGAAGGGGGACGACGGGCTCTCGTCCCGGACCAGCTTGGGTGGACACGACGCAGCCGAGGGTCGACAAACCGACCACCACGAGCAGGAGGGAGCGGCGCGCGCGACTCATGAAGGACTCACACTGGCCCAGGCGCCGCCGACGACCGCATCGGGCCTTTGTCCGGCGTACACGGACATCGCGAAGGTGTCCGGTTGGTCGGCTTCGTGGATGACCGTGCGCAGTGTCTCGCCGGGCCAAACCGGCTTTTTGAACTGGGCCGTGAGCGAGCGCAGCCGCAGCGGATCTCCCTGACACGGCCCGGAGACGACGGCGCGTGTGAGGTAGCCGAAGGTGCAGAGACCGTGCAGAATCGGCCCTTCTTCGAAGCCGACGGCGCGTGCAAACTCGGGATCCGCGTGGAGCGGGTTCAGGTCGCCCGACAGGCGGTAGAGCAGCGCTTGTTCCGGGCCCGTCTTGTCCTCCAGCTCGAACGCCGGTGCGCCGTCCTTGGCTTTCGGTTGGCTGGCCTTGGGAGGACGGGGCCCGTCGAAGTTCCCGGTGTCGCGCACGACCAGCGTCCATTCCGTCTCGAAGAGCAGGCGGCCGTCCAGCTTGGTCGTGGTCGAGAACACCACGTAGGCAAAGCGCTTCAGGTCGTAGATGCCATCGACGCGCGCGGTCGTCTCGAGGCGGCCTGCGCTCGGGATCGGCGCGTGGAGACGAATGGTCTGACCGCCGTGCACGACGCGACTCATGTCGGCACGGGCTCGCTCCACCAGCGGGACGAGCGCCGCGTAGCTCGGGACCACGGCGAAGGAGGGCACGACCAGCGGCCCGCGCTCTTCGTAGAGGTAGTCGAGGTCAGCGCGGGTGCAGCCGACGCCGAGGTTGTACAAGACCACCGTCTTCCAGTCGTACTCGAAGTAGAAGGGGGCGGTCGTGTGGCCTACCGCCGTGAGGTCAAGACTCATGACGGGGGCGTCTAGCGGGTCGGCCGCGGCTGGACAACACCCTCCGGCCCGCCAAATGCCTGGCCCGGCTCCCGGTCCTCAAACTCCTGGAAGTTCCGGCCAACGTCACTAGGCTGCGCCGAGCCCGGGAGACCGTTCCCGGACCGCCAGAGCATGAGCGAGCCAACGGAACCCGCCAGCACAATGGGCAGCCCGAGGGAGGCCCCTTCGCCCGGGGAGTCCGCGTCCGAGGCGTCCTTTTCTGCGCCCGAGGGTTCGTCGAGTGACGGCGCTGCGTCCGGCGGCGCTGCAGGGGACGGCGCGTCGGCCGAGGGCGCAGCCGCTGGCACCTACCAGGTTCTGCTGCCGACGTTCGAGGGGCCGCTCGACCTTTTGCTCCATCTGATCACGGAGCACAAGCTCGACATCCTCGACATTCCCATCGCTTTCGTGAGCCAAAAGTACGTCGAGTACATCACGCTCATGCAGGACTTGAACATCGACCTGGCGAGCGAGTACCTCGTCATGGCGGCCACGCTGGCCCACATCAAGTCCAAGATGCTCCTTCCGGCCCCGCCCGAGGGTCAGGACGACGACGCCGGCGAAGACCTCGACCCGCGAGCGGAGCTCGTGCGGCGCCTGCTCGAGTACCAGAAGTACAAGCACGCTTCCGAGCAGTTGCTCGGCGCGCCGGTGCTCGGTCGCGACGTCTTCTTGCGCGGCCCGACGGCGGAGAAGGTGGAGGGCGAGGCTCCGCTCGCGCCGGTCAGCGTCTTCAAGCTGCTCGATGCGTTCCAACGCCTGCTCAGTCGCGTCAAGCAGACGGCAGACCACCTCATCGACGTCGACCGGATCTCGATTTCCGAGCGCATCCTGCAGCTCGTCGATTTGCTCGAGGGTCGCGGGCCGACGGTGTTTGACGAGCTCTTCGTAGGTGAGTTCACCAAGGCCGACCTGGTGGTGACGTTCCTGGCTCTCTTGGAGATGACGCGCCTGCGCATGATGCAGGTCCTGCAGGCTGGCCCGCTCTCGGAGCTCTACGTGGAGCTGACCCTGAGCGACGAGCAGCATCAGGTCCTGAAACGCGACGCCGGAGAGGGCGACCCACTCGCGAACTTGATGGGAAGCGGGGAGCTTCCCGCTCCGCAGACGGACGAACCGGATACCGGCGATCTCAAGTAGCGCCGGACCGTCATGGGCTGAATCTTCATGGGAAAGACCAAGAATCGTAGGGCTCCGGCCAAACCCACCCCGAGTCGGACGCGCGGGCGGGGCGCTGCTGCGCCCGAGCAAGCGCCAGCCGAGGACGTGGCCACCAGCGCTCAGGACAGAGCGAGCGGTGGCGAGACGCTCGAGCCGGGCGACGAGGGGACGGAGACTTCCTCGGCCGCAGATGACGAGACTCGTGCTCGCGCGGAGACGGAGCTCGACGGCGTGGACGCCGATACGCCTGAGGAGGCGCTCGTGGACGCCGAAACGGTCGACGGCGAAGCGGCGGACCCTGGCACGGAGCCCGACGAAGCTCCGGCGGACGAGGCGTCGAACGAGGCCACGCCGGAGAGCGACCGACTGCGGATTGCTTCGGGCCCGGGCGAGGAGGTCGCTGTTTCCGACGCGACCTTGGCGGACGACCTCGAAGGGGCCGAGTCAGCGCGAGGCGTGGAGCTCGCCGGCGAAGGCGTCGAGTTCCAAGAGGGCGAGGCGGAGAACACCGAGGAATTCCTGAAAGGCCTCGTGGAGGCCATTCTGTTTACTGCCGACCACCCCCTGTCCGCGCGCGACGTGGCACGGGCTGCTCGCATCGATCGCCGTCGAGCTCAGGAGCTCATCGACCTCTTGGCCGCCGAAACGAAGCATCGCGGCGTCCGCGTCATCGAAGTGGCCGACGGCTATGCCTACCGAACCAATCCGGCGTACGGCAGTCCCGTGCGCGACTTCCTGGCGCAGAAGCCCGTGCGCTTGAGTCGCGCGCAGCTCGAAACGCTGGCCATCATCGCCTATCGCCAGCCCGTCACGCGCCCCGAGGTCGACGACATCCGCGGCGTCGATTCGGGCGCCGTGCTGAAGACCCTGCTCGAGCGCGACCTCTTGCGCATCCTCGGCAAGAAGGACGAGCCCGGCCGACCGATGATCTACGGTACGACGCCTCAGTTTCTCGACTTGTTCAGTCTGAAGTCGCTGCGTGACCTGCCCACGCTGCGCGAGTTCACGGAGCTCAGCGAGGACTCGCGCGCCAAGTTCGAGCTCGAGCTGGGCGAAGTCGCGCCCGAGGGACCGATCCAGTTCCCCGAACCGGCGAGCCCGAGCGAGACCGGCGCTGAGGGAGACGGGTCGCCCACCGAAACGGCAGAAGCGAGCGATCAGGACGCCGCGGCCGAGACGGAGGATGACGGCAGCTCCGACGAGACCTCCGAGGAGGAGGCGCCGCCGAGCGACGAGGCCGCAGGTGGGTCGGACGAGTCTGACGACGAGTCTGACGACGACGACGACGACGAGTCTGACGACGACGAGTCTGACGACGACGACGAGTCTGACGACGACGACGACGACGAGTCTGACGACGACGACGACGACGACGACGACGACGACGACGACGACGACGACGACGACGAGTCCGACGACGACGACGACGACGAGTCTGACGACGACGACGACGACGACGAGTCCGACGACGACGACGACGACGACGACGACGACGACGACGACGACGACGACGACGACGACGACGACGACGACGACGACGACGACGACGACGACGACGACGACGACGACGACGACGACGACGACAAACGGGCCTGACCAGCCAGCCGTTCGAGCGCGAGAGTGGCCCGTTTGGTCGGGAAGCGTTCGCCGCTCTCGAAATCGACGATGTCCTCGACGGGCAGGCCGATTTCTCGCGCCAGCTGGGACATGGTGAGGCCCAGCCGCTGCCGCAGGGCCACAATTGCTTCGGGGAGCATCGGCTCCCTTCCTAGCAGCGGGGCGCCTCGCTTCCCCAGCTGAGGCACGCAACAGCGCTCGGGACCGGCCGACTCAGCTGGCGTGAACGCCCCCCGCTCGTGGCAACCGTGGCTCGTCGCTGCCGGCGTCAGCGCCGTTTCCGCGTGTAGCTGGTCCACGCCGTCAGACGAGCGTGCCGCATTGGCGTCCGCGAGTGGGGAAGCCCTGGACGAGCTGCCCCTCGTGCCGCGGCTTCTCTTGCAGGGCTTGCCCTCGCTCCGGGGGCAAGATTTGTGGCTCGTGCGTGGACGCACGAACGACAAGGAGCAAAGCCAGATCGCCGCGGGCGCGCCCGGTTCGGAGCTGGAGGAGCGTCGCCTGCCGCTCGCTGTCTGGAAGAATGAGCAGGGCCTGGTGCTGGCGCCGCAGATCGTGCTGGAACGGAGCGAGGAGTACACGTTCCTCGCGCTCGGCTCTGGAGCCATCGCGCGCGTTGCGACGGGTCCCACCGCGAGCCCCCTCTGGTGGCGCTGGGGCAGCTCCGAGGTGACGGCCGGTGGCTGGGTGGTGCACTGCTCGGAGCGCCCACCCTGGGCCTTGTTCCCGACGGGGCCGGACGCGGCCGCGCCGGCCTGGGGTGGCGCTGCGGGCACTCTCGAAGATCCTTCGCCGGAAGCAGGAGCTCGAGCCAGCGCTCGCTTGGAACCGGGCGCCGTCGAGGTCCAGCTGCACGGCGGTGTGAGCGGGGCGGCTGGCGCGCAGAACGACGACGCGAGAGCTTGCGTGCGCTTCCAGCTGCCGGGGGCGGAGGAGCCCGTCCAGGAGACGCTGCTTCCGCCGCACACGAGCGGTGGGCGCTTCTTCGAGCCGTCCGCCCTGTTCCTCGGCGCCGAAGCCTCGTCCCCGGCGTCCTCGCCGGTCGTGCGCGTCAGCGGCAGCGCGGCGTTTCTCGAACTCACGGCCTCGTTTGCAGAGGCGAGCGTCGTGTCCTTGGTGGACGGGAGGTCCCGCGGCAGCTCGCTCCTCGTGCAAGCACCCCGTTCGGCCGCGCTCTTGCTCGGCGTGTTCGAACCGGGGCCCTACCGGTTGCTGGTGTCGACGGTCGATGGGCGAGGACTGCTCGAGCGGCACCTTGTGGACTTCGACGTGGGGGCCGAGGAAGGCCACCCGGTCCTGACGGAGATCTTGACCAATCCCCTGGGGCCAGAGCCCGCCGCGGAGTGGGTCGAAATCATGAACATCGGCCGTGCGCCGCTGTCCCTGGCGGGCTACGCGCTCGAGGATGCCGAGACCGAGCGTCCGCTCCCGCCCGTGGTGCTGGAGGCCGGAGCAGTTGGCCTTTTGGTGGGGCCCGACTTCGTCGTCGCGAGCGCTGGCGACGTGGTCCCGAGCGCGCGTGCCGTTCCCATCGTGCTCGACGATTCCGGCGACGGTCTGACCAACGCTGGGGAGTCGGTCCGACTCCGCGCTCCGAGCGGCGAGGTGATCTCGGAGATCCCCGCTCACTCCGGCACGGCCGGACGCAGCTTCGCACGCCGGCACTTGCTGGCGCCCGATTGGCCGACGTCCTTCGGACACCACGGCCCTCCGGGCGCGTCCCCCGGCGGCTCCAATGTGTTCGAGTAACGTCTCAGGCCGCCACGCTCCGCCCCAGCGGTGGGCGTCAGCTGCCGGAGATCGTCATGGCGTCGATGCGAAACGAGGGCGACGCGGTGGAGCTCTTCAGCTCGAGGTCGTCCCCGACCAGATCGATCCCCTTGAGCATGCGATCGAGGTTGGACGAGATCGTGACTTCGCTGACGGGGTGAGTGAGCCGGCCATCTTCGATGAAGAACCCCGCTGCGCCGCGGGAGAAGTCCCCCGTCACCGCGTTGAAGCCGAAGCCCATCATTTCCGTCACCAAGAGACCGCGCTCCGTCCTCCGGATGACGTCATCCTTGCTGGTCTTTCCTGCTTCCAGAATGAAATTCGTGGTGGAAGGCCCGATGGCTCCGCCGGCCCGTGATGCGCTCGCAGTGGGTTCGAGGCCCAGTTTCCGTGCGGAGTAGCAATCGAGCAGGTAGCTCTCGAGCTTGCCCGCGCGCACGACGTAGTTCTTGCGCGAGTCGAGGCCTTCGCCGTCGAAGGTGCGCGAACCCGGTCCACGCGGAATCAATGGATCGTCGATGATCGTCACGAGGGGGCTCGCTACGTCGGTACCGATGCGATCCAGGAGGTAGCTCGACTTGCGCCAGAGGGAGCTGCCGAGAACTGGCCCCGCGAAGGTGCCGAGGATCGAGCGTGCCGAGTCGGCATCGAAAACGACCGGTAGCGTACCAGTCGGGATCTTGCGCGCACCGAGCTTGGACAGGGTGCGCCGCGTCGCCTCTTGTCCGACGAAGACCTCGTCCTCGAGGTCGGCGAGGTGACGCTTGGCGGTCCAATAGTAGCCGCGACGCTTCTTGCTGCCTTCGTCCTCCACTACGGGAACGACGCTCAAGGAAGCGTATGAGCCGCGCGTCACGGCCTCGAACCCGCCGGACAGCACGAGCGCGCGAACGCTGGTCGTGCGCGAGAAGGTGGCTCCTTCGCTCAGGGTGATGCGTGAGTCGGCATCGAGGGCTGCCCGTTCCGCGCGCGTTGCTCGATCGAGTGCCTCTTTGGCATCGATGTCAGCGACGGCCTCGTCGTAGAGATCGAGATCGGGATAGGGAGGGCTCCCGATGAGCTCACTGGGCGCTGGCCCCATCAAAGGGTCCGACTCGCAGAGGTCGGCGAGCTCCCACGCGTCCTTCACGAGACGGTCGAGGCCGCTCTCGCTGAGATCGCTGGTCGACGTCATCGCGAGTCGTCCTTGGCGGAGCACTCGCAAGGACACGCCGCGCTGGCCTGCTTCTTCGACCAGCTCGGGCTGCCCGAGGCGCACCCGGGCGCTCAGATCCCAGCTGGATCCCGCGCTCGCCTCGGCCACTTCGGCCCCCCGTCGCGCTAGGGTGACGACGCGGCGTGCGACCTCCAGAAGCTTTTCCTGCTCGTCTCGCATGGGCCTGACGTAGCACGACCGACCGACTCCGAGTAACCTGCTTCACTCACATGGCGAGTCGCGATTGGTCCCACCTGCTCGAGCTGGTCCGCTCCGGGCAATTGCCGGTGGACGAAGCCGCGCGCCAGCTGTCGGCATCGGCCATTCTGCCCCCGTCCGGCGCGGCCGCGACGCGGGACCTGCCGCCCTCCGCGGCGCTCGTCGATCTCGGGTATGCTCAAGTGGACATCGACCGCCAAAGGCGACTTGGCTTGCCAGAGGTCGTGTTCGGCGAACCCAAGACCGCTCCGCAGATCGTTGGCGTCGTTCGGGCATTGAGCGAGCGCGGGCAGAATGCGCTCGTCACCCGCATCGACGCCGAACGCGCGGCACTCGTGCTTCAGGAGCTGCCGCGTGCGGTGTACCACCCGAGCGCGCGCTGCCTCACGCTCACGCAGGAAACACCGCCTGGTCGCTTCTCGCGCCCGGTCGCCGTCGTGACCGCGGGGACAGGCGATCTGCCCGTCGCCGAAGAGGCTGCGCTCACGTTGGAGCTGGCAGGTGAGCGCGTCCTCCGCGTTACGGACGTAGGCGTGGCGGGGCTACATCGCTTGCTGCGAGCGCTGCCGCTGCTCGAAGGCGTGAGCGCCGTCGTGTGCGTGGCGGGGATGGAAGGGGCGCTCCCTTCCGTACTCGGGGGCTTGGTTCGCGTTCCCGTGGTCGCTGTACCGACTTCCGTGGGCTACGGCGTCTCGACCGGCGGATATGCGGCGCTCGTCGGCATGCTCTCGTCGTGCTCGGCTGGGGTCACGGTGGTCAACATCGACAATGGCTTTGGCGCCGCGATGGCGGTGTTGCGCTACGGCGAGGCGTTGGTTCGCGAGCGCAACCCGGGAGCAGGATGATGCACCACGCGCACGGGCCGCATGGTCACGCGCACGGGCCGCATGGTCACGCGCATGGGCCGCATGGTCACGCGCATGGCGCGGGGGAGGAGACATCCGAGGCCGCGCGCTACGCATTTCATGCGATCCCAGGCTCGACGGTGCGGCCCCAGCTCGAGCGCGGCGCCGGGCGCGGTCGGATCCTGTTCTTCGATTGCCCGAGCGGCATCTCCGGCGACATGACTTTGGCCGCCCTGCTGGACCTCGGTGTGCCGCGGGCCGTTTTCGACGAGGCGATCGAAGCGCTCGGTCTAGCGGCTGAGGCGAAGCTCCTCGTGGATCAGGGGCAGGCGGGTGTGCTGCGGGCGACTCGTGTCCAGGTCACCGTGCTGGCGCAGCCTCCCGAGCGCACGCACGCAGCGGTGCGGGCTCTCATCGAAGGTGGAAAGCTCAGCCCCGCGGTGCGCGAGCGCGCGCTGGCGGTGTTCGAGCGGCTTGCCGTGGCCGAAGCAGAGGTGCACGGCGTGCCGCCGAGTGAGGTGACCTTCCACGAAGTCGGCGCTACCGACTCCATCATCGACGTGGTGTGCGCGGTGGCCGGCCTCGAGTACTTGGGAGCGGAGCTCATCGTCTCGCCGTTGCCGCTCGGTCGCGGCTTTGCAGAAACGCAGCATGGCCGGCTTCCGCTGCCGGCTCCGGCCACGCTGCTCTGTCTGCGCGGCATCCCCACGGTGCCGGATCCTTTGCCGGTCGAGCTGGTGACACCCACCGGCGCTGCGCTCGTCGCCGTGCTGGCAAAGACGGTGGCGACGTGGCCGGCCCTGGTGCCCGAGGACGTCGGTTGGGGCGCGGGCACGATGACGTTGCCCGATCGGCCGAACGCGCTTCGCGCCGTATTGGGCGAGTCCGCCGGAAAGGGTGAGCATCCCGGTGCCGTGTCCGATGCGGCAAGCCTGGGCGAGCACGGCAGTGACCACGTGGTTCTGTTCGAGGCGAACATCGACGACATGACCGGCGAAGCCTTGGGCTACGCCCTCGGGCGCCTCCTCGAAGCAGGAGCGGTCGACGCGTGGATTACGCCCATTGTCATGAAGAAGGGCCGGCCGGCGTTCCTGCTCTCGGCGCTGGCCGCGCGAGAGTGCGCTTCGCGGGTCGAGCAGACCTTCTTCGACGAGACCAGCACGCTCGGCGTGCGGCGTCGCGAAACACAGCGCACCACGCTGACGCGCGCGATCGTTCAGGTTCCGACGCGCTTCGGCATCGTACCGGTCAAAGAGCGTGGATCACCGCCCGATCACTACAAGCCCGAGTTCGACGTCTGCGTCGCGCTGGCCGAGCAGCACCGCGTCCCGGTGCGCGTAGTCATCGAGGAAGCGCTCGCTCAGGTGCGCTCGAGGCGATAGCCCTCTGCTTCCCAGCCGAGGACACCGCCTTCCAAGTAGGCGACAGGAGTCCCCGCCTGTGCGAGCTTGCTCGAGAGAGCCTCGGTATCCTTGCCGGTTCGGCAGTAGAGCACCGAGGGCATGGTGAGCAGGTTCAGATCGGCCAGGTGCTCTTCGATGGTCTCGAGCGGGAAGTTGATGGCACCTTTGATGTGCGCTCGCGCGAACACTTCGTGGGGACGCGTGTCGATCATTTGGATTTGCCCGCGACCGAGCAGCGTGGCCGCTTCCTTGGCTGTCACGGCGCCCGCCTTGCGGGGCAAATGAGGCGTGAGCAGGGCCTCGAGCTGTGCTTTTTTCATCGCTCCTTGTCCGGCATCGACCGGTTGCCCACCCTTGAATACGTAGAAGGTCGGTACCGACTGAATCCGCAACGCTTGCGCCAGCATGGGCGAGCGATCCACGTCGACGGTCACCACCTTGGCGCGCCCCGCCAGCTCCTGAGCCAAACGCTCCAGCTCGGGGGCGACGATCTTGCAGGGGCCGCACCACTCGGCCCCGAACTCCACCAGCACGGGGACTTCGGCGCGCAGGACCTCTTTTTCGAACGTTTGCTCGGTGACGGTCTGGAGGGGCATGGGCGCGTTCTACAACGCGGCCAGAGGCCTGGCCACTCCGGCTCGCCTTGCGTGGACCGGACTACGGTGAGCGTGGACGAGGGGTACGGGACGGGGGGCGATCGAGCAGCAGGCTGCCCAGCCAGGCGAGCGCCACGAGCGGCACTGCTGCCATCCATCTCCCATGAGCGAGCTCCGCGCCGAGACCGTGCCCGTGCCCCTGATTGAAGAACGTGCTCAGCCCTTCGAGCAGTGCCACCTCGGGCACGGTGAGCAGCAAGACGGCGCGCGCGGCGCCGCCGACGCGGGAGAGTTCGAGCGGCGCGAGGCGTGGATGCACGTAGTCCGGTCCCGGTCCGAGCGCGAGCTCGCTGCGGCTCAGAAAGCGAGCCACCGCAGCCGTGCGGGAGGCGCCCCCGAGCAGGCCCACCACCAGAAAAGAAGGCACCTGCGCGCTGGCTTCGACTAGGGGCACCAGGGAAACCAGCACTGGCAGCATGCGGAGCTCGGTGAGGAGTCCAACGACGAACCGAGCCCAGCGGCGGCCGACCGACCACCTGCCCAGGGCCGGCCCGAGCTTCCACGCCACGATGAGCGCCACGCCTGCGGCCAATGCCGTGGATGCTACATCGCTCACCATGAGCGACGCCTTTCGCCTTGCGACGGCAAGAGTGCGTCAGAGGCCGTCTGGACGAGGGCAATGCAGGTCCACGACAGCAGTGAGAGGGTGAGCAGCGCGTGCACGTCGCCTCGCTCGAGGGCTCGCACAGTGCGCGGAAAGAGTCCGTCGGTTTTCGAAGACAGCTCGATGCAGGCTACCCAAAGAAAGACCTCACCGGCCAAGAGCGGAACCGAGGTCGGGGCCGTCTGGGCGAGCGACCAGAGCACCGAGCGTGATCGATCGATGCGGGAGCGCTGCAGCAGCACTTGCCGAGCGCGCCAATCAGCCCCGTCGCTGAGCTCGCCGAAGAGCGTGGTGGCGGACGCGAGGGTGGCGGACACCAGCATCACCAGGGGGGCCCAAGGCCCCCACGTCGACCCGAGCAGGCAGAGCGGTGGCAATAAGGCCGCGCACGCGAGCGCCAGAACGCGCCGCGCTCGTGAAGACGTCCCGCGAGCCAGTGACCCCAAGAGGCGCAGATGGAGAAGGCCTGCGGCAACCGGACCCAGAATGAAGGCACCCACGAACGCCAGACTGAGCAGCAGCGCCGACCTGCCGAGGGCTTGGGCGAGCGCACCGTAGACCACGGGAGTGTCGATACCGCGAAGCTCACGCAGGGTTTGCACGCACCACACGCCGAACTCCGTTTGCGTCACGTGTGCGGTCAAGTATTCCCAGCGACCGAGCTCCGTGAACTGGGCGCCGTTGCGGTCGAAGTCCTTGCGCACGTGGCTGGCCCAAGCCCGGGCCGTGGTCGCATCTGCGTCATCTGGCAAGGGCTCTACGTCGCTGTCGAAGCGGACGATCACCGCCGCTAGACGCTGCACCCGCGCGACGTCGCGCGCGGAATCGACTCGTCCGAGCGCTCGCACCAGATAGGGGAGAGCATAGCTGTCCACGGTGTGCAGGTCGGCCTGACGCAGCGTGGAGCTCCGGTCCGACAGGCGCCTCACGAGCCGCTCGACGGAGAGCGGACGGAAGTCGAGGTCGTGGTCTTCGTAGTAGCGCTCCCAGGCCAGCAAGCGCCGATCAGCCGCCGAGCGATCGGCGCCGCTCGCACCATCGAGGGACGTGCCGGTGCGATAGCTCTCGATCTGCATGCGTGCGGCGATCGGCTCGAGGGCGTCGGCGACGAGGCGCCGCCCGGTCACGTCGAGTTCGCCGAGGCGCGGCAGAACGTGGGGCAGCGCGGCGCCCCCGAGCTCGGCGAGCGCGCGTGACCCCGCAGGCTCTCCACGCGCGGCGCTGCGCATGGCGCTCGAGGCTGCCTCACCGGAGGACATCGGATAGCGCTGGAAGAAGAGGGGAAGCTCGCGTCGCTCGTCGACTTTCGGATGCTTGCCGAGCAGGAAGAACAGCAAGATCGAGCCAACCAGGAGCACGGGCACGAGCCCCAGCAGACGGCGGATGGCCTCTGCCATGACCGTGGCTCAGCGCATGGCCAAGTAGCCGAGCAAGGCTGCCAGGACCATGGCACTCAAGACGAGCGTACCCATCAGGACGGGCGGCAGGCCACTCGTGGGCAGCTCGACCGGAGGATCCGAAACGGGAGGAACTCGCTCCAGCCGCGGACTCGGCGTGCCGCTCGAGGGGGTTTCTTCGCTGTCGGCATCACTGCGGAGTGCCGGCCGTTTCTTGGAGCCGAGGGTGTCTGCCAGCTGGTCGAGCACCGGCGGCGCCATCCCGACGACCGTGTGCGATACGCGCAGGCGTCGTTCCTCGCGCAGCGCTTCTTCGCTGGGATCGCCCATGGGGCCAGCGGAACCGTGGCTTCCGGTGTCCGACAGGCGATCGGTGATGTCGGGCAGGGCGTACTTCTGATAGACGGGCGGCGTCGCCGGGGCGTTGCCAAATCCTTCGCCGAAGCGTGCCACGATCACGGTGATGTTGTCGTGACCGCCAGCTGCGTTCGCGCGATCGGTGAGCTCTCGACAGGCTTCGAGTGGCTCGGTGAGGCGCTCGAGGACCGACTGAATCTCGTCGCTCCGCAGCATGCCGCTCAGTCCATCGGAGCACATCATCAGGACGTCGCCTGCGCAGACGTCCGCGAAGGTCAGGTCGACCTGAACGGTCTCAGCCGTGCCGAGCGCCTGCAGGATGATGTTGTTGTGCTCGAAGGTTTCGGCTTCTTCCTCGGTGAGCTGTCCAGCTTCGATGAGCTGGTTGACCAACGATTGGTCGCGCGTGACCTGGATCAGCCGACCATTGCGCAAGAGGTAGGCCCGACTATCGCCGACTTGGCCGAAGAAGAGCCGTCTACCGCGAAAGGCTGCGATGGTCGCCGTAGTGCCCATGCCGCGGCGGCTTCGATCGGCACGCGCCTCCTGGAAGATGCGCGAACCGGCTTGCTCGATCGCACGCACCAGGCGTCGTGCGAGCTCATCGTCGCTGTCTGCCGGACCGCCGCTCGCGAGCTGCTCGAAGATGATGTCGACGGCGAGCTGACTGGCTACTTCTCCGGCGGCGGCGCCGCCCATGCCATCGCATACGCCGATGACCATGCCGTTGCCGCGCACGATCGGTGCGCGGTTCTCGTCTTTGAGGCCCCGCACCTCGGTTGCGAGGTTCGCGACGAGGAAGTTGTCCTCGTTGTGCTCGCGCACTTGTCCCACGTCCGTGCGCCCGAAGAGTGTCAGGCGCAGCTCCTGGGTGTGCTGTGGGGGCTCGTTGGGCTCAGTCACGTCGGACATCGAGTCGGAAGAGATGCTGTCCGATGCGGACGTAATCCCCAGATGATAGGGCGTGGGCGGCCCGGATGGCCAGGAAAGTTCCGTTCGACGAGCCCAAATCCCTGATCGAGAAGAGGTTCGTGTTCGGGTCCCGGCGAATGGCGGCGTGGCGACGGCTCATGAATGGATCGTCCGTGAAGACGATGTCGCCGACCTCCCGCCCGAGCACCGTCTCGGCCCGGGAGAGGAAGTAGAGATCGCGCGGCTGGTCTTCCACCGTTACGACGGTGACTTTCGCATAGCGGGGGGTGGGTGGGGTGCCGAAGACGCGGACACCGTTCCTGCTCTTCGCGGTGAGGTTGCGCTCGCTCTCGGCCACTGTTTCAATTCTTAACACTGCCAGGCCGAGGAGCAGCT